>Ga0180215_1000001_pt1 | contig 695214 bp, 668 predicted proteins | sample eDN3rd37CBELigBY_FD_128871 | JGI IMG/M metagenome (GOLD analysis project Ga0180215, IMG submission 128871) | Enriched backyard soil microbial communities from Emeryville, California, USA - eDNA 3rd pass 37_C BE-Lig BY (version 2) (version 2) | ecosystem: Environmental > Terrestrial > Soil >...
CCCCGACGCCGACGCCCACCCCGACGCCGACGCCCACTCCAACGCCGACGCCCACTCCGACGCCGACGCCCACTCCGACGCCGACGCCCACTCCGACGCCGACGCCCACTCCGACGCCGTCGAACAGCAGCCTCATGGGTCCGCTGGTATCGCAGACGTTCGTCAACGATGCGGCGCAGCAGGGCGGCCGGTTCAACAATGTGACGCCTCAGCCGGTCCAGGACGGCTATGCCAATGCGGCAGGTTTTTCGATTCGCTATGACGCGGCCACGCAGAGCTACACGGTGACCAATGCGTCGCGGACGATGACATTCACGCCCGCGGACGAGGTCTCCTCCGGCTCCACCGACTTCAAGGCCTATGCCAAATCCTCCGGGAACACGGCGGATTCGCTCTCACTCACGCGGCCCGGAACATCCGGCGCGCTGCAATATCGCTATGTTGGCGGCGGCGCGTGGGAGAGCATTGTGGCCGACGGCGACAACCGCGACTTCAGCTATTCGCCCTTCACTTATGGCGTGCCGACACCGGATGCCACTCTCCCGCGCAGTGGCAGCGGCGGCTTCTCCGTGAGCCTCGTCGGCGCCCGCCAGGACGACCTGCCTTATGCGATGGCCGGCTCCGGCACGATGCAGGTGGATTTCACGCGCGGCTCGCTCGCCAGTTCAGGCGTGCTCACCACCATTGACGTCAAGACCGGCTATGTCCTGAAGATCGGCCTCTATTACGGCGCGGCCACGCTTTCCAGCTCGGCCAACGCGTTCTCCGGCGCCTTCTCCATGCACGATACGTCGCGGTTCACAGGTCAGTGGAAAGGCCGCTTCTACGGCCCGAACAACGAGGAAGTCGGCGCCACCTGGTCCATCAGCAACGGCCAGGGGGAATATGGCGCGGGCTATCTGATCGGCCGACAGGACGGCAGCGTGCCGTTCTATAACGAATCGCTGGTGCCGATCCGCTTCTCCGAGGATTTCGGTGCCCCGCAGGATCGGGGCGGCTATTCGATGCTGGCGGGCAGCCGCTACAGCGAAATTGCCTTCCGCGACACCGGCGGCGGGACGGCCGCCGCCGATTCGGACATCGTGCGCGGCGACAATGTCCTGCGCTACAATGCCACAACGGGCAGCTTCACCTATATCGACGGGAATGCGGGTATCAGCACGCTCTTCGGTACAGGGTCGCTGAACGGCACAGCGTCCAATGATGCCGTCTCGGTCTATGAGGTGACGCTCAGCGGCATCAATTATCGCCTGACGCTGCTGAAACCCGGCGCCAGTAATCCGGACATCGCCCTTACTTACACCAGCTATGGCCGCTGGCAGCAGATGCAGGGCGGCTCAACCGACGCGCGCGACCGCTGGTTCGCCTGGGGCGTGCGCACCAATGCTTTCCAGATCCCCACCGGCACCGGCCATTTCGAGGGATTGCTGGTGGGCACCGGCACCACGACCAATGGCGGCGCGCAATACAGCCTTACCGGCACGAGCAGCTTCGATGTCGATTTCGGCGCGGCCACCTTCACCGGTGCGCTCAACCCGATCGGCAAAAATCTTGCGACGTCTGCCGTAAAGAATTTCGGCAGCTATGCCGTCACCGGCGGGATCATGGACCTGGACGGCGGCCTTGCGGCCAATGTTGTGGACGGGAGCGCCAACTATCTCGGCTTCTTCGAAGGCGCGCTCTACGGCCCGCAGGCGAATGAACTCGGCGGCACCTTCGGCTTCCGTTCGCAGAGCGCCATCAACGGTTCCACGGTCAACCTGACGGGCGCAGTGGTTGCCAAGCGGCCCTGATCCGCTGCCATTCGCCTTGAATTTCTGCGTCGACCGGGTCTAGCTGCGTCGATGGCTGTCCGCTCGCTCCCTCTTCGCGCCGCGTTGCTTGCCGGCGCGCTCGGCTGCGGCGGCGCCCATGCACAGCAACCGACCGCGCAGGACACGCCCATGGCGGCGCAGGGCCCCACGCTCTCGCAGGACGGCACGGCGCTCTCCGGCCTCACCGCGGCGCAGCTCTTCGACATTGCCGAGCAGGCGCGCGCCGCCGGTCGCACGGCGGATGCGGAGGCGATCTACAAGGCGCTGTCCGCCGATCCCAAGCTGGAAATCCGCCAGGAGGCGCGCTTTCGCCTGGGCATGATGCAGAGCGCGGCGGGGCACCTCACGGAGGCGGCCCTCTCCTTCCGCGCCATCCTCGACGAGCAGCCCAACGCCGCGCGCGTGCGGCTGGAGCTGGCGCGCGTGCTGGCGCTAATGGGCGATGAGGGCAAGGCCCGTCAGGCACTGCGCCAGGCGCAGGCGAGCGGCCTGCCGCCGGACGTGGCGCTGATCGTGGACCGGTTCGCCAATGCGCTGCGCTCCACCAAGACCTTCGGCGGCAGTTTCGAGCTGGCGATCGCGCCGGACAGCAACATCAACCGCGCGACCTCGCTCAAGGAGCTGGACACCGTCATCGCGCCGCTCACGCTCTCGGAGGACGCGCGCTCGCAATCGGGCGTCGGCGCGCATCTCACCGGCCAGGTTTATGCGCGCCTGCGCCTCTCCGACACGGTCAATCTCGTCCCGCGCCTCTCGGGCGATGGCACCTTCTATGAAGACAGCCAGTTCAACGACCTCTCCGGCAGCGCGCTGATGGGGCTGGAGTGGCAGATCGGTTCGGGCGATCGGCTGATGCCCTCGGCCGGCATGACCTGGCGCACGTATGGCGGGTCGCCTTATGCCCGTACGGCCACGGCAGACCTGCGCTGGATGCACCGGCTGGGGCGGCGGGGCCAGCTCGACATGAGCGCTTCCTATGGCAACAGCAGCTATTCGACGAACAGCCTGCAGGACGGATCGATGTACAGCCTCAGCGCCACGGTAGAGCGGGCGTTGACGGCGCGCAGCGGCGTGGCCGTGAGCCTCAGCGCGCTGCGCCAGACCGCGCGCGACCCCGGCTATGCCACCGCTTCGGGCGCGGTTACGCTGGTCGGCTGGCGCGACATGGGCCGCACGACGCTGTTCGCCAACCTGACCGCGCGACGGCTCGAATCGGACGCGCGGCTCGCGCTGTTCAAGGACCGGCGCAAGGAGTGGTTCCTGCGCGCGGGCGCGGGCGCCACATTCCGCCAGATCGAGATTGCGGGCTTTTCCCCGGTGCTGCGCGTCGCTTATGAGCGCAATTTCTCGACGGTCGGCATCTACGATTATCGGCGGGTTAATGTCGATGTGGGCATCACCCGTGCTTTCTGAGAAGGCCAGTTCCATGCCCCCTTTGACAGCCCGCCGCCTGCTGCTGTTCCCCCTTGCTCTCGCCGCCGCCAGCGCCTCGCCGGCCGCTGCGCAGGAGGCCGCGCCACTCGTCGGCATGTGGGGCGCGGGCGACGTGCTGCTCGCGCTCGACAAGGAAGGCGGGCGACTCCAGATCGGCTGTCTGCTGGCGCAGTTCGCGCCCGTCCAGCCCGATGCCGCCGGCCGGTTCGACGTGCGCGCACAGGTCGAGCCAATCAGTGCCCTGCCACCGCAGAGCGATCAGGACGAAGCGCCGGCGCCCGCCGCCGCGCGCCTGAAAGGGCAGGTAGCAGGCGGCACGCTCGACCTGGTGCTGGAAAGAGCGGGCGAGCCGCCACGGGCCCTGCGCCTGATGCTCGGCCAGCGCGGCAAACAGGCGCGCTGCCTGTAAAGCCTGACGACGCCTCAAACGCCTTCTCCTGCACTGCTGCGCCGGCAGGAGCCAGTTCACCTCAAATGTTCAGTACCCCGCCCGCGCAGGAGCACAGCGTGTCACCACCACGCTCCGGCCTCTCAGGCCGCCTGCTCCTCCGCCGGGCAGTCCGCTGAAAGTCGTGCCTCCTCGCCACGCAGGACGAAGCCGCACGCCGCACAAAAAGCCCGCGCTCGGCCATCGCGCCCCGTCATGTCCGCCATGAGGCCACGGCCCTGCCCATCGCGCGCCGCGCGGTCGATCAGCATGCGACCGAGCCCGCGTCCGCGTGATCCGGGCTGGATGAAGAGGTGCCGCAGGCAGGGCGCACGCCCCACTGGTGCAGGGTCCAGCAATGCATAGCCCACCACCAGATCGAAGCGTTCGACGACAAGGCCATGCAGGCGCGCCGTCGGGCCGAACAGGGTCGCATCGAGCTCCGTGACGGGCAGCACCGGCTCGCCGTTCTCGGCACGCGCTTGCACCGCCATCATGCCCATGACCAGCGGCAGATCATGCCGCCCCATTGGCCGGACTTGCCCGGCCCCATCCTGAACCATCGTCATCATCGCCACATCGGCCTCCGTTTCGGGCCGCCGCTCGGATGCATTCAGGGGGATGCCGCTCCTTGCGGCGGCATCGTTGCAATCAAGTCAGGAAAATGACCGAACGCGCCGCTCTCTATGTGAGGCGACCCAATAAAAGCCGACAAGGGGCATCAGCGCGGTCATGGCGCGCTTGTGCGCCCCGTCGCAGGGCGCTGTCAACTCCCGTGTTGAACGCAGCACCCGGAGCCCAGAGGCGATCCGATCCAGAGTCAGCACTGCTGCAAAGACAGGATCTCAGGACCTAACCGGGGTGCCGGGCCGCCCTGGGCTCCTGGCTTCGCAGGAGTCCAGGGCCCAGCCGGCCGCCGTCGCTGCCGTCTTCCGCCGCTGCTCCACAAGAGCCCGGGGCTAAACCGCTGCTCAGCGCGGCTTGCGGAACTTCAGCGCGAACTGATCGGTCTTGCCGCGGATCGAGGCATCGAACACCGGCTTGTCGTGCGGATCGGCGGGGTTGGCGATGACCGTGCTCTCGCCTTCCAGCACGAAGCCGGCGGCCTGCGCCTGCGCCTTCACCAGCGCCGGGTCGATGCGGTGCAGTGGCGTCGCGTCGGCCTGGCTCGTGCCCGGCTTGGCGGCATGATCGGTGACGATGAACACGCCGCCCGGCTTCAGCGCCTTGAACACCCCCGTCACGAGCTGACTCGCCGCCTCGGGGCCGGAGCCGTTATAGACATCGTGATAATTTTCCGATGTCCAGAAGAGGTCGAAGGGCTCGGGCAGCGTGATGCCGCCGCTCGGCGTCGCCACCGTCACATTGGCGAATTTAGGATCGGCGGCGATCGCCTTGCTGGCCTCGACAACGCGCGGCACGCGCTCGGCGATCTCACCGGGCACCAACGCATAGACCTTGCCGCTCTCGCCCACGATCTTGCTGAAGAGGCGCGTCACATAGCCACCGCCGGGCATGAAATCGGCCACCTTGTCGCCGGCCTTCACGCCGGCGAAGACCATCAACTCGGCGGGTTTGCGGGCGGCGTCGCGCTCCTTGTCGGCGGCGGGACGGTCCGGCGAGGCGACGGCTGCGGCGATGGGTGCGGGCACCTGCTGCGCGGCGAGCGGCGCCGCGCATATCGCCGCCGTGGCAACGAGAATGAAGGAATGAATAGGCTTCATGGCATCTCTCTCCTTGTTCACGACGCGCCGGATTGCCTCCGGACGGTGACGGCGTGATGATCGCCGCGGTCCTTCTATTGACCTCTTATTGGCGAGTCTCGCCTCTTATAGCATCGATCAGCTCTGCATAGCGCCCCGGCTTGTGGCTGCGGCGCAGGCGGCGCAGGGTCGTCGCGATGCTCTCCAGCAGCGCGGGCACGCCGGTATCGCCCGGATGTACCGCGAGCCGCGCCACGGGCTTGAAGCGCAGCACCGGCGGCAGCGCCCAGGCGGCAAGCAGCGAGGAGGCGATGCGCGCGCGGCTGCGGCTCGCCCAGGTGACGACCGGTCCGCGCGCCAGCGGCGCTGTCTCATGGCCGGGGCGCCACACCCGCCAATGGTCCTCCGCCAGTGCGAAACCGGCGCGCGCCATGGCGGCATGGGCGCCCGGCCCATAGAGCCAGGCCGGCGCGATGAAGCCCGCGACGGGGCGGCCGATGATATCCTCGATGAGCGCGCGCCCGTCCGTCATGCGGCGATAGGCTTCGGCTTCATCGAGGCCCAGAAACTCCCCTTCCGAGGCGGTCATGTGCTTGGCCTTCATGCGCGCGGCAAACCCCTCGTGCGCCACGGTGTCGCGATGATACCAGCCATGGACGAACATCTCCGTGCCCGTTTCGGCCCAGCCGCGCAGCCGCGTGGCGAAGGGTGTTCCGGCCCTGAGCGGCGCCTCGCCCCAATGGTCCGGCACCACCAGCATGGCGATCCTGTCCAGCGGCACTTGCGCGCCCAGATGTGCGCGCAAGTGCTCGACCTGCGCCTCCGAACGCGGGCCCACATCATGGATGGAGGTGAGCAGCAGCTTCTCAGCCATGGCGCCGCGCCGCCTGCGCCTCGATCGCCTGTCCGTAGAGCGCGAAGAGCGCGTCGAAATGCATGTCGATGGTCGGCACCCGCGGCGCTGCCGCCGCCGCGCGCTGCCGGGCGCCCAGCGGATCGACGGCGAGGAACTGCGCGATGGCCGCCGCCAGCGCCGCGCCACTGCGCGCCTTATAGCGCATGCCCTGCCCCTCCACGAACTGATCGCTGGCGCCGCCTTCGTCCGGCACGATGATGGGCAGGCCGCTCGCCTTGGCTTCGGCCGCGACCATGCAGAAAGTCTCCGCCTCGCAGCCATGGACGAGCGCATCGCCGCTGGCGAGCACGGTGGCCACGTCCTGCCGGTCGGTGAGCGGGGCGGCGAGATGAATGTGCGGATTTTGGGCGGCCGAGCGCACCACCTTGGCCCGGTCCCGTCCGTCGCCGAACAGCACGAGGCCGATGGGCCGCTGATAGCCGGCCGCCGTGACGGCATCGAACACCATGGGCCAGCGCTTCTCGCTCGCATGGCGACCCAGCGCGAGCAGCAGCGTCGCCTCGGGCCCCAGACCGCAGCGCTCCAGCAGGCGGGCGCGCAGGTCGAGATCGCGCCGCGCGGGGTCGAACAGGCCCCTCTCCACGCCCATGGGGATGGTGTGGACGCCGGTCATGCCGCCTTCCTCCAGCCGCGCCGAGAGACTGGGGCTGGCGCTCACGATCATCTCGAAGGCCTCGTTGAGCTTGCGCAGGTGGCGCCAGAACCAGTCGAACCCCTTGTCGATGGTGTCCCGCGAGGCGACGCCGCCCAGCCAGCGATAGGCATAGGCCGAGAGCGGATCGGCATGCATGATGAGCGCGCGCGGCGCCGCGCCCGGCCAACGCCCGACGATGGAAGCACTGCCCCAGGGCGAGCTGGCCTCTACGATGTCCGGCCGCAGCGCATCGAGTGCCCCGTGCAGCGCGGCTTCATCCTGGAAATAGCGGTAGCGCCGGTCGAGCGGAAAGAGCGGCCCCTTGATGGTGCGGATGGCGCCGGCCGCTTCCTCCCGCACCAGCGCCTCGTGCGAGCCGGGCGCCAGGATGACCACTTCCTCCCGACCCGGCCGGGCAGCCGCCAGCTTGCGCTCGACATAGGTCTTCACGCCGCCGCCCTGCGGGGAATAGAAAGCACAGACGTCGACGATGCGCACCGGCCGGCCCGGCGCTATTTCTTGTTGAGCGGGCCGAAGCTGAGCAGGCCTTTGCGATATTGCATGGTGACGGTGATGCGTGTGAGGCCCGCCCCCGCGCGCGCCACCGCCTTGGAGGCCTTGGGCTTGGACCAGCCCAGCTTGGGATCGCCTGGGAAACCCACGCCATCGACGGAGAGTCCGAACTTACGGTTGGAATCCCGATCGTGGAGCAGGCTCAGCGTATAATCGCCCGGTGCCGGCACGCGTACGCACAGCGTCACCGGCCCGGTGGCGGGCACGTCCTCTTCCACCCGACGGAAGGTCTTGCCGGCCATGACCAGCTTGTTGTCGTCCTCCAGGAAATCATCGTCATTGTTGGGATAAAGCTCGACCTTGATCCGCCCCTTGCGGTCCTTGAGACCGGCGAAGGTGACGAGAAAGGCCGGGCCCGGCTCGTCGGGACGGCAGCGCCCCTCGGCCGTGCCCAGGTCGGGCGTGGATGGAATGAACTTCGCCGGCGCATCGGCGGCGGCGGCGAGCAGCAGCAGACTCATCGACATCAGTTGTTCTTCTCCCGGATCAGGCCTGTCAAACCGAATGCCAGGCCGACAACAACATGGGCCGCGAGCGTGATCGATGCAAACAGCGCCATGGCGCTCACGATTTCGGTGTCGCGTCCCACGACGAAACTGGCCAGCCCCACGAAGATCACGTCCTTGTTGGGCATGAAGGGCAGGCGCGAGAGGAGCTGGCGCATGGTTGCGAGCAGCAGCCAGTAGCTGAGCGCCACCTGCGGCAGGATGAGGTGCCACAGGATGCCGTACATCAGCGAATAGCCGAAGATGCGCGCGAAGTGGATGCCGGCGACGAACCACAGCTCGCTCCGCTCCAGCGTGAAGAGCGACTTGCGCAGCAGCAGGAAGAGAATGGACGTGCCAAGCACGAATCCGAGCGAGAGCACGAAGGTATCGCCGCTCACGCCAAGATGGAGCTGGCCCAGCATTGGCGCGGCCAGCACCACCATGACGATGGTGGCGATGTTGCCGGTGAGCGCCGAGAGGATCGCCACGTCCTTGATCGCGCCGAACGGCGAGGCGACCTTGCGTACATGCCGCCGCGCCCAGGCGTAGAAATAGACTTCGCCCAGATAGCCGAGCAGGATTTCGTTGCTGACCAGCTTGCGCAGCAGCGCCGCCATGCCGGAGGCGAAGGGCAGGCCCCACAACCGCCGAAACATGATCCATTCCGAGAAGGGGCCGAGCAGATAGCCCAGCACGAACAGCAGCCAGAACAGTGGCGAGGTGGGCATCAGCGCGCGCACCTGGGCAAAGTCCAGCCCGCGCAACTGATAGACCACCGCGCCGAGAATCCCGAGCGAGACCAGCGGACCGAAATAGCGCGTCCAGTTTCGCCCCGTCTCGACGAGTGGCTTGGGATCGATCAGCCGGCCGGCTTCGCCGGGCATGTCCGTTCGCGGTGCGGTGAATTCCGCGCCATTGTCCATGTCAGTCGTTCCGATCGGCAATGCCCGCGCGGCGGAAGCGCCGGGAGACAGGCGGTATGTAATGCATCGCATCGCGCTCTGCTAGGCAGCGAATGTGGCGACAAGAGGACCACCGCTGGTCTGGATCGTACACAGGCAATTGGTCCCCGCTTTTCTCAACGGCCACAATCGGCCGCGCCGCCCTGGCTGGTTCGTCGGTCGCTCTCCCTATCCAAAACTATGCTTGATAGACAAATAAACAAGGGCGTGGCTGCTGCGTTCGCGATATTCCCGACGGGAAGGCGTGGCGCTCGTGCGGTCGGGCGTGTAGAAATAGCGCCACCGCTTCGAGCCGCCATTGGTGACGTTCTCGATGCCGAGCGTCAGGGTGGAACGCGTGCTCGGCCGATATTCGGCAAAGGCATTCACCTTGGGCGAGATGGCCTGCGAGTTGTCCGTCTCCGCCAGGCGATAGAAGGTGGAGCCGCTATTTCCGCTCAGCCCCACGCCCCAGGCGAACACGCCGAGATCCTGCCGGAAATCCACTGTGTAGGTGAAGCGGGACGTGCCGGAAAAGGGCCGGTCGAGCAGCGTATAGGGGTCTTCCACGCTGGTGCCCAGATAGGACCCGTTGAAGCTGAGCCGGCCGCCCTTGATGCCGGCCAGACGCGAAAGCGGCAGGTCGAGATTGGCGCGCGCGATCCATTGCGTGCCGTCGCCCAGATTGCCCGGCGCATCGAATTCGATCTCGCCCGTGGTCTTGTCGCGGATCGGCACGCGATCCTGCACTTGCGTCACGCGCTGATGGCCGACTTCCAGCTTGATGCGCCCGTCGCCGAGCAGCGTGCGGTCCGCGCTCAGCAGCAGCTCCCATTTGCGCTGGGGCACCAGCTCTTCGTTGCCGCCGTCGATCTGGGCGGTATTAAGCGAAGCGGCGCTCACGAAATCGCTGAAGTTGAGCTGCGCGACGCTGTGCTTGACGCTGAGTTGGGTGTGCCAGCCGCCGCTCGTCCAATCCAGCGAGACCTTGGGCTTCCAGTAGTGCAGCACGCGTCGCGCGGTGGCGTCGCCGGAGACGATGAGCCGGGATGCCTCATAGTTGAGGCCCAGGTCCAGCCGCAGGTTGGAGGCGAGATTGCGCCCGGCATTGACGAAGGCCTCGCCGCGATATTCCTCGACGACGGCCTGATCGATGGGCAGGTCCACGCGCGTGCGGTCATCGCCGGCCAGCTCGTAGAGATTGAGGTCGCTGCGCAGGCGGTTGTAGGCGCCTTCCATGCCCAGCTCGAGCGCCCAGCCGCCGGTGGTGCGCATCCAGGCGAGGCGGCCCACGCGTTCGGCGCGCCAGTCGTCGAACTTGGAATAGAGGCCAGTGGTGGGCGTCGCATTCTCCAGGGGCACCACGAAGAAATAATCGTCGTTGCGGCGATGGCGGTGCGTTGCCAACAGGTTGAGCTTGATGGCGCCGCCGGCGAGCGGTCGGGTGATGTCGCCGCTCAACTCCCAGGTGTGCCAGAGATGATCCTCGGTATAGAGGCCGTCCTCGATATGACTGCCGTTCGCATGGAGCGTGCTGGGCTGGTGGATCGTCCATTTGTCGGATGTGACCCGGCCATTCACATGGATGGAGCGGTCCGCCGCTTCCTCATGCGCCCAACCGAGCGAAGCGGTGGTATAGGGTTCGGTATTGCGGTTGAACACCTCACGCCGCAGCGTCGTGCCGCTGTCCGGCATATCGACGATCTCGTCATGGCCGCGGTCGGTGAGGCTGAACTTCTGGAAGCTGATCGAGCCATTGAAGGTTGAGGCGCCGGTGCGCAGCACGGCCGAGGCCGATCCGCGCGGCAGCAACCGGCCCGTGAATTCGCGCGACAGCCGCGCGTCGAAATTGCCGGCGAGACCGCCTTCCTCGGTGAGGATCACGTTGGCGACCTGCGGCTTGCCGGCATAATCGGAGCCGAAGGCATTGCCCGAGCTGATCTCGATGCGCAGCACCCGCGAGGCCGGAATTCGCGCCAGCACCGTCTGCAATGTCTCGCTCTTCGAGCTGGGACGCTGGCCGTTGATGATGACATTGCCCGCCGCCTGGCCGAAGCCGCGCACTTCGGTATCGCCGCCTTCCAGCACGAAACCGGGCAGGCGCTCGACCATCTGCTGGGCATTGGATGGGGAGAAGGTGTCGAAGAAGGCGCGGTCGTAAACCAGCCGTCCCTCCGCGTCCTGCGCCTGTGCGATACTCGGTCGCGCATCCAGAAGAATGACCGCGCACGCGGCCAGCATCATCCATCTACCCTTCACTCATCATCCTCCAAATTTAGCCTGTTTTCAGGACCTTTTCCGGTCCGCACGCGCAGACCGACGGACCGGCGGTTAGCCCGTCCATCCAATGTTGTCATTCCTTGTCCAAGGAATTTCCCGCGGCGTGGCGCGGGGGCGCCAGCGCGGTTCAGGAGGGGCCCTGGCGCTCCGTCAGGCCCAGTTCCACGTCGCTCGCCGCATGGCCCCATTTGTCGCGCGGCGGCATCGGGCGCGTGCGCCAGTCGCTATCCGGCGTGAAGCTGGAGATGCGGCGCCCGTCCGGGATGCGGCCGTTGCCGCCGCCCTGGCTGTAATCATAATAAAGCTTGAGCAGCTCTTCCTTGCTGCGATGCTGGGCGGCAGGGTGCGCCACGCAGGCCGCACGCCATTCGAGCACGCGGGTCAGGCGCGCCGGCACGACATAATCCTCATAATAATCGAGGAACCACAGGCGCTTGAACATGGGCGTCATCGCCACTTCCGCCCAGCCGAAGCGCTCGCCGAAGAGGAAAGGCCCATCCTCGGCATAGCGGCGAAGAAAGACGTCCAGCTTCTCGAACTCGGCATCGACGGCCGCGCGCATCTCGTCGCGCTTTGCCGGGTCGCGGTTGAGGATCATCCGGTAGCCCGCGCCCGAGAAGGGGCCGCTCAGCTCGGCCAGCATGCCCTCCACGGCATGGCGGTAAGGGTCGGGATGGCGCACCACCGGCTCGGGATAGCGGTCTTCCAGATAGCGCAGGATGACCATGCTCTCCTTGAGCGTCTCGCCATTCTCGATGTCGAGCAGCGGCAGCGCCGTCGTGCCGCCCGATTTGGCCAGCAGCCAATCCGGCCGGGGTTTGGAGATGTCGATCTCCACATCCTCCATCGCCAGCCCCTTGAGCGCCAGCATGATCTCGACGCGCTCCGAAAAGGGGCAGCCGGGGATATGGTAGATGGTAAGAGTCTGGGTCATCGCGTTATTCCGGCTCCGTCCTAACCAAATCGCCCCTCCTCTTCTTAAGCGAGGGGGCGGGTGATGCTTGCAACGCTGTGGAGAAGCGCTGTTCACGCGATGCTGGGCATCGCCACCAGCCCTTGCCCTCCTCGACAGAAGAAGGGAGAGCGCGCGGGAGCACGCCAATGCCGCTCCCGCATAGCCCGTTCAATCCCCCTTGCCCGCCTGGCGCTGCGGCATCCGGGTCGTCTGCGGGCCCTTGTTGATGCCCTGCCCGCCCGCACCGGCCGGGCCCGTCACCTTGACGAAGGGCTCGGGGTCGCCCGGGCGCAGCTTGAGGCCGAAGAGCGAGTGCATGCCCGGATGACGCCCGAGGCCGCCGTACAGATCGAACCCGCGGTCGAGCCAGTCGCGCAGCGGATCGTCCTCGGTGAGCGGCGGCGTGGTGGCGACCGAGGCCGTCCACAGGAACACCGAGAGCGCCGAGAAGTCCGCGAAATTGGGTGCGTCCCCGCCCAGCCACTTCGTCTCCGCCAGGATCTTGCGGAACGGCTCCAGCGTCGGCGGCACCAGCGGCAGGCGGTCCTCACGGCCGGCCTGCGCCTGCTCCAGCGTCTGCCCGCCCAGAAACCACTGCTCGCGGCTCCAGCGCACATAGTCCCGATCCTGCGGCAGTGAGAGATCGTGATAATCCTGGATGTAACAGCGGAACCAAGGGCCGACCACCGTGGACCACAGCCAGTTGTCCAGGAACTTCATGAGGTTCTTCTGGGTCTCGCCTTCGAAGAGCATCGGCCGATCGGGATATTTCTCGTCGAGATATTCCGCGATCACCCAGCTATCGAGAATCCATTCGCCATCGTCCACGATCACCGGGCAGCGTGACGAACGGCCACCGGTGCGCTCCTCGATGCCAGTAAAGCCGCCGGGCACGATGTCGATGTCGAAGCCCTTGTGCGCCAGCGCATATTTGGTGCGCCAGACATAGGGGCTGATGGTGCAGCCGCTCTCCAGTTGCAGGTCGTAGAGCGTGATGCGGTTGTTCTTGGCCATGATCGAAATCCTCTAACCCGTAAACCGTTCGCCCCGAGCCTGTCGAAGCGCTCCTTTTCTGCCGAAGAAGAAACGGGCGCGTGCTTCGAGAAACCCGGCACGAACGGAGGAAGACAAGGGGCGCGTCCTCCTCACCGATCCTTGAGCAGTTCCTCGCGCTTCGCCTCGGCGAACATCTTCTGGATGGCGGGGCGCGCATTGATCCGCTCGATCCAGGCGAGGAGGCCAGGCGTCTCCTTCTCGTTCACATAGTCGCCGAAATAGCCGCCGGGCCGCTGAAGGCCATTGGCGATCGCGAAATTGCAGATGTCCGCCAGGCTGAAGCCGGTCTCCAGCAGATAATCCTGCTTGCTGAGCGTCTCCTCCAGCCGCTTGACCGAGACGCCGACCTTGCGGAACTCCTCGTCCAGCATCTCCTGCGGGAAGCCATTGCGCGCGCGGCGCCATTTCACCTGCTGCTCGGGGATCGGCACGTTCTTCAGATGCGCCTCGAACTCTTCGTCGCTCATCGCCTGGGCGATCTTCTTGATGCCGAAGGCCCAACCGATGGTGGAGACGCACCAGCAGAAATATTCGTCCACCCACTTGGTCCACACGCGCATCTGTGCGCGCCAATAGGGGTCGGCCGGGCGCAACGATGTGCCGGCATCGGGGAAGACATCCTCCAGATATTCGCAGATCACCGTCGATTCGGTAATGACTCGCCCGTCATGCTCCAGCGCCGGCACCTGCCCGCGCGGATTGATCTTCTTGAACCAGTCGGAATGCTGCTCGAACTTGGCCGGATCGATGAAGTGCGGCTTGAACTCCAGCCCCTTCTCATAGAGCGTCGCCATGGGCTTCAGCGAATTGGCGCCCGGACCAAAGCTGTACAAAGTCAACATCGTCTCTCTCCATTCTTGCGTCGCGCGGCGCCGGGCGACCCATTAAAGATCCAGTAAAACCTCAAGACTGGCCGGACTTGCCGTCCATGAAGATGCGGGCGCGGTCCTTCCCCCAATTGGCCAGCGCCTCGCTGCGCGTGCGCGCGCCCTCCGGATCGCTCTCCAAGGGCGGGACCGAATCCAGGATCTCCTGGAAGTGCTTTTCCAATCCCTCGCGCACTTCCGGATAGGGAATGATGTAGAGGGCATTGTCCTTGATGCCGCGCAAAATGGCCTCGGCGAGCTGCTCGGGGTCCATGCCGTGCTGGTGGATGGACTGGAGCGACGCGATCGACTCCGCATTCTCCACATAGCCGCTCCGGCCATATTGCGCCGGGCGCAGCCGGCTCGCCTCCGCGATGTTCGACCTGATATTGGCGGGGCAGACCACCGAGACGCCGATGCCATATTTGGCAAGGCCCATCCGGTAGCCTTCCATGAGGTTGATCGCGCCGGCCTTGGCTACCGAATAAGGCGCGGCGAGGCTGCTGCCCTGAAGACCGCCTATGGAGGAGACGGTGACGATATGCGCGGGCTTTCCTGCCGCGATCATGCGCGGCACGAAGGTCACGCAGCCGTTGATGACACCGCCCAGATTGACGCCGATCAGCCAGTCGAAATCGTCATAGGTGGTCTTCTCGATGGGCCCGAAGCTGTTGACGCCCGCCGTGTTGGAGAGGATCGTCGGCGCCCGGCCGAACAGCCGCTCCACCTCGTCCGCTGCCGCCGCATAAGCAGCGCGATCGGTGATATCGAGGACGATCCCGTGCGCCTCGATGCCTTCCGCCTTGAGGCTGGCGAGCGCGGTATCGATCGCCTCCTGACGGATATCGGCGATGACGATGCTGGCGCCGACGCGGCCGAACACCTTGGCCTGCCCAAGCCCCGCGCCTGAGGCGCCGCCGGTGATGAAGGCCAGCTGGCCGTTGAAGTCCTGCATGCAGTCCTCTCCTCTCCGTCCGCCCGGATTATGCGCGCGCCCCTTCGCCGGCGGAAGGAAAGAGCGCATCGCTTCCATCAGAAATAGCGAAGTCTCTCGCCACGAGGGACTCACCCGACAGCCTTGCCCGCGACCCTCCCGCTATTGCTGGACAATGTCAACCAACACGCGGCACGCCGGCCGGTTGACCTCAAGCCGGAAGACCCGGCCATCGGGGAGCGGTGCGCTGTAAAGCACGCCCGGCGTCTCCGGCGACTCCCAGTCCGCCGCCGTCATGGGCGCGCCGTCCAGTCGGCGCCAATCGCCCGGCTCGGGGAAGCGCGCGAAGCACTCCGGCGCCGCCATCCGCGCCGCGCTCAACGCCGCGACGAAGTCCTCCAGCGCCAGGTCGCGCTCGGCCCAGTCCACCCAACTCAGTGCGTTGTCCTGTGCATAGGCATTGTTGTTGCCCTGCTGGGTACGGCCGAATTCATCGCCGGCAGTCAACATGATCGCGCCGGTGGAGGCGAACAGGCTCGCCAGCAGCGCGCGCAGGTCCGCCCCGCGCGCTGCGGCCACGGCGGGATCGTCGCTCGGCCCCTCTACGCCGTGATTCCAGCTATAATTCTCGTTGTGCCCGTCGCGATTGTCTTCGCCATTGGCCTCATTGTGCTTGGCGGCGTAGCGGACGGTGTCGGCCAAAGTGAAGCCGTCATGGGCAGCCAGGAAATTGACCGTACGCGGGGGCTTGGCGAAGAGGTCGGAGGAGCCGGCGAGCCGCGTCACCAGCGTGCCGATGGGCGCGTCGCCGCGCCAGAAGCGGCGCACATCGTCGCGATAGCGGTCGTTCCACTCCAGCCAGCCTTCCGGGAACTGGCCGAGCCGATAGCCGCCGGGTCCGCAATCCCAGGGTTCGGCGATCATCAGCCGGTCGGCCAGCCACGGGTCGGCGGCGATCTCGGCAAAGAACGGGGCGTGCGGGTCGAAGTCCGGCCCGCGTGCCAGCACCGGCGCCAGATCGAAACGGAAGCCGTCCACGCCCGCCTGCCGCACGAAATGGCGCAGGCTGGCAAGCACGAGCGCGCGCACGGCCGGTTGTGCGAAATCCAGCATGTTGCCGGTGCCGGTGTGATTGACGAGCTGTCCGTCGGGCGCACGCGCGTAAAGGACGTCGTCCAGTCCCCGCAGCGAGAGGATGGGCCCGTGCACGTCACTCTCGCCGGTGTGATTGAAGACGAGGTCCAGGATCACGCCGATGCCGGCCTCATGCAGCCGCGCGACCGTGCGCCGCAGCTCCGCCACGCCGCCGGGCGCGAGGCGCGGATCGAGCGCCATGGGCACCACCGGATTATAGCCCCAGGCATTGCGCAGCCCGAGCGGCGGCAAGTGGCGCTCGTCGATCCAGGCGACAATGGGCATCAGCTCCACTGCACTCACCCGCAGCTTGCGCAGATGGGCGAGAATGGCGGGATGGGCCAGCGCGGCGATGGTCCCGCGCTGCGCAGGCGGCACCTCCGGGTGCAGCATGGTGAAGCCGCGCACATTCACTTCGTAGAGGAGTCCGCCCGGCGCGAAGCGCGGCAGCGCGCGTGGCACGTCCGGCAGCGGCGCCTCCAGCACGGCGCGCGGCACCAGGGCGGCCGTATCGACGCCGCGCGCATTGAGCGCCGCATCCCAGCGGAATGGGCGGTCGACGGCGGTCGCATAAGGATCGACCAGCAGCTTGGCGGGGTCGAACCACTGCCCTCGCTCGGGCGCCCATTCGCCAGCGGCGCGATAGCCGTAACGCTGCCCGGCGCGCACGCCCGGCACACGCAGCCGCCAGAGGTCGCCCGCGCGCGCCATCGGCAGGCGGGTCTCCGTTTCGCCCTCGAACAGGCAGAGCTGCACCGCCTCGGCCAGCGGCGCGCGCACGGCGAAGGTGGCGCCGCCGCGCTCCGACCGCGCGCCCGGCGCCTCCATCAGGTGATGACGTCCGGCGCCGTGCGGCCGGTATGGCGGGTGATGCCGGCCAGCGTCTCGGCCGCCGCGATGAGATCGGCGAGCATCACCCCCACCTCCTCGTCGAGCGCGCCGCCGGCCGGCTCGTAGCGCTCCAGATAGACGCGCAGCGTCGCGCCCTGCGTGCCCGTGCCCGAGAGGCGGAAGACGATGCGCGATCCGCCCGCGAAGAGAATGCGCAGCCCCTGGGCAAGCGAGGCCGATCCATCGACCGGATCATGATAGGCGAAGCTGTCCGCCCGCTCGACCGTGAGCGCCCCCACCGTGCAGCCGGGCAGGCGCGGCAGCTCGGCCTCCAGTCCGCGCATCAGGGAATTGGCCGCTTCGATCTCCAGCCCCTCATAATCGTGCCGGGCATAATAATTGCGCCCAAAGCGCGCCCAATGATCGCGGACCAGCGCATCGACGCCGATCCGGCGGACCGCCAGGATGTTGAGCCACAGCAGCACGGCCCAGATGCCGTCCTTCTCACGCACATGGTCGCTGCCGGTGCCCGCGCTCTCCTCGCCGCAGAGCGTGGCCTTGCCGGCATCCAGCAGATTGCCGAAGAACTTCCAGCCCGTGGGCGTCTCGTAGCACGGAATGCCCAGCGCCTTCGCCACCCGGTCTGCCGCGGCACTGGTCGGCATGGAACGGGCAATGCCCTTGAGGCCCGCCGCATAGCCCGGCGCCAGATGCGCATTGGCCGCCAGCATGGCGAGCGAATCCGAGGGCGTCACGAAGCGTCCGCGGCCGATGATGAGATTGCGGTCGCCGTCGCCATCCGACGCCGCGCCGAAATCGGGCGCATCCGGCCGCATCATATGGTCGTGAAGCGCCCGGGCGTGGATGAGATTGGGGTCGGGGTGGTGCCCGCCGAAATCCTCCAGCGGCGTGCCGTTCCACACCGTGCCGGGCGCGAAGCCCAGCCGCCGCTCGAAAATTTCCGTGGCATAGGGGCCGGTGACGGCGCTCATTGCATCGAACGCCATCGTGAAGCCCGCGCGCACGGCCGCGCGGATCGCCTCGAAATCGAAAAGGCTCTCCATGAGCGCGGCATAATCGGCGACGCTGTCCACGATCTCCACGGTCATGCCCGCCACCTGGCATGTGCCGAGCGTATCGAGGTCGATGTCGGCCGCGTCCACGGTCAGCCAGCGGTCGATGACAAGCGTGCGCGCATGAATGGCGTCGGTCACTTTTTCCGGCGCCGGGCCGCCATTGGCGACATTGTACTTGATCCCGAAATCCTCGTCCGGCCCGCCCGGATTATGGCTGGCCGAGAGAATGAGGCCGCCCAGCGCGCGATAGTTGCGGATGAGGTTGCTGGCGGCCGGGGTCGAGAGGATGCCGCCCTGTCCCACCATCACGCGGCCGAAGCCATTGGCCGCCGCCATGCGGATCGCCTGCTGGATGACCGCACGGTTGTGGTAGCGCCCGTCTCCGCCGATAACGAGCAGCGCACCGGCCTTGCCCTCCACCACATCGAAGACGGACTGGATGAAATTCTCCGCATAATTGGGCTGCGCGAAGACCTTCACTTTCTTGCGCAGGCCGGACGTGCCGGGCTTCTGGTCGTCGAAGGGAGTCGTCGGGATGGTAAGGACGGTCATGCCTGCTCCTTGAGACGCGCATAGAGCTGCGCATAGGCCGCGCCACTGTGCGACCAGGTGAAATCGGCGGCCATGCCGCGCTTCTGGATCCGCGGCCATGCGCCGTCCTGCCCAAACAGGCGCACGGCGCGCGTAATGGCATGGGCCAGCCCCTCGCGACTGACGGGCGCGAAGAGAAGGCCGGTCGCCGCGCCCGCGCTCACCGCCGCGAGATTGGCATCGACGATGGTGTCGGCGAGCCCGCCGGTGCGCGCGGCCACCGGCACGCAGCCATAAGCCAGGCCATAAAGCTGAGTGAGGCCGCAGGGCTCGAAGCGGGAGGGAATGAGGATGGCGTCGCCCCCGCCCTGCATCAGGTGCGAGAGCGGCTCGTCATAGCCGATGTGGATGCCCACGCGGCCCGGGTGGCGCCCGGCGGCGGCATGGAGGCCGGCCTCGATGGCCGCATCGCCAGTGCCGAGCAGCGCCAGCCGCCCGCCAAGGCCAACGAGATGGTCGATCGTCTCGACGAGCACGTCCATGCCCTTCTGCCAGGTAAGGCGGCTCACCACGATGAACAGCGGCCCCTCGCCCGGCTCCAGCTCGAACGCCGCCTCGACCGCGCGCTTGTTGGCGCGCCGCTTGCCCAGGCTGGCGGCGGAGAAGCGGGCGGCCAGCGCCGGATCGGTCGCGGGGTTCCACTGGGCGGGATCGATGCCGTTAACGATGCCGACGAGGCGGTCCTCCCGGCCGAGGATCAGGCCCTCCAGCCCCATGCCGAATGCAGGCGTGCGGATTTCCTCGGCATAGCCGGGGCTCACCGTCGTGATGACATCGGCCAGCGCCAGCCCGGCTTTGAGGAAGCCGACGCCGCCATGATACTCCACGCCCTCGATGGACCAGGCCCGCTGCGGCAGGGCGAGCCGGGTAAAGAAATCAGCGCCGAACCAACCCTGGAAGGCCATGTTGTGGATGGTCATGGCGGTGCGCGGCCGGCGCTCCACGGGCGTCGCATGGACGAGATAGGCCGGCGCCAGCCCCGCCTGCCAGTCATGGGCGTGCAGAATGTCGAAGGGCGCGGTGCCGGCGAGCCCCGCCGCCACGTCGGCGGCGGCGCGCGCGAACGCCGCGAAACGCAGGCCATTGTCCGCCCAGTCCTGCCCCATGCCATCCGTATAGGGCCCGCCCTCGCGCTCGAAATAGCCCGGCGCATCGAGGACGAGCACCGGCTGCCCGGCATGTTTCGCCGCCAGCACTCGTGCCGGCGTGCCGAGCAGCGCGGCATAATCGTGCAGCACGCGCTTGCGCCCCAGCGCCTTCATCACCGCGGGATAGCCGGGCAGGAAGGGCGTCATCGCTACGCCATGCGGCGCCACCGCCGCCGGCAGCGCGCCCGCCACATCGGCCAGCCCGCCGGTCTTGACCAGCGGCCAATATTCGGACGCCACGGAGAGGACGGAAATGGGCGCCACGGCCGCTGCGCTCATCACCGGCGGCGCCCCAGGACGATGGCCCCGCGCGCGATCATTTCAGCTTCTCGATCATGTTGCGCGTGATGAGGCAGATGCCGCTATCGGTCTGGCGGAACCGCCGGGCATCGAGCACCGGGTCTTCGCCGACCACCAGCCCCTCGGGAATGCGCACGCCGCTGTCGACGATGCAGCGGCGGAGCCGCGCGCCCCGCCCGATATTGCAATAAGGCAGGATCACCGCCTCATCGACGCTGGAATAGCTGCCCATCTTGACGCCGGTGAAGAGCAGGCTGCGATGGGCCGTCGCGCCCGAGACGATGCAGTCCTGCGAGATGAGCGAGGAAATGGCGTGGCCCCGCCGCCCTTCCTCGTCATGCACGAACTTGGCCGGCGCGGCGACAATCTGGTCGGTCCAGATCGGCCAGTCGCGATCGTACATGTTGAGCTTGGGGACCACGTCGGTGAGGTCGATATTCGCTTCCCAATACGCATCGAGCGTGCCGACATCGCGCCAATATTCCGCGATCTCCTCGGCCGCGCGAATGCAGCTCGACGAGAAGAGATGCGCGACCGCCTTCCCGTGCTTGACGATGTAAGGAATGATGTCGTGGCCGAAATCGCGCTTGCTCTCCGGCGTATCGGCATCGCGGCGGAGCTGGTCGAACAGGAACTCGGTATCGAAGACGTAGATGCCCATGGAGGCCAGCGCCACGTCCGGCTTGCCGGGCATGGCGGGCGGGTCCTTGGGTTTCTCGACGAAGCTGGTGATGCGCCCGGTCTCGTCCACCGCCATCACGCCGAAACCGCTCGCCTCCGCCCGCGGCACTTCCAGACAGCCCACGGTCACGTCAGCGCCCTGACTGACATGCTGCTGAAGCATCAGCTCATAGTCCATCTTGTAGATGTGATCGCCGGCCAGGATGACGATGTAGCGCGGGGCATGCGCGGCGATGATGTCGATATTCTGATAGACCGCGTCGGCCGTGCCCTCATACCAGTGGAAGGCATCGATGCGCTGCGAGGCGGGCAGGATGTCGAAGCTCTCGTTGCGCTCAGGGCGCATGAAGTTCCAGGCGCGCTGCATGTGGCGAATGAGCGAATGCGCCTTGTATTGCGTGGCGACGCCGATGCGGCGAATGCCGGAATTGATCGCGTTGGAGAGCGCGAAATCGATGATGCGCGACATGCCGCCGAAATAGACCGCCGGCTTGGCGCGATTGTCTGTCAGCTCCATGAGGCGGCTGCCGCGTCCACCGGCGAGCACATAGGCCATGGCGTCGCGCGCCAGGGGCTGGAAGCGTCTGTCAACACCCGTCACGGCACTTCTCTCCTTCGTCCCGCGCCCCGCCCGGCGCACTCTTCCCGTCAGTCCTCGGCATGCAGCATGATCGTCGCGAGCGGCGGCAGGGTGATGATCGCGCGTCCGTCGCGCGCCGTCACGCCCCCCAGATTGCCCATGCCACTCCCGCCATAGGCCGCCGCATCGCTGTTCAGCACTTCTCGCCAGCGCCCTTCGCGCGGCAGCGGCACAGCATAGCCCTCATGCACTGCCGGCGTCATGTTCGCGATGATGGCGACCGGCGCGGCGCCCGGCGCCTTGCGCAGCCAGGCGAATACGCTGTTGGCGGCATCGTCCACGATCAGCCACTCAAAGCCCTCCGCCTCGCAATCGCGGGCGTGGAGCGCGGGCAGCGTGCGATAGAGCCGATTGAGATCGCGCACGAGGGTGCGCACGCCCTCATGGGCCGGGGCATCGCGCAGCGCCCAATCGAGCGCGCGCGCCTCGCTCCACTCGCGGCGCTGGGCGAACTCCTGTCCCATGAACAGCAGCTTCTTGCCCGGATAAGCCCACATCAGCGCGTAATAGGCGCGCAGATTGGCGAATTTCTGCCAATCATCGCCGCTCATCTTGGTGAGAAGCGAGCCCTTGCCGTGCACCACTTCGTCATGGCTCAGGGGCAGCACGAAATTCTCGGCGAAGGCGTACATCAGGCCGAAGGTGATCTCGTCATGATGGTAGCGCCGGTGAATGGAGTCGCGGCTCATGTAGCTCAGCGTGTCGTGCATGAAGCCCATGTTCCACTTGAAGCCGAAACCGAGCCCGCCCTCGTGTGTCGGCAGGGTGACGCCGGGCCAGGCGGTGGATTCCTCCGCGATGGTGACGGCACCGGGATGCGCGCCATAAACGGCCTTGTTCATGGCGCGCAGGAACTCCACCGCTTCCCAGTTCTCGCGCCCGCCCTCCCGGTTGGGAATCCACTGCCCCGCCGCGCGGCTGTAATCGCGGTAGAGCATGGAGGCGACGGCATCCACGCGCAGCCCGTCGACATGATAGACCTCGGCCCAGAACAGCGCATTGTTCACCAGGAAGCTGGCGACCTCGCGCCGGCCGAAATTGTAGATCGCCGTGTTCCAGTCGGGGTGGAAGCCCAGGCGCGGGTCTTCATGCTCGTAGAGCGCCGTGCCGTCGAAACGCGCGAGGCCATGGGCATCGGTGGGGAAATGCGCCGGCACCCAGTCGACCAGCACGCCCACGCCGGCGCGGTGCGCGCCGTCCACGAAGCGCGCGAACCCCGCCGGATCGCCGAAACGGGCGCTCGGCGCATAGAGCCCCGTCGTCTGGTAGCCCCAGCTCGGGTCATAGGGGTGCTCGGAGACGGGCAGGAACTCGATATGGGTGAAGCCCAATTCCACCACATAGGGGATGAGCCGCGCGGCGAGCGTATCCCAATCCAGGAACCAGCCATTCGCATCACGGTCCCATGAGCCGGGATGCACCTCGTAGATGCTGATCGCCTCGCGACGTGGATCGACGCCGGCCCAGTGCGCGCGGTGCGCGGCGTCGCCCCAGTCGCTCTTGCCGGGCCGCGCCGTCAGCGAGGCGGTCTGCGGCCGCAACTCCGAGGCGAAGGCGAAGGGGTCGGCTTTCAGCGGCTGCACCGTGCCGTCCGGACCCACGATCTCATATTTATAGGCGCGCCACTCGCCGAGATCGGGAATGAAGATTTCCCACACGCCAATGTCGCGCCGGTTACGCATGATATGGCGACGGCCATCCCAATCGTTGAAGTCGCCGACCACCGAAACACGCCGGGCATTGGGCGCCCAGACGGCGAAATGGACGCCGCGCGCGCCCTCATGATCGATGATATGCGCGCCCATCTTGTCGAACAGGCGGAAGTGCGCGCCCTGCGCGATCAGCAGATCGTCGAGTGGCCCCAGCACCGGGCCGAAGCTGTAGGCATCGGCCACCTGCCATTGCGCGTCTCCGGCTCTTGCGGTGTAGCGCACCGGCTGGCGCGGCCCCGCGATCCGGCCCTCGAACAGTCCACGCGCATCCACGCGCGCCAGCGGGCCCAGCGGCGTGCCGTCGAGCGCTTCCGCGTCCACCGTCTCCGCTCCGGGAATGACCGCACGGGCAAAACAGCCGCTGGGTCCCTCATGGACACCAAGAAGCGAAAACGGATCGGCATGGGTTCCGGACAGGAGGGACTCGATGGCCGATCTCGGTGGCTTCACAACACGCCCCAGATCTCGCGCGCATATTCGGCGATCGTACGGTCCGACGAGAACCAGCCCATATGGGCAATATTGCGGATCGCGGCGCGATTCCAGCCAGCAACATCCGCCCAGCGCGCGTCGACTGCGCGCTGCGCCTGCGCATAGCTTTCGAAATCGGCGGCGACCATGAACCAGTCATGCTCGTAGAGCCCGCCCATCAGCCCGGCATAGCGCCCCGGATCGTCCGGTGAGAAGACGCCCGAGGCGATGGCGTTCACCGCCTGCTGCAACTCGCGCGAGCCTTCGATCACGGCACGGGGATCGTAGCCATTGGCGCGCTTTTCCGCCACTTCCTCGGCCGTGAGGCCGAAGATAATCATATTCTCCGCGCCGACATGATCCCGGATCTCGATATTGGCGCCATCGAGCGTGCCGATGGTGAGCGCGCCATTGAGCGCGAACTTCATGTTGCCGGTGCCCGAGGCTTCCATGCCGGCCGTGGAAATCTGCTCGGAGAGGTCTGCCGCGGGGATGATCTTCTCGGCCAGGCTCACATTATAGTTGGGCACGAACACCACCTTGAGCAGCCCACCCACGGCAGGATCGTTGTTCACCCGTCGGGCGATGTCGTTCGCCAGCTTTATGATGAGCTTGGCATTGTGGTAGCTGGGCGCCGCCTTGCCGCCGAAGATCTTCACGCGCGGGAACCATTCCCGCTCCGGATGGCTGCGGATCTGGTCATAGAGCGCCACGGTCTCGATGAGATTGAGGAGCTGGCGCTTATATTCGTGGATGCGCTTGATCTGCACGTCGAACAGCGCGGCCGGATCGATGCGCACGCCCATATGGTGCCGCAGATGCGTGGCGAGCACCTCCTTATTGGCGCGCTTCACCGCCGCGATCCGCTCGCCGAAGGCTTTGTCGTCCGCCATTTTGTCCAGATCGGCGAGCTTCTCCGCATCGTCCATGAACCCGTCGCCAATCGCCTCGCGAATGAGCGCGGTGAGGCCCGGATTGCACTCCAGCAGCCAGCGGCGCGGCGTCACGCCATTGGTCTTGTTGTTGATCTTCTCCGGGTAGATCCGGTGCAGGTCCGCAAACACGGTCTGCTTCATCAGTTCGGTGTGGAGCGCCGCCACGCCGTTGACGCTGTGCGATCCGGCGAAGGCGAGATTGGCCATGCGCACGCGCCGTTCGCCGCTCTCGTCGATGAGGCTGATCGCGGAAATGGCGCCGTCGTCCGGCGCACGACCGACGCGCGCCTCGCGCAGCACGATGGCATTGATCGCATAGATGATCTGCATGTGCCGGGGCAGCATGCGCTCGAAGAGCGGCAGCGGCCAGCTCTCCAGCGCTTCGGGCAGCAAAGTGTGATTGGTGTAGCCGAAGGTCCGGCGCGTGAGGCCCCAGGCCTCGACCAGATCCAGATCGTGCACGTCCATGAGGATGCGCATCAGCTCTGCCACGGCGACGGCCGGATGGGTATCGTTGAGCTGGATGGCGACCTTGTCCGGCAGGGTCAGGATGTCGCCATGATATTGCATGTGCCGCCGAACGATGTCCTGGATGGAGGCGGCGGAGAAGAAATATTCCTGCCGCAGCCGAAGCTCCTGCCCGGCGGGCGTCGAATCCGCCGGGTAGAGCACGCGCACCAGCGCCTCAGCCCGCACCTGCCCTTCCAGCGCGCCGGCATGATCGCCGGCGTTGAAGGCGTCGAGCCGGATGGGATCGGTGGGAAAGGCGTTCCACAGCCGCAGCGTGTTCACTCGCTTGCCGCGCCAGCCGACCATCGGCGTGTCGACGGCCATGGCGATCACCTGCTCGGCCGGCGTCCATTCCACCTTGCCGTCATTGTCGCCCGTCACCTCGCCGCCGAAGCCGATGCGATAGGCGCTCTCGCGCCGCTCGAACTCCCAGGGATTGCCGTGGGCCAACCAGTTTTCCGGCAGTTCCACTTGCCAGCCATCGTCCACGCGCTGGCGGAACATGCCGTTCACATAGCGGATGCCATAGCCGTAAGCGGGAATGTCCAGCGTGGCGAGGCTCTCCATGAAACAGGCGGCGAGCCGGCCCAGACCGCCATTGCCGAGCGCGGCATCGGGCTCGATTTCCTCGATCTCGGCAAGGTCGACGCCCAGCGATTCGAGTGCCTCGCGCACCTCTTCCGCCCGGCCCAGATTGGAGAGCGCATCGCGCAGCAGCCGGCCGATCAGGAACTCCAGCGAGAGATAATAGACGCGCTTGGCTCCGGCCTCATGCGCGGCCTTGGACGAGGTCATCCAACGCTCGATGATCTCGTCGCGCAGCGTGTAGATGGTCGCGGCCAGCCAGTCGTGCGGCAGCGCGGCCTGCTCGTCCTTGCCGATGCGGTGGACGAGAGCGTCCACGATCCGCCCCTTGAGGTCCCTGCCTGGCGCCGCCACGTCCCCTGCCATCGCGCACCTGTCCCTTCTGCCTTGACGCAGCGCGGCATCTCCCGCGCGGCCCTGTCGGCCATGTCCGCCGCCAGCCTACACGAAACATGCGCCGTCCAGACGACAAAATGCAACGGCTCAATGCGCCGTGCCGCGTATTGCGCTGCAAAATAATGGCGGAGCCGTTCGTTCCCGGTGCGCTTACCGTTCGGACAGATAATAGCGGTCGAGCGCCGTCAGATCGGCATCCAGCTCATAGACGATGGGCTGGCCGGTTGGGATTTCGAGGCCGGTGATGTCCGCATCCGAAATACCGGAGAGATGCTTGACCAGCGCGCGCAGCGAATTGCCATGCGCGGAGATAAGCACGCGCTTGCCCGCGCGCAGGTCCGGCGCGATGCGGCCTTCCCAATAGGGCAGCACGCGCGCGATGGTATCCTTGAGGCTTTCGGCCGCCGGCACGGCAATGCCCGCATAGCGCCGGTCGCCGGAAAGATCGAAGGGGCTCCCCGCCTCCATGGGCGGCGGCGGCACATCGAAGCTGCGGCGCCAGATCTTCACCTGCTCCTCGCCATGCTTGGCCGCCGTCTCCGCCTTGTCCAGGCCCGTGAGGCCGCCATAATGGCGCTCGTTCAAATGCCAGTCCTTCTCCACCGGCAGCCACAGCCGCCCCATCGCTTCCAGCGCGATGTTGAGCGTCTTGATCGCGCGGGTCTGCACGCTGGCGAAGCATTGGTCGAAATCGAGGCCCTTCGCGGCCATCAGTTCGCCGGCCGCCTTCGCTTCCGCCGCGCCCTTTTCGGTCACGTCCACGTCCCACCAGCCGGTGAAGCGGTTTTCCAGATTCCAGGCGGACTGGCCGTGGCGAATGAGGACGAGCGTAGGCATGGATCGAAGGCTCCCCTGTGGCAGTGAATAGGGGCCTGATAGCGCGAATCGCGCGGCGTGCAATGCGCCGCGGCGGCGATGGCGGCGAACCGACGCCGGAGGAGCGCCCACCTCTCGCCCGAGCCGCTTCACGGCACGATCGGGCGACCCCGCAGCACCGCACAGCAACAGCGCATCGCGGCGCCGACAAGGCCGCAGCCGCCGATCATCATGGCGCGGCGCACCGGCGCGGGCCCGGAGGCCATGCTCGCCGAACATGAGAGTGCCGAACGGACCGGCCCTGGCGGCATCGCGGCGGAACGTGAACCGGGTGAAGCCCCCCCGGTCGCTACCTACGGCGGCGCATCCGCATCCGGCCGCACTCTTGCCCCGCCGGTCCGCCGGGGGCTATCGCTCGTCGCATCAGCTCAGCGCGAAGGAGAAAAAGCCATGGCGATCACGAGGACCGTTCATATCCACGAGGGGCCGGGCGGCCCATTCGAATCGATGGTCGTTGGCGATGCCGCTGCCGGTGTGCAGCCCGGCATGCTGCTTTTCCCCAATTTCTTCGGCACCAAGGAGTGGGACTTCGCCAAGGCCGAGGCGCTTGCCGCGCTGGGCTACCAAGTGCTGGTGGTCGACTATTACGGCCAGGGGAAGCGCGGGCACGACATGGAATCCTCTGGCCATCTGCTGCACGATTTCATGGCCGATCGCGCCGCCGTGAAACGCCGGCTGCTCGATGCGCTGGCCGAACTGCGCGCGCTGCCCGGTGTCGATCCGGAGCGCTGCGGGGCGATCGGCTTTTGCGCCGGCGGCAAATGCGTGCTCGATCTGGCCCGCGCCGGCGGCGCCATCAAAGCAGGCGTCTCCTTCCACGGCGTCTATGATGCGCCGCCCTTTCCCAATGCTGTCATCACGGCCAAGCTGCTGATTTGCGACGGTTGGAACGACCAGCTCTGCCCGCCCGAGGCCAAGCTGGCCCTGTGCCGCGAGCTCACCGAAGCAGGCGCCGATTGGCAGTTCATCAGCTATGGCGACACCGGCCACGCCTTCACGGCGGACAACACGCCCATGAACGCGGAACGGACCTTCGGCTTCCAGCCGGAGACCAACCGGCGCAGTTGGAAGGCGATGACGGATTTTCTGGCGGAAACCTTGACTTGAATGAGGGCCTCTTCCCGTTGAAATCGTCCGTCATTCCGGTGCAACCCGCGAGATGGGGAGTTGACAGCCGCCCGGGCGCGTAGTTCAGTCTCCCCCAACGAGCAGCCATGACCCCATCAGGCGCCTTTCCTCGGCCCGCCGGAGCCAAATGACAAAGCCGGCAGCCTCTTCGGACGAAGCGGCCGCATATTATCACAATATGTTCCGCAATGCCGCCAGCGGGCTGGCGCGCGTGGACATGGACGGCCGGATGACGGACATTAACGACCGGTTCTGCGAGATGTTGGGCTACGAGCGCGACCAACTGCTCGCATGACATTTGCGGACATCACCCATCCCGGCGATCTGATGGAAAATCTGGAATTGCTCTCGGATGTGCTGACCGAGCGCCGAAAGTCTTACCGGATGCAAAAGCGTTACCTGCGTGCGGACGGCTCGATCTTGTGGGCCGACCTTTCCGTGGCCGCGGAATATGACGAGACGGGCGCGTTCGTTGGCTTCATCTCCACCATCATCGATATCGGCTCGACCAAGCAGCTCGAGCAACAACTGAAGGACATTGTCGGCGAGCTGGAGCATCGCTCGCGCAACCTCTACATGTTGATGATCGGCATCATCAACCAGACCAAGGCAGTGACGGTCGAGGAGTTCCGCCAGAATCTCACCGAGCGGCTGACGTCCCTCGCCAACTCCCAGGCGCTGATGGTTAACAGCAAGCGCGATTCCATCGCCCTGACATTGCTCATCCACATGCAGCTCGGCGCCTTCGTGCCCGAGGGCGATACACGGCTGAGCATCACGTGCCCCGACGTCCAGCTCGGCGCGGAAGCGGCGCGGCTGCTGGGCATGGTGCTGCACGAGTTGGCGACCAACGCCTCCAAATATGGCGCGCTCTCGGTCGAAAAGGGCAAAGTGCACATCACCGCGCGCATGACGCCCACATTGTTCGAGATCGACTGGGTGGAAAGCGGCGGGCCCGCTGTCGCCCCACCCACTCGCACGGGATTCGGGCGCACCATCGTTGAACGGATGATCGTCCGCAGCCTTGGTCTCGATGCCACGCTATCCTTCCGGCCGGAAGGCGTGCACTGGCGGTGCAGCGGCGCGCCGGAGCGCCTGCGACGCTGAGAGACGGGCGGCGGACGGGTTCGAGCCCGTTTGCGGCGAGGAAAGACTCGCCGCGCAATGCTTCCGCCCGGCCGTCCCCGCCAAAGGCCGCCCCGCTGGCACTCGTCTCACTCGACCGCGCAGCCGCTGTGATGCGGCGCTACCGCCCGGCCTCCAGCTCCGGCACCAGCTCCGCCAGCGTTTCCAGGCAGGCCCGGGCGAGCAGCCGGGAGCGGTCTGGGCTCCAGCCCTGTGTAGGGTCGGGCAGGTCGTCATTGTCCTTGAAGGGCATTTCCAGTGTCATCGCCACGGCGCCGTAGCGTTCCGCGATCTGGGCGGTGGCCATGGAGAGATTAGCCTTGCCGGGCGCCGCTTCCGGATAGCCCCGGCGTGTCTGGAAATCCGGCGTGCGCGCCGCAAGCCGGTCCCGATAACGGCGGAACGCAGCGATCTGCCCCTCACGCAGCGACGGAATGCCCTCGAAACCCGCGAGGAACACGGCGGGAATCGCCTCGTCGCCATGCACGTCCATGGCGAAGGCGACCCCCGTCTCGTCCATGCGGCGGCGTACGCACAGCACCTCCGGCGAGCGCTCCGCGCTGGGATCGTGCCACTCGCGATTGAGATTGATGCCGGCTGCGTTGGTTCGCAAATGACCACGGAAGGAACCATCTGGGTTCATGTTAGGGACAATATGGAAACGGCAGGCCGCGCGCAGGGCGCGGGCATGGGGGTCGGCGGGATCGGTCAGCATGTCGAGCGCGCCTTCCATCCACCATTGCGCCATGCTCTCGCCGGGATGCTGCCGGGCGATCAGCCAGACGGGAATGGAGCCCGTGCCCATCTCCAGGCAATCGATCGGGCGCCCATCCAGGCTGATGCCGAGCTGGCGCAGCGCCACGCCCTCGCACCCCGCCGCCTGCGCGATCAGGTCCTGGTGGCGCTCCAGCGAATAGGGGGCGAAATAGGCAAACCAGGCGGCGTCCGCCGTCAGCCGGTAGCGGATGGTGAGCGTGCCGCCCTGCGCGTGCGGGTCATAGCTGCTCGGCGCGCAGGTCCATTGCTCGCGATCCTCGGAGACGCGGGCGGCATAGCCGGGCCAGCCGTCCGGATAAGCGGCGGCGGCAAGGCCGGTAATGCGCAGCACCAGTTCCGCACCGGCCTGCGCCGCCACGCGGAAATGGAACCACTGGAAGAAATCACTTTGATTATCCTTGCGGATGGCAAGCGTGGCGTCCTGGCCCTTGATGGCATGGACGACGATGTTGCCGCTGTCGAACGCGGCGTTGATGGTCATGGCTGTCATGGCAAGATCCTGTGCGTCATTTCATCGTCACGGTCACGCCCGAGGGGCCGGGAAAATTGCTGAATAGCGCGTCGGCGAGCTTGCCGGCGGCCATGCCGGGTTGGGCGGCGGGCGATCCCTGCTTGGCGCTGGTCTCGGCGCGGCCTTCCCAGATCGTGCGATCCTCGCGGATGCTGCGGATCTGCACGCGCAACTGCATGGCGACGACGGGCTTGGGCTTGCCGGAGAGATCGATGCCGATGCCCAGCCCCAGGCCGCTGCCATAGCTGCCGGTGGAGCCGCCCACCCCTACGGAAACCGGCGAGCGGCGCTGCTGCCCCGGCTCGACGATCTCGCGCGAGAAGCCCACCACGGCGCGGTAGTCCGCGCCGGTCGCGCCCTCGTCGAGCAGCTGATAGCCCACGCGGCGCAGCGCGGCGCCCACGGCGTTGACGGTGGAGCGGAACTCCAGGCTGCCCGCATCGCGCGGATCGGCGGGCACCACCCGGATCGTCCCGGCCTGCGCGACTGCGTCGCCATGAAAGCGCGTCACCTCGACCGGCGGCAGCGCCGTCGCACAGCCGGCCAGTGCCAGCGCCAATCCCGCCGCGGCCCACGTCCTGGCCCGAGTCGCGTCTTTTATGGGGGCTTTCATCGCTCGCTCCATCCCTTGGCCTGCTAATAGGATACCGCACGGCGCCGCCCGAACGGCAGCACCATCATCTCTATAATGTCTATAATGCGTTGTGGGTCCATGCGCGTGGCATGAATGTGCGAGGGGCGCGCGCCACACGCGCTTTTCTTGCCGGAGCCCGCCGGCTTTCCCTTGACTTTGCCGCGCTGCGCCCATAGAGGCGCGGCTTCGAATTTCCTGCAATTGAACAAGATTTTGGACGCCCGATCATGAAGATCCGCAACAGCCTCAAGTCGCTCAAGGACCGCCATCGCGACAACCGCGTGATTCGCCGCCGCGGGCGCACCTACGTCATCAACAAGACGAATCGTCGCTTCAAGGCCCGGCAGGGCTAAGCGCGTCGCCGGTCCGCATGGGCCGGCCATGACGGGAAAGGCCCGGTCAGCGTCTGGCCGGGTTTTTTGTCGTCCGCACGATCCACCAGACGAAACGGGCCGAAGGCGCAACCCATTGCCTCCGCGCGTGGGCCGGTTCACCCTTGCCCCTGTCCAGTGAGCGGACCGGGAGAGCGCGAATGAATCGTTTCGAGCAAGCCGTCTACGACTGCATGAAGCCGACGCAGGCGCTTTACGAGCGAACCTCGAACCCGCTGCACAAAGCCATCCTCCTCAATTTCTGGCGGCATGTGCATCTCGAAGGCGCGGGCCTCTACGATGCGATCTGCAGCGACGACATGATGGTCGAGCATCCCGTCTATCGCGTCACCTGGGGCGCCAATCCGGCAGTCATCGAGGGGCGCGAGGCGGTCAAGGCCTTCTACAACAGCGTCGGCGAAGCGGTGCTGTGGAATTCGGACGATCTCATTTCGGTCGCGGACTGGGGCGTGGCGGACGAGTTGACCTTCAACATCCTGGGCCGTGGCGCCATGCTCCAAGCCATCGGCTATGCCGTGCCGGACCCGCAGGCGCACTATCATGTCGCCAGCCGCCAGGCGTTCATCTGGCCCTATGACGAACGGGCCCGACTCAAGGGCGAGCATCTCTACGAGGACAAGACCAGCCTGCGCTGGACGGAAGTGGACCCGGCTGACCTCATCACCGCCGAACGCGTGAAGACGATCCAGAAGGAGCTGCTCGATGCGCTTCATGCGCGATTCGGGGAGGAGTTCTGGGTTTATCGGGGGTAAGGGCCGCCCGTCCGCGCGAAGCAGAAGCCTCCGACGCCCAATCAACCGACCTTAGCCCCTCCTCTTCCGAGAAGGGTGGGGTGGTGCTGCACGGCCGTTCTCATTCGCCGCGCGAGCGATGCAGCACATCGCCCGGCCCCTCTTGGGACGACGCATCACTCATCGCCCCGCATGAGAGAGAACGCAGCCCGATTCTTCCGAATCGAGCCGCAGTTCCTCCGCCTCAGGCACTTGCGGCCGGTGGTGTGGGTGGCGGTGGCGGCGTGATAGCACTGCCATCATCGGGGCAGAATTTGACGCCGGCCTTCACGGTCTTGCCGCATTGCGGACAGGTGCCGCCGTCCTGTGCCATGCCGGCCTGCGCAGCGGCAGCGGCCTGCTCCACCGCTTTGCGTGCCTCGCCGGCCAGTCCCGCGAGCTTCTCGCTCGCTTCGGCGTCCCGGCCGGTCATCACCAAGCCCGCCATCACCGCCGCAACCACGAGCGCCAGCAGCGCCAGATAATAGCCGAAATGCCAGTCGATCTGGATCATGCCCAACATCGACTGCCCCATGGAGGCATCGAAGCTGTTGCCCCCGCCTTCCCGGGCCGCGGCGGCGGCAAGCGCTTCGCGGCTGTATCGCATCGTGCCGATCCAAATCAGCACCAGCGCTGCAACGGACGTGGCCAGCGAGATTTTCGCGAAGCTGCGGTCACGGATGACCGCCAGCACCAACCCGCCGATGATCGCCAAAATCGCCAGGATGAGCCAGAAGTTCATCTCACCCGATTGCCCGCTGGCCTGCCCCATTGTTGTGACATGGCCAAAGGCGAGCCCAATACCGCTGGCCTTGGCGAGTGGTTGATTTTGGCAACTCACAGTCATCCACGGAAGCAGAAATGCCAGAAGTGCGACCCCCTTGGGTATCTTGATCCATTTCCACATGAAAACCCCTCCCCCTGTTCTCGTCGGGTTGGCTCATCAACTTTCGGAGTTCGCAGAATGCCGCAATTTGTCGAAAGCGCAACAAAGGGTTTGACCCGCGCGCGCAATAGCCGCCCCGTACTTGCGCAGCCCCAGACCGATAGCCTTCGAACATCATATAAAGAATTCTTTATATGTATCTTGACAAGCCGGCGGGAGAGGCGTCTAACCGCGCATCGATGGGCCGTGCACCGGCGGGGTGCATGACACGCAAGAAGCCCACCGTCGGCCGGCCGCGCCAGGACGGATCACAGGAGAATGCGCAGAATGACAGCCAAGCCCCCCTTCCGCGCCGACCATGTCGGTTCCTTTCTTCGTCCCAAGGCTCTGCTCGATGCGCGCGATGCCTATGCAGCCGGCAGCATCGACAAGACCGCCCTGCGGGCCGCCGAGGACGCCGCGATTCGCGACGTGGTCGCCTTTCAGGAAGGGCTGGGCCTCCACTCGATCACGGATGGCGAATATCGCCGCAAATTCTTCCACACCGACTTCCTGCTCCAGCTCGACGGCATTGAGGAACAGGGCGGGATGGAAGTGCAGTTTCACAATGCCATCGGCAAGGACGTGCATTTCGCGCCGCCCAAGATGGTGGTGACGGGCAAGATCAAGCATGCCCATCCGATCCAGCGCGCGGACTATGAATTCCTCGCCAGCGTGGTGAAGGAGACGCCCAAGGTGACGATCCCCTCACCCACCATGTTGCACTTCCGCGCCGGGCGCGAAGGCATCAGCGAGGCAGTCTATCCCGACATGACGGAGTTCTTCGCCGATGTCGCCGCCGCCTATCAGGAGGAAGTCGCGGACCTAGCGGCGGCCGGCTGCCGCTATCTCCAGCTCGACGACACCAACCTGGCTTATCTGTGCGACGACACGCAGCGCGAGAATGCCCGCCGGCGCGGCCTCGATCCCGACGACCTGCCGCGCCACTACGCAAAGATGATCAACGACGCGATCGCGTCGGCGCCAGCCGACATGGTGACGGCCGTGCATCTGTGCCGCGGCAATTTCCGTTCGAGCTGGGCGGCCGAGGGCGGCTATGAACCGGTAGCCGAGATCATGTTCAACGAGCTGAACATCAACAGCTTCTTTCTGGAATATGACGATGCGCGCTCGGGCGACTTCGCCCCCCTGCGTTTCGTACCCAAAGGCAAGACGGTCGTGCTCGGCCTCGTCACCACTAAGCTCGGTGACCTGGAGAGCAAGGACGAGATCAAGCGCCGCATCGACGAGGCGACCAAATTCCTCGCGCTCGACCAGCTCGCCCTCTCGCCGCAATGTGGCTTCGCCTCCACCGTGCACGGCAACGACATCGCCGTGGAACAACAGGCCGCCAAGATGCGCCTGGTGCTGGAGGTAGCGCGGGAAGTCTGGGGCGAAGACTGAACGGCGCCGGATTGACGCTAGGTCCAGGGTGCCGCCTGCACATCGAACCAGGCGGTGCCCTTTTACGCGCGCGGTCAGGCTCTTGCCGAGCGATGAAGTAAATAGGACGCCCACCTGAACGCCTAAGCCCACCACGGACCGTTCGCCCTCAGCCCCTCAAAGGACCTCTTCCTGTTCTGTGAGAATAACGAAGGGAAGAAGCCCTTTCGACAGGCTCCAGACGAAAGGGGTCTGATGAGGCGTGGTGCCCTTGCGAATAGGGAGACGGCACCGCGCGCACCTCTTTGACCCGCAAGGCCAGTGCCGCACCGTCAGCATGCCACCCGCCTGCACCTAAGCTGCGTCGCTTTCACCCCTCGGCATGATCCTTCAACTCGTCGCCGCGCAACGTGGCGACGTGCAGCACGTTGGTCGAGCCCGGCGTACCGAAGGGGACGCCGGCGAGGATGATGATCTTGTCGCCACCCCGCGCGAGATGAGTGCGCAGCGCCATGCGCTTGGCCTTGGCGATCATTTCCTCGAAGCTGCCGATATCCTTGGTGCGCACCGCATGGACACCCCACATGAGCCCGATGCGCCGGGCTGTGTCCTGCCGGGGCGTGAGCGCCAGGATCGGAACCGAGGGGCGCTCGCGGGCGATACGCCGCACCGTGCTGCCCGAGGAGGTGAAGCACACGATCACCTTGGCCGAGACGGTACTGCTGATCGAGTGGCTGGCCTCGGCCAGCGCGTCGGCGGTGGTCGGATCCGGCATGGTTTTGGTGAAGTGCAGCCGGTCGAGATAGCCCGGATCATGTTCCACGCTGTGGGCGATACTGTCCATCATCGCAACGGCCTGCTCGGGCCAGTCGCCCGCCGCCGTTTCGGCCGAAAGCATGATCGCGTCCGCGCCATCATAGACCGCCGTGGCGACGTCGGAGACTTCCGCGCGCGTGGGCGTGGGCGCCTTGATCATGGATTCGAGCATCTGCGTGGCGACGACCACGGGCTTGCCCAGCCGCCGCGCTGTCTCGACGATCTGCTTCTGGAGCGGCGGCACGGCCTGCGGCGGCATCTCGACGCCGAGGTCGCCCCGCGCCACCATGACGGCATCGGACAGCTCCACGATCTCGTCGAGCCGGTCGACTGCCGCCGGCTTCTCGATCTTGGCCATGAGCTGGCCATAGCCGCCCATCAGCCGCCGCGCCTCGGCCAGATCGTCGGGCCGCTGCACGAAAGAGAGCGCGATCCAGTCCACGCCCAGCTCCACCGCGAAGGCAAGATCGCGCCGGTCCTTGTCGGTAAGCGCGGCCATCGGCAGCACGACGTCCGGCACGTTGACGCCTTTGCGCTCAGAGAGCGGCCCGCCGACTTCGACCCGGGTCTCGATCAGATCGTCGGTGGCGGACTGGACGCGCAGCACCAGCTTGCCATCGTCGAGCAGCAGGCGGCTGCCCTCTTGCAGAGCGGCGAAAATCTCCGGATGCGGCAGGCTGACCCGGTTTTCGTCACCGGGCGCCTCCTCCCGGTCGAGGCAGAAACGTGCACCGGCCTTCAGCGTCACCGGCCCCTGCGCGAACGTGCCGATGCGCAGCTTGGGGCCCTGCAAGTCGGCCAGGATGGTCGCGGGCCGGCCATAGTCCTTCTCCAGCGCCCGGATGCGTGCGAAATTGGCGGCGTGCATCTCGTGCAGGCCGTGGCTCATGTTGAGGCGGAAGGCGTCCGCGCCCGCCAGGAACAGCTTGCGGATCATGTCCTCGCTGCTGCTTGCGGGGCCCAGCGTCGCGAGAATCCGGACCTTGCGGGAACGCGGCGGAAGCTTCTTCATGCGGGTGACGACCTCTTGCGATGCCGCGCGCCATGGCCGACATGGGGTCGGGCGGCGCCGGGCGGTGGTGCTGCGTTCCAAGCTGCACGACAAGGAAGCGACAATGGCGGAGCAATCAATGACGATAGAGACACTGGATGACAAGATAGCGGCGGCCGCTTTCCGCCGGCTCGTCGCGCATTTGCGACACCGCACGGATGCCCAGAATGTGGACCTGATGGGTTTGGCCGGCTTCTGCCGCAACTGCCTGGGCGACTGGATCGCGGAGGCGGACAGCGCCAGCGGCGGCACGATGGACAAGGAGACCGCACGCGCGCTCGTCTATGGCATGCCCTATGCCGAGTGGAAGGCGCGTCACCAGAGCCCGGCCACGCCCGAGCAACTTGAGCGCATGGAACGGAGCCTCGCGCGCAACAAGGCATGATGACGCCGGCGGGAATTCGGGCCGGACTGGCGTCCGCTAGGGAATGCAGATTCATCCTGCACGTCCACGGAAACCCGAGACGGGCCATGCAGACCTTCATTGAGCTGCTGAAGGATCACGCCTTGATCTCAGCCGCTGCCAATGCGCTGTGCGCCATCACCGCAGTGCCGGACCCGCAGCCGCGCCGGGCGCATGATGCGCTGCGCCGCTTCGCGCGGCTGCTTGATGCGCATCTGCGCGCCGAAGAGCGGTTCCTCACGCAGGTCCGCGACGATGACGACCGTGAATTCGCCGCGCTCGCCATCGCGCATGGCAAAGGGATTCCAGCAGCTTGTCACGCAGTGGGACGTCTATGTCGCCCAGTGGGATGAAGCCGCCATCAAAGGAAACTGGGCGACGTTCGGGGACGCGACGAGAGTCATGATGGCACGGATCAACGCGCAGATCGCGGCCGAGGACCAGTCGCTCTACACCGCCGCCCAGCGCTATGGTCTGGCGCCGCTATGAGCCCGCCCGCCGCACCGGTATCCCGCGATGCCGCGTGAAAATGGTTTACTTCCGCATATGTCCGGGCTAGAGGCCCGCGCGATGTCCAGCATGAGCCTCAAGCCGATTAGCATTAAACCGACCCGCGCTCGCGGGGCGGTTCGGCACGCGCGCACGGCCTGACGGCCGCGCCTGCTGGACAAAAGCCCCGCGGAAGAGCGCGGGGCCGACTTTCGACATCGAAAGCCTGACCCGCGCCTTCCCCTACAGGAAGGAGTCGTTGTTCGTCATGGTTGCACGTTTTTCCCGCGATGCCCGTCTCAATGTCGGTATCGTCGGCGCCACGGGTCTGGTCGGCTCGATGATGCACCAGTTGCTCGCCGAGCGCAATTTTCCGGTCGCGAGCCTGCGGCTGTTCGCTTCGGCCCGCTCGGCCGGCACCAGCATCGAGTGGAACGGCGCACCGGTGACGGTGGAAGATGCCGCCACCGCTGATTTCTCCGGTCTCGACATTGTCTTCTTTTCGGCCGGCGGATCGACCAGCAAGGCGATCGCCCCCAAGGCGGCGGCCGCCGGCGCGCTGGTGATCGACAACAGCTCGGCCTGGCGCAGCGACCCGGAGGTCCCGCTCGTCGTAGCGGAAGTGAACCCCGAGCATCTGGCGAACACGCCCAAGGGCATCATCGCCAACCCCAATTGCACCACCATGGCGGCCATGCCCGTGCTCAAGCCGCTGCATGTGGCGGCCGGGCTCAAGCGCCTCACCTGCTCTACCTATCAGGCCGTCTCCGGCGGCGGCATGGAGGGCATCGGCGTACTGGACCGGCAGATCGCGGCGGTGGGTGACAAGTGCGCGGAGCTGGCCTTTAATGGCAACGCCGATTTCGTGCCGGCCGCCGAGAAGTGGGCCGTGCCGATGGCGCATAATGTCGTGCCGCTCAACTATGTGCTGATGGAAGACGGCTACACCGAGGAAGAGCTGAAGCTGCGCGACGAATCGCGCCGCATCCTCGACATCCCCGGCCTGCCTGTTTCCGGCACCTGCGTGCGCGTGCCCGTGTTCACCGGCCACTCGCTCTCGCTCAACGTGGAATTCGAGCGCCCCCTTTCCGCCGAGCAGGCGCTTGATCTGCTGGGCAAGGCCAAGGGCGTGGTCGTCACCGACGTGCCCAATCCGCTGCAGGCGACCGGCGCCGATCCGGTGTTCGTAGGCCGCGTGCGCCCTGATCCGACGGTGGCCCATGGCTTGGCGCTGTTCGTGGTGGGCGACAATCTGCGCAAGGGCGCCGCACTCAATGCCGTGCAGATCGCCGAAGTGCTCTGCGACCGCGCCTAACGCGGCGCGCTACGATCGCACAGGCAATGGAAAGGTCCCGGAGCGATCCGGGGCCTTTTCGCGTCAGGCCGCCAGCTTGAACACCGTCCGGTCGCGGCCGGCCCGCTTGGCCTCGTAGAGATTGGCGTCAGCCTGCCGCAACGCCGCGCAGGGATCGCCGCAGGTCGCCGCAACGCCGGCGGAGAACGTGACCTGGCCGATCGGCTCATCCGTCTCGCGCAGGCGGAAATGGCGCAGCCGGAGCGCCTCGCGCGCCGTCTCGACCAGCACATAAGCCTGCTGCTCGTCGATCTCGGGCATGATGATGACGAACTCCTCGCCGCCAAAGCGCCCCACCGGATGCGGCGCCATGGCCTCCGCCAGCGTTTCGGCAACCACCTTGAGCACCCGGTCGCCCACGGCATGACCATAGCGGTCGTTGATCGTCTTGAAATGATCGATGTCGCAGAAGGCGACCGCGACCGGCTGGCCGGTCTGAGCGAGCGCCTCAAGCTGACGGTCGATAGCGCGGCGATTGGGAAGGCCGGTCAGCGAATCGCGCGCCGCATCGTCGCGGGCCGCATCCAGATCCTGCTTGAGCTGTTCAGTCTCGCGTCGCGTCTCGGCCAGCTTGCGCTCCATCTCGGCCGTGCGCGCCATCATGTTGCGGATGACACCGCCCAGCGCTTCATGTCCGCCGATCTTGCAGGCATTCTCCTCCAGATCGCGATTGAAGGCGCCCGTATCTTGCGCGGCGCGCTCCGCAATCTCGGCGAAGTTCAGCATCTGATGGCGCAGATGCGCCTGCTGGCGATCAAGCGCGGCTCGGGCGCTGGCCGGCGCGCGGGTATCGCAAGGCGCTCCATCCATCAGTTCGTCGACCGCTTTCTGCGTCAGCCGCACGCCGCCGTCCGTCACGGCATCCACGGCCTTGCGTAACCAGTCATTGGCGCCGGTGATGTAGAGATAGGCGAAGTTGTAGTTCGCCGGCATCGGATCCAACATGTGATGATCGAGGAAGCGCAAGGCTTCCTCTGCCGTTCGTTGATTGAGACTTCTTCTACTCACGACATTCCCCCCGCCCGGCAGCCGGGCGGATACCCTTATAGGCAATGTTGGTTGAGGATGCCTTAAATCGTGGGACTGCGTTCACATCGATCTGTCCACGACATTTTGCACGCCAGCGGCGCTGTGGCCTAGACAGGGAGCCGTGGCGGTGGATAGGACCGCCCGAACCGGTCCCTGACCGATTCATCCAGCCGGAGACAAGCGCCCCATGAGCGAACCCAATATCGCCGCCGACCAACTACGTCTGTTCATCGAGCGCATCGAGCGCCTCGAAGAGGAAAAGAAGGGGATCGCCGACGACATTCGCGATGTCTATGCGGAAGCCAAGGCGACCGGCTATGACGTGAAGACGATGCGTGCCATCATCCGCCTGCGCAAGATGGAGAGCCACGACCGGATGGAGGCCGAGGCGCTGCTCGAAACCTACAAGGCCGCGCTCGGCATCGAGTAAGCCGGTCGGCCGATGTCCAGAGAGGAATGACCATGCATCTGATCGGTTCCCCCGCTTCGCCCTTCGTCCAGCGCTGCGCCATCGTGGCACGGGCCAAGGGACTGGACATCGCCATCGAGCCGCCGCCCGGCGGCGCGATCCACAGCGCGGAGTTCCAGGCCATGGCGCCGATGGGACGCATTCCGCTGCTGGTGCTGGACGATGGCAGCCGTATCTGCGAATCGGCCGCCATCGCCGCCTATCTGGACGAAGTGCTGGACGGTCCCGCGCTGCAACCGGCCAATCCGCGCGAGCGCGCCCGCGTGCGCGAGGTCGAAGCCATTGCCACTTTGGAACTGGCGGCGGGGCTGCGGCCCGTCCTGGTTCACCGGGTCTTCCGCGTCTCGCAGAACGAGCCGCTGGTCGCGGCCGGCATGGCCCAGACTGACAAGGGCTGCGCGGCGCTCACTCGGCTGCTGGCGGACGCACCGGCGACCGGCCCCTATGTGATCGGCGACACGCTCAGCCTGGCCGATGCCGTGCTCGTGCCGCTGGTGGCACTCGCCGGCGCGCTCATCGACCAGCCGGAAGTGGCTGCCCTGCATCAGACCTATCCGCTGCTCGCGGCCCGTCGCGAACAGGCGCAGGGCGATCCGGTGCTGGCACGCAGCCTGCGCGAGATGGAGCAGGGCTTCGCCGCCATCCGCGGCCGCATGACTGCACCTGCCGTCTGACAATCGGCGCGCCCACAATCGGGGGAGAGACACGCATGGCCGAGGATCCCTGGACCACCGCTTCACTCGACGACATGATCGTCACCACGACCCACGCCGTCGAGGGCAAGCCGGTGCAATATTATTTCGGCATCGTCTCGGGCGAGGTGATCGTCGGCGCCAATCTCTTCCGCGACATCTTCGCCAGCATTCGCGACATCGTGGGCGGCCGCGCCGCCGCCTATGAGGACGTGCTCGGCCGCGCCCGCGAGGACGCGCTCTCCGAGATGCGCGCCAAGGCTGCAAAGCGCGGCGCCAACGCCGTCATCGGCGTCGACATCGATTATGAAGTGGTCGGCAAGGGCGGCTCCATGTTGATGGTCTCCGCTTCGGGAACCGCCGTCCTCATCTGACGGGGCCCACGCGCCTTCCCCTTGGCGGCGTGCCAGCGCCCGCCTATCAGCAGCCCAATATCGCAGCGGGCGAACGGAAGACGGAGAGGACGCGTGACGGGACGCATTGCCATGGTGACGGGCGCAGGCAGCGGCATCGGCCGCGCGGTCGCCATCGCGCTCGCCGGCAAGGGCTATCGGCTGGTGCTGGCCGGCCGCCGCGCCGCGCCGCTGGAGGAGACGGCGGGCCTGTGCGCCGGCGCTGCCGAAGCGCCGCTGTGCGTTGCCACCGACGTCGCCGACGAAGCCAGCGTCGCGGCGCTGTTCGCGGCCACGGTCGAGCGGTTCGGCCGGCTCGACCTGCTCTTCAACAATGCCGGCGTGAACGGCGGCCGGTTCGGCATCGAGGACATGCCCGCGGAACGCTTCCGCGAAGTCATCGACATCAACCTGACCGGAGCGTTTCTGTGCCTCCAGGCCGCCTTCCGCGTCATGAAGGCTCAGGAGCCGCGCGGCGGGCGCATCGTCAACAACGGTTCCATCTCCGCGCACAGCCCCCGGCCGGACACGGCGGCCTATTGCGCCAGCAAGCATGGCGTCCTCGGCCTTACCAAGGCGGGAAGTCTGGAGGGCCGCAAATACGACATCGCCGTCGGCCAGATCGACATCGGCAACGCGGCCAGCGCCTTCTCGGATCATTTCGCCAAGGGCGTGCCGCAGGCCGACGGCCGCCTCGTTCCCGAACCGGTGATGGACGCCAGTCTGGTCGGCGAAGCGATCCTCTACATGGACAGCCTGCCCATCGAGGCCAATGTCCAGTTCCTCACCGTCATGCCCACCAGGATGCCATTCATCGGCCGGGGATGAACCGCCTGTTCCGCACGCGTCTTTGAAGATGCTTGCCCCCGCGAACGGGCGACGGGGAGCCGCAAACCCCGCGCGCGCAGGACCCGCCGCCGCTCAGCCCCGAGCAGCGGCGCGGCGGGCGAGCGGTGCCGGACGGGGCGCGGCGGGCTCGGGACGGGCCGCACGCACGCTGCCGGGGCGATCCAGCCGGAAGCGGCGGACGATGCCCGAGAGGCGGCGCGATTCCTCGGAAAGCGCGCGCGAGGCGGCATTGGACTGCTCCACCATCGCCGCATTCTGCTGAGTGGTCGCATCCATCTTCTGGATCTCGTCGCGGACATTCTGGAGGCTTTCGGCCTGCGCCTCGGCCTGAGTGGTGATCTCGCCGACCTGCTCGCGCGCCGCGCCGATACGCGCGATGATCTCTTGCAGTGCCGTACGCGTCTGCCCGACGAGGTCGACGCCCTCATGCACGTCCGCGCTCGACTTGCCGATCAGTGCCTTGATGCTCTTGGCCGATTCGGTCGTGCGGTGGGCCAGAGCGCCCACTTCGCTGGCGACCACGGCGAAGCCCTTGCCGGCCTCGCCCGCGCGCGCGGCTTCCACGCCCGCGTTGAGCGCCAGCAGGTTGGTCTGGAAGGCAATGCTCTCGATCACCTCGGTGATCTGCGCGATCTCCTCCGATGAGGTCTTGATCTTGTCCATGGCGGCAATGGCGCTGCCGACGATGGCGCCGCCCTGCTCGGCCTGGGCGCTGACCTGGGAAATGCTCTCGCTCACCTCGCGGACATGGCCGGCGGTGTCGCGCACGGCGCCGGTCACATCGCGCATCACCTCGGCGGCGCGGGTGATGCCACCGGCGGTACGCTCGGTGCGGCTGGCCAGATCGCTGGCGGCGGCACTGATTTCGCTGGCGCCGGCCTCGATATTCTCGGCGGCATTCGCCATCTCGACGAGCACGTCGCTCATCTCGTTGCGCATGCGGTGGAAATCGCGGGCGATCTGGTCGTAAAGCTCCGGCAGGTCCTGCAGAGTGGCGCGCAGATCACCATCAGCCATGTCGGAGAGCGCCTTGCCGACCGCATCGATCACGGTGCGCCGCGCCTCTTCTTCGGCCTGGAAATAGGCGGCGAGCGCCGCATCCATATCGAGCAGCGCGGTCTTGACCAGCGTGCCGACCAGATCGCCCAGTCGGCGCCCGGAGAGGCGCGTGTGCAGGCCGCGGCCGAGCGCCTTGTGGATCAGGTCTTCGAGCACCAGCGCATAGGCACCGATATAATAAGGCGGCGTGAGGCCGATCCGGGCATGGACCTGCCCAATATGTTGCGAGCGTGCGACCTGGCTGGCGTCGAACGTGCCGGTGAAAAGCTGCCGCCAATGCTGGAGTTGCGCCTGCTGCGCACGGTCGCGCATCTGGCGCGAGCCGAACAGCGCCGCGGCCGTGCGATCCCCGGCGATGCGCGCATAGAGCCGCTCCAGCGCCTTGCCGCCGAACCGGTCCACCAAGGCGCGAACCCTTGGGAAGGCCGAATAATTGTCCTTCGTGAGCGGCGCAAAAGTCGTCCGCCCCGTCGCCGGGTCGCCATGCACGTTAGCCATTTGAAATTTGCTCCCGAATTGCAGCATCGGCGGGCGCTGGTCGTTCTGTTTCTGTCGACTCCGTCCTGCCAGTCTTCGAGCGCTAAGGGTCAATGCTTGCCGATTGGTAAACGCGCCTCAACCATATTTCCCACTTTTCCGTGATTTGACGCGGGCCGAGGCCGTGCTAGGACGGCGCTCGCTTCGGGCACGCCGCGATTTCGTTGAGGGATCGAAGGGGCGCCGCGAACCCATGTCGATCCGTTCCGGGGCCGCCGCATGAAGTCGATCGCCACCTTGACCATGAACCCCACGATCGACGTGGCTTATGACGTGCCCAAGGTGATCCACACCCACAAGATCCGCGTCTCGCGCGAATATCACAATCCCGGCGGCGGCGGCATCAACGTGGCGCGCGTCTATGTGCGGCTGGGCGGCAATGCCCGCAGCTACTACACCTCCGGCGGTGCCACCGGCGTGGCGCTGGACGGGCTGCTCGACCTCCATCATCTCGTGCGCACGCGCCTGCCCATCGCCGGCGAAACCCGCGTCGCCGCCAACGTGCTGGAGCGCGAGAGCGGCAAGGAATATCGCTTCGTCCCCGCCGGCCCGATGCTGAGCGTGGCCGAGTGGCGGGACAGCCTGGAGACGCTGCAATGGGCGGAGTGCGACTATATGGTCGCGAGCGGATCGCTGCCGCCCGGCGTGCCGGACGATTTCTACGCGCAGTTGACACCCCTGCTGCGCAAGCGGGGCATTCGCGTGGTGCTGGATAGCTCGGGCCCCGCTTTGCGCGCGGGCCTCGCTGCTGGGGGCATTCATCTGGTCAAGCCGAGCGTGGGCGAGCTCCAGACTCTGGTGGACCATGACTTGCCGGACGTGCCCGCCATCGCCCGCGCCGCCCGCACGCTCGTCGCGCGCGGCAGCGCCGAGATGGTGGCCGTCACCATGGGCCATGAGGGCGCCATTCTCGTCCACGCCGACGGCGCTGCCCGCCTGCCTGCCATTCCGGTCGAGGCGCGCAGCGCGGTGGGCGCGGGCGACAGCTTTCTCGCCGCCATGGTCTATGCCCTCTCGGATGGCCAGACGCCGCAGGACGCCTTCCGGCTCGGCATGGCGGCCGGCACGGCGGCCGTGCTGCGCCCCGGCACCGACCTCGCCCGGCCGGAAGATATAGACGCGATGCTGGCCCGCCTGCCCGCCGATCTGGAGCCGGTGGATTTGTCTTAGGACGATCCGCCCTCCGGAATGACCTGCCAGCCTCTGTTATCAATTTTTGTAGGCCGGGCTGAGGACTCGTCATTTCCGCGAAAACGGGCATCTAGCTCCCAAACCGCACTGGATTCCCGCGTTCGCGGGAATGACGGAAAAAAGCGTCGCCTTTCCGCCTCCTGCGTTTCTCCGCACCGGCTCGCCACGCCCTTGTCCCGCTCACTCAGCGGGAGCGCTCGGAGGGACTCTCCACGTCCTCTACCAGCCGCCACCCCTCCCCTGTGGTCGCGAGGCGGCCCATCCCTTTTCGCCAGCCGGTTTCGCTGCGCTGGCGCCAGCGACAATCCTGCCCCATGCCGTGCGCGCTCCTCGTGCAACGGATAGATTGGAGATCGGCAGCCGCCACCGTCTCGCCATCGCGGGAAAGTGCGCGCGCCAACTCGGCGCGGCTCGGGCCTTGCGTGGGCAGCGTCCAGGCCAGCACGAGCGCGAACGGGAGCGCGATCAGCAGCGCTTTGAACGGGCCCGCCGCGGGAGGCCGGTCCGCCATGGCGTTCAGGCCGGCGGATCGTAGCGGCTGATCTCGATGCCCTGACCCATCGTCAGCAACATGCTGGAGATACCCGGCTTCGCCCGTACGGCGCGGCCATAACGCGCCACTTCCTCACCACCCGGGAAGATCATATTGTCGGCGACGATGACGGCGCCGGGATTGAGCCTGGGATAGAAGGCCTCCAGGCACGGCACATACATGTCCTTCCAGAGGTCGAGCAGAATGAGATCGAAGCCGCCTTCCAGACCTTCGATCAGCGCAACCGCATCGCCCACCAGAAAATCGACATGGGCCTCCAGCCCCGCACGCATCGCCATGTCGCGCGCATAAGCGGCCTTGTAATCATGCAGTTCCAGCGTGGTGAGATGCCCGCCCGTGGCGCGCGCCGCCTCGGCCAGCCAGATGCCCGAATAGCCGTAGGACGTGCCGATCTCCAGGATACGGGGCCGGGTGAAACTCTTGGCTAGGAGATTGAGGAACTGCCCCACCTCCTGCCCCACGGTGAGCAGTTGCGTGTCGCGCCAGCCCGGCGCGCGCATGCGCTCCGGCTCGGCCGCGCGGACGCGGCGCTCCTCGGCGATGCGGACATGATAGGCATCGAGCACGCCGAGCACACGACGGTCGGCGATGGCACTGGCCGCCATGCTGATCCGGTCATCCTCCTCGCTCATCTGCCGCGCTCCTTTGCCTCTTGTCCTGCCCGCTCTAGTAGGCAGCGCCGCCACGTCGGGCGGGCGGCGCGCCATGCCTCCGGGTCAGTCGGGCTTGCGGGCAACGCCGACCAGCGCCGGCCGCAGCAGACGGTCGCGGATCATGTAGCCCGCCTGCATCTCCTGCACGATTGTGCCGGGCTGCGCGTCGGCGGAGGGCACTTCGATCATGGCCTGATGGCGATTGGGGTCGAGCGGTTCGCCCAGCGAGTCGAACTTCTCGATGCCGTGCTTGCGCAGGGCGCTTTCCAGCTCCTTCGCCGTGGCTTCCACGCCGGTGATGAAGCTCTTCACTTTCTCATCCTCACGCAGTTCAGCCGACATGGCGTCAAGCGCGCGGGCAAGATTATCCGCCACCGAGAGCACATCGCGGGCGATGGCGGTCGCGGCATAGGCGCGCGCGTCGGCCAGCTCCTTCTCCAGCCGGCGGCGGACATTCTGCGTGTCCGCCATGGCATAGAGGCTCTCCTGCTTGGCGGCCTCGAGCGCGGCTTCCAGCGCCGCGATCCGGTCCGCCGGGCTTTCCGCCCCGGTTGCGGGCGTGTCCGTGGCGGGGGCTTCGTTCATCGCTTCGCTCTCGTCATTGCTCACGTCGTTCATCGCTTCCATCGTTCGTTGGGATAAAAGGGTTCCCCCTCTCCGCACATCTGCGCTTAGCGCATCAGTCGGGAGAGGGTCTGGGCCGTGAAGTCCACCATGGGCACGACCCGCGCATAGTTCAACCGTGTGGGCCCGATCACGCCGACCACGCCCACCACACGGCCATCCGCGCCGCGATAGGGCGCGGCTATGACCGAAGAGCCGCTGAGGGAAAAGAGCTTGTTCTCCGCGCCGATGAAAATCCGCGTGGCCGCACCAGTGCGGGCGCTGTCGAGCAGGCGGGCGATCTCGCTCTTCCCTTCCAGCTCCTCCAGCAATTGCCGCACGCGCTCCAGGTCGCCGGCGGCCTGATCGTCGATGAGATTGGCCTGGCCGCGCACGATCAGCACGGGCCTGTCCTCGGTGTCGCGGCTCCAGGCGGCAAGGCCCCGCTTCACCAGATCGCGCGCGGCTTCATCGAGCGCCGTCTCGCCCTCCGCGATCTCGCGCGCGAGCATGGCCTGTGCGTCGGTGAGCGTGCGGCCGGAGGCGTGGGCCGTCAGATAATTGGCCGCTTCCGCCAACATGGCGGGTGTCGTGCCCGGCGGCAGCGCGACGATGCGGTTTTCTACCGATCCATCCGAGCCGACCAGCACCGCCAGCGCCTGCGCGCTCGAAAGCCAGGCAAAGCCGAATTGCCGCACCACCGCCTCGCGGCGCGGCACCATGACCAGCCCGGCGCAGGCGGAGAGGCCGGAGAGCAGCGCCGAGGCGGTGTTGAGCGCATCCTCGATGGGCCCCTCGCCGGAAAGCTCGCGCTCGATGGCGCGGCGGTCTTCCTCGCTCGGCTCGGCGGCCTGCATCATCGCGTCGACAAACAGGCGCAGGCCCGTATCGGTGGGCATCCGCCCCGCGGAAGTGTGCGGCGCGGCGAGCAGCCCCGCCTCCTCCAGATCCTGCATCACATTGCGGATCGAAGCCGGCGAGAGATTGAGGCCGGGCAGGCGGCTGATCGTGCGCGAGCCCACTGGAGCGCCGGTGCCGAGATAGGATTCGACGACGAGGCGGAAAATGTCCCGCGCACGGTCGCTCAACTGATTGATGGCCGGTGCCGTCATAGGTCCCTATGTAGGATGGCTTCCCGCATCGGCCAAGCGATGAGCGCATCGCCGCTCAAGGGCATTGCAATCGAGTGGCGGCTGGGGTTGATTGCGCGAGGCGCCGGCCTGCCGGACCCAAGAGCCCTCTGCGCATGGTGGCCGATGCAACCCTATATCCGTTCTCACACGTCCATGCGCGGGGTCGCGGCCCTGTTGGTCGTGGCCTATCATCTGCAATTCGGCGCCCAATCCTATCTTCCGTTCGAATCTGCCACGCCTTTCTTCAAACGCGGCTATCTGTGGGTGGACCTGTTCTTCATCCTCTCCGGCTTCATCATCAGCTATTCCGCGCGCATGGACGAGCGCGCGCCCTATGACTGGGCGCAGATCAAGACCTTCATCGTCCACCGCTTCGCGCGCATCTATCCGCTGCACGTCGCGGCACTCTTCATGCTCGCGGCAGTGACCTTCGCCATACAGTTCGTCCGCTTCCTGGCGGGCAAACCCGTCTCGCTCGACATGCTGTCCCCCACCAGCATTCTTACCTTCTTCGAGCAGCTCTTCCTGCTCAATGCCTGGAGCGTGACCGGACGGGTGAGCTGGAACATTCCGAGCTGGTCGATCAGCGCGGAATGGGCGGCCTATATGCTCTTCCCCCTGCTCGCCGCGCTGGTCGCGCGCTGGCGCGGTGCGTCGCTCGCTGCCTTCGGCCTGCTGGCCATTGCCTTCTATGCCTGGGTGGGCTTGACCACTGGCGTTCTGGACATCGTGAAGGGCGCCGCCATCGGGCGCTGCCTAGCCGGCTTTGGCCTCGGCATGATCCTCTACACCCAGCGCGCCCGGTTCGCCGCTCTTGGAGACCGGCAGCTCGGTTTCCTCCAGGCCGTGGGCCTGACGCTCGTCCTGGCGACCATGTGCTTCGGCCTCAACGACGTGCTGGCCATGCCCGGCTTCTTCCTGCTGGTGGCGGCGACATGGCCGGACCGGGGCTGGCTCACCGTGCCACTCAAAACCCGGCCGCTGCACTGGCTCGGCGACATCTCCTATTCGGTCTATCTCAACCATTTCTGGGTGCTCAGGCTCTGGCATTTCGTCTCGAGGCCCGTGCTGGACCGGCTGGACCTGCCGCCGATGCTGGAGCGGGCCATCACCGTGGCCGGTGCTTTCCCGCTGGTCGTCGCGGCCTCCGCCCTCACCTTCCATTATCTGGAGCAGCCCGCGCGCGAGGCGATCCAGGCCGCTTATCGTCGACGGCGGCATCGCGCCACTTCGGCCTTGCAAGCCGGGAAGCCGGTGACCTAAGGCGGGCGCATCAACCACGGGCCCCAGCCCCATCCTACGGAAAGTTTCCAATCATGCGCCCATCCGGCCGCGCGCCCGACGAAATGCGAGTCATCACCATGGAGCCCGGCTTCACCCTTCACGCTGAGGGAGCGTGTCTGGTGAGCTTCGGCGAAACCCGCGTGCTGTGCACCGCCAGCGTGGAGGAGCGCGTGCCGCCCTTCCTGCGCGGCAAGGGCGAGGGCTGGGTCACGGCCGAATATGGCATGCTGCCCCGTGCCACGCACACGCGCGGCAGCCGCGAGGCAGCCAAGGGCAAGCAATCCGGCCGCACCCAGGAAATCCAGCGCCTCATCGGCCGCTCGCTGCGTGCCGTGGTCGACCCCAAAGCGCTCGGCGAGCGGCAGATTACGCTCGATTGCGACGTGATCCAGGCCGATGGCGGCACCCGCACCGCCAGCATCTCCGGCGCCTGGGTGGCGCTGCGCATCGCCATCGACAAGCTGCTGGCGGCGGGCACGCTCACCACAGACCCGATCCAGGCCAAAGTCGCCGCCGTCTCCTGCGGCATCTACCGGGGCACGCCGGTGCTGGACCTCGACTATATCGAGGACAGCAACGCCCATGCCGACGCCAATTTCGTGCTGCTCTCCGACGGCAATATCGCCGAGGTGCAGGCAACGGCGGAAGGCGCAACCTATGACGAGGAAGCGCTGCTGCGCCTGCTGCGCCTCGCCCGCATTGGCTGCAACCGCATTTTCGAGGCGCAGGACCAGGCAACGGGGCGCTAAGGCTCATCCACTCCGATCGGCTCGGGCAGCGTCGAGACACGCCAGCCCGGCTCTCGACTTCGCCCGAACCGAACGGCTAGGATGGGCCAATGACACGCACCCTCACGCCCGGGCCTCTCGTCATCGCCAGCCACAATGAAGGCAAGGTGCGAGAGATCACGGCGCTGCTCGGGCCCTATGGCATGACGCCGGTCTCGGCCGGGTCGCTGGGCCTGCCCGAGCCCGAGGAGACCGGCACCACCTTCGCCGAGAATGCCCGCATCAAGGCGCTGGCCAGTGCCGGCGGATCGGGCCTGCCCGCGCTCGCTGATGACAGCGGGCTGGAGGTACGCGCACTCGGCGGCCGGCCGGGCGTCTACACCGCCGACTGGGCCGAGCGGCAATGGTTCGAGGGGCCGAAAGGCCGCGACTGGTACATGGCCATGGGCAAGGTAGAAGGCCTGCTTTGCGAGAAAGGCCCGCAGGTCGACCGCGCCGCCGCCTTCGTCTGCACGCTCTGCCTGGCCTGGCCCGATGGCGAAACGGTATTGTTCGAGGGGCGCGTGGAGGGCGCGCTCGTCTGGCCGCCGCGCGGGACTCGGGGCTTCGGCTACGATCCCGTCTTCCAGCCCCACGATCAGGCACTGACCTTCGGCGAAATGGCGCCCGACGCCAAGCACGCCATCAGCCACCGCGCGGATGCCTTCCGCAAGCTGGTCGCCGCCTTTTTCTGACGTCCGCGCACCGGCGATGCCGTCGCGCCCCGCTTATGGGCGGCGGCGCGCGTTTGTGGATGATTTGTTCATATTTACGCCGATAGGCTGCTCCAAAGAGTCGCAGACCGATAAATCGAAAACGATAAGGAGGGCAGGCCGTGTCGAACGATCTGTTTGAAGACCATCGGAACCTGCTCGAGGCGGCCGAGGCGTTTGTCGTGATGTTGAAGCAAGAGCCGCGCCCGACGATCTCCGAGCTGAACCGGGCGCGCATGAAGATGAGCACGCTCATTCGCCGGCAGCGCGCCGCCGAGGAGGAGCTGATCTTTGGCCCGCTGGCGCGCGGGGGAGGGCTCGGCAAGATGCCCCATCTGGAGCCCTTCGTGCAGGAACTCATGCGCGAGAAGGTCCGCTATTCCGACCATGTCCGCCAGTGGACGCCGCAGGCCATCGAGCAGAATTGGAACGGCTATGTGACTGCCGTCGAAGGCCTGCTGGATGGGCTCAGGCGCGTGATGAAGGACGAGCAATCGAGCGTCTATCGGGTGGTGCGCGGCCTCTCTCCCGCCTTTGCAGAGAGCCGTGCCGCCCGGCATTGAAGCGGCGGCCGGAAAAGAGATGGCAGGGCATGCCGGGCCGGTTCGATCCAGCGAAGCGTGTCCTCACCTGGGAGAATAAGACGATGCCAGCCAATCTCTTCGAGGAACATCGCCTCATCCTGTCGACTGCCGAGGCCTTCCTTGCCGCACTGCGCCGGGGACCGGACCCCGCCGACGCCATCCACGGGCTGCGCGCCCAGCTTGCCGGCAAAATCCGGCGGCACCGTGCGCGTGAGGATGCGCTGGTGCTCGCGCCCTTCGCTGCGGCGGGCGGCTTTGCGCATTTGCCTGAGGTCTCCGCGCAGGTGCAGCGCATCCAGCAGGAATGGCTGGGCTATTCCCGGCATGTGGGCCGATGGACGCGGCAGGCCATGGCCGCGAACTGGGACGGCTATGTCAGCGCCGTGGCGGAGCGCGTGGACATGTTGCGGAGGTTGACGGCAGTCGAGGAGCGGGAGGTCTATGGGCCAATCCTCCGCTTCCTCGCAGCGCGGGAGGCCGCCTTGCCCCAACCTATGCCCGAGCCGTGTCGCGCTACCGTCGCATGAGGCGCTGACTTTCCAGTACGGCGCGCTACAAGCGCGGGCATGGTCCCGCCGCTCCTCCCAGCCCATCCTCTGGCGCTCTATGTTCACTGGCCCTTCTGCGTCTCCAAATGCCCCTATTGCGACTTCAACAGCCATGTCCGCGCCTCAGTGGACCAGGTGGCATGGCGTGTGGCCTTGCTGGCGGACCTGGCCCATGAGGCGACCCTGACCGGCGGACGGACGCTCGGCTCCATTTTCTTCGGCGGTGGCACACCCTCGCTGATGGACCCGGCGACCATCGCCGCGCTGATCGAGGCAGCCAGCCGGCACTGGCGTTTCGCCGCCGACATCGAGATCAGCATGGAGGCCAATCCCAACAGTGCCGAGGCCGCGCGCTTCGCCGACGCGGCGGCCGCCGGCGTCAACCGCCTCTCGCTCGGCCTCCAGGCGCTGGACGACGCCGCGCTCCGCTTCCTGGGCCGCGCCCATGACGTGCGCGAAGGGCTGGCCGCGCTCGATGCCGCACAGCGGGCGGTGGCGCGCGTCTCCATCGATCTCATCTATGCGCGGCCGGGGCAGTCCGCCACCGACTGGGATGCGGAACTGGCCCGCGCGCTCGCGTTCGGCACCGAGCATCTCTCGCTCTATCAGCTCACCATCGAGCCCGGAACGCGCTTCGAGACCGACGTGCGGCTCGGCAACCTTGTCCCTGCCGACCCCGATCATGCCGCCACGCTCTACGAGCTGACGCAGGCGCGTACTGCCGCTGCCGGCCGACCAGCCTATGAAGTCTCCAATCACGCCGCGCCCGGCGCCGGGAGCCGGCACAATCTCGCTTACTGGCGCTATGCGGACTATGTCGGCATCGGCCCCGGCGCCCATGGCCGGCGCGGCGCGCTGGCGACCACCCGTCACCGCAAGCCGGAGAACTGGCTGGACGCGGTTACGCGCAATAGCCACGGCCTGCGCGAGGAGCGCCCGCTTGGGCCGGAAGAACGCGCCGGCGAAGCGCTGATGATGGGCCTGCGGCTTGCCGAGGGTGTAGACCTGTCGGACATCGCGGCGCGCACCGGCATCGAGCGCGACGCGCTGGTCGACATGACGGCGGTTGCGCGCCTTGCCGGCCACGGCTTGCTGTCATGCGCGGGCGAGCGGCTACACGTCACGCCTGCGGGGATGCTCCTGCTCGACGGCATCTTGAGCGAGATCGTCGCTGTGTAGGCCCTACAACCTGGGTAGCATCTGTCGAAATGCCCTCCTCCGCTCGACGATGGAGGAAATGGAGGAGGGGAACCACCTCCGCTGAAGCGCATGGCCTGCCCTGCCCCTACAGCAACACGTCCACCGCGTGCAGCGTTACCCCCACCAGCCCGCCCACCAGCGTGCCGTTGATCCGAATATACTGAAGATCGCGTCCGACCGCATTTTCGAGGCGATCGGTGACGGTGCGCGCATCCCAGCCACGCACGGTCTCGGACACGAGCTTGACGATGCCGTCGCCATAGCGGGCCGCAGTGCCGGCCGCCACACGGCGCACGAAGCGGTTGACGAGGCCACGCAAATTGGGGTCGTCGCGCAGCGTCACGCCAATCTGACGCACCGCCTCGCCCAGCCGCCCGGCCAGCGCTGCCTGCGGATCGCGCGCCGCGCGCAGCAGGCTCTCGCGTACTTGCCGCCACAGGCTGTCGAGCCAGCGCTGCATGGCGGGATTGGCCATCAGTTCGTCGCGGATGCGGTCGACGCGCGCGTGCATGGCGGCGTCGTGCTGGAGATCGTGGGCGAGAACACACAGCCCCTCCTCCACTTTCAGGCGCAGGCGATGGCCGGGGTCCTGTGCCGCTTCGCTCAGCATGCGCTCCAGCCCGTCGACAATGGCTTTGGCGAGCGTCTCGTCCAGGCCGGTCCAGCGCAGGATGGTGCCCGCGCGCTCGTGCACCATCTGGTGGATGAGCGCGCGGTTCTCGTCCAGCGCGCGCGCCGCCCAACGGATGAAAGCATCGAGCACGGCCTGATGACGACCTTCCTTCATCGCGGCGGCAAGAATCTGGCCGAGCATCGGCGCGAACTGCACCTGCGCCATGCGCTGCGCGATGGCCGCCTTGGCGACGCCGCCTAAGCGCTCGTCATCCAGCGCCTCCATCACATCGGCGAGCAGGCGTGAGGCGCCGCGCCGCAGCCGCGCATCGCCAGCCGATGGCGTGGCCAGCAGACGCCCCGCCGCGCCCGCCACGTCGAGCCGGCCCATGCGGCGGGAGACGACCTGCGGCGTGAGGAAATTGTCGCGCAGGAACTGGGCGAGCGTATCGCCGATCCGGTCCTTGTTGCGGGGGATGATGGCCGTGTGCGGGATCGGCAATCCGAGCGGATGGCGGAACAGCGCCGTCACGGCGAACCAGTCCGCCAAGCCACCAACCATCGCCGCCTCGGCAAAAGCCCGCACGAAGCCGATGGCGGGATGAACCGGCGTAAAATAGCGCGCAGTCAGATAAACGGCGGCCATGAGCACCAGCAACCCTGTTGCCACTCGGCGCATCCGGCGCCCGCCGCCATGGGCCGGCAGGTCTTTCATGGCGCGTATCGTCTGCTCATCCCGCATCATCATGACGCCGGATAGAAGAGCTGGCAATCAAAGCCGTTCCCGTTATTCCGCCGGTTGGGCGACGGGACCATGGCCGTGCTCGGCCACGCCATCATAAGTGAGCAGGCGCCGCCGCAGCCACGGACCCAGCCGCTTCTCCAGACCATCGGCCAGGCTGAAGCCGGCGGGGATGATGGCGAGCGTAAGCAGCGTCGAGAGAATGAGGCCGCCGATCACGGTGACGCCCATCGGCGAGCGCCAGGCCCCATCGCCCGAGAGCGAGAGCGCGGTGGGTACCATGCCCGCCACCATGGCCACTGTCGTCATTACGATGGGCTGGGCGCGCTTGTGGCCCGCCTCCATGATCGCATTGAACTTGGGCACGCCCCGCGACATCTCTTCGAGCGCGAAGTCGACGAGCAGGATCGAGTTCTTGGCAACGATACCGAGCAGCATGAGCAGGCCGATATAGACCGAGATGCTGATCGGCTGCCCCATGATGAGCAGCGCGATCAGGCCGCCCAGCGGCGCCAGCGTGAGCGACGACATGTTCACCAGCGGCGAGATGAAGCGCTTGTAGAGCAGCACCAACACCGCGAACACCAAGGCGATGCCGGAGAAGACGGCGATGATGAAGTTCTGGATCAGCTCGCGCTGCCACTTGTCGTTGCCCACCGCCTCGTTCGAAACGCCCGCAGGCAGATTCTTCATGATCGGCAGGGCATTGATCTTGTTCATGACCGGCCCCTTGACCACGTCCTTGGCCAGGTCTGCCGAGACGAAGATGCGGCGCTGCTGATTATAGCGCTGGATCTGCGTGGGGCCCGCGCCGAAGCTGATTTCAGCCACGCGCGCCAGCGGTACCGAGCCGCCGGTCGTGGTCGGCACGGGCAGGTTTTCGATGGTCGAGATGTCACGGCGCGAGATCTCGGGCAGCATCACCCGGATCGGGATCTGCCGGTCCGAAAGCGAGAATTTCGCGCTGTTCTGGTCGATGTCGCCGATGGTGGCGATGCGGATCGCCTGGCTGAGCGCCGACGTGGTGACGCCAAGCTGCGCGGCGAGATCGAGGCGCGGCTTGATGACCAGCTCGGGCCGCTGGAGGTCCGCCTCGATGCGGGGCGCCACGGCCTCGGGTACGTCCTTCATCTGCTCGAGCAGCGTATTGGCGGCGCTCTCCAGCAGCTCGGGATCGCTGCCGGTGAGCATGACGGAGATGTCGCGCCCGGTGCCGCCGCCGCCATCCTGCGAGGAGAAGCTGACGCGCGCGTCCGGCACCGCCGAAAGTCGCGGCGCCAGCGCGCGCTCAAATTCGATGGACGTGCGCGGCCGGTCCGCCCGCAGCGTAATGAAGAGGCGCGCGGACCCCTCCTGTACGATTTCCACGGCCGAATTGACTTCCGGCTGGCTGTTGATGATCGCAGCGACGTCATCCGCCACCTTCTCGGTCTGCTGGAGCGTCGTGCCCGGCACCATGGCGATGCGCACCTGGCTGAAATCGCGGTCCTGGCTGGGCTGGAACTGCTGCGGCATCGTCATGAGCAGCGTGATGGTGAGCCCCAGTGCCACCGAGGCGAAGCCCATCATCCAGATGCGATGATCGAGGAAGCGGGCGCCTAGATAGCGCGCGCGCCGGGTGAAATGGCTCGTTTCGAAACCCGCCATCGCACCATAGGCAAGGCCCGCGAGCAGGTTGACCGCGAGGCCGATCGGATAACCCAGCAGCAGGAGAGTGACGACGCTGTTCACCGAAAGGGTGCGCAGGCCCTCGCCCAGCACACCAAGCGCGGCCAGGCCACCAACGATCAGCCCGCCGACCAGCAGCGCCGCGACATGATAGACGCCGCGGCCGTGCACCGGGCCCAGCCGCGCGCGCATGGCGCGGAAGGCGCTGTCGTCGATCGACCAGCGCAGTAGCGCCATGTAGCGATCCATCAGCGGCCCCTCGCCGTGGCTTTCCTCGCCATGATGCTGGAGGAAATAGGCCGCGATCATGGGCGTTATCATGCGCGCGACCGCGAGGCTCATCAGCACCGCGATCACGACGGTGATGCCGAAATTCTTGAAGAACTGCCCCGGAATGCCGGGCATCAGGCCCACCGGCAGGAACACCGCGACGATGGACATGGTCGTAGCGACCACCGCCAGACCGATCTCGTCCGCCGCGTCGATAGAGGCCTGATAGGCCGTCTTACCCATGCGCATGTGGCGCACGATGTTCTCGATCTCCACGATGGCGTCGTCCACCAGCACGCCCGCCACCAGGCTCAGCGCCAGCAGCGAAAGCTGATTGAGGTTGAAGCCGATCAAATCGAGGAACCAGAAAGTGGGAATGGCCGAGAGCGGAATGGCGAAGGCGCTGATGAGCGTGGCGCGCCAGTCGCGCAGGAAGATGAACACCACGATGACGGCGAGCACCGCGCCTTCGATCATCGCCCAGATCGAGCTGTGATACTGGTCCTTGGTATAATCGACGCTGGTGAAGAGCTGCGTGAAGTGAACGCCCGGATTTTCCTTCTCGATCTGGGCGATGACCTTCATCGATTCGTCATAGACCGAGACGTCCGAGGCCCCCTTGGCGCGCATCATCGAGAAGGTGACGACCTGCGCCCCCTTCACCTTGGAGATGCGCTTCTGCTCACTGTAGCCGTCCGATACCGAAGCGATGTCGGAGAGATGGATCGTGCGCCCGGCGCCGAGCGAAATCTCGGTGTTGCCGAGGTCGAAGGCATCTTGCGCATTGCCGAGCACGCGCACGGACTGGCGCGAGCCGGCGATCTCCGCTTGCCCGCCGGCAGCGTTCAGGTTGATCTGGCGCAGCGCGGAGTTGACCTGACTGGCCGTGACGCCGAGCGCCTGCATTTTGGCCGGATCGATGATGACGCGGATCTCGCGGTCCACGCCGCCCTGGCGGCTGACCTGGCTCATGCCCGGCACGCCGAGCAGGCGCTTGGCCACCGTATCGTCCACAAACCAGCTCAACTGCTCGATGGTCATGTCCGTCGCGCCAACCGCGAAGAACGCGATCTCGCTGTCCGACACTTCGATCTTGGTGACGCGCGGCTCCAGGATGCCGTCCGGCAGATCGCTGCGGATCTGGTCGACGGCGTTCTTGACTTCGTTGACCGCGACGTTCGGGTCCTTGCCAATCTGGAACTGGACCGTGGTGTTGCTGGAACCCTCGCTGGCCTGGGAATCGATCTGGTCGACGCCGTTCAGCGCGCGAACCGCGGATTCCACACGCTGGGTGATCTGCGTCTCGATCTCGGTGGGGGCGGCGCCGGGCTGGCTGACCCAGATGTTGACGGCCGGGAACTCGATATCCGGATCGTTCACCACCGCCATGCGGCTGAACGAAATAGCGCCGGCAATGGTAAGACCAATGAAGAGGACGATCGGGACGACCGGATTGCGGATGCTCCAGGCCGAGATATTGCGGAAGTTCATCGGTTCTACCCTGCTTGGCCGAAGCGGCGCGGACGATCTGCCGCGCCCCGGCTATCTCACTGCGCCGATTTCTCGAGCCGGGGCTTCACGGTCTGACCGGGATTCAGGAAACCGCCCGCGCGCTGCACGACCTGCTCCGTCCCGTCCAGACCCTGGGTGATGGCCAGCCCGCGCGGCGTGACCGCGCCGGTCACGACGTCGCGCCGCTGCACCTTGTTGTCCTTGTCGACGATGTAGACATAGCTGCCCTTCTGGTCGCTGTGGACCGCCGATTCCGGCAGCACCGCCGCCTGCACGTCCGCCAGGTCGATCTCCGCGCTGGCAAAGCCGCCCGGACGCAGCGCCGGATTATAGGGAATGGCGATACGCGCTGTGCCTTGGCGGGTGTTGGGGTCGACCACCGGCGAATTCTGCCAGACTTTGCCGACGAAGCTCTGTGACATACCGACCGGCGTGACCCGCGCCGGCACGCCCACGGCGAGACCTGCAAGCACATCCTCGGAGACCAGCGCCTTCATCTCCATCTCGCCACCCTTGGCGATGCGGAACAGCGTGCCGCTGCCGGCCGTCACGACCTGACCGGGCTCAACCGTGCGCGTCAGCACAAGGCCCGCTTCGGGTGCGCGGATGTCGAGCCGGCCGACCTGCGCGCGCATCTGCTGAAGCTGGGCCTGAGCGACATTGACCTGCGCCACCGCGGCATCGCGCGAGGCAGTCTTCTGGTCGATGTCCGCCTTCGAGACGAAACCGTCGGCGACCAGCGCCTGGGCGCGGTCGAGATTGTTCTGCGCCAGCTTGGCGTTGGCGCGGGCGACTTCGAGCTGCGCGGCGAGCGAGGCGATCTGCTGGGTCTGCACGGCCCGCTCGATGACGAGCAGCGTCTGCCCCTTGTTCACCCAGTCGCCCGGCTGCACCAGCACCTGGAGCACGCGCCCGCCCTCGCCCAGCACGCCCACCGGCATGTCGATGCGCGCGGCCAGTGTCCCGGTGGCGTTGGTCGTCTTGGTCACGGATTGCTGACCCGGCACAACCACTGTCACGACCGGCACCTGCACGGCATTGTCGCTCGGCGCGCTCGCGGGGCCCAGCATGCGCCAGGCCACCGACGCGACGATCACGAGCGCGAGGACGATCCCGGCGCCTTTGATGAGCCGCCGACGCTTGCGGACCGTCTCCGCGTCCGGCTCCTCCGGCCCGCGCAGGGCATCCTGACTGAAACTGGTCTCGTAGTTCATCGGTTTCGCTGCCTCATGCGCCCCCAATGGCGCGATTGTTCCGTCGACTGTGCGTAGCTGTATTATATGAATATATCACCTGCGACAAGCCGGAAACGTCTCCCGCGCCGCCAGTGCGAATCCCCGTTCGTTTCAGCGATCCAGCGCCTCTTGAAGACTGTGTCGGGCAACAAGGCCGGAATGGCCGCATCCCGCGCGCACGCGGTCGGCCGACTGCACTGGCCTCTCGCGCTGCCGAACAAAGGCCGATTTTAACCCCACAGCCAGCCTTTGTCCAACCCGGCCGTTGCCCGACTGGGGCAGATTTTGTCAATCATCGCCTTGAACGGAGCCTGAACGAGCGTTCATTTTGCTCGGCCATCGTCGCAGTTGCGCATCACGCACCCACACCGCGAGTGGACAAAGCCTCCTTCAACAGGGGGCCGGGGGCCAACTTGCCGCCGCGCTCAGCCCCAGCGGTCGACCGCGTGCCGTTCCATCCGCGCCGCCACGCCGATGAGCTTGAGGCTGGCCTCGACCTCGCGGCGCCCGGCGTAAAGCTCGACCAGACCATTCACCGGGTCGGCCGCTGGCACACCGCCCGCCGTCCCCGCATCTCGCCGAATGTCAGTGCCGCTGTCTGTTGCCGCGCTGGACGCGGTCCCCGCCTGAACGACAGTGACGGCCGCCACCGTCATGCGCCGCAGGCCGGAGGCGACGCCCGTGCGTCCGATATCTATGGCATCCATAGCTGGCGTCTCTCGCGTGGGCCTAGCTGTGCGCCGTGCGGAGCGGCGCGAAGATGTCCTCCAGGCGACGCATCGGCATTTCCAGGGCGCGGAAGCAATTGTCGAAGCTGGTCTCAATGGCAATGAGGGTGCGCATCAGCCGCTGCAACGCCAGGTCGGCGCGGGTGTCCTGCGTCGACGCGCCCGGATCGATGCCTCGAAATTCCTCATTGGCCTCGTCCACGTCATTATCCGCCACGGGCAGCCGGCAGGGCTCGCACCTCTCCTCGTCCTCCGCCAGACCAAGCGAAAACTGCTCGTCCGCCGCCACGCCGAAGAGCCGGGCTGTCAGCAGCTCATCCAGCGCATCCAGATCGCCGCGCATGAAGCCGCGTTCCAGATGATCGCGCAGCTCGAAAAGATGCGTGAACGTCTCGAAGGACGCGCGAGTAAGGCGCGAGGTGGACACCGGCCGCCCATGACGCGCCGAGCGAGCGGCGGAAAAGACCTGGTCGGCAAAGCGGCAGAACAGCATGTCGCGATAGGCCCGCGCCTTGACGAAGAGCGGGGCGCCCGCATGCAAACCCGCTGCGCCGCCAGCGGGAAGCGTAGCGCAGAATTGATCCGCCAACGCGCCAGCATCGTCGATGAGCGCCGCCAGATTGTCGTGATCGCGCATTCCCTCGTCCGCTCCGTGGTCGCATCGCGCAGAAAGCCGATGCGGATGTCCGGCCCTCCACCAAGCCACGGCGGCTCTTAAAGCGGCCTGCAAGGACAGGGTTTAGAGAGCGGTAAGGATGAGGCGGCCGGGGCGAGGCATCTTGGGCGAAAACCTATCGCCCGAACTTCCGCTGCGTCTTGCCGTAGCGCAGCTTGCGCGTCCCCGGCTTGCCCTCCGTCGCGCGGCCCTGATAGCGCGGCGCGCCGGCGGTGACCTGCTGGTCAGCGGGCAGGCCCAGTTCCTCGGCTTCCAGCTTGCGGATCTCGTCGCGCAGGCGGCCGGCTTCCTCGAATTCGAGGTCGGCGGCGGCGGCGCGCATCTTCTTTTCGAGCTCCTCGATATAAGCGCGCAGATTGTGGCCGACGAGATGGGGCGCATCCTCCAGCCCGGTTTCGACGGTCACCTGATCCTTGCTGGCGACATGCGCGATGATGTCGCCGATGGCCTTGCGCACGCTCTCAGGCGTGATGCCGTGCTGCGCATTATATTCGAGCTGCTTCTCGCGGCGGCGGCCGGTTTCGCCGAGCGCGCGTTCCATGGAACCGGTGATGCGATCGGCATAGAGAATGACGCGCCCGTCCACGTTGCGCGCGGCCCGGCCGATGGTCTGGATGAGCGAGGTCTCGCTGCGCAGGAAACCTTCCTTGTCCGCGTCGAGGATCGCGACCAGCCCGCACTCGGGGATATCGAGCCCCTCGCGCAACAGGTTGATGCCGACCAGCACATCATAGACGCCGAGCCGCAAGTCGCGGATCAGTTCGATACGCTCCAGCGTCTCCACGTCACTGTGCATGTAACGCACCTTCAGGCCCGCCTCATGCATGAACTCGGTCAAATCCTCCGCCATGCGCTTGGTGAGCGTGGTGACAAGCGTGCGATAGCCCTTCTGCGCCGTCAGCTTGGCCTCGTGGATGAGGTCGTCCACCTGATCCTCGACCGGCTTGATCTCCACGGGCGGATCGACGAGTCCGGTGGGGCGGATCACCTGCTCGCTGAACACGCCGCCGGTGCGCTCCATTTCCCACGGGCCCGGCGTCGCCGAGACGGAAATGGTCTGCGGGCGCATCGCGTCCCACTCGTTGAAACGCAGCGGGCGGTTGTCGATGCAACTCGGCAGGCGGAAGCCATATTCGGCCAGCGTGATCTTGCGGCGATGATCGCCACGCGCCATCGCGCCGATCTGCGGGATCGTCTGATGGCTCTCGTCAACGAAGAGAATGGCGTTTTCCGGCAGATATTCGAACAGGGTCGGCGGTGGTTCGCCGGGCAAGCGGCCGGTGAGGAAGCGGCTGTAATTCTCGATGCCGGCGCAACTGCCTGTCGCCGCGATCATTTCCAGGTCGAAATTGGTGCGCTGCTCCAGCCGTTGTGCCTCCAGCAGGCGCCCTTCCGACGTCAGTTCCTTGAGGCGCTCGGTCAGTTCGTGGCGGATCGCCTCCATGGCCTGCTTGAGCGTGGGGCCGGGCGTCACATGGTGCGAATTGGGGAAGACCTTCACATAATCCAGGCTGGCCGCCTTCTTGCCGGTCAGGGGATCGAACTCGACGATCTCCTCCACCTCGTCGCCAAAGAAGCTGATTCGCCAGGCGGTGTCCTCATAGTGGGAGGGGAAAATCTCCAGATTATCGCCGCGCACGCGGAAATTGCCGCGCGCGAAGGCGGCATCGTTGCGCTTATACTGCAGCGCGACGAGCTTGCGGATGATCTCGCGCTGGTCGGCCACCTGGCCTTTCTTCAGGGAGAAGGTCATCGCCGAATAGGTTTCGACCGAACCGATGCCGTAAAGGCACGAGACCGAGGCGACGATCAGCACATCGTCCCGCTCCAGCAAGGCGCGCGTGGCCGAGTGGCGCATCCGGTCGATGGCCTCGTTCACGCTCGACTCCTTCTCGATATAGGTATCGGAGCGCGGCACATAGGCCTCGGGCTGGTAATAGTCGTAATAGCTGACGAAATATTCGACCGCGTTCTCCGGGAAGAAGCTCTTGAACTCGCCATAGAGCTGCGCAGCCAGGATCTTGTTGGGCGCCAGCACCAGTGCAGGGCGTTGCACGGCCTCGATCACCTTGGCCATGGTAAAGGTCTTGCCCGATCCGGTAACGCCGAGCAGCACCTGGTCCCGCTCGCCGGCATTGGCACTTTCCACCAGTTCGGCAATGGCGGTGGGCTGGTCGCCGGAGGGTTGATATTCGGACACCAGCTTGAACCGGCGGCCACCCTCCGCCTTCTCCGGGCGGGCAGGCCGATGAGGGACGAAGGACGCGCCGGTTTCCGGCTCGTCGAGAGTCGTGCGGATGGTGATGGCCATGCGCGCCAATATGGAGCGGGCGGGGCACGGCGACAAGACGAAAGGCGGAACAAAGCAGGATCGCGACATGGAATGACCAGCGGGGACCGATACCGATGCCGGCGCCTCCCCCTTGCTCTCACGCGCGAAAGACGCCATGCCTTGCCCAGACCCGGCAACCGGGCATGGTCGCGCCGTTCCCTTTCGAGACAGGACCATCCGCCATGCGCCTTGCTTCCGTTTTCGTCCTTCCCGCTTTCCTGCTGCCGCTCGCCGCCTGCGGCAGCCAGCCGACCGTCTCGGCCACCAACGCCAGCACGGCGGAGGTGCAGGAGCAGCTTGCAGCCGCCGGCGATGGTGCCGTGACGCTGGAGCCCGGTCGCTGGGAAGGCTCGATGACGATGCACGAGATGGACATTCCCGGCGTGCCTGCGGCCGTGCGCGAGCAGATGAAGGCGCAGGCGGGCGCGGGCCGCAGCTTCGTGAACTGCGTCACGCCGGAGGACGTGAAGGAGCAGAAGGCGCTCTTCACTGGCGAGAACGACGACAAGAGCTGCACTTACGATCATTTCACACTGGCCGGCGGCCGGATCGACGCGGCGCTGCGCTGTAACCGGCCAGAGGGGCGCATGACCATGACCATGGCCGGCAACTATTCGCCCCAGAGCTACAAAATGGACCTGACCAGCAAGGCCGAAAGCACCGGAGCAGCCGGCGCCCTCTCCATGAAGATGAGCGTGGAAGCCCGGCGTGTGGGCGCCTGCAAGGGCACGCCGGACGAACTTTGACGCGCGCGATGGCAAGTCATGTGATGAGACGAAGGTCTGCCGTTACCTCGTCGCGCCGCGCCGCAGCATAAGCGCGGCGAGGCGTGCGGAGCCCTTGATCTTGATGCGTGTCATCGATCTTTTAATATGCGAGAGCTAGGGACACCCGTTCCCAGAGAACCGCGCGGACGCGTGCCATGCCCGTGCGCATCACGATAACCGCCCTGATAGTGGAGCTTTGACGCAATGGCTGTTCTCACGCCCCGGGAATCAGACGGCTACATCTATTTCGACGAGGACGAATGCGCCGCCGCGGGCGCTGCGCTGGCCGAACGCTATCGGGCCGCGCAGCCCTTCCCGCATATCGCCATCGACGATTTCCTGCCGGTCGATTTCCTGCGCGGGCTGCTCGGCGAATTCCCGGACAATAGCGGCCGGCATTATTTCGACCGCGATCAGGAGCGCTTCAAGTTTCAGGTTGCGCCCAAGGACATTCCCGGCCGCCGGCTGCGCAATCTGGTCGTCGAGCTGAATAGCCCCGCCATCCTCAAGTTCCTGGAGGAAATGACGGGCATCAAGCATCTGATCGCCGACCCCTATTATGTCGGCGGCGGCCTGCATGAGACGCTCGCCGGCGGCCATCTGGGCATTCATGCCGACTTCAACCAGCACAAGCGCATGAATGTCGAGCGGCGGCTCAACCTGCTGGTCTACCTCAACGATGACTGGTCGCCCGATTATGGCGGCGACCTGGAGCTGTGGGACCAGAAGATGGAGAAGCGCTGGCACAAGATCGCGCCGCTCATTGGCCGCGCCGTGGTCTTCAACACCGCGCTGGACAGCTATCACGGTCAGCCCGATCCGCTGACCTGCCCGCCGGACCGCTCGCGCAAGTCCATCGCAACTTATTATTACACCGCCAATGTCGAAGGCCTGCGCACGCTGCCGGATCGCACAACGGTGTTCAAGACGCGCAGCGGCACGAGCGACCGGCAGGACCGGCGCGTGCAGTTCGATCATCTGCTGCGCGACTGGATGCCGCCCAAGCTCTACCGGGCGGTCGCGCGGTTCAATCCGTTCAAATAAGAGACAGTCCGTGCTGCGCGTGCCGATTTCGCACGCAAGGAGCGTTGGTTTTTTGACTGCGTCGATGTAAAAGTCCGTCGCTCGACATGAGGGACGACATGCCGAGCGCACAGCCGCCTCCCATATGGGCTGCGGCCATTTTCGCCTTCCCTCGCCTGTCGGGGAAGGCAGGATCTGGCGCGATGTCGAGCCGGGCGGTGCCGTCCGGCGGCGAAGAGAGCGCGGAAGCGGAAGAAAAGGACATTCGGGGAGTCGCGCCGGTACTGGAAGCCGGACCGATGCTCTCCGTGTCTCGACCGCGCCGGATCTGTCGTGGGGTGGAAGGAGCACGACAACATGCTGATCGGCTATACTTTGGTCGGCACCAACGACATGCAGCGGGCTCTGGCCTTTTACGATGCGCTGTTCGCAACCGTGGGCGTGAACCGTATGCTCGAGACGCGGCGTCTGGCGGGCTGGGGCGTCAATTGGGAAACCCCGATCTTCGGCGTCGCCATTCCCTTCAACGGTGGACCTGCCAGTGCGGGCAACGGCGCCATGGTCGCGCTGGGCCAGCGCACGCGCGAGAAGGTGCGCACGCTCTACGCCAAGGCGATCGAGCTGGGCGGCAAGGACGAAGGCGCCCCGGGCCTGCGCGGCATGGAGGGCGTCAATGCCTTCTATGTTGCTTATGTCCGGGATCTCGACGGCAACAAGCTGGCCTTCTACTGCGTGGGGCCTGACAACGACTGACCAGACGCGCGCCGGGAGCGACGAAAGGCGGTGGCGGGGCGGAGATGGCGACGACAACACCGGTCTGGCTCGGCACCCGCGACGTTCTGATCTGCAAGAAGGCCGATGCCCCGGGGCTTCCCTAGGAAAGGCCAGCCAAACCGGGCCGGCCGTCACGAATCAAAACAGGATCGGAGTGCCGCATCGGCACCCTTGACGCGGCGCCCAAGGATCGCCGGCGCCTCGGCGGGGTGCTCGGAGCAGAAGCGTTGCGCCTGGCAGCCTCGCCCCCTGTCTTACATCCTTGACAAACTCTCTGGCCATCCAGCCGATTGAGCCACCGCGCCCGGCGTGGCAAAGCGGGGCCATGTCCAGCATGCCCAGCCCGTCCAGCCCCTCCGCGCGCCTCTCTGCCTATCTCGCCCGCATCGGGCTCGATGCGCCGCCGCCGGTCTCGGCCGAAGGGTTGGGCGCCTTGCTGGCGGCGCATCGCCGGGCCATCGCCTTCGAGAATCTCGATGTGCGTCTGGGCCGGCCCATCCGCATCGATGGCGACAGCGTATTCGACAAGCTGGTGACGCGCCGGCGCGGGGGCTATTGCTTCGAGCAGAACCGGCTGCTGGCCGACATGCTGCGTGAAATGGGCTATCCTCTACGCCCCTTGCTGGCGCGCGTAAGGCTGGGGGCGGCGGCCGATGCCGTGCCGGTGCGCAGCCATGTGACGCTGCTGGTGACGCTGGAGGGCCAGCAATGGATCGCCGAGGGCGGCTTCGGCGGCAGCGACCTCCCTGCCCTGCCGCTGGTCGATGGCGCGCAGGCCGCCTCTCCCGCCGACGGCGCCCGCCACCGCCTGCGCCGGGTGGGCGAGCCGGGCACGCTGGCCGGCGAATGGCTGATCGAGCGCGCCGGGCCGCATGGCGCCACCGACGGCCGCGCCGCTCCGCACGAGGACTGGCAGCCGCAGTACAGCTTCGACCTCGCCCATGTCGCGCCGGACGACCTTGAACAATGCAATCACTGGACCTCGACCCGGCCGGGCACGCGCTTCACCACGCTGCACATCGCCAGCATCGTCCTGCCTGACGGCTTTGCCGCCATGACCGACCGGGCGCTGACACTGCATCGCGGCGGCGTGAAGACCGAACAGGCCATCGCCACGCCGGCGGACTATGCTCGCACGCTACGCGACGTCTTCCGCATTGCGTTCAGCGAGACCGAGGCAGCCGCGCTGCCCCTGTTCGCGCTACGGGCCGACCAAAGTCATTAGATTTTGCGGTCCGTGCTGCCCGCAGGAGCACTGGGAAGCTGCCCCGGGGCTCTACAGTCCACCCTCAGAAGAAAGCGCGGGCGGCGAGCACCAGCAGGACCGCGCCCAACAGCGATCCGCCGAAGCCGGCGGGGCTGAACGGCTCGCTCGCGCGCTTGCCGCCAAAGAGGCGCGGCACCAGTCCGCCCACGACAGACCCGCCAAAGCCCAGCAGCATCGAGGCGACGAGCCCCATGGAATCGTCGCCCGGCACGAGAAACCGGGCCAGCAGGCCGACGATCAGGCCCACGAAGCAGATACGCAGAAATTCGCCCATGATTGTTCCCCTTCTCGCGGCCCTCGCCAGGCGCCTCTCAGGAGCGGCCACTATGCCGCGTCTGGCGCGCGCCGCAAGGCGGGTCGGCCGCGACCCTTGAACGGGGCGCGCGAGAGGCTTATCCGCGCCGGCAGAAAGGGATTTTCCAGCATGACCGTCACGATCAAGACCGCCGATCTCATCGAGAGCGTCGCCGATGCGCTCCAGTTCATCAGCTACTATCATCCGATGGACTATATCCGCGCGCTGGGCGAAGCCTATGAGGCGGAGCAGGGCCCGGCGGCACGGGACGCCATCGCGCAGATCCTCACCAACAGCCGCATGTGCGCCGAGGGGCACCGGCCGATCTGTCAGGACACCGGCATCGTCAACGTGTTCGTGAAATGGGGCATGGACTGCCGTCTGGACGACACCTCCAGATCGCTCCAGGAGGTGATCGACGACGGCGTGCGGCGCGCCTATCTCCACCCGGAGAACAAGCTGCGTGCTTCGGTTCTGGCCGACCCGGCGTTCACGCGGCGCAATACGCGCGACAACACCCCCAGCGTGCTCCATGTCGAGATGGTGCCGGGCGCGAGCGTCAGCATCGATGTGGCGGCCAAGGGCGGCGGCAGCGAGGCCAAGAGCAAGTTCAAGATGATGAACCCCAGCGACAATATCGTCGACTGGGTGCTTGAGATGATCCCGCAGATGGGGGCGGGCTGGTGCCCGCCCGGCATGCTCGGCATCGGCATCGGCGGCACGGCTGAGCATTGCGTCCACCTCGCCAAGAAGGCGCTGATGGATCCCATCGATATGGGCCAGCTCAAGGCGCGCGGGCCGCAGAACGACATCGAGGCGCTGCGCATCGAGATTTTCGACAAGGTGAATGCGCTCGGCATCGGCGCACAGGGGCTGGGCGGGCTCGCCACCATTCTCGACGTCAAGATCATGGACGCGCCCTGCCACGCGGCCAATAAGCCCATTGCGATGATCCCCAATTGCGCCGCCACGCGCCATGCGCACATCACCCTCGACGGCTCGGGCCCAGCCTATCTGGAGACGCCGGACCTCTCTGCCTGGCCCAAGGTCGACTGGGCGCCGGACAGCAGCGCCATCCGCGTCGATCTCGATGCCCTGACGCCCGAGATGGTGCAGGGCTGGAAGCAGGGCGACCGGCTGCTGCTGAGCGGCAAGATGCTCACGGGCCGCGACGCCGCGCACAAGCGCATCCAGGACATGCTGGCGCGCGGCGAGACGCTGCCGGTCGATTTCAAGGGCCGCGTCATCTATTATGTCGGCCCCGTCGATCCGGTGGGCGAGGAGATTGTCGGCCCGGCCGGCCCCACCACGGCGACGCGCATGGACAAGTTCACCCGCATGATGCTGGAGCAGGGCCTGCTGGCGATGGTCGGCAAGGCCGAGCGCGGTCCCATGGCAGTGGACGCCATCCGCGATCACCAGAGCGCCTATCTTATGGCGGTGGGCGGCGCGGCCTATCTGGTCGCCCGCGCCATCAAGGGGTCGCGCGTGGTCGGCTTCGAGGATCTGGGCATGGAAGCCATCTACGAGTTCGAGGTGAAGGACTTCCCCGTCACCGTGGCGGTCGACAGCGCGGGGCAGAATGTCCACCAGCTCGCTCCGCTCGTCTGGCAGAAGAAGATCGCGGACGAAGGCCTGCTGGAGCGGGCATGACGGACGGAGCCGCCGCGCTCCGTTTCCTCCCGTTGGGCGCGGCATCGCCCGGCGAACGCGCGGCCTTCTTCGCGCTCTATCATGAAGCCCTGCCCGCCAGCGAGCGTAAGCCTGACGCTGCCATCCTTGCCATGGCGCAGCAGGCGGACTGGGTTGTCGAGCTCGCGATCCGGGAGGCCGAGCCGGTTGGCCTGCTGGTGCTCTATCGTGCACGGACGCAGCCGATCGCCCTGCTCGATTATCTCGCCGTCTCCGCTTCCGCGCGGGGCGGCGGGCTGGGGTCAGCGCTGTTCGCACGCGTCGCAGCGCTGGCGGAAGGCCGCGCGCTGCTCGTCGAAGTGGAAAGCGACGGTGACTCCGGCGCACCCGATCTTGCCCAGCGCCGCCGCCGCAAGCGCTTCTATGCGCGGCAGGGCTGTCGGCAGCTGGCCGGCCTCGCCTACCGCATGCCGGCGCTGGGCAGCGAAACGCCGCCGCCGATGGACCTGCTGGCGCTCACCAGCCACGACGCGATCGCGCGCGAGACGGTGCATGCCTGGCTCACGGACATCTATGTTCATGCTTATGGCCAGCCGGCGGACAATCTGCTGATCGCGCAGATGATGGCGGACCTGCCGGCGCAGCTCGCCTTCACGCCGCTCAGCCCTGCTGGAAATTGAGGCGCAGCCCCGGCCGGGGCCAGCGACACCGGAACAGTGTGCCGGTCGCCGAGCCGGTGATCCAGGCCGTGCGCATGTCCGGCCCACCGAAGCAGATGTTGGTGGTGATAGGATCGGGCACGGGGACATGCTCATATGCGCCCGTCGCCGGATCGATCACCATGATGCCGCCGTTGAACAGCGTCGCGGCGCAGATGCGGCCGTCTTCTTCCAGCGCGAGGCTGTCGAACCATTGCATGCCCGGCAGGTTCACCACCACGCGGCCCGCCATGTGGCCCGCCGCCGGCTCCAGCACACCGGGCGCCGTCACGCGCGCGGCCCAGAAGCGCTGCATCATCGAATCGACCCAGTAGAGCATGCCGCCATCGGGCGAGAGACCGATGCCATTGGGCGAGATCTGCTCGCTGCGCCAGCGGGTGATGCCGCTGCCATCCGCGCGGGCGTGGTAGATGCCGCCCAGCCGCCGCGTCTCGCCGTCGGTATAGCCAAAGCAGGTGAACCAGAAATTCCCGTCCGCATCGAACACGATGTCGTTCGGCGCGTTGAGCGGCTGCCCGTCGCACTGGTCGTAGAGTGTCTCGACCGCGCCCGTTACCGGATCGACGCGCTGGATGAAGCCGCCCTCATACTGCTCGGGAAGGCCGAGCTTGCCCTCCTCCTGCCAGCGTTCGGGGAAAGTGAAGGCGTTGCCATTGTTGACGACATAGACCTTGCCGTCGGGGCCCAGCGCCGCACCATTCGGTCCGCCGCCCAGCTCGGCAACGATGCTGAGCGTGCCATCCGCCGCGACCCGCGTGAGCGTGCGCCGCGCAATCTCCACGACCAGCACGGACCCGTCCGCCAAAGCAATCGGCCCCTCGGGGAAGAGCAGCCTGTCGGTTACCAGCTCAAGATCCATGTGCCCCTCCGCGCGCGACTCTGCCGGTCACGCGTCCCGTCCCCTCTGCTTAGCGCCGAGGATGGCGGCTGTCAGGGCCGCACGCGGCCAATGAAGCGCCAGCTGATGAGCACCGCCATCGCGCCGCAGAACGCCATGCCGAGCGCAAGGCTGAAAGGCAGGCCATCGGTGAGGCGCGCAAAGAGCGCGACAAAGGCGCCGGAAAGGGCGAGCTGGACGAAGCCGAGCAGAGCCGAGGCCTGGCCAATCCGCTCGGGATGCGTCGAGAGGGCGCCCGCCTGCGTCTGCGGCTGCACGATACCCCAGCCGAAAGTGTAGAGCATCTGCGGCAGGATAAGCGCGGCCCAGGCGCCCGGCCAGAGCGATACCGCCCCGAGCATGACCGCCGGCCCGGCGAGCTGGAACAGCGTGCCGATGCGCGCCGTTCCGTCCACGCCGCGATGGTGCACCAGCCGGTAAGAGGCGACATTGCCGGCCATGAAGCCCAGCGTCGAGAGCGCTAACAGCAGCGCGAAACCGCCCGCGGCAAAGCCGAGATGGCCAATGAACACCTCCGGCGCGGCCGAGGAGAAGAGCAGGATGCCGCTATAGGCAAAGGCGTTGCCGACGACATAGGCCATGAGCGCGGGTGAACGCACCAGCTCGGCAAGCGAGCGGAACAGCCCCGCCGGGTCGAGCGGCAGGCGTTTGCCCACCGGCAGTGTCTCGGGCAAGCGCGCGACGCTGACGAGCCACACGATCACCGCCATCGCCGTCATGGCAAGAAACGGCGCTCGCGCCCCACCCAGTTCGACCAGCGCGCCGCTCGCGAGCGGCGCCAGAATGGGGACGACGCCGAACAGCACGCCGATGAGCGCCAGTGCGCGCGCTGCCGCCTCGCGCGGGAGCTGGTCGCGCACGATGGTGCGGGCAAGCAGCACGGCCATGGCCGAGCCCAGCCCCTGCAACACCCGTGCGGCAAGCAGCCACTCGTAGCTGGGCGCCAGCGCGGCCAACACGCCTGCCAGCGCATAAACGAGCAACCCGACGAGAATAACCGGACGGCGGCCCAGCGCATCGGCGAGCATGCCGCCAACCAGTTGGGCGAGCGCGAAGCTGATGACGAAGGCGCTCATCGCCGTGGACGTGCGCGTCGCCTCCACGGCGAGCGTGTCCGCCAGTGCGGGTAGCGCGGGCGAGAGGCCGTCGATGGATGCCGGCAAGATCGCGGTCAGTGCCGCGAGCAGCACGATCTGGCCGATGGGCAGGCGATCGGCCGGACGCGCGGCAGCCGGCGCGCCGGGGCTTGAATTCATGATGACGGGCTCCGCTCAGCGATTGGCGGCGCTGTCGAGCTTGCCGAACCGGGCCTCGAACCCGGCGATGTCCCCCCGCGCGAGATAGCCGGCCTGCTCCACCCAGTTGTCGCGGGTGATGCGTCCCTTGAACGTCCCGAGCTGCGCATCGAGCGCGGTGATCTCGGCCGGGCCCAGCGCGGCGATCTGGTCGAATCGCGTGATGCCCAGCTCGCCCAGGCGCGCGGCCAGCTTGGGCCCCACGCCCTTGAGCTGGCGCAGGTCGTCGGCTGCGCCGGATGGCGGCGCGGCGACCACAGGCGCAGCGGCCGTCGCCGGCGGCGCGGCGGGCGCGGGCTGGGCCCGGACATCTTCCACCTTGTCGACGATCGCCTCCACCACGTCTTCCACGGCCTCGGTCGCCGCTCCGATGGCCGTCATGCTCGTGTCGATGTGGCGACCGGCAGTATTGCCGCGCGAACGGATCAGCCAGAAGAGGATGATCGCCGCGGCCAAGACGATCAGGAGAGTGATGACGAGCGATGGCGACATGATGCGGGCCCTTGTCAGAAGACGATGCATCGTGGGACGATGCGGCGAATTGAAGCCGCTGACCATAAGGCCCCGTTGGGCGCTTTGCCAAGCACGCGCTGCGCGGATTCATAGAACCCGGCGGCCCGGTCTGAACGCGGCAAAATATTTTCACGCCGCCCTTTTGACCTTGCAATTCGCGAAGGCGGCGGAAGCGCGCGCGTCGCCGCGCTGCAACACGCCGGAGCGACGCGCCGCACCCCCTTTCCATCGACGAACCGAAGCCCTAACCTGCTCTTTACACCTTGCATCCCGAATCCAGTGTGGCACTATCAGTGGTGGTTCGGTAAGGGGAGCCACTCAACAATTTGTGCCTATCGCGTCGAGCTCGGTTCGGCGCAGGGATCGTTGACGCCCCTGCCAAGGCGAACTGAAATAGCGCCGGCGCGTTATGCGCGGGGGCTTGATTAAATCGAACGAAGAAAGAACATTGGGGGTCTTGGACATGGAGTTTCGGGATTTGCAGGCTGAGCAGACAGCGGATGCCGCGACCTCTCGCGACACGGACAGCACGCCGGTGGCAACGTCGGCCCAGGGTGCCGTCGCGGCCAAGCCCACGCGCGGCAAGAAGGCATCGAGCACCAACAGCATCGACGCGCGCCGCTTCGATGTGACGACGGATGCGAGCCGCGACGCGCTCCTCACCGAATTCGGCAAGGAGACGCTCAAGGACCGCTATCTGCTGCCCGGCGAATCCTTCCAGGATCTGTTCGCCCGCGTCGCGGCCGCCTATGCCGACGACCAGGAGCACGCCCAGCGGCTCTACGACTATATCTCGCGCCTCTGGTTCATGCCGGCGACGCCGGTGCTCTCCAACGGCGGCACCGGGCGCGGCCTGCCGATCAGCTGCTATCTCAACAGCGTGGACGACAGCCTAGAAGGCATCGTCAACACCTGGAACGAGAATGTGTGGCTCGCCTCGCGCGGCGGCGGCATCGGGACCTATTGGGGCGCAGTGCGCGGCATCGGCGAGCCGGTCGGCCTCAACGGCAAGACCAGTGGCATCATTCCCTTCGTGCGCGTGATGGATTCGCTCACCCTCGCGATTTCGCAGGGGTCACTGCGGCGCGGCTCGGCGGCCTGTTATCTCGACATCTCGCACCCGGAGATCGAGGAGTTCCTGGAGATCCGCAAGGCGAGCGGCGACTTCAACCGCAAGGCGCTCAACCTGCACCATGGCGTGCTCATCACCGACGCCTTCATGGAAGCGGTGCGCGACGGCGCCGAATTCGAGCTGAAGAGCCCCAAGGACGGCAGCGTGCGCGGCAAGGTCGATGCGCGCAGCCTGTTCCAGAAGCTGGTCGAGACGCGGCTGGCCACCGGCGAGCCCTATATCGTCTTCGCCGACACGGTGAACCGCGCGATGCCCAAGCATCATCGCGATGTGGGGCTCAAGGTCTCCACTTCCAACCTGTGCTCGGAGATCACGCTGCCCACCGGCCGTGACCAGCTTGGCAACGACCGCACGGCGGTGTGCTGCCTCTCCTCGCTCAACCTGGAGACCTGGGACGAGTGGAATGGCGACAAGCGCTTCATCGAGGACGTGATGCGCTTCCTCGACAATGTGCTGCAGGACTATATCGACCGCGCGCCGGACGAGATGGCCCGCGCCAAATACAGCGCCGAGCGCGAGCGCTCGGTCGGCATGGGCGTGATGGGCTTCCACAGCTTTCTGCAGGCGCGTGGCATTCCGTTCGAAGGCGCCATGGCCAAGAGCTGGAACCTCAGGATCTTCAAGCACATCAGCGCCAAGGCCAATGAGGCTTCGATGCTGCTCGCCCAGGAGCGCGGCCCCTGCCCGGACGCCGCCGACCAGGGCGTGATGGAGCGCTTTTCCTGCAAGATGGCCATCGCGCCGACCGCCTCGATCAGCATCATCTGCGGCGGCACCTCCGCCTGCATCGAACCGATCCCGGCGAACATCTACACGCACAAGACGCTCTCGGGCAGCTTCATCGTCAAGAACCCCTATCTGGAGAAGCTGCTGGCGCTGAAGAGCAAGGATTCGACCAATGTGTGGAACTCCATCCTGGAGCGCGGCGGCTCGGTCCAGCATCTCGACTTCCTGAGCCAGGAAGAAAAGGACGTGTTCAAGACCAGCTTCGAGATCGACCAGCGCTGGCTGGTGGAACTCGCGGCCGATCGCACGCCCTTTATCGACCAGGCGCAGTCGCTCAACCTGTTCATTCCCGCCGACGTCGAGAAATGGGATCTGCTCATGCTCCACTTCCGCGCCTGGGAGCTGGGTATCAAGTCGCTCTATTATCTCCGCTCGAAGTCAGTGCAGCGGGCGGGATTCGCAGGCGGGGTCGAGGCGGACAACACGCCCGAGCTGCGCAGGATCGAAGCCGAGGCGACCGATTATGACGAGTGCCTGGCCTGCCAGTAACGGGAGGTCGCGGGCCATAGATCCGGCAGAGTTCAAAAGGCCGGGGATCACAGGATTCCCGGCCTTTTTCCTGCCCGGCGTTCCGGTGAGCGATGCCTCGATGCCGTCGCGGCAAGGCTGATGGCTGATCGTCGGCGATATACAGAATGAACGACGGCGGAAGCGCGCCGGCAAGCGCCCTCCCGCACGCCATTCACCTCGCAGCCGGCCGGACGCTCAACTGCGGCGTTCGTGCTCCGGCGTCACCTCCAGCCCAAGCAAGTCCGCGGCATTGAGCCCGAGAATCCGCGCCTTGTCCGCTTCGTCGAGCCGGGCGTGGAAGCCCACCGGGTCGGGCTCGCTCATATCGAAGGGATAATCAGTGCCCAGGCAGAGCTTGTCTGCGCCATGCGTGCGCACCAGACTGTCGAGCTGGTCCTGATCGAACACCAGCGTATCAAGCCATAGCCGGCGCAGATAAGTGGAGGGCGCGTGCTGGCAATGCTCACTGCAATCGCCGCGCGCGCGCCAGCCATGATCCATGCGTCCCCAATAGCCGGGGATATAGCCGCCGCCATGCGCAACGCAGATCCGAAGGCCCGGATAGCGATCCAGCACGCCGCCGAAAATGAGATGGCCCACGGCGAGCGTGGATTCGAGCGGATTGCCGATCAGGTTGTTGAAATAATAATCGCTCATCCGCTCCGCGTGCGTGAAGCCGAGGGGATGGATGAAGAGGAGAACGCCCAGTTCCTCGGCGGCGGCCCAGAAGGGGCGCAGATGCTCGGCATGGAAATCGACGCCGTTGACGTTGGAGCCGATCTCGATCCCCCGCAGATCCAGCTCCTTCACGCAGCGGCGCATCTCGGCAATCGCCATTTCGACATTCTGGAGCGGCACCGTCCCCATGCCCACGAGCCGGTCGGGATGCTGCGCCACGGCCTGCGCCATGCCGTCATTGACCGCCTGCGCGGCAGCGCGGCCGGTCTCGGCATCGGCGAAATAGAAATATTGCCCCGGGCTGGGAGAAAGCGCCTGCACGTCGATCCCGAGCCGATCCATGTCCGCCAGCCGCGTATCGAGCGTGTTGAGCGTCCGGCCGATGGCGGCGAACTGCGCCCGGTTGACCTCGCTCGTGCGGGCATTGGTGAAATCGTTGATGCCGGGCGGCGGGCCGGGATAGCGCGCCTGCACGATCGCGTCCGCCGCGGGGATGCCGAGATGGCAATGAATGTCCACGACGAGGTGCTTGCCGCGCGCCTCGACCGGAATGGGCTTGCGCGTTCCACAGGTGGTGATGCTCATGACAGGCTCTCGTTCGTCAAACGTGCGGGCTGGATGGTGCCGGCGCAGGCGCCGAAGCCGATGGAAACGAAACCCTCCGCCATCGCACGGCCACGCAGCGTTAGCGTGTCGCCATCCTCCAACATCGTGCGGTGGCTTCCGTCGGGCAGCACGATGGGCGCGCCACCGCGCAGGGTGATCTCGGCGAGGCACGCACGGGACTCCGGCTCCGGGCCGGACACGGTGCCAGTCGCGATCAGGTCGCCCGGTTCGAGCGGGGCACCGTTGGAGGCCTGGTGCGCCACCATCTGGGCCAGCGTCCAGAACAGATCGCGCAGGTTCGTCCGCACGATGCGGCTCGATGCGCCGGCGGCATTCGCCAGCTCGGCTGTCAGTTCGATGGCGATGCCACCCCGCGCGCGGTCATCGGTGTCGAGCAGATAGGCAGCGATGGGCGCTTCTTCCGCCGTACGCCCGCGCGCCGCCATGCGGAACGGCGCCAGCGCCTCCATGGTGACGATCCACGGGCTGATCGTGGTCAGGAAGGATTTGCCAAGATGCGGCCCGAGAATGGATTCGAAGAACTGGATGCCGCGCGCGGACCAGTCATTGACCAGGCAGCAGCCGAACAGCGCGGCCTCCGCCTCGGCCATGCCGAGCGGCTCGCCCAGCGGATTGCCGGAGCGCAGCCATGCGCCGAACTCCAGCTCGAAATCCAGCATCGGCTCGGGGCCGAACCGAACCTCGCCACTGCCCGGCGGCTGCTCGAACTGGCCGTTGGGCCGCACCACTGGCGTCCCGCTCGCCACCACCGAGCTGGCGCGCCCGTTATAAGCGACCGGCAGACTCATCGCCGCCAGCTTGGGCGGACCGCCGCCCATGCGGATGATATGATCGATGGACGTGCAGAAATCGGTGAACGCCGTGGGCTTGAGCGGCATCAGCAGCGTTGCCTCCTCCATGGCAACGAGGCAGCCTTCCAGCACCGCGCGGTCGCCGGGGCCATCCGCGCGAAACAAGTCGGAGAGGCGCGCGCGCAAGGCACTGACCGCAGCCGGCGCGCACGCCAGCAGCGGCGCCAGTGTCTCGCCCTCGGCCGCCCGCGCGGCCTGTGCAGCGGGGCCATCGAGCAGACCCGTCTCCAGCAGCGCCGCAAGATCGATGATCGCGTCGCCCAGTGCGACCCCGCCACGCGTCCGCCCCGCTGCCGTGAACCGGCCGAAGGGCAGGTTCTGGATCGGGAAATCGGTATCCGGCGCGTTGGCCGAGGCGAGCCACGCGCGGCGCGCGGGGTCATGTGTGGCATTGAGATTAGTGGTCATGGCCGCAGCTCCCTGAATGCGCCGCCAGCTCGCGACTGTACCGGCCCATCTCGCCGAACAGGTCTCGGGCGTCTTCGGCTGGCAGATCCGCACCCCATTGGCGATAGAGCGAGAAGACATTGGCGACAATGCGCTCGGGATCGGTCCAGCCCCGATATTCGCGCATGTTGATGTCGCGCGCGGCCTCCTTCCAGCCCAGACCTGCCTCGTAGCGGCGCCGCGCCTCGTCGCGCACATAGACGAAATAGGCCTTGAGATTGGCGACGGCACTCTTGTCGGTAATCGGTCCGTGGCCCGGCACGACCACCTGCGGATCAAGCGCGGCGATATAGTCGCAGGCGGCGATCCAGTTCTCGATTGGCCCTTCCCACATGATCGGATGGCCTTCGTTGAACAGCAGGTCGCCCGTGAACACGACGCGATCCTCGGGGAGCCAGGCAATGATGTCCGACGTGGTATGGGCCGGCCCCAGCTCGATCAGCTCGACGCTTTTGTCGCCGACGGTCAGCGAGAGCCGCTGCTCGAAGGTGCGGTTGGGCAGAGCCACCGAGTCCAGGTCGCTCCAGTCGAACTTGCGCCCCATGGTCTCGTAGAGAAAGGCGCCGGCATCGCCCATCTTCTCCCAGTTGTCCGGCAGGCTGGCGAACTGCGGCGGATCGAACCGCGCCATCTCCGCGGCCGTTTCGCGTGTCGCAATGATCTCCGCGTCCGCGACCAGGCCGTTGCCCACGAAATGATCGGGATTGGCATGGGTGTTGACGAGCCGGTCGATCTGCTGCCCGCCGGGCACCCGCGCAAAGTCCTCCAGCATGGTACGCGTCAGCGCGCGGCTCATGAGCGTGTCGACCAGCAGCGTCTCGCCCCGGGAGGCGACCAGCCCGGCATTGGACCAGCCCCATGTGCCATCGGGTTGGACATAGCCGTAAACGCCATTGCCGATATCATGGACGCCCTGCGTGAACGGCCAGTTTGCCATCATTCCTCTCCCGTCTCCCCGGCCGTTCTTAACGGCTTTATTCCTGTTCTCAAGAATTAAGTTTGCCGCTAATCGCCGATAGATGACAAGCAGCAAGCAGGCCAAGCGCAGCAAGGGGCGCCCGATCGCGGCGAAAAACGGGGTAGGGCGCGAAGCCCTGATCGCGGCGACACGCAAATTGCTGCAGGAGCTGACGCCCGCGCAGGTCACGATCGCCGCCATCGGACGGGAAGCGGGCGTCGATCCGGCGCTGATCCGCTATTATTTCGGCAACCGCGAGGCGCTGCTGTTCGAAGTGGCCGAGCAGATCGCCGAACATGAGGAAAACGCCGCCCCGCGCGAGGATCTGACGCCCACGGCGCAACTCGAGGCGTTCATGCACCAAACCTTCCGGTTCACGCGCTCCGCCAAATATATGCAGCGGCTGATGACAGAGGAACTGAGCAGCGCCAAATCGGCGGAAATCCAGCAGAAGCTGCGCGAGTGGCAGCGCACGCCCGTCGCCGTCTATGAGGAGATCAAGGCGCGCGACGGCGGCGAAGCACTCGATCCGTTCGACGCGCTTTTCCTCCATCTCGCGGTCGTCGGCATCAGCGACTTCTTCCATTCCGGCGCGCCGGTGGTGAAGATGCTGGCACCGGAGGGCACGGATATGGCCGAGCTGGAAAAGCGCTATGAGGCCTTTGCCGTGCGTCTGCTGTTGGATGGGTTGCGCCGGCGCGACGTCTGAACAGGGCCGCGACCCTTTGGCCGAGCCCTGCGCGGCGTTGGGGAGTCCGATTAACGTCAGTTTGCGCAGGTAATCCGGAGGCGGCTCGGGGCTGAATTCCCGCTTTCGCGGGAATGACGGATAAGGGGGGTCAGCATCCAATGCACGGGCCGCCCAGGAAGCGACCGGGCGCCGCCCCCGCGACCCGGATCAAACCTTAGCTGGCGTCCTCGGCGACACAGCGATTGCGCTGCGTGCCCAGGCCGGTGATCGATCCTTCCATGCGGTCGCCCGGCTGGAGAAAGACGCCGAAGGCGGAACCGTTGCCATAGGGCGAGCCGGTGCAGAGGAGATCGCCCGGCTGCAGGATCACGCGCTCGGAGAGATAGGCGATCTGGCGTTCGATGCTGATCATCATGTCGGCCGTGCTCTCGTCCTGATAGACCTTGCCGTTCACCGACAGCCGGATGTTGAGCGCATAGGGATCGGCCACGGCTTCCTTGGGCACGATCAGCGGGCCGAACGGCAGGAACGTCGGGAAACTCTTGCCGGAGAGCCAGTCGGGGCCGATGGCCGAGCCATCGCGCCGGAAGATCAGTTCGCGCGCGGTCACGTCATTGACCACGGCAAAGCCGGCGACATGATCCATGGCCTGCTGCGGCGTCACATGATGGCAGCGTTTGCCGATCACGACGCCCAGTTCCAGCTCCCAATCCGGCTTGGCGACATTGCGCGGCAGGATCACGTCGTCATTCGGCCCGACCACGCAGGAGGGCAGCTTGAGGAAGCAGAAAGGCGTCGCGTTCGCGGCCTTTTCGTCCATCACCTGCTCGGCATGGGCGCGCAACTGCTCGGGTGTCATCGCGTCATGCTCGGCGGTCCGCATCGCAGGATCGCCCATGATGAGGCCGATCACATGCTTGCGATAATTGGCGCCCGTGCAAAAGACCTGGCGTGGCCGATAGGGCGCGAGCACCGCCGCCTCGTCAAGCGGCGGCGCCGCTTGCCAGGCCGCCTCGTCGATCCGGCCGATGACCGCGCGCGTCTCGCCCCAGCGGTCGATCAGGGCCAGCAGGTCATTCTCCAGCCCGAGCGGCGCCAGCGGCAGCGCCCGGCCATCGCGCACTGCCACGGCCTGCGCCGTCCCATCCAGCGACAGCGTCGCAAGCGCATATCTGGTCATCATTCCGTCCTCGAACAGCTCAATAGGGCTCGGCGAGCCGCGCCAGAGTGCCGCCCAGCATCTGGTTGGCGGCCACCTGATCGCCGCCGCTCATTTCGATCTCGCCGATCCGCACGGAGTTCTCCACCACGAGCCGGGCCCGCTCGACGCGCCGTGCCATGAAGGCCCGCAGCGCGGCGTCGACCGTGTCGCCCCGGGCGAGTTCGTCAGCCAGCACCAGCCCGTCTTCCACCGCCATGCCCGCGCCGGAGGCCATGTGCGGCGTGGTGGCATGAGCGGCGTCGCCAATGACCACCGCGCGCCCCTTGAACCAGGGGTCGGCGAGCAACTGCCATTCGAGCGGACGATAATTCACCAGCGACTCCGGCCCCAGCCCCTCCCGGACTTGCGCCACATAGCCGCCGAATGGCGCGAGCAGGCCTTTCAGGTGCTCGACCAGCGCGTCCTCGGCGAAGTGCGGATTGTCCGGCACATGCTCGAGCGCGAAGAGATACATGTGCGTGGCGGACACCGGATTGAAGCCCAGCTTGACCGGCCCGCCGAAGAACATCTCCGTGCGGTCCATGCCGGCCGGCCGGGGCGCAACGGCGCGCCAGCAGCCCTGGCCGGTGAAGCGCGGCGCTGGCGCCTCGGGGAAGAGCGCCTGCCGCGTCTGGGAGTAAATGCCATCGGCGCCCACAAGCAGATCGTAGCGGCCGGCAGAGCCGTCGTCGAACCGCACATCGATGCCTGCGCCGTCATCCTCGAACGCAGCGACCCGCAGGCCGAGGCGCACGTCGATGCCGACTGCGCGAACCCGCGCCGAGAGAATGTCGTGCAGCACCGGGCGCATGATGCCGCCGCCGGACTGGATCGGCGTCGGATTGTCCGCCACCGGCGCCTCGAACAGGATGGTCCCGTCGACGGCTCGCCCGCGCATGCCCGCGCCGACATGGCCCCGCGCCCGCACATCCTCGAGAATCCCCAGATCATCGAAGGCGCGCAGGGAAAGACCAGTGACGCTGATCCCCGCACCATAGACCCGCCAGTGCGGATCGGCATCGATGAGAGTGACCGCCACGCCCTTGCCATGGAGCGCGAGCGCGGCGGCCATCCCCCCTACACCGCCGCCGACGATGAGCGCCGTGGCGATCATGCCGGCACCTGCCACAGCCCCTTGTCAGGAGCCATCTCGGCGTGCGGCTTGTTGCCCGGGATGATCCGGCCAGTCCCCCACTGGTCCATCACCTCAAGACCGGGCTTGTAAATCTGCGGCTCCCAGCTCGCCTCGTCCACCTCTTCCAGATCGGACGTATATTCGACCGTATTGCCGTTGGGCGAGGTGTAATATGTGAAGGTGTTATTGCCCGCCGTGTGACGCCCCGGCCCCCACTGGAGAGTGATCCCTGCACCGGTCATCCGCGCCAGGCCGCGCATGAGATCGTCCACCGAGCGCACGTCGAACGCGATATGGTTGAGCGCCGGCGGCCCCGGCAGGATGGCCAGACGGTGATGCGCGCTGTTGCACCGCAGGAAGACCATGAAATCGCCCAGCCAGTCGGACAGCCGGAAGCCCAGCACATCCCGATACCATTGCTCCAGTTCCTTATGCTGGGGCGAATGAAAGACCACATGGCTGATGTGCAGCGGGATGGCCTCGTCGCGGGCTAGGTCGCGGGGCGTACGCTGCGCCGCGCCGCTGACGATTTCCAGCGCCCGCCCATCAGGGTCGAAGAAGCGGAAGGCATAGCCGCCGCCCGGTCCGTCCGCCGGGCCGGGCGCGCTGATGATGCGCGCGCCGGACGCCTGCACCTGCGCGTACAGCGCATCGACATCGGCCCTGCTGGCAGCGGTGAAGCCGACGAGATCGGTCTTCTTCTCGTCATCCTGCCGCAAGCGGATCACATAGGGGTGCGGCGATGCGGCGGCGGCGAAATACACCTTGCCGTCCTGCTCCGCCACTTCCTCCAGGCCCCAGGTTGTGGCGAAAAACGCCCGCTCAGCCGCCAGATCCGGCACTGCCAGAGCCACATATTGCAGATCGGTCACCTTCGCCATCATCACCATCCTCTCTTCCGGCACCCCTTTAATTCCCGCATGCAGGAATATCAAGGGTGCCGGAGCCGCAAATTTTCAGAAGCGGAAACCCGCGCGCACGCCATAAGTGCGCGGCTGCTCCGCATTGGCGACGAAGAGATTGGCACTGTTGGCAGTCGCAGTGGCCAGTCGCTGGTTGTTCTCCAGATTGAACACATAGGCGGTTACCGACCACCGATCATCGGCTTCGGCGAGCGTCGCCGACAGGGTGCTGACAAAATTGGCGCGGCCCATGAGATAAGGCAGATAATCCGCGCTCAGATATGTGGAGCTGCGATAGCGGGTGCCGGCGTTCAGCACCAGCTTGACGCCGCCCAGCGGCACGGTCTGTTGCCCGTTCAGCGTGAACGACCATTCCGGGGCATTGAACGCGGGCCGGCCGGAGCAATCCACCTCGAAAACATCCAGCACCGCGCCACCGGGCGTCGTTTGCGTGGTGGGCGCAAAGCCGCAGGCGGTGTTGGGCGGCAGGCCCTGATTGGGCGCATAATAGACGAAGCGGTCATAGCGCGTATGCAGATACTGCACGCTGCCGGAGAGCGACGTGTTCGGCGTCGCCTGGAACTCGACATCGAGATCCACGCCCTTGATCGTGCTGGTGCCGATATTGCGCGTGAGCAGCACCGTGGAGGGCGGATTGCCCAGATCGTAGCCGAACTGGCTGAACTGCTGGTTACGATATTTCCAGAGGAACGCCTCGATGTTCACTTGCAGGCGGTTGTTCAGGAAACGATTCTTCGAGCCGATCGTGTAGGCGTTCAGCGTCTCCGGCTCGTAGCTCTCCAGTCCGCGCGCGAAAGAGAAGCCGCCGGCGTGATAGCCCGTTTCGAAGCTGGCATAGATCATGTTGCGCGGCGACAGGTCATATTGTGCCGCCAGGCGATAGGTGAACTTGTTGTTGGTCATTGCCGAATCGATGACAATCGGCGACCGCAGCACGAAAGGCGCCGTCTGCGAACCGCCAGCGATGGGCGGCAGGGCAAAGAGCGGAACGGGCGTGATGGGGATGCCCGCCTGATTATAGAAGCTCTCCACCTCGGCGCCCGTCGTGCCCAGCGGCATGAGCGGGAGCGTGGGGCAATTATTGCCGTTGGCGGGATTGCCGCAGAAGAGAATATAGACGTCGGACGTGCCCTGGAACGACTTCCTGTCCGAGGTATAGCGGCCAGCGGCCGTGAGGCTGAGATTCTCGACCGGGCGGTAGGTAAGCTTGCCGAAGCCGGCCCAGGATTCGGTGTGCGTGGCGAATTGCTGGTAAGGCGAAAGCGTCCACTGATTGTAGAAGGCCGTCGCGTCGATCTTCTCGTCGAAGAACATGCCGCCGACCAGATAATCGATCGCGGACCCGACCTGCCCGGCCCACCGTGCCTCGACACTGGCCTGGCGATCCTTCTCCTTCGATCCTGCCTCGCGGAAAATGCCGGTGAAGCGATAATCGATGCTGGCCTCGCGCCAGGCGGGCTGGATCGTCAGCGTGCCGGCATCGGTCCGGTAGTTGAGCTCGCCCGTGATGCCCCAATAGTCATTGTCGTTGAACGGCTTGCCGTCCATCACTGCACCGGCGCGGCCCACCTGGACGATGTAACGCGGGGCGAGATAAGCTTGGGAGGCCGGATCGCCCACGCCCTGCTGCGTCGAAAAACCCGAGGGCGTGAAGGAATAGCCGGCAAAACCACCCGGCCCGAAAGTGGGGTTGACCGCGCCCAGATAATAGCCCGATGCGCTAGCCCCGCCCTGATGCGCGTAGTCGGCGGCAAGCCGCAGATCCAGATCAGGCGTCGGCTCGGCATAGAGCTGGACGCGGCCGCCATATTCGCGCTGATTGCCCGTGCCGTCGCTCAGGAAGGCATCGCGTGTCGAGAGTGTCCCGGCCACGCGCATGGCGACATTGGTGCCAATGGGAAGGTTGAGCGCACCCTGCGCCGTGAACCAGTCGTAATTGCCGAAGCCGACCGTTGCATCCCCGCCCGTCTCGCCGATCCGCGGCTTGTTGGGGATGACGTTGATCGCGCCGCCTGTCGCGTTGCGGCCATACAGGGTGCCTTGCGGCCCCTTGAGCACTTCCACGCGCGCAAGGTCGTAGAACACGCCGGATGTCGAACTCGGCCGGCCGATATAGACCCCGTCATAGTTGAAAGCGATCGCCGGGTCCGAATAGGCATTGACGGTGTTGTTGCCTACGCCGCGCAGGTAGAAAGTGGTGGTACCGCCGGCCCCGCCGACCGCCGCCAATGCCGGTGACGTGCGGGCCAAGTCCTCGGCACGCGTCACGATCTGCTGCGTCATTTCGCTGGATGAGACCACGTCGATCGGCAACGCCGCCTTCTGCGCGCTCTGGCTGACGCGCTGGGCCGTAATGACGATGTCGGCAAGTTCAGTGCCTTCGGCCTGCGCATCGGTCTGCCCGTCACCGGTCTGCGCGTAGAGCGTAGCCGGAAGCATCAGCGCTACGCCCATGGCGAGCATCGACGCACCACGATGAATGGTGTTCATACCTCTCCCTCTCAACGAACCGCCGGATTATTCCCGGGCCGGTGAATTATTTATTCCGGCTATCATGAATAATGGGGAGGTTCAAGCAGGGATGCAGCCGCGCACCGTCCATCCGGCCAGACCGTGACGCGATAGCCACCGGGCTCAGGGATTTGAGGTGGACCTCCCCGGACAGCCGAGCACGATGGGCGCATTTCCGAGGTCTCCCGAACGATTCCAGCATCTGCGCATCGGCAACAGCCTCTTCAGGCGTGCGCGCTCTGCCGGGCGCTCGCGCAGCGGAGAGCCCCGAGACGGCAGGGCCGATGCGCGGCACCCATCAGGCAGCCGAATGCCTGGCGGCCTTATCGTAGAAGCGTGCCGGCGGCGACACGCCAGAGCATAGGTCGGTCCGCCCAAACCATTGCCCTGGAACGACAACAAGCCGTGATCGCCCGGGCGATCACGGCTTGCTTGCTGTCTGGCTCCGGCGCCGAACGCCGGATCGACAATCTTAGTTGGCGCGCTTCTGCGCGGCGATCACGGCTTCCGTGGTCGGGTTGCCCAGCGAGAGCTGCTGACCGTTCGGGAAGCTGATCTCGGCGGCGCTGGCACGGGTGTCTCCGTCACGGGCGCGGAACGCCTGCACGATGATCTGCGTACCGGCCGGCAGCGAGTTGCGGTTCCAGCCACGGCGCAGCAGCGCGCTGGGTGCGCCGCCTTCGACGCGCCAGACGGTCGACTTGCCGCTGGCATCGGTCACGTTGATGTGGATCCAGCTATGCGGATTGACCCACTCAAACTTGACGACCTTGCCTTCCAGCTTGATCGGCTTGCTCGAGTCGAACTCGGCACCGAACGAGTGGTGAGCGTCCGCGACGCTGCCCCAGCTCGCCATGAGAACGGCGGCGACAACGCCAGCACGCCAGTTTTTCATACGCACGGTAGGGTTACTCCTTTGCTTCTATTCTGCCGCTGCCGGTGTACCGGCAGTATTCTTCTTGTCCGCAGGCGGTTCCCCATGAAGGTCTCCGTAAAGGAACTCCTCCGAATAGGGCGTGCAGCGGAAGTCCATAAGCTGCGCATTGGGCTCCAGTCGGCGATACAGCGTCAGGGAGATCGTCCAGGGCTTCGTATAGAGATCCGGATCATCGATCGTCGCCTCGTAAGCGATATGATCCTTGTCAATAAGCTTGAATTTTTCCGTGACCGTGGTGTGCGGGCCAAGATAGTTGCCGGAGCGATCCAGCCACGTCTTGTTCTGCATCATCTCGCCATCGGGCGCTTTGTATTCGCCCGGGCTCTGCGAGAGCGTCACGACCTTCAGCGTATCGCCTTCCCACTGACCGTAGGAGGTGCCCATCCAGGTGTCGATGGACGGCACGCCCACTTCACCCATGTAGATGGCGCGGTTGGCATTGGCATACTCATAGACCATGAGCATGTCGCCCTTCTCGCCCTGAATGATCTGGAACGGGAAGTTCATGTAGGTCGCGCGGGGAATGCCCGGCAGGTAGCAGGCCGCTTCCGGATCGTAGCGCGGCGCAGTGGCGCGATAATGATCGCGCTCCTTCAGCGCCTCGGGCTTGTAGGGGATCGTGCCGCCCTGGACGACGCCCAGGCCGCCATGGTTCGCCGCGATGGCGCCGAGCTGACGCTCGCCGGCCTTCGAGGTCGAGGAATCATGAGGTTCCAGATTGTAGTTGGCCTCGGTGATGGCCTGCCAGATACCATTGAGGTTCGGCTTCCCGCCCAGACGCGCGCTGGAGCTGGAGGCTGCGGCCGGAGCCTTCCTCTGCTGGGCATCGGCGACACCGGCGCCGGCGACAATGATCGCCGCAGCCGCGGCCAGCTTCAGATACTGTTTCATCCGCGCAAAATCCTCCCGTTCAATTCTTGATCATGGCAGAGCGTAGGCGACAATGACGCCTCCCGCATTGATGGCGACATACTGTTTGCCACTGCGGCCCCGATAGCTCATCGGATTAGCATTGGCATTATTGGTTAGCTTAGCTTCCCACAACTGTTTTCCGGACGTTGCATCGAAGGCACGGAATCGCTTGTCGTTGGTGGCACCGATGAACACCAGGTTGCCGGCCGTGACCGTCGGACCGGCGCTCCCGGCATTGCCCTGAAGCTGCTTGCCCTCGGGCAGCGCCTCCTGCAGGCCGAGCGGAACCGCCCACTTGATCGCGCCGCTATTGGCATCGATGGCAACCAGGCGCGCCCAGGGCCCCTTGTAGCAGGGCAGACTGGCGCCCACCGGGCGGCCCTTCTCATCATATTTGCCGTCGACCGGCGCCGAGAAGCTGAAGAAGGGGCCCTTGCCGTCCACGCTGGCGCGGTCATACTCGCCCGGCTCGGTCGCGTCGAAACTGTAGGACTTGCCGCCCTCCACCTTCTCGGTCCAGCCAACCAGCGAGGTTTCCTGGGTGGCGACGAACACCATGCCGTTTGTCGGATTGGCGGCCGGACCGCCCCAGTTGACGCCGCCGGTGCCGCCCGGACGCTGAATGGTCGAGCGCGGCGGATCGCCCTCCTTCTTGAACATGAAGGGCGTGTAGGGGCCCAGATTGATATAGCCGCCGGCCTTGTCCCACATCGCCTGGCAGGCCGCGGCATGCTCGGGCGTGGTATCCTCGGCGGTCACCATGTCGGCCTTGGTCATGCTCATGCCGCTGAGCGGCGGCGTCTGCGTCGGGAAAGGCTGAGTGGGGCTGTAATATTCGCCGGGCACGTCACCCTTGGGCACGGGGCGCTCCTCAACGGGGAAGAGCGGCTGGCCGTCGTGACGGTTCAGCTCGAAGAACAGGCTCGACTTGTTGACCGAGATGAGGCCCGGCTGCTTGCGGCCGTTCACCGTGAGATCGATCAGCGGGCCGGTCGAGGGCATGTCGACGTCCCAAAGGTCGTGGTGCACGGTCTGGAAATGCCACTTGTACTGGCCGGTCTTCAGATCGAGCGCGACGACGGAATTGCCGAACAGATTGTCGCCGGGGCGGCTGCCGCCCCAATAATTAGGCGAGGGCGAACCGACCGGAATATAGACGGTGCCGGTTTCGACATCGACAGGCGCGGAGAAGGCCCACATGTTGGTCCCCGAGCGACCCCACCAGCCGGAGCCTTCCCAGGTCTCATGCCCCTTCTGGCCAGGCACGGGGACAGTCTGGAATTCCCACAGCTTCTTGCCGGTGCGCACATCGAAGGCGCGCGGATTGCCGGGCACGCCGACAGGGTTCTCCAGTGTCGCAGCACCCACGACCGCGATGTCGCCCGCGATGGTCGGCGTACCGCCATAGGCAACACCCATCTCGACGACACCCTGGTCACCAAAGTCGCTCACCGGCTGGCCGGTCGCGGCGTCGAACGCCAGCAGTCGCGTGCCGGAGGTGACGAGCAGGCGCGGCGCCAGCTTGCCGTCCCCCGCCCAGTAGCCCAGGCCACGCGTCGAGAAGGTGCCGCCGCGGGCGCCGGCATCGGGATCACGCGGGAGCGTGTAGGTCCACAGCTCCTTGCCGCTCTCGGCATCGAGCGCGATGAGGCGGTTGCCCGCCGGAAAGAACATGACACTGTCCACCACCAGCGGCACCGTCGTGCCGAAGGAGCGCATGGGATAGGACCAGGCCACCGCCAGACGCGAGACATTGTCGCGGTTGATTTGATCCAGCGGGGAATAGCGCGTGGACGCAAGATCGCGATTGATCGTGCGCCAGTCGCCATCGGGCATGTCGGCTTTGGCTTGCAGGACGCCCGCAGCGCCGCACAGGGCGATCGCGGTCAGACAACAGCTAGTGGCGAAGCGCACGAATCAGGCCTCCTGTCCCTTGACTCAAATTGGGTACGAGCTGCGCTTGCATGGCTATGCGCGTCCGTTCCTGAACCTCGGCCTAATGTGGCGCGTTGATTTTGACAATGTCCGGAATCGAGATGTTAGTTGTTTTTGACAACATTGTGTCGCCTGGGCTACGTCGGCCACGGGGTAACGCCCGCACAAGGACGGATATGCGGCGCCGGACGCGAATCATGGCGACCGCAATGATGCTCGTGGGCGGCGCGTGTCACACATCCCAGCCATATTGATAAAAGGACGGGCGAATGGCGCGGCGGAGCCCTTGCCCTTACGCAAGGAAGGCAATGACGAATGGCCTCGATTAGTGATCTCTTGTTCGAGATGACGGAGTGGTTGCGCACCACTTCGGTTCTCGACCTCTCGCTCTGGATCGACAGCACGCAAGCCCGCAACTGGCTCCAGGAAAATTTCTTCGCCATCCCCCTCATGCAGACGGCGCATATTCTCACCATCGCGCTCACCTTCTTCTCGGTGGTGCTGGTGTACATGCGCGTGCTCGGCCTGAGCGGTATGAGCCGCACCATGCCCGAGACGATGAAGCGCTATTCCTCCACCATCTGGTGGGGCCTGCTGGTGCTGATCCTGACCGGCATCGGAATGATCGTCGGCGAACCGGTGCGCGAACTGGTCAATCCCATCTTCTGGATCAAGATGGGCATGGTCATCGTGCTGATCCTGCTGAGCGCCCTCTATTACGGCGCGATCCGCCGGCAGATGGTGGATTGGGACCGCGCGTCCAGCCATCTCGCACTGCGGGCCAGCGGCTTCGGCCTCATCGTCCTGTGGTGCCTCATCATGGCTGGCGGTCGCTGGATCGCTTACGCGCCGGTCTGAGGAAGGGATCAAGTCAATGTTTTCATCTACCATTTGGCAATCGCTCGAAATGTCGCCCGTGGGCGACTACATCGCCGCTTCGACCTGGGCCTTCCCCACGCTGGAAACCATCCACGTCATCGCGCTCGTCACCGTGTTCGGCTCGATCGCAATGATGGACCTGCGTCTGCTCGGCCTCGTCTCGAAGAACACGCCGGTTACGGCCGTCTCGCGCGAGACGCTGCCCTTCACCTGGACGGCCTTCGTCCTGGCGCTCATCACCGGCTCGTTGCTGTTCGTCAGCAAGGCCTCCTATTATATGGTCAATCCCTATTTCCTGACCAAGATGGGCCTCATCGCGCTGGCCGGCATCAACATGGCCGTCCTCCACACCGGGGCATGGAAGACCGTGATGAACTGGGATGTCGGCAACGCCATTCCCACGTCGGTGAAGGTGGCTGCGGGCCTCTCGCTGGTCTTCTGGATCCTCGTGCTGTTCTGTGGCCGCGTGATCGGCTTCACGCTCGGCATCTACGTCCCGGCCTGATCCGGCAGGGCCGCGCGCCCTTCCTGCCGGCCCTTTCAGCGAATCACATTCGCCTGGCGGCCCGTCGCTCCTCCCGGAGCGGCGGGCCGTCCGCTTTTCGGACACAGTCATCTTCACATCGCGCAAATTTGATTCAGTTCAATGTCGGCGCGGCTCCGATCTGGTCCCAATCGGGATAGCCGGCAGTGATTCGATCCCGACAAGCCAGCCCCCATTGGCTTTTCGGATCGGCACCCCGGCTAACAAGGATAGATCGGGCCGAAGCGTCTTGCAGCGCCAAGCCTTAGTTCAAGGGAGGCACTGACTGATGGTCTCATTAGGCGATGCACTATTTCAAATGACCGGGTGGTTGCGTACCACCTGGGTCGTCGAATTCTCGCTCTGGGTTTCGGAAACGCGGCCCTGCATCTGGTTGCAGGAAAATTTCCTCGCGATTCCGACATTTCAGACCATTCACATCCTGTCGATCGCCGTTCTGTTCGGCTCGGCGCTGATGCTCAATCTGCGCGTGCTCGGCTATGCCGGCGGCGGCCACAGCATGGAGGAGATGGCCAAGCGCTTCATCCCCTGGCTCTGGGGCGGCCTGACGGCGCTGATCGTCACGGGCATCATCCTGCTCGTCAGCGAGCCGGTCCGCAACATGGTCAACCCCTTCTTCTGGATCAAGATGGGCACGCTGGTCGTCACCGTGCTGGTGACGCTCTGGTTCCATGGCGCCATCAAGGCGCGCATGGCCCGCTGGGAAAGCCAGAAAGAGGGGCAAGGCGCCATTCGCAAGGGCGCGGTCGCGCTCATCGTCCTGTGGTGCCTGGTCATGGCCGGCGGCCGCTGGATCGCCTACGCGCCGGTTTGAGGAGAGGATAGCATGATCTTGGAATCGCTTTGGCAGGGCCTCGAACAGTCGGCCCTCGGCAGCTACATCGCCAGCGCGGAATATGCCTTCCCGCTCATCGAAACTTTCCATGTGATCGCGATCACTACGGTCGTGGGCACCATCGCCATCATGGACCTGCGCCTGCTCGGCCTCACCTCGCGCCGCTGGACCGTGACCTCGGTGTCGCAGGACACCCTGCGGCTGACCTGGGGCGCCTTCGTGCTCGCGGTCATCACCGGCCTGCTGATGTTCATCAGCAAGGCGCCGACCTACATGGTGAACCCCTATTTCCTGTGGAAAATGGTGCTCATCGCCCTGGCCGGCATCAACATGGCCATTCTCCACACCGGTGCATGGAAAACGGTAGGCAATTGGGAGATCGGCGACGCCATTCCCGCCTCTGTCAAGGTGGCCGCAGGCCTCTCGCTCGCCTTCTGGATCATCGTGGTCTTCTGTGGCCGCGTGATCGGGTTCACCCTGGGCGTGTACATTCCCGCCTGACACCGGGCCGGCGCCGCGCTTTACCTGCGGTGCTGGAGCCACGGAAATGCGCGGCCGGCTTCAAAGGGGGAGCCGGTCGCGTTTTTTTACAACGTCCGCAACGGCTTGCGGACGCGCATGCGGACGAGGGAACCGACCTCCGGCAGAAACTTGTTCCTCTCCTTCACTGCCGCTGCCGCTGCGTCGGGCAGTGAGGGTGGCCTTCTAGCCAATCGCCGCCCGCTTTCGAAAAGCGCTTCTTCTTCCAACCTTCCAGTACCCCAACGCGCACGCGCCTGGACCGCGAAAATTCCCTCGTGCTCCTGCGCAGGCAGGCGCCTTCCCCGGGCCCGGCCGAATGCCCTGACCGCCCTGGCCCTCTATCTGCGCAGGAGCACAAGAAGGATCGGCAGTTCTCCGGACGGATGCCCGCCCCGGCGTCAGTCCGTCCCAAGGAACGCCGAACAGGCGCCAACCTGCGATATGGCGGCCGGGCGGCATCACGGGACCAGCCTGAACCCAAGAATGGCTCCATTTCCCCCGCTAGCTCTCCCTCGGGACACGCGCCGTTCCCAAAGCAGCCCCCCCCTCCACACGTACACCGCGCACGAAAAAGGGGGCGCGGCGGCCCCCTTTCCCAGTCCGGTTCACAGAGGCGCCGGCGCGTGGTTGTCGGCTCAGTAGCCCACGTCGCGCTTGTAGATCGCGTCGTAGAGCGCAACCTTGTCCGCCGAGAGCGCTTCGCCGGGGCCGGATTTGGCGGCATCGAGCAGCATGGCCTGGGTGGGCGCCAGCTTGTCGACGGTGGGCCATTCCGGCAGGCCGGGGCCATTGGGATTGCCGGTGCGGGCGAAGTTCACCCAATAATCCGACATCTGATCGGCGAAGGCCTCCTCGATGGGGTTGCCGGCCATCTTGCTGACCGAGCTTTGCCCCGGGAAGGTGCGCGGCGCGGCCAGATTGTCGAACACATATGGGATTTCGGCAGTGTGGCCGGCGCCCAGGTCCGGCTTGCCCTCGTCATAGGGCGGCCGGTGCGTGAAGTGATAGAAATAGGCCTTGGCGCCGACCTTGGCCTGCGCATCGGCAAACTGGCGCATGTGCCACGCCATCGCGTCCGAGAAGGGCTGCGAGGCCATGAGCTTGGCTTCTTCATCGGTCTTGGCCGGATAGGCCTTGAGGCCCAGCTCAGCCAGGTCGCGCCAGCGCTGCGCCGCGCTGTTGCGCCAGTTCTCCACGGTCATGCCCGGGCCCATACCGGCAGTGAAGGAGCCTTCCTCGGCATTGGAGCCTGAGATGACGTCAACCTTGTTCTGCCGTCCTTGGGCGAAGGTGATCGAAAGATCCTCCGGCACTACCCAGCCATCGACGATCATGCCCTGACCGCGGATCTTCTTCATCACCTCCTCGGCCGGCATGGCGCGCAGTTGCGCCAGCGTGGGCGCGCCCGCCGCCTCGGCCTGCTTCAGCGTGGCGGCCTCTGCGGCCTCCCGCGTCATCATCTTGGTGATACCCAGTCCCATCCAGGCGCCGCTCTCGGAAATGCCACGATGGAACAGGCCTTTCGCTTCCGGCGAGCCGGCCAGCGCCGCGACCATGCAGGAGCCCGCGGATTCGCCGAAAATGGTGACATTGTCCGGATCGCCACCGAACTGGGCGATGTTCGCCTTGATCCACTTGAGCGCGGCGATCGCATCCATCAGCGCATAGTTGCCCGATGCATTCTTGCCCGATTCCTTGGTCAGTTCGGGATGCGAGAGGAAGCCGAAGGCGCCGTTGCGATAGTTGAGCGTGACCATCACCACGCCCTTCTTGGCGAGATTGTCGCCTTCGCTGAACGGGGAGTTGCCGCCACCTTCATTATAGGCGCCACCATAGAGCCAGACCATGACGGGGCGCTTCTCGCCCGCCTTGCTCGCGCCGGTCCACACGTTGAGGTAGAGGCAATCCTCCGACACGCCGGGCGAATCCGGCATGTCGGTCGTGGGGTTGACGCGATTGCCGCCGGGCGCCTGCATGCAGGCCTTGCTGTATTTGCCGCCATCACGCACGCCGCTCCAGTTCGCGGCCGGCTGCGGCGCCTTCCAGCGCAGCTCGCCGACCGGCGGGGCGGCGAAAGGAATGCCCTTGAATGCGGTGATGCCGGCCTGCTTGCCGGCCACGCCCTGGACCAGGCCGTTGACGGTCTTCACCGGCGCCTCGATGGCCGCATGCGCCAGCGAAGCGGTGCCGAGCATCATGGCCGCGAAGGCCAGCCGCATGGTGGTTTTTCGGGCAATCATTGACTGTTCTCCTTCCCCTTGGCCCGTTCGGCCCGGGATGCCGTGATATAGTTGCGAATCTGGACGTTGCCCTCGTGGCAGGCATATTCGAACATGCCGTAGTCATCGTTGCGGCGCCAATCGAACTGCACTGTCCAGGGCGCGGTGAAGATGACCGGATCGGTCCAGGTCATCTTGTAGGTGATGCTGTCCGGGCCGGTCATGGTGAACCATTCCACCAGCCGCGCCTGCGGGCTGACAGGCGTGTCATTCTCCGGCGGCGAGCCCACGGTCACGGTGTTGGTGGCGGAAGGACCGGGGCGGAAATTGGTGGTCTCCACCACCAGCGTGTTGCCACCTTCCCAATGGCCGCGGCTCTCGCCCATCCAGTTGCTGATCTGGCGCGGCGCGGGCGCGCGCCCGTCGGTGGGGACGATCCGCGTTTCGTGAATCATCTCCAGCTGGATCGCTACAAGGCCGGGCGCCTGGAAGATGCGGATGCCGTTATTATAGTGCATCGGCAGCATGGAGGCCGGCAGACCGCGCGTGATGCAGCGATCCCAGCTATCGAAATCGGTGGGCGCATCGAAGCTCTGGCCCTTGCGCCAGCTCGAACGCATCTTGGAGGCCAGCCGCTGGCCCTCGGCGGTGCGTGCGGGCAGGCGGCCGTTTGGCGGATCCACGATCAGCGAGGTCCGGCGCGTGGCCTCCCCCGCCTCGTCCCAGTGGCCGCGGCCGATCTTGTCGTCGTTACTGTCATTCTCATAGCGGGCGCGCAGCGCATCCTGCCGCTGCTGCGCCGCCGCGAACTCCTCGTCGGTGAGGAACACGCGATTGCCATATTCGGGCTTCCGCTCCAGCACCAGGCCGTTGAGATAATCGATCGGCCAGATGCCGCGCAGGTCCGGGTCTCCCCAGGGAGTCGTCGCCGGCTTGTAAGCGCGGGAGACGGGCGGGACCTTTTCGAGGGCCTGCGGCTCTGCCGCGGCAGCCCCTTTCGCCTGCGCGACCGCCGGAGCCGCCGCGATCAGGACGCATGGCGCCGACGCAAGAAGCGCCGACGCCACGATCTTTTCAAATACCGGTTTCAAAGCCTGTTCCCCTCTCCGGATGGGTCAGCGCCTTACTCCCGGACCGGACCATCTCCCTGGTCCACGACGATACCCTGAGCACGCAAGGCGCGTGACGAAGTGATGTAGTTCCGCACCTGCACGTCGCCTTCATGGCAGGCATATTCGAAGAACTGATAGTCGTCGTTCCGCGGAATTTCCATACGGGTCGTGAACGGCGCGGTGAAGACCGCCGGATCGCTATAGGTCATGTCATAGACCAGCGTGTTCGCATCGGCGAGCGTGAAGCGCTCGACAACCTTGGCCTGATCGCTCATCGGCACCGTATTATTTGGCGGCGCGCCGATGGTCGCCATGTTGAGCGGCGAGGCACCCTTGCGGATGTTCGTCGTCTCCACGACCAGCGTGTTGCCTTCCCAGTGACCACGGCTGAAGCCCATATAGTTGGTCACGCTCTTGGGCGGCGGAGCGCGGCCATCGAGATAGACGATCCGCGAATCGTGGATCATCTCCAAGTCGATCACAACAATGCCGGGCGCCTGGAAGATGCGCATGCCGTTATTGTAGCGGAACGGCAGCATGGAGCCGGGGAAGCCGCGCGTGATGCAGCGATCCCAGTTGTCGTAGTCCGTCGTCCAGTCGAACGTCTGGCCGTTGACCCAGCTCGAGCGGCCGATGCGGTTGAGCGCATCGCCATAAGCCGTGAGCGCCGGCAGGCGACCATCGGCCGGTTCGATCAGCAGCGAGGTACGGCCACCGACGGCGAAGCTCTCCACCCAGTTGCCCATGCCCAGCTTGTTGGCCTTGGTCTCCCGCTCGGCGGCATTCTGCGCGCGCTCGGTCTGCTTCTCGCGCTGCGCCAGCTCTTCCTCGGTCAGATAGATGCGCTTGCCCTGCTGCGGTGTGCGCTGCAGCGGCACGCTCGCAAGGCTGTCGATCGGCCAGCCGCCGCGCAGATCCGGGTCGCCCCACGCCGTCTTGGGGGGCGTGAAGTTCGGAATGGGCTTGAGCTTGAAGAGCTCAGGGTGCTCCGCTTCGCTCGGTCCCGGGGCAGCCGCGGCGGGCGGGCCGGGCTGTGCCACGACCGGGGCCATGGCCAGCGCGGTCGCGGCGAGCGCGACAGCCTTCAGCGCGGTTCGAAATGTCGGAGCTTGTGGGTTCATTGTGCCTTCTCCTTGGCGGCGCTGAGCGCGCGCGATGATGTTATCCGATTGCGAATCTTGCCGTCGCCTGCCCCGCAGGAATAGCCGAACTTCCTGAAATCGGAACCGGCATTCCACGCGAGACCGGCGCGGGACATTTACTGCCCTCCGCCAGCCGCTCCGCCCTGCGGCAGGGCGAAGGCGATATACTGGCTGGGACCGGCCTTGGGCAGCGGCAGCTTGGGCGCCCACAGGCCATCGCCTCCCACGGGGATGACGATGAACTGCCGACCACCGGCCTCATAGACCGCCGGAATGCCTTCCGATGCGGCCGGCAGATCGGCCTCCCAGAGGATCTTGCCCGTCTCCGCGTCGCGTGCGCGGAACTTGCGGTCGGTCGAGGTGGCGTTGAACAGCAGGCCGCCCGCCGTCACGACCGGATTGCCGCGGCCGATATGGCTGCCGGTGTCCTTGATGCCCAGGTCTACGAGCGGCTTCACTTCGCCGTTGGGCAGCGTCCACAGCTTCTTGCCGTCGTTCATGTCATAAGCGCTGATCGTCGACCAGGGCGGCCCGACGATCGAGAAGCCGTTGCTCATGATGTTGAAATTGACCGGCGACTGATAGGGCGTCACGTCACCGCCGCCATTGGGCATATTGTCGATCGCCTGCTGGCGCGTGTCGGGCGACAGCTTGTTGAGCGTCGGCAGCTCGCGCGAGATGACGTAGAAGCGATTGTTGACCGGATCGATGGCCGACATGCCCCAGTTGGCGCCGCCATTATGGCCGGGGAACGAGATGCTGCCCTGCAGGCTGGGCGGCGTATAGAGCCCCTCGTTGCGCGCGGTCTTGAGCAGCTCGAGCGCCTTGGCGCGGTCTTCCGCCGGGAGGAACGGATTGATATCCGCCTCGGTCAGCTTGCCCTGACGCGAGAAAGGCTCAGGCCAGGTCGGGAAAGGCTGCGTGGGCGAGGCCTTCTCGCCGGGCACGTCGGATGCCGGCACGGGGCGCTCCTCGATCGGCCAGATCGGCTTGCCGGTCTTGCGGTCGAGAACGAAGATGAAGCCCTGCTTGGTCGCCTGGACGACCACCGGAATGTCCTTGCCGTCCTTCTTGACGGTCATCAGCTTGGGCGCCAGCGGAATGTCGAAATCCCACAGGTCGTGGTGCACGGTCTGATAGTGCCACAGCCGCTTGCCGGTCTTGGCGTCGAGCGCCAGGATGGAGTTGGCGAAGAGATTGTCGCCCGGGCGGTTGCCGCCGTAGAAATCATAACGGGCCGTGCCGGTGGGAATGTAGATCACGCCCGCCTGGTCGTCGATCGTCGACTCGGACCAGTTGTGGACGCCGCCCATCCGCTCATGGTCCTTCTCGGGCCATGTATCGAAGCCGAACTCGCCCTTGTGAGGCTTCACATGGAAGACCCAGGCGAGCTTGCCCGTCTTGATGTTGTAGGCGTGAATGTCGGCCGGAGTGGACGCATAGTCATAAGCGCCAGCCGGCAGCGACATGATGATGAGGTCGCCATAGATGCGGCCCGGATTGTCCGTCTGGAGCGGGCGCGTCTTGCTGAGGTCGCCCGAGAGGCCGGTACGGATATCGATCCCCTCGCCCTCGGCCTCGCCGAACTTGGGGATGAACTCCCCGGTGTCGGCGGAAATCTGCCGCAGGAAGCCATTGTTGAGGAAGATCAGGCGCTTGTCCTTGCCGTCCTTGCTCGCCCAGTAGTTCATGCCGCGCGCGCCGATTCGGCCCTTCATCTCGCGGCGCCACTTCTCCTTGCCCGTCACAGGGTCGAGCGCAACGATCGTGTTGTCCTTGACCGTCACATAGAGGAGGCCGTTGGCCGCCAGCGGGCCGAAGCGCGGCGCCGGGCCCGGGCCGACCTCGAACGTCCAGGCAACCTCAAGCTGCGCGACGTTGTCCTTGTTGATCTGCTTGAGCGAGGAATATTGGGCCGACTCGCCGCCACCAAGGTAGGATTCCCACGTCGCATAGTCGAAGCTCTTGGCCTGGACGGCGCCCGGCACGGTAACGCAGGCGGCAGCCAGCAGCGCCGCGCTCAGCCGGATCGCGCGGAACGGCCGCGAACGGCGCCCTTCCACAAGCGTGCGGATCTCATCTTGCACTCTTTGGTACCCCTCTCGAAGACTCTGGCCGGCCGATCTCACGGACAGCGCGCCGGCCCCTCAAGCCTAGACGAGATTTTGTCAACTTGACAACAGGTCTGTGCGTCACGGCGATGACTTTGTCCGTGTTTGCGCGACTGTGTCATTATGGTCGCAGATTTCGCGGCGCTGGCCGCCTGCGCTGTTGACAGGCCCTCTCGCGCGGATAAAGGGTGCACCCCAAGTGGACTTGTGCAACTTCGCGAGTCTGCAGCATTGCGAGGAAGGATCAAGAAAGTGACGGATCGGATGAGGACGAAGATGGCGAAGCTGGGCCTGACGGCGGCGGCGCTGGCCGTTGTGGCAATCCCGGCGAGCGGCCTTCTCGCCGACCGCGCCGTGAGCGCAGAAACCGCGGCCGAGGCGACGACGTCCACGCCCGCCCCCGACGCGCAGACCGCGGCCCATGCCGGCCATGAAGCGGCGGCGAGCCCTGTCGCGGCGGCGGACCCGGCACGCATCGCCAATGGCCGCGAGCTGTTCAATAACTGGTCGTGCAGCGCCTGCCACTCGCTCTCCGACGCCAAGGCCAGCGGTGCAGTGGGGCCCTCGCTGGACGGCGACACCAACCTCACCGAGGAATTCATCGTCGGCCGCGTGACGCATGGCCAGGGCGCCATGCCCGGCTTCGACGGCCAGATGACACCGGAAGAGATTGCCGACGTGGCCTATTACATCATGCAGGTCGCGGCGAAGTAAAAAGGGCCAGCGCGCGGGGCCTGGGCCGTCGCGGCCCGGCCCCGGCCGTGCGCAGTCTGCCCCTCAGGCGCGGTTGCCAATTCCGCCTTGCCGGTTAAGCTCCCTCTCACGGGAGGGGTAAGCCATGGATAAACCGGACGAGTCGTCCGCGGGGCCGGTCGTCGGCCGCCGCGCGTTTCTGGGGGCCGCCACGCTCGGCACGGGCGCCGCACTGGCCGGACTCGGCATGACGCCCGCGCGGGCGGCGGACACGTCCCCCGGCGGACAGGTGGATTTCCCCGATGCGCCCGGTGCCTTCGGCGGCGGCCCGCCCGGCACCAACAATCGTGCTGAAATCGATCTCTATGATTGCGAGGTGGAGGGCCATCTGCCCACCGACCTCGACGGAAGCTGGTTCCGCGTCGGCCCCGATCCGCAATATCCCAAGCCGGAAAAATATGCCGGCGACATCATGTTCGACGGCGAGGGCCATGTCAGCCTGTTCCGCTTCAAGAACGGCCATGTCGACTATCGCACGCGCTATGCCCGTACCCAGCGCTGGAAGGCGCAGCATGCCGCGCGGCGCTCGCTCTTCGGCATGTACCGCAATCCCTATACCGATGATCCGAGCGTCGAGGGCCTCTCGCGCGGCACCGCGAACACGCAGCTCTTCGTCCACCACAAGAAGCTGCTGGTGTTCAAGGAAGACAGTCCGCCGGTCTATATGGACCCGCACACGCTGGAGACGCTGGACGATTACTATACCTTCGGCGGCAAGCTCGCGAGCCAGACGCACACGGCCCACCCCAAGATCGACAGCGAGACGGGCGAGTATATCAGCTTCGGCTACGAGGCGAGCGGCCTGCTCTCGAAGGATCTCTTCATCTTCTCGGCCGACCGCAACGGCAGCGTGAACTGGGCTGTCACCGTGCAGGCCCCCTATGCGGGCATGATGCATGACTTCGCGGTGACGCAGAGGCACATCATCCTCTATCTCACCAACATGGTGGGCGACATGGACCGCATGCGCGCAGGCGGCGTCCACTTCTCCTATGACAGCAAGCGGCCCTGCTATCTCGGTATCATGCGCCGGGGCGGCGACGGCAAGGACTTGCGCTGGTTCACCGGCCAGAACCTGTTCTGCACCCATGTGATGGGCGCCTGGTCGGAGGGCGACAAGGTGACGGTGGACATGGACGGGGGCGAGGGCAATCAGTTCCCCTTCTTCCCCAGCCTGCACGAGCCCTTCGATCCTGTGAAAGGCGCGGGTTATATCCGCCGCTTCACCGTCGACCTCTCCAGCCGCAGCAACGACCGCTACCAGACGCAGACCATCTACCCGCACATCTCGGGCATGCTCTCGCGGCAGGACGACCGCTACCACACGCTCAAATATCGCTATGGCTACATCAACACCATGGGCGCACCCGGCACCCCGGGCGGCTGGGCAATCATCGACCATCAGGAGGGCAAGACCCAGCTCTGCTCGGTGCCTGACTATTCGCTCTCCGAAATGACCTTCGTGCCGCGCCGCAAGGATGCACCGGAGGGTGACGGCTACCTCATGGGGCTGGGCTCCAGCCGCAAGGAAGCGGGGCGCTCTGACCTCATTCTGTTCGACACGAAGGATGTCGCGGCTGGCCCCATCGCCCGGGTCAAGATGCCGTTCAAATGCGTAGGCCAGGTCCACGGCTTCTGGGCCGATGCGAGCGACCTGCCGACGGAAAAGGCCACGGCTGCGTGAAAGTGCTGGAAGCGGCCGCCGTTGCTGCTTGTGTGCCCTGTGCTCCTGCGACGGGAGCACAGGGTAGCGAGACGCGGCGCAGGATCGCGCCGGGCTCATCTCCTCGCAGAAACATGAGGGCAGCGCTGGCCCCACGAGCCCTCGCCGCCGTGGCGGGATTGGCGCTCCTCTCCGCCGCGCCCTCATCCGGCAGCGGGCCGGACGCAGCGCAGCTCGCCAGTCCCGATCCGGGCCAGTGGCTCAGCCCCTCGCGCACCTATGACGAGCAGCGCTTCAGTCCCCTCACCCAGATCAATGATCGCACTGTCGCCCGGCTCGGCCTCGCCTGGTATGCGGATATCGACACTGAGCGCGGCCTTGAGGCCAGTCCGCTGATGGTCGGCGGCGTGCTCTACAATGTCACGCCCTGGAACAAGACCACCGCCTATGATGCCAAGACGGGCCGCGTGCTGTGGACCTTCGACCCGCAGGTGCCGCTCAAATATGGCCGCATGGCCTGCTGCGACATCGTCTCGCGTGGCCTCGCCGCCTGGAACGGCAAGATCTACCTCGCCACGCTCGACGGGCGGCTGATCGCGCTCGACGCCAGGACGGGCAAGCCGGTCTGGTCCGTGCGCACCGTCGACAATACCAAACGCTACACCATCACCGGCGCCCCGCGCGTGTTCGACGGCAAGGTCGTCATTGGCAATGGCGGCGCGGAAATGGCGGTGCGAGGCTATGTCTCGGCCTATGACGCAGAGACGGGCAAGCAACTCTGGCGCTGGTACACCGTGCCGGGCAACCCCGCCGATGGCTTTGAGAATGCCGCCATGGAAATGGCGGCCAAGACCTGGACCGGCGAATGGTGGAAGGCCGGCGGCGGCGGCACCGCGTGGGACAGCTTCGCCTATGATCCCACGCTCAACCTCGTCTATGTCGGCACCGGCAACGGCTCGCCCTGGGTGCGGAAATACCGCAGCCCCGGCGGCGGCGACAATCTCTTCCTGGCCTCCATCGTCGCGCTGCGCGCCGACACCGGCGCCTATGTGTGGCACTACCAGACCGTGCCCGGCGAGGAATGGGATTATACCGCCACACAGGCGATGATCCTCGCGGACCTCACCCTAAACGGCGGCAAGCGGCAGGTGCTGATGCAGGCGCCCAAGAACGGTTTCTTCTATGTGCTCGACCGCGCGACCGGCGAGCTGCTCTCCGCCAAGGCCTATGTGCCGGTCAACTGGGCCAGCGGCATCGACATGAAGACCGGCCGGCCCATCGAGAACCCGGCGGTGCGTTATGGCGACGTGCCCACGCTCGTCTCGCCCGGCGCGGGTGGCGGGCACAACTGGAACCCCATGGCCTACAGCCCGCTCACGGGCCTCGCTTATTTCCCCGTCTCCGAAACCTATATGAGCTATGCGGCGGCGGAGAGCTTCGATCCCGAGAAGCCCTCGCTCGGCACCGCCTTCACCGGCCACGATGCCGAGCGCAAGGCCATTGCCGATTATGCCGATGCGCACAGCAAGGGCTGGCTCACGGCCTGGAACCCGGCCACGCAGAGCGAAGCCTGGCGCGTGCCCTATCCGCTGGTGGGCAGCGGCGGCGTGCTCGCCACGGCGGGCAATCTCGTCTTCCAGGGCACCATCGACACCCGCTTCGCGGCCTACCGCGCGGATAACGGCCAGAAGCTCTGGGACATGCCGGTGCAGAATGTGCCGATCTCCGCGCCGATCACCTACATGGTCGATGGCGAGCAATATGTCGCGGTGAATGCCGGCTGGGGCGGCGGCCTCGCCCATGTCGAGCGCGCCAAATATACCCGCGTGCCCATCTACAAGCCGCGCCTGCTGGTCTTCAAGCTGGGCGGCACGGCGAAACTGCCGGCGCCACCTGCCAACGCAATGGTGGTGCCCGAGCTGATGCCGCCGCCCGCCGTCACCGGTTCGCCCGCGCAGATCGCGCGCGGCGAAGCCCTCTATGCGACCCATTGCGCGCTCTGCCACGGCGCCGCTGCACGCGGCGGGGTCAAGGACCTGCGCCACATGGAGCCGGCCACGCACGCGGCGTTTCTGGACATCGTCCTCGATGGTGCGCGCGCGCAGAACGGCATGGCGAGCTTTGCCGACGCGCTCTCGCGCCCGGATGCCGAGGCCGTCCACCATTATCTGATCGCCCGCGCCAATGCCGATTGGGACGGCAATTGAGCGCCCACAAAGACACCAAGGGAGACATCCGATGCCGTTGACCGTCCGCAAATCCGTCCTGGCCGCCACCGCCCTGTTGCTGGCGGGTAGCGTCACGAGCACCGCCTTCGCCCAGAAGGCCGAGACGCCACCGCGCTATGCGCCCAGCTACGCGCAGGACCGCGCAGAGATCGAGGACCTGATGGCGCGCTATCTCTTCGCCATCGATTATTTCGACTGGGATTCCTACGTCGGCACCTTCACCGAGGACGGCATCCTGGAATTCGCCAGCGGCACCACGCAGGGCCGCGAGGCCATTCGCGAGACCGTCACCAAATTCAGCGAGCGCATTGGCGAGTTCTACCACACCGAGGATGGCAAGCCGGCCCTGCTGCGCCACGTCATTCTCCAGACGGCCATCCGCGTGGAGGGCGATCATGCCTGGGGCCGCTCGCTGTGGCTCGAAATGGCCAATGACGGGCCCAAGGACACCATGAAGATGGGCACCTATGGCATTTACGAGGATGAGTTCCGCCGCGTCGATGGAACGTGGCTGATCGCCAAGCGCCGCGTGCTCAACGAGTTCATCAAGAACCGCAATTCCGGCCCGGGCAATCCGGTGCGCGACATGGATGCGGCCGCGCAGGCCCTGCTCGCCGGCAAATAGGCGGCAGCACCTGCCGGCACGGCGCGCAATCGGGCGCGCGGGCGCCAAGTGCAACAAGCCGAAACCGTATTTTTCGCGTTACAGCTTGCCCATTGGCGCCCGGCCGGCCATGCCTGCCCCTTCAAAGTTCAGCGAGGCATCATGATGAAGACCAAGATCGCAGCCCTGCTCACCGTGACCATGCTGGTCGCAGGCTGCTCCTCCAAGTCCGATCAGGCGACCGACGCCGCCGCCCCGGCGCAGCTCACTGTCTTCGAGTTCATGACCGAGAAGGTCGACAAGGACGCCGACATCATCTGGGAGATCGGCAACAAGGCCATCGACGATCAAGCCGCCATCGACCCGGCCCTGATGAGCGACGAGGACTGGACACGGCTGGGCAAGAGCGCCACGCAGATGGCCGCGGATTCCCGCGCGCTCGCCGCCGTCGAGCATATCGTCGTTCGCCCGGTCGACAAGCGGATCGCCGACGAAGGCACGGCCGGCGCGCCCACCGTGGAGCAGATCGAAGGCCATATCGACCGCGACCACGACCTGTTCCGCTCGCTGGCCGAATCCCTCGCCAACCACGCTGACGAACTGGCCGGCGCAGCCGCCCGCAAGGATCATGTCGTGGCAGCGCGGCTCATCAACGAACTCGATGGCGTCTGCGAGAGCTGCCACCTGGAATTCTGGTATCCCGAGCAGAAGGAACTCATTGAACGCATGGGGATCGCCACCCATTGACAGGCGATGGCCGCGCTCGGCCCTCTGACCGCGCGCGGCCACCAGTCTGGCAGCATTGAACGGCGTCCACTGCTCCGGCGCAGGCAGGCGCACCGGGCCCGGTCGAACCGTAGCGATATCCTTAGCCGATGCTCAAGGCGATCTCGCTTTCAAGGCCAATCGTCGCCGTCAGGGCCGCCACGCATGATTGCTGCCGGCACGGTCCGCTCCGTCATGTACAGCAAATAGCGTATCCGCCGGAACACTGCGCGGCAGGGCCGGTTCGAGCGGAACTGGCCACGCGGCGCCGATTCCCGCAGGGATTCCCGGCCGCTGCCCCCTACCCGGCTCCGGCCAGATCCATATCCTCCAGCGCCAGCCGCAGGAGCTCGTTCATGGCGGCGCGGGCGGCCTCTGGATCGGCCGCGCGGATCGCCTCGAACACCGCCCGGTGATCCGGCATGGGATCGCGCGGGCGGGCGCGGACGCGTTGCTTGAAGCGCGTGGTCCAGCCGACAGCGGCAGCCACGGTGCTGGCGAGCGCGGCGAGCGGCTCGTTGCGCGCGGCGGCGAGGATCGTACGGTGGAAGCGCTGGTCGGCGGCCTGCCCCTCGGCGGTCTTGAGCATGTGCCTGGCCATTTCGGCAAGCGCGGCCTCCATCTCGGCCAGCTCGGGCTCTGTGCGGCGCGCCGCCGCCAGCGCGCAGGCGGCGGGCTCGACGATGCCGCGCAGCTCGAACAGGGCCGTGATGAAATCGCGCCCCGGATCGCCCTCGAACATCCACGCGAGCACGTCAGGGTCGAGCATGTTCCAGCGCGTGCGCGCCGTGACGCGCGTGCCTGCCTTGGGACGGCTCTCGATCAGGCCCTTGGCCGCCAGAATGCGGATCGCCTCGCGATAGGCGGTGCGCGAAATTCCCAGCTTCTCGCTCGCCTCGATCTCCCCGCCCAGCATCTCGCCGGGCGCGCGCTTGCCGGAGACGATCTCGACACCGAGCGCGCGCGCGACAGCGCCATGAATGCGGGGCGAAGAACCGATGCGATCCGACAAAAGAGAGCCTTTCCGGCCGGCGGGCGTGCCGGCGTGGATAAAACCAGACGTTTCATCACCGCTTGTCAACGCTCCGCACGCTCCATTTAGCGCGGCGAGGCCTCGCGCCGCCCGTCGATGCGGCGTGCCACGCCCCACGGATTTGCCGCGCGCAGCGGCGGGGGCAGCAGCGCATCGGGCAGGTTCTGGTAGCAGACCGGGCGCAGGAAGCGGGCGATGGCGAGCGTGCCGACCGACGTCGCCCGCGAATCGCTCGTGGCGGGATAAGGCCCGCCATGCACCATCGCGTGGCAGACCTCGACGCCAGTGGGCCAGCCATTGGCGAGGATGCGCCCCACCCGTCCGGCGAGCACCGGGAGCAGCGCGCGGGCCTCCGCTTCATCCTCCGGATCGAGCTGGAGCGTGGCGGTGAGCTGGCCTTCCAGCGCACCGACGACGCGCGCCACCTCCGCCATATCGGCGCAGCGCACGATGAGCGAGGAGGCGCCGAACACCTCCGCCATCAGCGCCTCATCGGCCAGGAAACTGGCAGCTTCCGTCTCGAACAGCGCGCCGACGGCCTGGTTGGCGCCCGTCGCTTCCCGCCCGCGCCCGACAGTGCGCACGGCCGGATGACTCGCAAGCGCGCCGACGCCGCTCTCATAACTTTCGTGGATGCCGCAGGTCAGCATGGTGGAGGCGGCCGAGGCGGCAAGGGCGGTGGCAGCGGCCTGCGCAAAGGCATCCAGCTCCGGTCCGGCGACAGCAATGACCAGGCCGGGATTGGTGCAGAACTGGCCCGCGCCCATGGTCAGCGAGCCGACGAACGCCTCGGCCAGCGCCGCGCCGCGCGCCTTGAGCGCATGGGGCAACAGGACCACGGGGTTGATGCTCGACATTTCGGCATAGACCGGAATGGGCTCGGGCCGCGCCGCCGCAATGCGCATCAGCGCCGTGCCGCCGCCACGCGAGCCCGTGAAGCCCACGGCCTTGATACGCGGATCGGCGACCAGCGCCTGTCCCATGGCGCGATCGTTGCCGGGCAGGAAGGAGAAGACGCCCTCGTGCAGGCCGCTCGCCTTCACGGCCGACTGAATGGCGCGCGCGACCAGCTCGCCCGTGCCGGGATGCGCGCTGTGCCCCTTGACGATGACCGGACAGCCGGCGGCAAGCGCCGAGGCCGTGTCTCCCCCCGCCACCGAGAACGCGAGCGGGAAGTTGGACGCCCCGAACACCGTAACCGGCCCCAGCGGCAGGTTGGCGCGGCGCAGGTCCGGCCGGGGCATTGGCTGGCGATCCGGCAAAGCGGGATCGATCGTCGCGTCCAGGAAGTCCCCCTGGCGCACGACACTGGCAAAGAGACGAAGCTGGCCGACGGTGCGCGCGCGTTCGCCCTCCAGCCGGGCAGCGGGCAGGCCAGTCTCGGCGGTGCCGCGTTCGATGAGTTCGTCGCCGATCGCCATGATCGCATCGGCCGCCGCTTCGAGGAACGCAGCGCGCGTCTCCAGGTCCGTAGCGGCATAGGAGGGAAAGGCCTCGGCCGCGAGTTGCGCGGCCTGCGCGGCATGCGCCGGCGTGGCCGCGGAGAAGTCCTGCGGCAGTGGCTCGTTGGTGGCAGGGTTGAGCGCGGTGAAGCGGTTTTCGGCCTGAAGCGCGCGCGCGCCGATGAGCATGGCTCCGTCGATCATCTGTGCTTGTCCTTCTGGAATAACTCAGACTAAATAGGACGATGCGCCGATCCGCGCAACCCATTGCACAGGCGGCGCGCCCGAAAAACGGGGCCGGCGGAAGAGGGAGGATGCGTCATGCGGACTGGCTGGAGAGACAGGCTGATCGGCCTGATCGCGGGATTGGCGGCGGCGCTCGCCATACCGGCAGCCTGGGCGCAGGCGCCCGCGCCCTCCGTCGCGCGCTTCGCATGGGTCGCTTATGAGGGAACGGACGGCCCTCCGGCACCAGCCGGCCAATATCGCAACCCCGTGCTGGCGGGCTTCTACCCGGATCCCAGCGTGCTGCGCGTGGGCAGCGACTATTATCTGGTGAACTCCACCTTCACCTGGTTCCCCGGCCTGCCGATCTTCCACAGCCGCGATCTCGTGACCTGGCGGCAGATCGGCAATGCGATCGACCGGCCGGAGCAGATGGACTTCACGGGCCTCACCGTCTCGCGCGGCATCTTTGCGCCGGCGCTCGCCTATCATGACGGACGCTTCTTCCTGGTCGGCACCTGCGTCGACTGCGGCGGCAATTTCGTGATGACGGCCTCGCGCGCCGAGGGCCCGTGGTCGGATCCGGTCTGGCTACCCAGCGTGGAAGGCATCGACCCCTCGCTCTTCTTCGACGAGGATGGGCGCGCCTGGCTGGTCAACAATCGCGCGCCGGAGGGCGAGCCGCTCTATGACGGCCACCGCGCCATCTGGATCGAGCAGTTCGATCCCGTGGTGCTGAAGATGATGGGCAAGCCGAAGCTCATTGTGAACGGCGGCATCGACCTCTCCACAAAGCCGGTATGGATCGAGGGGCCGCATCTCTACAAGGTGGAGGGGCGCTATTATCTGAGCGCCGCGGAAGGCGGGACATCGGTCAATCACAGCCAGGTGGTGCTGCGCGCCGACGCGGTGGACGGCCCCTATGTGCCGGCGCCGGCGGGGGTGAATCCTATTTTGACCCAGCGCGATCTGCCGGCCGGGCGGGACAATCCGATCACCTCGGCGGGCCATGCGGATCTGGTGACGCTGCCCAACGGGCAGTGGTGGGCCGTTTTCCTGGCGACCCGCCCTTATCAGGATAATCTTTATAATGTCGGCCGCGAAACCTTCCTCCTGCCCGTGACCTGGCGCGACGGGTGGCCGATCATCCTTCCGCCCGGCGCACCGATCCCGACATTGGCACCCCGCCCCCTACCCGCCGACACGCCGGCGCCGCCACAGTCCGGCGGCTTCGGCTGGCGCGATGATTTCGAGGGCAGCGCGCTCGGCATGGCCTGGATGACGATGCGCGGCGCGCCAGTGCGCGTGGCAGGCGGCGACCTGCTGCTCGACGCGCGACGCGACGGCATCGGCGACCTCGGCAAGCCCGCCTTTGCCGGGCGGCGCCAGCAGCACGATAAGGCTATGGTAACGACCCGCCTCACCTTCGCCCCGCGTGAGGGCGAAAGCGCCGGGCTCGCGGCGATCCAGAACGACGCCTATTTCCTGACCGTGGCGCTCACCCGGCGCGACGGCCAATTGCTGGTGCGCGTCGCCCGCCGCGCCGGCGAGAGCGACCCGCGCGAGGGCGTGACAGTGGCGCAGCGCCCCATCACGGACAGCGAGGCCGCCGTGCTCGACCTGCGCATCCGCGCCAATGGCGGCCGCTACGGCTTCGACATGGGCCACGACGGCCAGTGGACCACCGTCGCCGACGATATCGACGCGACCAATCTCAGCACCGAAAAAGCCGGCGGGTTCGTCGGGACGATGATCGGGCCTTTTGCGCAGGGGGCGCGGTAGAAACCGCAAAAGTCGCCCCGGCGGCGCGGCGGCGCATCCAAGCCGCTGACCGAGCGGCGAGGCGGCATCCAAGGCGTAAAAGGCGTATGCTCAACCCATTCTCGCGTCATTCCCGCAAACGCGGGAATCTCGCTCCCCATCCCCAATCACCTGCGGCGAACGACATCCCCTTTTCACGGGAATGACGAGATTATAATTTGAGGCCCCAGCTGAAAAATATCCCGGACCAGTCGTCACAGAGCGTGCACAAGACAATCATGGCGGCGGACGACTATCGCTCACGCAGCCGGAAGAACCACGCCCGGCCATAGATACTGCCCACTTCCTTCCCCCCGGCACGGAGGTCCGGCCAGCGATACGCGTCCTCCGCCACCTCTATGCTGTACCGCGCCCGGCACCCGCCCGGCCGAGCCAGCACCGGATGCCGGGCCGGGCGATTACACGAAACGGTTGACCAGATTCTCCACCCGCTCCTGCCGGCCGGAGCGCGGCTTGGGATCGATGGCGCGGGTCTCGGCGAGGTCGGCGATACCCGCGAGATCGAGCGTCGAGATCGCTTGCGCGAAATCCCCTTCCCAGCCCGCATAGCGCTCGGCCTTGATGGCATCGATGCGGCCGTCCTCGATGATGGCGGCGGCGTTGAGCAGACCCTTGGCCACCGTGTCGATACCGCCGATATGGCCGTAGAACAGGTCCACCGGCTCCATCGACTGACGACGCACCTTGCTGTCGAAATTGAAACCGCCCGTGGTGAAGCCGCCGGCGCGGATCACCTCCAGCATAGCAAGCGTCATTTCCTCGGCGCTGTTGGGGAATTGATCGGTGTCCCAGCCATTCTGGTGGTCGCCGCGATTGGCGTCGATCGAACCGAAGATGCCGAGCGCGTTCGCCATCGCCAGCTCATGCTCGAAGGTGTGGCCGGCCAGCGTGGCGTGGTTTGCCTCGATGTTGACGCGCACTTCGTCCTCCAGCCCATAGCGCTTGAGAAAGCCGTACACGGTCGCCGTGTCGAAATCATATTGATGCTTGGTCGGCTCGTGCGGCTTGGGCTCGATGAGGATGGTGCCGGTGAAGCCGATCTTGTGCTTGTGCTCCACAACCAGCGCGAGGAAGCGGCCGAAATTGTTCAGTTCCCGCTTCAGGTCGGTGTTGGCGAGCGTCTCATAACCCTCGCGGCCACCCCACAGCACATAGTTGGCGCCGCCCAGGCGATGCGTGGCTTCCAGCACGTCGCGCACCTGCATGGCGGCGAAGGCATAGACTTCCGGATCGGGGCTGGTCGCGGCGCCGGCGGCATAGCGCGGATGGCTGAAGAGATTGGCGGTGCCCCACAGCAACTTTCGCCCGGTCGCGGCCTGCTTGGCTTCCAGGTCGTCGGCGGCCTCGGCGAACAGGCGGCGATGCTCGGCGACACTGTTTGCTTCCGCCATCACGTCGACATCGTGGAAACAGTAAAAGGGCACATCGAGCTTGGTGAAGAAATCGAAGGCGACGGCCCGTTTCATGGCGGCAGCGGCACTGTCGTTGGCTCCCTTGTGCCAGGGGCGGCCGAAGGTGCCGGGGCCGAACACATCGCTGCCCTGCCAGCAGAACGTATGCCAGAAACAGACGGCGAAGCGCAGATGATCCTCCATGCGCTTGCCGAGCACGACCCGGTCCTTGTCGTAGAAGCGATAGGCCAGCTCATTGTCGCTCTCCGGCCCCTCATAAGTGATCTGCGGGATGCCGGCGAAGAAATCGGTACTCATGATGCGTTCCTTGGTGAAATGCGGGGGTAGGCGTCGATGAAGGCGGCGCGCTTGGGCGCGAGCCGCGCGGCAAGGATGGGATCGGGTGCGATGCGATGGGAAACGGGCGGCGGGGCGCAGACATCCGCAGGAGCGCCGCCGTCCACGCAGATTTGCGCCAGACGGGCCGCGCCCATGGCAGGGCCGACCTCTCCGCCGCGCAGATAGACCAGCTCCACGCCGAGCGCGGCGGCAATGGTCTCGCCCCAATAGCGCGAGCGGGCGCCGCCGCCGATGACGGCAAGGCTCTCAACTTGCGTGCCAGCGGCGCGCAGGGCATCGAGCCCGTCTGCGAGCGCGAAGGCGACGCCTTCCAGCACAGCCTGCGCCAGCCGTTCGGGCGTGGTGTCATTGTCGAGCGCCAGGAAGCCGGCGCGCACCTGCGCATCGTTGTGCGGCGTCCGCTCGCCGGAGAGATAGGGGAGGAACAGCTCCGGCCCGCTCGCCGGACCGGCCGCCTCGGCCTTGGCGAAGAAATCCGCCGCACCAGGTGCTCCGATAAGCCGCGCGGCCCAGTCGATGCAGGCGGCTGCGGAGAGATGCACCGACATCTGGTGCCACAGCGCGGGCAAGCAATGACAGAACGCATGGACCGCGCTGGCCGGATTGGGCCGAAACGCCGCATTGGCGACGAAGATGACGCCGGAAGTGCCGAGCGACAGCAGCGCATCCCCATCGCGCACCACGCCGATGCCGGCCGCGCCCGCCGCGTTGTCGCCGCCGCCCCCGGCCACCGGCACCTGCGGCACGCCCCAAAGCTCGGCGACCTCGGCCATTAATGCGCCGGTCCGCTCGGTGCCCTCGACGAGCGCCGGCATCTGATCGACCGTGAGGCCTGTGGCGGCGAGCAACTCGGGTGACCAGCGCCGGCTAGCGACGTCCAGCCACAGCGTGCCGGCACTGTCGGACAGATCGGAGACCTTCTCGCCGGTCATCTTGAGGCGCACATAATCCTTGGGCAGCAGCACTGTGCGCACGGCCTCGAACACCGCCGACTCATGCTTGCGCACCCAGGCGAGCTTGGGCGCGGTGAAGCCGGGCATCACGATATTGCCGCCCACGCTACGGAACAGCGGGTTCGCCGCCTCCAGTTCCGCACATTCGGCCTGGCTGCGCCCGTCGTTCCACAGAATAGCGGGGCGCAGCGGCCGGTCGTCCGCGCCAAGCAGTGTAGCGCCGTGCATCTGCCCGGCAATGCCGATGCCGCGCACCGCCCTTCGCACGTCGCGCGGAATGGCCTGAACGGCGGCGGTGGTGGCCGCCCACCATGCCTCCGGGTCCTGCTCCGACCACAGCGGCTCCGGGCGCTGGACGGTGAGCGCGGCCGTTCCCTGCCCCGCGAGCGCGCCGGCCGCGTCGATGACGACGGCCTTCACGCCCGACGTGCCAATGTCGATGCCCAGAAACATGCCGCGCACGCCCTCCGATCAGTCCACGAAGGGATCGATCGTCAGAATCGACCCGTCGGGATTGAAGGTCAGTTCCGTCACCTTCACGCTGCGCAGGTGATTTTTGCCGGAGAGCTGGGTGTCGTGGTAGAAAAGCCAAGTCTTGCCCTGGAAATCGACAATCGAGTGATGGTTCGTCCAGCCCTGCACGGGCAGCAGGACATTGCCCTTGTAGGTGAACGGCCCATAGGGATTATCGCCCACGGCATAAGCGATGAAGTGCGTATCACCGGTGGAATAGGTGAAATAATATTTGCCGTCGCGCTTATACATCCAGGCAGCCTCGAAGAAGCGGCGATCATGGTCGCCGCCAAGGATCGGCTGGCCCTTCTCATCCACGATCATCACGTCGCGCGGCTTCTCGGCGAAGCGGCGCATATCCGGCGCCATCTTGGCGATCTTCGGCATCAGCGCGGGCTTGTCGTCCTGTTTCAGGTCCGTCTCGCCGATGGACGGATCATATTTGCCGCTCGCCCACTTCTGGAGCTGACCACCCCAGAGGCCGCCGAAATACATGTAGCTCTCGCCGTCCGTATCGGTGAACACCGCCGGGTCCATCGAGAAGCTGTCAGGAATGGGCTGCGGGTCCGCCTTGAAGGGGCCCATGGGATTGTCGCTCACCGCCACGCCGATGTGGAAGACGCCATCCTTGTCCTTGGCGGGGAAGTAGAGGAAATATTTGCCGTCCTTATAGGCGGCGTCGGGCGCCCACATCTGCTTGGCCGCCCAAGGCACATCCTTCACGTCCAGCGCCACGGGGCCGATCGTCACCGGGCCGCCGACCGTGTCCATCGACAGCACGCGGTAATCGTGCATGGCATATTGGTTGCCGAGGTCGTCGTCCGGGATGCCGGCATCGACGTCATGGCTGGGATAGATATAGAGCTTGCCGTCGAAGACATGGGCGGAGGGGTCCGCCGTGAAAATCTCCGTGACGAGCGGCTGGGCAAGGAAATGGCGACCATTTTCCGCCGTCGCCTGCGCATCGGCCGGCTGCGCGGCATTGTCGGCAGCGTTGCCATCGCTGCTATTTCCGGAGCAGGCTGCAAGAGCCAGAGCGAGGGCCGGAATCGCCACGAACGCCAGGCGATGGGCTGAAAAACGACGCATATCTTCCTCTCCCAAAGATGCGAGACTGGTGCCTCTGCCACTGAACGTTAGCGCTACCATATCTGAAATACAAGGCTGCATGCAGCGGAACCTTGGTCCATTCACATCGGTGCAGAGGCTCCCGGCGGATCAGTTGGAGGTTGCAAAACCACCGCCTCTCCCGAGTGTCAGCGGACGCCCTTGATCGAGCCGAACCGCTCTACCGCCCTGGGCTCCTGCCTGCGCGGGAGCACAGGAATGCTCTTTGCCTCACCCGCCGCAATCCAGCGTCACCTCCGCATCGGAACCGAGACGAACCTCAGCAATGGCGATGTCCGCCGGCCCGTCCATGGTGAGCGTGAACGGCGCCGCCACCTTGCTCATATCGACACCGCGGCCGGCGAAACATTTGAGGCGCAATCCATAGCGCACGAAGGCGTTACCCGCCGGCAAAGCAATAGACACGGCACCGTCGCCCCCCGCGCTGCGCATCCCAATGGCGGCAGCCTTGGGCGCTTGGGCGATATGCGCAGTGACGAGCAGCATCACGTCGCCATTTGTCTCGCGGGAAATATCCAGTGGATCGAACGTGCCGAGCTGGACGCTGGCCTTGCCGGCGCTCAGGACGAACCGGCGCGCGCCCTCCTGCACCTGATAGTCCGTCGCGGTCACGGCGACGCGCCCATCCAGCGCACGCGCGGGGACAGCGGTAATCCGCGTCTGCTGCTCCCCCTGCTCGTCCCCGACGAGCAGGGACCAGCTCGGCGCCGGCACGCCGTTGGTGAACCAGACACGGCTGTCGCTCGCAGCCACATTGCCGGTCTCCTCGGGCAGCGCCGTCCACGCCGTGCGCGGCGAGGCATAAGTGAGGCCATGCCCAAGCGGATAGAGCACGCCGTCCGCCATATTGGCCGTGCGCGGCCAGGCAGTGGGCAGGCGGCCAGTGAAATCGAAGCGCGGCCCGCCCGCCTTGTCGCCCACCAGCACATCGGCAAGCCCAGCGCCCTCGCTGCCCGGAAGCCAGGCCACCACGAAGGCGTCGGCGATGTTCAGCGCCGGGTTCACATAAAGCGGCCGGCCGGTAATCATGACGGCGACGACCGGGATGCCCTGCGCCTTGAGCTTGCGCATCGTCTCGAACGGCCTGGTCAGTTCGGGATCGAGCTGAAGCGTCTTGCGATCGCCCTGGAACTCGGCATAGGGCCGCTCGCCGAAGACGACCACGGCGGCGTTCGGCTTTGCCTTGAAGCTACCGTCCGGCGACAACTCTGCGCTGCCTCCGGCGGCGGTGACCGCGGCGCTCAGTCCCGCCCACAGCGAGGTCGCGCCGGGGAAATGCCGGTTATCCACGCCCGTACCCTGCCAACTCACTGTCCAGCCACCGGATTGGCGGGCAATGTCGTCCGCGCCGTCGCCCGCGACGAGCAGGCGCCCGCCCGCCTTCAAGGGCAGCACGCCCTGGTTTTTGAGCAGGACGAGACTCTTGCGCACCGCCTCGCGGGCAATGGCGCGATGCTCTGGCGCGCCCAGCAGGTCCCACTGGCCCGAAAGCGGCCGTGCCGAGGGCTTGCCAGCCTCGAACAGGCCGAGGCGATATTTGACGCGCAGGATGCGGGCCACGGCATCGTCGATCCGCGGCATGGGCAGTTCGCCCGTCTTGGCCTGTTTGAGCAGACTTTCGTAGAGCGGCTTCCAGCTATCCGGCGCCATGTACATATCCAGCCCCGCGAGCAATGCCTGCGGGCATGAGGCATTGGTGCAGCCTTCCACCTGGCCGTGCGCGTTCCAGTCCGAGACGATGAAGCCGCCGAAATCCATGCGCTGCTTGAGCACGCCGGTGAGCAGGCTCTCGTTGCCAGTCATCTTGCGGCCCTGCCAGCTCGAAAAGCTGGCCATGACGGTGGCGACGCCATTCTCGATGGCGGGACCGTAAGGCTTGCCGTGGATGTCGCGCAGCTCGGCCTCGCTGATCTGCGCATCCCCCTGATCGACGCCGTCCTTGGTGCCGCCATCGGCGAGGAAATGCTTGGTGGAGGCGAGCACCTTGTCGCCAGCGAGCAGGTTCTTTGAGTCCGGCCCGCCCTGAAGGCCGCGCACCATGGCGCCCACATAGGAGGCGACGAGGCCGGCATCCGAGGAATAGCCCTCATAGGCGCGCCCCCAGCGCCAGTCCTGCGGCACGGTGACGGTGGGCGCGAAGGTCCATTCCTGCCCGGTCACGCGGATTTCCCTGGCGGTCGCCGCGCCGATGCGCTCGATCAGGTTCACATCGTGCGCGGCGCCCAAACCCACATTATGCGGGAAGATGGTAGCGCCGACGATGTTGGCATGGCCGTGCACCGCGTCGATGCCCCAGAGAATGGGGATGCCCACGCCGCCGCCGCTCTTGTCGACCGAGGCCGCGTAGAACTGGTCGGCCAGTTCCAGCCATTTGGGCGCGGGCGCAAGGTCGTCGCCATTGGGGCCGCTGCTGCCGCCGGCGAGGATGGAGCCGAGATGATAGCGCCTGGCGTCCTGCGGAGTGGTGCAGCAGATGTCGCCCTGAACGAGCTGGCCGATCTTCTCCTCCAGCGTCATGCGCTTGAGGAGGTCGGCGATCTTCGCCTCCGTCGCGGTGTCGGTCGTGAAGGGATAGCGATAGGCGGGCCATTGCTCAGGATGGGCAATGCCTGCTTCGTTCGCGGCCGTGGGCTCGGCGGCATGGAGCGCAGCGGCGCCGGCGGCGCAGAGCAAAGCGGTGGCGGCGGCCAGTGAGGCGATGGGTGTGCGAGTCAAGGCGTCTCTCCGGTTGGTCTGGTCTGTCGCGTCAAAAAAGGGCGCGGCGCTCAGGCCGGAACGGGCGCCGGCGCAGGCTCGGGCGCACAATAGCTGTCCAGAAAGGCCTGGTGACTGGGCATCTGCGCCACCCGCTCGTCGATCCGCGCCTTCAACGTCTCCAGCGTCGTGCGCAGCTGCGGGGTGGGCAGGAGCGCGGCGAGTCGATGCCAATGACGCGGCGTGATGCGCTGGCCGAGCATCACCTGCATCCAGCTATCGACGCGGAACAGGTCCTCCGGCCCCTGCCAGGCCTGCGCCGCCTCGGCAAAGCACTCGATGCGCTCCTGCAGCGTGTCGGGCACCGCCATGTCGCGGCAGTGACGCCAGAAGGCGCTGTCGTCCCGCTCCGTGAGTTTATAGTGCAGGATGATGAAATCGCGCACCCGCTCGACTTCCAGATTGGCCATGCGGTTGAAGCGCTCACGCTGCGCCGCGCTGGCGCCGCCGAAGGGGAACTGCTGAATGAGGCGCGTGACGGCGATCATGATGAGGTGGATGCTGGTCGATTCCAGCGGCTCCACAAAGCCCGCCGAGAGCCCCATGGCGATGCAGTTGTGCGACCACATCGTGCGGCGCTTGCCGGTCTTGTAGCGGATGAGGCGCGGTTCGATCAGCGTTTCGCCCTCGATGCTGGCGAGCAGATCGTCGCGGGCGGCCTCCGGCTCCTTGAAATCGGTGCAGAACACGCTGCCGTTGCCGACCCGGTTCTGGAGCGCGATGCGCCACTGCCAGCCGGCATCGTGCGCAATGACGCGGGTATAGGGGAGCGCGTCCGCCACCGCCCGCGTCTGCACCGCCCAGGCGGCGTTGGTGATGAGCCAGTGGCTCCAGTCATCATAGCCGGCCTTGAGCGTCTGCTCGATCAGCAGGCCGCGAAAACCCGTGCAGTCGATGAACAGGTCGCCCTCGATGCGCTCGCCACTCTCCAGCACCAGCGCCGTGATGTCGCCGCTCTCGCCATCCTGTTCCACGCGCGTGATCCGGCCCTCGCGGCGCCTGGCGCCGTCGGTCTCGGCGATGCGGCGCAGGAACTTGGCATAAGCGCCGGCATCGAGATGATAGGCGTAGTTGAGCGCCGGTTCGCCGCCGAGCGCAAAGCGCCGGGCCTTGCCGGCCTGCAGCTCCAGGCAATAGTCGCCGAGGTCGCCCGCCACGCCCTCGGCACGCGCCTGGAGCCAGAAATGCTGGAAGTCCGCCGCCCAGGTCTTGACGCCCACTGTGCCGAAGCTGTGGAAATAATGATCGCCCTGCCGCGCCCAGTTCTCGAAGGAAATGCCCAGTTTGAAGCTGGACTGCGTGGCGCGCATGAAGGCCTGCTCGTCGATGCGCAGCAGTTCGTGAAAGCTGCGGGCGGTGGGAATGGTGGATTCGCCGACGCCCACCGTGCCGATCTCGTCCGATTCGATCAGTGTCACCTCGACGAGCCGGCCGAGCTGGCGCGCCAGCGCCATCGCCGCGATCCAGCCGGCGGTGCCTCCGCCGGCAACAACGACACGGGTGGGCTTGGGCTCGTTCATCGCTGGAGCTTCCTTTGCACGAGGGCGCGCAGGCGGCGCGCAGTGGGCTCGTCCATGGGGCCGAGCGGTCCCTGGGCATGAGCGGGAAGATGGGCGCGCGGGCGCTCCGCATCGCCGAAGACATAATAATCGAACAGGGCGGCCCAGGCGCGCTTCTCGCTCGCCGGCCGGTCGCGGAGGCTCATGAGCGCGTGGAGCAGCGCACCCTGCGGGCTGTCGATGTGCGCCGGCACCGCGTTCCACCAATAGTTGACGAGGATGTTGAAGCCGTCCAGCGCCTCGACATGGTGCCACCACAAGGCGGGATAGACGAGCACGTCCCCAGGCGCCATGTCCGCCACCTGCCCCGCCTCCAGCGCCTGCGCGAAGCGGGGAAAGCGCGCGAAATCCGGCGCCGCGAAATCGACCATCGAAACGACCTGCCCGCCCGGCGTCGGCTCCAGCGGCCCCGGATAGAGATTGGCCGCCTGCTCGGGCGGGAACAGCGTGAAACGGCGATGACCCGCAGCGCAGACGGCGATGTTGTGCGCGGCGTCATAATGGCAGGTGGCGATGGTGCGATTGCCGATCCAGATACTGCCCAGGCCCGGATGCTCGGCGAGCATGGGATGGATGGCCGCAAGATCGAGTCCGTTCGTCTCCATGAGGCGGGGGAAGAACTGCTGGAGGTCGGTCGAACCGATGTAGAGCGAGGGCGCAGCGGGTTCGTCCAGATGCGCTACCAAGTCCTCGATCACCGGCGCGAAAGGCTCACGCGCGGCAACGAAATTGAAGCCATCCAGCGCCTCGGTGTAGAAGAAGCGGCCTTGGATTTCGGGCGCGCCGCGAAAGACGACGACAGGCGCGCCGCTTTGCGTGGCGAGCAGCATGTCGGCTGCCTCGCGCGGACTGCGCTGGCCCGCCCGAACCAGCGGCCAATCGGCGGCGGCCCCTTTGAAGAGCACCGGCCGCTCGCCCGCGACCACCGCCTCCCAGCCGGCTCCGCGGGGCAGCGCACCGGCCCGCGTCTCCACCGCAGGCAAGGCGTGCTGCCGGGCGGGGACGCTGGCCATGGCCTAGCCCATCCTCGCCCGCTTGCGCGCGATGAGTTGGTGCATGTTGGCAAGCGAACCGGCGGCGAACACGGCCGGCAGCAGCAACCCGGCGGCGTTGAGCCGGGCCAGCGCCGGCCCATCCAGCGCCGCGATGCGCTCGGGCGTAATGGCGAGATAACCCTCGAAATTATAGCTGTGCCGATCGCTCAACTGCACGTTCAGCGTCACGGATTCGATCAGGCCCAGCTCGTCGAACAGTGCGCTTGCGCCGGCGGCGGCTTCATGGCCGATATGGATCGCCCGCAGCGCCTCCATCGCCCGCTCCAGCGCGGGCGCATGACCGCCATGGGGGCGAAAGACGGGCTCGCCTTCCCCACTCTCGATCCCGTTCCCCTCGGGCAGGATACGGGGATGATCGAGATCGACATGGATAACCGGCTCGCCATCCGCGAGGCCAATGAGAAAAGGCCCGCGCCGCGCCAGCACCGGCACATGGCCGGCCGCCCAGCGGTCGCCTTCCAGAAACAGGTTCTCGTCCTTGTCCAGCCCGAGAATGGCAACGGCCTGGAGGATGCCGCCCTGCGCCTCATCGCGCAGGAAGAGAATGGGATAATCGCGCTGCGCCTCCTGGAACTCGGGCAGGACCAGCGCGATCTGGTTCACGGCATCGCCGAAGGAGGCACCGAACCCCGTGGCGATGCGGAGCTTGGCATGGGCGACATTGTCGAGACGCACGGCGTTGGTCATGGCGAGCCTAGGTTGAACCGAAGCGAAAGCCGGGGAAAGCCCTAAAGCGCTGCCCCCGTGGCAAAGGAAAGGCCACCACCCGAAGGTGGCGACCTTCCCCCCTTATTTCTAACCTGGTGCAGTCAAGGTTAGAACCTGTAACGCGCCCCGAACAGGAAGCGGCTATTGCCTTCCACGATAAACCAAGGCTGGTTCTCGGTGCGGGCATAGGTCTTCACGTCCGACTTGGTGAGGTTGATCGCCTCAAAGGAAAGCGCAATCCGGGGCGTGATGTCATAGCTGACGTTCAGATCGAGCTGATCGTACGACTTGACGAACACCGGGTTACGCGATGCGCCGCGGCTGTTGTTCGAGAGGAAGGTGCCGCGCCAGTTCCAGGCGAGGCGGGCCGAAAGCCCCCATTTCTCGAAGATGGCCGTGGCGTTCGCGGTATCCGAGAGACCGAGCAGCGCGAACTGATCCGAGCCGGTGTTGGCCAGGATGTCGTAGCCCACGTCGCCACGCACCAGCGTATAGGCACCCGCCACGCCGAAGCCGCTATCGCCGAAGAAATACTGGCCGGCGATTTCGAGGCCGTAAATATGGCCCTCGCGATTGTTGACCGGCTTCTGCACGCGGAAGTTGAACAGCGGGTCGCTGGCATTGGCCAGCACGTCATAGGCGCCCAACGTGGCGTCGATGAAGGCCTGGCTCAACGCGCCGTTGCTGTAATTGGCCTGGAACTGCGTCTGCGCGGCAGCAAGGCCGAACTGATCGATCAGCGCGGTCATGGTGAACATGTTGACGTCAGAAAGGTCCGCACCGATGCTCTGCAGATAGGCAACCGCATCGCCCGATCGTGTACCGGGCGCACCCGAGCCGGGGTCACGCAGGCCGAACAGCGTCTGCGTCTCCTGGCCCTGACCGACGAAATTCTTCACGCGCTTGTCGAAGAAGCCGACCGACAGATAGCTCGAGCGGGCGAAATACCATTCGAGCGACACGTCGAAATTGTCCGAGACCAGCGGCACCAGGCCCGGGTTGCCCGAATTGGCATTCGGGACGCCGCCCAGATAGGTCGGCCGGTTCGGGTTGTTCGAGCCGATGGCCACGTTGGAGAAGAGCGAGCCGAAATCCGGGCGGGCAATGGTCTTGCCGTAGGAGATGCGACCCTTCAGCCGGTTGGTGAGATCGATCGAGAAATCGAGGGCCGGCAGGATGTGATCGTAGCTGGACGAGACGGCCAGCGGCACCGGATCGGTGGCCAGCACCTTGATGAAATCATTGTCCGAATCCCAGCGCAGTGCCGCCGGCGGGATGCCTGTCGAAGTGGAGGTGGTGTCGGTGTGCTCGTAGCGCACACCGGCCACGATGTTCACGCCCATGTCGCCCAACCGGGTGTTGAGATCGACCTGCGCATAGGCCGCCCAGATCTTCTCGTGCACCTGGTTGTTCTCGGTGCCATTGACCGTGCCATAGCCCGGATATTGGCTACCCAGCAGCTTGTAGAGCTGCGTCGCGTCGGCACGGAACGCCGTGGTCCAGGTCCCGCTCGCCTGCGTATCGAAATGCCGGAACTGGCAGGTGAGGCAGAATTCCTTGACCGCGCTGGCGGCATATTGCGCTACGTCGCCGACATGGTCCACGCTCCAGTTGCCCAACGTCTGGTTGGTGTCGATGCGCGACTGGTCCATCTTGTTGTCGCGATAGGACGCACCGAAGTCGACGCGATTGTCGTCGCCGAAATCCCAGGCGCCATCGAGGCGGATCTCGTTGGTGGTCTGCACCTGCTGTGAGGAGGTGCTGCGCGCGACCTGCGAGCCCAGATCGGCCACGTCGAGCCGGCCATTGGCATTGCCGTTGCCGCCGGTCGCCGGATCGTCATTGAAGACGATCTTCTGCACCGGGAAGCCGTTGACGACGGAGAGCGTCTGCCCCGCAATGGTCTTCTGCGCGATGGCGACCAGCGTGGAGGAGTGGCCCAGCGGATTGTTCGGGAGTGCCTCGGCCTTGGAATGATGGCCGTCCAGTTTGATCGTCAGGCGATCGGTCGGCTTGAAGGCGACGTTAAGGCCGAGCGAATAGAGCCGGTCCCGAAGGCCGCGGAACTGCTGCTCGAAGCCGCCATCCTTGGTGCCGTTGATGATGTCCGTGATCGAGGTAGCGGTGGCGACCTGCGAATTGCCGTCGAACGTCACCTGGCTGAACGGCCGGTTGAGCCAGGTCGCCTGATCGGTGCGCCGCTCCTCGCCGTCATTCTGATAGAAGGTGCCGTCGGCGGTGATCTCCAGGCTGTCGGACGGTTTGAACTGAAGCGTGAGCTGCCCGTTGATGCGCTCGCGGCGGAATTCCGAATATTGCAGGCGGAAGTCGTTGGGGAAGCCGATGAGCTGATCGGGGTTGCTCGGCGCACCCTGGATGGTGGTCGAGGCATTCACAAGCGTGCCGACCGAGCCGATGAAATCGCCATAGCTCATGACGTTCCAGTCGTTCGCCGTCACGGAGGGCGCCGAATTGTTACGGCGCTGCCAGCTGCCGAACAAGCCGATGCCGAAGGTGCCGTCCTGGTTCGCCCAGTTGACGAGGCCGGACACTTCCGGCGTCACCCGAGCAAAATCGGTGTCGGTGCTGTCATAGACCGCTTTGGCGCCGATGGAGCCGCTGAGCCCGGCATCGCCGTCCAGCGGCTTGCGCGTGACGATGTTGATGGCCGCGCCGATGCCGCCAGACGTGATCGAGGCGCGCGCGGTCTTGTAGACTTCCAGCCGGCTCACGCCTTCCGAGGCGATGTTGGAGAATTCGAAGGAGCGCGTGGTGCCCGAAACGAAATCGCCATTCTGGTCGCCGCCAATGGAGGCGATGCTGGCGGTCGGGATCGCGCGGCCGTTGAGCGTCACGAGGTTGTAGCCGGGGCCGAAACCGCGCACCGTGACCTTGGAACCCTCGCCGTTCACGCGATCGATGGAAACGCCGGTGATGCGCTGGAGCGACTCGGCGAGGTTGGTGTCCGGGAACTTGCCGATGTCCTCGGCCGAGATGCCGTCGACCACGCCCGAAGAGAAGCGCTTCAGATCGATGGAGCGGTCGAGCGAGGCCCGCACGCCAGTCACCACGATGGCGTCGGTTTCATCCTCGGCCGGAACATTGTCCTGCGCCTGAGCAATGTTAGCGCTACCAATCATGACCGAAAAAGAGATGATGGACGCAGAGCAGGCCAATGCTCGCTTGGATTTGCGGCTTATCATGAAATCCTCTCCCCGGCCCGCTCAATGCTGAAATGGCGAGCCCTGTTGTTGTGGACCAAGCTAATTCGGGTCGACGTGATCGCTACCAAACGTCCTGTAGGATTGTCAATTGCCGCTCACCAGCGAACCCACGGACAAAAAAGGAGCGTTTTTATACCAACCAGTTGAATCAAAATGAAATATTCTTCAAAAGGCCTGTTGCCATTTTAACACGGTTCGGCAGGAACCAGCTAAATTGTCTTACAAATAACATGGCATAACTAATAATTCGCAACCTATCGGACACGCCCTTTCTGTTACCGCAATCATCTAAACACCGGGAAATCCGCGACTGCTTGCAAATTGGCCGGCGTTCCCATGAGCCAGCGCTCAAATGGAGGTCAAAATGGGGCCGCTCTTCTTGCCGCCTGTGCGGCGAGGGCGGCGATCAACAGCGCCGGCCGCTTCCCGCCTCCGCGCACGAAGGGCGATTGTGCTCCCATAAGCGCACCCTTAAAGGTACCCCGCCGCGTTCTCGCGGGTAGCGGCGACAGCAAGATGACAAGAAGGCGCAACCAACGCGCCTCCCATAGTGAAGAGGGGAAGCATAATGAATTTGCTCGGGCATTCAGCGATCTGGGCGGCACTGGCGCTTTCGGCGGGCGCGGCATGGGCCCAGCCCGCGGGCGCGCCGCCCGCCACGGCCACGCAGGCACCGCGCGGCATGCCGCCCGCGGGGCCGCTCGGCGAGGGGCCGTGGGATATCAAGACGCAGAAGGCCGACATTCACGTCGAGGTAGTGACCAAGGGGCTGGACCATCCCTGGGGCATGGCGTTCCTGCCCAATGGCGACATGCTGGTGACGGAACGCGCGGGCCGGCTGCGCGTGGTGCGTGGCGGCGTGCTGGACGCCAAGCCCGTGGAGGGGCTGCCCGAAATCCTGGCCGAGGGCCTCGGCGGCCTGCTCGACATCGCGCTGCATCCCAAATTCGCCCAGAACGGGCTGGTCTACATGGCCTACACCAAGGGCAAGCCCAAGGACAATTCCACTCTGGCGGTCATGCGCGGCCGCTGGGACGGCTCCAATGTGCTCAAGGACGTGAAGACCATTTTCGTCGCCAGCGCCTGGCACGGCAAACCGCCCATTGCGGCGCGCTGCTGCGGTCAGGGTCCGGCCTCGGGCAGCTACGGCTCGCGCCTGGTGTTCGATAAGGCCGGCTATCTGTTCGTGACGGTCGGCGATCGCAATTATGGCGAGATGGCGCAGCAGCCCGCCACCGACATCGGCAAGATCCTGCGCCTGAAGGACGATGGCTCGATCCCCAAGGACAATCCTTTTGTCGGCAAGGGCGAATTTCTGCCGCAGATCTGGACGCTGGGCCACCGCAACCCGCTTGGTCTCACCATCAACCCCGCCGACGGATCGCTCTGGGAGACCGAGTTCGGCCCGCGCGGCGGCGATGAGCTCAATCGCATCGAGAAGGGCAAGAATTACGGCTGGATGAAAGTAACGCAGGGCTTCCATTACAACGGCGCTCCCGCCGAGGGTATCAAGGAGGTGCCCGGCATGACCGACCCGGTCCTCGCCTTCGGCCCGCCCTCGATCAACCCGGGCAACATCGCTTTCGTCAGCGGCGACAAGTTCCCCGGCTGGAAGGGCGATCTGCTCATGGCCACCATGTCACGCACGGTGGAGCGCATCTCCTTCGACGACAGCGGCGAGGTCGTCGGGCAGGAAACCATGCTGAAGGACCTCAAGCAGCGTTTCCGCGACGTGCGCATGGGGCCGGATGGCTACATCTACCTGCTGACGGACGAAACCGACGGCGCCTTGCTACGAATCAAGCCGGCCGCCTGATTGCACTGACAGGATCGGAGGGGCCGCTCGCGCAGAGGTGTGGGCGGCCTTTTCGCGCTCTGCACGCGAAGGCCATATGCAGGGCCGATGCGATGCGATACCGCCGGGTATCGACCTCATGGCTCTAATCCCACCCAAATGGGGCGGGCTGCGGGCCGCAAGACCGGCCGCATCCCTGTGACCGCCTGTTAAGCGCCTCCCCTCACGTGCTCCTGCAACCCAGAGCAGCCGAACCCTTACGCTGGAAATGGAGACGTCCATCGCGACGCCTCAGGCCCCTTTCGCAACGCGTCCGAAAATGCCTTCGACGGGCTCGGACCGAACGGGGATCGTCATAATAATATTGCAGCCGATCTGAAGAAGCGCATTCTCCCAAGGCGCGCATCGTAGGCACCCACGTCACCGCAATGATATTGCGACGCTGCCATCCCTGACGGCAGCGCGCAGGCCATTTCCTCACCCTCACCCGGCTCTTTTCCGCAGATAATCGGCAAGGACCACGGCCTGATTATGCGCTTCATCCCGGGCGCCATAGAGCAATGTCAGGCGCCCGGCGGAAAGGAGAGCCCGGAGCTGGGCGACAGCCTCGTGATTGCTCGCCAGCTCTTCCTCGTAGCGCGCACGGAACGCCTCGAAGCGCTCGGGGTCGTGGCCGAACCAGCGGCGCAGCGCCGCCGAGGGCGCCACCTCCCGCAGCCACAAATCAAGCTGCGCGGCCGCTTTGGTAACACCGCGCGGCCAGACCCGATCCACCAGCACCCGCGTGCCGTCGCTCGCCTGCGCGTTTTCATAGATGCGCCGGACCTGAATGTCGGCCTTCGCACTCACGGCTTGCGCGGCGGCGCGTTGATCCACGCGGGCGGATCGCTGGCGGGAAAGCTGTCGCGCGAGGCGCGGTCGATGCGGTTGAGCAGATGGCGTGCGGCCAGCATACCCTCGGCGCGCTCGCCTATGTCGCGCACCAGTGCCGCCAGGATGGAGGCATTGTCCGGCCGGTCGAGCGCCGCGACACAGCCGCAGAAGCGCTCCTCCACCACTTCCGCCGCAATGTCCGCCACCGGTCGCCCCTCGGCAAGCTGCCGCTCCACGACACACGTCGCGGCCTCCGCCAGCGCCTGGGGTGAGATGGGATCATCATATTCATGCGTCATGGGTTTGCTCCCCATCGCTGTCTGGAGCGGATCCGGTGGCATCCACCGGACCGCCCTCTCTTGACCCTCCGCCTTCCGGCCAGTCGGAAAGCGGCCGGATCCGCTCTGCCCGCCCATATCTCCAGAAGGATCGTCCTTTCGCTCCGTTTGAACGAACGGACGCGCCATCCTAGCAGGCCGCCAGCCCCTGATCGAGGCCGGCCAGCAGATCCGCTTCATGCTCCAGCCCCACCGAGAGGCGCAGCAAGCCATCGCCGATGCCGGCCACCTGCCGCGCCGCCTCGCCCATGTCGGCATGAGTCATGGTGGCGGGATGAGCGACCAGGCTCTCCACACCGCCGAGCGACTCGGCCAGCGTGAACGTGTGCATATGTTCAAGGAAGCGGCGCACCGCCGCCGCGCCGCCGGCGAGCTCGAAGCTCAGCATCGCGCCGAAGCCGCTCTGCTGGCGCGCGGCAGTGGCGTGGCCGGGGTCGGTGGCGAGTCCCGGGTAATGGACCCGCGCGACTGCCGCATGTCCGGCGAGATGGCTGGCGAGCGTCATGGCGTTCCGCTGCTGGCGCTCGATGCGCGGGAAGAGCGTGCGCACGCCGCGCAGAGTGAGCCAGGCATCCATGGGCGATCCGGTGCTGCCCACCACATTGGCCCAGTGGCGCAGCCGCTCCGCCTGAGCCGTCTCGGCGGCAATCACGGCGCCGGCGATCACGTCCGAATGGCCGTTGATGAACTTGGTGGTGGAATGGACGGCATAGTCCGCACCGAGCGCGATGGGCCGCTGCAGCGCTGGTGAGAGAAAGGTGTTGTCCACCGCCACCTCCGCCCCGGCCTCCTTGGCACGGCGGGCGAGCGCCGCGATGTCCACCACGCGCATCAGGGGATTGCTGGGCGTCTCGATCAGCACCAGCGTCGGTTCATCCTGCAACGCCTCGTCGAAGGCGGCTCGCTCGTTCTGATCGACCAGCAGCAGGCGGATCTGCCGACGCTCGGCCCGCGCCTTGAGCAGGCGCATGGTGCCGCCGTAGCAATCATGCGGCGCGATCACGAGATCGCCCTGGCAAAGCTGGCTCACCAGCAAGTCGAGCGCGGCCATGCCGCTGGAGGTGACGACCGCTCCCGCGCCGCCTTCCAGCCGCGCCAGCACGTCACTCAGCAGGTCGCGCGTGGGATTGCCGGCGCGGCCATAATCATAGACGCCCGGCTGGTCGTAGCCGGGGAAAAGATAGGTGGTGGAGAGATAGAGCGGCGGCGCCACCGCACCGAAGGTGGGATCGGTCGCGACGCCTTGCGCGGCGGCCACCGTCTCGGGCCGGACATCGGCCGGGGTCGCTGCCTTCTTATTGGACCCTGGACTGGAACTCATTGAACCACACTCCTTACCGCGCCGTACCGCGCGGTCGTTACCGGACCTCGCCCCGCTCGGTGATAATCGTCGACATGGGGATATCGTGCGGTTGGGGGTGAATGGTGGGGATCGCCATCATGGAATAGCCGATGCCCAGCACCAGCGGCAGCGCGGGCATGGCCGCCAGCGTGCGGTCGAAGAAGCCGCCGCCATAGCCCAGCCGATAATTCTCCGGATCGAAGCCCACCACTGGTGAGATCACCACATCCGGCAGCACATCCGGCCCTTCGGCGGGATAGGGGATTTTCCACAGGCCCCGCTCCAGCCGATCGCCGCTCTTCCACGCGCGGAAGGTCATGGGCTGGTGCAGCGCGGTGCAGACCGGCAGGGCCGTGGCGATGCCCCGGTCGCGCAGCGTCTGGAGCAGCGGCCGCAGTTCCGGCTCGGCACGGATCGGCCAATAGGCGCTCACCATGCGGGCATTCGCCGCCTCGATCCGCTCCAGCAGATGTGCGGAAATCTGTTCGCTCCATTGGGTGATCTGTTCGCGCGGAACAGCGGCACGCCTCTCGAGCAGGACGCGGCGCATCTCCTTGCGCCATCCTGGCACCTGTTCCGGCGCCAGTCGATCCTGCCCTGCCGGGGCCGTGGTCGCCTCGCTCATTGCATGCTCCTCATCACGCCGTTGCTCATCCTTCGCCTAGTCGGGGCAGCAGACAAGGCCAAATGACAAAAACTGATGCTTGAGCGCAAAAGCCTTGCGCTGTTGCGTACGATGCAAGCGAGACCGGCCTGTCCGAACGGAGACGAAGCGCCCGCGTGAGCGACAGCGCAGGGGGACTCGTCCAGAGCCGGCCTGCCGGCGACCTACGCAAGAATAAGCAGGCAGCGCTCTCCCCCGGCACGGCCGCCGCTATGCGGAGATCGCCGCCGCCTCGCGCAGGCCGGCGCGGATGCGCGCGATCACGCCGGGATCGGCCTGGGTGGAATGGACGACATAGGCGGAATAGGAGAATTCCGGACTGTCCGGCACCAGCGCCAGCCGCCCTTCTTCCAGATAAGGCCGGATGACACCCTTGCGGAAATAGCCGCTGCCTCCGGTCGCGAGCAGATAATCGAGCGCCAGCGGCCCGTAGCTGATCGAGACCACCGCATTGGGCTGCTCGGGAAAAGCGGCCTGATAGCTCGCCGCAAACTCGTCGCCCCAGTCGATCTGAACATGATCCTCATCGGTGAGCGGGCGATTGGCCGGCGTGGTACGGATCAGCACCAGCTTCTCCTCGAAGAGCAGCTCGGCCACCAGCCCCGGTCGGCTGGGCGCGGCATAGAGAATGGCGATATCCAGCGAGCCTTCCTGCACCCGCTCCAGCAGCCGGTCGGACGCGTCGATCTGCGCACTGACGGCGATCTCGGGCGCCTCGCGCCGCATCCACAGCAGCCAGTGCCGCAGGAGCGGGCTCCACAGGCTGAGTTCCGCGCCGATGGTCACCACCGTCTCGCGCCCGGGCGGCAGGGCTACGGCGCGGCGCGCGCGATCCCACACCTGCACCAGCGTGGTGGCGAAGCGCAGGAACTGCTGCCCTTCCGCCGTGAGCCGCGCGCCCGCCTTGTTGCGCACGAACACCGGCCGGTCGAGCTGCCCCTCCAGCACGCGGATGCGCGCGCTCACCGCAGTCTGGGTGAGATTGAGGTTGGCGGCGGCGGCCACGAAGCTGCCCGTCTTCACCACCTCCAGAAACGTGCGCGCAACATTGATATCCATGCCCAAGCCTTTCCCAATGGCGCCGCGCCCGGTCCGGCAGCGTTCACCCGGCCGCCCTTACGCGGCATCCATCGCTAAAAATGCGTCGGCGCGGCGAATAAACACAATTCTATCTATTTCAAACAGAAATATCATTCATTTGCTTGTTGATGAAGGAGGCGCCACAGGGGATCACATCGAGTTTCTCATCGAGACAAGGAGCTTCGCCATGACCATTCAGCTCGGCCAGATCGCGCCCGACTTCGAGCAGGACAGCACCGAAGGACGCATCCGCTTCCACGACTGGCTGGGTTCGAGCTGGGGGCTCTTCTTCAGCCACCCCAAGAACTTCACGCCGGTTTGCACCACGGAATTGGGCGAAGTGGCGCGGCTGCGCCCGGAATGGGAGCGCCGCAACGTCAAGCCGATCGGCCTCTCGGTCGATCCGGTCGAAGCGCATCACAAATGGGGCGAGGATATTCACGAGACGCAGGGCACCGCGCTCAACTTCCCCATGATCGCGGACCCGCAGTCGACAGTCGCCAAGCTCTACGACATGATCCATCCGGAGAGTGATCCGCTGGTGACGGTGCGTTCGGTCTTTGTAATCGACCCGAGCAAGAAGGTGCGCCTCATCCTCACCTATCCGCCGAGCACGGGCCGCAATTTCCAGGAAATCCTGCGTGCCATCGACAGCATCCAGCTCACCGATGCGCGCTCTATCGCGACGCCGGTCGACTGGAAGCCGGGCGATCGCGTGGTGATTTCGCCCAAGCTCTCGGACGAAGAGGCCGGCCGTCTGTTCCCGCAGGGCTACGAGACCCTCAAGCCCTATCTACGCCTCGTCAAGCTCGAGGCCTGAGGCTGACCTTCACAGCCAGGCCCCGGTCCGGCGCCCGCAGTCCCTCAGGCGGCGGGCGCCGGACGCTGTCCGTCGCGCAACGATAGGGCAGCCGATGGCCAACGGAGCGGCACCGGCCGCCGACAGACAGACCGCTGCCCGGTGTACGCGCTCCGCGCATAATGTCGCGCCCGGCGCGTAGAAGTCCTCTCTCTCTCTCTCTCTCTCTCTCTCTCTCTCTCTCTCTCTGCCTGTCTGCGCGCGCCCTCTCCCTCCCAAGCCGCAGAACTTGCTGCGGCCGCTTCCGTTCGCGCAGCCGCCTTTCCCACGCCATGCTCCAAAGCCGGTGACGACGCCTTGCTTCTCGGGCGGCACGCGCGCTTCTTCAGCCACGCCTCGGTGGGATTTGACTTGGCCCTGCGCTTGGGACATCATCCATCCATGCCGAGACACGTCCTCTCGTTCCGTTTTCGCCTCCATGGGGGGCAGCTGCTCGCGGGCCTCTAGCCCCGGGTCCAGACACGTCGCGTGCAGGGCTCGGGGGTTACCTCTTCCAGACGCTAATTTCGAGACGCCAAGCCGGATACAGGCCGGCCACACCCCTTGCGAAAGCCCGCATCATGACTCGTTCCACAGCGACCGGCCGTCCGCCTATCCACATGATCGACAGCGAGGCGGATTCGCTCGCCAATCTCGCGCTCACCGCCGAGGCGCGCGTGCCGCAGATCGCCGCCATGCTGCTCGACGAGATTGATCGGGCCAAGATTCACACCGCCGCCACGATCCCCGCCGATGTGGTGACGATGAACGCCACGGTGGAATTCGCCGATGAAACCACCGGCGCCACACGCCGCGTCCAGCTCGTCTATCCGGGCGAAGCGGACATTTCCGCCGGCCGCATTTCCATCCTGACGCCGGTCGGTGCCGGCCTCATCGGCCTGCGGCCGGGCCAGTCCATCTCCTGGCCGGATCGTGACGGCCGCGCGCATAAGCTCAAGATCGTGAGCGTGACGCATAGCGGCCAGGACGCGCCCACGCCCGCCAGCTAAGCGCGCCCGCAGCGCACCGCTGCACACTCCGCAAGACAGGATCACACCCGAGCGGCGCGCGCCGACTCGGGGCTTTTGCATGGGTGGAAGTCAGCCGCGAGGCTCGTCTCGCGGCGAAGTCTTGCCGTGACAGGTGCTCCTGCGAAGGCAGGAGCCCAAGCGGGAACGGCGCTCGGCGGGGACTTGGGCGCCTGCCTTCGCAGGAGCACTAGTTGTTGGACAGACGCTAATTGGGCGGATCGCGGCGCTCTCGCGTCTGTAGCTCGATGCTCCATGCCCGGCCCCTCGCGCAAAGCCCGGAGGCTTCCCGATAAAGCCGGCGCACCACCGCGCTGCATTCGCCGCGAGCATGTCGAAACCCACCCGTGCAGCTGCCGCAAACCGGCGGACCAAGAAAGCGCCCCTACGCCAGCATTTTGGCGCCCGGCGGCCGCAGCCTCGCCAGCTCTCCTGCCTCGTCGCCCTCCTGATTCCACACCCCCGCTTTCTCGCTGTTGGGGCATTGGCCGGTCATGCGCCGATAGAAGCGCGAGAAATAAGAAGGGTCCTCAAAGCCCAGTTCCACCGCGACTTCCGCGCAGCGCGCATTGGTGAAGCGCAGCAGGCGCCGCGCTTCCAGCATGAGGCGGCGGTTGATGAGCTGCATAGGCGTCAGCCCTCGCTGCTCCTTCACTTGTCGGGCCAGGGTGCGCACGGTGCAATTGAGCTGCGTGGCATAGAAGCCGAGCGGGCGATGGGCGCGATAGCTGGTCTCGACCAGCGCTTCGAAGCGCCGCACCAGAGCGCCCTGTGCCTGCGCCGGCCCCGCGATCTGGGCGACGGCGAGTCGCAGCCACGCCTCGCCCAGCGCACGCTGCAAAAGATAGCCATTAGGCTCCAGCCCAAGCTGTTCGGCCCGCAGCAACTCGCGCGCCAACACCAGCAATTGCCGGGTGGCGGCCTGCGCGGGCACATGGACAGCGGCGCGGCGCAAGGCCAGGCGCAGCGCATCCTGCCGCGCCAGTCCCTCCAGAAAGGGTTGCGCGACCGTGACGACGAAGCCCCGCACATCGGGCGAGAAGCGGAAGCCGTGGACGAGGCCGCTGGGTACGAAGACCAGACGGGGTCCGGCCAGCGCGCGGTGCAGCCCCTCCAGCCGCAGGTCGACCTGCCCTCGCGCGACAAAAAGTACCTGTCCCAGCCCGGGATGGACATGCGGCGCGATCTCCCATTCATAGCGCTGGCTGCGCGATCGGATGGTCTCGCAATGCACGAATTGCAGGGGTGGAAGCGCATCGACGTCGCCATAAAGATCGTAGGCGGGAACTGGGTGGTGCAGGGCGGCCATGTCCGTATCGTACCAGACATTGTCCGACACGTCCCTTCCCATGAAGCGCCTATTGCGCGACCTTTCCCGCCTGCCTTGGGAGATGTCCATGAAGACACAGGTATGCATTATCGGCGCCGGCCCGGCTGGCCTCATGCTGGGCCACTGGCTGCGCGCGGAGGGGATCGACTGCGTCGTGCTGGAGCGCGTGACCGGCGATTATGTGCTCGGCCGCATCCGGGCGGGCGTGCTGGAAACGGTGACGGTGGACCTGATGGCGCGGCTCGGCCTCGATGACCGGCTGAAAGCGGAGGGTATGGTCCATGACGGCTTCAACCTCGCCGACGGCGACCGGCTCATCCGTATCGACATCGCCGAGCTGACCGGGCGTCACGTCGTCGTCTATGGGCAGACCGAGCTGACCCGCGACCTCATGGCGGCGAGCGAGCCGCGGGGTCTGGAAGTGATCTACGAAGCCGCCAATGTGGCGCTGCACGAGATCGAAAGCGACGCCCCGCACGTCACTTATGAAAAGGACGGTCGCACCCACCGCGTCGATTGCCGCATCATCGTGGGCTGCGACGGCTTCCATGGCCCCAGCCGGCAGGCAATTCCTGCCAGCGCAGGCACGGCCTATGAGAAGGTCTATCCCTTCGGCTGGCTCGGCATCCTGGCCGACGTGCCGCCGTGCAACCATGAACTGATCTACGCCAATCACCCGCGCGGCTTTGCCCTCGCTTCCATGCGCAGCGCCGAGCGCAGCCGCTATTATGTGGACGTACCGCTGACCGAAAAGCTGGAAGATTGGCCGGACGAACGCATCTGGGACGAGCTGGCGATTCGGCTCGGGCCCCAGGCGGCCGCACATATCGTGCGCGGCCCCTCCATCGAGAAATCCATTGCGCCGCTGCGCAGCTTCGTCTTCGCGCCGATGCGCCATGGGAGTCTGCTATTGTGCGGCGATGCAGCCCATATCGTGCCACCGACCGGCGCCAAGGGGCTGAACCTGGCGGCCAGCGATGTGATCTATGCCGCGCAGGCGCTCACCGCCTTTTTCACGCATGGCGATCATGATGCCATTGCCGGCTATTCGGACAAGGCGCTCAAGCGCGTGTGGAAATCCGAGCGGTTCAGTTGGTCGCTGACCAAGCTGATGCATCGCTTCCCCGAAGATGGGGCGTTCGAGCGCGCAATGCAGGTGGCGGAGTTGGACTACATCGCCTCCTCCCGCGCCGCGCAGACCTCCATCGCGGAGAATTATGCAGGCTTGCCGGTGTGAGCGAAGGAGGACGGGGATAGGGCGCACCTGTCGCGCCTGAGCGGCCTTGGATGCCGGCCTTGTCCCCGTCCTTGGGGCCAGCGCCGAGTCATTCCACCTCGTCACGCGCGCATCGCCTCGCGCCCCCCCACTCTCTCGTCACCCCAGCGGAAGCTGGGGTCTCCCATCACAACGTCGAATAGGCCCAGCTTCGCGGTGACGGCGGCGTGGCGGGTGGCGGACAAAGGCCGGCGACGGGGAGCAGCGGGCGGCAAATGAGCAGACCGGATAGGCCCAACAGCGGCCTTTCACCCGACATCCCCATGCTTTTTGTCGCCCCCCGTTCCCCTCGCTTCCAAAATGATCTAGGGGCGGGCGCGTGCAGACGCTCCGCCGCCTTGTCCTTCGCCATCGCCATTGGGCCGCGCTGTTGCTCGCCTTGGCGCTGCTGGCCCGGGCCCTGCTGCCGGCGGGCTATATGCCGGTGATGGCGGGCAAGACCCTCACGGTCGCCATGTGTCAGGGCGACGGGCCCGTGACGATCGTCATTCCCGTCTCCGGCAAGGCCGGGGGCGAGAGCGGCGATGGCGTGCACCATGCGCCTTGTGCCTTTTCCGCCTTGAACGGCGCCGCGCTTGCCGCGGCCGATCCGCTGCTGCTGGTGCAGGCGCTCCTCTTCGCCTTCGTCTTTGCGCTCTACGCGCTCCCGCTCCCGCCCCTGCGGCGGGGTCGCCATCTCCGTCCGCCGCTCCGCGGTCCGCCCGCGCACGCCTGACTTTCGTCGATTCACGTCGTCAGTCTGCCGATGCGCGCCTGCGCCTCGGCGTGCCGGAGTATCTTCCTCATGTCCATGTTTTCGCGCCGCGCCGCCGCGCGCGCTCTTGTCATCGCCGTTCCTCTCGCTCTCGCTGCCATGCCGTCGGCCCTCTTTGCTCAATCAAGCACCGAAGCGATCCGCGTCACCGACGCCTGGCTGCGCGAAACCGCCCCGGGCCAGACAGCCGGCGGCGGCTTCCTCACCATCGCCAATAGCGGCAAGGTCGATGATCGGCTGACCGGCGGCGGTAGCCCCCGCGCCGCGCAGGTGCAGGTCCACGACATGCGCATGGAGGGCGGTGTGATGCGCATGCGTCCGCTGGACAGCGGCCTGCCGCTCCCGGTGGGCCGCACCGCAACACTGAAGCCGGGCGGACTGCATCTCATGCTCATCGGCCTCAAGCAGCCACTGAAGCGCGGTGAGCGCGTGCCGGTGGCACTGACCTTTGCACGCGCCGGCAAGGTAACGGTGGATTTCATCGTGCAACCGATCACCCATGGGACGGGAGGCCGCCATGACCACCACTGATCCCCTCGCCCGCCCCAATCCGGCACCAGAACCCGCCCCCAAGGCCGCTGCATGGCTGCGCCGCCTGCGCCCCTGGCTATGGGGCGCAACGGGCCTTGCCTGCCTGGGCCTTGGTGCGCTGCTGGCGCAGCACTGGCTTCCCGCCGCAACTTCGCAAAGTGAAACCGCCATTGGCGGCCAGTTCTCGCTGGTCGACCGCGATGGCCGGATCGTCACCCCGCAGACCCTGCGCGGCACGCCTTATGCCATCTTCTTCGGTTTCACCCGCTGCCCGGACGTGTGCCCCACCACTTTAGCCCGTCTCGCGCGGCTGCGCGGGCTCATGGGGCCGGATGGCGAGCGGCTGCGCATCATCTTCGTCTCTGTCGATGCCGCGCATGACCGGCCGGCGGACGTAGGTGCCTATGTCGATCTGTTCGGCACGCCCATCCTGGGCCTCACCGGCAGCGAACAGCAGATCGAAGAGGCCGCGCGTGCCTTCCGCGTCTATTATCGCAACGTGTCCCTGCCGGGCGGCGGCGACACCATCGACCACAGTGCCTTCGTGATCCTGATGGACCGCGACGGCCACTTCAAATCCCTCCTCAGCGATCAGGACAGCGAGCAGCAGGCTCTCGCCGAGCTGCGTGCCCTCATTGCCTGAGCGACCAAGGATATGACCATGAACAAATATGTATTCGCACTGGCCGCTCTCTCCGCGCTGACCGCTCCCGCGCTCGCCGACGAGGCAGACGATGGCGCCGCCGTCATCATCGTGACCGGCCAGAAGGCCACGGACGAGGCGGAAGCACGCGTCCTCGCCACGCCTGGCGGCGCCGATCTGGTGCGTCACGCCGACTATGCCGACCGGGCACTCGTTTCGCTGCGCGATACGCTGGCCTTCTCTCCCGGCATCTACAGCCAGCCGCGCTACGGGCAGGAAGTGCGCCTCTCCATTCGCGGCTCCGGCCTCTCGCGCGGCTTCCACATGCGCGGGCTGACGCTGCTCCAGGACGGCGTGCCGATCAATCTGGCCGACGACAATGGCGATTTCCAGGAACTGGAGCCGATCTTCTTCGACCATCTGGAGGTCTATCGCGGCGCCAACGCGTTGCGCTTCGGCTCGGGGACACTGGGCGGAGCGATCAACGGCGTGACGCCGCGCGGGCGGGATGCCTCAGGGCCCTATCTGCGCCTCGATTCCGGCAGCTTCGGCCTCGCGCGGCTGCTCGCGAGCTATGGCGGCGCCTCCGGTCCATCGGATTATTGGGCGGGCCTCAGCATCGATACCGCCAATGGCGACCGCGCTCATGCCGAGCGGCACAGCCTGCGCTTCCAGGGCAATGTCGGCCTGGCTGTCTCGGACCGCGTCTCGACGCGCTTCTATGCCAGCATCAACCATATCCGCCAGCAGCTCCCCGGCGCACTGACCGCCACGCAGGCGCTAACGGCGCCGGAGACGGGCAATTTCGCCGGCGATCAGCGGCGCGACATCGATTCCGCCCGACTCCAGAACCGCACCAGCATCGATTGGGGTGCGACCCGGCTGGAACTGGGCCTGTTCGCCAATTTCAAGGATCTGTACCACCCGATCTTCCAGGTCATCGATCAGAAATCCACCGATGCCGGCGCTTTCGGCCGGCTGGACCATGAGGCGGGGCCGCTCGCCTTCACACTGGGCGGCGAAGTGCGGCGTGGCTGGATGCGGGCGCGACAGTTCGTGAACGTGGACGGCGCGCGTGGCGCGCTGACCTTCGATGCGGATCAGGATGCGCGCACCGCCACGCTCTATGGCGAGGTGCGCCTGAAGCCGGTGACGGCAGTGACGCTGATCGCGGGCGCGGTCTATACTGACGGCTTTCGCAAGCGCCATGTGCGTGCTTCGACCGGCGAGGACGGGCGCCTCTCGTTCAGCGAGGTCTCGCCCAAATTCGGCCTGATCGTGGAACCGGCGGCGGACATCCAGCTCTTCGCAAATCTCAGCCGCTCCGCCGAACTGCCCGGCTATGGCGAGGTCTTCCAGACCGTAAATTCGGCGAGCCGCTTCATTGCCGACATTCGCCCGCAAAGCGCCTGGACGGCGGAAATCGGCACGCGCGGCCGGGTTGGCATGCTGCGCTGGGACATCGCTGCCTATCGCGCCACGCTGGATGGCGAAATGCTGCAATATAGTCTCAGCAGCGCCATCCCCGCCGCCACCTTCAATGCCGGACGTACGCGCCACAGCGGCATCGAGGCGGCGCTCAGCCTGGAGCCCTCGCCCTGGTTGCGGCTGCGGCAAGTCTGGCAATATGCCGACTTCCATTTCGTGGACGATGCACAATTCGGTAACAACCGCCTGCCCGTGGTGCCGCGCAACCTGCTGCGTACCGAGCTGCGCCTGGGCACGGACGCGCTGCATGCCGCGCCGAATGTCGAATGGGTGCCGCAGGGCCCCTATGCCGATTATGCCAACAGCCTGCGCACGCCCGGCTATGCGCTGCTCGGCCTTTCGGCGGGCGCGATGGTGGCGGAGGGCGTCGCGCTGTTCCTCGACATACGCAATATCCTCGACAAGAAGGCCATCGGCGACGTTTCTGCCGCCCTCTCGGGCAATGCGGGCTCAGCGATCTTCTACCCGGTGGAGCGACGCGCCATTTATGGTGGTGTGCGGATGCGGCTGTAGCCGCTCACCGCTACCCCTCCGCACTGAATGGATTCGCCGTGAGCCTCTCGAGGGCTCTCCTTCGGGAGGCTCAGGACGGACGGGACGTGCGGAGCGATGCGAGACCGCGCTCAATCCTCCATCATCCGCATCAATGCGGGGCTGAGCCATTCCATGGCGTCCCCATCGCGACCGATGATGAAGCGCGCCGCCAAGCCCTCGCGCTCGGCGGCCCGGGCCCCGGCTTCGGGCCCCAGCACGGTCAGCGCGGTCGCCCAGGCATCGGCCTGCATGGCGGTAGCGTGGAGCACGCTCGCCGAGACGATGCCGTTACGCACGGGCACGCCAGTGCGCGGATCGAGCGTATGGTCGCCGCGCACATAATTGCCCGACGTCGCCACCGCGCACTGGTGCAGGGCAATGCGCAGCGGCGGCAGGTTACCGACACCGGGCGGCGTCTCCAGCTCCACCCACCAGGGGTCTCCATCGGGCCGCATGCCCCGGCCGACACATTCGCCGCCAATCTCCACCAACGCATGGTGCAGGCCTTGCGCGGCCAGCAGGTCCGCCACGCAATCGACGGCGTAGCCCTTGGCGATTCCCGAGAGGTCGAGCCACAATCCGCCCGGCTGGCGCAGGCGTCGGGCCGGCGCATCATAGATGAGGCGCGCCCAGCCGGAGACGCCAAGCGCCGTTGCCAGGGCTGCCGTATCGGGCGGAGCGACGGCGGAGTTGGGGCCCAGCCCATAAAGATCGGTGAGCCGGCCGGCAGCGGGATCGAAGGCGCCCTGTGTACGCTCGGCCAGGGCCAGCCCCGCCTCCACCACAGTAGCGAAATCGGGCGGCAGCGGCGTCCAGCTTCCGGCCGGCGCGCAGTTGAAGCCGCTGAGCAGCGAATCGGGCTGCCAGTGGCTCATCTCAGAGACAATGGTATCGAGGCGCGCCTGGATGGCGCCGCGCAGCGCCGCCGAATCGCAGCCGGGCGGCGCGGCAAGGCGCACGCGCCAATAGGTGCCCATCGTCTCGCCGCCCATGTCCATGACACGGGCGGCGGAGTCGAGACCGGCGAGCGCCCGCGGATCGACCGGCGGAACGGCGATGCGCGGGGCCGCGTCGGGCATCAGGGGGCCATCACCTCCAGCGTGGTGGTGTAGCTCAGGCGGCGACTGGTCGCGCGGGCGACGCTGGGCTTGTCGTCCGAATAGCTGGTGTTCAGCCAGAACATGCCGGGCTCCGGGAAATCCACCGTGGCAACGCCGTCGGCGCCGGTGGTGATCTCCATGGCGCCGTCACTGTCACGATAGCGCTTGCCGCCGGGAACGACGGTGATCTTGAGCGCCTGTGCCGGTTGCCCGTCGACAAGGAAACGGAAGCGGGCAGGCTCCCCCTGCACCAGCTCGGCCGGATGCGTGACCGGAACCATCTCCAGCCCCTTGCCGGTGGGCTGATAGACCGTGTCGGTCGGCTCGCCTGCCGTCACGAAAATCTCGTTGCGGCTGGCGCTTTCGGTGAGGTTGAGGTCAGTGGCGTTGGCCGGGATCTCGTCCACGCTGTTGACGAAGCGGGGGCCCTGGCCACTGGCCGCGCTCGGTGCGGGACCGCGCCGGCCGCCAATGCGATAGTCCACCCCATCGACCTTGAAGCTCCCCGAGACGCCGGACTGGGCCGTGCCGATCTTCCAGGTGCCCGGCTTGTTGAGCTGCACGTCAAAGATCGAGCGCACATTGCCGGTCGCCGCGTTCTCGATCTTCCCTTCCGTGCCGTCCGGCGCCCAGACCTTGATATTCTCCGTGCCCAGCGGCCGATGATCGGGGAAGAACAGATCGTTGGAGGCGGCGGCATCGACCGTCACCCAATCCGCCGAACCGGAGAAGATGGTGGCGGAGGGCAGCAGCCAGCCGCGATGAGCCGTGGCCGGCGCGGCGAGCGCCACCAGAGCGGCGGCGAGGGTCAGGCTGGTCTTGAGACGCATGGCGGGTTCCTTTCAGCGAATCAGCGAATGGTGATGGCGCCCAGCTCGGACTTGCCGGAAGCCGAGCCGCGCGCCGCGGGCAGCGTAAGCGGAACGGAGACGAGTTCCCGCCCGCCGGTTTCGCGCGCCGCCTCGACATGGAGGATATAGGCGCCCGGCTTGATGTTGGCGGGAATCGGAATCTGATAGGTGCCGGGCGCGCGCGTGGCGCCGCTCACGCCATCGGCCGGCAGCTTGAGGCTGCGTCCACCCTTGCGCCACCAGCTCCGCAGGTCCGCCAGCCATTTGGTGCCGGGCTCACTGCCGGTCTTCTTGATGTCGTACCAGACGAAGAGCGTGCGCGTCTCGCCACCGCCGCTCGGCTCCAGCCAGGCCGCGACATAGGGGCGGTGATATTCCGCCACCTTGAGCTGCGGAATGGTGATGCTGACGCTCGCGGCACCGGCCGGCGCGGCCAGCAACCCGGCGAGGAGAAGAGGGGTTTTGCGCATATCCGAATAGACCCTTCCGTGAATGGACAGTCAGTGAATGAAGAAGAGGGCGATCGCGACGGGCAGGGCGAGGCCAAAGCCGACGAGCGGCCAGGTGCTCGGCCGGTGCCGCGCATGGAGTTGGAGCAGCAGCAGCCCGGTGAGCGTGAAGACGATGCAGGCGGCCGCGAACACATCGATGAACCAGAACCACGCCGTGCCCGTGTTGCGGCCCTTGTGCAGATCGTTGAGATAGGAGATCCAGCCGCGATCCGTCAGTTCCGAGGCGATGGCGCCGCTCTCACGGTCGATGCTCACCCAGGCGTCCCGGCCGGGGCCGGGCATGGCGACATAGACTTCGTCGTCGGACCATTCGGCCGCGTGTCCGCGCGGGTCGAGCTTGACCGCGCCAGCAATATGCGCGGCAACCGCGCCGGGCAGTGGCGCGTCGGCGGCCGGTGGATCGGCCTTGAGCTGGGCCAGCAGCGGCGCGGGCAGCACCGCCTCGCCCTGCGTCACCTCGGGCGTGGCGCCGATGGTGGCGGCATGATTGAGCGTAAAGCCGGTAATAGAGAAAAGCAGCATGCCGATGAGCGACACGGCGGCACTGATCCAGTGCCAGCTATGAAGTTGCTTGAGCCACCAACTCCGACGCTTGCGGCTGGCCCGGGCCGCCGCATCGTCGCGCCTGTGCGCCCCGGTCTCGGCCGGCACGGCGGGCCCACCAGCCTGATCCTGCATGCCGCCGTCCAAGATTCTCGCGTCCATTCACTCTACTCAATGGCCATGGCGGCCGCATTAACGGGCTGAGGGCCGCTCGACTCAAGCGCCTTTCATCAGCCGCTTTTGCATATATTGCGAAGCATTCGCAAGAGGCGTAAGAGCCTTTGAAGAAAGAAGTTGGAACGCGAGTCGCCACGCCATCCCGCTTCATTCGATCGTCTTGCGGGTAAATCCGCGCATAAACCAGGGCCGCTTCAAATGCTGGACGCCTCTCCGTGGATCGATTATGCGAATGACTCGCAACAGATGCCGAGTTCCGCGCCACCCATGACCGCGCCTTTCACGCCTGTCCGTCCCAGCCCGACTGCGCCTTCGGCACATCCGGCAGGCCATGGCTGCTATCAGCGCCGGCGCGGGGCTGATCCGCTCGCGATGGCGGCCTCGCTGGCCCTGGTGGCGCTGGTCGGCGGTGTCTTTGCGACCATGTCGCCGGTCTTCGTCAAGAAGCAGAGCGACGCACCCACCGTGGTGACGCTCATGTCGCTGCCCGACGAGCCGCCGGCGGCCGAAGTAGCCCCGCCCCCGCCGGAGGCCGCGCCGCCACTGCCGCAATCGGTGGTCGAGGCGCCCTTGCCCATCGTGCAGACCGTGGAGCGCCCGGTCATCCAGGCACCTGCCCTGCCGGTCGTGGCCGATCCCGCGCCCCCACGCCCCGCGCCGCCTGCACCTCCCGCGGCGCGTGGCCCCGAAAATCTCGGAGAAATCTCGGCGCGGGCGATTTCAACCAAGTTACCACGCTACCCGGCTGCATCCCGCCGGGGCCATGAGCAGGGCACCGTCTTGCTCTCAGTGCTCGTGTCCACAGACGGCCGCGTCGCCGAGGTCTCCGTGGCGCGCAGCAGTGGCTTCGCGCGGCTCGACAAGGCAGCTCTGGAAGCCGTGCGCGAATGGCGCTGGTCACCAGTCCTGCGGGACGGCAGTCCTGTCATGGTCCGCGGCATGGTCTCCGTCGGCTTCGACATCACACGCTCCGGCCGTGGCGGAGGCAACGACCATCGCGGTCGTACCCCTAGGCAGGACCGCGAGGAGGGGCGCGACAGCGCGGACCTACAATCGATCTGATGTCGGAGCGCACGCGCACGGTGCCACTGTGGGCCGGCTCACCTTGTTTCGGCGGATAGGTCCCGCAATCGGGCGAAATCGGCAGCTCCGTCGCGACCAGCGCCCTGCGTGCGGACCTTGCTCCTGAGCCGGCATGCTTCATTGAACAGATCTCTCCGTCAAACCCATGTACTCCTGCGAAGGCAGGAGCCCAGGGCGGCTGAGCAGGGCGGCTGGGCTATGGGCTCCTGCTTTCGCAGGAGCCCTGGAGGGTCTGGATTTCATCCATGGCGTTTAAGGCAACGTTGGCGTGTGGCCCCGGCGCAAACTCCGCCAAGCCGGGCCTACCGACCTCACCCCTGTCCGGTTCTCCCGCGCCCGATCAAACACGGTCGCCCACCCTCGCTCAGCGCATCCGCACATAGCGGCCGGGCGCGTCCTCGATGGCGGGGTAGGCGCCCTCGCCGGGCTGGCGCGGGCCGGTCGCATCGACCTCGCCCCCCGCGCGCTCGGTGATCCAGGCCAGCCAGTCCGGCCACCAGCTCCCCTTGGTCTCCCGCGCTGCCGCCCGAAAAGCGGCGAGGCTCGGCTGCGGTCCGTCACAAGTCCAATATTGATATTTGCCCGCCGCCGGCGGATTGACCACGCCGGCGATGTGGCCGGAGCCGGCCAGGACGAAGCGGCGCGGGCCGGAGAACTGGTCCATCGCCTTCCAGACGCTCTCCGGCGGAGCGATATGGTCCTCGATGCCCGCCTGCACATAAGCCGGCGTCGTGACCTTGGTGAGGTCGATGGGCGTGCCATCCACCATGATGCCCCCGGGCCGCACCAGCCGGTTGTCGCGATAGAGATCGGTCAGATAGGCGCGGAACCAGGCGGCGGGCAGGTTGGTGGTGTCACCGTTCCAGTAAAGCAGATCGAACTGCGGATAATCCTGTCCGAGCAGATAGTTGTTGACCACATAGGTCCAGATAAGGTCTTGCCCGCGCAGCAGGTTGAACGTGGCCGCCATGTAGCGCCCGTCCATATAGCCGTCGCTCATCAGGCTCTCGACCAGCGCGAGCTGCTCGTCGTCCACGAACAGCTTGAGGTCGCCGGCCTCCGAGAAATCGACCTGCGCGGTGAAGAAGGTGGCGCTTGCGACCTTGTCCGCCTGCCCGCGCGCGGCAAGCAGGGCCAGTGTGATCGCCAGCGTCGTGCCCGCCACGCAATAGCCGATGGTGTGGACGCGCTCGACGCCCAGCAGGTCGCGCACCGTGTCGATCGCGTCGATCTGGCCGCGCAGCACATAATCGTCGAGCGTCACGTCCGCCATGCTCGCATCCGCCGACTTCCAGCTCACCATGAACACGGTAAGCCCCTGCTCCACGGCCCAGCGCACGAAGCTCTTCGCGGGATTGAGGTCGAGAATGTAGAAGCGGTTGATCCAGGGTGGGAAGATGAGGAGCGGCGTGGCCTGCACGCGCGCGGTGGCGGGCGTATATTGGATGAGCTGGTAGAGCGGCGTCTCGTGCACCACCTTGCCCGGCGTCAGGGCGATGTTGCGGCCCAGCGCGAACTGCGTGCCGTCCGTATGGGTGAGCTGACCCTTGTCGATATCGGCCAGCAAATGCTCGAGGCCCGCGATAAGGTTCTGCCCGCCGGTCTCGATCGTGCGCTCGATCACCTGGGGATTGGTGAAGGGGAAGTTGCTGGGGCTCGCCGCTTCCACGAAGCGCCGGGTGGCAAAGCGCAGCTTCTCCTTCTGTAGCGGATCGAGCCCATCCACCGCGTCGGAGAGACGCGTCAGGCCCTCGGCGGCGAGCAGATAGACCTGGCGGACGAGGTCGAAGAGCGGATTGTCCCGCCAGCGCGGATCGGCAAAGCGCCGGTCGCGGTCGGCGGCGCTGGGTAGGGGCGCGGCGCTCTCTTCCCCCTGGCCGGTGGTCTGCGTCAGGAACCGTTCCCAGAGCGCAACTCCCTTTTCCGCCATGTCCGCCTGGATACGGGCGATCTCCTCGACATTGGGGGACAGCGCCGCCATGGCCTCGGCGGGCCGGCTGCCGGCTTCCTCCATCATCCGGCCCGCCCGTTCCAGCAGCATCTGCTGGACCGTGCCCAGCATGCGGGTCCAGTGCTGCATCTGGCCGAGCGGCGAAAGCGCCGTGATTTCCTGTGCTGTCTTGGCCATGCCGCTCCTCGCGTCGATTCGCCCGCCCCTCGCTTTTAGTGGCACGCGACGACGGCGCGAGCTATATGGGCATTGGGCCGCGACGGATGAAGACCCGCGCCGTTGCGATATTTGCCCTGAGAACAAGGAGATCGACTTCCCAATGTCCGAAGAGTTCTACCGCATCAAGCGGCTGCCGCCTTATGTCATCGCCGAAGTCAACGGCATGCGGGCAGCAGCGCGGGCGGCAGGCGAGGATATTATCGATCTCGGCATGGGTAATCCCGATCTGCCGCCGCCCCAGCATGTCATCGACAAGCTGTGCGAAGTGGCGCAGAAGCCGAGCTCCCACGGCTATTCGCAATCCATGGGCATTCCCGGGCTGCGCAAGGCCCAGGCCAATTATTATGCGCGCCGCTTCGGGGTCGAGCTGGATCCGGAGACGGAAGTGGTCGTCACCATGGGGTCCAAGGAGGGCCTCGCCAGCCTTGCCACCGCGATTACCGCGCCTGGCGATGTCGTGCTGGCGCCCAATCCCAGCTATCCCATCCACATGTTCGGCTTCATCATCGCCGGCGCCACCATTCGCTCGGTGCCGACCACGCCGGACGAGCATTATTGGGAATCGCTGGAGCGGGCGATGGCCTTCACGGTGCCGCGTCCAAGCGTGCTGGTGGTGGGCTATCCCAGCAACCCCACCGCCGAGACGGTCGACCTCGCCTTCTACGAGCGGCTCGTCGCCTGGGCGAAGGAGAACCAGGTGTGGGTGCTCTCGGATCTGGCTTATTCCGAGCTTTATTATGACGGCAATCCCACGCCTTCCATTCTCCAGGTGCCCGGCGCCAAGGACGTGGCGGTGGAGTTCACCTCGCTGAGCAAGACCTACTCGATGGCCGGCTGGCGCATTGGTTTCGCGGTTGGCAACAAGAAGCTGATCGCAGCTCTCAAGCGCGTGAAGTCCTATCTCGATTATGGCGCCTTCACGCCCATCCAGGCCGCCGCCTGCGCCGCGCTCAACGGCCCGCAGGACATCGTCCAGCAGAACCGCGATCTCTATCACAAGCGCCGCGACGTGCTGGTGGAGAGCTTCGGCCGCGCCGGGTGGGACATTCCCGCGCCCAAGGCCAGCATGTTCGCCTGGGCGCCGCTTCCGCCGGCACTCAAGGAGATGGGCAGCCTGGAATTTTCCAAGCAGCTCCTTACCCACGCCAAGGTCGCGGTAGCGCCCGGCGTCGGCTATGGCGAGGACGGCGAGGGCTATGTGCGGATCGCCATGGTGGAGAATGAGCAGCGCCTGCGCCAAGCGGCGCGCAACGTGCGCAAATATCTCCAGTCCATGGGCATCAACACGCCCACGACCAAGGAAGCCGTGTGAACGCGCTGCAAGGGCTGACCGCTGCGGAGGTCAGCCAGGTCACGCACACGATCCAGCTCGCCGTGGCGCCCGTGTTCCTGCTCGCGGGTATCGTCGCTTTCATCAACGTCTGCGCCCTGCGCCTGGCCCGCGTCATCGACCGGGCCCGCGCGCTGGAGCGAGTGGTGCTGGAATCGCGCGGCGGCAAGCATGACCGCGCGATCGACGAAATCCATGTGCTCGATCAGCGTATCCGCGTGGTCAACCGGGCGATCCTGCTCTCGGTGCTTTCCGCGCTGCTGATCTGCGCGGTGGTTATCCTGCTCTTCGCCTCGAACCTGTTCGACATGAACATGGGCACGCTGATCGCCCTGCTCTTCATCGGCTCGATGCTGTCCATCGGCAGTGCTTTCGCCCTCTTCATCTACGAAACCCGCCTGGGCTCGCGCGTCATTCATATCCGCAATGAAATCCTCTACCATCAGGTGGAAGAGAAGTAGGGCGACGGGACGGCAAGTCCGTCCTACAGAGGCCTGCTCCAGCCTCCTGCACAAGCGGGAGCGCGGGGCAGGCAAGCGCGTCGGCCGCCTCTAACTCCTGCTTTGCAGGAGCACTGTTTCGTCGGAAAAAGGCCGCAATGGCCGTGCGGCTCAATGGAATAGCAGCCATGCGTACGAGGCGCGCCACTGATGCGGCGCGCCTCGTGCTTCGTTTTACTGACGGGGTGCGGGAGCGGCGGGCAGCGTGGCCGGATCCCAATGCTCGTCGGCCTTGCCGTCGACGAAGCGCCACATGTCGAACCAGGTGGTCGTGTAGGTCTCGCCCGGCTTGGTCGGGTGCGGATACGTGCGCGCAATCGCCACGGCCACCATGTCGCCCTCGGCCACCACGGCGGCGATCGGCGTGGTCAGCTTGTCGCAAGTGGGCGTACGCGGACGATTGGCGAAGAAGCTCTGCACGGCCTTGAGCCCGTCGGCGGCCAGCGGATTGTGCTGGATGTAGCGCTCGGTCAGCCAGTTACCGGCATCGCTCCAGTGATTGCACTGCAGCAGCTCGCGCATGATATGCAGCGCGGCCTGCTTGTTGCGGTGGAGAACAGGATCCTTGTCCGTAAACAGCGCCTCGGGGTCGGGCACGCCCACCACTGGCGTCTGGGCGGCCAGCGGCGTGGCCATCAGGCCCAGCGCCATCGCGGTAATCAGGCGACGCATCATCATTCTCTCCTCGTTTAATGGACTGAAGCCCGGCGCATAATGAGAGGGGCCGCCGGAGCAATCAAGCTCCGAGCGGCCCATCGGCATGGTCAGCGGCCGGAAGTGCCGCCACCCGGGGATTTACGCCGCGTCTTCGCTCCTGCGAGCGTCGCGCGACCCGTCGCCAAATGCCTTAACGGCGGGCTCCCCGAACGGACTTGACCGACCCCATTGCTGAACCATGAGACATCGGATCACCTCCTTTCGCTTGCGTTGCAACTCACCGGAGGGCGGGCTGAAAGCCGGTGCCTTCCGTGAGCATAGATGTGAGTCAAAGCCGCCCAGCGAACAAGACTTGTATTTATCTTTTTTCGAATCATACTCATGCGCTCCGACCCGAAACCGGCGCACACTCCAACATTCTGAAACAAGCCTGAAAACGAAGGGCGCTTGGCCGACGCCGACCCAGGGCGATCAGCCTCGGCAGTCCTCGACCACGCGGGCCAGCTCCGCCCAAACCGGCACGACAAGCCGCGTCCGACCCGGCGCCTCAATGGCAATGCGGCCGCGCGAAAAGGCAATCCAGTCGAAACCGGAATCTCCCGCTGGCCGCGTTATGCGCAGGCCAGTCCCCTCAGCCGTGCCGGGCCAGGACAGCACACCCGCCGTGGTGCGCAGCGTCACCGCGCCGGCCACGCTGGCCCCCGACAGCAGCAGGGAGATCTGGCGCGCGCCCACGGCACAACGCACGGTTAGCACCGGCGCGGCCGTGGCATTGGCAGCGAAGAGCGCGGCACTGCCGCCGGCCTCGGGCTGGTAGCGCCATTCGCCCGGCGTGGGCGTCGCCACTTCCCAGGGTTCTTCAGGCACCGGGGGTGGTGGCGGGAGCGCCGCAACGGGCGGCGGCGGTGGCGGCGGTGCCGGCGGGGGCGGCGCGGCCGGCGGTATCGCCTGGCAGGCGCCGAGCAGCGTCACGACCGCGAGCAGCGCGCCGCGTCCAGCCCGGCGCGCAAGGACAAGGCTGCACATCACGGGCGCGTCTGGCCAGTCCCGCGCACGACCCATTTATAGGTTGTGAGGCCTTCCAGAGCGACCGGTCCACGCGCATGCATGCGCCCTGTCGAAATGCCGATCTCGGCGCCCAGGCCGAACTCACCGCCATCGGCGAACTGGCTGGACGCGTTCCACATCACGATGGCGCTGTCGCAGGCCGTAAGGAAATGCTCGGCGGTGGCGGCATCCTCGGTAATGATCGCGTCGGTATGGTGGCTGCCATGCGCGGCGATATGGGCCAGTGCCTCGTCCACGCTCGCAACCGTGCGCGCCGACACGATGCTGTCGAGATATTCGGTGTCCCAGTCAGCGGGCTGGACTGCCTCCACGCGCCCGTCCAGTGCGGCCACCGCCGCATCGCCGCGCACCGCACAGCCCGCGTCCAGCAGTGCCGCGACCAGCGCGTCCGCCTGCGGATAGGCCTGGTCGATCAGCAGCGTCTCCATCGCCCCGCAAATGCCGGTGCGGCGCATCTTGGCATTGAGCACCACCTCGCGCGCCATGGCCGGATCGGCGGCAGCGTGGACATAAGTGTGGCAGATGCCATCCAGATGCGCGAGCACAGGCACGCGCGCCTCGTCCTGCACGCGCGCCACGAGCGACTTGCCACCGCGCGGCACGATGATGTCGATGAGGCCGACGGCCCGCAACATGGCGCCGACCAGCGCGCGATCCGTGCTGGGGACGAGCTGCACGGCATCGGCCGGCAGCCCGGCTTGCTCGATTCCCTCCACCATCGCGGCATGGATGGCGCGGTTGCTCTCCACCGCCTCCGATCCGCCGCGCAGGATCACTGCGTTACCCGAGCGCAGGCCAAGCGCGGCAGCGTCGGCCGTCACATTGGGGCGGCTCTCGTAGATGATGCCGATGACGCCGAGCGGCACGCGCACGCGCTGGAGCTTGAGACCATTAGGCCGCACACTTTCATCGACCAGTTGCCCGACCGGATCGGCAAGGCGCGCCACCTGCTCCACCGCGTCGGCTATGCCGGCAATACGCCCTTCGTCCAGGCGCAGCCGGTCCAGCAGGGCGGCGGTAAGGCCGTTGGCGGCGCCGCGCTCCATATCGAGGCCATTGGCTGCGATGATGCGCGGGGTCGCGGCGCGCAGCGCCTGCGCGGCAGCGACGAGCGCCTGCGCCTTCTTCTCGCTCGAAGCCCCCGCCATGACCGCGGCGGCGGCGCGCGCGCGCGCGCCCATGGCGCCGATCAGCATGTCGGGCGTCTGGCTCATGTCGTTCATCGCATCGAGTCCTGCTTTTGCGTGGAAACCCGGCCCATAGCATGGGCAGCGGGCGGATCAAATCGGGGGGAAACCGATCCGGCGCGATGTTCGTTCTCCCCGTCCATGGATGGAAGGAAAATCGCCATGCCTCGCTCCACCTCTGCCGCTACCGGCTTGCTGCTTGGCCTGGTCCTGCTCGCCGGCTGCAAGGGCGCGCCGCAGGAGAACGAGAGCGGAGCGGCTGACGAAGGCTGGAACATCACCGACATCCCCGCCGACGAGCGCGCCGCCGCCAATGCGCCGGCGGGCGAACTGGTCCCGCCCGCGCCCGGTGAACCGGGCGGTCTGCCCGACGACCGCCGGCCGCTCGACGAAAGCGCCGCGCGCGATCCGGCCAGTGTCGCGGCCTCCGGCGCCACCGTCGAGCTGTTCGGCCTGGCACTCGGGGACGGGCGCTATGACGATGCCTATCGCTTCTGGGCGGAGGAGGGCCGGCGCAGTGGCATGAACGCCGCACAATTCGCCGAGTCCTGGCGCAAATATTCGGAAATTCATGTCCGCGTCGGCCGGCCGGAAGCGCAGGGCGAGACTGCCGCGCGCGTGCCCGTGCAGATCTATGGTCGCCTGCGGGAGGGCGGCGTGCCGTTCAATCTCTACGGGCCGATGACGCTGGAGCGCAATCCCGCCGGCCAGCGCGGCGAGCCGGGCCAGCCGCCCTGGCTCATCACCGCCTCAGCGCTCAAGCCGATGGGCGAGGTGACAGTCTCGCGCGGCGGAACGGAAGGCGCAGCGGGAATCATTCCCGCCGGCTTCCAGGGGCGCTGGTCCAACTCCCAGGCGAGTTGTGCCAAACCTGGCGATCTCAGCCGTCTCACCGTCAAGGAAGATGCCCTGGTTTTCTACGAAAGCGAAGGCAAAGTAACGGATATCCGCCAACTCGCGCCCGGCGAGATCCGCGTGGACGCGCGCTATACCGGCGAGGGCGAGACATGGTCGCGCACCAGCAACCTGCGTCTTTCCGCCGATAACCGGGTCCTCACGCTGGACGGTCAGCGCCGCGTGCGCTGCGCTTGAACCATCTAATCTATCTATTCCCAACGGGGCCATTCAGGGCCTTATCGGATCAGTGCCTAAATGGCCGAGCGCTCATCCTTCCCGCTGCCCGCCCGGCACCCAGAGGATATCGCCCGCGCCGCCGGCGTTGATTGCCCGGGCCAGAACGAACAGCAGATCCGAAAGACGATTGAGGTAGGTCTGCGCGGCGGGATTAACCGGCGCGCTCCGCCCAGCCGCGATCACTGCTCGCTCGGCCCGCCGCGCGATGGCGCGGGCGAGATGGACGTGCGCCGCCGCCGGCACGCCGCCAGGCAGGATGAAGCTGCGCAGCGGTGCAAGATCCGCATTGAGCGCATCAATGGCGCGCTCCAGCCGCGTCACCTGCCCGGGCACGATGCGCAGCACCATCTCGGACGGCATGAAATCCGCGCCCGGCGTGGCCAGGTCCGCGCCCAGATCGAAGAGATCGTTCTGCACCGATTGCAGCAATGCGCCATGGCTGTCCGCCGCCGTGCCTGCGAGCGCGGCAACAGCGATGCCGATGGCGCTGTTCAGCTCATCCACTTCACCGATGGCGATCAGGCGCGGGCTATCCTTGGCCGCGCGCGACCCGTCGACCAGACCCGTGCTGCCGTCGTCGCCGGTGCGGGTGTAGATGCGGTTGAGGCGCACCATGTCGGCGCCGGCACTTGCGTCAGTTGCCGCTGTTGAGCAGCAGCACCAGCGCGACCATCAGGATGGCCAGCGCCTGGAACATGACGCGGCCCATCATCATGCGGTTCTGCTTGAGGCTGGACTGGCTGGGGCCGTTGGCGCTGTTCTTGAGGTCTTCCTCGGTCGTCCGCATGAACGCGATGATACCGCGCACGAGCATGACCACGGCACCAACGGCGAACAACGCGATCAGAATGACGAAGACGACATTGCCCATGACGGTCAACTCCTGTTTGGGCCCATGTAGGCACCCTCAAGGCCGATGCCAACCGGAAAGCGCCCCGCGCGCAGGTCCGCTGCCAAGGCCGGCCCTTCCCAACCGGCTGCGCGCAATTCGGCGAGCGAAAGGCCAGCGGCGCGCTTGGCGAGGCGGCGCCCCTGCGCATCGACGACCAACCCATGATGGCGATAGATCGGCACTGGCAGGGCGAGCAGCGCCTGAAGCATGCGGTGCGCATGGGTCGAGGCAAACACGTCGCGCCCGCGCACCACATGGGTCACGCCCTGCGCGGCATCGTCCACCACCACAGCAAGATGATAGCTGGCGGGCCGATCGCGGCCCTTGAGGATGAGGTCACCTAGCGCGTCCGGGTCCACCGCTACCGTGCCAGCCACTTGGTCGTGCCAGGAGAGCGGCCCCGTCTGGGCCGTGGCCGCGCGCATGTCCAGCCGCCAGCTATGCGGCGCCCCGGCAGCGATCCGGGCCGCGCGGGCGGCAGCGTCTAGCGCACGGCAAGTGCCCGGATAGAGCGGACCGTCCGCGCCATGGGGAGCATGCAGGCTCGCCGCCACTTCACGCGCAATGTCCGTACGGCTGCAGAAGCAAGGATAAGCGAGGTTCTTCGCCTTCAGCGTCTCCAGCGCCGCATCGTAATGCGCAAAGCGCGTGGACTGCACGATCATCTCGTCCCAGCGCAGGCCCAGCCAGGCCAGATCCTCGCAGATCCCATCGGTGGACTCGGCGCGGCAGCGCGTCACGTCGGTATCCTCGATGCGCAGCAGGAAGCGGCCGCCCGCCGCCCGCGCGACGTCATGGGCAAGCAACGCCGACCAGGCATGGCCGACATGCAGTCGCCCGGTGGGGCTCGGCGCAAAGCGGGTCACCACCGATCGCGGCGTATCGGATGGCATGGCGACGTCCGGTATCATGGCAGCCTTGACGAGGACTCCTGAAGGATGTTTGTCATGACCGCGTCACGCATGCTGCGCAGGCAGAGCGCGACAAGCGATGAGGGCGAGTAGGCCGCATGTATCATCCCGATCGAATACATCATCCGGAAAATTGCCCGGCGCTGGTGCTCAACGCCGACTATACGCCGCTATCCTATTATCCGCTCAGCCTCTGGCCCTGGCAGACAGCGATCAAGGCTGTGTTCCTGGAGCGGGTGGACATCGTTGCCAGCTACGAGCGGGAAGTGCACTCACCCAGCTTTCACATGGCCATCCCCTCGGTCATCGCACTCAAGCAATATGTGCGACAGAGCGAACATCCCGCCTTCACGCGCTTCAACCTGTTCCTGCGCGACCGGTTTACCTGCCAATATTGCGGCAATACGCGGGACCTGACCTTCGACCATGTGGTGCCGCGTCGCGCGGGCGGGCGCACCACATGGGAAAATGTTGCTACCGCCTGCTCGCCCTGCAACCTGCGCAAGGGCGGACGCACGCCGCACGAGGCCGGCATGGTGCTGCGCCAAAAGCCGGCGCGGCCGACGAGTTGGCAACTGCTGGAGCATGGCCGCGCCTTTCCGCCCAACCATCTCCACCAGAGCTGGCGCGACTGGCTCTATTGGGACGTGGAGCTGGTTGCCTGATTCAGCCGGTGCGCGGCCAAGGTCTTATCCACGCCCGTCAGGCGGGAACGACCACCGACTCGTTGCTCGCCAGCCAGGCCGCCGCCTCGTCGGCGGAAGCGAAGATCGCCGCCGGCGCATCACCCATCATCCGCCTCATCTGGAGCTTGAGAAGCGTCGAGCTGACCACCAGCGCCACCCGATCATCAGGGTGCGAATATTGCATTCCGGCCTTGGCCAGCGGGTCTATGACAGTCTGACTCAGTATATCCGTCTCGGAGAGATCGATCAGCAGGCGCAGAAGGCCCGCGCGCTGGCGTGCAGCAATGAACCGTTCCCTTGCTTCGCGCGCATAGCGCTCCACCTCGGGCAGGGTCCACGAGCCAACGACTCGCACACAGAGGATGCCCCCAGCGGGATCAAACGTGAAATTGAACATGTCCTTCTCCGTGGCGGTGATTGCCCCGTGAAGGATAACAAACTGGTAAGAGGCACGCTTTCGATTCGATTAACCCCGTGAAAGCGATTCGTCCCGCGTCCCCCTGCCATGTCGCTGCGCTCGGCAAACCGTCTGATCCCTTGCGCCACGCGCCGCGCTCGCTAAGAAACCGCGATGGACCGAATCCTCATTCGCGGCGGCAAGCCGCTCTCCGGCAGGCTCCCCATTTCCGGCGCGAAGAACGCGGCACTCACGCTGATGCCCTGCGCTCTCCTCACCGACGAGCCAGTGACGCTGCGCAATCTGCCGCGCCTCGCCGATGTGGACAGCTTCGGCCATCTGCTCAACCAGCTCGGCGCCTCGACGCAGGTGGAAGGCTCGCGCCCCGAGAACTTCGGCCGTGTCATGACCATCCGCGCCGGCAAGATCACCGCGACGCTGGCGCCCTACGATATCGTGCGCAAGATGCGCGCCTCCATCCTCGTGCTGGGCCCGCTGCTCGCCCGTGCCGGTGAGGCGACTGTCTCGCTGCCCGGCGGCTGCGCCATCGGCAACCGGCCCATCGACCTGCATCTGCGCGCGCTGGAAGCGCTCGGCGCGCAATTGGAGATGACAAGCGGCTATGTGACCGCGCGCGTGCCGGACGGCGGCCTGCCCGGCGGCACATTCAGCTTCCCCATCGTGTCGGTGGGCGCGACCGAGAACGCGCTCATGGCGGCCGTGTTAGCGAACGGCACCTGCATCCTGGAAAATGCCGCGCGCGAGCCGGAGATCGTGGACCTGTGCAATCTGCTGGTGGCGATGGGTGCGGACATCGAAGGCGTCGGCACCGCCCGGCTCGTCGTCCACGGCCGCCCCCGCCTTCACGGCGCCACCTATGCCGTCATGCCGGATCGGATCGAGGCAGGCAGCTATGCCTGCGCCGCCGCCATCACCGGCGGCGAGCTGGAGCTGGCGGGCGCCAATGCCGCTGACATGCATGCCATCCTCGCCGCGCTGCGCGAGACAGGCGTTCATGTCGAAGAGGTGCGCGGCGGCATCAAGGTCGCGGCGGACGGCAAGCTGCGCCCACTCACGCTGTCCACTGCCCCCTTCCCCGCCTTCCCTACGGACATGCAGGCGCAGTTCATGGCGATGCTGGCGCTGGCGGACGGCGCCAGCGTGCTCACTGAGACCATCTTCGAGAACCGCTACATGCATGTGCCCGAGCTGGCCCGCATGGGCGCGGACATTACCGTCAATGGCCGCACCGCCGTGGTGCGCGGCGTAGAGAAGCTCACCGGCGCGCCGGTGATGGCGACGGACCTGCGCGCCTCCATGAGCCTCATCCTCGCCGGCCTGGCGGCGGAAGGCGAAACCAAGGTGGCACGCGTCTATCATCTCGATCGCGGCTATGAACGGCTGGAAGAGAAGCTCAGCGCCGTGGGCGCCGACATCGAGCGCGACGGCGACGGCTGAACGACGCGCGTTCACAGGCAGTCCCGGTCCAGCCGACGTACTTAGCGCGGTGAGGCCCTGCGCGCGCGCAGCAGTACGCTCTCCTGAACCGAAATTTCACGCGGCGGTCCCTCTCACCCATTTCGCGCGCCATGTGCTCGCGGCCTTGCCATCCCGGCCAGACAGGCCCATCTGCGCGCCATGGCCTCGCTCGTCTCCGCCCTCATCGGTGTTCTTGCCCTCCTCCTCATGATCCCGGCGCTGGTCCCGCTGCTGGGGTGGGCGAACTGGCTGTTCGTACCGCTGGCGCTCGTCGGCGCAGGCATCGGCAGCTTCGCGCACAGCACAAGCGCGCGTAATTTCTGCCTGGGAGTCGCGGCATTCGGTATGCTGCGGCTGTGGATCGGCGGCGGCCTGCTTTGAGCGCGGCGCCAGCCCTGGATGCGGCCTCAGCGCGAGCCGAGCACCGCACGGGCCTGACGCACGGCCTCATGGCTTATGGGCTATGGGGCATGCTACCGCTTTATTTCAGGCTGTTCCCCAACGTCTCGCCGGTGGAAGTGGTGTCGCATCGGGTCATCTGGTCGGTGGGGTTCCTCGCCGTGCTGCTTGCCGGTATGCGGCTCTATTTGCCATTGCGCGCGGCGCTGCGCAGCCCGCGCATCCTGGGCGCGCTGACGTTAAGCGCCCTGCTCATCGGTATCAACTGGCTGGTGTTCATCTGGGCCGTCGATGCCGGCCATGTGCTGGCGGCAAGCCTTGGCTATTTCCTCAATCCGCTCGTGAATATTCTCATCGGCACGCTATTCCTAAGTGAACGGCTGCGGCGCGGCCAGATAGTCGCGGTGCTGATCGCCGCCGTCGGCGTCGCTATTCTCGCGGCGGGCGAGTGGCAGACCTTGTGGGTGAGCCTGTCGCTGGCGATCAGCTTTGCTTTCTACGCCCTGGTGCGCAAGTTCACACCCGTGCCCTCCGGCGTGGGTCTGGCTGTGGAGACGCTGGTGCTGGCGCCGCCCGCGCTGGCGGCGCTGGCCTGGTTCGCGCATCAAGGTACCCTCGCCTTCGGTCGCGATACCGTGCAAACGATCCTGATGGTCGGCCTCGGCGCCATCACCTCCGTGCCCTTGCTGCTGTTCGCCAGCGCCGCCCGGCGCCTTTCGATGACGACGCTGGGCCTCCTCCAATATGTCGCACCCTCGCTCCAGTTCCTCACTGGTGTCTTCCTGCTCGCAGAGCCGCTATCGCTGCCGCGTCTGCTGTGCTTCGGCTGCATCTGGGCGGCGCTCGGCCTGTTCGTGTGGGACAACCTGCGCGCACGCCGGCAGCCCGAGAGGACGGACACGCAGCCGGCATGAGCGTATCGGCCTCTCCTGCCATAACCGAACACCGCGGCGACCGGCCGATGCGTGCCATTGGCCTGCGCCTGCTCGCCATGCTGATGCTCGCCGCCACCTATGTCTGCGGCAAGCTGCTGGCGGACCGCGCTGTCAGCATCGGCGAGATTGTCTTCTATCGCCAGCTCTTCGCTTTCCCACTGGTCACGGGCTGGCTGCTGGCAACCATGGGTCCAGCCGCGATCAAGACAACGCGCATCGGCATGCACATCTCCCGCTCCACGCTCGGCATGATCGGGATGCTGCTCAATTTCGGCGCGGTGGCGCTTCTGCCTTTGGCGGAATCGACGTCCATCGCCTTCACCATGCCGATCTTCGCTACCATCCTCTCGGCCATCGTACTGCGCGAGCAGATCGGCCGCCACCGCTGGAGCGCGGTGTTATTCGGCTTTGTCGGCATTCTCATCATGGCGCATCCGGAGTCGCAGAATCTCGCCAGCCTAGGCGTCATCGTGGCGCTGGCTGGCGCAGTGGTGACGGCCATCGTCTCCATCGTGCTACGCGACCTCAACCGCACCGAGTCGGCACCGGCCATCGTCTTCTGGTTCACCGCCATTTCGCTGCCGCCATTGGGCATCCTCGCCTTCGCCACCGCCACGGCGCATGATGCAGCCACCTGGGGCATGCTCCTCCTGCTCGGCATCACCGGCGGCGCGGCACAGCTCCTGATGACCTTCGCGTTGCGCTGGGCGCCGGTCTCGCTCGTCATCCCCATGGATTACAGCCAGCTCGTCTGGGCGACCTGGGCGGGCTGGGTCTTCTGGGGAAGCTGGCCCACTGCGGCGAGCTGGGTGGGTGCGGCGATGATCGCGGCGAGCGGGCTCTACATCGCCTGGCGCGAGCATGTCCGCCGCAGCGCAGCGCTCAGTCCGGACGAGGACCGCGCCGGAAGATCAGGCTGAGATTATTGGCTGGCATCTCGACGAGCCGCTTGAATGCCAATCCCCGCGCCTGCGCTGCCGCCGTCACATCCGCCACGTCGCGCAGGCCCCAATCGGGATTACGCGTGCGCAACGACCGGTCGAAAGCGAGATTGCCCGGCGCCGTCTCCACCTCCGCTCGCAGATAAGGGCCATAGAGATAGAGCACGCCGCCCTCCGGCAGCAGCCGCGCCGCCCCGTCCAGCAGCCCGAGCGTCGCCGCCCAAGGGCAGATGTGGACCATGTTGATGCAGAGTAGCGCATCGGCTTCCAGCACTGGCCACGCCGCATCGCTTGCGTCCAGCATGACGGGAGGCGCGACATTGGGGAGGTTGGCCTCGCCCGCCCAGGCGGCAATGGAGCGCAGCGCGGAGGGGTCGGGATCGCTCGGTTGCCACTGGAGCGCTGGAAAGACCTGCGCGAAATGGACGACATGCTCGCCCGATCCGCTCGCCACTTCCAGCACCGTGCCGCGTGCCGGCAGAACCTGGCGCAGCACCGTGGCGATGGCATCGCGATTGCGCAGGGTCGCGGGCGCGTAACGCTTGCTTCCCTCCTGCGCGGCATCGCACGCGAGCCAGGGAACCAGTGTGTCTGCGCTCATGCCGGCTTGTCCTTGGCTTGCGCCAGCAGCGCGCGGGCACGAAGGCCCATTTCCACCCGCTGGGCCGCGACGAAGCCGAGTGCCCCAGCCAGCATCACGTCCGTCGCCGCCATCAGCCGCGCGGGGTCCATGTCGCCGCCGTTTTCCATATAGCCGCGCGCGCCGTAGCGCAGCAGCACGAGCAGGAAGAGCACGATCATCGCCGCGCGCGAGCCCTGCTGGCTCACCGCATGCGTCTGCGGATCGACATGGATCGCCATGTGCGTGCCACGATACCAGCCGGCTGCCGCACCCGCCGCGAGTGCCAGCGCCGCATAGAGCCAGACGATACCCGCCGGCGGATGCGCGACGAACAGCAGCGCGACGAGGCCGGCATAGACTGCCGGCAGCACCCACAGCCGCTCGACGCGCAATGGCCGCATCCGCCGCTCGCGCCGTATCCGTAAGGCGAGCACCAGCGCCAGCAGCCCGAAGCTGAGGATCGTGGCGACCCATTGCTGGTCGTTTTGGGGCATGGTCGTTTCTTTCCTCCGTCCGTGAGCGGGTGCAATGTCCCCATGACGCTTTTAGCGAAACCTAGGGTTTCGGGCACAGGAGATCCCAGCTTCCGCTGGGATGACGTGAGGACGCGCCCGTCTCAATGCACGCGCCGGTCCAGCTTGTTGCCATAGATCCGCCGATGCGCCGTCTCGGCGAAACGGTCGGTCATGCCAGCGATATAATCCACCACATGGCGGCTGTGCATTGGCTCCTCTACCGGGCCGCCCCTCCAGCCCTCGCCCATCAGCGCGGGCTGCGCGTGATAGGCCTCGAACAGGTCCGAGACGACGATGCGCGCTCGATCCGCGCCCGCAAGCTGGAGTGGGTGATGATAAAGATTAGCGTACATAAAGCGCTTCAATTGCCGCTCGGCTTCGCGCATCTCATCGGAAAAGGCCGCCATGGCCCGGCCGGCTTCGCGTATGGCCTGCGCGTCCGCGTCTTCAAGCCCGGCGGCGGCAAGATTGGCGCGGGTGGTCGCGATAAGATCGTTGACCATATGGCCGATCTGCTCGCGGACCAGTTCCCGCAGCAGCTCGGGCGCCGGCACGTCGGGATAGCGCGCGGTCACTTTTGCCCAGTTACGTGCCACCAGCGGCACTTCCAGAAGCTGCTCCAGCGTCAGGATGCCGGCGCGCAGCCCATCGTCGATGTCGTGATTATCATAGGCAATATCGTCGGCGATTGCCGCGACCTGCGCCTCCAGAGAAGGCCAACTGGCAAGATCGAGCGGCATGGCCGCATCCGCCTCGCGGATGGCCCAGCTGGGCGCGAGAACGGGGCCGTTATGCTTGGCGAGGCCTTCCAGCATCTCCCAGCTCAGGTTAAGGCCGGGGAAGCGCGGATAGGGACTGTCGAGCAGCATCAGCGTGCGCAGGCAATGCGCATTGTGATCGAAGCCGCCGCGCCCGGCCAGCGCCTCTTCGAGCGCGTCCTCGCCCGCATGGCCGAAGGGCGGATGGCCGATGTCGTGCGCCAGGCACAATGCTTCGGTCAGGTCCTCATTGAGACCGAGCACGCGCGCCACGGCCCGGCCGATCTGCGCCACTTCCAGGCTATGCGTCAGGCGGACGCGATAATGGTCCCCATCGGGCGCAATGAACACCTGCGTCTTGTGGCGCAGGCGACGGAAGCTGATCGAGTGGATGATCCGGTCGCGGTCGCGCTGGAACATGTCGCGCGGGCCGCGCTGCTCGCCACCCGGCTCATCGTGCAGACGGCCGCGACTGCTAGCGGGATCGCAGGCATAGGGCGCCAGCCGGTGAAGACCGGCGCTCACTGCGCGCCGATCTTCTTGATTTCCTCACCGGCCTCGCTCTGCCACACGAACGCATCGCCGCCGGCCTTCTTGATCGCCGCAACCACCTCACGCGCGCGCTCGGGCTTGGCATAGGGGCCGATGAGCAGCCGATTGGTGGCGCCCCAATCGACATACCAGCCGCTTTCATCGCCAATGGCGTCCCCGTAAGTGCGGCGGAAGCGGCGCAGGTCGAAGCCGAGCGCGCTCACATTCTTGCCAGCGGCAAGCTGCACCCAGGTGCGTGCGGGATTGTCCTTGAGCTTCTTCTTGGCGGCAGCTTCCGCCTTGGCCTTGGCCTCCTTCTCGGCCTTGGCCTTAGCCTCGCGCTCGGCCTTCGCCTTGTCGGCCTGGATCTTGGCAAGCGCCTGGAGATCGACCGCAGTGGCAGGCCGCGACCGCTCCGCCTCGGGCACGGTGAGCGAGGAGAGCGCGGTGGCAAGCGTACGCTCCGGCGTCGCCGGCGTGAGTGTGGCCGGTGCGGGCTGTGACGGCGCCGGGGTGGGCGTGACCGCACCACCCGTCAGCGTGGTCGGCGGCTGCGAGCGCGCGGGCGCCGGCGGCGGTGGCGGCGGTGCCGACGCTTGCGTCACTGGCGCAGGCCGCGGTGGCGCTGCCTGCGTTTGCGCCGGTGTCCGGCTCGGCGGCGCTGCCGCGGCCTGCGCGGCCACGCTCGCCGCTCGGTTTCGCTCGCGCCGCGTGGTGGTGGTCTTGCGCTCGGCCCTGGCGGGCTCGGCCGGCTTCGTTTCGCGCGCCGCGACTGTCGCCGGGGCCTGAGCGGGCACGGCCAGACGCAGCACGTTGGCAGGGAAATCGCCGTAATGCGCGGCAGCAGCCTTCTGCGCAGGCGTGAGCAGCGACACACGGGCCATATAGGGATCGAGCGCATCGGCCAGGCCCTTGGGCATCACGCTCTGGGTGATGTTGCGCGCTTCGCCAACCCGACCGTTCATCGCATAGATGAACGCGCGGAAGCGCCAGGCTTCGCGATCGCCGGCAGTCAGGGCGGGCTCCAGCAGCTTGTCCGCCTCCGCCAGATGACCCGAGATGCCGAGCGACACGGCGTAACGGATCACTGTCTTGCTGTCGCCCGGATTGGCCCGCAGCGCCGCCTGATAGTCGCGCTGCGCCTTGGCTTGCTGCCCCGTCAGGTCGTAAGCGAGCCCCCGGTCGGCCAGATTGTTGCCGATCGGCTCGCCCAGCGCTTCGGCCGCGTCGTAATTGGCGGCTGCGTCCTCCGGCTGCTTGAGCGCGAGCTGCACGCCGGCGAGCCCCATCTTGACGCGTCCTAGCCGGGGATTGACGGTATTGGCGCGCGTGAAGAAGCCATTGGCGGCTTGCACGTCCCCCAGGTCGAGCGCGGCCTGGCCGGCGCCAAGCAGCGCATCCACATCCTGCGGATTGCGCGCGATGCGGGAGAGATTGCTGTTGAGCCGCTCGACGGCGGCCGCCGGCGGCAGTGGCTGCACCACAGCGCCGCTCTGGGCCTGAAGGGGGGATGACAGCCCAAGAGACGGCACGACGAGCGCCGCCGCCATCATCCAAATCGTCCGTGTCACGCGCCCTCTTCCTTTCGGCGCCGGAGCCGCCACCACGCGGCGCTCCGGTCCCGTCGACCTACTGATTGTTCTGGCGATTGAGGAAGCGCGGCACTTCAAAATCGCTGTTGCGTCCGCGATTGCCGTCATCGTCGTCCTCGCTGCCCCGCGCGTTGCCGCGCGCGAGCTGCGACATGCGCTCGAAAAGCGTGCCGCCCACGGAGCGGGATGCAGGTGCCGGCTCAGGTTCCGGCGCGGGTACGGGCTCTACGACCGGTTGCACGATGTCTTCCAGAACCAGTTCGTCTTCGCCAGTGATGTCGTCGAACGTCGCGACAGGCGGCGGCGCGGCGGGGGCAGCAGCGGCAGGCGCCAGCGCGTCGTCGCCCTTGTCCCCATCTGTCTCACCCAGAACGAAGTGCTGGGCCGGCGGCTCAGCGGCGGGCTGCACCGCTGGGGTCTCGCGCACCGGAGCGGCAGGTGCGGCTGCGGGGGCGGCAACCGGTGCCGGCGTGATCTGCGGTTTGCTCATCTGAACCGGACGGGCCAGGCCCGCGCTCATTTCACCCAGGCGAAAGGGCTGGCTCTTGGGTTCGCTGGGCGCCACGCCTTCCATGTCGATGCCCGTGGCAACCACGGAGACGCGGATACGTCCGTTGAGATTTTCGTTGAAGGCGCTGCCCCAGATGATGTTGGCATCGGGATCGACCAGCTCGCGGATATAGTTGGCGGCTTCGTCCACTTCCATGAGCCGCATGTCCTCGCCACCGGTGATCGAGACGATGACCCCCTTGGCGCCGCGCATCGAAACGCCGTCGAGCAGCGGATTGGCAATGGCCTTCTCAGCGGCCTCGAGCGCGCGACCGTCGCCCTCGGCCTCACCCGTTCCCATCATTGCCTTGCCCATTTCCTCCATCACCGAGCGCACGTCGGCGAAGTCGAGGTTGATGAGGCCCGGCATGACCATGAGGTCGGTAATGCCCCGGACGCCCTGCTGGAGCACTTCGTCCGCCATAATGAACGCTTCCTTGAAGGTCGTGTTCGGGTTGGCGATCAGGAAGAGGTTCTGGTTGGGAATAACGATGAGCGTGTCGACGTGCTTTTGCAGTTCCTCGATGCCGGCCTCGGCCGAGCGCATGCGGCGCGAGCCTTCGAAGGTGAAGGGCTTAGTGACGACACCGACGGTGAGCACGCCCTTTTCCTTGGCGGCCTTGGCGATGACCGGCGCCGCGCCCGTGCCCGTGCCGCCTCCCATGCCGGCGGCGATAAAGCACATGTGGACGCCATCGAGCATCTCCAGCACTTCGGCGATAGTCTCTTCTGCGGCGGCGCGGCCGATGTCGGGCCGCGAGCCAGCGCCCAGACCCTCGGTAATGCGCGGGCCGAGCTGGATGCGGCGCTCCGCCGGCGAGGCATTGAGCGCCTGCGCATCGGTATTGGCGACGATGAAATCGACCCCGTCCACCTGCGCCGCGATCATGTTGGCGATGGCATTGCCGCCCGCGCCGCCAACACCGATCACGGTGATCCGTGGCTTGAGTTCGTCCACATGGGGCGGACCGATTTCAATGCTCATCTAGATAATCTCCTCCGGGCGCCATGTGCGCCGTTCTTGATCGGGTTTCATGCACCAGTTGCTGGCCCAATTCATCCCCCTTTTTTGGCCAGCCGACCAAAAATCAGGATGGGCGGGGGCCCGTTTTCTGCTTCCCCCGCGGCGGCCCGCGCCGCCCGCTCGCGACGTCGCACATCAATAGGCCGTGCGCATCGTCGAGAACAAGCGGCGGATCGCCTCGGACCAGCGCGCCCGCGTCGGCGAGGTGAGTGCCGCGCCATCGAAGCGCAGGTCCACCCGGTCCGTCGCGGCATGGAAGGCGAGGCCCGCCAGCGTCGAGAAAGCGGGCCCGCGATGCGCCTCGGGCAAGCCGTCAAGCGCCTTGGGCTTGCCGATGCGCACGGCACGGCCGAGCGCCGTCTGCGCATAATCCGCAATGCCCTTGAGCTCGGCCCCGCCGCCGGTCAGCACCACCTGCCGCCCGACCGGCGAGTGGAAACCCATCTCGTCCAGCGCGCGGGAAACCTCGCCCATGATCCGGTTCATGCGTTCGCAAATGACGCCGACCAGCTCGGCGCGCGTCACCTTGCGCGGCTCGCCCTTCTCCGTCGTGCTCGCTACCGGCGCGATCTCGATCGTCTCGCGAAAGTCGCGCGGGTTCTGGAGCGCAGAGCCATAAAAGCATTTCATCCGTTCGGCCTGGCTGCGGCGGATGCCGAAGGCGGAGGCAATGTCGTCGGTGATGTCGGCCGCGCCGATGGGAATGGAGCGCAGGCCCACCAGCATGCCGCCGATATGGAGCGAGACGTTGGTGACGCCCGCCCCCAGCTCGACGAGCGCCACGCCCAGATCGCGCTCCTCGTCCGTGAGGCAGGCCATGGCCGTGGCAATGGGCGCGGCGACGATGCGGTCCACGTCAAGATAGGCGCCGCGCACCGCCGTCTCCAGATTGTGCAGCGGCGCGCCATCGGCCAGCACCACATGCACGTCCACGCCCAGCCGCTCGGCATGGAGGCCCTGCGGGCGGGTGACGCCGCGCATCCGGTCGATGGTGTAAAGCGCCGGGTGCGCCTGGAGCAGCACACGCCCTTCCGGGTCGATGCGCTCACGCGCCCGGTCAAACAGCGCATCGATGTCCGCCTGCTCGATGGCACGGCCGCCAATGGTCATCTCGACCGGCTCGACCTTGCTCTCCACCGCGCCTGCCGAAAAGGAGAGCACTACGTTCTCGATATTGGTGCCGGCGACCTTCTCGGCCTGCTCGATGGTCTCGCGCACGGCCAGTTCGGTGCGCTCCATGTCCGCCACGAAGCCGCGGCGCACGCCCCGGCTCTCGCGCTGGCCGGTGCCGAGCACGGCGAGCGCGCCGGTCTCTGTCTTGCGCGCGATCAGCGCGGAGACCTTCCAGCTGCCGATGTCGATGGCGGTGATGAGACCGTCCGCGCGTGCTGCCGCCATGCCTCAGCCCTGTCGCCCCGCGATGGCGAGGGCCGCGGTCTTGCCCGCTTCGGCGCTCGCGCTGCCTTCCTCCGGGGCCGGCGGATCGACCGGAATGGCGCCTGTGCCTTCCGCCGCCGCCGGCACCGCGCCGGCGTCGCCGCCGCTACGGCCGGGCGGCAGGCGCAGCACGAAGCGCGAGGGATCGCGCATATCGAAGCGCACAATGCCGCGCCCCAGCAGGCGATCGACGCCATCCATCCGCGCGAAGTTGACCAGTGCGGCCGCCGCCTCGGCCTCACCCTCGGGCAAAGCCAGCGTCTCGCCGGACTGGAATTGCAGATCCCACCGGCGATTGCCGACCCAGGTCGCGCCGGCCAGCATCGGCTTGAGCGCGGGCGCCGCCTCCATCAGCTTGCCGAGCGCTGCGGTCTGGTGATTGGCCTCGGGCCCGACCACCAGCGGCAGGTCCGGCATCGCACGGGGGTCCACGCGGGCCAGCACCACACCGCTGCCGTCGATAAGGCTGAGCTTGCCTTCGCGTTGCCACACCGCCGCCGGACGCCGCTCCACGATATTGACCACCAGCGTATCGGGCAGGCGGCGCGAGACGCGCGCGTCCTCCACCCAGCCGAGCGTCATGATGCGGGCGCGCAGCCCCTCCAGGTCCAGCGCCAGCATGGAGCGATCGACCTGGCTCAGCGCCTGGTTATAGACCGGCAGCTCGTCCATATGCTCGGTGCCGCGCACTTCCACCTTGGCGACGCGCAAGCCCGCGCGGCTGGCCATATCGCTGGCCTCGGCCCAGAGCATCGCCGGCAGGCCGAAGAACAGCGCCGTGAGCCACAGCATGCCCAACAGCACCAGCCCCAGCACCCAGGTCATCAGCCGGTAGAGCTGCGCTTCGCTGAAGGGCAGCACGTCGAGCAGCCGGGCGGTCCACGCCTTGCGCGGAGACGGCCGCCGTGCCCGCCCCCCCCGGGCGCCGCGCGCATTGTTGCGCCGGATCGTCGCCGTGTTCATGCTTTCGCTCCCTTGCGCGCACCCGTCCGCCCGACCGGCCGCGCCAATGCCTCGGCGATGATCGCCTCGACCAGCTCACCATAGCTCATGCCGAGATGTTTCGCCTGTTCCGGCACCAGGCTCAAGGGCGTCATGCCCGGCTGGGTGTTCACTTCGAGCAGAAAGAGGCCGTCGAGCCCGCGCGTATCGTCCCAGCGGAAGTCGGAGCGCGACGTGCCCCGGCAGCCGAGCAGGCGGTGCGCCTCCAGCGCAATCTCCATCATCCGCGCCGCGATGTCGGCCGGCACGTCGGCGGGGCAGACATGCTCGGTGAGGCCATCGGTATATTTGGCGTCATAATCGTAGAAACCGCTCTTGGGCCGCAGTTCGGTGACGCACAGCGCCCGCTCGCCCAGCACCGCGACAGTCAGTTCCCGCCCCCGGATGAACGGCTCGGCCAGCAGCGCATCGAACATCTGCCACGGCCCGGCCACGGAGCGGCCAATGGGGTTGCCGTAATTACCCTCCGCCGTGACGATGGCGACGCCGACGGAGGACCCCTCGTTAACCGGCTTCACCACATAGGGGCGCGGTAGCGGATCGGCGGCGAACAGGCTCTCGCTCGTCACCACGCCACCGCCGGGCATGGGAATGCCATGCGGCACGAGATGCTGCTTGGTGAGCATCTTGTCGATGGCGATGACGGACGTCGCCATGCCGCTATGGGTATAGACGAGGCCGAGGATGTCCATGAGGCCCTGCACCGAGCCATCCTCGCCCGGTACGCCGTGCAGCGCGTTGAACACCACGTCGGGATCGGCAGCCAGCAGCCGGGCGGGCAGGTCGCGCCCCTCGGCCGGCGTTGCACCCATGTCGATGGCAGTGACGGCATGGCCCCGCGCTTCCAGCGCCGCGACGATGCCGCGCCCGCTGGAGAGCGAGACCTCCCGCTCGGCCGACCAGCCGCCCATGAGGACGGCGACCTTCCAGGGCCCGGCGCTCATGCCGGCCGCCCCACGCGCTGGATTTCCCATTCGAGCGTGATGCCACTCTTCTCCTTCACGCGCCGACGCACATCTTCGCCCAGCGCTTCGATCTGCGCGCTCGTCGCCGCGCCGGTGTTGATGAGGAAATTGGTGTGCTTCTCGCTCACTTGCGCGCCGCCCAGTGTCAGGCCGCGGCAGCCAGCCGCGTCCACCAGCGCCCAAGCCTTTTCGCCGGGCGGGTTCTTGAAGGTGGAGCCGCCGGTGCGGCTGCGCAGCGGCTGCGAACTCTCGCGCGCGACGGAGATGCGGTCCATCTCGGCCTGGATCGTCTCGGGCGCCCCGGCATGGCCGCGGAAGGTGGCGCTCACCACCACGGCACCCTCGGGCAGGGCGCTGTGCCGATAGGTGTAGCCCAGCGCCGCCGCGGGCAGGGTCCGCCGCTCACCCGTGCGGAGGACCACGTCGCAATCAACGAGAATGTCGCACGTCTCGCGGCCATAGGCGCCGCCGTTCATGCGCACGAAGCCGCCGACCGTGCCGGGAATGGAGCGGAGGAACTCGAGGCCGCCAATGCCCGCATCGCGCGCAGTGGACGAGACGAGAATGCCCGAGGCGCCGCCGCCGCAGCGCAGTGTCGTCGCGTCGAGCCGCTCGACCCGCGCGAACGCCTTGCCGAGCCGCACGACCACGCCCGGCACGCCACCATCACGCACGATGAGGTTGGACCCCAGCCCCAGCGCCATCACCGGCATATCGGCGGGAATAGCCGCGAGGAAAGCGCACAGATCGTCGGTATCGGCCGGCTCGAACAGCCAGTCCGCCGCACCGCCGCTCTTGAACCAGACGAGCGGCGCCAGCGGCGCGTGCGCCGTCAGCCGTCCACGCACCGGGGGCATCTGCGTCAATGCGGCGGCTGCATTCATGGCCGCCCCCGCCAGGCGTCGAACCAGCGGCTGGTCAGGCCGGCGCTCATGGCCTGCGCCTCGCGCATCATCGCGGCGCTATCGTTGCGGCGCTCCACTTCCCGCAACATGTCGCCGGTGAGCTTGAGGCCCTGCGCATGCACTTCGATCATGCGGCGCTGCATCTCGATGCCAATGGCCATCAGCTCCCACATCAGCGGCGTTCCGCCCGGGCGCGCTCGATGCCCCCGGCCAGGCCCGCCGCCCATTTGGTGATGTCACCCGCGCCCAGGCATACGATCATATCGTCCACACGCACTTCCTCCGCCAGCGCCCGGGCCAGCGCATCGGCATCGGCGATGGCGTGCGCGGCGCGGTGACCCCGGCGCTTGAGTCCGGCGACCAGCGCATCGGCATCGACCCCGTCGATCGGCACCTCGCCCGCCGGATAGACGGGCGCCACATAGACCTGATCGGCATCGTTAAAGGCCTGCTGGAACTCGTCCATGAGGTCGTGCAGGCGCGTGAAGCGGTGCGGCTGCACCACTGCGATCACCCGCTCCCGCGCACCTTCACGCGCCGCCGCCAACACCGCGCGGATCTCGACCGGATGGTGGCCGTAATCGTCTATGACGATGGCGCTCCCACCCGGCAGCGCCACCTCGCCCACCTTGGTGAAACGCCGCTTGACGCCGCCAAAGCGCTCGAAACCGCACTGAATGGTCGCATCATCGATGCCCATGTGCAGCGCCACGCCGATGGCCGCCATGGCATTGGATACATTGTGTCGCCCCGGCATGGGCAGGAGAATATTCTCGATGCGTCGGATTCTGCCGTCGCGCTCGCGGATCTGCACGTCGAAGCGGTTGCCGCCGGGAATGGGCCGCACATTTTCGCCGCGAATGTCGGCCTGCGCCGAGAAGCCGTAAGTGACGATGCGCCGGTCCTGCACACGCGGCAGGATGGCCTGCACTTCCGGGTGATCGAGGCAAAGCATTGCCGCGCCGTAGAAAGGCGTATTGCCGACGAACTCCACGAAGGCATCCTTCACGCGCTCGAACGAGCCGTAATGGTCGAGATGCTCCGGGTCGATATTGGTAACGACCGCGATGGTGCCGTCGAGGCGCAGGAAGCTGCCATCGCTCTCGTCGGCCTCCACCACCATCCAGTCCGAAGAGCCCAGGCGCGCATTGGAACCGTAGCTGTTGATGATCCCACCGTTGATGACGGTGGGATCGATGCCGCCGGCATCGAGCAACGCGGCGACCATGGAGGTGGTGGTGGTCTTGCCGTGCGTGCCCGCCACCGCCACGGTGGACTTGAGGCGCATCAGCTCGGCCAGCATCTCCGCGCGGCGGATCACCGGCACGCGCTTCTCCAGCGCCAGCTCCACCTCGGGATTGCCGCGCTTGATGGCAGTGGAGGTCACCACCACGGCGGCATCGCCCAGATTCTCCGCCTTGTGGCCGATCATCACCTTGATGCCCAGATCACGCAGATGCTGGATGACATAGCCCTCCGCCATGTCGCTGCCCTGCACGCTGTAGCCCATATTGTGCATCACCTCGGCAATGCCGGACATGCCGATGCCGCCGATGCCGATGAAGTGGATCGTGCCGATCTCTGTGCCCACGCCCTTCATGCGCGGCACTCCGTCCCGTGGTCCGAGGAAATGCCGGTCTTGCTGAGCTTGTCGAAACGCATGGCTTTTTCTTTTATTGAGGAGGGCAAAGAATAAGAGCCCGTCGTGAACCGTAGGGCAAAGAGGGCGGATGGCGCAGAGCTGCTCCGCATCATACCCCCGCGCCGGCCAGGCCGGTCATGGCGAACCCTTCATCCGCGCGCACGGTGTCGATGGTCTGCGGCGCCGGACCGAAGCTCTCGATGAGATCGGCAAGGTCCTTTGCGGCATCCGGACGGCCGCAGCCCCGCGCGCGCTCGGCCGCATTCATCAGCGCGCCCGGCTCCATCGCCAGCTTCTGCATCTGCTTGGCAAGCTCCGTGGGCGTGAAGCGGGTCTGGTCGATGGCCCGCGCGCCGCCGGCGGCGACCATCTCGCGCACATTATAGGCCTGGTGATTGTCCATGGCGCTCGGCAGGGGAATGAGGATCGCGGGCCGGCCGGCGGCGGTCAGCTCGGCGATGGTGGAGGCGCCCGCCCGGCCGATCACCAGATGCGACCAGCCCAGCTTCCCCGGCATGTCTTCGATATAAGTGGAGAGGTCGGCCGGAATCTCCAGCTCAGCATAAGTGGCGCGCACGGTCTCGATGTCCTCGGGCCGGCACTGCTGCGTCACCTGCATGCGCCGCCGGAGCGAGATGGGGAGCAGCCCCAGCCCCGCCGGCACCACCTGAGAGAGAATGGAAGCACCCTGGCTGCCGCCCGTCACGAGCAGGCGCAGCACGCTCTCGTCGGAGAGGAAGGGAAAAGGCTCCTCACGCAGATCGAGCACCGACTGGCGCACCGGATTGCCGACCAGATAGGTCTTACCGGCATGGCGGCCCGGAAGGCGCAGCACATCGGGATAGGCCGTGGCGATCGCCGCCACCTTCCGCGCGACGAGACGGTTGACCCGGCCGAGCACGGCGTTCTGCTCGTGAATGATGGTGGGGATCTTCTCGGCAAAGGCGCCGAGCAGCGCGGGCAGCGCCGGATAGCCGCCAAAGCCCACGACCGCCGAAGGCTCGAAGGAGCGATAAAGCGCGCGCGCCATGCGCCGCCCCTCCAGAATCTGGCGAAAGCCCCGGACCCAGCCGCGCATGCCGCTGTCCATGCGGCCGGCCGGTAGGATGTGGGTCTGCACGTCCGCGAACAGGCCGGGAATCTTCGCACCGCGCTCGTCCGTCACCAGCGCCACGCGATGGCCGCGCGCGATCAGTTCCTGCGCGACGGCATGGGCCGGCACCATATGGCCACCCGTTCCACCCGCCGCCAGCACATAGTGCCGGAAAATGCTCATCGCCCGCTCCGCTTCGTCCTGTTCGAAGAGCGCGCCATATAGGGGTTGCGCCGCGTGAACGCCAGCAGCAGGCCCACGCCGCCGCACAGCGCGATCATCGAGGAGCCGCCATAGCTGATGAAGGGCAGCGTCATACCCTTGGAAGGGAAGAGCTGCACATTGACGCCCATGTTGATGACCGCCTGCATGGCCATCTGCACGGCCAGCCCGCCTGCCGCCAGGATGACGAACGGGTCATCCTCGTCCAGCAGGCGCAGCAGCACGCGCGCGACGATGGCGAAATAAAGGAGCGCGATGGCAATGCACGCGACGAGGCCGAATTCCTCGCCGATCACCGAGAAGATATAGTCGGTATGCGCCTCGGGCAGGTGGAATTTGGCGCTGCCGCCACCCGGGCCCACGCCAAAGAAGCCGCCATGGGTGATGGTGTTGTGCGCCAACTCCACCTGCGTGGGGCCGCCGCCAGCATCGGGATTGAGGCCGAGGAAGTCGTTAATGCGCTGGCGGCCGTTATCGTAAAAGAGATAGGTCAGCACGAAAAGGCCGAGCCCGCCTGCGCCCACCGCACCCATGACGCGCATCGACTCGCCCGCCATCAGCAGCAGCGCTGCCCACATGGCGCAGAACACCACCGTCTGCCCGAAATCGGGCTGGCGCATGAGCAGCAGCGCGACAATCGCCGTCAGCATGCCGGTGAGCGGCACAACCGGCAGCGAGGGATCGCGCACACGCAGCGAGAGCAGCCAGGCCGTGGTGACGATGAAGGCGGGCTTGAGGAATTCCGAGGGCTGGAAGCGCAGCGCCGCGCCGCCCAGCCAGCGGGTCGCGCCGTTCATCTCCGTGCCGATCAGCGGCACGAGCGCCAGGCAGAAACCGAAGAGCACGGCCAAGCCCACCGCCAGCCGGCGCGCTTGCACGCGCGGCAACATGCTCACGGCGATCATGACGACGAAGCCCATGACAATGGCCACGAGATGGCGATAGAAATAATGGAGCGGGTTGACCGTCACGTCGCTGGTCGAACGATCGATGGCGCCCACCGGCGAGGCGGCCGCCACCGCGACCAGCCCGATCGCGATCAACACGACGATAAGACCCAGCAGAACCCGGTCGATCTCCCAGAACCACGCCGCCAGCGCCGTGCGCTCGCGCGGCAGCGGCTTGGCGGCGCGGGGACGCAGCGGCGCCAGGGCACGGTCGAGCTGGGCGAGCGGCCCGGCGCGCGGGCGCAGCGGCGCCAGCGCCAGATCGAGCTGGGTAAGGTGGGCTTCGTCCCGGCCCGGCTTGCCGGACTCGATGCCACCCATGTCGCTCATGCCGCCCCTCCTGCCCCGCCACGGTCCGCAAGCGCCGCCACAGCCGCCGCGAAAGCGTCGCCGCGCGCCTCAAAATCACGAAACTGGTCGAAGGAGGCGCAGGCCGGCGAGAGCAGCACCACATCGCCCGGCTCGGCCTGCCGCGCGGCGCGACCCACCGCCGTCACCAGAAGCTCGCATTCCTCCACCGCAACGCCCGCCTCCCGCAGCAGCCGCGCGAACAGCGGCCCCGCCTCGCCAATGGTATAGGCGCGGGCGACATTGGGGAATCCTGCCGCGCAGTCTTCCAGACTATCGCTCTTGGCGAGCCCGCCCAAAATCCAGTGGACGCGCGGCCGTCCCTCGACCGGCGGCCAGGCCGCGAGGGCCGGCGCGGTGGAGGCGGCGTTGGTCGCCTTGCTGTCGTTGACGAAGAGCACGCCGCCGCGCTCGCCCACGCGCTGCATGCGGTGCGGCAGGCTGGCATAGCTGGCGAGCGCCACCAGCGTGACATCGCGCGCGATACCCAGCGCATCGGCGACGGTGATCGCCACGGCCGCATTCTGGGCATTGTGCGGCCCCTGCAAGGCGGGCCAGTCGAGTTGCGCTGCCGGGTCCACATCGGCGGCGGAAACGGTGCGGGCATTCGGCAATGCGGCGGCCGCGCGGCGCGTCACAGCGTCGTCGGTCGCGATCACGGCCGCGCTCGCTGCCGACTGCATCGCGAACAGCCGCATCTTGGAGGCGACGTAGCCCTCGAACCCGTTGTAGCGGTCAAGATGGTCGGGCGTGACGTTGAGCAGCACCGCGACATCGCAATCGAGGCTGAAGGTGATATCGATCTGGTAGCTGGAAAGCTCCAGCACATAGACGCCGCCCGCCGGCAGAGGATCGCGCGAGAGGATGGGCAGGCCGATATTGCCGCCCATCAGCGTCGGCACGCCGGCCGTCTTGATGATATGATGAATGAGCGCCGTGGTCGTCGACTTGCCGTTGGTGCCGGTAATGCCCACCACCTTGTGGGGCGGAAGGCTGGCGCGCGCCTGCGCGAACAGCTCGATATCGCCGATCACCGGCACCCCAGCGGTGCGGGCACGCGTGGCGATGGGGTGGCGGTTGAGCGGCACGCCTGGCGAGACGATGACGGCATCGAACCCGTCCAGCATCATCTCCATGGGGTCGGCCAGCGTCGCCTTCCCGGCAACCTGCGCACGCGCATCCTCGCGCTGGTCCCAGGCGAAGACGATGGCGCCGCTGGCCGCCAGCGCGTCGACCGTCGCCAGCCCGGAGCGCGCCAGCCCCAGCACCGCGTAGCGTTTTCCGCGAAAGGCCGGCGAGACGATCATGCGCGCCTCACCGCAGCTTGAGCGTGGCGAGGCCCGCCAGCGCCAGCACGAAGGAAATGATCCAGAAGCGGATCACCACGGTGGATTCCGCCCAGCCGAGCTGCTCGAAATGATGGTGGATGGGCGCCATGCGGAACACCCGCTTGCCGGTGCGCTTGTACACGGCGACCTGGATGATGACACTGAGCGCCTCGGCCACAAACAGGCCACCGATCACGCCGAGCACGATCTCGTGATGCGCCGCGACGGCGATAACGCCAATGGCGCCGCCCAGCGCCAGGCTGCCGGTGTCGCCCATGAACACGGCGGCCGGTGGCGCATTGTACCAAAGGAAGGCGAGGCACGCACCGACCATCGCGCCGCACAGGATGACGAGATCACCCGCGCCGGGCACATGGGGAATGCCGAGATATTGCGCATAATCCGCGCGGCCGACGATATAGACAATGAGCATGAAGGCCATGCAAGCGACGACCACCGGCATGGAGGCGAGCCCGTCCAGACCGTCCGTCAGGTTCACCGCATTGCCGAACGACACGATAACGAAGGCGCCAAAGAGATAATAAAAAGGCCCCAGGTCCAGGGCGCCGCCGCTCCAGAAAGGCAGATAGAGCAACGTGCCGTTGCGGCTTACGATCATCCAGGTGGCGATGCCGGCGATCAGGAATTCGGCGATCAGCCGGGAGCGGCCGGAGAGCCCCTTGTGGCTCGCTTTCGTCACCTTGTCATAATCGTCGAGGAAGCCGATGGCGCCAAAGCCGAGCGTCACGAACAGGCAGGCCCACACATAGATGGAGGCCACGTTCATCCACAGCAGCACCGCCACGACCAGCGCGGTCAGGATCATCAGCCCGCCCATGGTCGGCGTGCCGCGCTTGGCGAGGTGGGTCTGCGGTCCATCGGTGCGGATCGGCTGCCCCTTGCCCTGCCGCACGCGCAGCCAGCCGATGAAGCGCGGCCCGATGATGAGGCCGATGACCAACGCCGTGACGATCGCCGCGCCGGCGCGGAAGGTGAGATAGCGCACCAGATTGAGGATGCCGGGGAAACCGAGCTGTTCGGCAAGCCAATAGAGCATTAGGCCGTCTCCCCCACCAACGCGGCCACCAGCCGCGCCAGGCCCATGCTGTTCGAACCCTTGACCAGAATCACGTCTCCATCCCTGAGCAGCGCCGCGGCGCGATCGATCGCCTCGTCGGCGCCGGCCACATGCGCGACATCGATCCGGCCCGCCAGCGCCTGCGCGAGCGGCGTCATTTCGTCTCCGACGAGCAGTGCGAAATCCACGCCAGCCGACAGGAGCGGGTCGGCGAGCCCGACATGCAGCGCCTCTGACTGAGCGCCCAGTTCTTTCATCGCACCCAGAATGGCGATGCGCCGGCCCGCCGGTTCCTCGCCTAGCTGTGCCAGCGTAGCGGCCATGGAGGCGGGATTGGCATTATAGGCTTCGTCGATCAGCAACGCTTCGCCGTCCGCAGTGGGGACGCGGTATCGTGCGCCCCGGCCCGCCATGCCCGGCAGGCAGGCGAGCGCCAGCCCCGCAATCCCCAGATCGCCGCCCGTTGCCTGCACCGCAGCCAGTACCGCCAGCGCATTGGCGATCCAGTGCCGCCCCGGCATCGACAGGGTGAAGCTGAGGCGGGCGTTGGGCAGCCGCGCGGTCACCAGCGTAGCGCCATCGCCTGTCGCCATTGTTTCCAGAGCCTGCACGTCCGCGCCCTCGCCCAAGCCGAACGTGACGATGCGCCCGGCATAGGGCTCGGCGGCGCGCACGAGCAGGTCGCAATGCGGTGAATCGAAGGGAATGATCGCAGTGCCGCCCTCGACCAACCCCTCGAAGATCTCCGCCTTGGCCCGCGCGATCCTCTCCTCAGTGCCAAAATATTCGATGTGCGCGGGCGCAATGGTGGTGACGACGGCGACATGGGGCCGCACCTGCGCGGTCAGCGCCCGCAGTTCGCCCTCATGGTTCATGCCCATCTCGAACACGCCGTAGCAAGTGTCTTCCGGCATACGGGCAAGGCTCAGCGGCACGCCGACATGATTATTGTAGCTCTTGAGGCTGCGATGGGCGCGGCCGGGGCGCATCCGGTCGAAGGCGTGGAACAGCGCCTCCTTGGTGCCGGTCTTGCCGGCCGAGCCGGTGACGCCCACAATGGCCGCCTGCGTGCGCGCCCGCCCCGCGCGACCCAGCGCCTCCAGCGCCGCGAACGTATCGGCCACCCGCACATGCGGCGCCGCGACGGGCCGGTCGACCAGCAGCCCCGCCGCGCCCGCCGCCAGCGCGCGGTCGATGAAGGCGTGACCATCGGCCTGCTCGCCCTTCATCGCCACGAAAAGGTCGCCGGGACGAACCTCCCGACTGTCGAACGCGACGCCAGAAACGGAGAAGGGCGCCGAAAGCGCCCCGCCGGTTGCGTTCGCGATGCTCTCCCCGGTCCAGAGCGGCATCATGCGGCGCACTCCCGCGCCACGGTCACATCGTCGAAGGGCAGCACCCGGTCGCCGATGATCTGGCCCTGCTCGTGGCCCTTGCCGGCAAGCAGCACGATGTCCTGCGGCCCCGCTTGTGCAATGGCGGCGGCAATCGCGTCGCGCCGTCCCGCAATCTCCTGCGCGCCCGGTGCGCCCGCGAGGATCGCAGCGCGGATGGCGCCCGGATCCTCGCTGCGCGGATTGTCGTCGGTCACGATCACATGGTCGGAGAGATCGCTTGCCACCTCGCCCATCAGCGGCCGCTTGCCCGCATCGCGGTCGCCACCCGCGCCGAATACGGTAACAAGCCGCCCGGCTGTATGCGGCCGCAGCGCTTCGATGGCGGCGCGCAGCCCATCCGGCGTATGCGCATAGTCGACATAGACGGGCGCGCCCGCACGCGTAATGACTGCGCGCTCCAGTCGGCCGCGCACTGGCTGCACGCGCGCCAGATGTTCCAGCACCCGGGCCAGCACGCCGCCCGTCGCGAGCACGAGGCCCGCGGCAGTAAGCGCATTGGCGGCCTGATAGGCGCCGATCAGCGGCAGCGCGACCTTGTGGCGCGCGCCCTCCGCCTCGATCACCAGCGTCTGCCCGAGCTGGGTGGGCGTCCGCTCGACGAGGCGCAGCGTCTCGCCCGCCGCGCCCACCGTCATGACGTGCAGACCACGGGCCCTCGCATGATCGATCACTTCGCCCGAGCGCGGATCGTCCGCCCAGATGACCGCCGTGCCGTCCGTGTCGATCACCTCGTCGAAGAGGCGCATCTTGGCCGCGAAATAATGCTCCATGGTGCCGTGATAATCGAGATGATCGCGGCTGAGATTGGTGAACGCCCCCGCCCGTACCGGCAGCGCCTCGCTGCGATACTGCGCAAGACCATGGCTGGACGCCTCATAGGCGACATGATCGATTCCCTCGCGGGCCAACCCTGCCATGTTGGAGAGGAAGGTCACGATGTCGGGCGTGGTGAGGCCCGTCGAAACCTGATCCACACTCGTCGTGACGCCCAGCGTGCCGATGGACGCGGATTTTTCGCCGACCATGTGCCAAAGCTGGCGCGTCAACTCCACCGTCGATGTCTTGCCGTTGGTGCCCGTCACCGCCACGATCGTGGCCGGATAGGGCGCATGGAAGCGCGCCGCCATCTGTGCGAACAACCGGCGTGGCTCCGCGCTCGCAATGTGGAGGGCGCCTTCCACCTTCGCCTGCGGCCGTGCCACCACGGCAATCGCGCCCGCCGCCACCGCCGCCGGGATAAAATCCTCGCCATTTACCCGCGCGCCCTGGAACGCGCCGAACACGCAGCCCGGCGCCACCTTGCGATTGTCGATGGCGAAGCCGGTCACGGTGCGCGCGCCCTCCCCGCCGGTGATGCCTGGAGCGAGATCGGCGAGCCGGGTCATTGCGCCGTCGCCTTGACCCGGTCGGCCGGAATGAGCGGGAGCAGCTCCGTGAGATCGATGTCGCGATTGGGCTGCGGATAGACGCCGAGCAGCGGCCCGACGCGCTGGACGAACGCCTTGACCACCGGTGCCGAGGTCCAGGCGGCCGTACGCAGGCCCCAGGTCTCCTTGGCGCCCTGCGGCTCATCCATCGTCACCACCACGACATATTTGGGCTCGTCCATCGGGAAGGCGCTGGCAAAAGTCACGACGTTGGAATGGCGGCTATAGCCGCCTATACCCGGCTTCTCGCCCGTGCCGGTCTTGGCGCCGATGCGATAGCCCTCCGCATCGCCGTTGCGGCCGGTGCCGCTCTGCACGATCAGGCGCAGAAGCTGGCGCATGCGCGCGCTGGTCGCCGAGGAGAAGACCCTGCGGCCCTCCGGCTCTTCGCCGGGCTTCACCTTGACCACGGTCACGGGGTGCCACATGCCGCCATTGACCAGCGCGGCATAGGCACTGGCCAGATGCATCGGCGTGACGGCGATGCCATGGCCATAGGACGCGGTCATGTTGGTGAGCCGGCCCCAATCGCGGGGCCAGATCGACTTGTCCTGCTCGTCCAGCTCGATGCTGACCCGGCGATCGAACTCCAGCGCGCGGTAGACCTTCTGCAACGGCTCGATGCCCATCTCGTCGGCAATGCGCGCCGTGACGATATTGCTGGAGAAGATCAGCGTCTCGGGCACGTTCAGCCAGCGATTGAGGCCATCATGATCGCGGATCAGGCGGCCGGCGATCTCCAGCGGCTTGGTGGCATCATAGCGCTTGGCCATATCTGTCACCGTGCCCGCGTCCATCGCCGCGGCGATGGCGATCGGTTTGAACACCGAGCCCAACTCGTAGCGCGCCTGCACCACGCGGTTGCACAGCGGCAGGTCCTCGCACTGGATGACGCCGGGCCGCATCTTGCCGTCGGCGCCCATCACCATCGGGGGCCTCGGCATCTCGAACTTGTTGGGATTGAACGTCGGCACCGAGACCATGGCGATCACTTCGCCGGTATGGACGTCCAGCACCACGCCGGCCGCGCCCTTGGCGCGCTGCGCGGTAACGGCCTTGATCATTTCCTCTTCCAGCGCCGCCTGCGCGCGTGCATCGACCGAGAGCACCAGCGGCGCGCCGCGCATTCCCGGATCGGTCAGCCGTTTGTCGAACGAGCGCTCGACCCCCATGGCCCCATGCCCGTCGATATTGGTGAAGCCGATGAGATGCGCCGCCAGCGCGCGCTGGGGGTAGAGCCGCTCCTTCTCGCGCGGAAACTCGATGGCCACTTCGCCCAGTGCGTTGACCGCCGCCACCTGCTCGGGCAGCGCGCGGCGGCGCAGATAGGCCCAGCTCTTGCCGGACGTAAGGATGGCGTAGAATTTCTCCGCGCTCTCATCCGGAAAAATGGCGGCGAGCTTATGCGCCAGCTCGCGCCGGTCGCCCATGATCTTGTCAGGGTGAACGGAAATGGCATAGCCGTCGATATTGCGGGCCAGCGGCACGCCGTTGCGGTCCACGATGTCGGCACGAATGGGCGTGGGCGTCACGCCCGCCGAGCGCTCGGCGCGGGCATTGGCCTCCACGCCGATCCAGACCATGCGCGCGGCCAGCAACACCGTGGCCGCCGCGAACAGCAGCAGCAGCAGCATCACGCGTCCGTGCGCAATGGCCGCAATGTCGATCTTCTCGGGAATCGTGCTGGGCCGTCGCTCCGGGCGCGCGATGATCGTGGCCATCAGCGCGTCCTGCCGTTCTCTGCCCTGCCGCGCTCGCTTCTCTCCGCGGTGACCGGCGCGCGCGTATCCAGCAGCGCCTCTTCCAGCAGCGCGAGGCGAGTGGCCCGGCGCTCAGCCGGATCCGCCTTGTCCATCAGCTTGACGACGCGCGGTGCCGTTTCGGCCTTGGGCGTGGCGATCGCCACCGCCGCGCGCGGCCGGGCCGGTTCTGCAGCCACGGCGCTGCGGACCAGCGAGAAATCGGGGCCAGTATCCCGGGTCGCCGCGCGGACCGGCGCGGGCGCGGGCACCGCCGGCCCGGCCTGCGCCATCGCCGCCATCACCGGCGGAGCCGCGCGTGGCATCTCGCGGGGCTCGATCGCATCCAGCACCGCGAGCTGCTGCTCGCTGGCAATATACTGCGCAGCCGAGGGCACGGCATATTTGATGTCGCGCGCATTCCATGTCGCGAGCTGCCGCATGGTCGAGCGCGCGCTGAACTCCAGCTCCAGATAGCGGATGTTCGCCCGTGTCGCGTAGATTTGCCGCTCCACGGCCGCAACGGCATTGCGCTCCGTCGCCACGCGGAGCGTGATGAGATAGGCCGAAAGCGCACCCGCGGCCACGATCAGAATCCACATGATGCTTTGCAGACGCTTGATGGCGATCATGAGGCGACTCCCACAGTCTCGCTCCAGGCAGGGGCGGAGGTGCGCACAGCGCTGCGCAGCGTGGCGGAGCGCGCGCGCGGATTGAGGGCCAGCTCGGCGTCGCCGGGGCGGACGGCGCGGGCTGGCTTGTGAAACGTGGCCGCGCGCGCGGGGGCCTGCTGCGGCCGATGGCGCGACCCGCCGGCCTCCTGCCCCGAGCGCGCGCGCAGGAAATTCTTGACGATCCGGTCCTCCAGGCTGTGGAAAGTCACGATGGCGAGCCGGCCGCCGGCCTTGAGCACGGCCTCGGCGGCGTCCAGCCCGCGCTCCAGTGCCTCGAGTTCGGCATTGATGAAGATGCGGACGGCCTGGAAAGTGCGCGTGGCCGGATCGGTTTTGTCGCCGGGTCGCTTGCCGAGCGCCTTATGGCAGGCCGCCACCAGATCGCCGGTGGTGGCGAGCGGCCGGGCGGCGACGATGGCGCGGGCCACGCGGCGCGCGCGCGGCTCCTCGCCATAACGGAACAGCACGTCGGCGATCTCCGCCTCGTCGGCGCGGTTGAGCCACTCTGCCGCCGTTTCCCCCGCCTGACTCATGCGCATGTCGAGCGGCGCATCGGGGAAGCGGAAGGCAAAGCCACGCCGTTCGCGATCGAGCTGCATGGAGGAGACGCCGATATCGAGCGTCACGCCATCCACCGCGTCGATACCCTCCGCCCGCAGCAGCGCCGCCATTTCGCTGAAATTACCCTGGACGAGCGTGATGGCGCCGTCGCTGGCGGCGATCACGGCCTGCCCTTCGGCAATCGCGTCCGGGTCTTGGTCGATGGCGAAGACACGGGCGCCGCGTGCCGCGATCGCCCGGCTGTAGCCGCCGGCGCCGAACGTGCCGTCGACATGCGTCTCGCCGGGGGCAATGGCGAGGGCATCGAGCACTTCATCGAGCAGCACGGGGCGGTGCTGCGGCCGGGCGGGCGTGGATGCGGCGAACTCGGCGGTCATGCCTTGCCTCCCCGCTTGGCGTCGCGCTCGGCCAACGCCTGATCGAGCGCGGCCGCGACAATGGGGTTGCGCGGTGCCGAGGTTTTCAGCCGATCGAGATCCCAAAGCTGGATCTGCGTACCGGCGCCGACGATGAACACGCTGTCGGTGATGCCGGCATGGCGGGCATGGAAGGCCGGTAGGGCAAAGCGGCCGCCCGCGTCGATGGACAGGGCCTGGATGCCCGACCAGAAGTCGGCGGCGCTCGTCTCATCGTCGAAATCACCGCCCTGCTCCAGGGCAATGCGCTCTTTCTCCTCGAACTTGGCCAGGAACTCCGGGGCCTGGAGATCGCCGAACAAGGTGAGATAGTCACGGCCATAGATGGCACGGACCAGCATGGAGCCGTGATTGGAGCATTGCTGCTGGAGCGGGTTGCGAAAGGCGGCCGGCAGGGCAAAACGCCCCTTGCCGTCAAGGGCGCTCCAGCCATGCCCCATGAAAATCGCCAACGCCACGCCCGGGCACTCCCTGCTCGCGGACAGCCTCCCCCCCGCCCGGCAAACGCACGCGCCCGCCGGGGCATGGACTCGGGTTGAGTGCAACTGCCCCTAAGCATGGATGGATAGCAGTCCATGCCACACGAGGGAAGGGAAAATGTGGGTCAGGCTGGGGGAAGCTGGGTCAGGCTGGATTCCGTTGGCCTGGATCTGGGGAACAGCCCGCGTCATTGGCTGTCCCACACCCATCGGAGCCGGGCGGATCATGGGTAGAGTTGGGATTTCGGGCCGTGCGCGGCAGGAGCAATCCCAGCAGCAGAATGAGCGCCAGAGCCCAGCGCAGCGCAGCCACCAGCGCCTCCTGAGATACCAGCCAGCTCCGCGCGGACGTGACCGGCGTGGCGCGCAACAGCGCCGTCAGCAGCGGAACGGCATCGCTCGTCCAGCCGCGGACATGGTCCGGCCGCGCCGGATCGAGCGTCCAGAGCCGGTCGTCCACCCAGTCCGCATCAGCAACGAGGATCGCCCGCCCCCGCCCAATGCCGCAGTCTGCCCGCAAACCCCCGGCAGCCAGCATGCAAGAACTGCCCGGCAGCCGCGTGAACCGCGAGGCGCCCGCCAACTGAAGCAGCGTGCCATCGTCCAGCACATGCCGTGTCACCAGCCCGGCGCCGGCATGCGCGGGCTCCAACGCCAGCCCCCAATGCGTGAGCAGCGGATCGAGCAAGCTGGTGAGCGGCGCACGGCGCGGGTCGCCCAGCGGGCGCGGGTCCGGCCAATGCAGCAAGGGGTCTGCGAGGATCACGGCATGACCGCCCGCCCGCACCCAGGCATCGAGCGCGACGAGTTCCTCGGGCCGTAGCAGGCGCGGCTGGACGAGCAGCAGGACCTCCAGTCCCTCAAGCGCGCCCGCATCGAGCCGGTCGAGCGGCACGCTGGCGAACGGGAGCGCACGCAGCAGCGGCGCTTGTCCGCCGACATCGAGCAGACCGGCCTCCGCGCCATGATCGCGAAACAGCGGCAGCGCGCTCATGACACCAAGCGCCGGATCGCCGGGCGCGGCGCCGTGCCAGCCGCCGCCTCGCAGCGTGGCGGCCGCCTGAACGCCGCCGAGAACGCCAAGGGCGAGCAGCGCCGTGACCATGGCCGCGCGGCGGCTGCGCGCCATCGTCCAGCGAAACACGCCGGCGGCAAGCGCGAGCAGGCCAGCGAACGCCAGTGCCTCCCCCCACGGCATGCGCGTTCCGGCACGCACGCAGAGCAGCAGCGGCGGCAACACGACAAGAGCCCAGCAAACCGCCATGCGCGGACCCTTCAAGCGATCCCGCGAAGTGAAACACAGCAGCGCCAGCACCGCGCCGGCCGGCAACAGCCAGTCGAGCGGCCGCATCTGCCCCGTCTCCAGCACGCCCGGCGCTAGACCCAGGAACAGCCCTGCCGATGCCACGATGAACGGCAACAGCAGGCCGCGCGAGCGCTCGAGGATCATGGTCGAATGGAAACGGCGCGCGGCCGATTCAGCGCTGCGCGCCGGCTGGCTCGGCGTCGCGGCGCGGGGCCTTGGGGTCCTGATCCATTGGCTTGCGTAGGCGCGGATCGGGCTCGAGGTCGGGGACCGATGGACTCACAGGAGCTGGCGCCACGCCCAGATCGGCCAAGGGCTCGGACTCGCTGCTGGAGCGCCCCATGCCGTTCGCCTGCGCCGGCATGGTTTCCGGCTGGCCGGGCGCAACCACGAGGGCGGGGCTCCCGCTATTATTGTCCGGCCGCACCGTGGCGACGATATTGGCGAAGGCGACGACCAGCAGCACGGCGCCCAGGCCAATGAGGCCGATCTGAACGCGCTGCAATGCTTCGCGGCGCGGGGACCTGTCCGTCTGCTCCGCCATGCTCATTCTCCTGCCCGCGCCCTTGTGGCGCCGACACGCGTCAATCTGCCAGCCAGGGCAGAGGCGTCAAGCCCTTGGAGACCAGCCAATCGCGATTGTAGAGGGTGGAGAGATAGCGCAGTCCCGTATCGCACAGGATCGTGACGACGCGGCTGCCCGACCCCAGCTTGCGGCCCAACGCGACTGCGCCTGCCACATTGATGCCGCTGGACAGCCCCAGGCACAGCCCTTCCTCGGCGAGCAGCCGCTCGACCCAGTGTAGCCCCTCGGCATCGGAGATGCGGAACTGCGTATCGATAGGCGCGCCTTCCAGGTTGGCGGTGATGCGGCTCTGGCCGATGCCTTCCGCAACCGACGAGCCTTCCGCCTTCAGCTCGCCATGGGCGTAATAATTGTAGAGCGCCGCGCCATAGGGATCGGAAAGCGCGATGGTGATCGTCTCGTCCTTCTGCTTGAGGCCGAGCCCCACACCCGCCAGCGTGCCGCCGGTGCCCGCCGCGCAAGTGAAGCCGTCCAGCCGGCCTTCCATCTGCGCCCAGATCTCCTCGGACGTGCCGCAGATATGCGCCTTGCGGTTGGCGATATTGTCGAACTGGTTCGCCCAGATGGCATTGGGCGTCTCTTCCGCGATGCGGCGCGAGGTGTGGACGAAATGGCCCGGATTGGAGAACGGCGCCGCCGGCACCGTTACCAGCCGCGCGCCGAGCGCGCGCAGAGTATCCATCTTCTCACGGCTCTGCGTCTCGGGCATCACGATGATGGACTTGTAGCCCTTGGCATTGGCGACGAGCGCCAGGCCGATGCCGGTATTACCCGCCGTCCCCTCGACGATGGTGCCGCCGGGCTTGAGCTGGCCTTTCGCCTCGGCATCGTTCACGATGTAGAGTGCCGCGCGGTCCTTCACAGACGCGCCGGGGTTCATGAACTCGCATTTGGCGAAGATTTCGGCCCCGCTTTCGCGCGAGGGCCCGGCGAGGCGCACCATCGGCGTGTTGCCGATGAGCTTCAGCGTGTCGGACGCAATGGTCATGTCCGCAGACCTATGGGCCTGCGCGCGCGCTTACAAGCAAAGAGATTTGCGCTCATCCCAAGCTCAGATTGCACACGGTCCGCGTCACGCATGTCTCAGGGCGCCGCCTCGGTCAGCGCCGTCTCCTCGGAGGCGGCCTTGCGCCGGTCCGTGAACCAGATGGCGACGAGCGTGATCTCGTAAAGCAGGATCAGCGGCACCGCGAGCATGATCTGCGAGAGCGCGTCGGGCGGGGTCAGCACCGCCGCCAGGATCACCGCGGCCACGATCATGTAGCGGCGCAGGCCAATGAGTTGCGCGCGCGAGACAATGCCTGCCCGGTTGAGCAGCATCACCAGCACCGGCAACAGGAAGCTGATGCCGAAGGCGAGGATGAACTGCATGACCAGCGTTAGATAGCTGTCCACGCTGGGGAGGGCTTCCAGCTCCAAGCCACCCGTCGAGCCCTGGAAATTGAGGAAGAAATGGAAGGCGGTGGGCATCACGACATAATAAGCCAGGCTCGCTCCCATCACGAACAGCACCGGCGTCGCCAGCAGGAAGGGCAGCAGCGCCTTCTTCTCCTTGGCATAGAGACCCGGCGCTACAAAGGCCCAGAGCTGGTTGGCGATGATCGGGAAGGAGATGAAGAAACCCCCGAAGAACGCGATCTTCACTTCCACGAAAAACGCTTCGTAGAGCTTGGTATAGACGAGCTTGCCAGCCGCCTCGCCAAAGCCCTGCTTGAGGGGCTCCACGAGGAAAGCCAGGATCTGATTCGAGAAATAGAAGCAGACCGCGCCACTCAGCAGCAGCGCCCAGACGCAGTAGAGCAGCCGCCGCCGCAGCTCGATGAGATGATCGAGCAGGGGCGCCTTGGTCTCGTCGATGTCCCTCATGAGGTTGCCGCGTCCCTGGGTGGCGGGCCGGCAGGCGCGGGCTCCTGCGCGGACGCCGACGCGGCGTCGGGCTCGGGCAAGGGCGGCGGCAACTGGGACTCACGCACCGCATCAACCAGGCTGGGGTCCGACGCGGGCGCATCCATGTCCGCCGGTTCGCTCCCGTCCGTAGGCGCTACGTCCGCCGCCGGTTCGCTTGCGCCGTCCACCAGCGGCTTTTCGGTCGGCAGGGTCTCGGCCACCGGATGCTGCGCCATGATCCGCGCGTTCTCGCGGTCCCACTGCTTTTGCAACTCTTCCAGCTCCGCCTCACGGATCATCGCGTCCAGCCCGGTGCGGAAATGGCGCGCCATGGCGCGTGCCTGACCGACGACCTTGCCCACCTTGTAGAGCGCGCGCGGCAAATCCTTGGGACCGATGACGACCACGCCCACGATCACGATGATGAGCAGCTCGGTTGAATCGATGCCGAACACAGACAGCCTTCCGTCGGGCGGGCCGGCCGCCGCTTAGCCGTCGAGCTTCTGCTCGTCGCGGGTCGGGGCGGCCGTCTGGTCGACGGTTTCGCCGCGCTGCTCGATGCGCGGGGCGGGCTTGGCGGCCTGCGTGGGCGTCTCGTCGTCGTCGGCCAGCCCCTTCTTGAAGCTCTTGATGCCCTTGGCGACGTCACCCATCAGGCCCGAGACCCGGCCGCCGCCGAACAGCAGCATGATAACCAGCAGGACGATAACCCAGTGAACGAGGGAAAAGGAACCCATCTAAACTCTCCTGTCGAGGCTCATAACTAGGCGTCATCGACATCCTTTTCCAGAGCCGATTGCGCCTCCTCGTCCGCTTCTTCCGCGTCGTCCGCGTCATCGCCGACTTCGGCATCGTCGGCCATCCCGCCCATGGCCTCCATCGCCATGTCGATGGGGTCGAGCAGGCCGGCAGCACGCAGATCGTCGATGCCAGGCAGATCGCGCCGGCTCGTCAGGCCAAAATGGCTGAGAAAATCGGCGGTGGTCGCGTAAATCAGCGGGCGGCCCGGCACTTCTCGGCGGCCGGCGGGGCGCACCCAGCCCGCCTCCATCAGCACGTCCAGCGTGCCCTTGGCCACCGCCACGCCGCGGATCGCCTCGATCTCGGCGCGGCTCACCGGCTCGTGATAGGCGATGATCGCCAGCGTCTCCACCGCCGCGCGGCTGAGCTTGCGTGGCTCCTCGCGCTCGCGGCGCAGGATGTGGGCGAGGTCCGCCGCCGTCTGGAAGTGCCAGCGCCCGCCGCGCTCGACCAGCTCGATACCGCGCCCCGCGTAATAGTCCGCCAGCACGGCCAGATGCGGCAGCGCGCTCCCGTCGAGTCCGGCATGGCGCGCGATCTGATCGGCGGTGAGCGGCGCTTCGGCCGCGAACAGCACCGCCTCCACCAGCCGCACCGACGCCGCGCCGCTCATGCGCGCGCCCCACCCGCGGCCTTGGACGCAGCACGCAGATAGAGCGGCGCAAAAATCTCCTCCTGCTGCAACTCCACCTTGCCAAGCCGCGCCAACTCAAGACAGGCGACGAAGCTGCTTGCCAGCGCCGAGCGCTTGAGCTGCGGATCCGTTGTCTCCGGCAGGAAGGCATCGAGCGCCTGCCATTCGATTCGTGTGCCGACCAGCCGCGAGACTCGCGCCAACGCCTCATCGAGCGTCATCACCGGGCGACGCGCGACGATGTGCACACGCGGCGCCGTGCGCGCCTTCACTTGCCCATAGGCCTGGATGAGATCGTAGAGGCTGGCCTGCCAGCGGATCGCGCGCGGCCGGTGCAGGCCCTCCGGCACCGGCCGTACGAACACGTCGCGGCCGATGCGATCACGCGCCAGCAGCCGGGCGCCGGCCTCACGCATGGCTTCCAGCCGCTGCAAGCGCAGGTGGAGCCGCAGCGCCAGTTCCTCCGGGCTGGGATCGGGCTGTTCTTCCTTGGGCAGCAGCAGCGCAGACTTGAGATAGGCGAGCCACGCCGCCATCACGAGATAGTCCGCCGCCAGCTCCAGCCGCAGCGCCCGCGCCTCCTCCACGAAGCGCAGATATTGCTCGACCAGCGCCAGGATGGAGATTTCGCGCAGGTCCACCTTCTGCGTGCGGGCGAGGGCCAGCAGCACGTCGAGCGGCCCCTCCCAGCTCTCCACGCTCACGGTGAAGACGTCCTCGCCGGACGCACGGCGCGGCGGCTCGTCCCAATTCTCGTCGCCGAGCACGGCCTCCCCATCCGGGGCCCGATCCGCGCCGAGGACGGTGGCCTGCGTCATATCAGTCCTTGCTGGAGCAGCGCGTCACGCGTGGCGAGGGACTCCTCCAGCGTCCAGTCGTCCGGCCCGGCAGCCACGCTCGCCATCGCCTTGTCCAGCCGTGCGCGCGCCGCGTCGCCCATCTCCGGCAGGCGCGCGGCGATGGCAGCCATCTCGTCCATCCGCCCCCAGCAGTTGAGTGCCAGGTCGCAGCCCGCCGCGACCACCGCCTCGGCCAGCTCATCGGCCGGCCCATTGAGCGCCTTCATATCGAGATCGTCGGAAATGAGCAGCCCGTCGAAACCGATGTCGCCGCGAATGACCTCGCCGATCACGCGCGGCGAAAGGCTGGCAGGCCGCCCATCGTCGAGCGCCGTATAGACGATGTGCGCCGTCATTGCCGCCGGTGCCTTGTTGAGCAGGCGGAATGGCGCGAAATCCCATTCCAGATCGTCGCGGCTCGCCGTCACCACCGGCAGCGCGGCATGGCTGTCCACCAGCGCGCGGCCATGCCCCGGAATGTGCTTGACCACGCCGACCACGCCGCCGGCGCGCAGCCCGTCCAGTGTCGCCCGGCCGAGCGCCGCCACCCGCATCGGCTCGGCGCCGAACGCCCGGTCGCCGATCACGTCGCTGGCGCCCGCCTGCCGCACGTCGAGCACGGGCGCAGCGTTCACGGTGATGCCGGCTTCGCTCAGGATCGCCGCCAGCGCGCGCCCGTTGGAGCGCGCCGCCTCGATCGCGCTGGAGGGGCCCCGCTCATAGAGCGCGTCGAACGCCGCGCCGGTCGGGAAGTCCGGCCAGAGCGGCGGCTTCATTCGCGCCACGCGCCCGCCTTCCTGATCGATCATGATGAACAGGTCCGCACGGCCGGCAAGGGCGCGCAGTTCGTCGGTCAGTGCCCGCACCTGCGCAGCATCGCGGATGTTGCGGCCGAAGAGAATATAGCCCGCCGGATCGCAGGCCGTGAACAGCGCGCGCTCGTCCGCACTCACCGTCTCGCCGGCCAGACCGAAGACGACCGGCTTCACGGCACCACCCAGCAATTTTCGCCGGCCACGCGCAGGCGGCCGCACAGCGCGGTGGCGGCGCGCTTGTCGGCCGCGCCCATACGCAGGCGGTAAAGCGTACGGCCACCGGTCTCGACCGGTTCCACGCCATGGCGTGCGTCGGCCAGATCGTCGAAGCGCTTGACGAGGCGCTTCCAGGCCTCCTCGGCGATGGCCTTGCTGTTATAGGCGCCTAGCTGCACGCGCGCGCCGCCCAGGCTTGGCACCGGCTCGGCCGCAGGCGGGGACGCCGGCGTCGGACTGGCCGCGTCGGCCGCAGCAGGCTTGGGCGTGGCGGGCTTGACGGGACCAGCCTTCACCACGTCCGTCATCGGCATTTCGGGCGCCTTGCTCGGGTCGATCCGCCCGCTGCTGGTCGCCCCGGCCGTCGCCGAGAAAGCAGCGTCACCCTCACCGGCGAAGCTCTTGCCATCAACATCATATTTTTTGGGATCGACGGCATTGGCCGGCAGCTTGTAGGGCTCTTCCGGCGCCGCGATAAGCGCAACTGCGCCATCGTCACCGCTGCCCATTCGGCTCTTCATCAGCCAGCCGCCGCCCACGATCACGCCAAGCAGCACGAGGCCCAGCAGCACCAGTGCCAGCACCTTGCGCAGCGGCGCGGCGTTGACCTCCTCGATGGGTTCTGCCGGTTCGAGCCAGGGCAGGCGGTCACGATCCTCAGCCAAGAAGCCGTCGCCCTGATCCGCCGGCATTAAACCATCTCCTCCAGTGCCGCGACGCCCATCAGCGCGAGACCGTTCCTGATAACCTGCCCGATGCAGCGGCTCAAGAACAGCCGTGCCGCCGTCAGGTCGGGCCGGTCTGCCAGGATCACCCGGCGCTGGGGATCATCATTGCCCATGTTCCACCAGCCATGGAAGGCGGCGGCGAGATCGTAGAGATAAAATGCGATGCGGTGCGGCTCGCGCGCTTGCGCCGCGCCCTCGACGATGCGCGGGAAATTGGCGAGCAGCCGGGCCAGCGCCAGCTCCTCGGCGCCGAGCAACGTCAGGTCCGCCTCATCCGGCAAGCCATCGGGGAAGGCCTCACCCACGCGCCGGCCCAGCGAAGCGATGCGCGCATGGGCATATTGCACGTAGAAGACCGGATTGTCCTTGCTCGCCTCCACCACCTTAGCGAAGTCGAAATCCATCTGCGCATCAGCCTTGCGGGTGAGCATGGTGAAGCGCACCACATCCTTGCCGACCTCGTTCACCACATCAGCCAGCGTCACGAAATTGCCGGCGCGCTTGCTCATCTTCACCGGCTCGCCATCGCGCAGCAGTCGCACCATCTGCACCAGCTTGACGTCGAAGCGCACCTTGCCCTCGGTCAGCGCCGCCACCGCCGCGGTGATGCGCTTCACCGTGCCGGCATGGTCCGCCCCCCAGATGTCGATGAGCTGGTCCGCGCTTTGCGCCTTCTGGAAATGATAGGCCATGTCCGCGCCGAAATAGGTCCAGCTTCCGTCGGACTTCTTGATCGGCCGATCCTGATCGTCGCCGAAGCGCGTCGAGCGGAACAGCGGCAGCTCCATCGGCTCCCAATCCTCCGGCGTCTCGCCCTTGGGCGCTTCCAGCATACCATCATAGACAAGGTCGTGCGCGCGCAGCCAGGCTTCCGCCGCCGCCGGCTTACCCGCTGCCTGCAATTCCGCCTCGGAAGAGAAAACGTCGTGATGGATACCGAGCAGCGCCAGATCGGCGCGGATCATCGCCATCATCTCCGCCACCGCTTCCTTGCGGAACAGCGCGAGCCAATCGCTCTCCGGCGCGCCGACGAACCGGCTGCCATGATGTGCCGCCAGCCTCTGCCCCACCGGCACCAGATAGGCGCCTGGATAGAGCCCCTCGGGCACCTCGCCCACATCCTCGCCCAACGCCTCGCGATAGCGCAGGTGCACCGAGCGGGCGAGCACGTCCACCTGCCCGCCGGCATCGTTGATATAATATTCGCGCGTCACTTCATGTCCGACATAAGCGAGCAGGCTCGCCAGCGCGTCGCCCACCACCGCGCCCCGGCAATGCCCCATGTGCATCGGGCCGGTCGGGTTGGCGGAGACATATTCCACGTTGACGCGCACGCCCGCGCCCATCGTCGAGCGGCCATAATCCGCGCCGATCGCCTGCACCGCGCGCAACTCCGCCTCCCAGGCGGCGCGATCGAGGTGCAGATTGATGAAGCCGGGGCCGGCGATCTCCACGCCCGTCACGTCCGGCAGCGCGCGCAGCCGCGCCGCGATCAGCTCGGCGAGCGCGCGCGGATTGGTGCCGGCGGGCTTGGCCAGCACCATCGCGGCATTGGTCGCCATGTCGCCATGCGCAGGGTCGCGCGGCGGCTCGACCGTCACGGCCTTGCGATCGAGCCCGGCGGGCAGTTCACCGGCCGCGACCATCGCGTCCAGCAGACCGTCCAGCGCGGTCGAATATCGGGCGAAGATGCTCATCGGTCTTGCAGTCCTGTCATCGGCGGCGGGCCGTCGACAGGTTCAAGCGCTCGACCGGCCGCCTGGAGAATATCCTAGCGGGTGATATTATAGCGAAGCTGGTCCTGGGTCAGGTTGAACCCCACGAGCAGCTCGAAGCTGCTTCGCTGCACCGCTTCGCGCACGCGCGGCTGGGCAAGCGGATCGATCGCCGCGTCGGCGTCTCCCGACTTGCGCGGCTTGGTGATGAGCTGCTCGATGTCGGGCGGCAACGAGGCGGCGGCCTTCTCGACGAAGGACGCGGCTGTGCCATAAGCCTGCGAGCGAAGCGACCCGGCCGGGAAATGCAAGCGCACCGTACCGATGCGCTTGGCGACCACTTCCGTCCCACCGCGCACCACGGCGGAGAAATAGGGCAGTTCCACCACCCGCTCCGCGCCCGGGTCGCGGCGCAGCGCCGTCACCATGAAGGTGGCGCTGCTCACCAGTTCGGTACCCTGCTCCTGGCAGTTCGACTGGACGTTGGAGATGGACGCCGACACGTCGATAGCCTCCGAGGTGCGCGCCTCGGGCGGATCGAACAGTGTGACATCGCCGGTATAGGCCGGCACCGCCACGATGGGGCAGGCCGAGCGGACCTGAATGATGCCGGCGCCGCTGGAGGAAATGTCGCCGCGCTTGGCGCACCCGGCCAGGAGCGCGCAGAGAAGGCCGGCGGTAAGCAGCGTGTGCGAAGCGGAAAGCCGCAAGGGGATGCTGTCCTTATGCAGTGGGCACATGCAAGGGGGCGCCCGGTCTCGTCTCAAGTCTGCGCTTCTTAGTCAGGCTCCCGCCGCCGCGCAACATAAAGGGCGGCGAACACGAGCGGGAAGACAGGCAACCCGCCATCAGAGGCCCGCGGACCGGATGAAACGCTCTCGCGGCCGGCCTAGCTCCCTCCAAGCCTGCCGCGCCCGCTCTACTCTTCCCTCCGCGCGCGCATCGCCTTAAAGGACCGCTCATGGCCGAAGCTGACCCGACCCGCCCCTCATCCACCGCCCAGGCCGCGCGCCCGGCCCTGCGCGTGCTCATTGCCGCACCGCGCGGCTTCTGCGCGGGTGTGGACCGCGCCATCACCATCGTCGAAAAGGCGCTGGAGAAATATGGCGCGCCGGTGTTCGTACGCCACGAGATCGTGCACAACCGCTTCGTGGTGGATGCACTGCGCGCCAAGGGCGCGGTGTTCGTGGACGAACTGGACGAAGTTCCGGATGGGCGCCCGGTGGTGTTCTCCGCCCATGGCGTACCCAAGCTGGTGCCCGCCAATGCCGAGGAACGTGGGCTCGACTATGTCGACGCCACCTGTCCGCTCGTCTCCAAGGTCCATCGTCAGGCCGAGCGCCAGGTCGCCGGCGGGAGGCACATCCTCTTCATCGGACATGCCGGCCACCCGGAAGTGATCGGCACCTTCGGCCAGGTGCCCGAGGGCAGCATGACGCTGATCCAGAGCGAAGCGGACGCGCTGGCCGTGCAGCCGGCACCCGGCCAACCGCTCGCCTTCCTCACGCAGACCACTCTTTCGGTCGACGATACCGCTGCCATGGTGGCGATCCTGGAGCGCCGCTTCCCCGGCATCGCGGCGCCCAAGGGCGAGGACATCTGCTACGCCACTTCCAATCGCCAGGCCGCCGCGAAGGCCATCGCCGCGCAGGCTGACGCGGTGCTGGTGATCGGCGCGCCCAACAGCTCCAATTCGCTTCGCCTCGTCGAGGTCGCCGAGCGCGCGGGCGTGCGGGCGCAGCTTATCCAGACCGCCGCCGAGATCGATTTCGCGTGGCTGAAGGGCGTCACGACACTCGGCCTCACCGCCGGCGCCAGTGCGCCCGAGATTTTAGTGCGCGGCGTCATCGAGCGGCTGGGCGAGCACTTCGTCGTCACCGAGGAGGAGGTGCGCACCGCCGTTGAAGACCTCTCCTTTAAGCTCCCGCGCGGGCTCGAAGCGCACTGACGCGGCCATGGCAGTCTATACCCAGGTGCCGGCGGAAGTGCTGGCAGATTTCCTCAAGCGCTACGATGTCGGCACGCTGCGCGCGGCCAAAGGCATTGCCGAGGGTGTGGAGAACAGCAACTATCTGGTCGACACCAGCGGTGCTGATGGCGCGGGCGCGCGTTTCATCCTGACGCTCTACGAGAAGCGGGTCGACGTGAACGACCTGCCCTTCTTCTTCGCGCTGCTCGACCATCTCGCCCAACAGGGCTGCCCCGTGCCCCGCTTCATCCCGGATCGCTCCGGCGCCGTGTTGCAGGAGCTGTGCGGGCGCCCCGCTTGCCTCATCGAGTTCCTGTCTGGCGTCTCCGTGACCGAGCCGACGCCGGCACAGGCCCGCTCCGCCGGCGCCGCGCTCGGCCAGCTCCACCGCGCCGCCGAGGGCTTCCCCGGCACGCGCGCAAATGCGCTCGGCCCGGCTGGCTGGCACCGCCTTGCGGAGGCGTGCGGCGCCCATCTCGACGACATCGCACCCGGCCTGCACGCACGGGTGCGCGACGAGCTGACCTTTCTCGACGCGCATTGGCCCGAGGCGCTCGACCATATCGTCATCCACGCCGATCTCTTTCCCGACAATGTGCTGATGCAGGGGGATGCGGTGGGTGGCCTCATCGACTTCTATTTCAGCTGCACGGACATCCGCGCCTATGATGTTGCCATCACGCATGGCGCCTGGTGCTTCTCGCCGGATGGCCGCACTTTCCGCCCGGATGTCGCCCATGCGCTCATCGCCGGCTATGGCGCGGCGCACGGCCTCACCGCAGCGGAATATGCCGGGCTCCCCATTCTCGGCCGTGGCGCGGCGCTGCGCTTCCTGTTGACCCGCGCCTATGACTGGATCAACACGCCGCCCGGCGCGCTGGTCACGCGCAAGGACCCTCTCGCCTATCTGCGCCGGCTGGAGACCTATGCCTCGGGCGATCCGGCGACGCTGTTCGGCCCGGCTCCAGCATGAGCGAGGCGGTCGAACTGTTCACCGACGGCGCCTGCAAGGGCAATCCCGGCCCCGGCGGCTGGGGCGCTGTGCTGCGCTTCAAGGGCCGCGAGCGCGAGCTTTCCGGCGGCGAGGCGACGACCACCAACAACCGCATGGAGCTGATGGCCGCCATCGAGGGCCTGCGCGCACTTACCCGGCCATGCACCGTCGTCCTGTGGACCGACAGCAGCTATGTGAAGGACGGCATCACCAAGTGGATCCACGGCTGGCAGCGCAACGGCTGGCGCACGGCGGACCGCAAACCGGTCAAGAATGCCGATCTCTGGCAGGCCCTGCTCGCCGCCGCCGCCCCGCACCGGATCGACTGGCGCTGGGTGAAAGGCCATGCCGGCCACCCCGAGAACGAACGCGCCGACCGCCTCGCCAGCGACGCGGCGGACGCGATGCGCGCGGAGAGTGTATCATTGTCGCCCAGCGAAGGTTAACGCCGGCGCGGCCCTATCGGCTAACGTCGAGGCTGACGCCGGCCGCAGGCCCACCGGCAGAGTTCGCGACAACCAGCTTGACCCACAAGGTATCATCGGCCTTGTAGTAAGCGGTATCGGCCGCATCGCGGAGTGCGGCAAGGCTGGCTTGCTGCGCGCCCGCGGCTGTGCTGGTGAAGCCGGGCAGTTCGAAAATCACCCAGGAGCCCGGGTCCATTTCCTTCAGGGAGAGCGAGAGGGCCTTCCGGCCCGTCTCCACTCTCACCTCGGCGCCGCTGCGGATCGTCGTCTCACCGGTATATTCGTATCGCCGGCCGTTGCGGCTGAGCATGACCGGATCGGCAATCGGGCCATCGCCAAAGCCGAAATTGCCGCCGACGCCGAAGCGGCCGAAATCGCCCCGGCACACGGCGGCGTTCCAGCTCGGCCGGATGTCGCAGGCTTCCTCATCGGATGCGATGCCATTGTCGATGACGATATAGGAATCGGGGACACCGCCCACCGAGCCGTCCCGATCATGGATCGCCGCACCTCTCCAGGCATTGCCGCGTCCCAGATCGGAGGCCCACCGCCGCACGACCTGCGGGAAATGAACCCGCTTGGCATTCGTGAACGTGGCGCCCTCGATGGCGTTCTCGGAACTCATCCCAAAGCTGGTGTACATGAGGTAGGAGATCGCCCCTGCCTCACGGGTTTCGTTGGGCTGGAAATTGACGAAGGCGGTGTTCTCCACGTCATGGCGCATGTCGTAATATTCATAGCCGCGGATCGGGAAATCGGCATGTTCGCTCGGCAGGCTGCGCCCATAAGCGATTTCCTCCGGCGTGCTGGGATTGCCGATATTGTCGCTCTCGCCCACGAACAGCGAGTCGACGACCTTTGAGGTATAGGCGGTACGCCCCACTGCCGAGGCCGCATGCGTGAAGCCGATCGCATTGTCGGCCACGCGCAGATTCTTGAACAGGTGCAGTTCACCACGACCCCAGACGGCGCCATTGCGGTTCTTGTAGCCCGTGAAATCCTCGAAGACCGACTCCAGCGGCTGGCTGTTCGTGTCGGCCGGATCGGCATAAGCGACATGGTAGTTGCTACCCTGGACGCTGAAGGTGCCGTCGGGCTTGGGGCCGCGATCGAACATCATGCCATCGAAATTGGAGTGGGCGACATTGCCCTTGAACATGCCGACGCGAGTCCGGCGCGGCCAGGTGTTCTTGCTGGTCTCGGTGCCCTCGAACTGGCCCGTCGGGTGCTCCGGCAAGGCGAACCAGAAGCCGATCTGGTCGGAGCCCGCAGCCACATTGCCCCGGTAGATATTGTCGGGGTTCGTGATCCAGAAGGTAGATGCGGTATTGTCGGATGGGATCAGGACCTGCTTGGATTTTTGACCTGCCGCGCCGGTGCCCGGCCGGCCGGGCGCGAGGTTGGTGGGGTCACAAGGCTCGGTCGGGTGGCACTTGGTCTGGATACCCAGGTTGCGGATGAACTGGTTGCCCGTCTCCACCGCATCTTCCAGGAAGAAGCAGTGGCCCACGGTGTTGTACGTCACGTTGTTTTCCACCCGCACATTGTTGGTGCCGTGAACGGTGACGCAGCGGCTGTAGGTATCGTGGATCGACGAGTTCTGGATATATTGCCCGCGCCCCTCACCAAGCAGGTGCCAGTGCATCGGATAGCGGGCCAGCTCCAGATGCTGCCCCATGCGGAACAGCTCGACACCGGAGACATGCACTTGCGAGGCCGGCATCGCCATGATGTGCCCGCCGAAATAGGAACGCTCGGCGTCCTCCGAGGCTTGGATACGGATGTTGCGGGTGAGCAGGCCCACTTCGCCGCGCTCGTCAACGCCGAAGGTGATTTCACCGAAATGCATATAATCCAGCGGCTTATTCAGCGTGATCGCATTGCCGCTGATGGCGGTAATGCGGCGCTTCTCCGCCTGTCGGGGATTGAAGTCCGTCGAGGCCAGGACAATTTCGTCGCCCTTGCGCCAGCCGCTCGCATCCAGCACCTCGATCCGGTTGCTGCCGGCCTTGGCAGTGCGGGCGAGCTTGGTCCAGCTATTCGTGCGGTCGCCATGCAGGCTGAGGGAGCCGCCCATGAGCAGGATACCGCGATCGCCCATGGTATTCACATTCTCACCGGGCACCGTATCGGTGAGCGTGATGGTCGCCATGCGCGTGTGCGGCTTCGCCTCGCTTCCGATCTCCAGCGCGCCGCGCCGCACATAGATCCAGTCCGTTTCCAGCGCGAGATCGCTGTCATCCGCAAAGCTGAGCTTGCCGTCGATGGTCAGGCTGCGCAGCGGCGGCGGGCTAACGTCGAGCACGACGTCCATATCCCGGCCGATCATCACCGCATCGCCCTTGCCGGGCACCTTTCCATTGGGCCACGACGCCGGATCGGACCAGCGCCCCTTCTTGACGGCGGCGGGCAGCCTCTCCTCACCAGTGTCTCCATGCGCATGGGCGTGGTCTTCCTGGGCTCCGGCAGCCATTCCTGCGCCAAGCAAAAGAGCCGCAGGACACAGCAAGGAAGCAAGAAGCAGGCGAGACTGCATGCGCATGACGTAAAATCCCCTCCATCGGGGACCGTGCGCCCCGCTTTTTATGATTGGCCAAGTGTCTGCAACGAATGCGCCGCTTTGCCAAGTCGCTATCGGGCGAAAACCGGCACATAACGGCTGCGGCCCAGTGCGCCACTCCACCGCACGGCGACCCGCTTGATTATCGCTCGACGGGCGCCCAATATGTTGGAAACAGGGCCGTTCGATCCGGGCGGCGCAACAGGCGATCCGATGGACCACAACTGTGTCGCCACGCAAGGGGCCGTGATCGGTGCCGTTTCGTGGCCGAGCAACATGCTGTCTCTGACCGGCCAATCCACGCGACACCGCTGCCGCGTGACGGCACGCCAGCGCCTACTGCCCGCCATGCTCCTGGCGGTGGTCGCGCTCTGGCTGGCCAGCCTTGCCGCGCCGGCCGCAGCGCAAACAGTGCCCGCGCAGACGATCTGGCGGCTGCTCGATTATATCGCGGTGGATTATCCCGAAGCGGTTGACAACGGCGCGATCGTCAACCCGACCGAGTTCGACGAGATGGTGGAATTCTCTGCCACTGCCAGCGAGCTGATCGCTACGCTTCCCGCTTCGTCCGCAAAGGCCGATCTCGCCCGGCAGGCCGGGGAGCTGGAGCGGATCATCGCCGCCCGGCACCCCGCTCCGGCCATCGCCAGCGCCGCGCGTGGCCTCGCCGCCGATCTCATCAAGGCCTATCCCGTCCCGCTCGCTCCCTCGCGCGCGCCGGATGTCACGCGAGGCGCGGCGCTTTATGCGCAGCAGTGCGCGAGCTGTCACGGCGCCTCCGGCGGCGGCGACGGGCCGCAAGCGGTGGGGCTCGATCCGCCCGCTATTGCCTTCACTGATGAGGCGCGGGCGCGCGAGCGCAGCGTCTTCGCGCTCTATCAGGTAATCGAGCAGGGACTGGACGGCACCAGCATGATGAGCTTCGCCGCGCTGCCGGCGCAGGATCGCTGGGCGCTCGCCTTCTATGCCGGCGCCCTGGCCTATCCCGAGGATCAGGTCGCGGCGGGGCAGGCGCTGTGGGAGAACGACGCCAGCCTGCGCGCGCGCCTTAATCTCGAGAAGCTGGTCGGCATCACCCCGGCCGCGCTTGCCGCCGAGATCGGCGAAGACAAGGCACAGCCACTCATGGCTTTCCTGCGGCGGCATCCGGAGACGGCGGCCGCCGCGCAGGCGAGCGGCACGCTGACGCTGGCGCGCACAACTCTCGATGCAGCGCTGGCGGCCTATGACCGCGGCGACCGCAAGGCCGCAACCGATCTGGCGCTCTCCGCCTATCTTGATGGCTTCGAGCCGGTGGAAGCGGTGCTGTCCGCGCGCGACCACGCGCTCATGGTGCGTATCGAGGGCGCCATGGCGGAACTGCGCGCCGCCATCGCCCGGGGCGAGCCGGTGGAAACCGTGCAAACCCGCGTCGCCACGCTGGATGAGCTGTTCGAGCAGGCGGAAGCCGCGCTTGCGCCCGGCGAAGCATCGGCCACCTCCAGCTTCATCGCTGCCTTTACCATCCTCGTGCGCGAGGGGTTGGAAGCCATCCTGATCGTCATTGCGATGATCGCCTTTCTCGCCAAGGCCGATCGGCGCGATGTGCTGCCTTATGTACATGGCGGCTGGATCGCGGCGCTTGTCGCGGGTGTGGCGACATGGGCGGCGGCGACATGGCTCATCACCATCAGCGGCGCCAGCCGCGAACTGACCGAGGGATTTGGCGGGATCTTCGCCGCGCTGGTGCTGCTGTGGGTGGGCATCTGGATGCACGGCAAGAGCAATGCCAAGGCCTGGCAGCGCTACATTCACGAGAAGCTCGGTCACGCGCTCAACCGCCGCTCGGCCTGGTTCCTGTTCGCGCTGGCCTTCATCGTCGTCTATCGGGAGGTGTTCGAGACCATCCTCTTCTACGCCGCAATCTGGAGCCAGGGGAATGGTGGCGCCGTCGTGGCGGGCGCACTCGCCGCGCTGGTGGTGTTGGCGATCGTCGCCTTCGTGATGATGCGCTACAGCCGCACGCTGCCGATCGGCAAATTCTTCGCTTACAGCGCGGCGCTGATCGCCGTTCTGGCGGTGGTGTTGATCGGCAAGGGCATGAGCGCGCTCCAGGAGGCGGGCTATCTGCCGGTCACCCCCTGGCCCGCCTCCCCGCGCAGCGAGCTGCTGGGCCTCTATCCAACGCGCGAGACGATCCTCGCCCAGCTTGCGATCATCGTGCTGCTCGCGCTCGGCTTCCTGTGGAACCGTCGCGCCGCACGGGACGGATGACGGCGCGACAACCGGATCGCGCGCCGGCCATCATCGACAAGCGCTCGTGCCGACGATCAACAGCGCGCCTTCCATGAGCGCTTTCTGGAGCCGTCGAGCCCCCGCACCGACTCTTGACGATGAGAAAAAAGAGGCGCGAGTTGCCCCGCGCCCCTTTCCAAACCGTCTTGCGCTTCCCTTTCGGGGGGAGTGGCCGCCCCTCAGGCCAGCGCGGGGATCGCCCGGCGACGCATGGCCGCACCGACGAGACCGAAGCCAGCGATCAGTAGCGCCCAGCTTGCCGGTTCAGGAATGGCCGCGGTGCTGAGCGTGATGTCGTCCAGATAGCCACCCAGCGAATCATTGGTACCGACGGCCCGGAACTCGATGAGGCCATCGCCGGCCAGCGAGAAGGCATGGCTGTATTGCGTCCATGCGGTCGCGTCACCGCCCGCTTCCTGCACAGTGAGGGCATAAGCACCGTCGACCCACAGCTCGATGCCATTGCTCTCGGCAGCGACATTGGGACGCGGCGAATACCAGAAGCTGAGCAGATAGTCGCCCGCACCGACGATACGGCTCATTGCCGAATTGCCCGTGCTGTCCAGCTCGACATGCTGCACGCCGCTATGCGACACGCCGGCAACATTGCCGTGCTGCACTTCGATCCAGCTGCCACCGGAGAGGTTCCAGCCCTGCACGGAATCAACGAGCTCATAGCCGGTGGCGGTATAAGCCGGCGTCTCGAAGTCGCTCGTGAAGACGACGGCAGCACTTGCCGGCATTGCGAATGCCGCCAGCGACATGCCAGCCGCCATGCTCAGAAGAGCGGTCCTGAATTTCATGCTTGTTCTCCCACAAAAGCCCAACGATCGCATCGAATGCACCGTGCCGCTTTCTGGTCGGCTGCCGTGGCTGGCCGACCAAAGAGACCCCTCGGCCCCGGACACATCGGATACGCCCGGAAAATCCCTTCTCCGGCCCTGCCATAAGCGCGCCGCTGCAAATTGGTTGCGGGGCATGGTAAATTTTCCATTTCGACCATCGTCCCAATATGGGACAATTTGCGGTTTCGTCATTTCCCGATAGCGGATCCCTGCCGGCCGTGAGCGTGATTCTCGCTTTCACGGGACAGGTATGAACCGAACCTCACGAGCGCCGTCGGGGCAGCAGGCCGTCGATTGCCGCATAACCTGCCGCGCCCAGGCGCCGCACCAGCGCGGCGTGGCGGGGCTTCACGCCGCCCAGCGCAATGACGGGCACATCCACGCGCCGCGCCAGCGCCGCGAATCTCGCCGCGCCGAGCGGTCGTGCACCAGGGTGCGAGCGGGTGGCAAAGAGCGGTGAGAGCAGCAGCGCCTGCGCACCGACCGCTCGCGCTTGGTGGAGCTGCGTCATATCGTGGACCGACGCGCTGTGCAGCCATGGGCGCCCATCCGGCCGTGCTCTGTCAGGGCCATGATGACCGTCCGCGCCCCAGCGCCGCGCAAGCGCTGGATCACCCGCGAGCAGCACCAGCAGCCCCCGCCGGCGCGCGGCCCGGCGCACGCGCCCGAACAGCACGCGGCGCTCCGCCTCCGGCAGCGAATAATGCCGCACCACCACGGCGCTGCCTGCCGGCAGCCGGGCAAGCGCACGCAGCAGATCGCTCTGCGCCACGCGCTCGTCGGTCATCAGCCAGACCGGCGGAACGGCGGGAGTGCCCCGGCGGCGAGATTTTGCGTGGCCCCGCATCATGCCGCCGCCTATAGCAGCGCGCATGACCACCGGAAACGACCTCTCCCCGCTCTCGCCAGCGGCCGGACGCCTTGCGCACGTGCGCGATGCCATAGCGCGGGCCGAGCGCTTCGCCCGACGTCCTGCCGACAGCGTGCAACTCATCGCCATTTCCAAGACCCATGAGGCCGACGCGATTGTGCCGCTCATCGCGGCCGGGCAGCGCCTGTTCGGCGAGAACCGCGTGCAGGAGGCACAGGCCAAATGGCCCGCCCTGCGCGCCGCGCACGGGGACATCGGTCTGCATCTCGTCGGCCAGCTCCAGTCCAACAAGGCCGCCGATGCCGTCGCCCTGTTTGAGGCCATCCATTCGGTGGATCGACCTTCGCTGGTGACGGCGCTCGCCCGCGCCATGGACAAGGTCGGCCGGCGCCCGGATTGCTTCATCCAGGTCAACATCGGCGAGGAACCGCAGAAGGGCGGCTGCGCCATCGCGGACCTGCCGGGCCTGCTGGCGCTGGCGCGCGAGGCCGACCTGCCCCTCGCCGGTCTCATGGCGGTGCCCCCGGCCGATGTGGAGGCCGCGCCCTATTTCGCGCTGCTCGACAAGCTGGCGCGCGACCACGGCCTGCCCGGCCGCTCGATGGGCATGTCCGGCGACTATGAAACGGCGATCATGCTGGGCGCGACCCATGTGCGCGTCGGATCGGCCCTGTTCGGCGCGCGGGCATGAAGCCCGCCGCGCTCCTCTTCGACTTCGACGGCGTCATCGCGGACAGCGAGGTCGTCTCGGCCCGTTGCCTTGCCCAGGCATTGAGCGAAGCGGGCCTGACGACCAGCCTAGCCCAGGCGGCTGAGCGCTACAGCGGCCTGCACCGCGCCGAGACACTGGCCGCCATCGCCGCTTATTGGGGCACGCGCACGCCGCACGACATCGCAGAGCGCATCGCCCGCCATGTCGACTCTGCCTTCGCCGCCGGGATCGACCCGGTGCCCGGCGCGGTCGCTTTCATTCGCGGCGCGGCACCGCTTCCCATCGCCATCGGCTCCTCCAGTACCACCGACTATATTCGCGGCCATCTCACGCGCTTCGGCCTCGCCGAGCCGTTCGGGCCCCATGTCTACAGCGGCCGCGAGCATGTCGCGCGCGGCAAGCCGCATCCCGACATCTATCTCCACGCCGCCGCCTCGCTGTGCGTGGACGTGCGCGCCGCCGTCATCATCGAAGATTCGCCGGTCGGGGCTCGCGCCGCCGTCGCCTCCGGCGCGCGCGTGATCGGCTTCATCGGCGGCAGCCATGCACAGCCCGGCCTCACCGCCGCGCTCAGGGCAGAGGGCGTGGAGACAGTGCTGGCGAGCTATCCCGAAATCGCCCACTATCTCGGCCTGCCCTTGCCTGCTGAGGAAAAGTTTGTGCGACGAACCGCGCCAGGGGGTTGACGAATGGCCCGGAAGGCCCAGACTCTCCACAAGCAGGGGCTCTGTTCCGACACGCCATGGGTCGGAGAAAGGATATGCCATGCGCAAGACACCCTTTGATCGCGGCGCCGCCCGCCGCATGCTGACCGCGGGAATCGCGGCCTTCACCCTCACCGCCACCCTCGGCGCCACCCCTGCGCGTGCCGCGCCCGAGGAGGCCAAGATGGCTCCGGCGCCGCTGGTCGACGATGCCGAGAGTGGATCGCGCGCTACGGCCTATTTCGCCGGCGGCTGTTTCTGGGGCGTGGAAGGCGTGTTGGCTCATGTGAAGGGCGTGCTCTCGGTCGAATCCGGCTATGGCGGCGGCCCGGCACGCGTCGCTGTCAATTATGACAAGGTGGGCACGGGCAAGACCGGCTATGCCGAGGCCGTGCGTGTGATCTACGATCCCTCGCAGGTCAGCTACGGCACGCTGCTGCGCGTGCTCTTCTCCGTCGTCGCGGACCCCACTGCTCTCAATTACCAGGGCCCCGACCACGGCACGCAATATCGCTCCGCCCTCTTCCCGCAGAACGCCGTGCAAGCGAAAGTCGCCAAGGCCTATCTCGCCCAGCTTGGCCGGTCGGGCCTATGGAATGCACCCATCGTGACAAAGATCGAGCCGGTCGGCCGCTTCCAACCCGCCGAAGAGCATCATCAGGACTTCATGGAGCGTAACCCCACGCACGGCTATATCCGCTATTGGGACGCGCCCAAGCTGGCCGCATTCAAGCAGCTCTATCCAGCGCTCTACAAGCCGACGCCTGCACCGTAACGGCGCTGGCAGCCTGCTGCTCAAGCGAGCTCGTGCCCCTGAAAATGCAGAAGCTCATGGCTTGGTCGACCTGCTTGGCTGACCTGAACCTTGTGCAAGAGTTCCGCTTCTATCCCACCACCTGGCTCATCAGCAGGGCAATGCCGCCCATCACCAGCAGCGTACCCAGCCACTCACGTGCCGTGAGCGGATTGCCGCTGATGTGCCGGTTGACCCAGCCGGCCACCGGCATCTCGATGAGGGCCAGCGTGCGCACATTGGCGGCGGCGGTGAGCGAGAAGGCGAGGAACCAGCCCGCCGAAGCCATGGCGCCGAGAAAGCCCGCGCCCAGACTCTCGCGCCACACGCGCAAGCTGCCGGTGAAGGCCTTGCGGTCGAATAACGCCAGCCATACGGCCAGCACCGCGCTCTGGATGGCGAGGCTCAGCACCAGCACCGTGAAGGCGCGAATGAGCGCGCTCCCCTCCTCCAGCCCGGTGATGGCGCCGCGAAACGCGACCGAGGACAGGCCGAAACAGGCGCCCGAGGCAATGCCGACCGCCATTGGCCGCCCTTCGCTCAGCAGGCTGCGCCAGGCGCGTGGATCGACCGAGACGGTGAGGATGCCTGCCGTGGCGAGCACGATGCCGACCCAGGCCAGCGGCGCCAGCCGATCGCCCAGCAGCGCCACGCCGAACAGCGCCACGAGGATCGGCTCTGTCTTGATATAGGCATAAGCAACGCCAAAGGCGCGCTGCGCCATGGCCACCAGCATGAGCGCCGTCGCCGCGATCTGCGCCAACGCACCGAGCAACGCGTAGCTCAGCGCCGTCCCGGTGAGCGTCGGCAAGGGCTCGCCCAGCAACAGATGCGCGGCGAGCAGCAGCAGCATCGCAAACGGCAGGCCGAAGAGGAAGCGCACCTGCGTCGCCCCCAGCGTGCCGATGCTGCGCGTGAGACCGGCCTGCAAGCCGTTGCGGCCGACCTGCGCGAGCGCGGCGACCAGCGTGGCGGGAATCCAGAGCAGAGGGGCCATCAATCCTTGTCGAACAGGCTGGCGAGCTGCTCGACCATCGTGCCGCCAAGCTGCTCGGCATCCATGATGGTCACGGCGCGCTTGTAGTAGCGCGTCACGTCATGGCCGATGCCGATGGCGACCAGCTCGACCGGCGAGCGACTCTCGATCCAGTCGATGACCTGGCGCAGGTGGCGCTCCAGATAGACGCCGTTGTTAACCGAGAGCGTGGAATCGTCGACCGGGGCGCCATCGGAAATGACCATGAGGATGCGCCGCTCCTCGCCGCGCGCGATCAGGCGGTTGTGCGCCCAGAGCAGCGCCTCGCCGTCGATATTCTCCTTGAGCAGCCCCTCGCGCATCATCAGGCCCAGATTGACCTTGGCGCGGCGCCAGGGCTCGTCCGCCTGCTTGTAGATGATGTGGCGCAGGTCGTTGAGCCGGCCCGGCTTGGGCGGACGCCCGGCGGCCAGCCATTCCTCGCGGCTCAGCCCGCCCTTCCAGGCGCGGGTGGTGAAGCCGAGAATCTCCGTTTTGACGCCGCAGCGCTCCAGCGTGCGCGCCATGATATCCGCGCTGATCGCGGCGATGCCGATGGGCCGGCCGCGCATGGAGCCCGAATTATCGATGAGCAGCGTCACCACCGTGTCGCGGAAATCGGTGTCGCGCTCCATCTTGTAGCTCAAAGAATGAGCCGGGTTGACGATCACGCGGGCCAGACGCGCGGCGTCCAGCAGTCCCTCCTCCTGATCGAAATCCCAGCTCCGGTTCTGCTGAGCGAGCAGGCGGCGCTGGAGCCGGTGGGCCAGCTTGGAGACGGCACTCTGAAATGGGGCGAGCTGCTGGTCCAAGAAGCCGCGCAGACGCACCAGCTCATCCATGTCGCACAGCTCGGGCGCCGTGACCATCTCGTCATACTTGGTGGTATAGGCGGTGTAGTTGAATTCGGGCGGCAGGTCCGAGAAAGGGCGGTTGGGGCGTACCGGCATGGTGCCCTCGTCGTCGCCTTCGTCGCCTTCGCCCTCCCGCTCGCTGTCGGCGTCCTCATCATAACGGTCCTCGACCGACTCGTCGCTGGCTTCGCCACGCTCCTCGCCCCGTGCCTCGGCGCGCGACTGATCCTCCTCCGATTCCTCTTCCTTTTCCTCTTCCTGCTCGGACTGATCCTGCGAGTCCTGGTCGTCAGGCTGCTCATCCGGCGTCTCGGGTGGCAGCTCGGCCCGGACCAGTTCGAGATGCTCCAGCATCGTCATCACTCGGTCCTGGAAGGCCTGCTGGTCGTCCAGGCAATAGGCCAGCGCCTCGAAATCCTCGCTGGCCTTCTCGTCGATCCACTCGCGCATGAAGCCCAACGCCCTCCGCGCAGTCGCCGGCGCCGGCTCGCCGGTCAACTTCTCGCGCAGCAGCAGCGCCACCGCGCCCTGAAGCGGCACTTCTCCGGCCGATTGAGCGCGCGTGATGGGATCCGCATCAGTGCGGCTGTGCAGCATGGCAGCGAGATTGGCCTTCATGCCGTCGTAGTTCTTCGCGCCCAATGCCTCGTAGCGCACTGTCTCCACAGCGTCATAGACGGCGCGGGCAGCGGGATCGGCCGGCGCGCGGGCGGCGTGCATCTTCGCATTGTGATGGCGCAGCTTGAGCGCGAAACTATCTGCAAAGCCGCGTGCCAGCGCCACCTGATCGGCGGGCAAGCCACGCGGCGGCGCCGGCACCTTGAGCTGCTTGCCGGCCATGTGCGGCGCATCGACCGTGAAGCTCAACTCCACCTCGGCATCCTGCGCGATGGCGCGCGCGGTGCCGCTCAGCACATCCTTGAATCGGTCGAGAGGAGAGCGCTCGGTCATGACGCCGGGGCTGCGGCAGCAGGCTCGCCCTGTCAAGCCGTTCGCGCCGCCGCTCGCGCCGGGCGTTAACGTCTGCGCGCGTTGCTGTCCCCGGCGGGGACAGGGCAAACGCCTCGTCGCAATTCCTGGTTAAGACCGTTTCCTAACGGTCCGGTGACCCCTATTCGCTATCTGGGGGCTGACATGAGGCGGCGACTGACATCGCCCGATACGAAGGATAGAGGTGATGATTCGCAAGGGACTTCTGGTGTCCGCCCTGGCGGCCGGCGCGTTGATGGGCATGACCCCCGCGCAGGCGTCCACTCAGTTCACCGCGCTTGGCGGCATCGTCAACCAGCTTCACGAGAACGGGTCTCTGGCGGGTAACAACTTCAGTTACACCTACTGCCAGAACGGCACCTGCCAGACGCTGTTCACCGGCGTGTCGGGCCTTGCCGCCTTCAACAACGATCCCAGCGCGATCGCGGGGTTCAACAGCATGCTCGGCACCAGCAGCTATGGCAGTGGCGCGGGCTATTTCGATGATTACCGCTTCACTTTCACCGGCGTCGGCGGCTTCTTCGGCAGTGCCGCGCCGCCGCCCGCCACACCGGCTGCCGCGGCGCCGATGGCCGCCTTCATGGCGCCCTCCATCCCCATCCCGGAGCCGGGCACCTGGGCGATGATGATCCTGGGCTTCGGCTTCATCGGTCTGGCCATGCGCCGCCGCGCGGCCCGCGCCAGCTTCGTCTGAGCGCGCCAGGCCTGACGAACGGAATTTGGAAGGGGCTCCACCGGAGCCCCTTTTTCATTGCGAGCCAAGAGCGTCAGGCCGCCACCGTCTCGATTTCGGTCCGAACCTGCGTCATCAGCTTGTGCACCGGGCATTTGCCGGCCACATCGATCAACCTCGCCCGCTCCTCCTCGCTCATGCTGCCCGTGACCGCGACGCGGGCCGTGAGCCGGTAGACACCCTCGCGCTCACCGCTCGCGTCGCGACTCATATCCACATGGACGCCCTCCAGCGCGATGCCCTTGCGCTGCGCATACCACACCATGGTGAGCGCCTTGCAGGCGCCCACTGCGGCATCATAGAGGTCGTGCGGGTCGGGTCCTTCATCGCCGCCGCCGCCCGACAAGCCCATATCCGTCACCAGCTCATGGCCACGAATGCTGATCCGGTGGGCCGTCCGATCCGAGGCGATGCGGTTGATGACGATCATGGCTTGGCTCTCCTCGCTGCGTTTTGAAGCAACCACCGGGATGCCCCATTAGCGCGCGTCTTGCCAGCCGTAGAGGGAAGGCCACGTCAGCCTGTGCCCCACAGCAAAGGGCGCCCGGCGACAATGCCGCCGAACGCCCTCTTTCGAAGCGTAGATGCCGTGCCTAGCTGAACGACACCGCCGTTTGCGCGCGGCGTGCGCGCAGGGCACCGCCCAGCAGGCCGAAACCGGCAACCAGCATCAGCCAGGTCGACGGCTCGGGAACCTCGCCCACCGGGCCGCAATTCTCCTGGCATTCGCTGGGATCGGCATAATGCGGCGGAAAGAAGGGATCGATACTCAGGACCTCGACGCCATCATCGTAGAGATAAAGGCCGACACCGGGCGCCGATGTCCCGACCAGGCCCGGATACCATGCTTCGAAGTGGAACGTATTGGTCACGCCGAGCAGGCCAGAATAGGTCTGCTCGAACTTCACCGAGAAATCGTCCCAGAGCTGGAACAGCACGTCGTCGAAACCGGCCCCGTCATCGACCGTGCCATCGAACACAATGTCACCGGTCACATAGACGCCGGCGGTGTCATATTCGGCGCCGGTCAGATTCTCGAAGGAGAAGTTGACGGCTGCATTGGCAGGAAATGTCACCAACGCGCCCGTCACGGCCAAAGCGGCCGCAACTGTCTTGATCCGTTTCATAGTGAAGTGCTCCCACAACATTAAAATAATGGTTCTTGTGGAGCGACCGTCGCGCTTGAATATCAAATCGAGGGCTTGTTAACCATCTTTTAGAGCGCCGACGCAGGATTTCAACGCGCACGCTGCACGGTTAATCGACCTCAACCGAGCGCCTGAAAAATTAACTCGTCAGCTGGCCTTGCCGACAACGCTCTCGGGCAGATCCTTGCCGAACACGCGCTGATAATATTCCGCAACCAGCGGACGCTCGGCCTCGTCGCACTTGTTGAGGAAGGAGAGCCGGAAGGCGAAGCCCACATCCTTGAAGATGAGGGTATTCTGCGCCCAACTGATGACAGTGCGCGGGCTCATGACGGTCGAGATATCGCCATTGATGAAGCCCTGTCGGGTCAACTCGGCAACGCGGATCATCCGCGCGACCTCCTCGCGGCCACCGGGATTGTCATACTCGCCCGACTTGGCGAGAACGATCTGTGCCTCGGTCTCGGCCGGCAGATAGTTGAGCGTTACCACCAGGTTCCAGCGGTCCATCTGGCCCTGGTTGATCTGCTGCGTGCCGTGATAGAGGCCCGTGGTATCGCCCAGGCCCACCGTGTTGGACGTGGCGAACAGGCGGAACCAGGGGCTGGGCCGGATGACGCGGTTCTGGTCGAGCAATGTCATCTTGCCGTCCGTCTCCAGCACGCGCTGGATGACGAACATCACATCCGGCCGGCCGGCATCATATTCGTCGAACACGAGCGCGACCGGGCGCTGAAGCGCCCAGGGCAGCAGCCCTTCCTTGAACTCGGTGACCTGCACGCCATCCTTCAGCACGATGGCGTCGCGGCCGACCAGATCGATGCGGCTGATGTGCGCATCCAGATTGATGCGGATGCACGGCCAGTTGAGGCGCGCGGCGACCTGCTCGATATGGGTCGACTTGCCGGTGCCGTGATAGCCCTGCACCATCACGCGCCGGTTGAAGGCAAAGCCGGCCAGAATGGCCAGCGTGGTATCCGGATCGAACACATAGGCCGGGTCGAGGTCGGGCACGCGCTCGTCCGCCTCGGAGAAGGCCGGCACGTCCATGTCCACGTCGACGCCGAACACCTCGCGCGCCTTCACCACGCGGTCAGGCGCTTCCATCAGCACTTCGCTGCGCATGTCGGGCTGGGCGTTGGGAATATCAGTCATCATCAAGCCTATGTTTCAGCCCCGTCCGGACCGGACCTGTCTGAACAGACGGAAGCTCCAGGATTCACGCGAAGGCCGGCGCCTTGCGCAGGTGCGTATAGGCTGCGATCACGTCCTGCAAGGCTTTCTCATGAGCCCTGTCGCCGCCATTATGGTCCGGGTGGAAGCGCCGCACGAGCTGTGTGTAGCGAGTGCGCAGCGCCGTGCGGTCGGCGTCCACGCCAAGCCCCATGGTCTTGAGCGCCGTGCGATCCTCCGGGCTCAGTGCCTTGCCGTCCGCGCGGTTCGCCCGCTCGGCCATGCGCGCCTTGAAGCCGGCGCTGATGGCGTCGAGCGGATCGGAAAAGTCGCCCCAGCGCGGCGGCAGCGTGCCACTCGCCGCGTTGGACGAGAAGGCGCGCGTCTCGGTGCCCCACCCGGAATAAGGGCGCTGGGCTTCGTCGATCTCCTCGACGCTCATGCCCTTGAAGAAATTATAGCTCTGGTTGAACGCGCGGATATGATCGAGGCAGAACCAGCGCCATTGCGGCGGACCTTCGGGAACGCCGCTGCCCCCCTCGGGCGGCGCGCGGAACTCGCCATGTTCCGCGCAGCCCGGGTGCGCACAGGCGCGCCCGGTCCCCTCGACGCGGCCGTGAAAGCGCGTGTGGCGACGGGGCTCTCCATTGGCGGCATTGGAACGGGACACGACGTGCAAACAACTCCTGACGGGCCGGACGAAAGGCCCTATATAAGGAGGATGACAACCAATTCGCTAGGCCCAGTGGCCCAGGAAATCGAACAGCGTCTCACTCAGGCGCTGACACCCGACCATCTCGCGGTCTCCAACGACAGCGCTCAGCATCGCGGCCATGCGGGCGATGACGGCTCGGGCGAGAGCCATTTCAGCGTGGACATCGTGGCCGCCGCCTTTGCCGGACAGAGCCGCGTCGCGCGTCAACGCATGGTCAATCACGCGCTGGGCGACCTACTGCGCGAGCGCATCCACGCCCTCGCGATCAAGGCGCGGGCGCCGGGCGAGTGAGCGCATGCGCCTGAGGCGAGCCAAGCGCCCGGCCGCGCGGCTGCTTGTCACCGATCCCGCCGGACAGCTGCTACTCTTCCGTTTCACACCCACGGACCGCGCGCCCTTCTGGTGCACACCCGGCGGCGCGCTGGACCCGGGGGAGAGCTTCGAGGCGGCGGCGCGGCGCGAACTCATCGAGGAAACCGGTTTCGATCGCGATCCCGGCCCCTGCGTTGCTGTCCGCCATGTGACCTTCATAACGCTGGAGGGTATCGAAGTGGATGCCGAGGAGCGCTATTTCGCCGTGCGGGTGGATGGTACAAGCATCGACACGACAGGGCACACCGCGCTGGAGCGCCGGGTCATGCAATCACATCGCTGGTGGACGCCACCGGCGCTGGCCGCGCTCGACGAAGCCTATTTCCCGGTCGACCTGATCGATCTCTGGCAGGAACTGGCCCAGGGGCGGCTGCCGGCATGAGCGAGAGCGCGGACACGCCGGCCGGTTTGGTCGCGCGCTGGCGCGATCACCTCGCACTGGAAAAGCGCTCCTCGCCTCATACCGTGCGCGCTTATACCGCCACCGCCGAGCGGCTGCTCGCCTGGCTGGAAGAGCTGGACGGCCGTCCGCCCACCCGCACGGCCCTGACTGCGCTCAAGACCAGCGACTTGCGCACCTTCCTCGCCACCCGCCGCGGCGAAGGCATCGGCAATGCCTCCGCCTCGCGCGAGCTCTCCGCGCTGCGCGGCTTCCTGCGCTTCACGGGCGGCGAGGGGGCGGCTATCCCCGCTATCCGTGGCCCGCGCGTCAAGCCCGGCGTGCCACGCCCGGTGAGCCCGGACGAAGCCGTTGCGCTGGCGCAGGACATTGCCGAAACAGCACGCGAAGGCTGGATCGGCGCGCGGGACTGGGCGGTGCTGCTGCTGCTCTACGGCGGCGGACTGCGGATCGGCGAGGCGCTGGGCCTCACCGGCGACGTACTCCCGCTGGGGGACCGCATCCGCGTCACCGGCAAGCGCGGCAAAACCCGCATGGTGCCGCTGCTCCCGCAAGTGAAGGAGGCGATCGAGGCCTATTTGGCCGCCTGCCCTTGGCCGGCGGAGAAGGCCGCACCGCTGTTCCGGGGCACGCGCGGCGGTCCGCTTTCCCCCGCGCTGGTGCGCCGCGCAGTCCAAGGCGCACGTGGGCGCCTGGGCCTTCACGAGCGCGCCACGCCGCACGCATTGCGCCATAGTTTCGCGACGCATCTGCTGGGCCGGGGCGCAGACCTGCGCGCACTCCAGGAACTGCTCGGCCACGCCAGCCTCTCCTCGACGCAGATCTACACACAGGTGGATGCCGCCCATCTGCTCGACGTGTATCGCAATGCGCACCCAAGGGCCGGCGGCGCCTGAAAGTGCTGCGGCCGAGTTGCCGTTGCGCCGGTGGATGCGATAGAGCTTCTCCATCAAATCAGCGACTCCGGCTCCAAAGCCGGCAGAGGAGAACGGGATGAGGAAGGTCTATTTGGCGTCGGCGGCTCTGCTGGTCATGGCGGCGGGCGCCATCAGTGCGCAGGAAGTACAGGTCGGCAGCGGCGACGATGAAGTGGCGCAGGAAAAGAAGATCTGCCGCTCCCAGCGCATGACCGGCTCGCTCACCCGCACGACACGCATCTGCCTCACCAAAGCGCAGTGGGAAGAGCTGAACACACGCACCCGCAAGAGCTTGGACGACATCAGCCGCGGCGGCAGCCGGCCCGATGCAGTGCAGATGGTGAACCCGCAAACCGGCTTCTAGAGTCTTTCCGGCCTAGATTGAGCCTATCCCGTGCTCGTGCGGAGGCGGGAGCCGAGGGCGGCCGGGGCGCTTGGCGATATCCTGCGCGCCCGCCTTTCCAGGAGCCCCTCCTCCTTATTGCGCGGGCTTCCTCCCGATCGTCATTTATTCGCTGCGACTCGCGAATATCCGGAGTCCATTGGCCTCGAAATCACTCCAAGCCGCTCATTCGAGGCCGGCCGAAGGACGCTTTCTTCCATACCCAAAAGGAGAGGGCGTCCTCGAAGAGGCCCAGGAAGAATAGAGGCTGTGGCAATCACATGGCAGAGCCCGCCCGCTCGGCCACGCGCCGCTCCACCGCATCCCAGATGAGCGCGCCGGTGTCGGTGCCGTTGAACGCATCGATCGCGACGATTCCCGTGGGCGAGGTCACGTTGATCTCCGTGAGCCACTTGCCGCCGATCACGTCGATACCCACGAAGAGCAGACCCCGCTTCCTGAGCTCCGGACCCAATGCGGCGCAGATCTCCTGCTCCTCGGGCGTGAGGTCTGCCTTCGCCGCCGATCCGCCGGCCGCGAGATTGGAGCGGATCTCGCCCGCGCCCGGGATGCGGTTGATCGCGCCCGCTACGGCGCCATCCACCAGCACGATGCGCTTGTCGCCCTTCGCCACGTCCTTGAGGAACGCCTGCACCATGAAGCTCTCGACCCACATTTCGCCGAACAGCTCGACCAAAGCGGCGAGATTGCGCCCATCCGGCCCGATATGGAACACCGCTGAGCCGGCATTGCCATAAATGGGTTTCACCACGATCTCGCCATGCTTGGCCAAGAAAGCGCGCGTCTCCTCCAGGCTGCGGGTAATCATGGTAGGCGGCATGAAGCGCGCATAATCGAGCACGAACAGCTTTTCCGGCGCATTGCGCACCGAGGCCGGATCGTTGACCACCAGCGTCTCGCCGGTGATCCGTTCGAGCAGATGGGTGGCCGTGATGTAATTAAGATCGAAGGGCGGGTCCTGCCGCATCCAGACCACGTCCACGTCGCGCCCCAAGTCGAGCGTCTCCGGCGCGCCGAAGCGGAAATGATCGCCTGCCACGCGCTGCACCTTGACCGGGCGCGCGCGGGTGCGCAGGCGACCATCGGCCCAGGTCATGTCGTCCGGCCGATAATGATAGAGCCGGTGTCCGCGCGCCTGCCCCGCCAGCATAATTGCGAAGGTCGAATCGCCCGCGATATTGAGCGTTTCCATCGGGTCCATCTGCACGGCGACGTTAAGGGGCATCGATTCCATTCTCCGTTCGCCCCGAGCCGTCAAAGGGGCCTTGTTTCCACTGAAAGACAAAGGGAAGACGGGAAGCGTGCAGACGCGCCACGCACGCCGCCAGACTGTATGTCGCTCCGCCCTAGAGCTTCATCCTCCATGCCAGACATTCTCCAGATGGCGCGGGCATTGCCCCGGCGCAAGCAGGATGACGTCAATGCGCATATCGTCGCCAGGCTGGAGATAGTGCGCGGCCAGACTCTCCGCCGCCGCTGCCACCCGTCTCAGCCGGCGCGCGTCGATGGCCTCGTCCAGCGCGGCGCCGCTGCTCCGGGCCTTCACTTCCACGAAGGCGACCAGCGATCCGCGCCGGGCAATCAGGTCCACTTCTCCCACTGGCGTGCGCACGCGCCGCGCCAGGATGGACCAGCCCTTGAGCCGCAGCCACCAGCCCGCTAGCCGCTCGCCCTGCCGCCCGCGCTTCTCGGCGGCGAGGCGCGCGGGAGCGGGTGCGCGACTCATACCTTGCCCTTGAGCGCCATCGCGCGCGCATAAAGCGCCTTGCGGTCCAATCCCAGGGCCCGCGCGACCTCGCCCGCCGCCTGCCCCGCGGGCAGGCGCTCCAGCGCCGCGCGCAGGGCTGCGTCCGTCTCGTCCTCCGAAGGCGGCGGCGCCTCGCCGGGCGGACCGACGACGATCACGATCTCACCGCGCGGTTCCTTCTCGCGCGCGGCGGCGGCCAGCTCGGTGAGCGTCCCGGTCAGCACCTGCTCATAGGCCTTGCTGATCTCGCGGCAGAGCGCGGCGGGCCGATTGCCCAGCCCCTGCGCCATGGCCTCAAGGGCATCGGCGCAGCGCGGACCGCTCTCGTAGAAGATCAACGTCGCGCGCAGTGTCGCCACTTCGGCCAGTGCATCGCCCCGCGCCTTGGCCTTGGCGGGCAGGAAGCCCATGAACAGGAAACGATCGCTCGGCAGGCCCGAGAGCGTGATGGCGGCAATTGCTGCGCAGGGGCCCGGGACCGTCGTCACCATACAGCCCGCCGCCCGCGCATCGCGCACCAACTTATACCCCGGATCGGAGACCAGCGGCGTGCCTGCATCGCTCAGCAGCGCAACGGCTTGGCTTGCCATTCGCTCGACCAGCCGCGCCCGCACGCGCTCGTCGCTATGGTCGTGATAGGGCAGCATCGGCCGCTCAGACCCCGCATGGCGCAGCAATTTGGCGCTGACTCGCGTGTCCTCCACAGCCACTACGTCTGCCTCGCGCAGCACCAGCGCGGCGCGTGGCGAGAGATCGGACAAGTTGCCGATCGGGCCGGCGACGATATAAAGGCCTGGCGCGAGTGAAGCGGACATGAGGTGTGCCATGGCAGAGTTGAGCCTTGCGGGGCAAGTGAGGTTCACGTCTTCGGCATGCCCAGCCGGCCCGGACGGAGCGCGTGGGCCGGTACGCCGGCTGCGCCAGCTCGTCGTCCTGATGGGTGCGCTGCTGCTCGCAGCCTGCCAGACCATGGTTCCCAAGACCGCGCCGCCGCCTGCCCCGCCGCCACCCACGGCGGAAGTGACGCCGGATCGCGGCCTGCCTACCGACACCGCCCGGCACCGCGTGGCACTGCTCGTGCCGCTCACCGGGCCCAATGCCCAGGTTGGCCAGTCGCTCGCCAACGCCACCACCATGGCGCTGCTCGACACCAAGACCGAGCGGCTGCGCGTCACCACCTACGATACCGGCGCAGACGCCGCCGGAGCGGCCCGTCGCGCCGTGGCGGATGGCAACAAGCTGATCCTGGGTCCGCTCACCGCCGAAGAAGTGCGCGACGTGGCGCCCATTGCCCGCGCCGCGAAAATCCCGGTTATCGGCTATTCCAACGATGCCAGTGTGGCCGGCAACGGCGTCTATCTGCTGGGCTATTCGCCGGCCCAGTCAATCACGCGCGTCGTCACCTTCGCGCGGGGCAAGGGCGCCAAGAATTTCGCCGCGCTGGTGCCCAAGGGCCTCTATGGCGAGCGGGCCGGCAGCGCGTTCCTGAGCGCAGTCAAGGCCGCCGGCGGCACGGCCGTGGGCATGGAGACGTTCGATCGCTCCACCGAATCGGTGAATGCAGCGGTGAAGCGCCTTGCCGCGCGCTCCAGCTATGACGCGCTGCTCATCGCCGATGTGGCGCGCGTCGCCCTGCAAATCGCGCCGCAGGTGCGCGGTAGCGAGAGCGGCGCTAATGCACGGCTACTGGGCACGGAGCTGTGGAATACCGAGAGCGGTCTCAACACCAACTCGGCCTTGCGCGGCGCCTGGTTCGCCAGCGTTTCGGACGGGCTCTACCGCACGCTCGCGAGCAAATATCGCGCCAGCTACAACGCCACGCCCTATCGCCTCGCCTCGCTCGGTTATGATTCGGTGCTGCTTGCGGTCCGCATCGCCCAGGATTGGCAGCCGGGCAGCGATTTCCCGGTGGCACGACTCGTCGATGCCGGCGGCTTCTCCGGCATCGACGGCGCCTTCCGCTTCGGCCGCGACGGCATCGCCCAGCGCGCACTCGAAGTGCAGGAAGTGGCGGCGGAGGCCGTGAACGTGATCGACGCCGCGCCGCGCGGCTTCGACAAATAGGGACCGGCGCCGGCACCCCGCGCATCCACGCCGTTACGCCCGAGACGCCGGGCGTTACCGCGTTGCGCCAACTGGCGCGGGCGGAAGGTCATGCCTTTCTGGAGAGGTTGGCTGTGGAGTGGACCAGCGGCGCCAATCGCTTCAGCGCGCCCGGCGAGTGCTATCTGGGCCTGTTCGTCGGCAACCGGCTGTGCGCTGTGGGTGGTCTCAATCGCGACATCTATCCCGGCGGCGAGGGGCTGGGCCGTGTCCGCCATCTCTATGTTCCCCCGGACAAGCGCCGCCAGGGTCATGGCGCCGCGCTGCTCGCGCACTTGATCGGCCTTGCGCATCCCGCGTTCCCAGGCCTGCGTCTGCGCACGGCAAATACGGCAGCCGCGCGACTCTATGAGGCACAGGGATTCGAGCGGATCGACCATCCCTTCGCGAGCCATATGCGGCGGCTGGGATAGCAGGCAGCGCGCCCTTCGCTCTTCGCGTGGGGGCTCTCCCCTCCCGATCGCCTTCGCCTTGAGCCTGTCGACGGCGGCGATCTTTTGAGAAGACCACCGATCACGATCTCGACGTCTCTGCACTCCACCCGCGCTTTCTGCTCTCTATCCCCCCTTCGCGCCAATCCGCAAATCACCACCTACAACGGTTCCGTCCTGCCGCGCGCCTCGCTAAGGCACATCCATGTCTCGCGCGCGCGTCCTCCTGCTCAACACGGCGCTTCGGCCTCTCGATTATCGCGTGCCGCACGGCATGGCGGTCGAGCCGGGGCAGATCGTCGTGGCGCCGCTGGGGCCGCGTCCCATTCTCGGCGTGGCGTGGGAGCCGGAGCGCTTCCCCGAATCCGAGCCGGTGGGCGACAATCGCCTGCGCCCGCTGCTCGGCCTTGTCGAAGCGCCGCCTCTGCCCGCCCCCCTGCGCCGCCTGATCGAGTGGACGGCGGATTACTACATGGCGCCCCCCGCCGCCGTGCTGCGCATGGCGCTGGCCTCGATGGCGGCGCTGGAGGGCGAGAAGACGGTTGTGGAATATCGCCCCACGGGCACTCTCCCGACACGCATGACCGAACAGCGCGCCACCGCCATCGAGAAGATCGGCGACCGGCAAGGGCTGGTGCGCGAGCTGGCTGCGCTCGGCGGAGTCTCGGACGCGGTGATTCGCGGGCTCATCAAACAGGGCGTTTTCGAGCCCGTGGAAGTCTCCACCGATGGCGGCTTTCCCGAGCCCGATCCAGCGCATGCCCACGTCGCCCTCACCGCCGAGCAGTCCGCTGCCGCCCAGCGTCTCAGTGCGCTCGTCATCGCGCGGGACTTCGCGCCGGTGCTACTCGACGGTGTCACCGGATCGGGCAAGACCGAGGTCTATTTCGAGGCCCTGGCGACCGCGCTTGAGCAGGGGCGGCAAGTGCTCGTGCTGCTGCCCGAGATCGCGCTTACCGAAGCCTTTCTTGCCCGCTTCGAGGCTCGCTTCGGCTGCGCGCCGGTCGCCTGGCACTCGGGCCTGCGCCAGTCCGAGCGGCGGCGCGCCTGGCGAGCCATCGCACGCGGGCAGGCGCAAGTTGTCGTCGGTGCGCGCTCGGCGCTGTTCATGCCCTTCCCCAATCTCGGCCTCATCATCGTCGACGAGGCGCATGAGACCAGCTTCAAGCAAGAGGAGGGCGTACGCTACCATGCCCGCGACGTAGCGGTGATGCGCGGCCTCTTCGAGAAATGCCCGGTCATTCTCGCCTCCGCCACGCCAGCCATTGAGACGCGCCATCAGGTGGAGCTGGGTCGCTATGAGGAGATCAAGCTGCCCGGCCGCTATGGCGGAGCAGAACTGCCCGAGATTATCGGCATCGACCTGACGCAGGATCCGCCGGACCGGGGCCGCTGGATCGCGCCGATGCTGGTCAAGGCGCTGGGCGAGACGCTGAAGAAGGGCGAGCAATCGCTGCTGTTCCTCAACCGGCGCGGCTATGCGCCGCTCACGCTCTGCCGCCATTGCGGGCACCGCTTCCAATGCCCCAATTGCACGGCCTGGATGGTGGAGCACCGTTTGACGCGCCGCCTCGCCTGCCATCATTGCGGCCACGAGATCGCGACGCCGGACGTCTGCCCGGAGTGCCAGCAGCCTGACGCGCTGGTCGCCTGCGGCCCCGGCGTCGAGCGGATCGCGGACGAGGTAAAGGCGCTCTTCCCACAGGCGCGTGTCGCCATCGTCACCTCCGACACCCTCTGGTCGCCCGCACGCGCGGCCGCCTTCGTGCGCGACATGGCAGGCGGCGCCATCGACATCATCGTGGGGACCCAACTTGTCACAAAGGGCTATCACTTCCCGGAACTGACGCTCGTGGGTGTGATCGATGCAGACCTGGGGCTGGACGGGGGTGACTTGCGTGCGGCCGAGCGCACCTATCAGCAGATCGTCCAGGTCTCCGGACGCGCCGGACGGGGTGAGAAGCCGGGGCGCGTCTTCATCCAGACCCGCGCGGCACAGGCGCCCGTCATTCAGGCCCTGCTGGCGGCCGACGGCGAGGGCTTCTTCGCCGCGGAGACAGCCAGCCGCCGCGCCGCCAATGCCCCGCCCTTTGGCCGATTCGCGGCGATCATCGTGAGCGATGCGGATGCGCATCTGGCACAGGAGACGGCCCGACGCATCGGCCTCTCCGCGCCCCGGCACGACGGCGTGGAAATCTATGGCCCCGCCCCGGCGCCGCTCGCCGTGCTGCGCGGCCGCCATCGCCACCGCCTGCTCGTCCACGCCCGGCGCGGCGCGGAGTTGCAGGCGATCATACGCGACTGGCTCGCCCCCATCGATTGGAAGGCGAGCACCCGCGTCAGCGTGGATGTGGATCCCTACAGCTTCGTGTGAGATGCCGGCCGCCCCGTTTGTGGGAGAGGAACGGAGCGACCGGCACCTGACTCCTCAGGATGCTGCGGGGGTCAGGCCGCGGCGCTGGGCGTCCACGCCTTGCCGAAGCCATGAACCTGCTGGCTGCTGGGTCGGGGCTGCATTGCAGCGGTGGGCTGCAGCGCAACCGGCGTTTCGCTCTGCAGCGGCTCGGGCACGCCGTGGGAGAGGATGTAGTTCGCCCGGGCCAGGCGGGCCTTGCGCGTAAGGAACGGATTTTCCGGGCTCGGGGGCGCGGCGACCATAGCCTCCAGAACCCGGCGCCGATCACTCATTTCGCCCGGCATAACGCTGCTTTGCGCGGCGGCCGGTGCGAAGACCGCGCGCGGCGAAGCTTCTGTTTGGGCGAGCGGCGTGGCAGCCGGAATTGGCGTGACCGGCTCAGCAACTGGCGTCACCGAGGGCATAGCGTCACGCGCGGCATGGCGCGTAGATGCCCTGCGGCGCGTGGCAACAAAGGTGCCGATCCCCGCGCCCAGCAGCAGAACGCCCCCGCCGATGGCCCACAAGAGGCCTTCGGTCTCAGACGGGCGCGCCTCTGCCGCCGGAGCGCCATTGGGCTCGGCCGCACTATCCGTGGCAAGCGGCCTCAGCGCGACGCCTTGCTGGCTGGCGGGCGGCAGCAATGTGGAAGGCGCTTCCGGCGCCAGTTCGCTCTTCGATACCTTGACATCCGACGCGGCGGACGTTTGCGAGCGCGGCGTCACAGTTTCCCGCGCCGGCAGAGGAGCTGCCTCGGCAGCAGCCGGAGTGCGCTTGACCTGGACGGGTGCGGTCGCAGGCGTCGATGCGCTAGCCGAGTCGCTCTCTTCCGAAACGGGCGGGAGCGGTTGCGTGACCTCGGTCGCCGCGCTGGGCGGCGGCATGACGATCTGCGGCGGCTGGGCGGCCTGCGGCTGCACCGGCAAAGCCGGCGTCGGGAGCGGCACGGCGCTGGGGGCGGGATCGGTCGGCGCGGGTGGCTGCGGTGCGGCCGCCGCGTCGGCCGGCAGCAGCTGTGCGGCGGCGGGAGAGGTTGCAAAAGCCAGAGCCGCGACAATCGCGACCATGGCGGGGCGGTTCGATGTCAATCCATGTGTCATAGCCTGGTGTAAACCCGGCATGCGCCGCCATCGTTCCAATCCGCCAAATATCGCTAAGGCAACACGAGCCTTTCCCGGGACGAATCGAAGGAGCAACTACGGTCACAAAAGCGTCTATTCCGAAAGAATTGACGGCCGAAAAACATGACTTGATGTCGTCTCAGCCTATACTTCTTTTTACTTTCTTCCCTCGCGTTCGAGCAGGGCCTTCTTGCGCTCTAGCCCGTAGGCATAGCCACCCAGGCTGCCATCGCGCCGCAACACGCGGTGACAGGGAACGAGCACGGCGAGATCGTTGTCGCCACAGGCTGTGCCCGCCGCTCGCACGGCTGCCGGGCGGCCCACGGCGGCCGCGATGTCGCTATAGGTCCGCGTCTCGCCGGGCGGGATGGCGCGCAAGGCGGCCCAGACCGCCTGCTGAAAGGCCGTGCCGGCCACGTCGACCGGCAAGTCCGCCGGCCGTGCGGGATCGTCGACCAGCGCCACGACGCGCGCCACAAGCGCCGCGAAGGCCGCATCGCCCGATTCGATCCGCGCGTGCGGGAAGCGCGCGCGCAATGCCGCCTCATCCTCGTCGAAGCTGATACGACACAGGCCCTGGTCCGTCGCCGCGACCAGCAGCGAACCGAGCGTGCTCTGCGCCACGGCGAAGCGGATGGTCTTGCCCGCTCCGCCCTTGCGCCAGGCCGTGGGACTCATGCCCAGCCGCCCGGCGGCATCGGCATAGGCACGGCTGGGCGCCGCATAGCCAGCATCGTAGATGGCATCGGTGATTCGTCCTTCCTGCGCGAGCGCCTGCGCCAGCCGGTCTGCCCGCAGTGCGCGGGCATAAGCGGCCGGGGAAACGCCGAGCTGGCGCGTGAAGAGGCGTTGAAAATGATGCTGCGCATAGCCCACCTGCCCAGCCAGCGCCGCCAGTGTAGGAGCGCCCTCTCCGGCCGCGACGCCGACCTCAATGAGCGCGACGGCGCGGTCGACCGCCGCCCGATCCCTCCCCACATCGTCCGGCCGGCAGCGCAGGCAGGGCCGGTAGCCCCGGTCGCGTGCCGTGGCGGCGTCGGGCCAGATCTCGACATGCGCGCGATGCGGTCGGCGTGCCGGGCAGCTTGGCTTACAGTAGATGCCGGTAGTGCGCACCGCCACCACGAAGCGCCCGTCCATGGCCCGGTCGCGCGCCTCGAATGCGGCTAGCGCTCTCGCTTCATCGATTTCGCTCTGCCTGTGCATCGTCATCCGTTCGGCCTTTCCTATGGCCCGCTCCCATGTCGGGCAGCGATGCCCGCGACACAAGCCTTAAGCTGAATCGGTCGCCGCCGCTTCCCATCGCTTGCGTTCAAACCCGCGCGCTCTTCCACCGGCGCCGGAGTCCTTCTATGAGAGGCGCCCATGACCCTGCGCACTCGCGTCCGCCCCTCGTCGCTCCGCCTGCTGCGGGCCGTGCTCCTCATGCTGGCGCTGCTGACGCCGGGCGCGCTGCACGCCGATGCCCAGGATATCGCCGCCGCCTCGCGCAGCGTGGTGCGCGTGGCACTGGTCGCGACCGATGGAGAGAGCGCCTATTTCGTCGGGCATGGCAGCGGTGTCGTCGTCGCGCCGGGGCGCGTCCTCACCAACGCCCATGTCGTGGAAGTGACGCGCACCGAGCAGAACATCGTCATCGGCATCATCCCGGCAGAAGGTTCGCGCAGCTTCGGCGGGCGTGTCGTCGCTTATTCGCCGGGCAACGATCTAGCCCTCATCGCCTTCGACGCGAATGCCTATCTGCCCGTCGCCACGTTCTTTACCGGTGTCCCGGAGGACGGGCAGCAGGTGACGGCCATCGGCTATCCCGGCTCGGTCGACCGCGCGCAAGGCATGAACCTGGAAGACATCATCCACCCGATGAGCCCAGTGCGCACCACCGGCACCGTTTCGGCGGGCCGTGCCTCCAAGCAGTTCGATACCGTGCTGCACACCGCGCCGCTCGCCTCGGGCAACAGCGGCGGACCGCTGGTTGATGAGTGCGGCCGGGTGCTGGGCGTCAACAGCTTCGGCTCCGTCTCGGACGGCAATGACGCGGAATATGGCTTTGCCGTCTCCGACCGGGAGATTGCCGGCTTCCTGCGCAAGGCCGGCGTTCAGCCCCAGCGCTCGATCGAGCCCTGCCGCTCGCTGGCCGAGATCGAAGCGGCGCAGAAGATCGCGGACGAGCAGGCCCGGGCGCAGGCCGCCGCGCGCGCCAGCCAGGAAGAAATTGCCGCACGCGAGGCCGCCATTGCCGAGCGCGAGCGTGCCCAGCAGCATGTGATCGCGCGGCGCGAGAACATGATGGCGCTGGCCGCGCTGCTGCTGCTCGGCGGCACCGTGGCGGGCGGCGCCGCTTTCTTCGATGCCTCGCGCGGCGGCACGCGCGTGAAGCTGCTCGCCGCAGTTGCTGGACTGTTGGTGCTGGCGGCGATTCTCGCCTTCCTGCTACGCCCCAGCTTCGACAGCGTCGGGAGTATCGACGCGGCGGATAATGCCGCCGGCGCGGACAACACCGCGGACAATGCGACAGCTACGGCCGCCCCCAGCGCACATGTAGGCGACAATCTCTGCCGCATCGATATGGCGCTGAGCCGCATCACCGTGTCGGACACCGCCGACGTGCCGTTCCATTGGAACGGCCAGGGCTGCCTCAACGGCCAGACCCAGATGGTGCGCGATGGCAGAGGCTGGACGCGGACGATCGTCCCCAACACCGAAGCGTCCGTCTCCGTCCGCCGTTTCGATCCGGCAAGCGGCACCTACCGCTCCGACAAATATCTGGTGAGCGCAGACGTTGCCGAGCAGGCCCGTGCCCTGCGCGCCAGCCTGTCGTGGAGCGGCTGCACGGCCGATCCACAACGCTTGGCTGAACTGAGCCGTCTCCAGGGCGAGATCGCAATGCTGCTGCCCAGCCAGCCCAATGAGCGGCTCGTCTATCATTGTGCACTCAGCCGCGCGCCCGCGCCGCCGGCCGCAACAGCAGACGAGCACTGAGGCCTGGCCGATCAAGAGAAGGGTCAGTGCTCTCGCGAAGGCAGGAGCCAAAGGCAGAGCAGCAGTTCAGTGTGCCCCGGAACCCCGCCTGCGCAAACGTACCGGATCGGCTCAACCAACCATGGAATAGAGTCACAACACCGCCCCGCCCCAAAAGGGGGCAGGCGAAGCGCACGGTTTGCTTTGCGGCGGAGCAGCCCGGCGCCAAGCCAGCGCGAAGCCGCCACCATCAGCACCAACTCGCCGGCTCCGGCATCTCCTTCATGAAGCTGCCTCCGTGGCCCACGAAGCCGAATGCAAGATGGCCAACGCTCGTTAACGTTTTTGCCGGGCCGCCATGGCACCCGCATCCCCGCACAGGCGCAGTCCTGCTTCGCCTTCGAGACGTCCGACGGACGCAATCGGGTTGCATCGCAGCACGGCGCCTGCTAACCGCCCCCGCGTGTCAGGAGGGTGCGCGTGCCGCTGCCCTCCTTTTTGACGCACATTCAGTTTCGACGATGAGAGGCAGAGACGCGCGTGGAGAATTCCGGCGGTATTCAGGCTAGCCTGGCAGGGCGTTACGCATTGGCGCTCTTTGAGCTGGCGCGCGAGAGCAAGGCGTTCGATTCGGTCGCAGCGAGCCTCGCGGCCGTGAAGGCTGCGCTCGCCGAATCGGCCGAGCTCCAGGTGCTGACGCAGAGCCCGCTCATCGGGCGCGAAGCCGCCGCCAAGGCGATCGCCGCTGTCGCCGCCTCGCTCAAGCTGGACGATCTCACCACGCGGACGTTGGGCGTCCTGGCGCACAATCGCCGCCTCGCCCAGATTCCCGCCGTGATCCGCGCTTATGAGACGCTGCTCTCGGCCCACAAGGGCGAGACGCGCGCGGAAGTGACCAGCGCCTTCCCGCTCACCAAGACGCAGGCCAGCGTGCTCGCCAAGCAGCTCAAGGCGCGCACCGGCCGCGATACCACTCTCGATCTCACCGTCGATCCCGCCATCATGGGCGGCCTCATCGTCAAGATGGGCAGCCAGATGATCGATGGTTCGCTCCGCACCCGTTTGAACGCACTCGCCCAGGCTATGAAGGGCTGAAGGCCCCGCAAGGGACCGACTGAAAGGCTAGAAAATGGACATCAACGCCGCAGAAATCTCCAAGGTCATCAAGGACCAGATCGCCAATTTCGGCACCGAGGCGCAGGTCAGCGAAGTCGGCACCGTGCTGAGCGTCGGTGACGGCATCGCGCGCATCCACGGCCTCGACAATGTGCAGGCCGGCGAGATGGTCGAGTTCGCCAACGGCGTGCAGGGCATGGCGCTGAACCTGGAAGCGGACAATGTCGGCGTCGTGATCTTCGGCTCGGACGCCGAGATCAAGGAAGGCGACACCGTCAAGCGCACCGGCACCATCGTGGACGTGCCCGTCGGCAAGGGCCTGCTCGGCCGCGTGGTCGACGGCCTCGGCAACCCCATCGACGGCAAGGGCCCGATCGTCACCGACCAGCGCTCGCGCGTGGAAGTGAAGGCGCCCGGCATCATCCCGCGCAAGTCGGTGCACGAGCCGGTGCAGACCGGCCTCAAGGCAATTGACGCGCTCGTCCCCATCGGCCGTGGCCAGCGCGAGCTGATCATCGGCGACCGTCAGACCGGCAAGACCGCCGTTGCGATCGACACCTTCATCAACCAGAAGGGCCCGAACGCGGGCGACGACGAGTCCAAGAAACTCTACTGCATCTATGTCGCCGTCGGCCAGAAGCGCTCGACCGTGGCGCAGATCGTCCGCCAGCTCGAAGAGAATGGCGCGATGGAATATTCGATCGTCGTTGCCGCCACCGCGTCCGAGCCGGCGCCGATGCAGTTCCTCGCGCCCTATACCGGCGCGGCCATGGGCGAATATTTCCGCGACAACGGCATGCACGCGGTGATCGTCTATGACGACCTTTCCAAGCAGGCCGTCGCCTATCGTCAGATGTCGCTGCTGCTGCGCCGCCCGCCGGGCCGCGAAGCCTATCCGGGTGACGTTTTCTATCTGCACAGCCGCCTGCTCGAGCGCGCGGCCAAGATGAACGACGCCAATGGCAACGGCTCACTGACCGCGCTGCCGATCATCGAGACGCAGGCCGGCGACGTGTCCGCCTACATCCCGACCAACGTGATCTCGATCACCGATGGCCAGATCTTCCTCGAGACCAACCTCTTCTATCAGGGCATCCGTCCGGCCATTAACGTGGGCCTCTCTGTGTCGCGCGTGGGGTCTTCGGCACAGACCAAGGCGATGAAGAAGGTCTCCGGCTCGATCAAGCTGGAGCTGGCCCAGTATCGCGAGATGGCGGCCTTCGCCCAGTTTGGCTCGGACCTCGACGCCTCGACGCAGAAGCTGCTCAACCGCGGCGCGCGCCTGACCGAGTTGCTCAAGCAGCCGCAGTTCAGTCCGCTGCCCTTCGAGGAGCAGACTATTTCGATCTTCGCGGGCACGGCCGGCTATCTGGACGGCATCGCGACCACCGACGTCGTCCGCTACGAGGCGGCCATGCTGGCGCATTTCCGCAGCCATCATGCCGACCTGCTGGCCGCGATCCGCGACAGCCGCGACTTCAGCGACGACATCAAGGCCAAGGTCAAGGACGCGCTGGACGCGTTCGGCAAGACCTTCGCCTGAGGAGACGAGCGGCGTGAGCCCTGACCACGGCCTCCTTGCCTGGACGATCCTCGCGATCGCACTGGTGCTGTCTCCCGGACCGGATACGATGCTGGTTGCGGGGCAGGCCGCGCGTCGGGGCTTCGCGGCAGGCATGGCGGCCGCGGGCGGCATCTTCACGGGCGGCCTGCTCTACATGGCGCTGTGTGGCTTCGGCTTCCTCGCCGTGCTCAACCTGGTGCCGGGCCTGTTCCTGGCGGTGAAGATCGTCGGCGCGCTCTACCTCGCGTGGCTGGGCATCCAGCTTCTGCGCGGTGCGGTGAGACCGGCGCTGGCGGCCGAGACGGCAATGGCGCTCGGCACGCCGTTCCGTCAGGGCTTCTGGAGCACGGTACTCAATCCCAAGGTCGCCGTCTTTTTTCTCGCGGCGCTGCCCCAGTTCGTCGGCACGGGTCCACAGGCCCCACTTCACGGCGCAATGTTGATCGGCATCGTCTACGGCTTCGGCCTGGTCTGGTGCACGGTACTCGCGCTTGTTGCCGCCCGTGCCGGCCGCAAGGTGGGCCAGAGCCAGGCGATGCGCTGGTTCGAAGGCGTGCTCGGCGCCGCATTCATTGGTTTGGCGGGCCGCCTGGCCCTGGCTCGGAACGCATAAGACATGGCAAGTTTGAAGGAACTCAAGGGCCGTATCGCTTCGGTGAAGTCGACCCAGAAGATCACCAAGGCCAAGCAGATGGTTGCGGCCGCCAAGCTGCGCAAGGCGCAGGCTGCGGCGGAAGCCGCGCGGCCCTATGCCGAGCGGCTGGAGAAGGTCGTTGCCAGCCTTGCTACCAAGGTGAGCGGGGATAGCGCGCCGCGCCTGCTCGCCGGCACCGGCAAGGACCAGGTGCACCTGCTGGTCGTCGCCAACGGCGACAAGGGTCTTTCCGGCGCGTTCAACGCCAACATCGTCAAGGCCGCCGTCGCCAAGGCCCATCTGCTCATCGCGGAAGGCAAGACGGTGAAGTTCTACCTCGTCGGCCGCAAAGGCCGCGCGGTGATCGCCCGCACTTTCCCCGGCAAGATCGTCGGTCAGTATGACACGACCGATGTGCGTACGCCCGGCTTTAACGAAGCTCAGGCGATCGCACAGGACGTCTCGGCGCGCTTCTTCGCCGGCGAGTTCGACGTGGCGCATCTCTTCTATTCGGCCTTCCGCTCGGCACTGGCGCAGATTCCCACCGAGCAGCAGATCATCCCCGTCGCCATTCCGGCCGATGCGCCCGCCGCCTCCGGCGCGGCCGTCGAATATGAACCGGACGAGGAAGCGATCCTCGCCGATCTGCTGCCGCGCAACATCACCATCCAGCTCTACAAGGCACTGCTGGAGAACATGGCCAGCGAGCAGGGCGCCTCAATGACCGCGATGGACAATGCGACGCGCAATGCGGGCGATCTCATCAATCGCCTGACGATCGAGTTTAACCGCAGCCGCCAGGCTGCGATCACCACCGAGCTGGTGGAGATCATTTCCGGCGCGGAGGCGCTCTAGTTGACGGTACGGAGGACGGTCCTTCTAGGGCTCATCCTTCTGATCGCGATAGGCATCTGGGCCAGGAGCGCCCGGTGGATGAACATAGACGCTTGTCTCGAAGGCGGTGGCCGGTGGGACAGCGAGACGAGCAGATGCCAGCCCGGTGCTGGTCAGGAATAAAAGAAGGCAAGGAACGAAACCGATGGCAGCAACCAACAATGTCGGCAAGATCAGCCAGGTGATCGGCGCCGTTGTCGACGTGATCTTCGAGGACCGCCTGCCGGCGATTCTCTCGGCGCTGGAGACCAGCAACAACGGCCAGCGGCTCGTGCTCGAAGTGGCGCAGCACCTCGGCGAGAACACCGTGCGCACCATCGCCATGGACTCGACCGATGGCCTGACGCGCGGCCAGGACGTGACGGACACCGGCGCGCAGATTTCCGTGCCGGTCGGCCCGATGACGCTGGGCCGCATTCTCAACGTGATCGGCGAGCCTATCGACGAGCGCGGCCCGGTCAATGCCGCGACCACTGCGCCGATCCACGCCAAGGCCCCTGATTTCGTGGACCAGTCGACCGAGACCAGCATCCTCGTCACCGGCATCAAGGTCATCGACCTGCTGGCGCCTTATGCCAAGGGCGGCAAGATCGGCCTGTTCGGCGGTGCCGGCGTGGGCAAGACCGTGCTCATCCAGGAGCTCATCAACAACATCGCCAAGGGCCATGGCGGCACCTCGGTGTTCGCGGGCGTCGGTGAGCGCACCCGTGAAGGCAACGACCTCTATCATGAGTTCCTCGATGCCGGCGTTATCGCCAAGGACGCCGAGGGCAACCCGACGCCGGAAGGCTCCAAGGTGGCGCTGGTCTTCGGTCAGATGAACGAGCCGCCGGGTGCCCGCGCGCGCGTCGCCCTCTCGGGCCTCACCATCGCGGAATATTTCCGCGACCAGGAAGGCCAGGACGTGCTCTTCTTCGTCGACAACATCTTCCGCTTCACCCAGGCGGGCTCGGAAGTGTCGGCGCTGCTCGGCCGCATTCCCTCGGCCGTGGGCTACCAGCCCACCCTCGCGACCGACATGGGCGCCCTCCAGGAGCGCATCACGTCGACCAACAAGGGCTCGATCACCTCGGTGCAGGCCATCTACGTGCCCGCGGACGACCTCACCGATCCGGCACCGGCCACCAGCTTCGCGCACCTTGACGCCACCACCGTGCTTTCGCGCGCGATCTCGGAGCTGGGCATCTACCCGGCGGTGGACCCGCTCGACTCGACCAGCCGCGTGCTGACCCCGGCCGTCGTCGGCCAGGAGCATTACGACACGGCGCGCCGCGTCCAGGAGACGTTGCAGAAGTACAAGTCGCTGCAGGACATCATTGCCATTCTCGGCATGGACGAGCTTTCGGAAGAAGATAAGCTGACGGTCGCGCGCGCCCGCAAGATCCAGCGCTTCCTCTCGCAGCCCTTCCACGTCGCCGAGGTCTTCACTGGCATCCCGGGCAAGTTCGTCCAGATCGAGGATACGGTGAAGAGCTTCAAGGCCGTGGTCGACGGTGAGTACGACCATCTGCCTGAGGCTGCCTTCTACATGGTCGGCGGCATCGACGAAGCCGTCGAGAAGGGCAAGAAGCTGGCTGCCGACGCGGCCTGACGCTCAAAGACGACGTGTCTCCCCGCCGCGGCGCGCGCGGGGAGACACAAAAGGCGCCCCGTCCTTCCATCGGGGCAGACATTGACTGAAGGTTTTGCACCGCCATGGCTCTGCATTTCGAACTCGTGACGCCCGAACGCCTCGTCCTCTCCGAGGATGTGCATATGGTCGTCGTCCCCGGCTCCGAGGGCGAATTCGGCGTGCTGGAGGGCCACGCGCCCTTCATGTCCACCATCAAGGACGGCGAGCTCAAAGTCTATGAACGCGACGGCGCCACCCCGCGCCTCATCCGCGTGCAGGGCGGCTTCGCCGAGGTCGGCGACAATGGCCTTACCGTGCTGGCCGAAAAGGCGGAGTGAGGTCTGGGCGGTGGCCATCCAGGCGCTTACGTCTTGTTAACCTAACTGTCCTAGCCCCTCTTCGGTATTTCCGGGGAGCGGCATGTTCCAGATCGATCAGTCACAATTTTCGGAAACAGCGCCGGTCGATGTCACGATCGTGATGCCGTGTCTTAACGAGCGTCTCTCTCTCCCTCATTGTATCGCCAATGCGCAAGACGCCCTGCGCCAGATTGAAACCCGCCACGGCTTCTCTGGCGAGATTGTGATTGCCGACAACGGATCCACGGATGGCAGCCAGGTACTGGCTCGCTCACTGGGCGCGCGCGTTACTCCCGTCGCTGAGCGGGGCTACGGGGCGGCGTTGATCGGCGGGTGTCGTGCTGCACGCGGGCGCTACATCCTGATGGGCGACTGCGACGGCAGCTACGATTTCACGGACGGCGTGGCCATGATCGGCAAGCTGGCCGAGGGTTATGCGCTGTGTATGGGCTCACGTTTTGACGGTGGGATCACACCGGGCGCGATGCCGTGGAAGAATCGCTGGATCGGCAACCCGGCGCTCACCGGCATACTCAATCTCTTCTTTCGCGCGGGCATCAACGACGCGCATTGCGGCTTGCGGGCCATCACTCGCGAAGGGTTCGACGTGCTGCGCCTCTCCGGCAAGGGCATGGAATTCGCCAGCGAGATGGTCATCAAGGCCGCCCTGCTTAAACTTCCCATTGCCCAAGTACCTGCCAAGCTGCTCCCCGATCTGCGCCAACGCGCACCTCACCTGCGCCCCTGGCGCGACGGCTGGCGCCACCTCCGTTACCTCTTCATGCTGAGCCCGACTTGGCTGTTCGGCGTTCCTGCTCTGTGCGCCGCGCTCGCTGCTACCATCATCTTCCTGCTCGCGCTCTCTCAGGTTGCAGGTCTTCTGGATCGCGCGGTGATCGGGGAATCCTGGCTTCTGTTCGGCGGCACCATGGCCAGCCTTGCGCATCTTGGCGCGCTGATGGGTTTGGCAAGCAGCCTCTATGGCCGTAAGCAGGGCTACCGCGGTATGGGTCCTTTCAGTGCCATTGCTTCGCGCTTCGTGACATTCGAAACCATGCTGTTATCGGGTCTCGTTCTCGGCGGTTTGGGGATGATCGGCTTTGGTATGATCTTCGCCAATTGGACCAGCCATGGTTACACGGCAGCCTCGTCACTGTTTCCGGCCCTCGCAGCAATGCTAGCGCTGGCGTTGGGTGCGCAGAACATTTTCGGCGCCTTTCTTCTTGCGATTATTGGAGGTAACGAAGCCAATTTCATGGCGAAGGACAGCAACGAACAGCCGGTACCGCCTATAGTCAGCCGCCTCGCCGCCTGAGCAAGGACGCCGCTCTACACTCCGGTTAAAGGCCGCAATGCCTCACATCCTATGCATCGCAAACTATTTCAGGGAGCATGGTGGCGGCATCGAACAGATGGCACATCATCTTGCTCAGGAGTTGGCAGCGGATGGCGACTGGACGGTTACTCTTGTGGCACATGGGACACCTGATGCTCGACCCGCTTCGGACGAACGATATCAACGACTAACTATCCGCGCCGCGAACGGCATTGAGCGACGCATCGGACTGCCGCTGCTACTCCCGCACCCAATCGACATGATAGCGCTGCGACGGGTCATCCGAGAGGCTGACGTGGTCATAGTTCATGACTGCGTGTACTTGGCGCATCTCTTCGCGCTGCGCTGCCTACCTGCCCACACGCCAGCCATCGTCGTCAAACATACCGGGCAAGTCCGTTTCGCCAGCAGGGCGGGCTCCCTGTTATTCAGCCTGCTCAACCGTTACATCTTCCCCTGCTTCTTGCGAAAGGCTCGCGTTCTGGTGTTCGTAACACAGAGCAAGCGCGACAGTTTTCCGGCCGTGCCGGACGTCGCGTCAGAAGTCATTGTCAACGGTATCGATACGACGCTCTTCGCGCCGTCAGGCGCTGTACGCGATGGCAGCCTGCTTTTCGTGGGCCGGTTCGTCGACAAGAAAGGCATACAGATCGTCAAGGAGATGGCGCGGCTCATGCCACAGCGGCGCTTTACATTGGCCGGTTTCGGCCCCACCGATCCGCGCGACTGGGGTTTGCCCAATGTGGAATGTCATTGGGGCCCCGACGCGGAGGCAATTGCCGCGCTCTATTGTCGTGCCGCTGCGGTCATTCTGCCGAGCGAGACGGAGGGAACGCCACTTGTCGCGTTGGAGGCACTGGCCTGCGAAACTCCGGTGGTGATTGGAGAAACCGGCACAGCGCCCGACAGGGCACTGGCGCGGCAACTGGCTCTACTCCCCGTCGACATAGATAATCCGGTACAGACGGCGCAGCTCTGGGCCGCTAGACTAGAATCGGCCATTGCCCGCTCGACGCCGGACCGCAACGTTATCGTCGCATCACACAGCACTCGGAAGATGGCGGGCGCCTATCGCAATCTCATTGCCAGGCTGGAGGAGCTTTGACGCACGGCTTGCCTGCTACTCCTCGCCGGAGAGCGAGAAAACGAGGCGTCGGTAGAACTACACCTGTATTCACACCCAGACGCGCTAACGCGGATCGCCCAACAAATACGACGCTACCCTTCGAACAAAGGCTCTCAAGCAACGCGGCCTCAACATGGTGGCTGGCCAGCCGGATCGGGCGCCGGGACAGGTCGGCGGGGTTACGCACCAGGTCAACTTCATAACCCCCGGTTTGCGTCTCGATCACAACATAGTCGGCGTCGATACGCCCTAGAAGCGCATCAGCCCGAGCATTCGGTGCCACGAAATCATGTGCGCGAAAAAGCAGAAACGGGAGGACGACAAGTAGCGTCAGAATGGTGCTACCAAGCACAAACCCGCATGAGGGGCCCGCTTGGCGGCGGACAAGCGCCCTGTAACCGTAGGCGCCCAACAGGGCCGCGCTGCCGAGGAAACCATGCAGATAACGATAGCCCCAGCCATGCCCCTGATATGGCAATAGGAAGGCGAAAGCCACAACAGCAAGGCAGAGCCCACCTGCCAACGGCCGCGCAAGCCCTTCTCCCCGAAGCAATACATGTCCTGCTCCCATCAACAATGGCAACAAGGCAAGATTCTGCCAGGCAAAGAAACGTGCGAGATTGAAGTTCATGTAAACGAAGGTCAGCGGACTATGCCCAAACAGCAGTGGTAGGACACGCTGACGGATGAAGCCACCGGCCCCGGCCGCCGCGCCGCCCGTCGCCTCGATGCCGGAAAGTTGTGTAATGAGCGTCTGCCAGTTGATCCAGAACAGGCCTGATAGACCATAGACAATGCAATAGAGGAGCACGATCCCTCGTCCGCCTTCGCGCCAACGCCACATAAGGAAAGGAGCGACGAAAAGGGGATGGAAGACTATCTGGTGCAGACCGATCGCGATAAAGCCGACGACCAGCGCGCCAGCATGCCCCCAGCGCCCGCCGCGTAGAAAGAGAGAGAGCCAGCACAGATTGGCGGCAAGATGCGCAGTCATCGCATAGGCCGTCATGGCGTTGACTATGAACTGGGCGGAGCTGACGAGGAGCAGCAACGCTACGCCCTGCGCCGGGCGATCATTCGGGAATAGCCGGCGGGCAATGTCGAGCAACGCTATCACCGCCACCATCGCCAGTAGTGGATTCATGAGGGCCGGATCGGCGATCTTGTCGAAAATGGCCCGCAACATCGCATTACCCGGCAGATAGGCGGAGACAAGGACAGGCTGCCCGGGAATTGTGAGCAGGAAGTCAGGTACAAGCGCACGCGCATGACCGCGCCAGAAGGGATCGAGCGGTGCGACCAACTCCCCTCTACCGAAGATCGCCATGTCGAACAGAACCATGTGCTCGTCGCGAGTGAGCGGGTAATCGCTCATCACAACATAGCTGCCCCACCAGAGCGCCAAAGCGAAAGCGAACGCGAGACCGAGCACGACCCGCGTCTGCGGAAGGTCCAGACGAGGATAGGGAGCAAAGCGACGCATAAGGAACCCGGCAACGAAAAACCATGCCAAGGCGAACGCCAAGACTGGCAGGTCCTGCGAACGGAAATATCGGATAGGCAGAGCATCGCCGTCGATGCCAACGACGAAACCGCAAAGAACCAATGTCAGGCTAGCAGCCAGCACCAAAGCGAAGCTGACGCGTAGCCCATTGGCACTGTGCTGGTCCGGATGAAACAAGATGATTCCTATGCTGATATACGACGCAGACCGGTAGCATCCGGCTTATAGCCGCCATGGATTAGCACTTTATCAAAGCTTGCTGCCTATTTCCTTGCGTTGAGCGAGCCGATCGCTCGCGGGTGAGAGTGAGACCGCATCGTTATGAGTGCATTCGGACGCAGGAACGGAATGGGAGGGAAAACCTCCTTCGGCGTCGCGCGCCCCATGCATGCGCCATTCGGGGCGTCGCAACCGGGTCAGGCCGCCGCGCCGCCGGCCGCTGCGCACGCCACGCCGCAGCAGCTTGCCGGCGCCGCGCAGTTCCCGCCTGTCGATCCCGACGCGCTGGAGAGCCAGGCCACCGCGCTGGCACCTGCGGCTGACGCCAATGCCGAAGCAATGCAGCGCCTCTCGGATCGCATGAACGCCGAGCATGGCGGCGGCGAGCAAGCGCAGGGCTTCGAGGCGAGCGTCCACAAGATCAAGGAACAGGTGCTTCCCCGCCTGCTGGAGCGGGTCGATCCCGAGGCCGCCGCGACGCTCAGCAAGGATGAGCTGGCCGAGGAATTCCGGCCGATCATCATGGAGGTTCTGGCCGAACTCAAGCTCACGCTCAATCGGCGCGAGCAGTTCGCGCTGGAGAAGGTGCTGGTCGACGAACTCCTGGGTTTCGGCCCACTGGAAGAGCTGCTGGCGGACCCGGACATCACCGACATCATGGTCAACGGCCCGGACCAGACCTATGTGGAAAAGAAGGGCAAGCTCCAACTCGCGCCCATCCATTTCCGCGACGAGGAACATCTCTTCCAGATCGCCCAGCGCATCGTGAACCAGGTCGGCCGCCGCGTCGACCAGACCACGCCGCTGGCCGACGCGCGCCTGCCGGACGGCAGCCGCGTCAACGTGATCGTACCGCCGCTCTCGCTGCGCGGCACCGCCATCTCCATCCGTAAATTCTCGGCCAAGCCGATCACGCTGGATAACCTCGCCCAGTGGGGCGCGATGAACCAGAAGATGTGCACCGCCCTCAAGATCGCGGGGGCCTGCCGCTTCAACATCGTCATCTCGGGCGGCACGGGTTCGGGCAAGACCACCATGCTCAATGCCCTCTCGAAGATGATCGATCCCGGCGAGCGCGTGCTCACCATCGAGGATGCGGCCGAGCTTCGCCTGCAACAGCCGCACTGGCTGCCGCTGGAGACCCGGCCCGCCAATCTGGAGGGCCAGGGCGCCATCACCATCGGCGATCTCGTCAAGAACGCGCTGCGTATGCGCCCCGACCGGATCATCCTGGGCGAAATCCGCGGCGCCGAGTGCTTCGATCTGCTCGCCGCGATGAACACCGGCCATGACGGCTCCATGTGTACGCTCCACTCGAACAGCCCGCGCGAGTGTCTGGGCCGCATGGAGAACATGATCCTGATGGGCGACATCAAGATCCCCAAGGAGGCCATCTCGAAGCAGATCGCCGATTCAGTGGATCTCATCGTGCAGGTGAAGCGCCTGCGCGACGGCTCGCGCCGCGTCACCAACATCACCGAAGTGATCGGCATGGAAGGCGACGTGATCGTGACGCAGGAGCTCTTCAAGTTCGAGTATCTGAGCGAGGATGCCGACGGCAAGATCATCGGCGAATATCGCTCCATGGGCCTGCGCCCCTACACGCTGGAGAAAGCGCGCAGCTTCGGCTTCGATCAGCCGCTGCTCGAAGCCTGCCTCTAAGGACGGCGCTCCGGCCAGGGACGCGGTCTTTCTGGCCCCACATCTTCAGGGAGCGACGTGCAACACACGCCTGCAATCATACGCCGTCTCCCGGCGTTGCCCTACCCTCTCCTCTCAAGATGATGGGCGGCGGCGGCCTTCCTCCTGCGAAGCCGCCCCGGGCAAGAGCCTCCTCCTGTACCGCGACGGCTTGCTCAACGGGGCGCCATCGGTCATTCTGCCGCCACGATACCAATCGGCATAGGAGAAGGCCCATGACCCCGCTTCGCTCGCGTCCCGCCCTCGTCGGGGCCCTGCTGCTGGGGGCTGCTGCGACCCTTGCCTATGCGCCGGCTATTGCTCAGGCGCCCGACGCCGCGCTGGCGGCGGCCGTAGCCACGCCAACGCGCACTGCCGCCAACACAGCACGCGACCAATATCGCCATCCAGCCGAGACACTGGCCTTCTTCGGCGTGAAGCCCACAGACACGGTGGTCGAGATCTGGCCGATGGGTGGCTGGTACACGGAGATTCTGGCGCCCTATCTCAAGGATATGGGCGCGCTCTGGGCCGTGGATTTCTGGCCGGACAATCTCAAGGGCACGCGAGAGCTTCAGGCGAAGGATGCCACGCTCTACGGCGCCATCAAGCTCGCCGCTTTCCCTGCAAGCGCCGGCGAACCCACGGTGCCGGCCGGCAGCGCCGACGTGGTGCTTACGTTCCGCAACGTCCACAACTGGCAGATGGGCTACAAGCGCGACAATGTGGGCTATGCGCCCGAGGCCTTTGCGCAAATGTTCACCATGCTTAAGCCCGGGGGCATTTTGGGCGTAGTCGACCATCGCCTGCCCGAAAGCGCGGACGTCGCGCGTGAAAAGAGTAGCGGCTATGTGAAAGCCTCAACCGTGCGCAAACTCGCCGAGGACGCCGGCTTTGAGTTCGTCGGCGCTTCTGAGGTGAACGCCAACGCCAAGGATACGACCGATCACCCCCGCGGCGTCTGGACACTGCTGCCCGTCCTTGGCGGCGGAGAGGATTATCGGGCCATCGGCGAGAGCGATCGCATGACGCTCAAGTTCCGCAAGCCGGCAGGCTGAGCACCGCGACAGCGCGGGCCCGAGGACCTGCCCGGATTGCGTGAGATGACGGCAAAGGGGTCTTACGGTAGCGTCAGATAAACGTCTGGAATTCAGCCGACACGCGCAACCGCCCTGGGCTCGGCCACGGCTCACGGAATTATCCAACAGGGCAAGCGAACAGCGCGCACGCTCGCTCCGCGAGGCACCCGATCCGCAAGATCGGCTGCAAAGGGCGGCTGCGCCCAGGCGGCTCGGCGCGGCTCAGTGCCGCGCCGACCCACCTTAAGCCGCCAGCTTCCTCAGCACATAGTGCAGGATGCCGCCGTTCATGAAGTAATCCAGCTCATTGGCGGTATCGATGCGGCACAGCGCCGTGAAGGTGAAGCTGCTGCCGTCCTTGCGCGTGACCTTCACCTCAACGTCCTGACGGGGCTTGAGGTCCGCGACGCCCAGGATGGTAAAGCTGTCGTCACCAGTCAGGCCGAGGCTGAGGCGCGTGTCGCCATCCTTGAACTGGAGCGGAAGCACACCCATGCCGACGAGGTTGGAGCGGTGGATGCGCTCGAAGCTTTCGACGATCACGGCGCGCACCCCGAGCAGGTTGGTGCCCTTAGCCGCCCAGTCGCGCGAGGAGCCGGTACCATATTCCTTGCCGGCGATCACCACCATCGGCGTGCCCTGCGCCTTGTACTTCATGGCGACATCGTAGATCGGCAGTACGTCCTCGCCATAGCGGCTCATGCCGCCTTCCACGCCGGGCACCATCTCGTTGCGGATGCGGATATTGGCGAAAGTGCCGCGCATCATCACCTCATGATGGCCGCGCCGCGCGCCGTAGCTATTGAAGTCCGCCTTCGCGACCTGATTGTCCATCAGATATTTGCCGGCCGGGCTGTCCGGCTTGATGTTGCCGGCGGGCGAAATGTGGTCGGTGGTGATGGAATCACCCAGAATCGCGAGCGGCTTGGCGTCCACGATGTTGGCAACCGGGCTCGGCGTCATCGTCATGCCCTCGAAATAAGGCGGGTTGGCGATGTAGGTCGAGCCGGGGCGCCAGCTATAGGTGTCCGATCCGGTGACATCGATGGCCTGCCAGTGCGCATCGCCCTTGTACACCTGGGCATAGCGCGCCTGGAACATGGCACGGTCCACGCAGGCTGCGATGGTCGAGGCGACTTCCTCATTGGTTGGCCAGATGTCCTTCAGGTAGACGGGCTGGCCATCGCTACCGGTACCGATCGGCGTGGCGGTGAAATCCTCTACCACCGTGCCCTTGAGCGCATAGGCGACCACCAGCGGCGGCGACGCGAGGAAGTTGGCGCGCACGTCCGGCGAAACGCGGCCCTCGAAATTGCGATTGCCCGAAATGACCGAAGCGGCGACGATGTCGTTCTCGTTCACGGCCTTGCTGATCGGCTCGGCGAGCGGGCCGGAATTGCCGATGCAGGTGGTGCAGCCATAGCCCACCAGATTGAAGCCGATGGCGTCGAGATGCGGCTGAAGTCCGGCCTTTGCCAGATAATCGGTGACGACCTGCGAGCCGGGCGCGAGGCTGGTCTTGACCCAGGGCTTGGGTTTCAGACCGCGCTCATTTGCCTTCTTGGCGACAAGGCCGGCGGCAACCATTACGCCCGGATTGGAGGTGTTGGTACAGCTCGTGATCGCGGCAATAACGACATCGCCGTCGCCAATGTCGAAATCCTTGCCCGCCACTGGAACGCGCGCGGCCTCCTTCTTGTAGACGTTCGCCAAATCGGCGTTGAACACGTCGTCCACTTCGGTCAGCACCACCTTGTCCTGCGGACGCTTGGGGCCGGCGAGCGAGGGGACCACGGTGGCCATGTCCAGCTCGATCATGTCAGTGAAGATTGGGTCGGGCGCGGTCGGGTCCAGCCACAGGCCCTGCGTCCGGGCATAGGCCTCGACAAGCGCAATCTGCTCTTCTTCGCGACCCGTGAGACGCAGATAATCGAGCGTCTTATCGTCGATGCCGAAGAAGCCGCAGGTGGCGCCATATTCCGGCGCCATGTTGGCGAGCGTCGCGCGGTCGGCGAGGCTGAGCGTGGAGAGGCCGGGCCCGAAATATTCGACGAAGCGGCCGACCACGCCGCGCGCGCGCAGCATCTGCGTGGCGGTGAGCACCAGATCGGTGGCAGTCACACCCTCGCGCAGCGCGCCGGTGAGCTTGAAACCGACCACCTCGGGAATGAGCATGGAGACCGGCTGGCCGAGCATGGCCGCCTCCGCCTCGATGCCGCCCACGCCCCAGCCGAGCACGCCCAGGCCGTTGACCATGGTGGTGTGGCTGTCTGTGCCAACGCAGGTGTCGGGATAGGCGATGGTGGCACCGTCGGGCGCCTGGCTCGTCCACACTGCCTGCGCGATATGCTCCAGATTGACCTGATGGCAAATGCCCGTGCCCGGAGGGACGGCCTTGAAATTATCAAGGCTCTTGGACCCCCACTTCAGGAAATCATAGCGCTCCAGGTTGCGCTGATACTCGATCTCGACGTTCTTCTGGAACGCGCGTGGCGTGCCGAACTCGTCCACCATCACGGAGTGGTCGATAACGAGATGAACCGGCACGAGTGGATTGATCTTGCTGGTGTTGCCGCCCAGCTTGGCAATGGCGTCGCGCATTGCGGCGAGGTCCACCACGCACGGCACGCCGGTGAAGTCCTGCATCAGCACGCGCGCGGGGCGATACTGGATCTCCGCGCCCGTCACCGGGTTCTTCTGCCAGTCCACCAGCGCCTTGATATGGTCGGTGGAAACCGTGAAGCCGCCATCCTCGAAGCGCAGGAGATTTTCGAGCAGCACTTTCATGGAGAAAGGCAGGCGCGAGACGTCGCCCACTTTCGCGGCCGCCTTGGCCAGCGAATAATAGTCGTAACGCTTGCCGCCGACTTCCAGCGTGTCGCGTGTTCCGAGCGTGTCCTGTCCGATCGCCGTCATCTGCTCATACTCCCAAAAGCTGCGTGGGGTCCGCGCACGCGAAGGGGGCGGAACCGGGGGGTGCGGCGCCTCTGGCACTCGCGCGTCGCCCGGCCAGTCAGGGCCTCGCGGCGGCAGGCGCGCTCGCAGCGGCACCATCGATATTCACGAAGCGGCATAGCGGCTGCGCCTTGGCTGTCAACAATGGGGACCGCCGCTTCGCAGCTTTGCGGACAGGGTGCCGCTCTGGCGTCACGCCGTACAATCTCATCCATAATGGATGATTTTCTACGTCCACACTGCCGAAAAGCCGCCTTCCATCCAAAACGGAACAAAATGGGTTCAATTTGCTTGGCGTTTCGGCCATATCGGGAACAAATGAAGTACGGGGGATCGGTCATGACATGGATGACGGCAGGGGAAAGCGCACGAGGCGGCGCGCCGGACGCATGGCAGAGCACGGGGCAGGATGACGGGGCGCCGGCGCCGTTTATCCAGCGGGACAACCGTCCGACTCTGCTCATGGCGGGCCCTGCGGAGACGCTGGCGCCGTTTGGGCGGTGGGCCGATCGCGCCGGGCTGCGCTGCGTCGGCGCCGTGGCGCTGGAGGCGCTTGCCGAACGTCTCACGCTGACGGTCGCGGTCGATCTCATTTTCATGGACCTGCGCGGCCAGGCACTCGACACGGGCTGTGCCCGCGCGCTCTCAAACCGGCATGCACTCGGCGAGACGCGCCTCATCGTCCTCACCGATCTTGCCGGCATCGATCACGCGATGGCGCTGCTCGACAGCGACTCCACAGACTTTCTGTGCGAACCGCAGCCCAGCGATATCGTGAGCCTGCTGGTCACGGCTGCCATCGCGGCCGACCAGACGGTCCAGATGCTGCGCTTCAACGACACCGCGCGCGAAGGCGAGAGCGCCCGCATCGAACAACTCAGCGAGGAAGTGCGCCGGCTCGCCCGCACCATCGAGCGGCTCACCCTTCCCGGCGAACCGCTGTCCGATGGCGTGATGGAGCCCCGCGCAAGTTATCGTGGCAGGACGGCCGGCGACGAGAAGCGCGGTGGCGATGCGGGGCGCGCCCGGACGACGGGCCCTTCCACCGCCGCCGCGGACGGTGCACCGACGCCCAATGAAATCCGCGCCTTCCTGCGCGCGCGCCGAATGCGCGAACAGTTCCTGCCGGCGGATCTCTTCGCCGATCCGGCTTGGGACATGATCCTGGACCTCATGGCCGCGCGCCTGGCGGGGCAGCGCGTCTCCGTCTCCAGCCTGTGCATTGCCGCCGCCGTGCCGCCTACCACGGCACTCCGCTGGATTCGCCAGCTCACTGAACGCGGCGTCTTCGCGCGGATTGACGATCCGGCAGACGGGCGCCGCGTCTTCATCGAACTGACCGACGAGGCGGCGCAAGCGATCACGGCGTGGACTCTCGCCGTGCGCCGCAATGGCGGCCTGCTCCCGCCAGCCGGCGGACACTGACGAGCGCTCAAGGGCAGCGACGAGGCTTTGGGCGCTGTCACCTGCGATCCGTTCCGCGCGAGCCGGGATCAAGGCGTGCGGAAAAGCGGGGTCTCGCCACGGCGAAGACCCGTCGACCTACCGGCGCTTGATCGGTTGCTTGAAACGATCCCAACTGTTTTCCCCTGGGGATCCGAATGGAATGAGCGGAGGGGGCCCGCGCCAGCCTAGCCCAACGCTTCTCCACACCAACTCCATCTGTCACGCCCGGCTTGACCGGCACACCCCGGCCCCGATATGGCACCGCGCGCCGCCACGCGGCATGCCCGTCTGACGGGGGCGATTAGCTCAGTTGGTAGAGCGCTTCGTTTACACCGAAGATGTCGGCGGTTCGAGCCCGTCATCGCCCACCAGACCTGACTTGTCGTTTGCAATCTTCAATTGGTATCCCCAATTCTGAAGTCGCTACTATCGTGCAGATCGCAAAAGCCAGGCTTGAACTGGTCGCGTCAGAAGCGTGCTCCTGCCTGACATCAGATCCATGCACCAGAGCCACAGGATAGCGAATATCGCCTTGCCCGATCTCTTCGATACAGCTGTTCTTCCGGGCTTCGCTTATGGCGACGACATGATCTCCGCTGAGGAGGAGCGCGCCCTCATTGCGCATATCGACAGCAGTGCTCTGAGCCCGTTCCGTTTTCAGCAGTGGACCGGCAAGCGACTGACGCAGAGCTATGGCTGGAGCTATGATTTCGCGAGTGGCCGGTTTGCGCCGACCGAGCCGATGCCGGCATGGCTGGAGCCCTTCAAGGTTCGCGCCGCGCACTTCGCGGGGCTCAAACCCACTGACCTCGTGCAGGCACTCCTCATCCGCTATGACCCCGGCGCCGGCATTGGCTGGCATCGCGATCGGCCGGTCTTTGAACATGTGATCGGCATGTCGCTGGGGGAACCGGCAAAAATGCGCTTCCGGCGCCGCATAGGAACAAAATTCGAGCGGGTCTCGGCTCTGCTCGCACCGCGGTCAATCTACCACCTCAGCGGCGAAGCGCGGCACAATTGGGAGCATAGCATTACCGCGTTGACCCGGCCGCGCTGGTCCATCACCTTCCGCAGCCTGTCGGCCGCCATATCTGCCGCCCATTGAACCGAGCCACCTTTGGGCCGCTACAGGCGCATCATCCGCTCATATCGGGCGCGCACTTCCAGTCGCCCGTTCCGGCGATCGCCGCTCGCACGCATATAGCGCTCTGCGCGATGCCGCCTGGTCTCGATATTGTGGAGGTCACACACAGCATCTCCGGTCGACAGTTTACGCTGCTTCACGGCACCGGTGCAGGGTCCGATCGGCCTCTCCATTCGCGTCTCGCTGCCGCCTCTCCATTCATTATTCCTTGCCTAGGGAATTTATTTAAGGTTAGATCGCCGCCTCACACGGGATCGTGGAGGGACGGTCATGCAAGGCGGAGCCTCAAGATCGCGCGGATGCGCGACGGAGTAGGTGTCGCGACAATCGGCCACGGCCCGCAACATGATTTGAGGAGAGGTTGAATGCGCAAGGGATTTACACTGCCCATCGTCGTCCTGCTGGCAGGTGCCGCGCCCGCACTGCTTTCCCCGGCCGTCGCGCAGGAAGCGGCTGCATCGCAAGCTGGCCGTTATTCGGTCGACAAGACCCTTGTCGGCACACTGCTTGACGATCCGGCCGCAGCCGCGATTCTCAAGAAGATGATCCCCACTGTCTATGCGAACGACATGTTCCAGACTATGGGGCGCGACCAGACGCTGCATGCGATCCAACAATATGAGCCCGGCCCGCTCAGCGACGAGAATCTCGCCAAGATTCAGGCCGAGTTCGATAAGCTGCCTGCCAAGCAATAGCCTCGTCCGGGGAGAGTCCCGCCTCCCCGGCACGCCCGCCTTAGCGGGGCTGTTGATGGGGAGGCGGATCACAGGGGCATGTGCACTACGACGACTCGCACAGGCTTCTTCCGCACTGTTGAAAGACACGTAACGTGCTTGCGGTAGGCGCCTTGGGGCCGGCGGAGGGTGGCATTTGTGCGCCATGCCTCGCCGGCGGCGCTGTGCTCACAGCGCGCTCATTGCCATGCACCCCCAGACACGTCTTTGCACAACTATCCGTCTAGCGATCAGCCAAACGCAAGCGGCTCGCGCGGCATGACGAACCGGCCATGCCTCGTCCGCCAATGAGCGGGGGGACCTGCGAGCACGCTTGCCATCAGGCGAGGAGTGCACGGATGAGCAAAGCACATATTTGGCCGCGAGGCGCGTCGACATTGGCAATCGGCACTTTTCTGGCGATCTGGCCAGCCGTTGCGGTCGCACAGACCGCCGACACGGCGAGCGATGATGGCATCAAGGAAATCGTCGTTACCGCGCAGTTCCGTAACCAGAGCCTCCAGGAAGCACCGCTGGCGATTACGGCCGTCGATGCCGCACTGATCGAGGCACGCAACCAAACCAACATCACCGAACTCGCCCAGCGCGCGCCCGGCGTGCAGTTTTCGGCCGGCGGCCAGGGCGGCGGCGCACAGACGGCGGCCGTCACCATTCGCGGCATCGGCCAGAACGACTTCCAGTTCCCCAACGAGCCGGGCGTGGGCGTCTATATCGATGATGTCTATTACGGCATTACGTTCGGCGCGGCTTTCGACCTGGTCGACCTCAACCGCGTGGAAATCCTGCGCGGGCCGCAGGGGACGCTGGCGGGCAAAAACTCCATCGGCGGCTCGATCAAGCTCTTCTCGCAGCGGCCGGACGACAGCCCCAATGCCTATGTCGAGGCGACGTACGGCTCCTTCAACCGCCTCCAGCTCAAGACAGCAACCAACATCACGCTGGCGCAGGACAAGCTCTATGCGCGCGTGACCGGCATCGCGCGCCATGTCGATGGCTATATGAAGCGGCTGGACTATGGCTGCGTCACCGGCGTCAAGGCGCCGGGCGGGGCGTTCGCCCAGCCGGGCGACGATTGCGTGATCGGCACCGAGGGCGGACAGGACATCTATGCCCTGCGCGGCGCGCTGCGCTGGATCGTCTCCGACGCGGTCGAGAACAATCTCATCGTCGATTTCACCGAGGATCGCTCGGAAGCCTCACCCGCCAAGGCGATCCTCGAACCGGAGGTGGACGGGCGCAACTACATCACCGGCCCACGCGATTATACAAATTATTCCACTTATACGGGCCATGCCGACACGCCCAATCAATATACCATCCCGGCAATCAGCCATCTGCGCAGCTGGGGCGTCTCCAACACGCTGGACGTCGATCTCTCCGACGCGCTCAGCCTCACGTCGATCACTGCCTATCGCTTTGCCAAGGGCAGGGCCGCCTGGGACGGCGACAATACGCCCGAACCGACCATCACCCAGTTCCCCAATTTCAAGCATGAGCAGTTCACGCAGGAGCTGCGGCTGGGAGTGCAGGTGCAGGATCTCGCCGACCTGACCTTCGGCGGCTATTATTACAAGGCCAAGAGCAATCAGGGCGGGCGCATCGGCATCGCGCCGGCCGGGCTCGATTTCGTCTCGAACGATCCGTTCGACCAGACCTCCAAATCGCTCTTCGCCCATGCCGTGGTGCATCTGACGCCGCGCTTCAACATGACCGGCGGGCTTCGCTACACCAAGGAAGACAAGACCTATACCTTCAGCCGCACCAGCCCCATTCCCGGCGTCCCGACCGATTTCCGCGTCGCCGAACTTGAGGGGCTCAGCGCGTCATCTGCCGCCGACCACTGGGACTGGCGCGTGGCGCTCGATTACGAGCTGGTGCAGGACGTGCGCCTCTATGGCCAGATCGCTACCGGCTTCAAGGGCGGCGGCATCAACCCCCGGCCCTATTATCCCGAGCAGGCAGCGCCGTTCGGCATCGAGGAATCCACCTCCTATGAGATCGGCATCAAGTCCATGCTGTTCGACCGCAAGCTGAGGCTGAACGCGGACTATTTCCACAATGACTATACCGGCTATCAGGGACAGGTCAGTGCCTGCCCGGACATTTCGCCGACCCTCCCGCCGGGCGTTCCCGTCTTCTGCGGCGCCACGCGCAATGTGGGCGATGCGAAGATCGACGGGTTCGAGCTGGAGTTCGATGCGCGGCCGGTGCGCGGCTTCTCGATCGACGGGTCGTTGAGCTACATCAATTTCCGGTTCGTCTCGGGCCTTGCGACCAGCGCCATCGTGCCGGGCGTCACGCAGGCAGCATTCGTGCCCAAATGGAAATATGCCCTGGGCGCCCAATATGAGATAAGCCTCGGCACGCTCGGCTATCTGACGCCCCGCCTGGACTGGACCTGGCAATCCGAATTCCAGAGCGCGCTGCCCAACAGTCTGCCCGGCTACACCTATGGCGAGGTGGAATCGCGCGGACTCATGAATGCGCGCATCACCTATGAGACGGCCGACGGCGCCTGGCAGGCGTCGCTCTCGGCGACCAATCTGTTCGACAAATTCTACTACAGCAACAAATATGATCAGGTCGTTCAGTCCGGCAATAATTACGGCATGCCTGGCCGGCCGCGCGAGGTAATGCTGAGCCTCAAGCGCAAATTCTGACGGAACCGGCGCTCCATCCGTTGCGGGGCGCCGACACCACCGGTGGCGCCTGCTGCTTCTTTCGACGAGGATGCTCATGAACGAAATCGACGCCCTGAAGGACACGGTCGCCCAGTTGGCAGATCGCGTCGGCATGCTGGAGGATCACAACGCCATCCGCCGGCTCCATTATGCCTATGGCTATTATACCGACTACAACCGCGCCCGCGAACTGTCCGAGCTGTTCGCGGACGATGCCGAGATTATCTTCCTCTCCGGCATCTATCGCGGCAAGGCGGGAGCGCTGCGCCTCTATGGCGACTGGTTCCAGCAGTTCTTCACCCAGGGGCAGCCTGGCCCCGTCTACGGCTTCCTGCTCGATCATTTCCAGATGCAGGACATCATCACCGTCGCGCCCGACCGGCAGACGGCCAAGGGGCGGTTCCGCGCGATCCTCTTCGGCGGCAGCCACAAGAGCCGCGCCTACAGCCCGCCCGGCCTGCCGGACCAGTTCTACGAAGCGGGCCTGTACGAGAATGACTATGTGCGGGAGAACGGCGTCTGGAAGATCAAGCGGCTCGATTATGTCGTCCAGTGGCAGGCCGAGTATGACAAGGGCTGGCACGACACGATCGCTCATCTCCAGCCGCTGACCCGCACCTATCCGGAAGACCCCAACGGCCCGGACGAACTGATCGACAATCAGCGGCAGACCTGGCCGCATCGCCAGCCGCTGGAAATGCATTTCGCTCACCCTGTGCTGGGCCGCGTTCTGCACGGTGCTCTTTGAGCCCGGCGGTCCGGAAAGGAAGACGGATATGAGCGATGACCTTGCTGCCCTGCGCGCCGAGCTGGAGCGCATGCAGGGAGACTTGAACGCGCTGGCGGCGCGCGCCGAAAAAGCGGACCATTATGTCGAAATCTGCAATCTCCAGGCCGCTTATGGCTATTATGTCGACAAGGGCCGCTGGGACGATGCGGCGGCGCTGTTCGCCACTGACGGTACGCTGGAACTGGCCGGGCGCGGCGTCTATGTCGGGCGCGAGCGGGTGCGCGCCTATCTCCACCACCTACCGCCCTACGGGCGGGGCGTGCTCTACAATCATATGCAGCTTCAGCCTGTCGTTCATATCGATTGTGCGGCCGGCACCGCCAAGGGCCGCTGGCGCAGCTTCATGATGGTAGGCGCGCTCGGCGCCGAAGCCCGCTGGGGTGAGGCGACCTATGAGAATGAATATCGTCTCGAAGACGGCAAATGGCGCATCGCGCTGCTGCACGGCTATATGAACATCTACACCGACTATGAGCAGGGCTGGCACAAGGGCGGCGTCAAGCTGCTGCGCGCCATCGACGGCCTCCAGCCCGACCGGCCGCCGACGATGGAGTATGAAGCCTATCCCGAACCTGTCGTGGCGCCCTATCATTACGATGCCGTGTGAGGGCGCGGCATTGACCCGATTGAAATGGGCAGGGCAGGCGGCCTCCAGCGCATAGTAGCCCTGAACTGAAGGTCAGCCCCAGAGCCAATCAGAGCTTTTACCCGTGCAGGAGCACGGATTCTTTCCCGCTCGGGTCGTCTCTAATCCAGCGCGCAATCCCAGTGCTCGACGATTTTGCCGTTCCTGACCCGATAGGTGTCGTACCACCAGACGGCCACGGTTTTGCCCGGCGCGGCGGGATCGGGAATCGGGCGCTTGAACATGAGCTGCACCAGATCGCCTTCGGCCAGCACGAACTCGAACGCGGTGCGCTGGCACGCATCGGCCGGCAACGGCCCTTCATCGCCGAGTTCCGCCTTGAGAAACGCAATGAGATTGGCGAGGCCCTGCTTCGCGCTGGGGCTGTGCTGGATGTAATCATGGGCGATATAATCCACCGCGCGCGCGAAATCGCGCCGCTCGATGACATGGTGCCACATATCGAGCACGATCTGCTTGTTGGCTGCCTCCACGGCGCGGTCCGCGCCCGTCATTGCTCCGCCATGCGCTTGGTGTTGGGATCGAAGCGGAGCATCTCCGCCGACTTGAGCGCCGGATCCCAATGCTCCGCGATAAGCCCGTCCTCAATCCGATAGAAATCAAACCAGCTCGTCACATAGGGATTGCCCTCGGCATCCGTCTCCGGCCGCTGGGCGAGGACGACCACATAATCCCCTTCCGCGATCATATTGACGATGGGGAGCATGATGCGATCTTCCAGCGGCCGGGCCGGCCGTGACCCACGCAAGAAATCCGCCAGTGCCTGCCGGCCAGAGGCGACATTGGGATTATGCTGGATATAGCCTTCCGTGAAATAGGCCTCCACCCGGTCGGCATGGCCGCCCTGCACGATCTCGCGATACATGTCGAACACCAGCCGCTTGTTGGCGGCAAGCTTGGGATCGTCGCTTTCCAGCAGCTTGAGCTGCGCCTCGAGCGTAGTGAGAGCGGCACTCATCGGCTTGATCCTTCCATTATCGAAAATCCCTCGCGCGCGTCCTTGGCGACAAGCGATTGGCCGATCCCGCAGCGGGGGACTTGAACGGGAGCGAACCGAGTTACCTGTTCGCGCAGCCGCTCAGTGTATCGCATGCAGGTTGCGATATTCGCGCGGCGTGAGGCCGAAGCGCTGCTTGAACGCCCGGCTGAAATGCTGGGAATCGCTGAACGCCCAATGATGGGCGATTTCGGTGATCGAGCGCCCCGCCATCGCCGGATCCGCCATTTCGTCGCGGCATCGCTCCAACCTGCGCTCCCAGATCAGCCGGGCCACCGTCAACGCCTCGCCCTCGAAGAGCTTGTGGATCGTCCGGCGGGAAAAGCCGAAGGCCCGCGCAATGCGGGCGACGCCCAGATCCGCGTCCGCCAGATTGCGGTCGATATAGTCGAGAATGGCACGGCGGCGGTCCACGCGCAGGTCCGGCACGGGAAGCGCCGTATCGACGCGCACCGTCATTTCAAGGAGGGCCGTCAACTGATGGCCGAGCAGGGTGCGATCCTCCCGCCGCAGGTCAGCGCCGTTGAGAATAGCGGCGGAGGCGCTCGCATGCAGGATCTGCCCTGCACCACGGACGAAACTGCGGGGCTGCCGCCACCAGTCGATGCCCCGGCGCAGGCCGGGCAGCACATCGCACGACACCGTGACCGCCAGCTGGCGGGAATGCGCGGGCGCCTCGATAATGAACGGCATGTCCTTGCGCAGCGCGCACCACTGGCCGGCGTGAATCTCGTTCGAGCGCTCCCCTTGATGCACGGTCGCCATGCCCTCTTCCTGAAACAGGAATTTGAGCATGGGCTTCTGCGGCGTGAAATCGCTCCCGCGCGCCTGGACGACGCGGTGGCTCCCCATCGAAGCGATGCACAGTCCCAGCGCGCCGAATGCACCGCCGCGCAGCGACGCCTGCCGATCGTCCCCAAATTCGATCTGCTGCGCATGTGTGACGGCGCACCATTGCCGGCTGCGTTCCATGCGACTCTGCGCGCAGGTCTTGAACCGTTGCAGCATCTCCCTCTCCTCGTTCCGCAGCGGCGCCTTGTCGCCATGCCGTTCGGATGACGGGAGAAGGCTAGCCCGGCCCCGGAGCCGTGTCTAGAAAGGAGCCCGCGCAGCAAGATCAGCAGACGCGGCCGTGCGCGACCATTCCACCGAAGGCGCTCCGGGACAAGTCGGGGGCCGCGGGGCGGGCTAATTTCGCTGGCACATCATTTCCGATTCTGGAGGCAGGATGGCCCGGACCGCAGCGGCACAATGGGGATTGGACGGACCGCCGCGCCACTTCATTGGCGGCACGTGGCACACGCCCCATGGCGCGGCCACCATCGCCGTCGAGAACCCGGCGACGGGCGCATGCATCGGCGAAATCGCGGACGGCTGCGCCCAGGATGTGGACAGCGCCGTTACCGCCGCCACGCTTGCCATGCGGCAACAGTGGACACCGGCGCAGCGACAGGACGCCCTGCTCGACCTTGCACGGACGATCGAAGCGAACGCGGAAGCCTTTGCGCAGATCGAAACATTGGATGCCGGCAAGCCGATCGCCAACAGCCGGCGCGTGGACGTGCCCGGCGCGGCCAGTGTGCTGCGCTATTTCGCGGGCTGGGCGACAAAGCTGAGCGGTGAGACGATGGAACTCTCCCAGCCCGGCCGCTCCGCCGGCTTCATACGGCGCGAACCCGTGGGCGCAGTGGGGCAGATCATCCCCTGGAACTATCCGCTCATGGGCGCCGCCTTCAAGATCGGCCCCGCGATCGCCGCAGGTTGCGCGGTGGTGCTCAAGCCCGCCGAGCAAACCGCGCTTTCAGCCTTGAAGCTGGCAGAACTGACGGCAAGTTGCGGCTTTCTGCCCGGTTTCGTCAACGTCGTGACGGGGTGCGGGCCCACCGCCGGCGCGGCGCTGGTCGACCATGCCGACATCGCCAAGATTTCCTTCACTGGCTCGACGGCCACCGGTATCAGCATTGCGGTGGCCTGCGCCCGCCAGATGAAGCGCGCGACCGTGGAGCTAGGCGGAAAGTCGCCGATCATCGTCATGCCCGATGCCGATCTCGACGCAGCTGCGCCGGCCATCGCGATGAATATCTTCTTCAACAGCGGGCAGACCTGTTCGGCGGGCTCGCGCCTGTTCGTGCACGCGTCCGTCGCCGCCCCACTGATGGAACGGATCGTCGCCATCGGCCGGACGCTCCGGCTTGGCCCTCCCGACGATCCCGCGACGCAGATCGGCCCGGTCATCTCGGCACGCCAGCGCGAGCGGATCGAGCAATTCATTCTCGATGCCAAGGCGCAAGGCGCTAGAGCCGTGCTGGGGGGCGATCCCGTCGAGGGCCCCGGCCATTATGTCAGCCCCACAATTCTGACGGATGTCTCCCCAGGTATGGCTGTTGTGGATGAGGAGATTTTCGGGCCGGTGCTGTGCGCCCTGCCCTTCGAGAGCATGGATCTCGACGAAATCGCGGCGCTGGCCAATGGCGGCTGCTATGGGCTGGCGGCCTATGTCTGGACGCGGGACCTGGCCACCGCGCACGGTCTGGTGGCGCGTCTCAAGGCCGGGACGGTGCGCGTCAACGCCGTGAGCGGCGACCTCTCCATGCCGGCCGGCGGCGTCAAGATGTCCGGCTTTGGCCGGGAGAATGGCCGCGCGGGCGTGGAAGCCTATACGGAGCTTAAATCCGTCACGATGGCTTATTGAGCATGATCGCCTTCACTGCCCCGACGCCGTCGCTGACGGCCGCCTTCGACCTCCACCTGCAACGGACCGCGCCGATCGTCGTCGGTCGCATCGGGACCGGCGGGGTGCGCAGCCATGTGACGGTGATCGGCGGCCGTCTGGAGGGTCGCCCGGAAGGCGGGGAGATCATTGGCGGAAGCGAAACGCGACTGGAGCGAGCCGATGGCGTCACCTTGGTCGAGGTGGCCTATCTCATCCGGCTTGCGTCGGGAGCGACCGTGCGCGGCCATGGCGCCGGCTATGAGGAGGCCGGTGGCGCCCTGCGCCTCTCGCTGCTGTTCGAAACCCCACAGGAGGGCGCCGTGCCGGACGCGTTCGGCCGGGCCTATGTGGGAGAGCAGGCTACGGATTCCCGGGTCATGACGCTGCACAGGATCGATTGAGCCATGCATCTGGAATTCGCGCTGGAAATGCGGATCGCCCTCGGGCCGCGCATGCACATTCCCGTAGCGCCGGGCTATACGCGCGGGGCAGTGCTCATCGAGAGCGGTACATTCGAAGGCCCGGGCCTCAAGGGACGGATCGTGACCGGCAGCGGCGGCGATTTTCCGATGGTGCGGGACGATGGCGGCGGCCGGTTTGAATCGCAATATCTGCTGGAGACAGACGACGGCGCGCATATCCTCAAGCGCAGCACTGGCGTCCGCCATGCGCCGCCGGACGTGGTCACGGCCCTGCTTGCGGGCGAGCCGGTCGATCCGCGCCGCTATTATATGCGCATGATGCCGCGCTTCGAGGCGCCGCAAGGGCCCTATGACTGGCTCAACCGCACGCTGTTCGTAGGCGTGGGCCAGCGCAATCCCGATGGCTCCATCTTCCGCTTCTGGAAAGTCGTCTAAGCATGGAGAGCGATCCGTTCGATTATATCATCGTGGGCGCCGGGTCGGCCGGCTGCGTGCTTGCCAGCCGTCTGAGCGAGGAGCCGGGTGCGCGGGTGCTGCTGCTGGAGGCAGGCGGCAGCGACCGGCGCTGGGACGTGAAGATCCCGCTTGCGGTCTCGAAGCTGTGGCCTAATCCCGCGCTGACCTGGGGGTTCCTCTCCGAGCCCGAGCCGGAGCTGGAGGGACGCCGGCTACCGGTAGCGCGGGGCAGGATGCTGGGCGGCACCTCCTCGCTGAACGGCATGATGGCCATTCGCGGGCACAAGGCGGATTATGACGGCTGGCGCGACAGCGGGCTCACCGGCTGGGGCTGGGACGATGTGCTGCCCTGGTTCCGCAAGCTGGAACGCCACTGGCGCGGCGAGACCGCCGAACATGGGGGCTCCGGCCCCCTCAGCGTGGAGCCGCATCCGGCGCCCAGCCCCCTCATGGCCCGTGCGGTGGAGGCCGCTCGCGCGCTCGGTTTCCCGATTACCGAAGATTTCAACGGCAGCCGAACCGATGGCTTTGGTATGCCGGATTTCACCATCCGCAACGGACGCCGATGCAGCAGTGCCGACGCCTATTTGCGTCCGGCGCTCCATCGGCCCAATCTTCAGGTGCGCACCGGCGCGCTGGTCGAGCGCGTGCGCATCATCGATGGACGCGCCGTCGGCGTAACAGCGCGGATAGACGGGCAGAGCAGGCGCTTTACCGCGACGCGCGAGGTCATCCTTGCCGGCGGCGCAATCAATTCGCCGCAATTGCTGATGCTCTCGGGCATCGGACCGGCTGCCCATTTGCAGGCGCACGGCATCGCGCCGCTGGCCGACAGCCCCGATGTCGGCCGCAATCTCATGGACCATCCAGGGTGCGGTATGGAATTCGACCTGGCGCCCGAGTTGGCTTTCGAGCGGAACCTACGCCTGGACCGGCTCGGGCTCTCCTTCCTGAAGTGGCTGACAGCCGGCAAGGGCGTGTTCGGCGCGCCGCCGCTCGCCATCTCGGCGAACATCGCGTCCCGACCCGGCTCCAGCGAGGTTGACCTGCATTTCCTGCTGGTTCCGCTGGCAATGGAATCGCGCATCTGGTTCCCCGGCATAGCCAAGGCGTTCGGTCCCCGGCTGGGCGCGATGTGGTCGCTCAACTATCCGCGCAGTCGCGGCAAACTGACGCTGCGCTCGCCCGATCCGGCCGATCATCCGTGCATTGCCTTCCACCTGCTGTCCGATCCGGCCGATCGCGCCGCGATGGTACATGGCTATCATGTGCTGCGGCGCCTGCTCGACCAGCCCGCGCTGGCTGACGTGATCGGCGAACGCCGCCGGCCCGTGGGCGATCTCGCCTCTGACGAAGACGTACTCGCCTTTGTGCGCGCATCGGCCATGACCGCCTATCACCCCTCGGGCACCTGTCGTATGGGCGCCGATCCGGCATCGGTGGTGGATGGCGAGTTGCGGGTACGCGGAATCACCGGATTGCGCGTGGCCGACGCCTCCATCTTTCCGGTGCTGCCGGGCGGCAACACCAATCTCCCGGTCATCATGGTGGCGGAGCGCGCGGCCGATTTCATCAGACGGGCCCGGCCGCAGTCCGCCTGAACGGAAGCGGCGCCCCGAGAAAGCCTGTGACCTAGGCGAAACGCGCCCTTCCACGCCGCATGCGGCCACAAACGTAGCAGCCGACGCCACGTGAGAGCGACATTAGAATCCGTGCTCCTGCGCAGGCAGGAGTCCAGGGCCCAGCCGAACACCGCAGCCGCCCTAGGCTCCTGCCTGCGCAGGAGCACCGGATGGGTCAATCGAGAACGCGGAGCCCGGAGATGAACCAGCTCCGATTGGGCCGGATCACCTCCAGATCATCCCTTGCGTGCGTGTTCTGGCAGCGCCCGAGACTCCATCCGGCTCGAAATCACGCTATTGCGCGATGCCGCCCGCCGCCAGCACGGCCAGCGTCACCAGCTCCGAGGCGGTGGTCGACATGGTAGCGACCTGCACCGGATGGGCCATGCCCATGAGCATCGGGCCGATGACCGAATCGCCGCCCAGCTCGCGCAGCAGCTTGGCCGAGAGATTGGCCGATTGCAGGCCCGGCATCACCAGCACGTTGGCCGGCCCGGAGAGGCGGCTGAAGGGATAGTTCTTCATCACCGCCGGATTGAGCGCCACGTCCGGCGCCATCTCGCCTTCATATTCGAAGTCCACGCCGCGCTCATCGAGGATATGGACGGCCTCGCGCAGCCCCTCGAGCCAGTTGCCGGAGGGATTGCCGAAGGTGGAGTAAGAGAGGAAGGCGACGCGCGGCTCGTGGCCCATGCGGCGGGCCACGGCGGCGGTCTCGATGGCAATGTCGGCCAGCTCGTGCGCGGTCGGCCGCTCATTGACCGTGGTATCCGCCATGAATACCGTGTGGCTTTGGCCGACTAGAATGTGGATGCCGAAGGGCGTGCGGCCCGGCGCCGGATCGATGACGCGGCGCAACTCGCGCATGGACTGCGCATAGGTACGGGTGAGGCCGGTAATCATCGCATCGCCCTCGCCCAGTTGCAGGAGCAGCGCGCCGAAGATGTTGCGATCGCGATTGACCATGCGCTCGCACTCGCGGCGTAGATAGCCGCGCCGTTGCAGACGCTCGTAGAGCAGGTCCACCATCTTGGGAACGAGCGGTGAATTGACGCTGTTATGCACCTCGAAGCTCTCGGCATCCTTGACGCCGAGCGCGCGCAACCGGTCGTGTACGCCTTCGCGGCCGACAAGCACCGGAATGCCATAGCCGCCGTCGCGGAACTGGATGGCGGCGCGTAGCACCACTTCCTCCTCGCCCTCGGCGAAGACCACGCGCTTGGGGGCGGCGCGCGCGCCTTCATAAGCCAGCGTGAGCACTGAAGTGGTGGGATTGAGCCGGCTGCGCAGGCTGTGGCGATAGGCCGCCATGTCCTCAATGGGCTTCTGCGCGACGCCGCTCTCCATCGCCGCCTTGGCGACCGCCATGGAGACGACTTCCATCAGGCGCGGATCGAACGGCGCGGGAATGATGTAATCCTCGCCGAAGCTGTGCGCGCGGCCATAAGCACGCGCCACTTCCTCGGGCACCTGCTGGCGGGCCAGCTCGGCGATGGCCTGCGCCGCGGCGATCTTCATCGTTTCGTTGATCGCCGTCGCCCGCACGTCCAGCGCGCCCCGGAAGATGAAGGGGAAGCCCAGCACATTGTTGACCTGGTTCGGATAGTCCGAACGGCCCGTGGCGATGATCGCGTCCGGCCGCACGGCCTTGGCCACCGGCGGCAGGATCTCCGGATCGGGATTGGCCATGGCAAAGATGATCGGCCGCGCGGCCATCTTCTCCACCATCTCGGCCAGCAGCGCATCCTTGGCGGAGAGGCCGAGGAAGATGTCTGCGCCGACCAGGGCATCGCCCAGCGTGCGCGCATCCGTGCGCGCGGCGTGGGCGGATTTCCACTGGTCCATCTGCTCGGTTCGACCCTGGTAGATGACGCCCAGCCGATCGCACATGGTAACATTGTCGTGCGGCACGCCCATGGCCTTGATGAGCTCGGTGCAGGCAATGGCCGCCGCGCCGGCGCCGTTCACCACCACCTTCGCCTCGCGGATGTCGCGCCCGGTGAGATAGCAGGCATTGATGAGACCGGCCGCGCAGATGATCGCGGTGCCGTGCTGATCGTCGTGCATCACCGGGATGTTCATCCGCTCGCGCAGGGCTTGCTCGATGATGAAGCATTCCGGCGCCTTGATGTCCTCAAGATTGATGCCGCCGAAGCTGGGCTCCAGCAGCGCCACGGCGTCGATGAAGGCCTGCGGATCCTCGGTCGCCAGCTCCAGGTCGATAGCGTCGACGTCGGCGAAGCGTTTGAAGAGCACGGCCTTGCCTTCCATCACCGGCTTTGAGGCGAGCGCGCCAAGATTACCGAGCCCGAGGATGGCGGTGCCATTGGAGATGACCGCGACGAGATTGCCCTTGGCCGTATAATCATAGGCGCGGCTCGGGTCGTCCGCGATGGCCTTCACCGGCACGGCGACGCCCGGCGAATAAGCGAGCGCCAGGTCGCGCTGCGTCGCCATCGGCTTGGAGGCGACGATCTCGATCTTGCCCGGCCGGCGGGCAGAATGGAACAGCAGCGCCTCGCGCTCGGAAAATTCGATATTGGCCTTGTCGGACATGTTCAGGGGACCCTTGTCTTGCGCAAACGCCCTAGCGGCTTTGGGCCCCGTTTCACAAGGGGGTGACGGGGTCGAGGCGGAGCACTGACAGGAAAAGCCGGGCCACTCGCGTGCCTGTTCTCGCGACCCCGCCTTTTCCCCGCCCGCCACGCCTGCTAACGGATCGGCGGTGAGCAGCAAAACGGTCCCCACAGACAGCAGTGGCAACGCGCCGACGCCCATGATGGCGCAATATCTCACGCTCAAGGCGCAGGCCGGCGGCGATCTGCTTTTCTATCGCATGGGCGATTTCTTCGAGCTGTTCTTCGAGGATGCGAAGATCGCGGCCGCCGTGCTCGACATCGCGCTCACCAGCCGGGGCGAGCATGACGGTGCGCCCATCCCGATGTGCGGCGTGCCGGTCCACAGCGCAAACGCCTATCTTGCCCGGCTCATCAAGGCCGGCCACCGCGTCGCCATCGCCGAGCAAACTGAAACGCCCGAGCAGGCCCGTGCGCGCGGCGGTTCCAAGGCGCTGGTCGCGCGCGACATCGTCCGCTTCGTTACGGCCGGCACGCTGACCGAGGACGCACTGCTCGACAGCCGCCGCGCCAACATGCTGGCCGCCGTCGGCGAGGCTGGCGGCGCACTGGCGATCGCGGCGGCCGATATTTCGACCGGCCGGCTGGAGGTCATCGCGCTGGAGGACGCAGGCGTGGAGGCGGAGCTGGCGCGGATCGGCGCCAGCGAAGTGATCGCCCGCCCTGCCCTCGCCGAGCGCATCGCCGGCGTGCAGCCCTTCGAGAGCCGCGGCTTCGATAGCGGCCGGGCGGAGGCCGACATCTGCCGCCTGTTCGGCGTGGCGACGCTGGAGAGCTTCGGCGCCTTCTCGCGCGCGGAGATTTCGGCGCTGGGCGGTCTCATTGCCTATCTCGATCATGTCGGACGGGGGCGCATGCCATTCCTGGCGGCGCCGGTGCGTGCAGGCACGAGCGACCATCTCGCCATCGATCCGGCCACGCGCGAGAGCCTGGAAATCGTCCAGACGATGAGCGGCCAGCGCGCCGGCAGCCTGCTCGCAACGATCGACCGCACCGTGACCGGTGCGGGCGCGCGGCTGCTCGCGGCTGACCTCGCCGCGCCGCTCATGGACCGCGCCCGCATCGAGGCACGGCTGGCGCTGGTCGCCTGGCTGCACGACGATGGGCCGCAGCGCGAAGGCTTGCGCGCGCGGCTGCGGGCCCTGCCGGACATCGGCAGGGCGCTGGGGCGCATTGCCATCGGCCGGGGCTCGCCACGCGACCTGGGGCAACTGCGCGACGGGCTGGATGCCGCCCGCACCCTGCGCGAAGCCCTGGGCCGCCGGGCCGATCTGCCCCCGCTCCTCACCGAGTTGCTGCCCGCGCTGGACGGGCATGGCGCGCTGGTCGACCGGCTGATGACCGCGCTGGTGCCGGCCCCGCCCACCGAGACGGCGAATGGCGGCTATATCGCCGACGGCTACGACGCCGCGCTCGACGACCTGCGCCGGATGGCGGGCGACGGGCGCCGCGCGATCGCCGCGCTGGAGGCGCGCTATCGCGAGCAGACCGGCATCGCCACGCTCAAGATCAAGCACAACGGCGTGCTCGGCTATCATGTCGAAGTGCCCGCGCGCCATGCCGACGCGCTGATGGCGCCGGAGAGCGGCTTCACCCATCGCCAGACGCTGGCTGGAGCCGTGCGCTTCAATTCCGTGGATCTGCACGAGCAGGCGAGCCGCGTCGCCCAGGCGGGCGCGCATGCCCTGGCAGCCGAGGCGGCCCATTTCGAGGACCTGGTGGCACTGGTGCTGGAGCGCCGCGAGGCCATATCGCGCGCGGCGGATGCGCTGGCCCGCATTGACGTCGCTGCTGCCCTTGCCGAGCGCGCGGCGGAAGGCGGCTGGTGCCGGCCCACATTCGCCGACGACCCCTGCCTCACCATCGTGGGCGGGCGCCATCCGGTCGTGGAAGCCGCGCTCAGTCGTGCCGGCGAGCCCTTCGTCGCCAATGACTGCCGCCTTGCGCCCGAGGATCGGCTATGGCTCGTCACTGGCCCCAATATGGGCGGCAAGTCGACCTTCCTGCGGCAGAATGCACTCATTGTCATCCTGGCACAGGCGGGTGGCTTCGTCCCTGCCACATCCGCGCGGCTGGGGCTGGTGGACAAGCTCTTCAGCCGCGTCGGCGCCTCGGACAATCTGGCGCGCGGGCGTTCCACCTTCATGGTCGAGATGATCGAGACCGCCGCCATCCTGGCGCAGGCGACGCCACGCAGCTTCGTCATCCTCGATGAAGTGGGACGCGGCACCTCTACCTATGACGGACTTGCCCTCGCCTGGGCGGTGGTGGAAGCGATTCACGACGTGAACGCCTGCCGCTGCCTGTTCGCCACGCATTATCACGAACTGACTCGCCTGGCGGAGCGGCTGGACGCGCTCTCGCTGCACAATGTCCGCGCACGCGAATGGCAGGGCGATCTGGTGCTGCTGCACGAGGTCACATCCGGCCCGGCAGACCGCAGCTATGGCCTTGCGGTGGCGCGCCTCGCCGGCCTGCCGCCGCCCGTCATTGCCCGCGCCAAGGCCGTGCTCGGCAAGCTGGAGGCGGGCCGCGCCAAAACCGGTGGCATCGCCGCCGGGCTCGACGACCTGCCGCTCTTCGCCGCGACGCTCGCCACCGAGCCGGAGCCTGCCGCGCGCGATCCGCTGCGCGAACGGCTGGCCCAGATCGACGCCGACGCGCTCACCCCGCGCGAGGCACTCGAACTGCTCTATGAACTCAAGCAATTGCAGGGCAACGACCCTATATTGGCCTCATGACGGGTCTCTTCGAGTCGCTGCCCAGCCGGCGCGCCATCATCGACCGGCGCAAGGTCGCCGATGCGCTGGCCGAAACGCTGGCATCGCTGCCCGATGCGCCCGCCAAGCGCACGGCAATCGTGGCAGCACTCAAGGATGCGCTCGCAGCGGGGCGCGAGGAAGTCGCCCGACGGCTGACGCGCCGCCCGACGCTTGGGCGCGAGCCGGTGACCGCGCAGGCCTTCCTCATGGATCAGTTGCTGCGCCTGCTCTTCGACGCCATCGTCACGCACATCCACCCGGTCAACAATCCCACCGCCGCCGAGCGGCTGAGCCTCATTGCGGTAGGCGGCTATGGGCGCGGCGAGATGGCGCCCTATAGCGATGTCGATATCGGCTTCGTCACGCCTTACAAGCCCACCGCCTGGACCGAGCAGGTCATCGAGAGCATGCTCTATGTGCTGTGGGACCTGGGCCTCAAGGTCGGCCATTCCAGCCGCTCGATCGATGAGACGGTGCGCATGGCGCGGGCCGATCTCACCATCCGCACGGCCCTGCTCGAAGCGCGTTTCATCTGGGGGGACCGCGAGACCTTCGACACCACCCAGCGCCGCTTCATGGACGAGGTGGTGCGCGATACCGGCCGCGCCTTTGTGGCCGAGAAGCTGGCCGAGCGCGATGCGCGGCACAAGCTGATGGGCGACAGCCGCTATGTGGTCGAGCCCAATGTCAAGGAAGGCAAGGGCGGCCTGCGCGACCTGCACACGCTCTTCTGGATCGGCAAATATATGAACCGGGTCCACTCGGTGGCGGAACTGGTTGATGTGGGCCTGCTCACGCGCGCGGAGCTGAGCCAGTTCCAGCGCGCCGAGAACTTCCTGTGGGCCGTGCGCTGCCACATGCACATGGTCTCGCGCCGCGCGGAGGACCGCCTCACTTTTGACCTCCAGATCGAGGTGGCGCGGCGCATGGGCTTCACCGAGCGGCGCGGCCGTTCCGAGGTCGAACGCTTCATGCATCTCTACTTCCTCACTGCCAAGACGGTGGGGGACCTGACCGGCGTGTTCCTCGCCCATCTCGACGACCAGTTGGCCAAGCGCGGCCGCCGCTATCTGCCGAGCTTCTTCAACCGCCCGCGCAAACTCGACGGCTTCGTGCTGGACCGGGGCCGCATCACCGTGCCCGACGACGACTTTCTGCGGGCCGACCCGGTGCGGATGATCGAGATCTTCGCGCTCGCCGACAAGCACGGGCTGGAGATCCACCCCAATGCCATGCGCGCACTCAATCGCGACGCCGTGCTCATCAACTACAAGGTCCGCAACGATCCCCGCGCCAATGCCTTGTTCCTGGGCGTGCTCACCTCGCCCCGCGACCCGCAGACGGTGCTCCGCTGGATGAACGAGGCCGGCGTGTTCGGCCGCTTCGTGCCGGACTTCGGCCGCGTCGTGGCGCAGATGCAGTTCGACATGTATCATCATTACACGGTCGACGAGCACACCATCCGCGCCATCGGCCTGCTCGCCCAGATCGAGAAGGGCGAGTTCCGCGAGGAGCATCCGCTCAGCACGGCGATCATCCAAAAGATCAATTCGCGCCGTGTGCTCTATGTCGCGGTGCTGCTGCACGACATCGCCAAGGGCCGCGGCGGCGATCATTCGGTGCTCGGCGCCGAAATCGCGCGCACGCTCTGCCCGCGCCTGGGCCTCACGGCGGCAGAGACGGAGACGGTCGCCTGGCTGGTGCGCTGGCACCTGCTCATGTCCGCCACCGCCTTCAAGCGGGATCTCGCCGACTTCAAGACGATCATGGATTTCTGTGAGATTGTGCAGAGCCCGGAGCGCCTGCGCCTGCTCAGCCTGCTCACCGTGGTGGATATCCGCGCGGTGGGCCCGGGCGTGTGGAATAGCTGGAAGCGCCAGCTCCTCAACGATCTCTATGAGGCCGCCGAGGAAGTGCTGCGCCCCGGTTACAAGCAGCGCGGGCGGCTGGAGCGCATCGAAGCCAAGCGGCGCGCGCTGGGCGAACGACTGGGCCTTCAAGAGGCGGCCCTCGAGGCACTGGCGCAGCGTTTCCCGCAGAGCTACTGGATCGCCGAGCCGGACGATGTGCTGGAGCATAATGCCCGCCACCTGCTGGCGGCCGGCGACGCGACGCTCTCCATCGCCGCCCAGCCCTATCCCGAACGGGGCGCCACGCTCGTCACCGTCTATGCGGCGGACCATCCGGGACTCTTCTACCGGATTGCGGGCGCCATCCACCTGGCCGGCGGCAACATCATCGACGCGCGCATCCACACACTGCGCGACGGCAGCGCGCTCGACAATTTCCTGGTGCAGGATCCGTTCGGCGGCACCTTCGACAGCGCCGAACAGCTCCAGCGCATCGAGAAGGCCATCCACGAGGCGCTCGACAACCGGCAAAAGCTCATGAAGGGGTTGGACAAGCGCCCGCTCTCACGCACGCGGGCGGAAGCCTTTGAAGTGGCACCCCAAGTCATCATCGACAACAAGGCGTCCAACCGCTTCACGGTGGTGGAAGTGATGGCGCGGGACCGGCCCGCATTACTCGCCAGCCTCGCCTACGCGCTGTTCCAGAGCAAGCTGGTGGTTCACAGCGCCCATGTCGCCACCTTCGGCGAGCGCGCGGCGGACAGCTTCTACGTGACGGACCTGCTGGGCGATAAGGTGGAGAGCAAGACCCGCCTCGCCACCATCGAGCGTCGTCTGCTGGAAGCCGCAACGAACCAGGCCGAGGTCGTGCTGGCTTCGCCGGAATATGTGTGAAGGGCGCGCGGGTTTGATCTGACGCCGTCGCGCGCGACACCCCCTAGCGGATAAACGACTCCATAGCGGGTGACGGCCTCCCTCGCACGTAACCTTGTGCTCATGCTCAGGGCGGCAGAGCACCGGCCGCTCCTGCTCCGTCCTAACCTAAATTACCGTTCCCCTAAGCCTAATGGGGACCGTCCTGTTTCTTGTGCTCACTCGTACAAACGAGGAGCGCTCCTCGACAGGCTCAGGACGAACGGGTCTATCGCTAGCGCAATCTATCGCCCGCTATGGGCCGCCCCGGCGCAGCGCCGCCTCTGCGCCCTATTTCCGGAAATTCCCCGGATAGGCGATCTCCTCGCGCGGCTTGCGGTCGCTCGGCACTTCGCGGGCGCGCAGCGCGTCGGAAAGCGTGGCGGGGTCGCCCATCCGGCCGAGCGCGATGGCCGCCTCGATCTTGAAGCGCTCGGGCACGCTCAGCGCCTGCGCCGCGCGGGCGAAGTCCACCCCGGCCATGCCATGGGTGTGATAACCCAGCATCGCCGCCTGGATGGCCAGCATCGCCCATGCCGCGCCGGCATCGAAACTGTGGGTATAGCTGGGGCGCTCGCCAATGTGCGTCTCCGAGAGCACGAAGAACAGCACCGAAGCACTCGACGCCCAGACCGAATTGCCCGGCAGGAGCAAGCCGAGAAACCGCTCCCAATTCTCGTCGCCGCGCTTGGCGTAGAGAAAGCGCCAGGGCTGGTGGTTCATCGCAGAGGGGGCCCAGCGCGCGGCGTCGATGATCGCGGCGAGGTCCGCGTCCGGAATATCCGACCCATCGAACGCGCGCGGCGACCAGCGGTCCAGGAAAATGCGGTCGAGCTTGGTGTCGGTGGTGCGGGCGGTCATTCTGTTCTCCCTGGACTGGCGCATAACGCCCTTCCAGATGGTGACCGAGCGCGCAGAACGCCACCCCAGAAAATCTTGCCCGCCTGAAGGCAGCGCATCGCCCGTCGATCGGACTGCTGCCGCTGACGGCGGAAACGCGCCCTTAGTGCGAGACGAGCAGCGGCACGGGCGCAGCGGCAAGGAGGGTGCGGCTCGATCCGCCGAAGAGCTGCTGGCGCAGGCGGCTGTGACCGTAGCTCCCCGCCACCGCCCAGCTCGCATGCGAGGCCTTGAACGCCTCCAGCAGCCGCGCGGGTACATCGTCCGCCGCCGGCACGCGATGCGCCGTCACCCGACAGCCATGCCGTGCCAGATAGGCGGCGGCCTCGGCGGGATCGGCCTCTTCGCTGCCCTCGCCGATAGTGACGACCTCGACCTCGCTCGCCAGCCGGAGCAGCGGCACGGCGGCGCGCACCGCGCTGTCATTCGGCGCCGAGCCATCCCAGAAAACCAGCGCCCGCGCGGTAAAGTCGATTCCCTTATGCTCGGTCGGCACCAGCAGGATGGGAGCGCTGGTCTGCTCCGCGAGACGCGCCGCCAGATCGCCGCTCTCGGCCGTCTCGCCAATGCCGCGGCGGCTCACCACGATCAGGTCGACCAGCCGGGCGGCATCAGAGATCGCGCCGTCCGACATGGCGACGACACGCGCCCATTCGCGACTGACGCCCTCCTTGCCAAGGCGCTCTTCCAGCCGGGCGACATTCTCGTCCTCCCGCTCGCGCTCGTCGGCAATCAGCATGGCCGATGCCGGGCCAACACCGAACCCGTCGGCGGCGACGGGCAGGCGCATCACGTCGAGGCAGAGGAGGTGACCGTCGAGCGCACGCACGGCGTCCAGCGCGCATTGCAGGCGGGCCTCCTGGCCGGGATCGTCATGGATGAGAACCATCACCGTCTTCATGGTAGCCTCCTTCCGCATCCAGCGACCGCCTTCGCGCCGCCGTTCCGCTATCCTGGGCAATGGGCCGCGCGTGTCATTGACGCGCGTCAAGCGCCAGCATGACAGGCTTTGGGCTGGCGGAAAAGACTGATTGGGCCTTGCCTCGCGGCGCCCGCGCGCCTATAGGGCCGCGCTTCCCGGCGTGCGTGCATGCTCGGGGACTCGATGGGACGGGCCGGCCGGTAAGGGCTGCCGTGTTCGTCCGCAACTCGTCTGCGAGGTCCCGCCGGGCCCCGCGATAAGACACAAGGAGACGAAAATGCCCAAGCTCAAGACCAAGAGCGGTGTGAAGAAGCGCTTCAAGTTCACCGCCACCGGCAAGGTCAAGCATGGTGTCGCTGGCAAGCGCCACCGCCTGATCAGCCACAACGCGAAATATATCCGCCAGAACCGCGGCACCGAAGTGATGTCCGATGCGGACGTCGCCCATGTGCGTCTGTGGGCTCCCTACGGCCTGAAGTAAGAGAGGAGTAGAGAGACATGGCACGCGTCAAGAGGGGTGTAACCACCCGCGCCAAGCACAACCGGATTCTGGATCAGGCGAAGGGCTATTATGGCCGTCGCAAGAACACGATCCGCATCGCCCGCCAGGCCGTCGAGAAGGCCGGGCAGTATGCCTATCGCGACCGCAAGGTGAAGAAGCGCAGCTTCCGCGCGCTCTGGATCCAGCGCATCAACGCGGCGGTCCGCATGGAAGGCCTGACCTACGGCCAGTTCATGCACGGCCTGCGCCTCGCCGGCGTCGAGCTGGACCGCAAGGTGCTGGCCGACCTCGCGATGAACGAGGGCGCGGTGTTCAGCGGCATCGTCGCCCAGGCGAAGGCAGCGCTTCCCGCCGCCTGATCGCCATTTCAGGATTGCAAGCAAGGGCGCCGGGGGCAACTCCGGCGCCCTTCTTCATGGGGCCGTCGGCGCCTTTTCGCCCTGGAGCGGGATCGCTCGCCGTCCTCCCAGCCTGACGCCACCCTTTTCGTCCGCGCCTTTTTGCGATAGCGGCGGCGGCAATGACTGACATCTCGCATCTCCAGGCCGGGCTGCTGGCCGACATCGAAAGCGCGGACACGGCCGAAGCGGTCGAGACCCTGCGCGTGGGCGCACTCGGCAAGAGCGGCGTCATCACCGGCCTTCTCAAGACGCTGGGCGCGATGACGCCCGAGGAACGGCAGAGCAAGGGGCCGGAGATCCACGCCCTGCGCGAGAGCGTCACGGCCGCCATTGCCGCGCGCAAGGCCGCGCTGGAGGCAGCCGCGCTGGAGGCCCGCCTCGCCGCCGAGCGCATCGACATGACGCTGCCCGCCCCCGCCGCGCCGCAAGGCAGCGTGCACCCGGTGAGCCAGGTGATGGACGAGCTGGCCGAGATCTTCGCGGACCTGGGCTTCGCTGTCGCCACCGGACCGGAGATCGAGGACGACTGGCACAATTTCTCGGCACTCAACATCCCGGAGACGCACCCGGCGCGCGCCATGCACGACACTTTCTATTTCGGCGACGAGATGAAGGTGGACGGCAAAGCCATGCTGCTGCGCACGCACACCAGCCCGGTACAGATCCGCACGATGACGAGCGCGCCCGCGCCGCTGCGCATCATCGCGCCGGGGCGCGTCTATCGCTCGGACAGCGACGCCACGCACACGCCGATGTTCCATCAGGTCGAGGGCCTTGTCATCGACAAGGGCATCCACATGGGCCACCTCAAATGGACGCTGGAGACCTTCCTCAAGGCCTTTTTCGAACGGGACGACATCGTGCTGCGCCTGCGCCCCAGCTACTTCCCCTTCACCGAGCCCTCGGCCGAGGTGGACGTGGGCTTCACCTGGGAGAAGGGCAAGCGCGTGATCGGCGGATCGGGCGACGCGCCGGGCGGCGGCTGGATGGAAGTGCTGGGTAGCGGCATGGTGCATCGCAAGGTGATCGAGGCGTGCGGGCTCGACCCCGCCGAATGGCAGGGCTTCGCCTTTGGCTGCGGCATCGATCGGCTCGCCATGCTCAAATATGGCATGGAGGACCTGCGCGCCTTCTTCGACGGCGACCTGCGCTGGCTGCGGCATTATGGGTTCTCGGCGCTCGATGTGCCCACGCTGAGCGGAGGAGTCGGCGCATGAAGTTCACCCTTTCGTGGCTCAAGGAGCATCTCGATACGTCCGCCACGCTGGAGGACATCCTCGTCGCGCTCACCGACATCGGCCTGGAAGTCGAGGGTGTGGACAATCCGGCGGAGAAGCTGGCCGGCTTCAAGGTCGCTCGCGTGCTCACCGCCGCGCCACACCCACAGGCGGACAAGCTGCAAGTGCTGAGCGTGGAAGCCGGCGACGGGCCGCTCCAGGTGGTGTGCGGCGCGCCCAATGCGCGCGCGGGGCTGGTCGGCGTGTTCGGCGTGGAGGGCGCGACCGTGCCCGCCAACGGCATGGTGTTGCGCAAGGCCGCCATTCGCGGCGTCGAATCGAACGGCATGATGTGCTCCAGCCGCGAGCTGGAACTGGGCGAGGATCATGAGGGCATCATCGAACTGCCCTCCGACGCACCGGTGGGCACGGACTTTGCTGATTATGCGCAGCTCGACGAACCGGTCATCGACATCTCGGTCACGCCCAACCGGCAGGATTGCATGGGCGTGCGCGGCATTGCCCGCGATCTCGCCGCCAAGGGCCTGGGCACGCTGAAGCCGTTGGCCGACGTCTATCGCATGTCCACGCTCGATCCGGTGCCGGGCAGCGACCCCGCGCCGGACGTGCGCACCGACGACCCGGAGGGCTGCCCGGCCTTTTACGCGCAAGCGGTCTCGGGCGTGACCAATGGCGCCGCGCCGCCGTGGATGCGCCGCTTCCTGACCGCCATCGGCCAGAAGCCCATCTCGGCGCTGGTGGACATCACCAATTTCGTCTCGGTCGATCTCGGGCGCCCGCTCCACGTTTATGACAAGGCAAAGCTCCAGGGCGGCCTTGTCGCGCGCAAGGCCAAGGCGGGCGAGCAGGTGCTCGCGCTCAACGGCAAGAGCTACACGCTGGACGAGACCATAACCGTCATCGCCGACGCAACTGCCGTGCACGATATCGGCGGCATCATGGGCGGCGAGCATTCGGGCGTCTCCGAGAGCACACGCGACGTCATCATCGAATGTGCCTATTTCGCGCCGGAGAGCATCGCGCGGACCGGACAGACGCTGGGCCTCACCTCGGACGCGCGCCAGCGATTCGAGCGCGGTGTCGACCCCGCCTTTCTCGACGCCGGCCTCGCCATCGCGACCAGGCTGGTGGTCGATCATTGCGGCGGCACCGCCAGTGCCATCACCCGCGCCGGCACGCCGCCAACCGCACCGCATGTGGTGGCGGACTACCGGCCGGAAATGGTGGAAGCGCTGGCCGGCGTGCCGGTGTCGCCGGAGCGGCAGCGCGACATTCTGACGGCGCTGGGCTTCACGATCGCGGACGGCGAGAGCTGGGCCGTCACGGTCCCGAGCTGGCGCCGCGATGTCCACGGCACCGCCGATCTGGTAGAGGAAGTGGTGCGCATCGAGGGGCTGGATAAGCTGCCCTCCACGCCCCTGCCCCGCGCCGACGGCGTCGCCCGGCCAACAGCCACGCCGCTCCAGCTCATCGAGCGCCGCGCCCGCCGCGCCGCCGCCGCGCGCGGATTGAACGAGGCGATCAACTGGTCCTTCATCAGCGAGGCCGAAGCTGCGCCTTTCGGCGGCGGCGACTGGGTGCTCGCCAACCCGATCAGCGAAGACATGAAGGTGATGCGGCCAACGCTGCTCGCCGGCCTGCTCTCGGCCGCGCGGCGCAATGCCGATCGTGGCGCCGCATCCATCCGCCTGTTCGAGATCGGCCGGCGCTATTTCCGTGGGGCGGACGGCGCCAGCGTCGAGCATCCCACGCTCGGCCTCGTCATGGCCGGTGAGAAGCAGGCGCGCGGCTGGCGGAACGGCAAGGCCCAGCCCTTCGATGCCTTCGATGCCAAGGCCGAGGTGCTGGCTATCCTGGCGGCCGCCGGTGCGCCCGTCGCCAACCTCCAGATGATGGGCGAAGCGGGCGAGGCCTATCATCCCGGCCAATCCGGCACGCTGCGTCTGGGGCCAAGGACAGTGCTGGCCCGTTACGGGCTGCTGCACCCCCGGCTGGTCAAGACGTTCGACCTGACGGGTGCGGTGGTCGCGGCGGAAATCCACCTCGACGCGATCCCGGCCAAGCGCAAGACCGGCTTCATGCGGGCGCCCTTCGCTCCGCCGGCCTTGCAGGCCGTGACGCGCGACTTCGCGTTCCTTGTACCCGAGACCGTGGAGGCCGATGCCCTGGTGCGTGCGGTGCGCGGCGCCGACAAGGCGGCCATCGTGGAAGCACGCCTGTTCGACATGTTTGCCGGACAGGGCGTGCCAGAGGGGCAGAAGAGTCTCGCGGTGGAAGTCACACTCCAGCCGGGCGACAAGAGCTTCACCGAAGACGCGCTCAAGGCCATTGCCGACAAGGTGGTGGCAGCCGCCGCCAAGGTTGGAGGCGTGCTGCGCGGCTAGGCAGGATTGCGAGGGAGAGAGGCGCGGATGGCGGATACCTGGCTCAGCATCGCCAGCGAAACCCTGACGGCGGCAGTCAATCCGCTGGGCGCCGAACTCTCCAGCCTGTGCGATGCGCAGGGCCGGCAGCTCATGACCGATGCCGACCCCGCTTACTGGACCGGCCGGGCGCCGTTGCTCTTCCCGATCATCGGCGAGTTGGCCGGGGGGCGGTATCGGCTCAAGGGGCAGGAGCATGCCTTGCCGCGCCACGGCTTCGCGCGGCGCATGCCGTTCGCGCCCGTCGAGCATGGCACGGACCGGCTGGTCCTGCGCCTCACCGACACGGCGGAAACACGCGCCCTCTATCCCTTCGCCTTCACGCTGGATGTGGAATTCGTCCTCGCCAACGCCACGCTCACCATGAGCGCGACGGCCACTAACCACAGCGACCATGACATGCCGGCAAGCTTCGGCTTCCATCCGGCCTTCGCCTGGCCCTTGCCCTATCGCGCGCCGCGCGAGACGCACCGCATCCGCTTCGAGCAGGACGAGCCCGAGGCGCTGAAGCAGCTTGTCGACAATCTCATCGCCGTCGAGGACCGGCCTACGCCGGTGGACGGACGGACGCTGGCGCTCGCCGATGCCCTGTTCGAGAAAGATGCGCTGATCTGGGAAGGGCTCGCCAGCGAGAGGCTGACCTACGGCCCGGCGGAAGGTCCATGCCTGGAGATCGCCTGGGGCGACATGCCCAACCTGGGGCTGTGGACCAAGCCGGGCGCGCCCTATCTCTGCATCGAGCCTTGGGCCGGCATCGCGGACCGTGCGGGCTTCCAGGGAGAGATCTGGCAGAAGCCGGGCATCTGGCGCATCGCGCCGGGCCAATCCGACCGCTGGTGGATGAGCGTCACGCTCGCATGATTTCGGGCCAGAGGGCTCATCTGGACCCAGTAAGCCCCAGCAAACAAGGGCTAATATGGAGCTCTTGCGTTGCTGATCGAGCAATTCCCTGCCGCTGCGCAGGCAGGAGCGCGGCTACGGCGTTCGGCTGGGCCCCGGGGCTCCTGCCTACGCAGGAGCATTGACTGTTCTTTGCTCAGGCAGACTCTAAGAGGCGCACGAGGGGCCGCCAATTTCCCGGCGAAGCCCTGAAGGTTCCGATCAGGGAAATCAATGCCGGCGAAGGCCGAGGCGCCTGACTGGCTCAAACGGTGACGAAAACGCTAATTCTTGTCCCTGCCTTTATCCTTGTTCTCATCCTTCACGACGTCCGCCGGTGGAGGCGGCGGCAGCTTGCAGCGCCGTTCCTGGGCCAAGCCGCGCAAGAAACCGCGCCGGGCAAGCCCCGCATTGAGCGCCGCCAACCTGCGCCGGTCGGCGGCGGCGGCGCCCGTCACTTCACGCACCAGACCGCGAAAGGGAATGAGCGAGTTCACCACGAACTCCCCACCCGCCTGCGCAATCAGCGTCGCCTTGTCGTCACCTTTGGCCGGCGGCCAGTCGAAATCCCGACCCAGTGCGGCATTGAGGTCGGTCAGATCCGTTACCAGTTCGCGGCAGCGCCTGGGCACGGCATAGACATTCTCCACCGCGCGCTGGAGCACGGGCGGGATTTTGTCCTTGGAAAGGCCCACGTCACGCACCGGCTGCGTGGCGATGTGCCCGGCGCGGTCGAGCGTATCCTTGTCCTCGTCGCCCTTCTGGGCCAGCGCGGCGCTGGCGCCCGTCACGACGAGAGAGAGCGCGAGCGGCGCGATCAGGGCTGTCTTGCGGACCATTGCCTTCCTTCCGTATAGGAGCGCGAATTTCCCGGCGCTGAACGGCCAACAGAGCCGCGCGTTCCCTCGTCTCGAAAAGTCCTCTTCGCCATGAGCATAGCATCCCGCCGTACCTTCGCGATCATTTCTCACCCTGACGCCGGCAAGACCACACTGACCGAGAAGCTGCTGCTGGCCGGCGGCGCCATCCATCTCGCCGGCGAGGTGAAAGCGCGCGGGGCCAATCGCCGCGCCCGCTCGGACTGGATGAAGATCGAGCAGCAGCGCGGCATCTCCGTCACCAGCTCGGTCATGACCTTCGAGAAGACAAGCGCGAGCGGCGAGACGATCACCTTCAACCTGCTCGACACGCCGGGGCACGAGGATTTCTCGGAGGACACCTATCGCACGCTGACCGCGGTCGACAGCGCGGTCATGGTGATCGACGCTGCCAAGGGCATTGAGCCGCAGACGCGCAAGCTCTTCGAGGTGTGCCGCCTGCGCAGCGTGCCCATCATCACCTTCGTCAACAAGGTGGACCGGGAAGGCCGCGAGCCCTTCGCCCTGCTCGACGAAGTGGCCGACGCGCTGGCCCTGGACGTGGCGCCCATGAGCTGGCCCGCGGGCATGGGCGGCACGTTCGAGGGCATCTACGACTTCGCGACCCACCGCCTGATGCAGCCGAGCGGCCCCAGCAAGGAATATGAAGGCAAGGTGGCGCAGCTCAGCGGCCTCGACGACCCCGCGCTCGCTGATCGTCTCTCCGCCGACGCTCTCGCCCTGCTGCGCGAGGAAGCGGAGCTGGCGCGTGGCGGCTATGCGGACTTCGACCTGGCCGCCTATCGCCATGGCGACCTGACGCCGGTCTATTTCGGCTCCGCGCTCAAGAATTTCGGCGTGGGCGAGCTGATCGAGGCGCTGGCCGCCTATGCGCCGCCGCCGCGCACCCAGCCCGCCGAACCGGCGCCGGTCGAGCCCGAGCGCGGCGATGTTACCGGCTTCATCTTCAAGGTGCAGGCCAACATGGACCCGCAGCACCGCGACCGCATCGCCTTCATGCGGCTGTGCTCGGGCAAGTTCCGGCGCGGCATGAAGCTCACGCCGTCGGGCAGCGGCAAGCCCATCGCCGTCCACTCGCCCATCCTGTTCTTCGCGCAGGACCGCGAGATCGCGGACGAGGCGCTGCCCGGCGACATTATCGGCATCCCCAATCACGGCACGCTGCGCGTGGGCGATACGCTGAGCGAGAAGGCGGACGTGCGCTTCACGGGTCTGCCCAACTTCGCGCCCGAGATCCTGCGCCGCATCGCGCTCAAGGACCCGACCAAAACCAAGCAGCTCCGCAAGGCGCTCGACGACCTCTCCGAAGAGGGCGTCATTCAGGTCTTTTATCCCGAGATCGGCAGCCAGTGGATCATTGGCGTGGTCGGCCAACTCCAGCTCGACGTGCTCATCAGCCGGTTGCAGGCGGAATATAAAGTGGAGGCCGCGCTGGAACCCGCACCGTTCGACACGGCCCGCTGGCTTGCCGGCGACGCGCATAAAATCGAGGATTTCGCCGGCATAAACCGCGCCAACATGGCTCGCGACCGCGACGACAACCCCGTCTTCCTTGCCCGCTCCGCCTGGGATGTGGGCTACCAGCAGGAGCGCAACCCGGATCTCGCCTTCAGCGCGACCAAGGAGCGGTAGGGGCGGCTTCGCTGCCTATCGCGCGAGAGTCACTCTTGTGCGCCTGCGCAGGGAGCCCAGGGCGCACAAACGATCCGGCGAGGGGATGCGCCCTGCCTCCTAAGTCCGCGGCAGCGGCCTGAGCGTAGTCGTCTCTTCCGGTGCACGCTTCGAAGCACGCCCTATCGGTGTTGAGCGCGGTCGCTTTCGTATTGTCCGCATGAGGATCCCAGACGAAACGGACACACCGTTCGGCTGATCGTGTCGAGCGAAGACTCCGAAAGGCAACGCCTCTTCTTCCGCTGAACGCGCCGAAAAGGAGACCCCGGACGAAGAGGACTATGCAGCGGAGCCAGGTTCCTGCCGAATGCCGTAGCCGCCCTGGGCTCCTGCCTGCGCAGGAGCGCGGTGCGGGCAATTCCGAAGACCGTCAGCCTGTTGAAGCCGCCGCCCGACCGGGATCGCCCGCTATTCTTAGCTTTTCACGAGCTTGAGGTCGCCCTGCGTGCCTGCGTCCTTGTGGGTCAGCTTGCCGTCGATGCGACCGCCCGAAGCAATGCTGATCGACTGGTAGGAGACGTCGCCGGTCACGCGCGCGCTGCCTTCGATCACCAACTCCTCGGTCGTGATCGATCCTTCCACTGTGCCGGCAATACGCGTGCTCTTGGCCGTGACATGGCCCTTGATGTGGCTCTCGGCGCCCTGCACCAGCGTGGCGCAGGCAATGTCGCCTTCCACACGCCCATCGACATGCAGGTCCGCCCGCGCCTCCACGTCGCCCCGGATGGTGACATCGCCCCCCAGGATGGAGAAAGAACCGTGCCTAGCCGCGCCGGTCGGAGACGAGACGGCGCTTCGCGAGCTGCTGGATTTCGAGAACATCCTGACGGGCCTCCAGGAAACGGCGCGGATTGACGGCCTGGCCGCGCACCCGCACTTCGAAGTGAAGATGAGTGCCGGTCGAGCGGCCGGTCGATCCCATGCGAGCGATCGCCTGGCCGCGCGCGACCTTCTCGCCCACGCGCGTGCCGAAACGGGAGAGATGGGCATAGCGGGTCATGATGCCGTTGCCATGGTCGATTTCGACGACCTTGCCGTAGCCGGGGCGCTGGCCGACATAACTGACCTTGCCCGGTGCGGCGGCGTTGATCGTCTGACCATAGCGACCGGGGAAATCGATGCCGGAATGAAAGGCGGCCGCGCCGTTGAACGGATCGCGCCGATAACCGTAGGAGCTGCTCTGCATCGGCGCGGCGGTCGGCCGGCCGGAGGGAATGGTCGCGAGCGTCGTCTCCATGGCATTGAGCCGGCCGAGCAGCGCCGAGAGATCACGCAGGTCCGGATCACTGGCGACGACGCGGGGCACCGGCTCGAAGGGGCCACCCATTCCGCCGCGTGCCTGGCGGCCCAGCACAGCGGGATTGAGACCGAAACTACGGATCGCCTGCTCGACCTTGGCGAGCCGCGCCTGTGCTGCCTCGGCGAGATCGCTCTCCAGCGCCGCCTGTTGCGCGCGCAACCGCTCCAGCCGCGCGGCCTCGGGCAGCGCGGCGCTCACCTTGCCGGACCGGCCATCGACCCCATCGCCGGTGGCGGTCTTGCCGTCCGTCGCCGCTGCTTCGGGCAGGTCCGCGCCCAGGTTGACGCGCATCATTTCCTGGATGGCGTGCTGCCGTGCTTCGATGTCGCGGGCCATGTCGCTGACCGAGCCCTTATAAGCGTCGACCGCGGCCTGCCGGTGGATCACCGCGGCGCGCTGGCGTTCGAGCGTGGCGCGTTCGGCCGTGAAATGCGCCTGGCTCCACAGCATGGCGCCGGTGCCCAGCGCCCAGCCGCCAAGCAACAGCGCCAGCACCGCCGCAATGGCGAGCTGGACGCGCGTGGAGATGCGTACGAAGCGCACCTTGCCGCCTGACCGGAGATAGATTTCGCGCTCCGGCGCGATGGCCACGACCTTTGCAATGGCCCTGCGTGGAGAAAAATTATTGATTGCCACCCGCTCGCTCTGTTTGGTCACAGATTGTCGCTCTGGGCGGGTTCGCTAACAGAGGCCCCCGGGGTGCGCGAATCGACTCCCCCGGACTCACGATGAATCGAACAGGACTTACGGTGAAACGAGTTGTAGGCTCGGAACCAACTCTAATGTTCCCGCTCTGTTTTTGCTTCTGCCATCCGCCAAATGTCGCCCCCGATTCGCACCTAACGCTACGGAAGCAATGGAAAACTGGCCTTGCGCGCCGGTTTCCTTACGTCCGGGCCGCAGCGGAGGGCCGCCGCGACGATATTGCAACGGGGCCCGTTGCCATGCCGGATCCGCGCAGCTATAGGCCGGTTTCCTTGCGGCCCGGCGCGCCTGGCGCGTGGCGGTGGCAAGGACGCGGAGACGTGGGTGAGTGGCTGAAACCAACGGTTTGCTAAACCGTCATACTGTGAATACGGTATCGAGGGTTCGAATCCCTCCGTCTCCGCCACCTTTCCCTGTAATGGATTGATTTTCCTAGATAAAATCTAAGTGCGGCGTTCTTGGCCAACATAAGTGCGGCCACTTTCAGGCGGCCCGCCCCTTTCTCTTGGCGATTTGCCGGTGTGCCGGTAGGTTTCGGGTTAGGGGGGATTGAATGGCGAACATAGGCAGAAATTGGAACGGTCACGTTTACGGGACCAACACCGGGAACGTGGCGGTCACGCTAGAGGGCGAGGACGAGGCACTTACCGGAGTGATCCGGTTGAGCGACAATCAGCATGGCTTGGCCGTATATGATGTGACCGGCCAATTTGAGGCGGGCAAGCTCGCCCTCACCGGAACGCCACAAGGGCAAGCGCCGGAAGGTGTTGAACTTGGCCAGCTTACGGTTGGGGGTGCGCTCACACCCGAGGGCCGCATAGATGGCGAATGGTCCACCACGATTGGAACGGGTGGCACATTCCAGCTTTGGCCTCATAGTTATGAAGTGAGGCCGACGAATCTCGGAGCGGTCGCGGAGCAATTGAACACATCCACCCGGCCGCTTGGCGCGGTTCGCCTATATGCCGACGATGTGCGAAGCCTGATCGCCCAATTAGTCAAGGATTTCTCGCAAAAGCGAGCCGTAGTTACATACCATGACAAGGGTGTTGAGAAGAACATATATTCTGACGAGTTTGAGCAAATCTTAGATGACTTGCCTGAATTGCGATACCTCAAGGTTTCCGTCCAAGAACCGGAAATGTATGGCCTCAATCGGAACGCGATGATTGAACTCGCCGCATGGGGGGAAAACATTATCCGGGTTCAAAGCGTTCAAGAGGCATGGGCAATGGGAAAGGCCGAAGCTCTTTCTCAACATGTCCACGGGTTTCAACGAAAGCTCGCCACCCAATTTCGCAAGTTCGGTTTGACGGTCAATGTAGCTATTACCGTTGCGGCATTAGCCGCTTTACCGGGATTGCCCACATTCTGGCAGCGGCTAGCGTTTGCGGCCAGCGCGTTCGGCATCCAATCCCTTATTACCTATTTTCATCAAAGGTATGTGCCGAACTTTCTTCTGTATCCCGCCAAGAAAGAACCTAGCCTTATTGGCCGACTTGGGCCGGGCGTAGTGTCTTGGGGTGGAACGATAATCGGCGGCCTCATTGTTGCTATCATATACGGAATTTTGAAAGGGGAACTGGATGGCACACCACTTGCCCGCTTTATATCAGGATTATTGCAGTAACTAAGCGGGTTTGCGGCGCTTCCGCGCCCCGTGCTTGGCGCGAAGCTGGCCGGTCAACCGATTGAGCGCGGTTGCCTCGCTGGTATCAGGCGACGGGTTCACAACCCGGATTGCGTCCATAATCGCGGCATAGTCGGACATGCCCCCGGCAACCCGGCGTTCGGCATGGGCGATAGCCTCGGCATCACGGGGATACTTTGGTGCCCGCCGTCGCACCGGCAATGGCACGTTGGTATCAAACCCGCCAAAGGACATAAGACCTTCCCACATTCGGAAAAGCCCCCCGGCTGGTCGGCCCTTTTGACCGCCGGGGGTAGGTGCCGCCGTGACGATGGCGCTATGGAAAGGTGTCACGGCGGGAGGTTGTCAGATTTCAACCCGGCGGTTGCCTTGGTCGGCAAGTTCGCGGTTGTAGGTGTAAACCGGGAGCATCTTGGCGAACTTGGCGTATTTGCCCGCCAGCGCCGTCAATTCTTGGCCCTGCCGGATTTTGGCCAGCCCTTCCGGGGCGAACCGCTGCAACCCGTCCTCTACAATGTTCTCACGGGTGCTTGCGGAGAGTGCGGAGATATAGCCGGGCGATAGGGACAAGAGGGCGACAAACTCGCTATTGTCCTTGGCCGCTTCCCGGATTTGCTTGATGCCGTCCGGCTTTCCGGCTTGCACCTCAATCCAGTCAAGAATCCGGTGGTGGAACAGGTTGCGGCTCGGGTCCAAAACGAGGACGCTATTGATTAGCCCGCTGCCCTCTTTGGTAAACGCCCGGCCTTCCGTCTCAAGACCGGCTTGGGCTTGGGTGATGACCGCGTAAATCCCGTTCGCAACGTGCCGGGCGGCATGGTGCTGGTCCACCAAGGTCCGGGTAGGGTCTTGGGCGAGCGCGGCAATCTTGGGGATGCCCTCGGCAACCGCATTGTGGGCAGAACTGATATGATTGAAAGCGGCCGTGCCCTGAAACTTGGCCTTGTCCCCGAGCGCAACCTTGCGGCGGGTTTCGGACCCCATGCCAACCATGAAATCGGCGGCTTCCGGTGAATTGACGAGATACATTATCTTAATCCTTGGTGATTGTCGGGTGGTTCTTGTTGAGTTCTTCAAGAGCTATTTCGATCATCCGTTTCCTTTTCGCTTGTTCGATGAACTCGTTGACTTCCTCCCAACTTTCAAACTCCGGCAATGTCTCTTGTTGGGCTATGAGTTGGCGGGGAATTAGGTTGATGGCCATTTGCAGGTATGCGGCCGGGTCTTTTTCCCGGAGCTTGGCAACCGCGTCGGCCCCATGTTCGTCAAAGTCGGCCGCAAGCGTGGATAGGACCATGCTGGGAAGCCGGTTCCGGGAACCCTTTGGGCGGCCACCATTCCCGCTATTTCCCGGTAAAAAGCGGCCCTTATCGTCCCGTTGGGAGGTGCCCACGGGTGCCAGCGGGCGGCCCCAACCGTCCTGGGCGATTTTTGCCGGGGGAGGTGCGGCACCCGATGGCCCCGATTTGTCGATTTCCGGGCCACTGGACGCGATAGGAGGGCTAGCGGGCACTTCGCCACCTTCCGAGGGCGACGGGACGGCCTTGGCGGGCCATTGCGGCGCGGACGGTTGGCCCCAACCACTATCCCGATACCGGCGATCAACCATGTTGACCTCCCGGCGCGAACAGCAACCCGGCAAAGTTCGTGTTTCGGTGCCCGCGATGTGAGGTGGCACTTTTGAACAGCGGCGGGACCGGCCTGTCCCCGTTGAACGCCTCAAACACCGCGAACAGGAACCTATCGGGCAACAATTCCTCAAAATGCTGCCAAGCCGGTTGGTCCCGGATAATCGCCTTGAACGCGATGAGCCGGACGACAAGCCCGCGCATTTCGGGCATCAGTTCGTCTAGGTTGTTCTCAAGGTGGCCAATATCCGTCCAACTGGCCTGAATACGGGCAGACCGGAAAAGTAGGTTGAGAACTATGCCCAATTCTTCCGCGTCAAACAGGACGCAACCGGCGTAGCAATCCCGCAACAGGAACAGGAAGGCTTGGGCAAAAGCACCTTGCTTGTCCTCGGTATTATCGGACAGGTGCGAGGCGAACTCGGTTTGAAGCTCGTTGAACTTTGTAATGGCCTTGCTCTTGCCCACACTTTGCCGGGGTGGGCGCGGAGCCGGATTTGCGGCCGGTCCCTTTCTGGTCTTTCGTCTGGTCATTTTCTCGGTCCTTCAACCTTTATGTTGGCCGGTATGTTGGCCAAATCCGGCGACATGTTTTGAAACCTTTGGAAATCCGCTAAGTGTTGGCGGAACCTAACTCTGCCATTGCTCTCAAAAGAGATTTCAAAGGGAATGGCGGCCATCGCCTCCCGGACAACCGGACACACCTAAAGGTGTGTGTCCGTGTCCGTCCGCTACCGAGGGTAGGGCGACAGTGGACATATCCGGTCATTGTCCGCCCCCTGTCCGCTGTCCGGCGAGGATAGAAGCGATGACGGCATGGGTTGCGGAGGCGTTCAAACCGGCAAATCGGTAAATGTCGTTATCGACTTCAATATGCCCATCGGCCGCCAAATCTTCGCGGGCACGGGCGAAAGCCTTGCGCTTGGCTTCCTTATTGTCGGCCGTCGAAATCCTGAAAAACTCGGCATACCAGTCGGCAAACGTCACACCGACGAACTCGCCACGCTCATTCAAGATGCCGCTGGCACGGGCAGCATTTTCCAGTGCCGTGAAAGCAAGCTGGCGATTACCCTTCAACGGCCGGGCAAATTGTCGGGTTGCCCCGCTATCCGGCTCAATGACGCATGATGAAACCGTGTCGCCATCGGCATCCGTCCCGAGTTCAACGACCGTCAACCGGAACCCGTGTTCCTCCCCGTCCTTCCCATCTTTGGCCTTGTCCAGCTTCCAACGTCTGGCCCCGCCCTCACCCCGGCTAACGAGGATGGCGGCATCCAATGCGGCGAACAGGCTTGAGTGCCCGCGCAACCCTCGGGTGGAGTCCTTGCCACTGTGGGCAACGAGGATCACAAGCCCGGCGATTTTCCGTTGAAGGGTTTTTGCCCCGTCAATGACCCGGCCCATGTCCTTGGAGCTATTCTCGTCCAAACCGGGGGCGGCACGGTTGAGCGTGTCGATAATGACGGCGCACCCCGGCGGACATATCTCGGCAAGGTCGGCAACGTCTTGGGCGTCGGTAATCTGGAAAGGCTCAAGCGAGAACCGGACATTATCCGGCATAGGGCGGCCGTGATGGCGCTCCCATGCTAAGACCCGGCCGCGAACCCCGGCCTCACCCTCAAGCCCGACATACAGAACCGGGGCGGGTGTGGCCGCATAACCAAAGAATGACGAACCTTCCCCGATTGCAGCGGCCGCCGCTATGGACAGGAAGGATTTGGCCGAACCCGAGGGGCCATAGATGACGAGCAACCCTTGGGCGGGCGCAACGCCTTTGATAAGGTATTGCATCGGTGTGGGGTCCAGTTCGGCGGCGGTTTGGGGTTTGAATCGGGCTTTCCGGGTTGAGGCCAGCAAGTGGCGCTCCAACACCTCGGTCATTGCATCGGGATCAGCCGGGACTTTTGCCCACAATCCCTTGGCCTTGAAGCGACCGTAGGGTTGCGCCCAATCCAGATACACCTTTTCAAACTTGGTTCCGGCCGACTTGAGGGCGGCGGCAACCATCTTCACATCTTCCGGGTTCTTGGCCGGAATAACCGCAAGCATTTTGGCCATGCTGGCCTGTTCCTCAACCAAGGCGGCAAGCTGGTCGGCGGATGTTGGCGGGTCAAAGAAATGGACGGGTGCGGTTGCCATCGGGATTACGCGGCCCGTTCGGCTCGTTCGCGTTCCAGCCGGGCAACAAGCTCCCGGATTTCATCATCCGACTTGCCCGCAATCCGGGCGGCATTGATGGCGGCAACCTCGTTCTCGGGCCAAGCGGCCATACGGGAACCGAGTTTGACGGGGCGCGGGAATAGCCCCTGTTTGGCCCGGAGATAGACGGTCGGGCGAGCGAGCCCGGTTCGTTCCATGACGGCCGGGAGGCGTAATAGGTTGTTCATGGAGCTTTCCTTGCACGTTGGTGGACGTGCCAAGGAATTGTCTAGCTGGCCCTGATAGTCGAAAAGCAAAAGGCCCGAATAGCTACTTGACGAGGATTACCGATTTTTCCGGTAAAGGTCGCGCCAATTCTTGAGGGTTTCCCGGCTAACCGTTTCATCCCCGGCTTGTTCAGCAAACTTCAATAGCGCCTTGTCTAGCGCATCACCCGGCGACAACCCGCCATCCTCTAGGCGGCAAACCCGTTCACCCCATTCTAGCCGGACATTGACCGGATGCCCATTCGGATTACCACGGCCGGAGTTCAACCCGAGCCGCCGCATGAACTCGCCAGTATCCCGGTTGCTATGGCGAATGGCCAGCCCAAGCCATTTGGCAAGGTCCGGGGGCAACGGTTCCCCGTCCTCCAAGAACTCTTGGATGGTGTCGAGATTAACCCAAGGGTCCGGGTCCAGATACTCAAACCGGGCGTCAAACCCGCCATAAGGTGCCTTTGTCATGCCGCCGAACCCTCCCGGATACCGACAACATTCCCGCCGGATTTCTGGACAGTCCCGGCGTATGCCGCCCAATCGGCCATGAGCTTAACCCGTTTCGGCAACAGGCTTCCCCGCTGGTATGCGGCTTCCGCCTTGTCGGCCAGACTGTGGGCAAGAGCATGTTCAATGACCTCACGCGGGTATGCAGTCGCCTCGCCAGCCCATTCCCGGAAGGTGGACCGGAACCCGTGTTGCGTGAGGCCGGTGCGGTCCATGCGCTTGAGGACGGCCGTAAGCGCCATATCGGACATGGCACCGCCACGAGGGGCCGGAAACACATATTCGCTACCCGCGACCCTCGGTAGCGCCTTGAGTAAGGCAACGGCCGCGTCGGACAGAGGGACACGGTGTTCCTTGCCAGCTTTCATGCGTTCCGCCGGGATTACCCACATTTTGCCGTCTATGTCGATTTCCGCCCATGTCGCGTTGCGGACCTCACCCGAACGGGCGACGGTGAGAATAGCGAACTCAAGGGCACGGGCCGAAATGCCATCGCGCTTGCGAAGGTCCACCATGAACGAACCGAGTTCGGCATAGGGCAATGCCGCATGGTGGCCCCGTGTCAGGCGTTGGCGCTTGGCGAGCGAGTGTTCAAGGTTGCCTTTCCATGCCGCCGGGTTCTCGCCACCGCGATAGCCATTGACCTTCGCCCAATTCAGGACGGTTTCAATCCGGCCGCGAAGGCGGGAAGCGGTTTCGCTCTTGCTCGTCCAGATTGGCCGGAGAACGTCCAACACCAAACCCCGGTCAATATCCGACACCGCCAGCTTGCCGAGTTTCGGATAGGCATAGGTTTCAAGCGTGGCGCTCCATTGCTTGCTATGCTTGTCGTTCTTCCACTCCCCGGACTTATCCGAGATGCAAAGTTCCGCACATTCCTTGAAGGTCTTGGACTTGGCGGTTTCCAGCCGGGCAGCTTGGGCTTGAGCCTGTTTTTCCGCGAACGGATCAACACCGCGTTTGATTTGCGCCCGGATTTCACGGGCTTTGTCCCGAGCTTCATCTAGAGAAAGACCTTCCTCCCGAGCGCACTGTTCAAGAGTTAGACCGATTTTCCCGTTATACGGGCCAAGGCCAATGTCCCGGCGCTTGTCCCCGATCTTAACCCGGAGTGCCCACACTTTGGCCCCGCCCTCAAGGCGAAGGTGCAAACCCTGACACCGATCACCGCCGACCATTACCCGGCGGTTCTGGCCTTTCACGGGTTTTAAGGCATCTACTGCCTTATGCCTCAACTCTTTCGCCTCTTTCGGCATACCCGAACCCCTTGGCCAACAATCCGGCCAACATAAAGCGGCATATGTGGGTAGCTGTCAATAGACCTTGTGAGCCAATTACTTCCATTAACTATCAGAATTTATGTGTCTATTTTGAACGTCTCTAGACGCCAATAGATCGCCATAGGGCGGACTCCGTCTCCGCCAGTTACCGAAACAATCGGTAGCGGCGGCCTTCCCAACCGAAATCATCAGCGCGAACCTATACGCTAGCGCAGCTGGCTGTCCTTGCTGCCACGGCGATTGATGCCGGCCGGCCGGATGGCAGCGTCGCGCTCGGATTGGCAGGCGACACAGGTGCGCGTACCCGGCAGCGCCCGACGCCGGGCAGGCGGAATCTTCTCACCGCAATCCTCGCAATAGTCCGCGCCTTCACCTAGCGGGAGACGCGCGCGAGCACTCTTCACCGCATCCGCCATGGTATCGTCGATCTGGTCCTGAACGGCGCCATCGCGCGCCCAGCCATTGGCCATTGCAGCCTCCTGCCATGCTCCTCTGCACGTTTCTGTGTGCCAGACCAAGATAGAGGCTCGGGGCCCGCGCTCAAGAGCAGGCCAGGGGCGCCCCCAGTCTATGCGCGCGGCGGCGGCACTTCGTTCGGCAGCAGCGTCAGCACGCGCACGCCCTCTCGCGTGACCGCAACCGTGTGCTCGAATTGCGCGGAGAGCTTGCCGTCCGTCGTGACGACCGTCCAGCCATCGGCCTGCGTGCGGACCGTCCGCCGGCCCTGATTGACCATCGGTTCGATGGTGAAGACCATGCCCTCCCGCAGCATGAGACCCGTGCCCGGCTTGCCGAAATGCAGCACCTGCGGCTCCTCGTGCATCTCCCGGCCAATGCCGTGCCCGCAATAATCGCGCACAATCGTATAGCCCGCGCGCTTGGCATGGCGCTCGATGGCAAAGCCGATGTCGCCGAGCCGGGCGCCGGGCCGCACGGCGTGAATACCCTTCCACATCGCCTCATAGGTGGTGCGCACCAGCCGCCGCGCAGCGGGCGCGACATCTCCAATGAGGTAGGTTTTGCTGGAATCGGCGATATAGCCGTTCTTCTCCAGCGTGATGTCGAAATTGACGATATCGCCATCCGCCAGCACGTCCGCATCGGACGGAACACCGTGGCACACCACCGCGTTGGGCGAGCAATTGAGGACGAAGCCATAGTCATATTGGCCCTTGCTGGCCGGCCGCGCGCCGAGATGCTCGACGATCAGCGCCTCCACCAGATCGTTGACCGCCATCGTGGTCAGCCCCGCCAGGTCCAACTCGTCGAGATGGGTAAAGACCGAGGCCAGCAACCGACCGGATTCGGCCATCAGCTCGATTTCAGCGGGCGACTTCGTCATTCGGCATCCACCGTGACATCCCCCGGGTCGACGCCCGCCTCTCGGAGCGCGCGGCAAACAATCTGCTGGAAGGTCAATTGCGGATTCAACTCACAGAGCATGCCAATTTTGATCCAAAACGCTGCCTGGGCGTTGATGGAGCGATAGGAGGCCTTGCTTGCCCTGCGCAGTTGCTCGTGAAGATCGTCTTCAATGCTGACGATGCCCATCATACCCTCTTCATATATGATTCGTATATGAATCATATATTCCACTTGGCACGTGGGCAAGGGCTCGACAGAGCGCGGGCGCAGCCCCCAATATACAGCGTGAGCAGGTCGCAATCGGAGCGTCATGTCAGACGATGAACAGCTAGGCGGCCGGCGCGCATCTCCCTCTCGCCATCCCGTCGCGCGTGCCGCCTGGCTGGTGGTAGGCTTCGTCTTTGTCGCGTTGGGCATCATCGGCGCGCTGCTGCCGATCATGCCCACCACCATTTTCCTTATTGTCGCCACCGGCTGTTTCGCGCGCTCCTCGCCGCGCTTCGAGACATGGCTACTCAACCATCGCCATTTCGGGCCGCCGCTGCGCGCCTGGAGGGAGAACCGCTCGGTGAGCCGCCATGGCAAGATCGCCGCTTGCACGGGCATGGCCATGGGCTTTGGCCTGTTCTGCCTGGCTGTCCGGCCCGGGCCTTTGCCAGCGCTCGGCGCAGCGGCGTTCCTGCTGGCGTCCGCCGCTTATGTGGTAACACGGCCGGCGCCCCTGACCGCCATCGACCGGCGCGCGGGCAGGGAGTAAGCGGTCTCAGCCCCGGCTGGCCGGCGTCGGCAAGGGCTGGTGGAACGGCACCCGGAGCAGGCTGACGCCGGCAGCAACCAGCGCGGCGATGGCGGCGCCCAGCAGCAGATGAGGGGCGACGCCGACGCCCAACCAGTGAAAGCCCGTTGCCACCGCCACAGCGCCGATGGTCTGGCCCAGCAGGCGTGCGGTGGCCTGCGTGCCGCCCGCAGCCCCCGAGCGCGCAGGGGGCGAGGCACTGAGCATCGCGCGGTTATTGGGCGTCTGGAAAAGGCCAAATCCAACGCCGCACAGCGCCATGCGCCACGCAATGTCGAGCGCATTGGGCGCCTCGCCCAGCAGCGAAAGCGCGCCGAGACCCATGGCGAAGATTGCCAGGCCAATGCCGCCTAGCAAGCCGGCGGGATAGCGGTCTGCCAGTCGCCCGGCGAACGGCGCCATGCAGGCGAGGGCTATCGGCCAGGGCGTCATCAGCAGGCCGGTTTCGACCACGCCGCGTCCGAGCACTGTCTGGAGCAGGAAGGGCATTGTGACGAAGGCCAGCATCTGCGCGGCGAAGGAGGTGATCGACGTGATGATGGAGAGGCCGAAAATGGGGATGCGCAGCAGATCCAGCGGCACCAGCGGCGCGGGCTTGCGCCACTGCCGATGCACCAGCGCGGCGCCCAAGCAGAGGCCCGCGAGCAGCATGGCAAGACCGGCCAGCGATCCCTCCCGCGCGAAGGTCTCCGCCCCGAAAATGACGAGGCCGAAGGTCGAGGCACTGAGCAGCGCGGCGAGATAATCGGGCTGGCCGCCATGGCCCGGCGTGCGCGGCAGACAGCGCATGCCGATGGCGAGCGCGGCAAGACCGACAGGCACATTGACGGCGAACAGCCAAGGCCAGGCCGCCACGCTGAGCACCGCCGAGGCCAAAGTCGGCCCCGCCGCGGCGGAGACCGAGAGCACCATGGCATTGTAGCCCATACCTCGGCCGAGCATGTGCGGCGGATAGGTGGCACGCACCATCGCCGCGTTCATGCTCATGATTCCGGCCGCGCCAATGCCCTGGAACATGCGGGCGGCGACCAGCATGTGCAGACTGCCCGCGAGCGCGCATGCCAGCGAGCCGGCGATGAACAGCAGCAGAGCGGCGAGATAGACGCGATAATGACCGATGCGGTCGCCCAGCGCGGCGAAGGGCAGCAGCAGCATGACGATCGCAAGCTGATAGGCATTGATGACCCACACCGCCATGGCAGGCGTGGCATTGAGCTCGCGCGCAATGACCGGCAAGGCGACATTGGCGATGGCACTGTCCAGCACCGACATCGAAATGGTGAGCCAGATGGCCAGGGCAGCATAATAGCGCCGGGGAGTGGAAAGACCGTCCATGGCGCGGCTTGTGCCGGTCCGGAGCGCGCGGGGCAAGCCGGGTGCGCTCCGTGCCGCCATGAACGGGACGCTCACAGGACGAAGAGCGCGCACACCGGGCCCAAGGCGGCGGGAACAGCAGGGGTCGCCAGCCATTCTCCCGACATCAACGACAGGAGAGCGCAGCGATGACCCAGGAGAGCATGACCACCGGCAATGAAGCCCCGGCCGAGGGCCCAGCGGACCTTCCGCCGCCCACGGGCGAGAGCCCGCAGCCGGCCGACGCATCCGCCGACGATGGGCGCGAGCAGCGCATTCACGAACGCGCTTATGCGCTGTGGGAAGCGGAAGGCCGGCCCGCAGGCCGAGAGGCAGACCATTGGCGGCAGGCCGAGCAGGACGAACAAGGCGGCTCGCAGCGGGAGACGGTTGCCGAAACGACAGGCTATGTGCCCCAGCCACAGGATGCCCCCACCGAGCAGCTTCCCACCGTGCATGAGCCGGAACCCGAAGCGAAACGGAAAGGCAGTGGATAAGCCCGGAAAGCGCCGCAAAGGACCTTCCTGCTAATGGGCGCCGCCTCATGCAGCGGCGCCTTTTCTTTACCGTCCTAGCCTTCCGGCGCTCCGGTGAGAGTCGGCTACCGGCCGTTCTATCGAGCGCCGGGATCGGCACCAACCACGCCCCACCGAACGCCTCCTCCTCGAACCTTCTCGCGGCAGCAACGTTTGTACCTCGGGCCGCCTGCGGCGACCGACAGGACGAGGACATGCATCATGAAGAAATATGCCTATGGATGGATCACCGCCGCATTTTTCCTCATCTCCATCGCAGGACACTGGATCTTCGGCTGGTACGCCTTCGTCAACGAGGCGCAGTCCCATCACGAGGCGGCCCAAGTCTCCGCCTATCTGATGGAGATGGGGCGCGACACATTCGAGAACTGGCAGTCGGAATTCCTTCAGCTCATCTGGCAGGTGGTGGGCCTGGCCTATTTTCTTTATGTGGGTTCGCCCGCGTCCAAGGAGAATGACGACCGCCTGGAAGCCAAGGTGGACGAGCTGCTCAAGCTCAGCGGCGGCGCCGGCGCGGAGTCGCTGATTGCCGAGATCGACAAGCGCTATCTGCGCAAGGGCGGCCATGCGAAACCGCATGACGGGGGCGACCTTGGACATGAATGAGGGCCACGAAACCAGCCGGCTGGTCGACCGCCTGCCCGACGATATCGAAGACGCCGTGCGAGATCTTCTGGAGGTGGCTTGCGACCGGTCACTGACGCTAGCGACCGCGGAAAGCTGCACCGGCGGCCTCATCGGCGCCCTGCTCACGGATGTGGAGGGATGCAGCCACGCTTTCGAGCGTGGGTTCATCGTCTACAGCGCAGAGGCAAAAGCCGGCATGCTCGGCATTGCGCGATCGCTGATCGATGAGGAAGGTGTCGTCAGCGAGGCCGTGGCGCTCGCCATGGTCAAGGGCGCGCTGGCCCACTCCCGCGCCGACGTGGCGCTTGCCGTGACCGGCTTTGCCGGCGCGGCTGCGCCGGGCGATGAGGCCGGCCTCGTCCACCTCGCCAGCCTGCGCCGTGGGCGCACGCCGGTCCATCGCGTGCTGCACCTGGGCGATCGCGGCCGGGCGGCGGTGCGTCTGGAAGCCGTGCGCACCGCCGTCGCCATGATGCGGGCGGCGCTGGATTAGGGTCCTCTGGGCAGCGCGGTTTCTGCGGAAGCATAGCTCAGGCGACACGAGAGATGAGGTCTGTGCGGAAATCGGCTGACGGCATGCCTAACGCCTCATCAGGGTCGTACTGAGTCCCCCGCGTCCTCCACCGTCCGCGCCGATGGGGCAGCATTCATCTGCTGTTGCAGTTCCTGCTCCATCGCGTTGGCCCTGTCGGTGAGCGCGCGCGATTGCGCCTCGTAGTTCTCGTCGAAATCAGCCCGCCGTTCGCAGGCTGCAAGGCCCGCAAGGACCAGCAAAAGCATCCCCGTCACTGGCCGCATCAATAATCCTTCCGGTAGCGCAGGTTCACACTGGAACCGCCGAAGCTGCCCATCTGGCTCAGCACTGAGAGGGCCTTGGAGAGGCTCACTTCGAGCTGCGTGGCGGTGTAGCCGCGCGTATCGGTGACGATCTCGATATAGACATCGTTGCTGATATACTGACCCACGGCCAGCGACGTGCCTCGCCCCGTCTCCTTGTCGGCGCCCAAAATGCGCAGCCGGTCGATGCCGCTCGACGATTGGAGCACGCCCAACGGGTTGAGCCCGCCCTTTCCCCCGCGCAGGCCGTTAAGCGAGGCGGCGAGCTGGACCGCCTGGAGCGTTGAAAGCTCACCCACCGAATTACCGAAGAGAATGCGCGCCATCAGCTCATCCTGGGGCAAGGCGGGAGTGGAGGAGAAGACGATCTGCGGATTGCTGCCGGTGCCGGTGATTGTGATGACGATGGTCACGTCCTCGACATCGCCCGAGGCCACGATGCGCAGCTCCGGATTGGTCATGTCGCCGCCGTTGAAGGTGATGCGCCCTTCCTGAAGCTCGAAGCTGTGCCCGGCAAAACCCAGCGTGCCGCGCACGAGCTGGACGCCGCCGGTGATGCGGGGGGCGCCGCTGGTGCCGCCCACCTTGATGTCCGCCGCCCATTCCGATTCCAGCCCCATGCCGGTCACATAGATGCGGTTGTCGGCGCGCACCGCCACGTCCAGCGCCCAGGTGGAAGGCAGGCTCTGCATCGGCTCGGGCGATCCGCTGATTCGCTCGCGACCGAGCGCGGGCTTGCGGCGCACACCGGTGAGCGTTGCGACCTGCGCGGCACCCTGCCGGACGATCCGGTAATGCGTCTCGGGGAGCGCGATGCTGCCGGTGATCGCCGGCGCGCGGTTAGGACCGTTCACGATCTGCAGCGAGCCAGTGGCGCGCGCTTCCAGATCCTGCCCGCGCGCGAGTTGCGCATCGTTCATCTCGATGCCGAGCTGGACGGGGAAGCCCTGCGCCGAACTCAACGACACGAAGCCGCTGGCACTCACCGTCCCGCTGCCGGCCCGCGCGGTGAGACTGTCAACCTGAAGCCGATCATTGGTGAAGCGGCCACTCAGCGCCATGTCGGTGAGGCGCGTGCCATATTGCGCATTCTCATAGACCAGCGCCTTGGCGCGAACCACCCCGGTGAGCTGCGGCGCATCGAGCCGGCCACTGAAATCGGCGGCAACGCCAATGGGCCCTTTGAGGCTCTGGTCGGGCAGCGCGGCCAGCGAGAAGAGCACGTCGGCCGGGCCATTGTAGCGCACGCCGCCGGAAAGCGGAGCGGCCATGAGGCGCGTCATCCAGCCGCCGGATTCGGGCGGCAGCGGCTCCAGCGCGAGCTGCATGCGACCGATGGCGGCGCCGCGCCGGCGGATGATCGCGCTGGCATTGCCGCCGGTCGGCACGAGGCGGCCGGTCAGCGCCAAATCTACGGGCTCGGAGACGGCGGCAAGACTGGTGCGCGTGAAATCGTCGATCTTCACGCGGAGGTCCGCGCTGGGGAAGGCACTGTCGGACGGCTGGCTGAAGTCGAGGCTGCCGCTCGCCATGCCGCCCAGCCCCAGCCCGGCGGTGAAAGGATCCGCAATGGAGAGATCGACGCCGTCGAAGCGCGCCTGAAGCGCAACGCCGGGACCATAGCGGCCGGCGAGGTGCAGGCGGCCCTTGTCGACCATGATCGTGGCGGGCTGAAGCGCATAGCCGGCATCGGAGGGCACGATCCGCAGCGCCTCCTGTGTGGCGACATCAATGCCGTTGATTCGCCCATTGAGCGCCACGCGCCAAAGACGGGGATCCAACCGTGCATTGGCGGCCAAGCGGAAGGGATAGCGCGTGCGCCCCTCCACCAGCATCTTCGCGTTGCCCGTACCGCCGCGATAATCCGCGTTCGCCCGTGCGGCGGCGATATAGAGTTCGCCCAGACGCATACCGGCGATCTGCCCGTCCGCCACGATACGCGGCTGCTCTTCCAGAACGATGTCGGCTTTGAGCAGCAGGCGACGGGCCGCGAGCCCGACCTTGCCGGAGAGATTGACGTCCTGCCCCGCCATATCGACCACGGCGCGCTGATTGCCGGAGGCGGCGGAGAGCACGACGCTGCCGTCGAGGCCTGACCCGAAGGTGCGCAACGTGCCGGCGAAGGGCCCCGCCGCTGTCTGGGCGAGGCGACCCGTCAGTCGCACGCCGGAGAAGCTGGTGTCCTGCCGCAACTCGACTGCGAGGGGCCCCATCGTCACGGCGGCATCAAGCGCGAGCGGGCCATAGTCGGTGCCAGCATCGGCCGTGACCAGATAGGCATCGCCCGCGCCCCGCACCGTCGCCGACACATCGGCAAGACCGACGCCCAGCCCAGGCCTCGGCGCCGTCACATGCGCCACAGGCCGCGCGGCCGTGCCGCTCGCCTCGAGCGTGAACGGCCCATATTGGCGGGATTCGCCGCGCGCGGCCAAGGCGATCCGCCCGTCCGCACCGTAGCGCCCCCGCGCCTGCGTCACGCGAAAGTCCGGCGCGGCCACGCGCAGGCTGTCCAGGCTTGCCACGCCGTTGCTGTCATAGCCCACATCGGCGACGATCAGCGCATTGCCGCCCAGCACGCTACGCAGGCCATCGTTGAGTAGCCGCGTCGAGCGCGCCGTCACGCGCCCGCCGAGTTTGAAATAACCGTTCGCGCCGGACTTGAGGTCCATGTCCGTGCTGACATTGAAGATGCCGATGCTCTCCACCCGATAGCCATTGACGCGGCCATCGAGCGCGCCGGTGTAGAGCGCCTTGTCGAGATCGGCGACGATCACGGCCTTGGCATCGATCCGGTCCGAATGCAGTCGCAGGTCGTCCGAGAGCAGGCGTGCGTTGGCATAAGCAAGGGTGCCGTCCAGCCGGACATTGGTAAGCAGCGGCGCCACGCTGGCGTTGATGCCGGTGATGCGCGCGGCGCGGCCATGCACGGGAATGCGCCACTGGTCCTTGTCCAGCGCCGCGCTGCCCGCAACGTCCAGGCCCTCGACCAGCGTCGCGCCAAAGCCGATCTGGCGCGCGGTGAGCCCATAGGTGATCTCCGGCGCAACGAAGCGACCGTTGAGCATGGCATTGGCGGTGATGTCGGCGCCGCGCAGATTTTGGGCAATGACGCTCGGCTTGAGCAGGCGGAAGCTGAGCGCGAGGTCTTCCATGCGGCTCTCGCCCAGATCGACAAGGCCCTCCGCGCTGAACGTGAAATTATCGCTGGCCGCCCCTCCCTTGAGCGTAATACGCCGCTGATCCGCCGTAGCCACAAGATCAAGCTGCGTGACCGGCTCCAGCATGTTGCGGCCGGGGCCAGTGAGGAACAGGCCGGGACGAACCGGGCCGCGCACCGTGAAGGTGCCGTCGCGCGCAGTCAGCGCCACGTCGGCAAGCCTCTCGGCACCGAGATTTCCGGAAAGCGTGCCGTTCCATGCCCGCCAGTCGCCCTTGCCGGCCAGCGAGAGAGCGAGCCGTTGGCCAATGCCGCTCAGTCCCGCCACCAGCCCTTGCGCGGGGGCATCGAGCTTGAGGTCGATATCGAGCCGGTTGTCATCCGGCACGGCGTCCAGCCGCAACGCCAGCCGGTCGCCGCCGGCCACGCCGGGTGCGGCGATGGCGCGCCCGTCCGCACGGATTTGAGCGCGCCGATCGGCAATGTGGACCGTGCCGGAGAAGCGGACGAGATGCGCCTGCCCTGTCACCGGCGGATCGATGCGCAACCGCCCGATCTCCAGCCGGCTCACGTCGATATCGAGGTCGGGCAGCAGCGGGCCCTCGCTGGGCGCGGTGGGATTGAACCGCGGCAGGCGGTGAAACCGGGCATTGGGAATAGTGAGGGCGCGGACGTCGATATGGCTGCGCAGATAGGCGAGTGGCCGATAATCCAACTCGACGGTGGGCGCGGAAAGGAACACGCCCTGCGGATCGCGCAGCGTCACGTCCCGCAGGCGCATCCGGTTGAACAGCGACCCTTCGATACGCCCGAGGCCGATTTGGAGCCCGTTCTCGAACGAGAGCGCCTCGATCTGCCGGGCCACGAAGCGACGGCCGCTATCCGTGCCGAGCCAGATGGACCCGGCGATCAGCAGCAGCGCGAGTAGTGCAAGCAGTCCGCCCAAGCCGATCAGCAGCCGGCGCCCCCAGCGAGTGCGGGGCGTCGGCACCTGTTCCGGCGCCGGGGCGGGCGTGCTCATGGCCTCGCCCGCCATCAGAAAGCCTGCCCGATGGAGACATAGACGGAGATACGTGATTCACCGGGCTTGCGGTTGATCGGCGTGGCGACATCCAGCCGCATCGGGCCGAAATTGGTGTAGAAGCGCGCGCCCACGCCCACGCCGAAACGCCAATCGGTGAAGCGCGGCAGCGGGCTCGTATAGACCTGGCCACCATCCACGAAGGCGACGAGGCCATAGTCGCCGAAGCGGTAGCGCACTTCCGCCGCCGCCTCGACCAGGCTGCGTCCGCCAATGGGTCTGGCTTCCGGGTCCTTGGGGCCCAGTTCCTGATAGCCGAAGCCGCGCACCGATCCGCCGCCGCCGCCATAGAAGCGCCGCGAAGGCGCGATCTGCGCGCGGGCGGCGCCGCCAATCATGCCCACGCGGGCGCGGCCGGCAAGCACGATCCCGTCCGACACCGGATAATAGCCCGTCCCCTCGAACACGGCGCGCGCATAGACCTGCGCGCCGCTGCCGAGCGAACTTTCCGGCGAAATCATGGCCGAAAGGCGAAAGCCGCGGGTGGGATCAAGCAGGGAATTGGAGCTGTCGAACGTCACCTGTCCCGGCAGCGCCAGCACATAATAGGTGCGGCGGCGCAGTTCAGCTGCGTCGAAATCATAATCCTGCTCGTTGGTGCCGATGATCTCCACGCCGTAGCTGTAGGTCAGCCGCTTCTGCCAGATCGGCGTACTGACATAGGCGATGCGCGCCCCGAGACGGCCAGTGAAGGCCTCATAGGCATCGAAATTGCTGTGCCGTGCATCGGCCGACAATTCGAAACTGCGGTCGCGCCGGCCGGCATTGGAACGGCGAAACGTGACGCCCAGCCCTTGCTCCTGCGTGCCCAGGACGCCACTGGCGATGAGCGCGCCTTCGGGTGGGAAGAGATTGCGGTGCGTCCATCCGCCCTCCACTTTCAATCCCTGGCCTGTCGCATAGCCGGCTTGGCCGGCGAGCGTGCGCGGCGGCCCTGCTTCCTGCGAAACGACAAGATCGGCATAGCGCGTCTCGTCGCCGGCTGCTTCTGCACCGGGGCGGGGATCGACCGCGACGACCGAGAACAGGCCGGTCGCCACCAGCGCCTTGCGCAAATCGTCAACTTTGCGACTGTCGTAGAGTTCGCCCTTCCGGAAGCGGGCGATCTTGGCGATATGCTCGGCCTCGAAGACGGGGTTTTCCCCTTCGGGCAGGATATCGCCGAAGCGACTGCGCGGGCCCGGCATCACCGGCAGCGTATAATCGCCGGTGCGGGTTTCGGCATCGAGCAGGATGTCGCGCGGGCCCAGTTCGACGAAGGGGTAGCCGTTCTGCGGCAATTCAAGCGCAATCCCAGCCTCACCGGCGAGAATGCGGTCGGCGACGATCGGCTCACCGGACTTGGGCGCGAAGGCACTGGCAATCAGGTCCGCAGGCACGACCGGCGGCGCGTCGAAGCGAACCTCGCCCAGCCGATAGCGCGGCCCCGGCGTCGTATCGAGGATCACCGAGATCGGGTCGGCGCTCTCCTGCGCCGGCAATTGCAGGCTGCCGTGCACGGTGGCGTCAAAATAGCCTTCGCTGGAGAGGATGTCCGCCAGCAGCTTTTGATCTTCCTGGAGCCGGGCATTGACCATCGCGCCGTTGGCGGCCTTGCCGTCGCCGTCTTCCAGCGCGGAGAGATCCTGGAACCGGCGCGCGATGTCCGCGCCGACAATGGGCATCACCGGGCTGTCGTCGCGCAGCGTTTCCAGCCCATCGATCCGGTAGCTGTAACGCAGCTCCGTGGCCTGGCTGTCATCCGCCTCGGTATAGCGGCTTTCATCGAAGGCCTCGACATCGAAGCCGGCGAGGGGCGCCAGCGGGGCGTCCATTTCCGGATCGTCGGCCAGCGCCGGCCCGAGGGTAGCGTCCGCCGGCGGCAGGTCATCGGGCGCGGTCTCGGGCGGCTGCGCGTCCGGTCCGTCCTCGATGGGCGGAATGGCCGCATTGAACTCGTCGTCGGAGATGATCGGTTGCTGGTCGACAGGAGCCGCTGGCGGCTGCGACGCCGAGCCGGATGGCTGCGCCAGGAGAGCGTTCCCGTGCAATGCCGCTGCGGCCCAGGCGCCCAGGGCAATCGGTCCGGTGAGGCCGCGGGGAAATCTGGAATGAACGAACCGCAAAGACTCCCCCCGGATAAGGCGTGCGACCCTGAGCGTCGCAGGGCCTTGTCATAATGATTGGACGCACAGTTGGTTTCTGGCGCCTCCGCGCCCCTCGCGCGACCCAGAATCACAAAAGAATCATGAAATCAACCAGATACCGCTCATGCAAGCCGACACCCCCTGACACAGGCCAAAGAAATGCCCCGCCGGTCGCCGGGCGGGGCATGTCAATCATCAGGTCCATGCGCGGTTAGTTGCGGCGAACGATATCCCCATCGTCGGTCGCCTGGGGCGAGGGCGCGGTGCCCATGTTCACGCTCAGCGTGTGGGCCAAACGGATCTTGCCGTCGATGAAGCGGAAGCTGTGCGAATCCGGCATGCCGCTCTTGCTGTCACCGAAGCGGCAGAAGATGTTGATGACGCCCTTCTCTTCGTCGATCAGATAATCGCGATTAACGATGTAGAGCACGCCGGGCGGCAGGCCGACCTCGCAGCTCGCATGCGGATCAGCTGAGCGATTGGTGTAGGCGCCGCCCTCGAGCCGCGCGCAGGGCGTACCCCAGGGAATATCCGTAAACTTGTCGGCAAATCCGTCCAGATAGGCATTGGCCCCGGCAATCATCACGGCCGGCGCAGTGAGCTGATATTTGTAAAGATCGGACCAGTCCTCGGTCTTGGTATATTTGAGATAGGCATTGGCGTTGAACAGCCAGTCGCCCTCGTCCGTCACCAGGCTGTCGACGCGGATGACCTTGCCATCATGCATGTAGAGCCGCGTGCCGATCACATAAGGGTGGCCGCCCTCCGTCACGATGATCTCGGTGAAGGTCTTGCAGCGCTTGGCATCATGGAAGCTCATGGCATGGGCAATGGGCAGGACCGTGTTCCACAAGCCCTTGCCCTTCTCGACCGTTTCCATGTTCTCCAGATAATGCGCCTTGGCATCGAGCGGCAGCTTGCCGATGTCGCCGCTCCTCTGCGCATCCACATAGGCCGCGGTCGCACTTTTGAGCTGGTCGAGCGTGCAGTTCGGCTTGTCGTGCAGCGGCGCGAAAGGACTGGGCGGCGGCCCGGCGAACTGCGCCAGTGCCGGCGTGGCGCCGCCCAACAGAAGCGCGGCGAGAAGGACCTTCTTCATCATAGGAAATCTCCCTTGCGCAACAGCTCAGCGGACGTCCTGCGGCTGCTCGGAGCGGGACTGTTCATAGGTGCTCCAGCCGGAGTTCATGCCATAGGGCCCGCGAATGAAGATCGCTTCGATGAGGCTGATCTTCTCCCCCTCGATCCTGAACAGCTCGCCGAGCTGCCAGGTCCAGTTGATCGGCCGGTGATCGAAGAAGGCAAAGGCGAAGACGATGCCCCGCTCGCGATCCACCGCCACGAAGCGGCGGTCGCGGATGCTGGAGACAGCGCCGATGAGCGAGGTTTCGAGCTGCTGCTTGCAGCCCTGTACTTCCTGCCCGCGCATGCCGATGGTGCCCGGCGGACCGACGATGACCATGCCGTTCTCATGGCGCAGGCAATCGTCAGTGAAGGGATAATAATCCTTGCCCGTGTTGCGCTCCACGGCATCGAAATAATAGTTGCCGATACGGATGAGATCGGCGCGGCTGTGGCGCTGCGCCTCGGGGATCGCTTCCAGAAAGTGCTGGTTCGGCGCGCCCATTGCCTCAACCGCCGCACCCGTGGCCGGGAAGGGATTGCTGCTGGCAGCGCCGGCCGTGGGGCCAAGCGGCCGCTCCGGCCGGGCGGCGATCTGCTCCACCTCGGTAATCTTGCCGTCGACCACGCGCAGGCGCAACGACAGGCCGACCAGCTCAGGCTCGCGCGCCGGGCCACTGGCGGAACTGGAGGCGGTTTCCAGCACCGTGCCCAGAAACGCGACCTGCTGGGTCTCGATATCGGGCACATAGAGCTTGTATTTGCCCACGCCGCTCGCCGTCGCCCACAGGCCCTCGGTGCCGAAGGGCATCTCGACGCCATTCTCGGTAAAGCGCACGGTCTTGGCGAACAGGTCCGGATCGACCTTCCGCTCGGCCATGGCCTTAAGATAGCGGTCGACAATGCCTTCGAGGCAGGCGCGCTGGCAGGGATTGGCAGCCGGATCGGGCGGGGTGGCCGCCGACTGCGCCTGCACCGCGCTCGCGGACAGCGCCGCGGCCGAGGCCATGGCGAGTGCCGTCAGGGTCGAACGAACGATATGCCTCATGCTTTACGCCCTCTCCTCGATGACTGGCACGCTGCCCGGCGCCGGTCGACACGGTCGCTCTCTCTCGAAGCCGTCACGGGGAGACTCGACGGAGCGGACTCACTGTCCGCGGCGCAGGCTAGCGGCAGGCCGCCGCGCGGAAAAGCCCTATGTCGTCGGGCGCCGCGCTATTCGAACAGCCCCAGATCGATGGAGTCGCCCACTGCCTTCAGTCCCGCGTCGGAGCCGTGGAGATGATCGCCCATATGGTAGCCTTCGCGCATCTGGCGCGGGTCGGCAGGGTCGGCGAAGGCGGTATCGAGCCGCACGATGCCGTCGAAGGCGCCGCCGGTCAGAATCCAGTCGTTGATCTTCTGGCGCGCCGCCTCGCCTTCCTCTGACCAGTAGGAGGCACCCTTGTAAGGGCCAATGGGCGAGCCGATCACCTTGATGCCCTTTTCGTGCGCGCGAGCTATAAGTTGCTTGTAGCCGGCGATCATCTCTTCGACGGTAATCTGCGGCTGGTCCATACCCGGCAGATTGGGGCCGCCCCGGCTTGGGCCAAAGCGGTTGCCGATGTCGTTCACGCCTTCGAAGACGATCATGTAACGCACCTCGGGCAGGCTCAGCACGTCTTCATCGAAGCGGGCCAGCGCCGATTCGCCCATGCCGGGGCTCAGCACGCGATTGCCGCTGATCGCCTGATTGGCGACCGCCCAGCGCTTGCCGGCGGCCTGGAGGCGATTGGCGAGAATATCGGGCCAACGACGATTGGCCCCGGGGGTGGAGCCGACTCCGTCCGTGATCGAATCGCCATAAGCGACGATGGTGCCGAGCGCCTGTGCGGAATCGACCTCCACCACGCTCAGGAACGCGCGAAACTGCGCCTTGGATACCGGCTCGAACGGCTTGCCGACGAAATTGCCGGGCGGTGAGACCGCCAACTCGTCCTGGCCGGTCAGGTGGCAAGTGCACGGCCCCGTCGCGCGGGGCAGATAGACCTCCACCTTGACGCGCGAGAGGCTGGGCACGTCGAGCGCCACGGCATCGCTCACGAACGGCGCGCCGCGGGGAATCACGGCCTCGCCTGCGCCACCGAAGGTAAGCGTGCGCGCAGTACCGGTAATTTCCTTACCGGCATCGTCGATGCGCACGATCCGCGCCGCGCCGATGGCGAGCGGCATCGCGCCGTAGCGGTTGGAAAAGCGCACGCGCAGCTTGTCGCCACCCTCGGAGAGGCGCAGAATCTGGCTGATCGTCACATTTTCGTAGGAAGCCGCGGCGAAGGGCCCTTCCGTCCCCAACGGGGCATGCGGCGCCGCGCTCCAGCTCGCCACCCATTTGGCCGATGCGGCGCCCGGGAGGCAGACCAGCACGGCCGCCGCCATGGCGCGCCACGATCCATTGCCCCTCTTCATGCTCATCTCCCCCGATCCATTATCCCGTTTCGAGGCGTTGTATTGCGCTCCTGCGGCCGTGGGAAGAGGACAAGACGCAATGCTATTCACCTGCCTTTCCCATCCGGCACATGCTTTTCGCCTTGCACTGAGACGCCACACGGCCAATCAGGTCAAAACCGGACGGACGATCCGGGCACAGGGACGAGAGGATGGGGGACCAGGTGACTCGCAATCAACGCGCGGTGGCGCTGCTGCTGCTGGCATCGCTCAATGCCTTCGGCTTCATCGATCGCGTGGTGATCGGCCTGGTGGCCGAACAGGTGAAGGCCGAGTTCCTCCTTTCCGACTTGGAGATCGGCCTGCTCGGCGGCACGGTGTTCGCGCTGGTCAACACGTTCGCCGCCATTCCAGTGGCGGTGCTCGCCGAGCGGTTCAAGCGCTCCCATGTGGCGGCAGGCTTTCTCATGATCGGCTCGCTCTTCACGGCCGTGGCAGGCATGACGAGCAGCTTCGTCCAGCTCATGATCTGCCGGCTAGGAATGGCCTGCGGCAGCGCCGCGACGGAAGCCCCGCCGCATTCGATGATTTCCGACATGTATCCGCAGGAAAAGCGCGCCTCGGCGATTTCGCTGTTCATGCTCGGCGTGCCCATCGCCGCAATCTTCGGTTCCTTCGCCGGCGGCGCCATCGCGCAGAGCTTCGGCTGGCGGCAGACTTTCGTCGTCTTCGGCCTGTGTGGCGCCCTCATCTCGCTGCTGTGCTTCGCGTTCCTCAAGGAGCCGCCACGCAAGGCACGGGATGATACCCGCCGCGCTGGCACATGGGCAGTCGCGCGCATCATGCTGGCGAGCCCCGCACTCATCTTCATCACGGTAGGCGCTTCCTTCGTCTCGCTCGGCAGCTTCGGCGTCAATACGTTCCTGCCTGCGTTCTTCGCGCGCGATTTCGGCCTGGGCGCGGGCCAGGCGGGGCTGCTCTTCGGCATCGTCTCGGGCATTGCCTCGCTCGTGGGCACGCTGGCCGGCGGCTATGGCGCGGAATGGGCGGCGCGGCGCGATCCGCGCTGGCTGCTCGCCTTTCCCGCCCTCGCCTTCGTCATCGGCGTGCCGTTGTTCCTCATCGGCCTCAACAGCGGTTCCCTCATGATCGGCGTGCCGCTGATGGTGGTCGGCTGTTTCTCCTTCTACATGGCGATGGGGCCGTGCATCGCCACGCTCCACGCCTCCCTCGATTCCTACAGCCGCGCGACCGGATCGGCGCTGTTCCTCATGGTCATGCACCTCATTGGCCAGGGGCTGGGCCCGCCGCTCGTCGGCCAGATCAGCGATATGATCTCGGCCATGCTCTACACCGGCGGCAATTTCGCGCTCGATTGTGCGGGCGCAGCCGGCCAGGTGCCGGGCTCGGCCTGCGCCAGCGCACTGGCGACAGGACTGCGCTATTCCATTTGCACCTCGACCATCTTCCACGGTTTCGCTGCCCTGTTCCTCTACCTGGGTGCCCGCGCCAGCTATCGCGCCGGCATCGACGCCCGCCTCTCCGCTCACTGAACATACAGGAGTTTCGCCATGTCCTTCCTTTCCGTCCGCAAGTCCCTGCTCGGCCTTGCCGCCAGTGGCGCGGCGCTGGCCATTTCATCGCCCGCCACCGCAAGGGATTGCGCCGAGCTCACCGGGCTGGCGCTCGATCAGGGCAAAGTGACCGCCGCCACGCTGGTGGCGCCCGGTAAGTTCGAGCAACCCTCCACCGGCGCGCCGCTGCCGCCCGGCGTCGCCAATGCCGCCTATCGCAACCTGCCGGCCTTCTGCCGCGTGCAGGCGACAATGACGCCCACGGCGGATTCGGACATCAAGGTTGAAATCTGGCTGCCGGTCGAAGGCTGGAACGGCAAGCTGGTGGGCATCGGCAACGGCGTGTGGGCCGGGCAACTCAGCTACTCGCAAATGGCCGATCCCATTGCGCGCGGTTATGCGGCCGTCACCACCGATACCGGCCACACCGGCAGCGGCATGACCGCCGAATGGGCCGTGGGTCATCCGGAGAAGCTGGTCGATTTCGGTCACCGCGCCGTCCATCTGATGACCGTCGCGGCCAAGGCGGCGATCAAGGATTATTACGGCAGCGGGCCCAGGCTCTCTTACTGGAACAGCTGCTCCACCGGCGGCCGGCAAGGCCTGATGGCGGCCTATCGCTATCCGGACGATTTCGACGCCATCTCCGCCATGGCGCCGGCCAACCCGATGACCGATCTCATGACGCAGAGCATGTGGGCAGGCTCACAATCCAAGCGCACGCCCCATTCGGGCCTGACACCGGCCGCGCTCGGCCTCGTCCATAAGGCGGCAGTCGCCCAATGCGATGCTGCGGACGGGCTCACCGACGGGCTGATCGGCAATCCCACCGCCTGCACGTTCAAGCCGGCCACACTCGTCTGCAAGGCAGGCGCGAGCGAAGGCTGTCTGCACGCCGACCAGGCCGCCGCCATGCAGGCCATCTATGACGGCGTGCGCGACCCCAAAACAGGCAAGGTCATCCTGCCCGGCTGGCCGGTCGGCAGCGAAATGCAGCTCGCCATGCTGGTGATGGGCGCCGAGCCCTTCCCGGTCGCCAACGATTATTTCCACCTGCTCGTCCATGGCGACAATGCGGGATGGGACTGGAAGACCATGGATTATGGCGTGGAGACGGCGGCCGCGCGCGCCTATGGCGCCGACATCCTCAACGTCCCCGCCGAGGGGCTCGCCGCTTTCTTCAAGCGCGGCGGCAAACTGCTCCTGAGCCACGGCTGGACGGACGGGCTCATCCCCGCCACCAATACGCTCGCCTTCCACACCGATCTCGAGCGCGCCATTCCCGCCGAGCAGCGTGCCAAGGGGCTGCGCCTGTTCATGGCACCGGGCATGGACCATTGCGCGGGCGGCGAAGGCCCTTCCGCCTTCGACACGCTGGGCACGCTCGATGCCTGGGCGACCAGCGGCGTTGCACCTGAGCGCATCGTGGCGACCCGCGCGCCGGCGGGTGCGATAGCCGCACCGGGCGCTCCCGCCCTGCCTCCCATGTCGCGGCCGCTCTGCCCGTTTCCGCAGATCGCCACCTACAAGGGCAGCGGTGACCCGGCCGACGAAGCAAACTTCCGCTGCGCGGCGCCGGGGAAATGAGGCATCGGCACGGGCGCGCAGGCGCATAATAGGGGGACGGCGTCATGCCGGCGCTGCGTCGGATGCCGTACGCGTTCCTGTTCCCGGTACGTCCGTGCAGCATCCAACCGCATGGCTTCCCCCGCCCCTGGGCTCCTGACTGCACCGGAGCGTCAGGGTGCCGTCCGCCTGCACGGCCGTGAAAGACCGGTCTGCCTTGCGGAGCTGATCCCCGCCGGGCGAAGAGAAGGCATGAGCGGAGCGGATGACCGCCCCTCTCGAAAATCCGTTCGCGCTGGGTGTGTCGAAGGCTTCCCTGTTGTCTTCAAACGCGAAGGGAGAAGGGGACCTTCGGCAAGCGGGACGAACGTGGTTTGATCGGAAGCGTGCGCGCCGAGGATGAGAGATCTCCACGCCCGAACCACCCCTTCACGCGTCAGACGTGGAAAGGGCGGGGCGGGCCGGTTGGGCCGCTCGCCTGAGCACGCCCGCCGGTCCGTCCCGCCCTTGTAACCCCTGACCGGGTCAGGCGATCATACCGCGTTTAGAAGACGCGAACGGCGACCTCCGCCGGTGCGGCCAGCAGGCCTTCCAGCTCGCTGTCCAGCTTGAGGATAGTCAGCGAGGCGCCGGCCATTTCGAGGCTGGTGCAATATTCGCCGACATAGTTGCGCACGACCGTGTAGCCGGCCTTCTCGCTCAGTTCATGGGCATGGGCGTAGAGCAGGTACAGTTCGCTGATCGGCGTGCCGCCCAGGCCGTTGACCATGAGCGCGATGCGATCGCCGGACTTGTAGGGAATGTCCTGGCTCACCGCCTCGAACAGCTCGTCGACGATGGCATTGGCATTCTTGATCTTGTCGCGACGACGGCCCGGCTCGCCGTGGATGCCGACGCCCACTTCCATTTCATCGTCACCGATGTCGAAGATGGTCGTGCCCTTGGCCGGCGGGATGCAGCTCGTCAGCGCCACGCCCATGGTGCGGACATTGTTGTTCACCTTCTCGGCAATAGCGAGGATCTCGTCCAGGCTCTTGCCCTGCGCCGCAGCCGCGCCACAGGCCTTGATGACAAAGAAATTGCCGGCCACGCCGCGACGACCCACGGTGTAGAGGCTGTCCTTCACCGCCACGTCGTCATTGATGTGGAACTGCTTGACCTTGATGCCCTCGGCTTCGGCCAGCTCCACGGCCGTATCCCAGGCCATGCGGTCGCCCTGATAGTTGTTGACCAGCACGAGCACGCCGGCGTCCGAAGCCAGTGCCTTGATCGTCTCGTAGCAGGCATCGACCGGCGGCGCGGCGAACACGGCGCCCTGGCAGGCACCGTCCAGCATGCCCGGGCCCACCGCCATGACATGCGCCGGCTCGTGGCCCGAGCCCGAACCCTGGACGATGGAGACGCGGCTGTTGTTCGGCGCGTCCTTGCGCTTGAGCATCTGGAACTCGGGCACGAACTCCAGCAGATCCGGATTGGCCAGGGCCACGCCCTTCATGAACTCAGGCACAAAATTGGCCGGGTCGTTGACGAACTTCTTCATGGGGTTTCCTCTCCCTCAGTTTCAGGCGGTTTGGTTGAGCAGCTCGGCCACGGTCGGCGTCCGCGCCACTCCAAATTCGGTGCACCAGTCCTGCAGGATGGTAGCGATGGCGACGATGCCCGGATCGGGCGTGCCCGAGCTGCGGTCGCCGACCTGGCTGGCACGGCCGCGATGGGCCACGAGATTGCGCGTCGCGTCGATGGCGTTCTCGGCTTCGTCGGCGCACTCCTTGAGCACGAGACCGAGGTCGGTCGTGCCGGCGGCGGCATGCGCCTTGAGCTTCTCCGTCACCGGGATCAGTGCGTCGAGCAGGGTCTTGTCGCCCAGCTTGGCGCCGCCGCGTGCCATGATGCCTTCCACGGCGGTGTTCACCATGTCGGCCAGCTCGGCGAGCGTCACCGTCTCCTTGCCCTTGCTGACCATGGCGGCCTTCATGAAGCCGGTGCCCCAGATCGGGCCGGAGCTGCCGCCGACATGCTTGCTCACCAGCATGCTCACCTTGAGCAGCATGGCGCCGATGGCGCTCTTGTCGATGGTCGGCAGCTCGGCGTCGATGACCCGGAATCCGGTCGCCAGCGAGGTACCGAAGTCGCCATCGCCGGCGAGGCCATCGAGGTCGGAAAAATAATGCTCATTGCGGAGCACGGTGGCAGCGGTGGTTTTCAACGCGCGCTCGATATCGGCCAGCGTGATGTCACTCATGATTCTCTCCCAGTCTGCTGCGGCGATCAGATCATGCCGCGTGTTCGGTTGCAAGGCGCGCCAGATCGGCGAGGCGCACGCGGACATTGGGCTCATCTCCCAGCTCCGGCACGATTGCCACGGCCTCGCTGAAATCCTCGTCCACCGTATAGGTGCTGGTGGTAATGAGCGTCGGTAGCCCGGCGCCGGTCGCGGCGAGCAGCCCGTTGCGGCTGTCCTCGATGACCATGCACTCGCTGGCCGTCAGCTTGCCCGAGGTCACACCGAGCGACTGCTTGGCCAGCTCGTAGATCTCCGGGTCGGGCTTCTTCTTCTTCACCACGTCGCCTGCATGCACGAAGCTGAAGGCGGCCTTGCGCTCGGGCCCGAACAGATCGAGCACGGCGTCGATGAACTTGGGATTGGAGGTGGTGCACACCCCCAACGTCACGCCATTGGCAATGGCCTCGTCGATGATGCGCAGGATACCCGGACGCACTGGCAGGCTGGAGACCAGCTCGGACGTGATCTGCGTCTTGGCCTTGTGCAACTCCAGGATCAGCGCATCCTTCTGCGCGTCCGTCGCGGCATCGGCCGGCCAGCCATATTCGTCGAAATAGACCCGCATGCGCTCCTTGCCGCCGGCGGTGAGGAGCAGCTTGGCATACAGCTCCACGCTCCACTCCGCATCGATACCGAATTGCGCGAAGGCCCGGTTGAAGCCCACGCGATGCGCGTCGCGCTCGGTGTCCACGAGCACGCCGTCACAGTCGAAAATAATTGCCTTGACCACCCAATACTCCTCAGGCCGCGTCGGCGAGCTTGCTCAGGAACGCGCTGCCGCGATCCTTGCCGCCGAACTTCTCGATGAACCCGTGGAACATCGCCTTGCACGCCTGATACTGGGCATCGCCCACGCGCAGCGGCTCATAATCCTTGGGGTTGGCGAGGTGATAATCGACGAAGCTCTGCACCCACACATGCTTGAGGTTGGTGGAGATGTTCACCTTGGCCGCGCCGCGCGCGATGGCCTTGGCAAAGGTCTCGTCGGAAAGGCCGGTGCCGCCATGCAGCGCCATCGGCGTCTTGGTGCGACGGTTGATCTCCGCGATGCGATCGAAATCGACGACCGGCTCCCCCTTGTAGTAGCCATGGGCGGTGCCGACGGCACAGGCGAAGGCGGAGAGGTCCAGCGCGGCGCAGAAGCGCTCGGCATCGGCGGGATCGGTGAGGACCGAATCCTCCTCGGCCACATGCATGTCGTCCTCGACACCCATGATCTGGCCCAGCTCGGCTTCCATGCCCACGCCATATTTCTCGGCGATCTCACGCACCTTGAGGGACTCCGCGAGGTTCTGCTCGAAGGGCAGCTCGGACGCGTCGATCATGATGGAGGTCCAACCCGCCTTGGCGCAGGCCTCGATCATGGCGATGTCCTTGCAGTGGTCGAGGTGAAGCACCACGGGCACCGGCGACTCGTCGGCCACGGTGCGCACCCAGCTCACGATTTCCTTGTGGCTGTAATATTTGATCGTCTTGGCCGACGTCTGGCAGATCACCGGAGCATTCAGCTCCTCGGCCGCCTTCACCATCGCCTTGGTGGTGTTGTAGTCGACCAGGTTGAACGCGGCCACGGCATAGCCATTGTCCATCGCGTCACGAAGCAGAGGCTTCATGTTGACCATAGGCATAGCAGCAACTCCTTCTTTGTTTTTCGACGCACTGCACGCGCCGTCGAATCGCCTGCGGAAGAGCGCTATACGTTAGGACTGCACTGAATGTCTCGCCCAGAAACCGCCTTTTTCGGGGCAAGTGAGCCGGATGTGTCCTTTGGGCCAATGCGCTTGCCGAGCGTGCCGGCGGCGCCTAATCCAGAGACATGACGGACCCTGCCGATCTCGTGCGCCCCGATGGGGGCCAGCCTGCCCATCTCCTCCACATCGTCGATAGCGCCGGTTACGATGCCTGGCTTGCCGGGCAGCCGGAGCGGCACCGCATTGCCCTCGCTGCCCAAGGCTTCTCCGGCGCGGCGGCGAGCCACGCCATCCTTCCAGGCGAAAGCGCGCAGGACTGGGCGGCGATCGGCGGCGTCGCCGATGCCTCAGCGCTCGGGCCATGGTGTCTCGCGCGGCTCGCTGATCAGCTTCCGGAAGGCACCTACCGCCTGGCCGGCGACATCCAGCCCGGCGACGCGATCCTGGGCTGGATGGCCGCCCATTATCGCTTCGAACGCTACAAGGAGGCTCCGTCCGCAAAGGGCCCACGCATCCTCCTCTCGCCCCAGCCCGCCGCCATCGAGCCGGCCGCACGCCTGGCCCGCGCCACGGCGCTGGTGCGCGACATGGTCAACACGCCGACCGCCGACATGGGGCCCGAGGAAATCGAGGAGCAGGCGCGCCTCGTCGCGGGACGCCATGGCGCGCAGCTGACGGTCACGCGCGGTGATGCGCTCGCCACCGGCTATCCGATGATCCACGCGGTGGGCCGTGCCGCCGACCGCACCAATGCACCGCGTCTGGTCGAGCTGGACTGGGGCCGCGACGAGCATCCCCGCATCGCCATCGTCGGCAAGGGCGTCACGTTCGACAGCGGCGGTCTCGACATCAAGCCGAGCGCGGGTATGCGCCTCATGAAGAAGGATATGGGTGGGGCCGCTCATGCCCTTGCACTCGCGGATCTGGTGATGGCGGCGCATCTGCCGGTGCGGCTGCACCTGCTGCTGCCGATCGCGGAAAATGCCATCGGCGGCAACGCGTTCCGCCCCGGCGATATCCTCAAGAGCCGCAAGGGTCTGACGGTGGAGATCGGCAATACCGATGCGGAGGGGCGACTGCTGCTGGGCGACGCCCTCACGCGCGCCGGCGAGGGTGATCCCGAGCTGATCCTCGATTTCGCGACGCTCACCGGCGCCGCGCGCGTTGCACTGGGCCCGGACCTGCCGGCACTCTTCGCCAATGACGAGGCGCTCGCCGCCGAATTGACCGAACATGGTACCGTGCAGGGCGATCCGGTCTGGCGGCTGCCGCTCTGGGGCTCTTATGCCGATCTGCTCAAGAGCGACATCGCGGACATTTCCAATAGCGGCGAGAGCGGCTTTGCCGGCGCCATCACTGCCGCGCTCTTCCTCCAGCGCTTCGTGCCAGAAGGGACGGCCTGGGCCCATTTCGACACCTTTGCCTGGCGCCCCACCCCCAAGCCGGGACGGCCCAAGGGCGGCGAGGCTTATGGGCTACGGACAGCCTTCGCCCTGCTGCATGCGCGCTACGGCCAGAGCGGCACCGCATCCGCACCCGCGCCGCGCCCTTGACCCGTTAACGGTTTTTGGCGCAGGGGGCGCCGATGAAGCAGGATATTGGCCTTACCGCCGCCAGGTCGGTCGATCGCAAGCGCGTGGCGCTGGACGGCGTCTCGCGGCCCTATGATCCGCGCGTGCACGCCATCCGGCCGGACCTGGCGGACGTAGCGCTGGCCGACCGCTATTTCGCCCCCCATTATGCCGCTGCCCTGCCGCGCCGCTGCGCTGCGCCCAGCACCTTCCTGCGCGCCGCGCCGAACGCCTCGGCTCCCGCGGTGAGCGAGCTGCTCCACGGCGAGAGCTTTCACATGCTGGATGTACGCGGCGGCTGGGCCTGGGGCTATTGCGGCCACGACCATTATGTGGGCTATCTGGCCATCGAAGCGCTGGATGATCCAGTGGCGCCGAGCCATGCCACGCGCGCGCCTGCACCGCTTTTCTCCGCCGCCGACATCAAGGCGCCCATTGCCGCGCTGTTGCCCGCCCATGCGCGTCTCACCGGCACGATCGATGGCGATTTCCTGACGACCGAGGCGGGCTTCGTCCATCGGCGTCACGTCCGGCCGCTCAATGAGACGGAGACGGACTGGGTCGCCGTGGCCGAGCGCGCGCTCGGCAGCCCCTATGTGTGGGGTGGGCGCGGCGGCCTTGGCCATGATTGCTCCGGGCTGGTGCAGGTCGCACTCGCCGCCTGCGGCATCGCCTGCCCGCGCGACACCGACCAGCAGGCCGAGGCGCTCGGCTCGCCGCTCGACGATCAGGCCCGGCTCCGACGAGGGGACGTGATTTTCTTCCCCGGTCATGTCGGCCTGATGGTCGACGGGGAACGGCTGCTCCATGCCAATGCGCACTGGATGGCCGTGACGATCGAGCCGCTCGCCGATGTGATCGCGCGGCTCGCGGAGATGCATGAGCAGCCGGTGACGGCCAGGCGGAGAGTAACGCCATGACGCAAATCTTCATCGACGGTGCCGCAGGCACCACGGGCATCCAGATCCGGGAGCGGCTTGCCGGCCGGAGTGAGTTCAGCCTGATCGAGCTGGACGATAGCGCACGCAAGGACGATGCCGCGCGTGCGCAGGCCATCAATGCCGCCGACATCATCATCCTGTGCCTACCGGACGACGCGGCGCGCGCCGCCGTGGCCATGATCGCCAATGAGCGCACGCGCGTGATCGACGCTTCAACCGCGCATCGCACGGCGGCGGGCTGGGTCTACGGCCTGCCGGAGATTTCGGGGCATGAGGCGGTCGCCGGGGCTCGCTTCATTTCCAACCCCGGCTGCTATTCCACTGGCTTCATCGCGCTGGTCGCCCCGCTGGTCGCGGCCGGTCTGATCCCGGGCGACGCTCTGCTCTCCTGCAATGCTGTTTCCGGCTATTCGGGCGGCGGGAAAGCAATGATCGCTGAGTTCGAAAACAGCGATGGCGCGCCGACGGCCTGGCGCACCTATGCACTGACGCTCGGCCACAAGCATGTGCCGGAAATGCAGGCGCGCTGCGGCCTCGCCCATGCGCCGCTGTTCGCCCCCGCTGTCGTGCCCGTCTATTCCGGCATGGTCGTGGATGTGCCGCTGCACAGCGCGATGCTGGCGCCGGGCACCAGCGCGGCCACGCTCCGCGCCGCGCTTACCGATCATTACGGCGCATCGCCGATCATCACGGTGGCGCAGGGCTATGAGCCGGCAACGCTGCCGATCGAGCGGATGAAAGACAGCGACGGCATGCGTCTCTTCGTCTTCGGCGAGGGCGCACAGGTCCGACTGGTCGCAGCGCTCGACAATCTGGGCAAGGGAGCTTCGGGCGCGGCCGTGCAGAATCTCAATCTCATGGCTGGCCTGCCGGAGACCACGGGCCTGCGCCTCTAAAGTCACCGATTCGCAGTAAGATCCGACCGCCCGGATATGAACCGGGCCGGTGCCGCTTCCACCAATGCGGACCAACCGCCGGGCCTTGCGGATCGGCGCGGCGCGCCTATCTCGCAGGAAGAGCACGGAAAGGATCGAGACGCATGAGCGCGACGGCGACTTTGGCGGGCGGCTGCTTCTGGTGCACGGAAGCCGTCTATCAGGACCTCGAGGGTGTCGAGGCCGTAGAGAGCGGCTATATCGGCGGCACGACGGACAATCCCACTTATGAGGAGGTCTGCTCGGGCCGCACCGGCCATGCCGAGGCGATCCGCATCACCTACGACCCCGAGCGTATCGGCTATAGTGACTTGCTCGACGTCTTTTTTGCCACGCATGATCCCACCACGCTGAACCGCCAGGGGAACGACGTGGGCACGCAATATCGCTCCGCCATTTTCCCGCATGACGAGGCGCAGGCCGAACAGGCGCGCGCCGCACTCATCCGCGCACAGGCCGATTTCGCCGAGCCCGTCGTCACCACTATCGAACCCTATGGCCGGTGGTGGCCGGCGGAAGAGTATCATCAGGATTATTGGGAGCGCTCCGGCAGCCGCAATCCTTATTGCATGGCAACCATTCCGCCCAAGCTCCAGAAGCTGCGCCGCAAGTTTGCCGAGCGCGTGCGCGCCTAGCTCCGCTGGACAGGCGCCGCCGGTCCGTGCATCCCTGCACTGCCGGATCTGCCGGCACGGGAGACGATCGCATGCCCGCTTTCCGTACCGCCTCTGCCGCCACACTGGCCGCAGCCCTGCTCCTGCCCGGCTGCGTGGCGAAAACCGCGCTCGATGTCGCCACCCTGCCGGTGAAAGCCGGCGCTAAGGCCGCAGACTGGGCCACGGAGAGCGACGATGAGGCCGACCGCAACCGCGGCCGCGAGCTGCGCAAGAAGTGCGAGAAAGATTCCAATCCCGATTATTGCGGCTGACAAGGCAGGGCGCCGCATTGCGTCCCTGGAGCGATCGCGCGCTCAGGCGGCCGCGCGCGCCAGCCGGTCGTTGATCGCCACGCCGATGCCGATCATCGGCACGGGTGCCACCGAGATGCGTGGGCAGGCGCTGTCATCCGCCTCGTGCAGCGCCGCGAAGAGATTGGCCGCCGCCTCGACCAGATCCCCCCGCTCGGAGAGATTGCGCTGGCAGGGGCCAGGCCCGAAACCGATGTGAAACTGATCCGGCGCGGGGACCGCGCAGTCGAGCGCCAGCGGCTTGGACGGCGCATAATGGCTGGCAAGCTGGCCCGGCGCCGTCACGCCGCCCTCCTCGGCCGTGCTCTCGCTGCCGCTCAACCGCACGGCCGGAACGCCGGCGGCCCGTTCGATCGCGTCCCGCGTGATCGGCCCCGGCCGCAGCACCATCACCCGATCCGCTTCGGGCCGCACAATGGTCGATTCCACACCTTCCGACGTGGGCCCTGCGTCGAGGATAAGCGGGATGCGTCCGCCCAGGCTCGCCAGCACATGCATGGCCCGCGTGGGACTGATCGCGCCCGAACGATTGGCGGAAGGCGCGGCGAGCGGCACGCCTGCCGCGGCGATCAGCGCCCGCATCGCGGGATGGGAGGGAAGCCGAACGGCGAGCGTTGGCAAGCCCGCACTCGCCAGCTCTGCCACCGGGCTATCCAGCAGGCGCGGCAACACCATGGTGAGCGCGCCGGGCCAGAAGGCGGCCGCCAACCGCTCGGCCAGGGGCGAGAAGGCCACCAGTGTCTGCGCCATGGCGAGATCGGCGACATGCACGATCAGCGGATTGAAGGCGGGACGTCCCTTGGCCTCGTAGATCCGCGCGACCGCCGTTGCATTGGTGGCATCGGCCGCGAGACCATAAACCGTCTCGGTCGGCACGGCGACTGGCTCGCCCGCGCGAATGAGCGCCGCCGCCTCGGCCAGCGCAGTGCGATCATAGGGGCGGATCTGAGTGGCCATGGCAGGCGCGTGATGCGACATGTGCCGCCTATAGCGACCTTGCATGACGGGATGAAGCATCTTCCCGACGCCGGCTTGGGCCTCCCGCCCGCCCGTAATCCAAAATTGCGGTTCCCAGCCCCTGCCCCAGGCCTTAGGAGCACGGCCATGACGAGCGAAGACCAAACCGCCCTGAACCGCATTGCTGCCGCGCTGGAGCGCCTGGCTCCCGAGCCGCCCGCTCCCGTCGATCTGGAGACCCATGCCGCCTATCGCTGGGACGGCCGACACCTAAGTGCCATTCCCGATTTCCAGCCGCTTGATTATGCGCTGCTCACCGGCATCGACGCGCAGAAGGAAGCGTGCCTCGAAAACACCCGGCGCCTTGCGCAGGGTTATGCCGCGCATGACATCCTGCTCTGGGGTGCGCGCGGCACGGGCAAGTCCGCCACCGTCGCGGCCTGTATCGGCGCGGTGCAGAAGGAGGGACTATCGCTCGCGCTGGTGGAAGTGGCGACGGACGACCTGCGCAGCCTCGCCACGCTGTTCGGATTATTGCGCGACACGCGTCGGCCGATCGTCCTCTACATCGACGATCTCGGCTTCGATGGCGATTTCGGCGCAGACGCGCGCGCGCTGCGCTCGCTGCTCCAAGGCGGGGCCGCCAGCCGGGGCAGCAACATTCGCCTCTATGCGACCTCCAACCGGCGCCACATCGTGCCGCGCTCGATGTCGGAGCAGGACGACCCGCTGCACATGCGCGACGTGGTCGACGACCGGCTCGCCCTTGCCGATCGCTTCGGCCTCTCGCTCGGCTTCCACGCGCTCGATCAGGACACCTATGTCGCCATGGTGAAGCGCTATGCCGCCCGCTACGACCTCGCCGTCGACCCCGCCGCCGCTATCCAGTGGGCGACCCAACGCGGCAGCCGCTCGGGTCGCGTGGCGTGGCAGTATATCGTGGAACTGGCTGGTCGGGCGGGTAAGACGCTTTAGGACGATGGACAGCCTAATGTGCCTTGGCTCTATCGTTCCTTGGCAACCGTCGCTCCAACGATGGAGAAGCTATCGGGCCCTTCAAAAGCCAACGTCTCAATCTTGAACAAAGCGCTGATCTCTTCCCCATTCGGGCCGTAGAAGCCGGGGTGAATTTCGCCCCAGGCCTGATATTCTGCGGGTCCCTGGAGCCCGGCGTGCCCCATGGCACCGGCCTGCAACCTGTCGGAAAGTCCCAACGGGTAAGGTAAGGTCAGCGCGCGCTCTCCGCTGGCGTGGCGAGCGCAGGCGCCTTGGCTGCTGCGGCCGGATTGGAGATACGCCACACGATTCCGCCGACATCATCGCTCACCAGCAGCGCGCCGTCCTGCGCCACCAGCGCATCGACCGGGCGGCCCTGCGCCTCGCCCTTGTCGGTGAGGAAGCCGGTCAGCAGGTCCACCGGCTTGCCGAGCGGCCGCCCCTTGGCGTCGAAGGCGACATAAACCAGCTTGTAGCCGGCGGCGGGCTTGCGGTTCCAGCTCCCGTGGAGGCCGATATAGGCGCCATGATCGAAAGGCGCACCCAGCGTCGCGCCGGTGGAGAAGGCGAGGCCGACCGGCGCGGTGTGGGCACCCAGGGCATAATCGGGCCGGCGGGTATATTCGCGCAGGTCCGGCCGGGCGGGCGAGACGCGCCTGTCCTCATAGCCGCCCCAGTAATTCCACGGCCAGCCGTAGAAGGCGCCGAACTGCACTTCAGTGAGATAGTCCGGCACCAGGTCGGAACCGAGCATGTCGCGCTCATTGACCACGCCCCACAGGTCCCCGTTCCACGGATTCCACGCAAGCGCCGTGGGATTGCGCAGGCCACTGGCAAAGATGATGACGGAGCCCTTTTTGAGGTCGATCTCCAGCACATTGGCGCGGTTCAACTCGCCATCGAGACCGTTCTCGGCGATATTGCTGTTCGATCCCACCGCTACATAGAGCTTGCTGCCGTCGGCGCTCGCCACCAGGTCACGGCCCCAATGCATATTGGGCGCATTGGCGGGAAGATTGGCGATCTGGCGGCCCGGTGCCGTGATTCGCGTGTCACCCGGCTTGTAGGGATAGGCCATCAGGCTGTCGGTATTGGCGACATAGAGCGTGTCGCCCACCAGAGCCATGCCCTGCGGCGAGTTGAGCCCCTCGAGCAGCACATGATGCTCCTCGGCCACGCCGTCTCCATCGGCGTCGCGTAGCAAGGCAATGCGATTGGGCGACGGGGTGTCGGCGCCGGCCTGTCCCATCAGCCGCTTCATGACGAAGCTGGTGATGCCGCTCACCTCACGCGGCGGCGAATTGGTCTCCGCCACCAGCACATCGCCATTGGGCAGGAGCAGCAGGTTACGCGGATGATCGAGTCCCGCGAAAAAGCGGTTGACCTTGAGACCTTTCGCCGCGACGGGCGCCGCGCCGTCCGCCCAGCCCACGGCCTTGGCGATCTGTACGGTGGGAATGATCTGGCGGCGCGGTTCCGTGAACTGAGGCTCGCGCCCTGCCAGCGCCTCCTCGGGCAAGCGCGCGACATCGGGCCGCGACAGGTAGAACAGGATACCACCTGCGGCCACGACCAGCGCAGCGAGCGCCATGAGGAGATATTTGATGCGCATGCGGCTGATCTAGGCTTCCGCGCGAGTGCGCGCAACCGGCGCTGTTAGACCGCGCGTGGGCGGGCCCCGCCGGAGCGACCGCCGCCGCGCGTCTCAGCCCGGCTAGCGCGCGTTGCGCCACCAGATCAGCAGCGCCAGCGTCACGCCGAGCCCCAGGCCGACCAGAAAGCCGATGCTGGGGGAATAGCCCAGAATGCCCGCAAGAAAGGGGCCGGCCACGATGCACAGAGCGAGCGGCGCGCCACCCGCGATGATGGTCTTGTCTTGCCTGGGTTCGGTCATGGCCCCGCCATGCCACGGCTTGCGCGCGGATGCCAGCCGTACCGGAACGGGATGGGCTGTCCCAGCACGGGACTTGGCTAAAGCCGCCTTCACCAACAGGACCAGCGGAAAAGCGCGCGGCCCGCGAACTGGCACGGAGCTTGGACCCATTGCCGCTGCCCGGCTTCCCGACCGGCATCGCAAAAGGGTGTGTTTCAATGAATTTACCGATGCTCGTCGACCGGCGGAGCTATGATGACGCCGCGGCGCTGATCGAGACCTATGGCGATCATGCGGGTATCGAGGCGGCGATGCGGGCGGATCAGAGCCGCGAGCGCGGCAATCACATCCACTTCTGCCACTGGCGCCAGATCGAACGCATGGTCGTGCTGCTCTCTGTCGATCAGGCGATCGGCACGGTGCACTGAGAGGCGGCACAGGGACACGGACCCATCCCCGTCGTTGCAGCGAAAGCAGGGATCTCATCTGCCCAACAGCCCAGCTTGCGCTGGGATGCGAGAGCGGTGGGACTCAGTCCGCCTGCGCCTTGGCGCGTTCCTCCGCGACCAGTTCCTTGCGCGAGAGCTTGCCGACCAACGTGCGCGGCAGGCGCTCGCGAATCTCAACCGCGCTCACGCGCTCATGCTTGCCGAGCTTCGGATTGAGCCAGCTCTTGAGCGCTTCGCCGTCGATTGCCCCCGCCTCCTCGGCCTTGAGCGTGACGAACGCTTTGGGAAGTTCGCCATGATAGGCATCCGGCACGCCAATGACGACGGCCTCGCGCACGGCCGGATGGCGATAGAGCACGGCCTCCACCTCGCTGGGAAACACCTTGAAGCCGCCCACCGCGATCATATCCTTGATGCGGTCGACCACGCGCACATAGCCATCCTCGTCGATGGCGCCGACATCGCCAGTGCGCAGATAGCCGTGCACGAACACATCCTTGTCCGCTTCGGCATTGCGCCAGTAGCCGCGCATAACCTGTGGGCCTGAAATGGCGATCTCACCCGGTTCGCCCGGCTTGGCGGTGCGGCTCGGGTCTTCACGATCGAGCAGCTTGATGCGCGTGCCGGGCAGCGGCTGGCCGATGCTGCCGGCCTTGCCCGTCTTCTGATAGGGATTAACTGTGGCGACGCCGCTGCACTCGGTCAGCCCATAGCCCTCGACCAGCCGCGAGCCGGTTCGCGCCTCGAACTGCTCCTTCAACGACATGGCGAGCGGCGCCCCGCCCGAAATGCAGATGCGCAGCGAGGAGAGATCGGCACGACCAATGCGCGGATGATCGAGCAGCGCCTGGAACATGGTGGGCACGCCGGGCAGCGAGGTCGCCTGCGTGCGGGTGATAGCGGCGAGGAGCTGGCCTGCGTCGAAGCGCGGCAGCATCACGATCTCGCCGCCATGGGCAATGGTGCGGTTGAGCACGCTGGCATTGGCGAAGACGTGGAAGAAAGGCAGCACCCCCATGATCCGGTCGGGCTGGCCGCTCCACGGATCCACCAGGTTGATCTGCCGGGCATTGGCCGTGAGATTCTGGTGCGTGAGCATCGCGCCCTTCGGCCGACCCGTGGTGCCGCCGGTATATTGGATGAGGGCCAGATCAGCCTCCGCGTCCAGCCGGGGCAGGCGCTGCTCTGGCGCACCGTCGGCCACAGTGGAAAAGCGTAGAATGCGCTTGTCGGCTTGTGCCGGTCGCGCATCGTCGCCGGATTTGAACAGGCGGTAGAACAGACCCTTGACCGGCGGCAGGCAGGCGGCGATCGAGCCCACGATCAGGCGCTCCACCGCGCCCGTCTCCAGCACTTGAGCCGCCGTGTCATAAAGCTGTCGGGCGGAAACCGTGACGAGCAGCCGCGTGCCGCTGTCTTCGGCCTGATGGCGCAACTCCTCCACTGTATAGAGCGGCGAGAAATTGACGACCACGGCGCCGGCCATCAGCGCGCCATAATAAGCCGCGACATAATGCGGCACGTTGGGAAGATAGAGGCCTACCCGGTCGCCTTTGCGGATCCCGAGCGCGGCGAGGCCGGTCGCGAAACGCCGAGCGCAGGCCAGCACCTCCCCATAAGTGAAGCGGCGGCCATAGAAATCGATGAGGGGTGCGTCGGGATCGCGGGCAGCGGAGGCTTCCAGCATCTCCGGCAGCGTGAGCGGCCCAAAGGTCTGCGACCAAGCGGCGGGATGATCGTAGCGATCCTGCCAGATCCAGGGCTCTCTCTCCATAAGCGCAGGCTAGGCCAAGTGCGCGCCCGCCGCAATGGATGGCGTACCGACTGGATACGATAGCCAGCGGCGCTTTCGGAGCATGATTCGCCTCTTGAGGGGCGTCGTCTTCCGCCGCAGGCGAGCATCATCGGCGGTCGTCGCCAAAACCACGATCTGCACCGGAAGACGCGGCGTCCGATTCAAAATCTATGACGGATCGGCCTGGTCCTGGCGGTTGGCGAGGAAGGCGTCGGCTTCGGCGGCAAGCGCTTCTTCCGCGCGACGCTGCGCATCCTCGCGCTCCTTGCGCAGTTCGCTGATGAGCGCCTCGCGGTCCCCGGCCAGACGGTTGTCGGAGGGCGCCTCAAGACCCGCCTTCTTCGCGGCTTTGGCGACCAGCGCGTCCAGCTCGCGCTGCGAGCACAGGCCCAGCGTCACCGGATCCTTAGGCTGGATGTTGGCGATATTCCAGTGCGAGCGATCGCGGATCGCCTGGATGGTGGTGCGGGTCGTGCCGATCAGCTTGCCGATGGCGCCGTCCGAGATTTCCGGATGGTGGCGCAGAATCCAGGCAATGCCGTCCGGCTTGTCCTGCCGCTTGGATACCGGAGTGTAGCGCGGGCCCTTGGTGCGACGCACGGGATCGGGACCCTTGAGCATCTGCAACTTGTAGTCGGCATCCGCCTCGCCTTTCCGGATCTCCTCCATGGAAAGCTCATTGGCGCGAACCGGATCGCGGCCGGTATATTTTGTGCCCGCCGTATCGTCGGCAATGGCCTGAACTTCCAGGATATGGAGGCCGCAGAACTCAGCGATCTGCACGAAGCTGAGCGCGGTATTGTCGACCAGCCAGCTTGCGGTGGCGTGGGGCATGAGCGGCTGTGCCACTGGCAATCTCCTGAGGTCAAAAACGACAAGGGCCGCCCCTCGCGGAGCGGCCTGTTGCCCGAGAGATTTAATGCAAAGCGTTCCGCAGAGCAAGGGCGTGCGTCATCCATGTGACCTCGCTCGGCGACGCATGCCGCCGGATGCCCGTCGAGGCGGCGCAGGCTACCTGGAACTCGCGCGCGCCTCGGCATGTGAACTGGCGGTCAGGGGGCACATGCCTTCAAACCGCGCGGGCGGGATTTCAACGCCGGCAGAATCTCCTGCAAGGCGTCCGCGCGGGACCTCCGGCTCGTTCAAGCGACAGTGTCATCGTCCAATCTGCTGCCGGCCGGCCCCTCAGCGCAGCGTGAGCACGATCTTGCCGATATGCGCGCCCGCTTCCATCCGGCGATGAGCTTCCGCCGCTTCGGCCAGCGGAAAGACCCGGTCCATGGCCGGGCGCAGGCTACCCTCCACGACGCTCGGCCAGACCGTGCGGATGATCTCCTCCACCAGCACCGCCTTGAAGGCATCAGAGCGCGAGCGCAGCGTCGATCCGGTGAGCGTGAGCCGCCGGGTCATGATCTGGGGGATGAAGAGCTGCGCCTTCGCCCCGCCGAGCACGGCGATGGAGACGTGGCGCCCCTCCTCGGCCAGGCAAGAGAGATTGCGCGGCAAATAGTCACCGCCGACCATGTCGAGCACCGCCGCCACGCCCGCGCCGTCCGTCAGCCGCGCCACCTCCGCCGTGAAGTCCTGCGTGCGGTAGTTGATGGCATGCGTTGCGCCCCAGTCCAGCGCCGCGCGGCATTTCTCGTCCGACCCACAGGTGACGATGATCGCCACGTCGAACAGCCGGCAGAGCGAGATGGCCATTGTGCCGATGCCACTGGTGCCGCCATGCACCAGCACCCGGTCGCCATCGGTGACATAGGCGCGCTCGAAGAGATTATGCCAGACGGTCATCAGCGTCTCGGGAAGCGCGGCCGCCTCTTCCGCGCGCAGGTCCGCCGGCAGCGGAAGGCAATGCGCATGCGGTGTCACTGCATAGTCCGCATAGCCGCCGCCCGGCACGAGCGCGCAGACCCGGCGGCCGATGGCATCGATATCCACGCCCGCCCCGATGGCGACGATCCGCCCCGCGACCTCCAGCCCTGGCAGCGGCGAGGCGCCCGGCGGCGGCGGATAGAGGCCCCGGCGCTGAAGCACATCGGGCCGGTTGACGCCCGCCGCGGCGACTTCGATCAGCACGTCGCCCGGTCCTGGCACAGGCACTGGCACGCGCACCTCTTGCAACACCTCCGGCCCACCGGGCGCAGCGATCGCGATTGCCCGCATCATTTCGGGCATGGCCATGCGCGAATTCCTCTTTTCGAGCCGCTGTTTAAGCGGCGGTTTCTTCCGGCGGGGCTTCTCGCAGCAAAAGGAAGCGCGCCGCAAGATTAATATCCGTTAGCGCGGCTCGTCGCGGCGCGGCATCCGGAGCGTTGACAGCATCCGCCTTCCGCGCAACCATGCCGACGATGGATTCTGAAGACGCCTTACCGCGCGCACGCCCCGGCGACCTGGCACGGCAGCTCGCACACGAAGATCTGGATCCGCTTTCGGTTGCGGAACTGGACGCGCGCATTGCGGTTCTGTCAGCGGAGATCGAGCGCACGCGCATGAAGCGGGAGCGCGCCGTTAACCACAAGGCAAGCGCCGAGGCGCTATTCAGGAAATGAAGGAGGAAGGAGGCAGGTCCGCCTTCAGGTGCGCATCGGCCTCCACGGCAATCGGGCGGAACAGGCGCCTCTTGAATGCGCAGGACCGTGCGCCGACATTGGTCGCAGAGCGGCCCGCCGGAGGGTCGCAGGAGTAAACGAACATGCCGTCTTTCGCCGCTGCCCTTGAGACCACGTTGCACAACGCGCTGTCTCACGCCACCGAGCGCCAGCATGAATATGCGACGCTGGAGCATCTGCTGCTCGCCCTCATCGACGATGAGCATGCGGCCAAGGTGATGCAGGCGTGCGGCGTGGATTTGGGCGAACTCAGCGACACCGTGACGCATTATCTCGATACGGAGCTGGACAGCCTCAAGGTTCCTGGCAGTGTCGATCCCTCGCCGACCAGCGGCTTCCAGCGCGTGGTCCAGCGCGCGATCCTGCACGTCCAGTCGTCCGGCAAAGAGGAAGTAACCGGCGCCAATGTGCTGGTCGCGCTCTTCTCCGAGCGCGAGAGCTATGCCGTCTATTTCCTGCAGCAGCAGGATATGAGCCGTCTCGACGCGGTGTCATACCTCTCCCATGGTGTGGGCAAGGGCGCTCAGGCAACCGAGCCAGCCAAGGCCGCCGCCCAGCCGGAAGAGGAAAAGAAGGCCGAGCCCAAGAAGAAGGACGGCGCCCTCGATCAGTTCACGGTCAATCTCAACGAGAAGGCCAAGGAAGGAAAGGTCGATCCGCTGATCGGCCGCACTGCCGAGGTAGACCGCACCATCCAGATCCTGTGCCGGCGTTCCAAGAACAATCCGCTCTATGTGGGCGATCCCGGCGTGGGCAAGACGGCGATCGCCGAGGGCCTCGCGCGCAAGATCGTGCAGGGCGAAGTGCCCGACGTGCTCAAGGAGGCCGTCATCTACTCGCTCGACATGGGCGCACTGCTTGCCGGCACGCGCTATCGGGGCGATTTCGAGGAGCGGCTGAAGGCGGTCGTCACCGAGCTTGAGAAGATGCCGCACGCGATCCTCTTCATCGATGAGATCCACACGGTCATTGGCGCCGGCGCCACATCGGGCGGCGCGATGGATGCCTCGAACCTCCTGAAGCCTGCACTCTCAGGCGGTCAGATCCGGTGCATCGGCTCGACCACCTACAAGGAGTTCCGCAACCATTTCGAGAAGGACCGCGCATTGCTGCGCCGGTTCCAGAAGATCGACGTCAACGAGCCGAGCGTGCCCGACACGATCAAGATCCTCATGGGCCTGCGCCCCTCCTTCGAGGCGCACCACAATGTCAAATACACGCCCGACGCCATCAAGGCGGCGGTGGAGCTTTCCGCGCGTTACATCAACGATCGCAAGCTGCCGGACAAGGCCATCGACGTGATTGACGAGGTGGGCGCCATGCAGATGCTGGTTGCGCCCTCCAAGCGCAAGAAGATGATTACGCCTAAGGAGATCGAAGCCGTGATCGCGACGATGGCGCGCATCCCGCCCAAGACCGTATCGAGCGACGACAAGAGCGTGCTCGAAACGCTCGATACGGATCTCAAGCGCGTCGTCTTCGGCCAGGACAAGGCGATCGAAGTGCTCAGCTCGGCCATCAAGCTGAGCCGCGCGGGCCTGCGCGATCCGGACAAGCCGATCGGCAACTATCTCTTCTCCGGCCCGACCGGCGTCGGCAAGACGGAGGTTGCGCGGCAGCTCGCCACGTTGCTCGGTATCCCGCTCCAGCGTTTCGACATGTCGGAATATATGGAGCGGCACTCGGTGAGCCGCCTCATCGGCGCGCCTCCGGGCTATGTGGGCTATGACCAGGGCGGTCTCCTCACCGACGCCATCGATCAGAACCCACATTGCGTGCTGCTGCTCGACGAGATCGAGAAGGCGCATCCGGACCTGTTCAACATTCTGCTGCAGGTCATGGACAATGGCCGCCTGACCGATCACCACGGCAAGACAGTGGATTTCCGCAACGTCATTCTCATCATGACGACCAATGCGGGCGCGTCCGACATGGCGCGGGAGGCCATCGGCTTTGGCAATGTCAGCCGCGAGGATGCAGGCGATGAGGCGGTGAAGAAGCTCTTCACGCCGGAGTTCCGTAATCGTCTCGATGCCATCGTGCCGTTCGGCTATTTGCCGACCGAGGTCGTCGCTCGCGTGGTGGACAAGTTCATTATCCAACTCGAACTCCAGCTCGCGGACCGCGACGTCCACATTACGCTGGACGAGCCAGCGCGCGACTGGCTCACCGAACGCGGCTACGACAAGCTCTATGGCGCCCGCCCCATGGGCCGGCTCATCCAGGAGAAGATCAAGCAGCCGCTCGCCGAGGAGTTGCTCTTTGGCAAGCTTGTCCATGGCGGCGAGGTCAACGTCCATCTCAAGGATGGCGAACTGACCTTCGAGATCATCCCCGCCGCGCCCAAGCGCAAGCCCGCCGGTCCTTCCGGCAAGGGTACGAAGAAAGAGCCCGCCAAGGCGAAATAAGTCCTGTCCTTATCCTCTCCCCACCGCGGGAGAGGATAAGCTTTCCTGGCGCCGCTGCATCGCACGCCCCATGCTTGCCGCTCCCCATACCCGACATCCCGCAGCCCCTCTTATGGGGCCTGGCGTGGTACGCCACCGCATGGCGGTTGGTGCGTAAAAGGCACCAACACGTTTTCCCGCTTATTAAAAAGGGGCGCGGGGAAGCGAAGAAGCAACAAGCCGCACAGCACGCTCCCACGCACCCGCATATTGCTCTCACATCACGGTTGCGGCCAATCGCCTGATGACCTGTCATGGCTCATGCGCCATCCCTCAATGGCGGTGGCGCGCCAAGCGGCCGCCCCCTCGGGTAGCGCTAGCGAATCGCAGAAGCTTGCGGCACTGTTCCGGCGTTCCACTCATCCGGTGAGGAGGCCACGACAATGAGCGCGCGGGTCCAGTTCTACACCAATCCCATGTCGCGCGGGCAAATTGCCCGCTGGGCACTTGAGGAAGCAGGGGCGCCTTACGACACCCATATCCTCGCTTATGGCGAGGAGGGCATGAAGAGCCCCGCCTATCTGGCAATCAACCCCATGGGCAAGGTTCCAGCCATCGTCCATGGCGGAAAGGTCGTGACCGAATGCGCCGCGATCTGTGCCTATCTCGCAGAGGCCTTTCCCGCCGCCGGTCTGGCGCCCCTGCCGGAGGAACGCGCTGACTATTATCGCTGGCTCTTCTTCGCCGCCGGTCCGCTGGAAGCCGCCACCACGAACCGCGCTGGAGGGTTCACCCCGCCGGCGGAACGGGAGCGGATGTTCGGCTACGGCACGTTCGAACAGACCGTCGCGGTGCTGGCACAGGCTCTGACTGGCCGATCCTTTATCTGCGGCGAGCGCTTCACGGCCGCCGACGTCTATGTCGGCTCGCAGGTGATGTGGGGTCGACAGTTCGGCTGGCTGCCGGACGATCCGGCGTTCGCCACCTATGCCGCGCGGCTCGTCGATCGCGCGGCTCATCAACACGCCAAGGATATCGATGGGAAGCTGATCGCCCAGATGCAGGCCGAGAGCCCGGCATCCTGACACACGGCCCGCCTAAGCACCCGCTTACTGAGCGCGAGTCAGACGAGCAGAATGTCGGTTGTCGGGACTATCATGTGGCGTGCAGGCGGAGAGGCTCAGCCACGCTTGGCCTGACGGCTGGACATCATGACGGTGCTAGGCGCGCAAAATGTGCAGGCCGCCGGCCCCTTCCATGCACGAGCCCGCCATGGCCTCGTAACGGGCCGGCGCACGAAAAGGGCCTGGCGATCGCTCGCCAGGCCCATCAATTTGATATCTGGATTGCAGGTCGTCAGTCGCGCTGGCTGCCGAAAAGCTGCAGCAGGAACATGAACATGTTCACAAAGTCCAGATAGAGGCTCAGCGCACCCATGATGACCACTTTGCCCATCATGTCGGAGCCGGCGACATAGTCGTACATGCTCTTGAGCCGCTGCGTATCGTAGGCCGTGAGACCCGCGAAAATGAGCACGCCCAGGATGCTGATCGCTAGCCCCAGCGCGGACGACTGCAGCCACATATTCAGCAGCATTGCCACCAGGATGCCAACGACGCCCATGATGAGGAACGTGCCGAAGGCGCTGAGGTCGCGCTTGGTCGTGTAGCCATAGAAACTCAGGCCAGCGAAGGCCGCCGCCGTGGCGAAGAAAGCTTGGGCGATCGACTGTCCGGTGAACACGAGGAAGATCGAGGCCATAGAGAGGCCCATCACTACCGTATAAGTCCAGTAGAGAATCTGCGCCGTGCTGGTCTTGAGGCGGTTGATGCCGAAGCTCAGCACCATCACGAACGCGAGCGGCGCGAACATCAGCACATATTTGAGCGGGCCCGGTCCGAAAAGGATCTGCGCCGCGAAACCACTTTGCGCGAACAGCAGGGCAACCACGCCGGTCACCAGCACACCACTCGCCATGTAATTGTAGATCGACAGCATGTAGGACCGCAGGCCAGCGTCGTACGCCTCGCTACGCGCGGGGGCCCCGAAGCCGCCAATGCCCGCCGACGTCGAGCGGGGATCCGGCCAATTTGCCATAATCATCATCTCCTTGCAGCCGGCACCCATGCCGGCTCAACCGGCAATATCGGGAATTGGCGGCATTGTTTCAAGCAAAACCGGCCTCTCTACGGCTAAATCCCTATGTTGATACAGTTTGATACAATTTCGAACGCTGCCGACTTGAAAGCGCAGAGGGCCCTCATCCGCGCGGAAGTGGCCCCCAATAACGGTGAACCGAAGAACCTCGACCCTCCATAGCAAGGCGCTCAAGCTGATCGGTCATTTCGATCGCGGGGCACAGGCCGTGACAGCTTGGGAGGGGAAGGTGCGCGCAAGGATCGAACGCGCCACTGGGACAGTCCATCTCGCCACCCATGGTCCCCGCATCACCAGCCCCATCGCCGCACACACATAAGGGGAGCCACGACCGCATCCGCACCACCCACCGGGCATTAGGGGGAGATCAACACAGTCCGCATTCGCGCACGAAAAAGGGGCCGGAAAACCGGCCCCTCCTCGCATCGGTCAGTCGCCGTCAGGCGACCAGCCGTATCTCTTAGTTGCCCGCACCCGGGCCGTAGGTCACTTCCACGCGACGGTTCTGCAGTTCGCGGACGCCGTCGGCAGTCTCCACGCGCAGGTTCGTCTCGCCAAAGCCCTTGGTCGTGATGGCACCGGCACCGATACCCTTCGACGTCAGATAACCCTTGACCGCGGTCGCACGACGCTCGGACAGGCCCTGGTTGTAGCGCGGCGTACCCGAGGTGTCGGTATAGCCCGCCACCATCACGTTCGCGTTGCCGCAGTTGGCATAGGCCGAGACCGCGTTGTCGAGAATGGCGGCCGCGTCCGGCGTGATGTCCGAGCGATCCCACTCGAAGAACACGATGTACGGCCCGGGCGCGCACTGAGCCACCGGCGGAGGCGGCGGAGGCGGCGGGGGCGGAGGAGGCGGCGGCGGGGGCGGAGGCGGCGGCGGCGGCGGCGGCGGAGGAGGAGCCGCTTCGGCCGGCGCGCCGAAGTTGTAGGCGATGCCCAGCAGCGCGCTGTGCGAACGGACGCTCGTCTTGGCGTTGAGAGCCGTGTCGCTCACCAGATGAATGTTCGGATGCATGAACAGGCGATACTTCAGCGAAACATCGACCCGCTCCGTCACCGGCAGACGCAGACCAGCCAGAAGCTGCCAGGCCAGACCGCTGTCCGAATCGCGCGTGGTGGGCAGCGAAATGCGCGAGCGCGCCACGCCGATACCGCCGCCGAAGAAGCCCTGGACGCCATCGTCGGGACCAACGTCCACGAGGCCGTTGAGCATCACGCTGTCGACGCGCACCATGCCGCCGGGCAGCTCAGCAAGCGAATTCGAGAAGCTGGTGGCCTTGTTGTTCGCCTTCTTGTGCGCATATTCGGCTTCCAGACGGAAGGTGCCGAAATCGTAGCCGAAGTTGACGTCGGCATCATAGCCGGTCTTGCGCGACGTATTCGCGGTCACGCCATTCGAGAACGACGTCTGCCAGCCTTCGACCAGCATGGCGCCAATGTCAGCGCCGACGTACCAGGACTTGTCCTTGGCAAGTGACGGAGAGGCCATCACTGTCGTAGCGAGCGCCATGGCTATGCCTAGCTTTCGCATTTTCTTCCCCTTTCAACGGTAGGTCGCAGTTACTACTGGCCTGCTCTAATCCTGCGGCTTGGCCGTTGCAAGAGTCACATGCACATAGTTGCTAAAATGTCGCAATTTATCAACAACTGTCAAATGACCTTGGAACGCCCCGTGCCGCTAAGTCGTTAACCGCGATCAACTTGCGATCAGCCCATGCATCCGTAGCGTCGCAAGCAGGGCGAGAAGCGTCGCGCGCGCCTCCGTGTCAACCATCGTGCCACCCGCCGGATCGGCAATGGCGGGCTGCCTGGCGCCGATGATCTGGTCCCCGGCAATGACGTATCCGTCGCTCCGAGCGCCCTCGTCGATCCAAGCCGCGCCATCGAATCGCATCATACATGCCCGGTCGGAAACCCAGGCGCGCCAGCCTGCCGCGGGGGAAATGAAGCGCCAGCCGGCGTCGCTCCATCCCGCTAAGGCGCCGTCCCGGCCGGCCCAGGCGCCACTGCCCCCGTCCGCAACGATCCAGCATTGGCCCGGCGTCGGAGAAGCCGGCGGTGCCGCGAGGTCCGCGCTCTGGACGACGGGTTGGCAGACCATGTCGAGCGCCAGCAGCGCCTCGTTATGGACCAGTTCCTTCTGGGCCTGGCCCGCCGCCAGCAGCGGCAACGCAAGGCGATCAGTATAAATGAGGGACATGCATGTCTCCGTCAGATTGGTCAGGAAAGCGGCAGAAACAGGGGCCGGCTCGGCCCAAAGGTGCCGATCTGCCGGATGGCTATGCTCAGGGGCACCCCGCCGGCCGCGATCAGGTCTACCGACCGCTCGGCCGCCGGGTAGAGCCAGCGCGGCTCATCGGTCTCGATGGCGCGCAGCGCCGTCTCCCCCGCCATGAGCGTGAGGCGATACCGTTCGCGCTCCTCGCCGAGCGGCGCGTCGACAAGGTCCCGCCAGGCCCAGCCCAGACGGCTGCGGCGGATCCAGCAGACACCGAGGTCCTCACCCTCGGCCCATATACGGCCATGGACGGGCGCGGGCGGCAACACGGCCCGGCCATCGACCGGCCACTCCGCCTCGGCCGGCACCAGGTCGCCCGCGCCGCTGGCGCGCATCATCAGCAGGCGGCCGATGTCGCCCGCCGTCGTCGGGATGGTGGCCAGCCGTGCCGCATCCAGGAGCACGAAACGCTCGCCGGTCCTGTGGCCGGTCATCGCCCATTCCGTGCCGCGCCAGCCGCGCACCAGCCGGGAGAGCCGGTAGCGCCCCGGCGCAAGGAGGCTGGCCTTGCCATATTGCAGGAGCTCCGCGCCCAGCGCGCAGAGATTGGCGCCGCCCACAAGCTCACCGTCGTCTGCATCGATCAGGCTGTCCGCCGCGTTGTCGAGCTGAATCTCGACCGTGGTGCGCGCGTCGATCCGCCAGGGCCGTCCGTCGGCCAGCGCATCCAGCGCTGTACCCAGCACCGCGCGCGGCGCCGTCGCGCCCATGGGCTCGGCCGTTTCGGTCTCCGCATGATAGCGCAGCAGCGCCGCGCGTCGCCAGCCCGCCGTATCACCTGTCGCGGCCGCAAAAACCAGCGGCGTCTCCGCCAGCCGATCGTCAGGCGCCGCCAGTTCTACAAGGGCGAGATGCGTCGGCCCCTGCACGAGGTCCGGCGGCAACAACGCTTGCCCCGAGTCGCCCGCGCCGGGCAACGGCGCCGTTCCGCCCGCTACGGCCCGGAGCGCGAGGCGCGGGGCCATGTCCTGCCATTCCACCTGCTCGACGATCCAGCGCCCCGGCTCTCCTTCGACGGTCACCACATCGCCGGACGCCAGATCGAGGGCGGTCCAGTCGCAAGCCCGCGTGAGGCTGCGCCGTCCGGCCAGCCGCGCACGCAGCACCCGGTCGGCCAGCGCACGGGCCGGATCGGCGGCAAGCGCGGCGGGCAGCCCCAGTTCCTCGCTCCGCTGCCCCGGGCCCGGCCGCTCGGCTGATTGCGCGCCGATCTGATAATCGCGCGCAGGATCAAAATGCCGGACCGAGAGACGCGCGGGCACCTCGTCGAGCGGCAGGCACCGCTTTTCGCCCGGTCGCTCCATTTCGCCGTCAATCGCATGCACCGCTCTCTCCGCGGCCAGCGTGCGGCCCGTCTCCACGCGCGCAACGAGCTGGATCTCATCGCCCTCTTCGCGCCAGCGCAGCCCATGCACGTCGACCAGCGGCCCGATCGCTTCGCCCAGATCGCTGCCATCGGCGGCATAGCCCTGCACGGCCGGTTCCGCCTCGCCTTGAAAGGCCACATCCCGGCCCATCAGATCGCCGGCGACGGCGCTCACCATCATGCTTCCCTCGTCCGCGATCACTTCCACCGTCAGAGAGGGAATGCGATTGCCGAAGTCCGCCAGTTGCAGTTCCTCCAGCACCATATAGGCCAGCCCGCGGAAGGCCGGCGCCTGCGTCACGCCTACCGCCGCTGCGATCAGCGGATCGACTGCCTGCCCCGCGGCGCCATCATGGATGCGGCAGGCCGCAACCGGCGCCTTGAAATCCCCCGCCGTACCCCGCAGCAGATTGCCGTCCGCCCAGATACGCCCGATGCCCCGGATCGGCCGCGAGGAAAGCGCCACGGCGAGGCTCGCCGAATAGCTGTAGCTCGTCACGCTTGGGCGCCCCTTGCCACCCCCGCTGGTCGCGCTCGCCTCCTTGAGGTCCGTCGCCCAGATCACCGTTCCCGCCACACGCATCCGCACGTAGAGGCGCGGGATCTGCGCCCCGTAGCGCGATGTCTGGACGCTGAGGTCGGCCAGCCGCGGCCCGGTTCGCGGGCCCGGCTTGAAGATCAGTGCATCGGCCGTCTGCCCGACCAGCGCACCGATGGCGCCGCCGATAGGTCCGCCCAGCACCGTGCCGATCGCCGTGAATACCAGGGTCGCCATGTCAGTCACTCTCTCCTTCCGGAACACGCCACAGTCCCAGGATCGGCCAGGGCGCCGGCGGCGGCATCAACACAACCCGACCCAGGCCGGCATGGGCATGCACATGGCCCGCTTCCGCGCGGATCATGAGGTGGAGCTGCATCGGCCCACTATCGGCGAGCAGCACGTCGCCGGGCCGCTCCCCATCGGCGGGCACCAGCCCGCCGGCCCGCAGCAGCGCGTCCGCCCGCGCCCGGCCCATGCCGCGCAGCGCATAAGCAGGCGGCTCGCTCACGCGCAGCCCTGCTCCCGTCAGCGCCGCCAGCACCAGCCCCACGCAGTCGAGCCCCGTCGCCGGGACGCGCCCGCGTAGACGGAACGACGCGCCGACGAGCGCCAGCGCCTCCGCCGCAATGCGGTCTCCAATCGTCATGAGTCAGGCTCCCGGATAGCGGGCCAGCAGGTCCATGCCCGGCAGGAAAGGCTCGCCACGGAAATTGATGGCATTGCCAAAGCGTCCCGCGCAGGTGGCGAGCCGTTTGTCGCAGCCCTGCGTCAGCAGCGCCCGTTCGCCCGGCATCATCGGAAGGGGCGGCGGCTCGGCAAGGGTCAGCGTGTCCCCGCTCTGGTCGATGATCATCTGGTCGATGCCCGCGCAAGCACCCGTCAGCCAGCGCAGCGTGCCGAACGGATAGCGCCCCACCTCCAGTCCCGAGAAGCGCACAGTCTCGCCATCGCTCTCGGTCAGCACCGCCAGGCGCTGCAAGGGCCGCAAATCCACGGTACACGCCGCATCGCCCAGCCGTGCCCGGCACGTCGGGCTCGTCGCCGGCGCGGCGGGTCGCGCCAGCAGTGCTCCCAGCCCCTGCAAGGCCACGCTATACTGCGCGCCCGTCCGCGCGATGCTCCCCAGCGTGCCACGCGCGAGCTCCAGCCACAGGGCGCCCGGGTCTGTCCATTCGGTGAGGTGCAGCATCGCCCTTGCCCCATCCCAGCGCCCGGCATCGAGGTCCGCCGCACTGATCGCCGCACTGCTGATCGCGCCCTGCACTTCGGTCAGATCGGCCCTCGGATCGCCGCCGCGCAGCACGGCGCTCGGCGTGATGCCGGGCGCCGGCGCATAGATGAGGCCGTCCACCTCCAGCGCCCGGTCATGGCTGGTAAGACCGATCGTCACGCCATCGCGCCGCTCCAGCCGCCAGCAGAAGGCAAAGGCGCACAGCTCCTGCGCCAGAATCGCCGCCGCCCCGCTCATTCGCGAATCTCCACCAGCGGCACGGACGGCACGATCCCCGCCGCGAAGGTCTCACGGTCGATCTCCAGCCGGTCTTCGGCAAAGCGCACCGGCACATCGAAGACAAAGCCCGCGCTCACCGTCACACCCGCACCGGGCGCCGTCTCGAACAGGATTTCACCCCGCCCGTCGTGACTCCAGCCGCTCGTCTGCTCCACGCCATCGAGCGCCACGCGGATCGAGCCCGCCACCGGCCGGGTGATAGGCCGCAATTGGGCCTCACTGCCCGCGCCATAGCGCTTGACGAGCGCGAAGGCCGCCTGTGCCCCATCGCCCACGCCCAGCACCTGGTCGCCCGCATCCGGCTCCCCACCGAACGCGCCCGACACATGGTCGAACGGATCGCGGAAACGGAACCCCCGCGCCGCACCCCGCCGTGCCCGGAAAAAGGCGATCAGCGCCGCGATGTCCGCCTCCGAGCGCACGCCCGGCCCGGCATCAAAGCGCAGCCGCGCATCCGCCCATTGCGTCGAACGCTGCTCATGGCCCGAGATGCTCTCGACGATGCGGGTGGAGAAAGCCGGCGCCACCTGCGCCCGCGCACCGATGTCGAGCGGGAAGGGAATGTCGTCGAATGCCTGCACCTCAGCATCTCCCGAAAGATGGAACAGCGTGAATCCGTCGCGCGCCACTTGCGGCAACGCCCAGATGAACGTGGCGGCACTCTGCCCCCGCGCAGCCTCGGCTGCCCGTGCGATGCGTGCCCAGGCCGTGGCGGTCGCGCTCGCGCCGAGCCCCGCCGGTACGAAGCCCGCGAGATAATGCTGATCCGCCACGCCGTAGCCGAGCCGTGCCGCCAGCACCGCGCGCGCATTCGCGGTGCGCGCGCCATGCCCATCCGTCACCCAGTCATAATCCTCGACCTGAAGCCGGTCGAAGGCCGGCGCCGCCCAGTCCAGCGGTACATTGGCCCGCCGCAGCTCCGGCGCGGCGGGATCGAGCACGCTCGGCAGGAAAACCAGCAGCAGCAGTTCCGCATCCGGCGCCTCCGCCCGCACCGCCGCGCCCAGCGCCGCCGTCGACGCCGCCAGCAGGCCCCCTGCCGCATCGAGTAGCGCCGTCTGCCCCGCATCCAGCGGCGCGAACACGCTCGCAATCTCCGGCGGCGCGCCGCCCAGCGCGGCCACGGCCGCATCGTCATAGAGGCAAGGCCGCCCGTCCCCCGTTACCCACCACCAGGGTTCGCCGATCTGGAAGCGCACGCCCCACCCTGCATCGCGGGCCAGGACCACGAAGGCCCGTCCCACTGCCTGGAGATAGGCCATGGCCACGCCATTGGCCGGCGAGAGCAGGGTCGAAGGCGGCGACCATCCTGTGAGCGCCGGCGCCCCGTCCCACGCGCGCTGTTTCCATGCGTCCGGGCAATAGGCATCGAACAGCTCATAACTCAGCGACAGGATGAGCCCAAAGCCAAGCGCCTTGCACCGCGCGGCGAAATCCGCATGCCACCGCGCGCAGGGCGCATTGATCGCCCCGCCCGCCAGTGTCACGGCAAACCCCTCGCCCGCCGGCACCAGCCGGGGATAATGGCTCATGCCCACATAATGATTGATCGCGCCGCGATAACCCAGATGCAGGGCCTGCCGCAGCACGCGCTCAGGCGTCAGATTATAACAATCGTCATAGCCGGTCGCGATGGAGACGCCATGCTCGGGCACCATTGCGTCGCCCACCTCCAGCACCGATCGCGGCCCCGCACAGCCTGTCTCGCTCAGTTCCACCCAGCCCTCTGTGGCGGCCGGAAACACTGTCTCGCCTTCATCATAGGCCGGTGGCACGATGGAGATGAACAGCCGGTCGATGTCGTGGGGCCACACCGGGTCCGCCTCCTCGGGCAGCGTGTAGCCGCCGACCAGCGCATCGAAATCCAGCGTCACCACCGCATCCTCGGGCGAGCCGACGGCGTGGTTCCACAGCCGCACATACCAGGCACGCGGCGCGCCGGCCGCATCCCGCCCTTCGATGGTGAGCGTCGGCCCATGCACTGCATCCAGCGGTTTCACGCCGCCCGAGCGCCAGCGAAAGCGCAGCACGCAGCCGGAGAAGTCCCGGTCGCACGCATAGGCCAGCAGCGGATGGTCCCAGCGGTCCTCCGCGTCCCAGATCAACCCTGCCAGATCGCCGGACGTATGGAAGACGGCATCCACGCGCAGGCCGTCCGCACCGGCCGTCACCACGCTCGCCATCATCGGCCGGGGAAAGTCCACGGTCCAGAAAGGCGGCGCAAACCGCTTCATCACGCCGACCTGCTAATCGCCGCGTGCCGTCGCCAGCCAATAAGGCATGGGAGTCTCCCTTAGAGTGATGTCGAGTGGGTTCAGTGCGCCTGCGAAATCAGGATCCCGGGACCGGCCCAAATGCTGGCGCAACCCAGTCTCCTGCATCGCAAGAGCATCGGCTTGGCCCAACCCGGAACGCCTCTAATCCGCCAGAGCGCCGCGCACAGCCCGCGCGATCTGTCGCGCGCTGCGAGCCAGCGCCCGCGGCGCATCCTGTCCGCTGCCGTTCACGGTGATCGACACGCGCACATCGCGCCCGCCATTCCCTGCCCCGCCTGCACCGGGCATCACCTGCCCGCTGCTCGTCGGTAGGAAAACCTCCGGCCCTCGCTCACCGACCAGATAGGCCCGCCCCGGCGCAACCGACCCGCCGGTCGCGCGGCCGGGCAGACCGAGCGCGGAGCCCAGCAGCGCCGATCCCAACCGCAGCAGCCCGCCGCCCAGGCCATTTCCGCCTGACCCGCCGGCGAGACCCAGCGCTCCCAGCCCGTCGCGCACCGCGGCCGCCGCAATCTGTCCCATGACCGCGAGCGCCGCCTTGCCCAGATCCTCGAAGCCCAGCCGGCCGGTCCGCGCCGCCCGCAGCAGCCCGCTTTCAATCGCGCGGCCCGCCCTCTCGGCGCCATGCACCAGCGGCCCTTCAAGCTGCCCTCGCATCTCCGCCACATCCTTGGCAAAGCGCGACAGGTCCGCGCGCACGCCAACGGTCAGCGTCTCGATTTCCTCATCCATCGCTCTCTCCATCCGGATGCTGTGCTCGCAACCGTGCCAGCGCCGCGCGGTCGAGCGGCACGACCTCGCCAACGCCCGCGTCGCCAAAGGCCGCGAGCACCGTCGCTAGCTCGTCGGGCGTTGCGCGCCAGAACTCGTCGGGACGCCAACCGAGCAGCAGGGCCGCCTGCCCCGCCAGTTGCCGCGCCGCCTCGCTCACGAGCAGACTCATGACGATCCGCTCAAGAGCTGCCGCAAGATTGCGCGGATCACCGGCAGCCCGGCGCCCACCCCTTGTGCAACCAGCGCCTCGCCCACCGCCTCGCGGCTCAAGCCCTCCCGCGCGGGCAGGCAATGCCAGATCAGCGCCGCCATCTCGGCCAGGGCCAGTCGCCCCTCCGCCGCCCGGTCGGCGAGAGCCAGCAGCGGCCCCAGCTCGGCCTCCGCCGCCACCAGCGCCGCAAAGCTCGGCCGCACGCATAGCGTCTGCCCGTTCATCACAAACGCCGCCTCGCCGCGTACGGGATTGGGGGCGGAATTGGGGGTGGGATTGGGCCCGCTCACAGCGCGCTCACCGCGCCGGAGCTTTCCAGCGCGAGCGTGTAATTGCGCTCGCCATTATAGTCCCCGGCATAATCCAGCCGCGTAACGAGGAACGTGCCGCGCAGCTTCTCGCCGCTTTCGAAGGCCAGCTCATACTCGTCGATGGCGCCGGCCAGCACATGATCGCGCAGCCGCACTTCCGCCGCCGAGCCCGTGAAGATGCCCGCCCCCGAAACGCTCACCGAGCGCACGCCGGCACCGGGCAGCAACTGCCGCCACCCGCCCGAATCCTTGCTGGTGATGTTCACGGCCTCGCCATTGACGCTGATCTGCGTCGTGCGCATTCCCGCGACGGTCGCATAGGAGACCGGCGACCCGCCATCCCCGATCTTGAGCAGAAACGCGCTACCTTTTTCCACGGCCATGGGTCCTGTCCTTTCCAGATGTGAAGTTTGATGAATCGCGCAGAGAGCGCAGGGAAGATGGTGCAAGGCAGTGAAGCCGCTTCCGGACGGGATGCGATTATCCCCACACAAAACCGCCGCCGCGCGACCGGGATGTCTCCGCGTCCTCAAAGCTCTTCTTCGCTCAGTTCAGCCGCGCCAGCCGGATCGAATAATCGACGCTCGCCCGCCACTCCCGCTCGGTCCGGCGAATGCGCGAGCGCTCGAACGCCAGCGCCGTGATGCGCCACGCGCCGAGGTCGCTCGCCATGTCTCGCAACAGCACATCCACTCGGTCGAGAATCGTTGTGACGGCCGAGAGCTGGTCCCCGCGCAGCACCAGCTCGATGCCCTGCCGCAGCGTCACGCCATCCACGCCGCGCGCGCCCCAACCCACTGCGTTCGCCGTACCGACCCGCAGCCAGGGCGGGCTCGCCTTCGCCGGATCGCCGTCGGCAATCTGGTTGACCAGCCCCGCCAAGATCGCATCGCCCGCCATCGCCGCCAGGAATGCCGCCCGAGCCGCCAGTTCCGCGCTCATGCCCCATTCTCCCGCAAAAGATCGTCCGCGTCCGCTGCATCCCAGCGCCGCCGCGCATCGCGCCCACTGAGGCGGATTGCCTCGCCTTCCACATCCACGCGCAGGCCCGGCAGCTCAGCCCGCAAGCGCTGCGCCAATCCGTCGCGCAGCTCCGCCGCGCGCGCCCGCGCCGCCGCGCCGATCGCCGCCCTCATCGCAGCCGCATCCGCCGCCAGGGCCGCCACAGCGCCGCCACTGCGGCGGGCGGCTGCGGCGTCACGCCTTCGCGCAGCGCATGATAGTCTCCGGCCAGGCGAATGATGCCATGGCGGATCGCATCGGGCAGCCCGTCCGCGTCCGCCGCCATGCCCGCGCGATAGCTCACTCGGATGCGCGGCGCTCCGGCGACATCGGCCATGCGCACCCACCCGTTGCCGTCGCCGTCGATGTCGATCGCATACGCTTCGACCGGCAACGGCACGGGCGCGCCGCTGGCCGGCAGCGCCGTCACCGCCTCGATGCTTGTCACCGGCCGCATGGCCAGGGCCTGCCAGCCACAGCGCACATCGAGCACTTCCTCCACGCCGCGCGTGATGAGAAGCTGGCCCAGGAAGCGCTCGGCCACGTCGCTGGCCGCGCGTAGAAGATCGGTGAGCAGGGCATCTTCGTCGGCACGGCTGATCCGCAGATAGGCCTTGAGGGCCGCGAGCGGCGCGGCGAGCGCCCCCCCGCTTTCGATGGTCACGGTCATGGCAGGGAGCCCTTTGCTTGGCTGTCGGAGAGGGAGAAGCATGCCGCCCCGCCGGAAGGGGAGAGACCGGCGGGGCGGCGCGTCGGGGCCATACGCCTCCGCCGTCACCCAGCGAACGCCGGGCTCGCGGGGAAAGCGCATCGCCCCGACGGGTCAGGACGCCGCGAATTTCATGAGCTTGATCGCCTCGCTGTTCGCCACGCCGCCGCCAATGCGCTGCACGGCGTAGAAGTTCACGAACGGCTTGTTGGTGAAAGGGTCGCGCAGGATGCTCGTCCCACCCCGCTCGGCGATCACATAGCCGCGCTGAAAATTGCCGAACGCGATGGAAAGGCTGTCCGCCGCGATGTCCGGCATGTCCTCGGCCTCCACCACCGGATAGCCGAGCAGCGTCGCCGGCTGCCCCGCCGCCAGGCTCGGCTGCCACAGGAATGCGCCGTCCGCCGTCTTGAACTTGCGGATGCGCGCCAGAGTCGCGGAATTCATCACGAACGCCGCGCCCTGCCGGTAGGGGGCCTTGAGCGCCTGGACGAGGTCGATCAGCCGGTCCTGCGGGCTCGTGGCCGCAAAGCCGCCGGCCGCGCCAGACGCCACATATTGCAGCGTACCGAAGGCGCGCGTGGCGTCCCCATCGCTGCTCGTGGCATAGCTCAGGAAGCCCTTGGGCTTGTTCGTGCCGTTGCCGCTAACGAACGCCGCCCCTTCCGCATGGGCGAACTCGCGCGCGATTTCCTCCGCGAGCCAGCTTTCCACGTCGAACTGCGCATCGTCGAGCATCGCTTGGCTGGCCGCCGGGTTGGCAAAAAGCTCGCCGGAAGGCGGCGCGATCTCCTGGAAGGTCGGCGTCGCCGTCTCGGCACGCGCGCCGGTTTCGGACGCCCAGCCGGAGACCACGCCGCCCGTCGTCACCAGTTTGCGATAGCCGGCCGTGCCGGTGCGTACCACATTGGCAATGGCGCGAATGGGCGAGATGGCCTTGAGCGCCGTCTCGATCATCTCGTCGATTTCGCGCGGTACGGCATAGCCGCCCGCCGCGCCGCTGGCGCCGGAGAAGCTCTTGAGCTCAACCCCCGCCTCGATGCCCCGGCGCAGATAATTGTTCGTGAAGGCCGCCCGCGCCGGGTCGGCATCCACCCCCTTCCCGCCGCGCGCCTCCTTCACTTCCAGGGGCGGCCGCCCGGCCCGCTCCACGGCCCGCGCCGCCACGGCGGCATCCAGCGCATCCATGCGTGCCTCAAGCCCGGAAATCCGGTCTCCCTGCAGGATCGCGTCAAAGCTCTCCTCCAGCACATCAGCCTTCACGTCCACCATCGTCACGTCTCCTGCTTCAGACAAAGAAAAAGGGGCCGCGGGCCCCCGTTTTGCACGTTCCAATCCGTCCCCGGCTCAAACCGGCGACCTCGCTCACGCCACCGCATGCACCCGCGCCAGCGGCTGCATCGGGAAAGTGACCAGGCTCACCTCCACCAGCTCCAGGGCCTCCAGTCTTCGGGGCCGTTCGCCCTGCGCTGTCACGACGCGATAGCCGAAGGAAAGACCGTCCAGCCGCCCCGCGCGCAACAATGCGGCGGCCTTGCGCGCCGTCGCGCCGGCATCTTCGATCCGCCCGATCACGCGCAGCCCGCGCGCATCCTCGCGGGCCAGGTCGATGCTGCCGATCCGCTGGCCCGGCGCATGTTGCCACAGCAGCGGCAGCGCCGCGCCCGCCCGCCGTGCCAGGCTCGCCGCGAAGGCACCGGGTGCGATCACGTCACCCCCCTTGTCCACGCGACCGAAGATCGCCGCATAGCCCGCAAAGCGCAGGCCGCCTGTCTCCACCGCCCCGCTCATGCGCGCGGCACCCGCAGCAGATCGAGCTTCACCGCCAGTCCCAGCAGTAGCAAGGCCATGGCCACGCGCGCGATCCAGCCCAGCACGGCGTTGCGCGCAGTTCGCCGCGCATCGCGCCAGCCGCGCAGCAGTGCCCGCAGCTCGCGTACATCCTCCTGCGCGCGCGCATCGGCGAGGCCAAGCCGCTCCAGCGCCCGCGCCGCGCTCAGTTCGCTTGCTTCCTCCACCAGCGCACGGATCGTCACCAGGTCGCCGCCGCGTGCGTCCGCCTGCGCCGCAAGCAGCGCGAGCATCTCGCTTTCCGCCCGCATCGTCATGCCTTCACCGCGCCGATGCCAAGCAGCGCCCGCTTCTCCTCGTCGCTGAGGAAATCCGCCGTCGCCACCTGCTCCCACAGCATTGCCCGGTCCTCGATCAGCGCCGGCAGCGCGTTCATGTCCACCGCCAGCACGAGTCCCGGCAGGAAGTCGGCCAGCCCCTGCGAGAGGCCGCCCAGGATCTTCTCCGCGAGCGGCAGCACTGTCTGTCGCCAGAGCGCCTTGTTCGCCTCGCGATAGTTGGAATAAGTGCTGTCGCCGGGCAGCCCGACGAGCACCGGTGGCACCCCGAAGGCCAGTGCGATGTCCCGCGCCGCGGCCGCCTTGAGCGCCACGAAGTCCATGTCGTGCGGCGAAAGGCTCATGGATTGCCAGCGCAGCCCGCCTTCCAGCAGCATCGGCCGCCCGGCATTGCCCGGCCCCTGAAAGGCCGCTTCGAGTTCTGCCTTCAACCGGTCAAACTGGTCGGCGGAGAGCACCTGCCCGTCCTCGCCGGCATAGACCAGCGCGCCGGAGGGGCGAGCGGCATTGTCGAGCAGCGCCTTGTTCCAGCGCGTCGCGGCATTGTGGATCGCCACCGCGCCCGCCGCCGCACCCAGGCAACCCAACCCATAATGATCGTCCGTGGGATTGAGCGCCTTCAGGTGCACGATGGCCGTGCGCCCAGTCGCATCCTCACTGGCATAGCGCGTTGCCGTTTCGCCGGCGCGGTAGAGGTAAGCGCGCGGCCAGCCCTGCGCGTCGGCCTCGATACGCACGCGCTCCGGGCGCAGCGCATAGAGGCTCGCCGGTAACCCATCCGCGCCATGGCCGATCTGCACATAGCCATTGCCGTGGAGCAGCAGATGCGCGGCCAGCGTCTCCACCAGGCTCTGCCCCGCCGCTCGCCGCCGCACCAGCGCGAGCGCCGCCGCGGCATCCTCCGGGCGGGTGGCGTGCGCGGTGAGCGCCGCGCTCCCCGCCGCCTCGCTCACCAGCCGCAACGCACGCTGTGCCACCGGATTGGCAAGCGCAGCTTCGCGCAGTTGCGCTTCGTAACTTTGCGGCCAGTCGCCGCCATGGCCGCCGCCCCAGCCGCATCCGGCCCAGCCACGCCCCAGCGGGGGCCGCGGGACCATGCCCGCGCCCTTGCGTCCAAACCATTTCATCCGATTGTCTCCCAGTTCGGCCCCTCGGGCAGAAGGCAAGGCAAGGCGCGGGCGCAACCCAAGCCGCCGCCGCTGCGCGCACGCGGCGCGCTTCATTGTCTGTGTCTGTCAGGATCGCCCCTTCGCCGGCACGCTCAACGCACGCCGAACCCGTTATCCCAGCGAGCGGCGGGATCTGGCTTGGTCTATCCTCGGCTTCCGATGAGACCTGATCGGCGTCTCACCCCGGAGACGATCGTGCCTCAGGCGGCGATCAGCCCCAGCCCCACGCCTTTCACGGCGGCGGACGTCCGGTCGGAGACGTCCAGCTTTTCGTAGATGCGGCGCATATAGGTATCCACCGTTCCCGGCGAGATTTCCAATATGTCGGCAATCACCGTGTTGCTCTTGCCCCGCGCAACCCAGTCCAGAATTTCCTTCTCCCGGCTGGAGAGCTGCCGGTCGCGCGCCACGTCGTCTGCGAAGAGCGCGCAGATGCGCAGATGCGCCGCCTGTGCCGCAAAGTGCAGCATGGAGAGCAGCGCCGGCTCGGGCGGTTCCTTCAACGTCATCCGGCCCAGGCCCACTACCGCGTTGCGACCGCCCGGGCCGTAGCAAGGCAGCGAATAGCCGTCTGGAAAATTGGCGGCCTTCAGCTTCTCCCAGAAGGCGCGCTCTTCTGCCGTGGTCTGCGCCGTTTGCCACACCTCGGTCCAGCGCACGGGCACACCGGCGGCCAGCGCCACCCGCGGCACGATGTCGTAGCGCTGGAAATCGAAGGCCAGATAGGTCTCGATCTCGTCGCGCGTAAAGCCGTGCTGCAATGGCGGGGTCGCAGGCATGCTGCCGCCAGTGCGAAAAATGTAATAACTATTGGCGCCGAAGCCGTAGCGTCGCAAATATCGCGTCATATGCCGCCAGATCATCGGCAGTGATGTCGCATCCGCAATTCGTCTCAGGATGACGTCCATTTGGGGGCTTGTTCCTCATCATAGGACCCATTCGCTGCGCACTGATCGTTTCTTGGCGGTCTCCCCCAGTCCCGCCGTCGAATAGGCATGAATCGTCCCAGCAGCTTTATAAGGCTCGAAGGCGGATGTTTCCAGAAGATGTCAGTAATAATTCGGTCATCGCCCAGACCAGCGCATCGGCGCGATCCGGGGAGCGGCCCGGCCCTTCATAGCCGCCGCCGATGGTCAGGCCGCAAAGCTGGTCCTCCAGCGCCGGGAAGCAGCCGGCGTGGCACACGCGGCCCGCTTCATAGAGCGCTGCCACCGGCTCCGCCCGAGCGGTCTTGCCTCGCGTCGCATGAACGAGCCGTACCGGCAGGCTCGCCTGCGCGGCCCGCAGCACCGCGCGCACCATCTCGCCGCCATTGTTCGCCTCCGCCACGACACGGTCCGCCTGCCAGCGCTCGGCTGCCTCGGCCACGCGTCGCGCCCATTGCTCCGGGCTTACCCCGGCAATCGAGGCGTCCTCCAGCACATATCCCACGCCGTCCGCATCACATCCCGCGACAAGGATACCGCACGCATCGCCCTGCGCGCTCGCCGGTGGGTCCACCGCCACCACGATCCGCGCCAGGCCCACACGATCCGGCGCCGGTCCCTTGCGGCGGCATTGCTCGATCGACAGACGCGTCCACAGCGCACCGGCGACATCCAGCAGCAATTCCCCGTCCAGTTCCTGCCGCCCCAGCCGCGTGCCGGCAAAGCCGCGCTCCATATCCGCCAGAAAGGCGGCGGGCAGCGCGGCGGCATTCTCTTCCGTCCGCCCGCGCGTCATCGTCACGCTGGGGTCCGCCGCCAGACGCACGACCAGCGGCACTGGCCGGGGCGTCGTCGTGGCGACGATCCGCGGGCGGGTGCCCAACCGCATCCCCATGGCCAGATTGTCCCAGGCTTCCACGCCATACGGCCATTTGCCGATCTCATCGGCCCAGCCATGGCTATGCTGTGGCCCCCGCAGCGAATCCGGGTCCGCCGCGCCGAAGATGCGCGCCCGCGCGCCATTGGGCCAATGCAGTTCGCGCCGCGAGGGCAACCAGCGCGGCCGGCGCCTCGCTGGCGCGATCGCCAGCAACCCGCTCGCTCCTTCCACCATGACACTGCGCGCATCCTCCAGCGACGCGCCGACCAGCGCGATGCGGGCCGTACCGTCACGTTCGGCCATACTGCGCACCCATTCCGCGCCGGCCCGGGTCTTGCCGAACCCGCGCCCCGCCATGAGCAGCCAGGTCGACCAATCGCCTGCCGGTGGCAGCTGTGTCGGCCGTGCCCGACAAAGCCAGTCGTTCACCAACCGCGCACGCCCCTCCGCGCCGATCGCCTCCAGCAGCGCCGCACGCTCATCGCCCGGCAGTCGCGCGACCCGCTCCGTGATGGACCTGCCCGCTACCATCCGACCACCTTTTCCTCTCGCTCACCACTCGGCTGCCAACCACAAACGGTTTCCGCCTCACCTTCCAGGTCGCCCACTCGCTATCTGCCCAACGCATCGATCCGGTGGCTCAAACAGGCAGAACCTTCCCACGTTGCGATCTTCCCCTGCGCCGGCACCAAGGCGCTGATCACCGCATTGCTCGGCCTATGCAGCGCTCCATCCTTCAGCCGGAGTCGGCCGGCCCCGGTGTGCCGCGCGCGCTACTCTTCGTATCCCCAGCAGCCCCTTCGCCCACTTCCTCGCCAAAATCCGCAGCGCCACCGCTCAGCGCCCGCCCCCGCACACGCCTGGTCAGCGGTGCGGCGCGCTCGTCCAGACCAGCTTCGGCACCATCGCCCGCATCGGCATTTCCCTCATGTCCGCCCAGCGCCTCCTCGGAAGGCGTTCCTCCCTGCGTCGGCGCCTCCTGCGCTTGCCGCCGCTCACTTTCGGCCAGCCGCGCGGCGATCTCGTCGAGGCACGCACTGGCGCGGTCGACTGCATCCGCGTCGCCATTTTCATTCGCCTCGCCGTGCTCGCCGCGATAGGCCAGCACCTCCGCCCGATGCGCCGCATAGAGCCGCATCGCACAGACGAAGGGAAAGCTCCGGGTCGTGCGGACATATTTGAGCTGCCCGGTCGCCCCGTCCGTGATCGTCTCGACGCGCTCGGTGCCTTCGATCCCCTGCCGCATCAGCGCCATTTCCAGCTCGGACCAGCCGATCTCCAGCGCTTCTCCCCAGGCCCGCGCGAACTCGGGGTCCCGGTGCTTGAGTTGATAAGCGGCGGGAAGCGACATCTGCGCCCGGGCAGCTGACGCGCGCACATTGGCCGTCTGGCTCAACGCGGCAAGGAAGATCTCCCGCCGCCGCGCCGTCCACCGGTGGTAACGGCGCATGCGCAAAGGGGCCGAGCCGGCGGTATCCGCCGGCGGAGTCTTGGATGCCATGTCCGATGTTCCCGTGGAGAGCGCGCCCGCTCGGCGCCGCGCTGTCGAGTCAATGATCGACGATGAGGGGTATGTGCCAGATCAGCGTTTCGATGTCAATATTATTTTACCAAATAGGTTATTTAGTTGTTGCGCCACGGGATCGGGCGGCACCGCGCTCCCGCGCCGGCAGGAGCCCAGGCAGTCGCGCACGCTGCTGCCTGATCGCCGACCTTCGCCACCCCGCAGCCCCGGTCCACTGCTAAGCCACCATGCTCCCCGCCGGAGCTTGCGTACGCCGGTAACGGAAATACCAGACCTCATGGCCCTGCTTGCGCGCTTTTGCTTCATAGCGCGTCTCGGGCCAGCCACCGGGCCGCGTCAGGAAATCGCGTGGCGTCTCGCACAGCCATTCGAAATCCGCACGCTCCCGCATGACCATCAGCGCCCAGCGCAGATAGACCGGGTGGTCCGTGCCGAAGCGGAACTCGCCGCCGGGCCGCAGCTTCGCCGCGATCATATCCACCGGTCCCTTGTTCATCATGCGCCGCTTGGCGTGCCGTGCCTTGGGCCAGGGGTCCGGATGGAGCAGATAGACGAAGCTCAGCGCCCCGTCCGGTACGCGCGCCAGCACCTCCAGCGCATTGCCCATGTGCAGCCGCACATTGGCGAGGCGCCGGTCGCGCACATGCCCCAGCGCACCGACCACGCCGTTGAGGAACGGTTCGCAGCCGATAAAGCCATGATCGGGCAGCATGTCGGCCCGTTCCGCCAGATGTTCGCCCGCGCCGAAGCCGATCTCGAAATGCAGCGGTCGCGCGTGCCCCTCGGCATCGCCGAACAGCGTTTCCGCCGTCACCGGCCCCTCGTCCGGCACACGGATCGCCGGCAGCAGGGTCTCGACGAGCGCCTGCTGCCCCTGGCGCAGCTTGTGGCCGGATTGGCGGCCATAAAGGCGGTTGAGCGTGGTGGGATCGCCCGATTTGAAAGCAGTCATGCGCGCTCGCCTAGAGCATTTCACCGCGCGATGGAAATAGCCATCGGGCTGAACGCGCGCGCCTTTTGCACGAGGTATGCGGTGCGAGCCGGCCGCTCGCTCCGCCCAACTCCGCCACCAAGATTACCGCTGAAGGGGGAGGTGCCGCGGTGGTAGGCACATAAAGGTGGTTCGATCAGCAGCCGTCATTCGGAGAGTGTCAGGCCACCAGCGCGGGAGACCTCTCGCCGCTCCGCCAGCTGCGCCGGCCGGCATGGGTGCGTTCGGCACGCCAACGGCCGCGTCACGGCCGGCAGGGCCTCCCCTCATATTCCGTGCGGTGGTTCACATAAGCCGTGCCGTTCCAGCGCACCACCGGGAAGCAGAAGCCCGGCCCGCCCACCGAAATGTCCGGCCAGCCACCCACACCCTTGGTCGAGAGAAATTCGGGAATGCCGATCTGGTTGTAGAGCAGCTTCCAGCGTCCATCCGCCTGCTGGCTTACCAGCCAGAAGGCCTGGCCGGTCATGCCGTAGCAGGAGGTCGTGCCCTCGGTCACCACTGCTTCCGGGCGGCCATCGCCATTCAGGTCTTCCATGGGCCCGATCGTGCCCGGCTCATAGTAAGATCCGGTGCTCGGATCATAGCAGCCGCTCTCCCACCGGCCGCGGATCTGCTTGAAGCCGGCGGCGCGGAAAATGGCCGCATCGCGCGCTGCACCGCTCTGCGCTTCTCCAGCGGCGGGCGGAGACGCCGCGGCAGCTTCCGGAGCGGTAGGCGCCGCTTTGCCTGCCGCAACGCCGGCCGCCGGCGCGGCGTTGCCAGGAGCCGCAGGGGGTACGGGAGCGCTCGCCCTCCGTGGCACATAGCTCTGCCCGTCATAGATCATGGTCTGCATCTTGCCGCCGCCGGTCACATTGAGCACAAACCAGCCATTGGTCATGGTGCCGACCGCCTGCATGCTGCCCGGGCCTTCCAGGATGCGCCGCCAGGTGCCCCGCGTATCCTGCGTCGCAATGGCATACCAGCGCGCGTCTCCCTGATAGCAGGCGCCGGAATCGATGAAGACCGCTTCCTTGCGGCCATCCCCGTTCATATCGACGAAGGTGATGCGCGGGCTTGCCGCCTTGCCGCAGCGATTGGTCGGGTTGCGGCCATCGGCGCTGATCGGGAAGCCGCCTGCCGCGTAGAGCTGGCGTGCCTGCTCGCGGGTCATGCCCGCTGGCTGCGCCCAGGCCGGAACGCCGGAAAGGAAGAGAGCGGCAAGCGCCCCGAAGCCGATCGTCACACGTCGCATAGCCGCCCCTTCAACCTATCTATGGAGACAGTTTGACGGAATTCGCCCATCCCTTCAAGTCGGGATGACTGTGCGGCTCCTAAAAAGCGAAAGGCGCCGGTGCAATTCGCCCGGCGCCTCTGCGATAGTCGTCCGTGGAAGCGAGGGTCAGCCCAGCGCCGCCTTCAGGTCCTCGACCAGATCGGTGCGTTCCCAGGGGAAGAAATCGCCCTCGGGTTTGCGGCCGAAATGTCCATAAGCCGCCGTTTTGCGGTAGATCGGCTTGTTGAGGCCCAGATGCGTGCGGATGCCGCGCGGCGTCAGGCCGCCTAACTTCTCGATCTTGCCGATCGCTTCCTCGATCTTGTCGTCGCCTACTGTGCCCGTGCCGTGCGTGTCGACATAGAGCGAGAGCGGCTTGGACACGCCGATGGCATAAGCGAGTTGGATGGTGCAGCGCTTAGCGAGGCCCGCCGCCACGATGTTCTTGGCGAGATAGCGGGTGATGTAGGCCGCCGAGCGGTCCACCTTGGTCGGGTCCTTGCCGCTGAACGCACCGCCGCCATGGGGCGCGGCGCCGCCATAGGTGTCGACGATGATCTTGCGACCGGTGAGGCCCGCATCGCCGTCCGGCCCGCCGATCTCGAAGCTGCCGGTCGGGTTGATGTGATATTCGGTCTCGTCGGAGAGCAAAGCGGCCGGCAGCACGTCAGCGACCACCTTCTGTACATAGGCCTTGAGCTCGGCTTCCTTCTCGCCCTCGTCATAGCCCTTGGCGTGCTGGGTCGAGACGACGATGGCGGTCGCGGCGACCGGCTTGCCGTTCTCGAAACGCAGCGTCACCTGGCTCTTGGTGTCGGGCTCCAGGAAGGGCGCCACGCCCGAGTGGCGGTCGGCAGCCATGCGCTCCAGGATCTTGTGCGAATAGTCGAGCGTCGCGGGCATGAGGTCGGGCGTCTCGTCGCAGGCGAAGCCGAACATGATGCCCTGGTCGCCCGCGCCTTCATCCTTGTTGCCGCTGGCGTCCACGCCCTGCGCGATGTGCGCGCTCTGCCCGTGCAGATTGTTCTCGAAGCGCAGTGTCTCCCAGTGGAAGCCCTCCTGCTCGTAGCCGATCTCCTTGACGGTCTGGCGCACCGTCCTCTCGATCTCGTCGAGCGCACCCGGCGCCCACTGGCCATTCTCATACACGCCCTTGCAGCGGATTTCGCCGGCCAGCACCACCAGCTGAGTGGTGGTCAGCGTCTCGCATGCCACGCGCGCCTCCGGGTCCTTGCTCAGGAACAGGTCGACGATGGAATCGCTGATCTGGTCCGAGACCTTGTCCGGATGTCCTTCGGACACGCTTTCGGACGTGAAAAGATAACTGGCGCGCATGATCTGACGGGACCTTTCTTCTAGCGGCTCTGCCTGGCCGCAATTCATATAAAGAAATGTTTATGTGGATGCCATTAGCGGCTGCGCCGACCAATGGCAACGGCGCTCCCCAGGATGACCAGCGCAAGCTCCACCGGGAGCGCATTGCCGAGGCGCGAAAACAGCGTGGGCGCGGCGGCGCGCGGCAGGCGCGCATGGATCGCCCCTTGTTCGCCCAGGCCGATGGCGTCGCGCATCCGCCCGGTTGCATCCACCAGCGCCGAAATGCCCGTGGGCGTCGAACGGAGAACGGGAAGCCCCTCCTCGATGGCGCGCAGCCGCGCCTGCGCCAGATGCTGCGGCGGCCCCCAACTGCCGAACCAGGCGTCGTTGGAGGGGTTGAACAGGAAGTCGGGCCGCTGCCCTGCTTCCACCACCTGGCCGGAGAAGGTGATCTCGTAGCAGATCTGCACGCCCATACGCAGCACCGCCCGCGCACCCGCCTCCGCCCCCGGCAACGTCAATGTCTTCGGGCCAGGCCCGGGCCAGAAATCGACATCCCCCGGCACCAGCCGCGAGAGGCCGATGGCCGTCAGCAGCGGCCGCATCGGCAGATATTCGCCATAGGGCACCAGATGCGCCTTGTCGTAGCGGTTCAGCAGCCGGCCCTGCGCATCCATCACCCACAGGCTGTTGTTGGCGCCTTCGAGGCGCCGCGTGTCGATTCTTTGCTCGTCCTGCGCGTAATGGAATTTGTCGCCGCCCAGCATCAGCAGGTCGTCCGGACCCAGCAGCGTGGCGATCCGCGCACGCCAGACCGGCTCCATGTCGAGAATGGCCGGCACCGCCGCTTCGGGCCAGAAAATGAGGCGCGGCTCCGCGCGGGCCGGGCCGGTGAGGAGCGCGAGCCGGCGAAAATTCAGCTCCTCCAGCGCGGAATCATATTTCTCGTTCTGGTTGATGTTGGGTTGCACGATGGTGATTGCAGCGCCGGCCTGTTCTTCCTGCCCGTGCAGGTGCGTGCGCCAGAGGCCGAGCAGCCCCGCCAGCACAATCCCGCCCAGCACCAGCCCCGCCGCCCGCCATTGCCGATACGCCGTCCACCACAGGGCGCCGCCCGCCAGCATGGCCACCAGCCCCAGCCCATAGGTACCGATGATGGTCGCGATCTGGTCCACGCCCGTGCCCAGCCAGATCGCTCCGAGCGGGTTCCAGGCAAAGCCGGTGAACAGCGTTGCGCGCAGATATTCGCTCAGCACCCAGCAGCAGGCGAGGATCGTTGCGAAGAGGCGGGGCTGGCCGCGCCCCAGCACCCAGCCGGCCAGCGCGCCCACCGCCGGATAAAGCGCCAGATAGACGGACAGGATGACCACCGCCGGATACCCCAGCGCCTGCGGCATCGATTGCTGGAACGTGAAGGCATGGGCGATCCAGTTGAGACCGATGGTGAACTGACCCAGGCCGAAGAGATAGCCGATCGCTGCGGCGGCCTTGTAGCTGCGGGCCTGCCAGAGCAGGTGGATAAACAGGGCGAGGCAGGCCAGCGTCACCGGCCACAGCCCCAGCGGCGCGAAACCGGTGGCGGAAATCGCACCGGCAAGCAGCGCGAGCAACCTCGGCCGCCGGGCCGCGAGCATCGCCGCGCGGGCGGACAAGCCCGTCATGAGCCGAGGATCATATCCATGGTCGCACCGCTGCATTTGTCGCTGTCCCCCGGCCCCGTAAACGCACCGGCCATCAGCACGCCGCCCACCACCAGCACCACGAAGGCGATGCTGATCGCGGTCAGGTAACGCTCCAGATAGACCTTGATCGGCGCGCCGAACTTCCAGAACAGCGCGCCCACCAGCACGAACTGGAGGCCGCGCGAGAGCGTACTCGCCCAGATGAAGGTGAACAGCGGCAGCCCGATGAAGCCCGCCGTAATAGTGATGAGCTTGAAGGGGATGGGCGTCGCGCCCTTGATGAGGATGATCTCCGCGCCATAATCGCGCAGATAGCAGGCCGCCTTGGGGAAGCTCTGCGTCAGGTGCAGCCAGTCGAGCAGCGTCGCGCCCACGGTGGCGAAGAGATAATGACCGATCGCATAGCCGAGGAGGCCGCCCAGCACCGAGGCGATGGTGCAGCTAATCCCATAGCGCAGCGCCTTCTCCGGCCGGGCGAGGCACATCAGGCCCAGCAGCGGATGCGGCGGAATGGGGAAGAAACTCGATTCGAGGAAAGAGAAGAAGATGAGCCACCATTCCGCATGGCGGTGCGCGGCCTTGGCCAGCGTCCAGTCATAGAGGCGTTTCAGCATCGCGGGCGGGGCATAGCGGGCTTTTCACAACCGCGCCAGCGCCCGCGCGTGCCTCCGTCGGACCGACCGCAGAGAGCTGATCCGCCATATCATCGACCGGACGACAGGCGCGCTGGCGCCTCCCGGTCAGCCTCTGCCTCCCGGATGCGCGGCAAGCGCGGCTCGCCATACGAGCATTGCCCTGCCGCTGCCCCCCCATGCGCGTCCGCATTGCGGCCGGCCTCGGCAAGCTGCTAGCCCATCGGCACGAACAAGCGGGGAGAGACGGATGACGGGCACGGACGGCATGAGCGAGGCGGATTTCGTCATCATCGGCGCAGGCAGTGCCGGCTGCGTACTCGCCAACCGACTGAGCGCCGATCCGGCCAACCGGGTCGTTCTGCTCGAAGCCGGCGGCGAGTGCCGCCATCCTCTCATCGACATGCCGCTCACCTGGATGCAGGCCGCCGCCAGCAAGCGCTTCATCTGGGGCAATGAGAGCGCGCCCGATCCCGAACGGCTCGGCCGCACCGAGCCCATTCCGCGTGGCAAGGTGCTGGGCGGCTCCTCCTCCATCAATGGCACCATGTATGTGCGCGGCGCGGCGGCGGATTATGACGGCTGGGCCGCGTCCGGCCTCACCGGTTGGGGCCATGCCGAGGTGCTGCCCTATTTCAAGCGCTCGGAGCATCACTGGCGCGGTGCCAGCGTCGATCATGGCGGCGATGGCCCCCTGCACATCTCGCCCATGGCAAAGGATCCGGTGCTCTTCCCCGCCTTCCTCGAAACCGCGCGGGGCCTCGGCTACGGCGTCACCGAGGATTTCAACGTCGCCCGGCCCGAGGGCTTCGGCATGCCGGATTGCACCATTCGCCGGGGCCGCCGCCACAGCACCGTGCGCGCCTTCATCGATCCGGTGAAGCACCGCCCCAACTTGCGCATCGAGACCCACGCGCTGGTCACGCGCATTCTCGTCGAAGAAGGGCGTGCCGTCGGGGTGGAATACCGGCAGGGCGGCACGCTCCGCCAGATCCGCGCGCGCCGCGAGGTCATCCTGAGCGCTGGAGCCATCAATTCGCCGCAGATCCTTATGCTCTCTGGCATCGGCCCGGCTGCGCATCTGCGCGCGATGGGCATTGACCCTCTACTCGATCTGCCCGGTGTGGGTGCCAATCTCCAGGACCACCCGATTGCCTTGAGCTTCTGGGCCGCTTCGCAGCCCGTGACGTTCGACCGCCACACCCGGCTCGACAAGCTCGCCCTCGCTTTCCTGCGCTGGCAGCTCAGCGGCACCGGCACGATGAGCCAGAGCCCCATGTCGATTCAGGGCTTCCTGCGCTCCAGCCCCGCGCAGGACAGGCCGGACTGGCAGTTCCAGATCGTCCATTCGAGCTATGCCGCGCGGCCCTGGTTCCCCGGCTGGCGCAAGCCCGCCGGCCATCAGTTCTCGCTGGGCGTGCTGCTCCTCGATCCGGAGAGCCGGGGCAGCATCACGCTCGCCTCGCCCGATCCGGCGGCGCTGCCGAAAATCCAGCTCAATTTCCTCAGCGCGGCGGGCGATGTCGCGCGCCTGCGCGAGGCGGTGCGCTTCATGCGCCGTTTCATGACCGCCGCACCCGCCAGCGATCTGGTCGGCGCCGAGCTGGCGCCGGGCGGCGACCCGGCCGAGCGGGACAGCGATGCTGCGATCGACGGGTGGAACCGCGCCAGTGTGATGAGCGGTGGCCACGCCGCCTGCACCTGCGCCATGGGCACGGACGCGCGCGCCGTGGTGGACGCCCAGCTCCGCCTGCGCGGCATCGCCGGCCTGCGTATCGCCGACGCTTCGGTCATGCCCAACATCATCCGGGGCAACACCAATGCGCCCGTCATCATGATCGCCGAGAAGGCCGCCGACATGATCCTGGGGCGCCCCGCCCCGGCCTGACCGCGCGCCGCGGCCTGCGGTTCGATCCACGGTCGCAAAGGCGGTGCCGGCCAGTACCGTATCCGCCTCAGCTCTGTGGCACCGGTCTCGCTGGCGCCCCACGAAAAAGGGCGGCACCCCACGGCGCCGCCCTTCCATTTTCCCGAGGGAACGAGCGCTTAGAAGCGCACGCCCAGGCCGCCGACGACCTGATGGCGCTCCACGTCCTGCTCATAGTTGGTGTAGCGATACTCGGCCTTCAGGAAGAGGTTGCCGCCGAGCTTGTACTCAAGGCCGCCACCGACGCGGAAGCCGTCGCCATTGCGGCGAAAGGTGGGCGTGTTGACGCGGCCATTGGCATAGCCGGCCTTGGCATAAGCGAGCATCTGCGGGCCCACCGGCACGCCGATGCGGGTGCCGACATACAGGTCGCGTGCCGCATCGACCGCGCCGCGCGAGGCGGTCGAGTCCGCGATTTCGCCTTCAACGCCGATCACGGCGCCGCCGGCCTGCAGATCATAGCCCAGGCCCAGGCCATAAAGCAGGCCGTCCGGCGTGCCGAGGCCGTTGCTGTTGGTCTTGACGGCATCATAGCCGGCCAGAGCTTCGGCGCGGAAACCGGAGAAATTGCTGTCCTGCGCAAAAGCCGGAGCGGCCAGGGCGATGGAGGCGACAGCCGTCGCTGCGAAAATCACAGTCTTCATAAAGGTCCTCATATGATATTATTGCACGCCTCCCCCGTTCTGGAGAGGCATGATCTCTTCCCCGGAAGAGCGGCTATGTCGTTTCTCTTGCGAGATGCATGGCCTCACTCCCGATTTTCATCGGAAATGATATCTTCCATTGTGAGCTGCCCATGTTTGGGCGGCAGGCCCTATATGGAATGGTAGCCTGTCTGTTCAATGAATGATTTTTTCTTGGGCTCAGGTGATGCGTTCGGGTGACACTCCTTGAAGAAGGTTCTCCCCCGCCCGTGTCGCGGCCGCGCTGGACGGCGGGCGGAGCGGGGGCTACGGAACGCGCGATGATCGATCCGCTGCTGTCCTCGGCGCTGCTGGCGCTTCTCGCGGGTGTGCTGGGAGGGGCCATGAACGCGCTGGCCGGCGGCGGCACCTTCGCGACGCTGCCGGCGCTCATCGCGCTCGGCCTGCCTGCCAATCTCGCCAATTCGACCTCCAACGTCGCGCTGCTGCCCGGCGCGGCGGCGAGCGCCTGGACCTTCCGGGACGAGCTGGGCCCGATCGGCGGCGTCGACTGGCGCGTGCTGGCGCTCATCACATTCCTCGCCGGCCTCGTCGGCAGCCTGCTGCTGGTGCTCACGCCGAGCGCGATGTTCGACATCCTGATTCCCTGGCTGCTGCTCCTCGCCTTTCTGGTCATGGCCTTCGGCAAGCGCGCGACGGCTTGGCTGCATGCGCGCGTCTCCATCGGCACCCGCACGCTGATGGGCGCGCAGGGCGTGCTCGGCATCTATGGCGGCTATTTCGGCGGCGGCGTGGGGCTGATGACCACGGCCACCTATGGCCTGCTTGCCAATATCGATCCGCGCGGCGTGTTCGCCATCCGCACGATGATGCTCGCCGCTGCCAATCTCGCCGCCGCCATCGTCTTCACCACCTTTGCCATGGTGCGCTGGGCGGAAGGCGCGCCGATGCTGGTCGGCGCGATCATCGGCGGCTGGCTGGGCGCGCATCTCGGCAAGCGACTTCCCGCCGGCGCGGTCCGCGCCTGGACGCTGCTGGTGACAGGCGGCACGACGCTGGTCTTCTTCATCCGGGCCTATTCCTGAGGTCATCGGCCGGAGCCGTCCGCCACCCGTCATGTTCCCCGAGCCCGCCGAGCGGTGGACATCCCCTTCCTTCTTCCTCCCCTCATCGGCAACGGTCGCAAGCCCGCATCCCGTCAAATGCGCGTCTGGGGGTTGGCGCCGTCGCCCCCACGGGTGTAACGCCAGTGGACAGAGTCATCAGGAAGGAGAGGAAGCGCATGGCGGCCGACCCGTCCCCATTGCCGTCCACGCCCGATCGGCCGGCCGAGGCCCCATCCGCGCCGGTGCCGGACAGGGTGCACCGCCATCGGCTCTCCACGCGGCTGTGGCACTGGACCAGCGTGCTGTGCGTCTATGTGCTGTTCACCAGCGGCCTCGGCATCTTCAACGCCCATCCGCGCCTCTATTGGGGCCACTATGGCGCCAATGCCGATCACGCCTGGCTGGAGCGCGCCCCGTTCGGCAGCCTGTGGACCCTGCCGGCGCATTATGATCTCGCCTTATCGCGCCGCTGGCATCTCGCCTTCGCGCTGATCCTCGCCTTCGCGCTGCTCGCCTACCTGCTCTGGAGCCTGTTCAACCGGCATATCGCGCGCGACCTCGCCTTCCGTCGAAGCGATCTGCGCCCGGCCGCAATCTGGCGCGAGATCAAGGATCATGCGCGGCTGCGCTTCCCCGGCGGCGCGGCGGCGCTCCGCTACAATGTGCTCCAGAAGGCGAGCTACATCGGCGTGATCTTCATCCTGCTGCCGCTGCTCATCTTCACCGGCCTCACCATGTCGCCGGGCATGGACGCCGCCTGGCCCTGGCTTGTCGATCTGTTCGGCGGCCGCCAGTCGGCCCGGTCGATCCACTTTCTGTGTGCCTGGGCGCTCGTGCTCTTCATGGCGGTGCATCTCCTCATGGTGCTGCTCGCCGGCCCGCTCAACCTGCTGGGCGCGATGCTGTCCGGCTGGTATCGCGTGCCGCGCGAGCGCGCCTCCGCGCCGGATCCTCGGCCATGAGCGGCATCTTCACCCGCCGCATGCTGCTGACCGGCATGACCGCCGGCGCCGCGAGCCTGCTCGCCGGCTGCGACACGCTCGCCCGCAACGCGGAATTCCGCAAAGCGCTCTTCTCGGCCGAGAACATGCACAAATGGCTGCAACGCGCGCTCCAGAACCGCACCGCGCTGGCCCGCGAATACCGCCCGGAAGACCGCTCACCCACTTTTCGCGGCAATGGCACGCTCAACCCCAACACGGCCGAATACAAGGCCCTGTGGCGGGAGAACTTCACCAACTGGCGCTTCAAGATCGATGGGCTGGTCGAGCGCCCGCTCTCGCTGGGGCTGGCACAGCTCCACACCATGCCCAACCGCATCCAGACCACTCGCCACGATTGCGTGGAAGGCTGGAGCGCCATCGGCACCTGGCGCGGCGTGCCGCTGGCCTTGTTGCTGGAGGCCGCGCGCATCTCCACCCGCGCGCGCTACATCGTCTTCCACTGCATGGACGATATGGGCGGCGGCAACGCTTATTATGAGAGCATCGACATGGTCGACGCGCTGCATCCCCAGACCATTCTGGCCTTCGCCCTCAACGATAAGCCATTGAGCGTGCGCAACGGCGCGCCGCTGCGGCTGCGGGTCGAGCGGCATCTGGGCTACAAGCACGCCAAATATATCCACCATGTCGAGGTCGTCGCGGATCTGCGCGGCGTACGCGGCGGCAAGGGCGGCTTCTGGGAGGATGTGGCCGGCTATGAATGGTACGCCGGGATATAGGGGCTGGCCGGGCGCGCCGAACGACGCTAGGTCCGGCCGGTCGACAGGGAACAAGGGCACACAATGAAAATCCTGACGCGTTTGCTGAACAGCGTTGTCCGCCGCGGAACGCTCACCATCCGCTATGCCGACGATGTGGTGGAGACGGTGGGAAGTCCCTCACCGGACTTCCCGGACGTGGCCATTCGCTTCACGGACAAGGGCGCGCCGCGCGCCATCCTGGCCGATGCCGCGCTGGGCGCGGGCGAGACGTTCATGGACGGCCGGCTCGTCATCGAACAGGGCAGTGTCTGGGATCTCCTGATGCTCGTCACCGGCAACAGCCCGCTGGAAAGCGAGAAGGCACTGGAATCCCCAGGGCTGATGCGGCGCGCGGCCGAGCGCGTGATCCACTGGCGCGACGGCTATAACCGGCGCAGCCGCTCACGCGCCAATGTCGCGCATCATTACGACCTGTCGGACGATCTCTACGATCTCTTCCTGGACGTGGACCGGCAATATAGCTGCGCCTATTTCACCGACCCCGAAACCGTGAGCCTGGAGCAGGCGCAGCGCGACAAGAAGGCGCATATCGCCGCCAAGCTGGCGCTCGCTCCGGGCCAGCGCGTGCTCGACATCGGCTGCGGCTGGGGCGGCATGGCGCTCTATCTCAATCGCGTGGCGGATGTGGACGTGCTCGGCGTCACGCTTTCCGAAGAGCAGCTCAAGGTGGCGCGGCGGCGCGCGCAGGAGGCCGGGGTCGCCGACCGGGTCAAGTTCGAGCTGCTCGATTATCGCGATGCGCAGGGGCCGTTCGACCGCATCGTCTCGGTCGGCATGTTCGAGCATGTCGGCGCGCATCACTATCGCGAGTTCTTCCGCACCTGCCACAATCTGCTGACGCCCGATGGCGTGATGCTGCTGCACACCATTGGCCGGCTGGACGGGCCCTCCTATACCGATGCCTTCACGCGTAAATATATCTTCCCCGGCGGCTATGCCCCCGCGCTTTCCGAGATCATGCAGGGGAGCGAGCCCAACAAGCTTATGCTCACCGACGTGGAGGTGCTGCGCGTCCATTATTTCCACACGCTGCGCCACTGGTACGAGCGGGCGACGCAGGCGAAGGACAAGATCGTCGCGCTTTACGACGAGCGCTTCTACCGCATGTGGACTTTCTATCTGGCGGCGGCGGCATCGGGCTTCCGCTATGGCAGCCAGGCCAATTACCAGCTCCAATATGTGCGCGACCGCATGACGCTGCCGCTCACCCGCGACTATATGGCGCAGGCGGAGGCCCGCTACCGCGCAATGGGCTGAGCGCCCGGCTCAGCAGCAGTCCGGCGCGGGATTGGCCCAGGCAGCGGCGATCATGCGTTCGAGCACGGCCATGTCGATATCGGCGAGCTTGTTCACATAGAGGCAGCCCGCGCCCGTGCCGCTGGTCCGGTGCTTGCCGAGGCGGGCGAGCAGCGCCGCCTGATCGGGAAAGCCGTTGAGGATGTAGAAAACCAGGTGCCCGCTGCGCGGCGAGAAGCCGATGCGGCAGACGGCGCCCTCGCGGCCGCTTTCGTAGCGATAATGATGGGTGCCGAAGCCGATGATCGAGGGGCCCCACATCACTGCCGGGGTGCCGCTCAGCCGCTCCATCAGGGGGACGAGGGCCTGTGCGTCGGCGCGGCGGACGGGATTTGGCAGCGCGGCGATGAAGTCCGCGACGCTGGTGGCGGTGGGCTTGGTTTTCGCGTCCGCCATGGCATGTTCCTCATCTGTGTCCCTGCCGCGCTGAAGATAGCCGATCCCGTGGTCTGGCGATAGCGCGCCGGGCGATATGGTTGCACTGGAGCGCCCCTCCTGATAGGCGCGCGCCCGTCCCTATCCAGTCAACAGGATCTGCCCATGTCCGAGTCCATCAAGCGCGTCGTCCTTGCCTATTCCGGCGGTCTCGACACCAGCGTGATCCTGAAATGGCTCCAGACCAACTATGGCTGCGAAGTCGTGACCTTCACCGCCGACCTCGGTCAGGGCGAGGAGCTGGAGCCCGCGCGCCAGAAGGCGAAGCTCGCCGGCGTCAGGGACGAGCATATCTTCATCGACGATCTGCGCGAGGAATTCGTGCGGGATTACGTCTTCCCCATGATGCGCGCCAATGCGCTCTACGAGGGGCTTTATCTGCTCGGCACGTCCATCGCCCGGCCGCTCATCGCCAAGCGGCAGATCGAGATCGCCAGGATGGTGGGCGCTGACGCCGTGGCCCATGGCGCGACCGGCAAGGGCAATGACCAGGTGCGCTTTGAGCTCAGCTATTACGCGCTCCAGCCGGACATCAAGGTGATCGCCCCCTGGCGCGAGTGGGATCTTACCAGCCGCACCAAGCTCATCGAGTTCGCCGAGGCGCACCAGATTCCCGTCGCCAAGGACAAGCGCGGCGAGGCACCCTTCTCCACCGATGCGAACATGCTGCACACCTCTTCCGAGGGGAAGGTGCTGGAGGATCCGTGGGAGGAAGTGCCCGATTACGTCTATTCGCGCACCGTCAATCCCGAGGATGCGCCGGACGAGCCGGAATATATCACCATCGATTTCGAGCGCGGCGACGGCGTGGCGCTGAATGGCATGGCGATGAGCCCCGCGACGCTGCTGGTCGCCCTCAACGACCTCGGCCGCAAGCATGGCATCGGCCGGCTCGATCTGGTCGAAAACCGCTTCGTGGGCATGAAGTCGCGCGGCATGTACGAGACACCGGGCGGCACCATCTATTATCAGGCGCATCGCGGCATCGAGCAGTTGACGCTTGATCGGGGCGCGGCCCATCTCAAGGACGAGCTGATGCCCCGCTATGCGGAGCTCATCTACAACGGCTTCTGGTTCGCTCCGGAGCGCGAGATGCTTCAGGCCGCCATCGACTACAGCCAGGAGAAAGTGACCGGCACCGTCCGCCTCAAGCTCTACAAGGGCAATTGCATTGTGGTCGGCCGCAAGTCACCGCACTCGCTCTACAGCGAAAAGGTGGTGACCTTCGAGGACGATGCCGGCGCCTACGATCAGCGTGACGCGGCCGGCTTCATCAAATTGAACGCGCTGCGGCTGCGGCTCCTCGGCCGGCGGGATCGCTGATCGCGCCGGGCGGGGGCGCGCCACCCCACGCCCGGATTAGCGCGAGCCGATCGCGCCCACGACCCAGATCAAGGTGAGGCACGCGATCGCCAGGAAAAGCGACGTGGCCAGCACATAGCGCACGATATGCGGGGTTGAGCCCGCGCGGGCGCTTTCGGCATCCTTGTGGATCTCTTCCATCCTCGGTTCCTTTCAGCGACTCAACGCCGGAAAGATCAGGCCGTTCCAATCGAGCCCGCCGCGTGGCTTACCTGAACGCGCCCTCGCGCAGGTTGATGCCGTGTTCGAGCCAAGCCTTGAGCGCGCAGGCCATGTGCGACCAGCCGAAGCAGTTGCCGTAGGAGCCGGCGAGGCCCGCCGGCGTCTCCCGCCAGCCGCGCTCGCTGATCGAGACGAGCGTGCGTGCGCCGCCGTCGACCGGCTCGAATGTCATTGTGACTTCGGTGTCGTAAGGCGGGCCTTCCGCCGGCTCCTCATGCGCGGCCCAGCGCAGCACGATCTTCTCGTCGGGCACCACTGTCACGACATGGACGGGGAAGGCGCCGGGAAAATCGTGAAAATCCCAGGTGACGACCGCGCCGGTCTCCAGCCGCCCGCGGGCGCCGCCGGTTGTGAAATAGGCCGAGAGGCGGGCCGGATCGGCCACGGCCTCGAAGACCTCGTGAACCGGGCGGGCAATGTGGATCGAGACAGTGAAGCTGAGGTCCATGGCGTGGCCTTTCCGCTTGAGTGCCCACTCATTATGTTATAAAAACATAACATGTCAATCAGCGATGCACATGACCGGGTCTTCAAGGCGCTGTCCTCGTCCGTCCGCCGGCAGATTCTCGACGATCTGCGCGATCAGCCGCTCACGACCGGCACGTTGTGCGCCCATTTCCCGGAGCTCGACCGCTGCACGGTGATGCAGCATCTCAAGGTGCTGGAGGCGGCGGACCTGGTGACAGTCGTGCGGCGCGGACGCGAGCGCTGGAATTACCTCAATCCACTGCCGATCCACGCGATCCACGAACGCTGGATCGGCCCCCATGCCGCCCACGCGGTCGCCCTGCTCGCCCGCCTCAAGGCCGATGTAGAGGGCTAGGCAATCTCATCCGTTCCCCGAAACCGGATCTCGCCCCGACCACTCACCTTTATGGGAATGGCCATTGGACCCGCTAAGACGACCCAAATCGAGCGATATCGCGGGCATGAGGGCCGTCGGCTCAATCGACAAGGACCGCGCACCGTGCGGCCCATCCGCCGCCGCACCAGCGCCATTCGCGCGAGAGGCCTCGCCGTCAGGTGCGCCAGCGCGAGGGTGTCACGCCCGGCACATCACGATAGGTGCCTTGCACCGCGAGCATCCAGCCGGGATATTCCGGCGCCAGCTTGCTCACTGTATCGAGCGTCGCCAGTTCCTTCTCGGTGAGGTCGATAGCGCAGGCCGCCATGTTGTCGGTAAGCTGGTCGAGCCGCCGCACACCCACGATGACGCTGGTCACGACCGGCTGGTGCAGCAGCCAGGCAATGGCGATCTGGGCGATGGTGGCGTCGCGTGCCTCAGCCATCGGCTTCATCGCCGCGATGACGGCCTGCGCCCGCTGCGGATCGACCGGCGGGAAGGCCGAGCTGGCGCGCCGCCCCTCGCCCGCGCCGTCCTCGTCATATTTGCCGGAGAGCAGACCACCGGCGAGCGGGCTCCAGACCATGAGGCCCACTTCCTCAGAGCGCAGCATGGGCACGATCTCCCGCTCCAGGTCGCGCCCGGCCACGGTATAATAGGCTTGCAGGCACTCGAAGCGCGTGAGGCCCCGCGTGGCCGCGATGCCATGGGCCTTCATCACCTGCCAGGCCGCCCAGTTGGAGGCGCCGACATAGCGCACCAACCCATCGCGCACGAGCCGGTCCAGCGCTTCCACCGTTTCCTCGACCGGCGCGACCGAATCCCAGCCATGCACCTGATAAAGATCGATATAGTCGGTTTGCAGCCGTTTGAGGCTGGCCTTGACCTGATCCATGATATGCTTGCGCGAGAGGCCCCGCGCATTGACGCCCGGCCCCATCGGGCTGAACACCTTGGTGGCGATGACCAGATCGTCGCGGGCAAGGCCCAGATTGCGGATGGCCTGGCCGAGCCGTTCCTCCGAACCGCCCTCGGCATAGCTGTTCGACGTATCGACGACATTGATGCCGGCCTCATGCGCCGCCTTCAAGATGGCGTCGGCGGTCGGCTGGTCGAGCTGGCCCATCATCTTCCAGCGCCCCTCGGTCGCGCCGAAGGTCATGGTGCCAAGGCAAAGCTCCGAGACGAGCAGGCCCGTGCGGCCCAGCTTGTTGTAACGCATGGAAGGACTCCCGCTGTGGTCAGCGGTGCAGCCCTACGCCGCATGCCTTGCCCGCTCAAGCCGGTAGGGCCGTGGACCGGGCCGTCCGCACCCTCAGCCCGTCAGAAGCTCTCTTCAGCGTACACGCGGCTCAGATCGCCCGCCCATGCGCCATTGTAGCGCTCAAGCAGGGACTCCGCCGGCGTGCGCCCGCGCGCAACCACCTCGTCCAGGGCTTGCAGATAGCCCGTCTCATTGTCGCCGGCGCCGTTGAGGCAGGCACGGGCCGTGAGGCCGGCCCGCGCGATGTCGAGCACCTGCCCGGCAATGGCGGCGAGCGTGCGGTCGCCATGGATCGGTGCCTGCAGGCCAAGGCGCGGCACGGCATTGCGCAGCGCCTCGCGCTCATCCATCGACCAGTGCTTGACGACATCCCAGGCGGCATCGAGCGCGGTATCGTCATAGAGCACGCCGACCCAGAAGGCAGGCAGCGCGCAGATGCGGCTCCATGGCCCGCCGTCCGCACCGCGCATCTCGAGGAAGCTCTTCATGCGCACTTCCGGGAAGGCGGTGGAGAGATGGTCCGCCCAGTCGCTCATGCGCGGCAGTTCGCCGGGCAGCGCCGGCAGTTTGCCGGCCAGGAAATCGCGGAAGCTCTGCCCGGCAGCGTCGATATATTTGCCGTCGCGGAACACGAAATACATCGGCACGTCGAGCGCATAATCGGCATAGCGCTCATAGCCGAAGCCGTCCTCGAAGACGAAGGGCAGCATGCCGGTGCGCGCCGGGTCCGTGTCCGACCAGATGTGGCTGCGATAGGAAAGATAGCCGTTGGGCTTGCCTTCGGTGAACGGCGAATTGGCAAAGAGCGCGGTGGCCAACGGCTGAAGCGCCAGGCTGACGCGGAACATCTTGGCCATGCGCGCTTCGGAGGCATAATCGAGATTGACCTGGATGGTGCAGGTCCGCAGCATCATATCGAGGCCCATGGTGCCCACGCGCGGCATGTGGCGCAACATGATCTCGTAGCGGCCCTTGGGCATGATCGGCAGCTCGGCGCGCATCTTGTCCGGCCACATGCCCAGCCCCAGGAAGCCGAGGCCCAGTTGCTCGCCGACGGCCTTCACTTGCGTCAGGTGCCGCCCCGTCTCGGCACAGGTCTCGTGCAGCGTCGCGAGCGGCGCGCCGGAGAGTTCGAGCTGGCCGGCCGGCTCCAGGCTGATGGTGCCGTCCGCCCCTGACAGTGCAATGACGGTATCCCCCTCAAGCACGGGCTCCCACCCATAGCTCTCAAGGCCGGCGAGCAGATCGCGAATGCCGCCGGCTTCGTCATAGCTCGGCGCGCGATGATCGGCAGTGCGATAGACGAACTTTTCGTGCTCGGTGCCGATGCGCCAGCGATCGCGCGGCTTCTCTCCGGCTTCGAACAGCGCCACGAGCTGGTCGCGGCGCTCGATGACCGGATCGTCCCCTTCCGATTGCGTGCGCGTGCTCATGCGTTCCTGCTTCTCCCGCTTGTGCGGCGGCCCATAGGGCCTTTGCCAGCCACAGGCAAATTCATTTCGTTTCGCAACTTTTTTGTGGTCAAGGCTGTTCAGCGCCAGTCGCCATTGCTTGCCATCCAGCAGGCGGTGGCGGCAATCGCAGCGGTTTCCGCGCGCAGAATACGGGGACCGAGCGAGATGGGGTGGGCATCCGGCAGGGCGCGGATAAGGGCGCGTTCCTGCATGGTGAAGCCGCCTTCGGGGCCCACCAGCAAGGCGGCGGGGCCAGGATGCGCGCCGAAAGCGCTGGCCATCGGCTCGCCGCCGGTTTCATCGGCAAAGAACAGCGCGCGCCCCGCGGGCCACTCCGCCAGCAGACGCGGCAGGGCCATGAGCGGCGCGAGATCGGGCAGTGCCGTGCGGCCGCATTGCTCGGCGGCCTCGATCAGATGCGCACGCAGGCGATCGGCATTGATCTTGTCGACGACCGCGCGGTCGGTCCCGACGGGGATGAGGCGGGCGACGCCCAGTTCGCACGCCTTCTCCGCGACCAGATCGATGCGGCCCTTCTTGATGGGCGCCGCGCAGAGCCAGAAATCGGGGACGCTTTCGAGCGGCCGGGTCTGCGCCACGCAACGCAGCACGAGGTCTCGCTTGCGCAGACTCTCGGCGCTGGCCGCCCATTCGCCGTGGCGCCCATCGAAGAGCAGCACGGTATCGCCCGCCTTCACGCGCATGACCGAGAGGAGATAGTGCGCCGCATTGCCCTCAACGGGCACAGCAACATCAGGGCCGAGCGCAGTCTCGACATGGAGGCGCGGGGCGCTGCGCGGGGGCCAGGCGGGAGTGGCGGGCATGACGTTCGCCTAGCCAAGCGCGCGGCGCGGCGCAACAATGGCGGCCTCGCGGTGCGGTGGCTCAGCCGGTCCGCAACGGCCCGTCCGCTGCCGCCATCTGCTGATGCTGGACAAGATGCCAGTCATGATGGCCCACCCGGCGATAGGTGGAGGTGCACCAGGCACTATAATCCTCGCCATCCTCGCGCCGGGCGAAGGCCTGATAAGCAACCACGATCAGCCCGTCCTGCGGGCGCGCGATCCGGCCGTGTGCCAGGTCGACCTGCGTCCAGCGGGGTGCGCGATCCATGGCCTGCCGGGCTTCGTCCCCTTCCATCACGAAAGGCGCCGCAGGCACGACCATCAGGCAGGATGCGTCGATAATGCCGGCCGCGTCCGCGCCGCTGCCCGTCCACAGGCGCTTCTCATGGGCCCAGACCCGTTCGTCTTCCATGTGCAGTCTCCTTTCCGCATCCAATGCGGGGCGCGGGAGAAAGTTGCCCCTTTCGCCCTGTGCAGGGGCGGCGCATCTGTGGCAGAGGGGGCAGCGAGACGGATATGACCGACACGAACGCCTCCACCGCGGCCCCTGCCGAGCTGGCCACCCACATGCCCGATACCGAGGTGCGGGGCCTGCTGCGCCTGCTCCCGCGCGGAGCACGGCCCTATGCGCTGCTGGCGCGCTTCGACCGGCCGATCGGCTGGTGGCTGCTGTTCTGGCCGGGCGCGTGGGCCGTCGCGCTGGCAGGCGGCCTGCCCGAGCGCTGGCCGCTGATCCTGTGGCTGCTGCTCGGCGCCATCGTCATGCGTGGCGCCGGCTGCGTCTATAACGACATCGTCGATCGCGATCTCGATGCGCAGGTGGCGCGGACCGCCAGCCGCCCCATTGCCAGCGGCGCGGTCTCGCTCAAGGCCGCCTGGGCCTGGCTGGTGACACTCTGCCTTGTCGGGCTCGTGGTGCTGCTGCAATTGCGCCTGGCCGCGCAGATCGTCGCGCTGGCGAGCCTGCTTCTGGTCGCCGCCTATCCGTTCATGAAGCGCATCACCTGGTGGCCGCAGGTCTGGCTGGGGCTGGTGTTCACCTGGGCAGCGCCGGTCGGCTGGGTGGAAGTGACCGGCTCAATGGCTCCGGCGGGCCTGCAGCTCTATGCCGGCAGCCTGTTCTGGGTGGTGGGCTACGACACCATCTACGCCCTTCAAGATCGCGAGGACGATGAGCTGGCCGGTATCAAGTCGAGCGCGCGGGCCATGGGCGCGCATGTTCGTGCCGGCGTGGGGCTTTGTTATGGCACGGCACTGCTGCTCTGGGGCACCGCCTTCTGGCTGACGGCGCAGGTGCCGCTGGCCGTCGCCGCGCTGCTGCCCATGGCGCTGCATTTCCTCTGGCAGGTCGGCACGCTGAAGCAGGACGGCGCCGACCCGCTCCTCAAGTTCCGCTCGAACCGCTTTGCCGGGCTGCTGATGCTCGCGGCCTGCCTCGTCGTCGGCAGCGCCTGAGCGAAAACATCGCGATTGTTCGCGCCCAAAGCGCGTCGCCAGTCAGCTCTGCCGTTCCCGGATTGTGAGGCGCCCCGGCTGAGGCCTCGACGGGCTCTCTGCCGATCGGAATAGCCGCTAACCGAGCGCGGCCTGCTTCTCTTCCGCCAGCCGGTCCAGCTCCGCCCGGCTCTTCTTCTCGCTGGCGGATTTGAGCTGCCCGCAGGCGGCCATGATGTCGCGCCCGCGCGGCGTGCGCACCGGCGCGGAAATCCCCGCCTCGAACACGATGTCGGAGAAGCGCTTGATCCGCTCGGGTGTCGAGCACTCATAGGGCGCGCCGGGCCATGGGTTGAACGGAATCAGGTTGACCTTGGCCGGCAGCTTGTACTGGCGGATCAGCCGCACCAGTTCGCGCGCATCCGCGTCGCTGTCGTTCTTGTCCTTCAGCATCACATATTCGAACGTGATGCGGCGGGCATTGTTGGCGCCCGGATAGGCGGCGCAGGCAGCGAGCAGCTCCTCCAGCCCATATTTGCGGTTGAGCGGCACGATCTCGTCGCGCACCTCCTTGGTCACGGCATGGAGCGAGACGGCCAGATTGACGCCGATTTCCTCACCCGCGCGCGCCATCATCGGCACCACGCCGCTGGTCGAGAGCGTGATGCGCCGTTTGGAGAGCGCGAGCCCGTCGCCGTCCATCACCACCTTGAGCGCGTCGCGCACATTCTCGAAATTGTAGAGCGGCTCGCCCATGCCCATCATCACGATGTTGGTGAGCAGCCGGCCGTCCGTCGTGTAATGCGGCGCGTCGTCATCCTCGTCCGCGTCGGTCGCGCCGCCCATCGTGCCCTTGGGCCATTCGCCCAGCGCATCGCGCGCCAGCATCACCTGGCCCACGATCTCACCGGGCGTCAGGTTGCGCACCAGCCGCATGGTGCCGGTGTGGCAGAAACGGCAGTTGAGCGTGCAGCCCACCTGCGCGGAGACGCACAGCGTGCCCCGGTCGGCATCCGGGATGAACACCATTTCGTAATCCTGCCCGTCGTCCGAGCGCAGCAGCCATTTACGCGTCCCGTCCGAGGAGATCTGCGCCTCCACCACCCCCGGCCGGCCGATCACGAACCGCTCGGCGAGCCAGGGCCGCTGTGTCTTGGCGATGTCGGTCATCGCCTCGAAATCGGTGACGCCGCGATGGTAGAGCCAGTGGAAGATCTGCTTGGCGCGCAGCCGCGCCTGCCTCTCGTCCATTCCGGCCCCAACCAGCTCCGCCTTGATCTGCGCGCGCGACAGCCCCACGAGATCGGCGCGCCCGTCCGCACGCGGCGTGATCGCCCGCTTGACGGGCACAGGGTCGACATGGCCGGGGATCGGCATCAGGGGAGTCGCGGCTTGGGGCATGGCCGCGCATATAGTCGAGCAGGCGCGCGGAATCCAGATGCCCGCGTGCGTGCCCGCGCCGGTCAGCGCACCCGCGCGCAGCCCAGCGCGGCAGCGTCGATCGCGGTCGCTGCGCCGCGCAGATCATAATGGTCGGAGAAACTCTCCCCACCCTTGGCGCGGCCCTGCACCGTCATGGTGCCGCCGGCCCGCAGCGCCGCCACGATGGCCGCGTCGTCCCGCTTGTCCTTCGCCCAGACGTCCGCGCCGGCGCCGCTCAGCGTGAAGCGCTGGCCACCGGCCCGCAGTGTCGCCGCGGCGCCTTCGCCGAGTTCGCGGCTGAGGCGGATGTTGACCTGCCCGCGCACACCCGCGCGCGGCCAGAAGCCGATCGCCGCGAACGGCGCCCAGCGCCTTTTGGGGTGCTGCCAGTCCGTCGGCTCGGCAATGGCGAAGCAGCGGGCGGGCGCGGCATCGCGAAACGCGCCCCAGCGGCCGAATACGCCCAGCGCGTCGCGTGCCACGGCTGGTCCCGCCAGAACGGCCAGCCCCAGCAGCGCCGCCGCGCCGCCCAGCGCGAGCCTGCCGGCGCTTCGTCTCATCCTTTGTCCCCTCATCGCTCCGGCAAAGCGCATGACGCCCGCCCGCGCAAGTCCGGCAAGGCGCCTGCCATGCGCTTGCGTCCATTTTTGCGCCTCTTCTCTTGCCCATGCTGGCTTTTTCGATAAGGAAAGGAACCCCACCGGACGGAGCCCCTCCGTCCGAATCCACACATGCGGGCACAGAAACGGAAAGATCGGGATGAAGGCGACCATCGAACGCGCGACCCTGCTAAAGAGCCTCGGCCATGTGCAGTCGGTGGTTGAACGCCGCAACACCATTCCCATCCTCTCCAACGTCCTCATCGATGCGACAGGCGACGGCGCCATTCGCCTGATGGCCACCGATCTCGATCTTCAGATCGTCGAGAATGTGCAGGCCACGGTCGAGGGTCCCGGCGCCACCACCGTCTCAGCCCACACGCTGTTCGACATCGTGCGCAAGCTGCCGGAGGGGAGCCAGGTCCGTCTCGAAGCGGCCGAGGGCAAGATGCTCATTCAGGCCGGCCGCGCCCGCTTCAACCTGCAGACGCTGCCGCGCGACGATTTCCCCATCATCGCCGAGGGCCAGCTCCCGACCAGCTTCGAGCTGCCGGCGACCACGCTCATCCAGATCATCGACAAGACGCGCTTCGCCATCTCCACCGAAGAGACGCGCTATTATCTGAACGGCATCTTCTTCCATGTCGCGGAAGACCCTGCCCCCGTGCTCAAGGCCGCCGCCACCGATGGCCACCGCCTCGCCCGCGTCACCGTGGCGCGCCCGGACGGCGCGGAGGGCATGCCGGACATCATCGTGCCGCGCAAATGCATTGCCGAGCTGCGCAAGCTGCTCGACGAGGTGGAGGGCAGCGTCCACATCGATCTGTCGCCCACCAAGATCCGCTTCGATCTGGGCAATGCGGTGCTCACCAGCAAGCTGATCGACGGCACCTTCCCCGATTACAGCCGCGTTATCCCCACCGGGAACGACAAGCTGCTTCGGATCGACCCGCGCAGCCTCGAGGAAGGCGTGGACCGCGTCGCCACCATCGCCACCGAGAAGACCCGCGCCGTCAAGATGGCCCTGGAGCGCGACAAGGTGACGCTCTCGGTCACGAGCCCCGAGAATGGCACGGCGGCTGAGGAAGTGCCCGGCAGCTACGGCGCCGATGCGCTGGAGATCGGCTTCAACGCACGCTATCTGCTCGACATTCTCGGCCAGGTGCAGGGGGACGCCATCGAGGTCCACCTTGCCGATGCCGCAGCGCCCACGCTGATCCGCGAAGGCGAGAAGGCTCCCGCCCTCTACGTCCTGATGCCGATGCGCGTGTGAGCGGCGGGCCCGCGCTCGCCAGTCTCGATTACACGGCCACGCCCGCCCAGCGGGCTGCCATCATCGCGCTCTGGACGCGCTGCGGGCTGACACGCCCCTGGAACGATCCCACCGCGGATCTCGATTTCGCGCTCGCCGGCCCGGCCTCGACCATACTCGTCCTGCGCGAGGGCGATCACCTCATCGCTGCCGCCATGGTCGGCCATGACGGCCATCGTGGGAGCCTCTATTATCTCGCCGTCGATCCTGCGCGACAGCGACAAGGCCTCGGCCGCGCCTTGATGCGCGCCGTTGAGGCCTGGCTGCGCGCCAGCGGCGTCCCCAAGCTCAACCTGCTGGTCCGCGCGGAAAATGCCGCCGTGCTCGGCTTCTATGCCGCCCTCGGCTATGCGGACAATGCATGCCTCAGCCTGGGCAAGCGCCTGGACGGCTAGAGGGATGTCGCGCCAGATGGCTCCATCCTGCACCTCGTAGTTTTCAGCAAACAACCGACAATTATCCCGAGCGGTGCCCGTCCGCCCGGCCCTATCCCCGGCTGGCGGCCACCATGTCGTCCACGCGCACGAACTTTTCGCGCGGCGCGCCCGAGCGGGCCCGCTCGATCTCGGCAAGATCGATCTTCTGCCAGTCGCGGAACGTGACGATGTCGAGCCCGCGCGCCGCGATGAGCGCATCTAGCCCCGCGCGACCCGGCTTGCCACCGCCCGCCGGCAGGTCCTGGGCGATCTGCTCGGCGATCAGGAAGCCATCCGGCTTATTGGTGCCGATGGTGCCGGAGGCGCCGCGCCGCGCCCAGCCCACGCAATAGAGGCCGGGTGCGATTCGCCCTTCTACATTGGCAAAGCGCCCGCCCTTCTCGTCATAGGGCACATCGGGAATAGGTGGCGTGCGATAGCCGATGCAGGTGATGATGAGGCCGGCGGGAATGGCATAGGTCTCGCCGGTTCCGACGGCCGCGCCATCCGCGCCGAGCTGGGTGCGTTCGACGATCAGGCGCGCGGCGCGCCCGTCCTCACCCTCGATCCGCACCGGCTGCGCGAAGAAATCGAAACGGATCGGCTGGCCCTCGCGCGGCGGCGCGGCGGCGAACTCGCGCAGCAGACTCACCGATTTGCGCTGCCCTGGCTCCAGCGCCTGGTCGCTCTCAAGCGGCGGCAGGTCCGTCGGATCGACCTGCGGCCAGGCACGGCGCAGCTTGCCCAGCTCGCTCAGCTCCTTGGGCGTCATAGCGATCTGATGCGGCCCGCGCCGCCCCACGATGGTGACGCTGCGCGGCTGCTCGGTAGAAAGCCGCGCCAGCGCATGGGCGACGATGTCGCTGCCTTCGAACTCCTCGGCGCATTTGCTGAGGATGCGCGCGCAATCCAGCGCGACATTGCCATTGCCGACGATCGCCACGTCGAGCCCGTCGAGCGCGAAATCCATGTCCGCATAGTCGGGGTGGCCATTGTACCAGCCCACGAAGGCGGCGCTGCCCTCCACGCCTTTCAAGTCTTCCCCCGGAATGCCGAGCGGTCGGTCGGACGGCGCGCCCGTCGCCAGCACCACCGCATCGTAGAGGCCGAGCAGCTCGGCCACCGCAATGTCCTTGCCGATGGAGAGCTGGCCCACGAAGCGGACGGTGCCGCTGAGCGCAATGGCCTCGTAGCGCCGTGCCACGGCCTTGATCGACTGATGGTCGGGAGCAACCCCCGTGCGGATCAGGCCGAAGGGCACCGGCATCCTGTCCAATATATCGATGCGCACATCCTCGCCAAACTGCTTCTGACAGGCCTCGGCTGTGTAATAGCCTGCGGGGCCCGAGCCGACGATCGCAAGATGGCGCATGCGCTTCTCCCTGGGGTCTCGTGTCGCGCCCAGCCTAGCCTCGCCCGCCGCGCACGCAAGAGCCCTCGCGGGGTGCCCGTCCTGCAAGGCGGCGCCGCAGCGGCAACGGCTCCCTCGATTGGCGTCAGGCAAGGACGCATCACGCGTCTCGTCCGCTCGCAGACGATGCGCCGGCCCGCGCCGCGAGTGACGCGGCTCCCGCTCATCGGCAGCCGGAGGAATCGGACAGAGACCATGGCAACGCTGGCCTGGATGCCGCGCGTGTTGGGCAGAGCTGGATGGCTTGGCGCTGCTGGCTGCGCCGTGCACGGCCGCCAGAAGGATCGGTTCTGATCGGGCGGACCGCTCTGCCTCCCGGTCTCACCCTTTGGCTATTACGAGATGAACTTTCGTTCCGCTGCTCTTGCCGCGCCTCGCCTAGGAAAATCCCTATGAAGCGCCTGCTCGGCTCCACCGCCACCTTTGCCCTTGCCGCCGCCTTTTGATCGGCGGGCCTGCGCTGCTGCCGACGCGGCCATCATGCGCTCAATGGCCGGACCTGCCGGTCTGGTGGAGCAGAAACACCGCGAAATGTCCGGGCCTGCCCCCCGGACACGGCCTCACTGCCGTCCCAAAAGCACAACGGCGAGCGTACCCAGGGGCACACTCGCCGTCCTATTCTGCGGAGCGCATGCAACGGCACGCGCTCCTCGCGGTCGGCTTACTTCGCCTGGGGCGCCGCCGCCGAAGCATCCTCGGGCAGGCCGCCCATCTGGCCGACCAGCTTGGTATAGGCGTCGAGATAGGCGAGCACGATCACCTGGCCGATGTCGGTGTTCTGGTAGCCGCCGCCGCCAACGCCGCCGAAGGCACCCGCGCCGAAGGCCGCGCCACCGCCGCCGAAGCTCAGGTCGGATTTGCGGGCATAGCCCTCGACCAGCGCCTCTTCCTCGGTGGTGCGGGCGTTCACGATGGAGAGCGTGACGTTCGCCTCCTTCTTCTTGACCGAGATGCCGCCGGCGATGGCGCCAAGAGTGCTGCGGCCCAGGAAGCCGCCCAGCACGCCGCCAATGGCATTGCCGCCGCTATTCTTGTTGGAAGAGACAATGTCGGGCTGGAGGAAATAATCCGCCGCCTTCACCTGCGCCTTGCCCAGATTGCTGTTGTCCTGCAGCTCGCCGGAATCGGCCAGCGCGCGCTCCATGGCGCGGCTCTGCATCGAGCGGCCGCGATTGACCAGCGTGAAACAGCCCGAGCGCTGCACGAAGACGCGCAGGATCGCCTCCGGGCTGCCCAGGTTCAGCTCGCGCCACCACTGATTGTCCGGCTCCACGATGGCGATCGTGCCCAGCTTGCGGCTGCAGGTGGGGATTTCGGCTGTGCCCTTGGCCTGCGCCTGGCGGCCGGACGAGCCCTTGTCGGCGGCGAAAGCGGCCGTGGGCGCGACGGCGACCATGGACGAAAGGACGATTACGGAAAGCAACTGACGCATGAACTCTACCCCCAAAAGTCTGAAAAGACTGTCTATCGTTCGTGTAGCTTGCGACCGTAAATTCTTTGTCTGGCCGTCGAAGCTACCATAAAAGCCGCCCCTTGCATACCGCCCGCGCGCGCCGCAAGCGCTGAAATGCGTAGCCGCGTGCCCGCGCGCCCCGCGACGGGACTTTGCCACGCCTCTCCATGCTGCTATCGGCGCGCGATGACCGACCTCGCCCATATCCGCAATTTCTCGATCATCGCCCACATCGACCATGGCAAGTCGACCCTGGCCGACCGCCTCATCCAGCGTACCGGCGGCCTCACGGACCGGGAGATGACGTCGCAAGTGCTCGATAACATGGATATCGAGAAGGAGCGCGGCATCACCATCAAGGCGCAGACCGTGCGCCTCAACTATATGGCGCGCAACGGCGAGACCTATGCGCTCAATCTCATGGACACGCCGGGCCATGTCGACTTCGCTTATGAGGTGAGCCGCAGCCTCGCCGCCTGCGAAGGCGCGCTGCTCGTGGTCGACGCCGCGCAAGGCGTGGAAGCGCAGACGCTCGCGAACGTCTATCAGTCCATCGAGCATGACCACGAGATCGTGCCGGTCATCAACAAGATCGACCTGCCCGCCGCCGAGCCGGAAAAAGTGAAGGCCGAGATCGAGGACGTGATCGGCCTCGATGCCAGCGAGGCAGTGCTCGCTTCCGCCAAGTCCGGCATCGGCATCGACGATATTCTCGAAGCCATCGTCGCCAAGATCCCGCCGCCCAAGGGCGACCGAGACGCGCCACTCAGCGCAATGCTGGTCGATAGCTGGTACGATCCCTATCTCGGCGTCGTCATCCTGGTGCGCGTGATGAACGGGGTGCTCAGGAAGGGCCAGCAGATCAAGTTCATGATCGGCGGCACCGAGCATCTGGTCGATCGTGTCGGCTGCTTTCGCCCCAAAATCGAGCAGTTGGCCGAGCTGGGGCCAGGCGAGATCGGCTTCATCACCGCGCAGATCAAGGAGATTGCGCAGACCCGCGTGGGCGATACCATCACCACGGTGAAGAACGGCGCCACGGCGCCGCTGCCGGGCTTCAAGGAAGTGCAGCCGGTGGTCTTCTGCGGCCTCTTCCCTGTCGATGCCGCCGATTTCGAGAAGCTCCGCGAGAGCATCCACAAGCTGCGCCTCAACGACGCCTCGTTCAGCTTCGAGATGGAAACGAGCGCGGCGCTGGGCTTCGGCTTCCGCTGCGGGTTCCTGGGCCTCCTCCACCTCGAGATCATCCAGGAGCGGCTGACTCGCGAATATGACCTCGATCTCATCACCACCGCCCCGTCGGTGGTCTATGAGATGCACATGCGCGACGGCACGGTGCGCCACCTGCACAACCCCGCCGACATGCCCGACCCCAACCATATCGAGATGATCGAGGAGCCGTGGATCGAAGCGGTCATCTATGTGCCCGACGAATATCTGGGTTCCGTTCTCAAGCTTTGCCAGGATCGGCGCGGCATCCAGAAGAATCTCACTTATGTCGGCGGCCGGGCGCAGGCGACCTACGAGCTGCCGCTCAACGAAGTGGTGTTCGATTTCTACGACCGTCTCAAGTCGATCAGCCGGGGTTATGCCAGCTTCGACTATCACCAGATCGGCACGCGCGAGGGCGACCTCGTCAAGATGAGCATTCTGGTGAACAACGAGCCGGTGGACGCGCTCAGCATGATCGTCCATCGCAGCGCCGCCGAGGCGCGCGGCCGCCACATGTGCGAGCGCCTCAAGGACCTCATCCCGCGCCACCTCTTCAAGATCCCCATTCAGGCCGCGATCGGCGGCAAGGTGATCGCCCGCGAGACCATCGCCGCGATGCGCAAGGACGTGACCGCCAAATGCTATGGCGGCGACATCAGCCGCAAGAAGAAGCTGCTGGAGAAGCAGAAGGAGGGCAAGAAGCGCATGCGCGAATATGGCTCTGTGCAGATCCCGCAGGAAGCCTTCATCGCGGCGCTGCGCATGGGGGATGAAAGCTAGTGGCCAAGGGTGCCGCCGATGGCCGCTTCGAGCGGCATCGCCAGCCCTGGACGGCGGCCGAGATCGCCAAGCTGCACACGCTGGCGAAGAAAGGCATGGCGCTCAAGGCCATTGCCAAGGCGCTGACCCGCAGCGAGGAATCGGTGAAAGACCGGGCCAAAGCCGATGGACTGACGATCGCGAAGCTGCGCTGACAACCGGGGTGGGCCTGCGTGCCACCCAGCCCCCCTTTGAACGGATGAGACGATGAGCCAAGACGAAGATTATGTGTTTGACGAGGAAAGCGGCGAGTGGCTGCCGGCCTCTGAACTCGCCGCCAAGCAAGCGGCAGCGAGCGGTGTCGAGGTGCGCGACGCGGTCGGCAATCTGCTGGCGGACGGCGACCAGGTCACGCTAATCAAGGACCTCGTCGTCAAGGGTGCGGGCCAGACCCTCAAGCGCGGCACGCTCATCAAGTCGATCCGCCTGACCGGAGACCCGCAGGAAATCGACTGCCGCTACGAAGGCATCAAGGGCCTCGTCCTGCGCGCGGAGTTCGTGAAGAAGCGCTGAGGGGCGAAGATCCGGCCGCATCCGGCTCGCTGGATTTCGTTTCGGCCTCCCGCCAAACCGCTCCCAACCTTGTCCGGCGAGCTTATCGAAGGCCGAAGGCGGCATTCTGCAAAGCGCGGCTCGCTAAAGATGTAGCTCACGCGACGCCCACCCGTGCTCCTGCACAGGCAGAAGCTTAGGGCGGCTACGGCATTGGGCTGGGCCTTGGGTGCTTGCCTAAGCAGGATCACGGCCCCTCCTGGGGTCCAGCGCCGAGACGCTTCCCATTGAACCGAACCGGCTCCAGACTGCCCTTAGTTTCCCGTAACCCCCCGAACCGCCAGATGAGTCCATCTGGCTCCGGCGCCTCTAGCGCGCGCGGCTTGTCGGTCCCACGCTGGCCATTGCGAGCCTATAGGCGTCGTCCGGTGCCTCCGCCGTGGCCACAGCCGGGCTCTCGCGCAGCCCTGCGGGCAGGCGCTTGAGCTCCGCCAGCCGCCCCTTGAACGCGGCGAGGGCCTTGCCGCTGAGCTGCGGCGCCTGAGTGAACTTGACGGTGCTGGGATTGACCAGCTTGCCGCCCCGGAACAGCTCGTAATGGAGATGCGGGCCGGTTGAGAGGCCGGTCGAGCCGACATAGCCGATCACCTGGCCGCGATTGACCTTCTGCCCCGCCTTCACTGCGATCCGGCTCATATGGCCGTAGCCCGTGGCGAGGTTGCTTGCATGGGTGAGCTTCACATAATTGCCGTGGCCGCCATGCCGCCCGGCAAAGCTCACGCGCCCATCCGAGACGGCGCGAATGGGCGTGCCATGGGGCGCGGCGATGTCCATGCCCGAATGCATACGCAGATAGCCCAATATGGGGTGCTTGCGCTGGCCGTAATTGGAGCTGATCCGCCCGCCGGTGACAGGCGAGGTCAGCGTGTCGCGGCTCTGGCCGACGCCCGACGCCTCGAACCACTGGTCGCGCCCGTCGACGCGCCATTTCAGCATGTCGATGTCCTTGCCCTTGGCGCGGCGGAGGCCGGCATAGAGCAACGTGCCCGTCTCGGTCTCGCCAGTGGCGGCGCGGCGATGGGCGACGATCATGTCGAACTCGTCGGCCGCGCGCATATCGGTGCCGATGTTGAGGCGGGTCGCGAGGACCTTCAGATATGCCTGAATGGTGGATGGGTCGGCACCCGCTGCCCGCGCGGCGCGGTAGAGCCCGTCGCCCACCTTCCCGCGAATGCGCAGCGGCGTATCGTCGACCGCGATGGGAATGCGCGTCAGCGTGAGCTCGCCGTCGACGCGATTGGCTTCCAGCGCCAGCTCCAGCCGCGCGCGCACGGCCAGCTTTTCCAGTGGCCGGGGCATGCTGCGATTCTCGCGCCGGCCCAGCACCATGCGCAGGCGCGTGCCTGCTGCAATCGACTCCGGCGGCACTGCCTGGGCGATCAGCGCCATGGCGGCGCGCGCATCGGCATCGCTGACGCCGGAGCGGGAAAGCGTATGGGCGAAGCTGTCGCCGGTCCCGAGCGCGGCATCCAGCTCGATCCGCGGCCGCTCGGGCGTTTCGGTGAGTGGCGAGACGGCATCCGTCGGGCCCATATGGGCGCCACTGTCTGCGCCCAGCGCGAGCGCCGTCACCATCTGTGCGCGGTACTGGTCGAGATGCTGCTGGCCGATAGGCGCGGGGATTGCGCCGGGGATGGCCTGAAAACCGGGTGAAAGCGAGAAGGCGACGGCACAGAGCGAGAGGCAAGTGGCAAGACCCCGCCACCAGGTGCGGCTGCCGATTTCGCGGCCGAGGTCCGGCGCCAGCTCGACCCGGTTTGCCCAGCCCTCCAGCCGCTCGCGCAAGTCGCCATTGCGCGCCTGCGCGATGACGCGGGCGGGCTTGTTCAGCCACAGCGTGCCGGCAGCGGCGTTTCCCTCGCCAGGGCTGAAGTCAATCTTCTGAAACACCGCGAAAAATACCGTTCCCCCGAAGGTCTCCGGATGCGCCGGCTCTGCCGGTTAATGGTCGCGAGCTTTGTGAAGCAGGGTGGTTAATGTCAAATGAAGAGCGGTTCAGCGGAGTCCACGCTGCGGCGAACGGTGCAGCCAGGACGCCCAGCGGGGCCATATCGGGGGAACCGCTGCTATGCCCTTGTCCTGCCGCCGCAACTCCCCCATGTGCATCCTGTCATGGCGAGCATTGCCCGTTCGGCCCTCATGGCCGTGCTTGGGCCGACCAACACCGGCAAGACCCACCTCGCGATCGAGCGGATGTGCGGTCATTCCAGCGGGCTCATGGGCTTTCCGCTGCGCCTGCTTGCGCGCGAGGTCTATGAGCGGGTGGTGCGCATCAAAGGCGCCGATCAGGTGGCCCTGCTCACCGGCGAGGAGCGCATCCTGCCGCCCAATGCGCGCTATGTGCTCTCGACGGCGGAGGCCATGCCCGCGCGGGGCGGCGTCGGGCCGCTCAAGGATTTCGCCTTCGTCGCGCTCGACGAGGTACAGCTCGCCGCCGATCCCGAGCGGGGCCATATCTTCACCGACCGGATGCTGCACGCACGCGGGCGCGAGGAGACGATGCTGCTCGGCTCGGCCAGCATGGCGCCACTGGTGAAAACGCTGCTGCCGCGCGCGGAGATCATCTCGCGCCCGCGCTTCTCGACGCTCTCTTATACCGGATCGCGCAAGCTCTCGCGCCTGCCCCGCCGCTCCGCCATTGTCGCCTTCTCGGTCGAGGAAGTCTATCGCGTCGCCGAGATGCTGCGCCGCTTCCGGGGCGGCGCGGCAGTGGTGATGGGGGCGCTCTCTCCAGCCACGCGCAATGCACAGGTGGCCATGTTCGAGGCCGGCGAGGTCGATTATCTGGTCGCCACCGATGCCATCGGCATGGGCCTCAACCTCAACGTCGATCATGTCGCGTTCGCCTCGCTGCGCAAGTTCGACGGGCAGCGCACGCGGCGTCTCACCGTGGCGGAAATGGCGCAGATTGCCGGGCGCGCCGGGCGCCACCAGAAGGATGGCACCTTCGGCGACGTAGGCTCTGCCGAAGCGTCGCCGGCCTTCACACCCGAGGAGATCGAACGCATCGAGGCGCACCGCTTCGACGCGATCGAGCAGGTCTTCTGGCGCGAGGCGGACCTGCCGATGGAGAGCCTGGGCGCGCTCATCCATGCCCTGGAGCGCCGCCCGGCCCATGAGGGCCTGCGCGCGGCGCCGGAGGCCGTCGACCTCGCCTGCCTGCGCGCCCTCGCCGATATGCCCGACGTGGCGGATCGCGCGCGCGGCCCAGCGCAAGTAGCGCGGCTGTGGGCCGCCTGCTCGGTCCCCGATTTCCAGAAGCTCGGCCTGGAGCATCACGCCCGCACCGTCCATCGCCTCTGGACCTATCTCTCCCAGGGCAAAGGCTACATTCCCCAGGATTTCTTCGCCGGCCAGCTCGCGCGGCTGGATGATGTGCGCGGCGATGTCGATGCGCTCGCCGGCCGCATCGCGGCGGTGCGCATCTGGGCCTATGTCGCCCAGCGAAACGACTGGCTGGCCCATCCGGCCGAGATGGCGGCACGGGCGCGCGCGCTGGAGGACCGCTTGTCCGATGCGCTGCACGGCGCATTGCGCCAGCGCTTCGTGGACGCGCGCACATCGGTCTTGATGCGCAAGGGCGGACGCGACGATGCGCTTTTGCCAGTGGACGTGGACGCCGCGGGCGCTGTAACAGTGGACGGACACAGGATCGGCACGATGCGGGGCTTCCGCTTCGCCGTCGATCCAAACGCAAGGGCCGGCGAGAAAAAGATGTTTCTCGCCGCTGCCGAACGGAGACTGGGTGCGCATTTGAACGAGATGGCTCAGGCATTGCTCGCGGTGGACGACAAGGCGTTCACGCTGTCGAGCGAACCCGGCGGAGAGGCGCAGATCGTCTGGAACGGCCACCCGGTCGCCACGCTTAAGGGCGGGCCGCGGCTGCTGGCGCCGGAGATCGTGCTCGACACCGGGCTGTCGGCGCTCGCGCCGGAGATCCAGCAGGGCATTGCCGAGCGGCTGGGCGTATGGGTGAAGGGCCAGCTCGATCGGCATGTGCCCGCGCTGCTCAAGATGGACGCCGGCGCGCAGGAACCGGAGATGCCGGCGCCCGTGCGTGCGGTTCTGGCGCAGCTCGCCGATGCGGGCGGCATCATGGCGCGCGCCAATCTGGACGAGGCCCTGGGCCAGGTCGCCAAGGAGGACCGCACCCATCTGCGCAAGGCGGGTGTCGTCATCGGCGTCATGGACCTCTATCATCCCGGCCTCATGAAGCCTGGCGCCGCGCAGTGGCGCATGGTCCTGCTGGCGCTCAAGCGCGGCAAGCCGCTGGTGGCGCTGCCGCACGCGGGCGTGGTGCTGATCGATCCCAATGAGGACGGCACGCTGCCCGTCGACGAGCTGGGCGCGCGCATCGCCGGGTTCCGCAAGCTCGATAACAGTCTGCTGCGCATCGACATGGCCGAACGGCTGGCGCGCGGTGCGCATGAGGCCATCGCGGCCGGCAAGCCCTATACGGCAGCGGACCCGACCATTGTCTCCATCGGTCTTTCCGAACCCGCATTCCTGGACCTGATGCGTCAGGCCGGCTTCCGCCCTGTGCCGGATGCCGCCGAGGATGCGCCCAACTGGCAATTCCGGGGACGCCCCAAGGCTCGGCCCCGACCTGAGCGCCGCACGAACCGTCGGCCGGATCGGGCCACGCCGGAAGGTGAAGGCCCGCATGAGGGACGGGGCAGGCCGCCGCGCAAGGGCGGCGCACGGCCGGAAAAAACGGGCGAGGGTCGTGATCGGGATCGTCCGCGCGGCCCCCGGCCCGACCGCGGGCGCGATTCCGGCGGTAGCCGGCAGGCACCGCTGGTGGCGACCGGCAAGGGCCTTGCCGGCCTCGCCGCGCTGCTCGGCGGCGGGGACGAATAGGGCGCGGCGCGGGACGCATGCCGTCCGGTGAGACGCCCGCGCTGCGTATCGACAAATATCTCTGGTTCGTGCGCCTCGCGCCGGACCGGACCAGCGCGCAGGCCTTGGCCGAACGCGGCATCATCCGTTTGAACGGCCGTCGCGTCGACCGCGCGCACGCCGCTGTGCGCGTCGGCGATCGCCTCACCGTGCCGCAAGGGCGCAGCGTGCGCGTCATTCGCATCGAGCAGCTTCCCGCCCGGCGCGGGCCTGCTGCCGAGGCCCGGCTGTGCTACAGCGAAATCGAGCCCGGAGCGGCGCCCGGTTCCATTGCTCCGGCCCCGCTCGCCGCATCGCCCGAGTCGACGCCCGAAAAGAACGAGAGCTAAGCCGCCCAATCAGCTAAGCTTATTGACGGTAAAGAACTCCCCGCATATCGCGAGCGCGTGATCCGTGCCATATGAGCGGCCGGGCTTCGCGGACGAATGAAGGATAAGTTTCCATGACCTATGTCGTGACTGACGCATGCATCCGGTGCAAATATATGGACTGCGTCGAGGTCTGTCCCGTGGACTGCTTCTATGAGGGCGAGAATATGCTCGTCATCAATCCCAACGAATGCATCGACTGCGGAGTGTGCGAACCGGAATGCCCGGCCGAGGCCATCCTGCCCGACACCGAGAGCGGCCTGGAGCAGTGGCTGGAGCTCAACGCCAAATATTCCGCCGAATGGCCCAACATCACCAACAAGGGCGAACCGCCCGCCGATGCCGATGAGCGCAAGGGCGAGGAAGGCAAGTTCGAGAAATATTTCTCGCCCGAACCCGGCGCGGGCAGCTAATCGGTCTTCCAGCACACGCGGCGGCATCGCTCTTGCCGCCGCCGTGCCATGATGCGACGCCGTCTCCAACGGCGGGCTGGCTTTTTTGTTGCGAATCTGTTAATTGGGTTGCGAAGCGGTACCAATCGGAGCCCGCTGAGGAGCATCAACATATGGCGAGACGCAGGCACCGGGACGATCCTCCGCCTCCGGTCGCGTCACAAATTCCCAGCCAGCATTCCAAATAGATAGAAAGGTTCGCAAGAATGGCTGCAAAAGCGCTGTCTTTCGACGTCGGCGACTATGTCGTTTATCCCAAGCACGGCGTCGGACGCGTCGTGGAACTGCAGAGCCAGAAGATCGCGGGCATCGATCTGGAACTCTATGTGCTGCGTTTTGAAAAGGAGCGGATGACGCTTCGGGTTCCCACCAACAAGGCCGAAAGCGTCGGCATGCGCAAGCTCTCGTCGGACAAGACGCTGGGCGAGGCGCTGGAGACGCTCAAGGGCAAGCCCCGCGTCAAGCGCACCATGTGGTCGCGCCGTGCGCAGGAATATGAGGCGAAGATCAACTCGGGCGACCTGGTGTCGATCGCCGAAGTGACGCGCGACCTGTTCCGTGCCGACGATCAGCCCGAGCAGAGCTACTCCGAGCGCCAGATCTTCGAGGCCGCCTCCAGCCGACTCGCTCGCGAGCTGGCCGCCATGGAAGAAGTGGACGAGGCAACGGCCCTCAAGAAGATCCTCCACATCCTCAACGAGGCAGCACCCAAATACGCCAAGGAGCGCACCGAATAAGAGACGGGGCCTTTGTGGCGACAGGGCGGGCCGGGGCGCTTCACAGCGTTCCCGGCCCGCCCTTTTTCATAGGGAGCGCCGCCCGCCTTCTTCGGCAAAAACCGCTGCGTGTATCGGCCCCCGGCGGCAGCCCGGATCACGCTGTGCACGTCATGCGCCATCCGAACACCATCCCGCGACTGCTCCGCTCCCTTCCTGCACCTGCCCCCTGCGCCTGCCTGCCCCTCGGTCCGGACTGCGCCCGTCACCCTCACGCGCATCGAGACAATTCCACGTTGACGGCGCTCCATCTGAGTGTATTATTCCAATAATACAGCAAGAAGGAGCCGAGCCGTGACCGATCCAGATCGCCGGAGTCCGCCTTCTCCCCTCTTTACGCATCCACGATCCCGCCAAGGTGCCCGCCATGGGTGACAGGCTGCGCCTCGCCATCACCGGCGTCGCGGCCGTCGGCGTCCTGGGCCTGACCGTCGCGGGTCCGGGCCTGTGGTCGAGGTTGGGCGGCGCCAGCCGCTGGGAAGCGCGTGTGCCCCTGGCCCAGCTTAAGGATTTCAGCGGCATCAGACTCGAAGGCCCCGACGACGTGATCGTCACCTCCGGCCCCGCTTATGCCGTGCGGATCGACGGCACTCCCGCCGCGGCCAAATCTCTGCGCCTTTCTGTCCGCCGGGGCGTGTTGCATGTCAGCCGGCGCGGCGGAGGGTGGCTCGGCTCGGGCGGCGGGACGACCGTGCATGTGACAATGCCGGCTCTCGCGCGCGTGTGGATCGCTGGCTCGGGCAGCATACGCGCGGACAAGGTCGAGAGCAGGGCGTTCAGCGCGCTCGTCCAGGGCGCCGGCGATCTTCAGGTGAAGGAGATCGCGGCGGATGAGGTGCGGCTGACGATCCAGGGCTCGGGCGACGTCTCGATGGGCGGGCGCACCAACGATCTGCGGCTCCATGTCGTGGGCTCCGGCGACGTGGCGGCGAGCGACCTCCAGGCACGCACCGCGGCCATCAGCGTGACCGGGTCGGGCGATGTGCGCGCGCATGCAGACGACTCCGCGCAGGTCCGCGTCACCGGTTCAGGCAATGCTCATGTCGACGGGACCAACAGATGCCAGATCGTGAAGACGGGATCTGGAGTGGCAGAGTGTTCTATCTGAATCGCCTTGCATCCGTGGTTCTGGCGCTGTCGGCCGGCATCGCACTCGCGCCGGCGGCGCAGGCCGCATCGCGCAGCTATATCGTGACTGATTTCGACAGCGTGCGGCTGGAGGCGCCCATTGCCGTGGCCGTGCAGGCCGGGCGCGGCACCACCGCGCGCGGCGAGGGCGACGCCGGTCTGCTCGAGCGGCTGGACCTGCGCGTTTCCGGGCGCGTGCTCACCATTCGCCTCAAGCCTGCGCCTTTTGAGGGCCGGCGGCTCGATGACGCTGCCGCCGCGCGGCTGTTCCTCACGGCGCCGGTCCTGCGCAGCGCACAATTAAGCGGGGCGGGCACGCTGGTGGTCAACGGCATGCGCGGCCAGAATGCAGAAATCGTCTCATCGGGCAGCGGCATGCTCAGCGTCGCCAGCATCGCCAGCGATGGGCTGGTGGTGCGCCAGCAGGGCGCCGGCACCGTGCGCCTCGCCGGGCGCACAAGCAGGCTCGCGCTGCGCAATTCGGGCAGCGGTGCCATCGAGGCCGCGACCCTCACTGCCGCCGATCTGGAAGTCACCGCCGAAGGCACAGGCACCATCCGCGCGCTTGCGACCCGCGCCGCCCGCGTGACAGCCATCGGTCCCACCACCGTCACTATCGATGGCCACCCGGCCTGCACCGTGCGCCACGCCGGCAGCGGAACGGTGCTGTGCGGCGGCCGGAGTTTCTGAGGCTGAGCGTTCAGATCATGCCATCGGCCAGGTCTGCGCTCCTGCCAGCGCCCACGTGCCGCTGTGCAGCCTCCGCCGCGAGGCAGCGCATCGGCCGCTCATGCGTACCTCATCCGCCCTACGGATGCGGGCTTTGCCGCGCGATGGCCGGGCGGGTATCGCCGCTCCCGCGCGCACATCGCGCAACCTCGAGATAGAAGTCCCCTCCCACCACTTGCACCGAAACCGGTGCTCCTGCACAGGCAAGAGCCAGAGCAAAGCGCATTTCCTGGCGTCCCGTGCCTCTGCCCACGAGGGAGCACAACGATGCTCGATCGCATGCAGGGCAAGGCCGGTGGCACGCTGTTCGTCCACCTACGGCCCTCCTCGGTGAGACACGCCGCCTCAGCGACGCAGGCCGGGCCTCTATCCACACCTCGACTTAGCCCTTAAGCCGCCGGCAACCTGCCCCGCGCCCCTCTTCCGCCTGCTAAACCCGCTCCGCCTGCACCACCGGTTCGATGGCGCGCAGGGCGGAGAGAATGCGGGCGACATGGCCGGCGTCCTCCACTTCCAGGTCGATGATGTCGGTGTGGAAGGGCCCTTCGCGGTTCGCGAGTTGCAGGTTGAGGATGTTCGCGCGGTTGACGCCGAAGATATGGGCCACGGCCGCGAGCGCGCCGGGCTCGTTCTTGACGATTACCTGCAACCGCGCAGTGCCGCCCTTGGCCTTGCTGTCCCAGCTCAGGTCCACCCAGTCCGCGTCCTGCCCGGTTTCCAGCGCCAGGCAGTCGATGGTGTGCACCTCGATGGGTTCGCCCGGCCGCCGCAGGCCGACGATGCGGTCGCCCGGCACCGGGTGGCAGCAGTCCGAGAGCGTGAAGGAAATACCGGGCGTCAGGCCCAGGATGGAGACGGCATGGGCCTGCTGCTTGCCCCGGCGCGCGCCGCTTTCGCTTTCCTCGACGCTGCCCGGCACCAGCGCGTTCATCACTTCGTCGTCGGAGACGCGGTTGGTGGCGATGGCGACCATCAGCGCCGCGCGATCCTCCAGCTTCAGACGCTTGATCGCCGCCTTCTCCGCCTTCTCGCCGATGTCCACGGGCAGGCGCGAGACGATCTCCTCATAGAGCTTCTCACCCAGCGCAATGGTTTCGCCGCGTTGTTTCTGGCGGATGAAGCGGCGGATGGCCGCACGCGCCTTGCCGGTGATGGCGAAGCTCAGCCAGCCGGGCTGGGGCTCCTGCGCATCGGACTTCAAAATCTCCACCTGGTCGCCATTTTCCAGGATAGTGCGCAGCGGCATCACCCGCCCGTTGATCTTGGCGCCCACGGTCTGATTGCCGAGCGAGGTGTGCACCGCATAGGCGAAATCCACCGGTGTCGATCCCTTGGGGAGCTGGTGCAGCTCACCCATCGGCGTGAAGGCGAAGATGCGGTCCTGATACATCGCCATGCGCGTATGTTCGAGCAGTTCGTCCGCATCGTGGCTCTGCTCCAGGATCTCGACGAGATCGCGCAGCCAGCCGGCCTGGCCGTCGGGACGGCTGCCCTCCTGCTTGTAGGCCCAGTGGGCAGCAAGGCCGAACTCACTGTCGCGGTGCATGCGCTCGGAGCGGATCTGGATCTCGATGCGCGCATTCTCGTCGTGGATGACGGTGGTGTGGATCGACTGGTAGCCGTTGCGCTTGGGCGTGGAGATGTAGTCCTTGAAGCGGCCCGGCACCATTTTGTAACGCTGATGGATAAGGCCGAGCGCCCGATAGCAATCGTCCGTCGAATCGGTGATGACGCGGAAGGCCATGATGTCGCTGAGCTGCTCGAAGCTGATGTGCCGCTCCTGCATCTTGCGCCAGATCGAATAGGGGTGCTTCTCCCGGCCCGAGACCACGACGTGCATGCCCGCCTGCCCCAGCATGGTCTGCAACCCCGTGGCGATGCGCGCCACCTTGTCGCCGCCGCTGCCGTCCTTGAGCTGGGCGAGGCGGCGCGTGATGCTCTCATAGGCGTCCGGCTCGAGCTGCGCGAACGCCAGAAGCTGCATCTCGCGCATGAAGTCGTACATGCCGATGCGCTCGGCTAGCGGCGCATAGATGTCCATCGTCTCGCGCGCGATGCGGCGGCGCTTGTCTTCATTCTTGATGAAATGCAGCGTCCGCATATTGTGCAGCCGGTCGGCCAGCTTGACCAGCAGCACGCGAATGTCGTCGGACATGGCGAGCAGGAACTTGCGCAGATTCTCCGCCGCGCGCTCGTTTTCCGTCTGCGCCTCGATCTTGGAGAGCTTGGTGACCCCGTCCACCAGGCGGGCGACCTCGGGCCCGAATTTCTGGGCGATCTCCTCGGTGGTGGTGAGCGTGTCCTCGATCGTGTCGTGCAACAGCGCGGTCACGATGGTCTTGTCGTCCAAAAAGAGGTCGGTGAGGATGCCCGCCACTTCGATGGGATGGCTGAAATAGGGGTCGCCGCTGGCCCGCTTCTGGCTGCCGTGCTTGGCCACCGAAAACACATAGGCGCGGTTGATGAGTGCCTCGTCGGCATCCGGGTCGTAGCTGCGGACCCGTTCCACCAGTTCATATTGACGTAACATGTGTCCCTAGGATGTGGCTTCTTGGTGCCGTTTCGCAACAGTAAAGTGGAGGAAGCGCACACGCCGTGGCAAGCGGGCGACAGTCGGCCGGCCGGCGTGCGCCAGCGCGGCGGAACCGTCATAGCCATGTCAGTTGCCAAGCAGCATGCAGCCACTTCCCCTTTGGCGCGACGCCAAGAATGCGCTAGCGTCGTCCGCTATGGGTGCGCGTAAGGGTTCGGATGCCTTCCAGGGCTGTGCATTGCCGGCGGCGCTCGAAGCGATGGGCGAGCGCTGGTCGTTCCTCATCCTGCGCGCCGCGTTCAAGGGCATCGTCTATTTCGAGGATTTTCAGTCCACGCTGGGCATTGCCCGCAATATCCTTTCCAATCGGCTGGCAAGGCTGGTCGCCAACGGCATCATGAGCCGCGAGCCCGTGCCCAGTGACAAGCGCCGCATCGCCTATCGGCTCACCGAGAAGGGCCTCGACCTCGTGCCGGTGATGATCGCGCTGCGCCAGTGGGGCGAGCGGTGGAGCGGCGAGCCGCCCGCCGGCCCGATCCTCTGCGACAGCCGCGATCGGCGGCCGGTGCGGCCTGTCACCCTCCAGGCATGGGACGGCCGGGCGCTGGCGCATCGCGAACTGTGCTGGGTCGAGCGCGGTCCCTCGCAGGCGGCGCCGACCGCCCCCTGCACATCCGCCGAGCAGGACGGGACGCCCGAGTGATAAAGAGCGGATCGGCCATGACTGTCATCACTTATCCCGCCAAACCGTTTTTCGAGGACAAGAACCGCGCTTTCTGGCGGCTTCAGGGCCTGGGCTGGACGGGCGCCTTCCTGCTGCGCGCGGTGTCCGGCTATGCCAACAACCAGCCGCTCGAATTCCTCATTCCCATCCTCATCTCCACCATCACCGGCTATTCACTCACCCTGCTGCTGGCCGTGGGCTATCGCCTGCTCCTCAAGCAGCGGCCGATCATCACCTGGACGGTGTCGATCCTGCTCGCCATCCTCGCGGGCTGCATCGCTGCCTCCATCGACAGCTGGGCCTATCTCGCGCGCAATCCGCTGGGCGAGGCCAACAGCCTCAAGCTCTTCATCGGCTCGCTCTACATCAATATCACGCTGCTCGGGGCCTGGTCGGCGCTCTATTACGCCATCAACTTCTTCCTCACGGTCGAGCGGCAGGCAGACCAGCTCCTCCAGCTCGAAAGCCAGGCCAGCGCCGCACAGCTCGCCATGCTGCGCTACCAGCTCAATCCGCATTTCCTGTTCAACACGCTGAACAGCATCTCCACGCTGGTGCTCCTGAAGCAAACGGAACGCGCCAACGCCATGCTCTCGCGCCTTTCCGCCTTCCTGCGCTACACGCTCATCAACGAGCCCACCGCGCAGGTGACGCTGGCGCAGGAAGTGGAGACGCTGAAGCTCTATCTCGAAATCGAGAAAATGCGCTTCGAGGACCGGCTGCGGCCCAGCTTCAATATCGACCCGGCGGTCGCCCAGGCGCGGCTCCCGTCACTTTTGCTGCAACCTTTGGTCGAGAACGCCATTAAATACGCAGTGACACCACAGGAGGAGGGCGCGGACATCACGGTGACGGCACAACCCATCGGTGAAAATGTCCGGATCATCGTGTCGGACACGGGCCCCGGCTTGCAGGTCGAGCGCCCAACCATGACCTTGAGCACCGGAGTTGGCTTGCCCAACATCCGGGAACGCCTCGTTCAGGCTTTTGGAGATCGCCAATCGATGGAAACCCGGGCCTCTGCCGAAGGAGGCTTCAGTGTCGTCATTGAGATCCCGCTCATCGTCGAGGACCATTCAAAGGTAGCTGCATGACCATTCGCACAGTGCTCGTCGACGACGAGAGTCTCGCCATTCAGGGCCTCAAGCTTCGCCTCGAGGCGCATGAGGATGTCGAGATCGTCGAGACCTGCACCAATGGGCGCGAAGCCATCCGCGCCATCAAGACCCACAAGCCCGATCTCGTTTTCCTCGACATCCAGATGCCCGGTTTCGACGGCTTTTCCGTCGTCCAGGGCGTGATGGAAGTCGAGCCCCCGCTGTTCATCTTCGTGACGGCTTATTCGGACCATGCCCTGCGCGCGTTCGAGGCGCAGGCGGTGGACTATCTGGTGAAGCCTGTCGACGAGCAGCGGCTTGCCGACGCACTCGACCGGGCGCGCCAGCGCCTGCTGGAAAAGCGCCAATGCGCCGAGGCTGAGCGCCTGCGCGAGGTGCTGGCGGAAGTCGCGCCCGACGCGATGCCAAACCTTTCCAACGAGAGCGATGCACCCGCCGCCAGCCGCTTCGAGAAGCTCATCAACATCAAGGATCGCGGCCAGATCTTCCGCATCGACGTTGATACCATCGAGCGGATCGAGGCGGCCGGCGACTATATGTGCATCTACACCGGCGACAACAGCTTCATCCTGCGCGAGACGATGAAGGACCTGGAGCGCCGGCTTGATCCGCGCATCTTCCAACGCGTGCACCGCAGCTGGATCGTCAACCTCAACCTCGTCCGCCAGGTGCGCCCGCATACCAACGGCGAATGCTTCCTGATGCTGGAATCCGGCGCGGACGTGAAAGTGAGCCGCTCCTTCCGCGACGTGGTCGCTCGCTTCGTCCACTAAACCGGCGACAGGGAGCGCTGGCGGAACAAAACCAGCGCTTGCCCTCTCCTCGTGCTTCCGCAAACTCTTGCGCAGGTAGGAGCCCAGGCGGCTGAGCGCTGACATGCACTCCTGCCTTCGCTGTCCGCCCCAAATCCCAGCCGCCCTGCCCTATAAAAAAGGGGCCGGCGCCAAGGGAGAAGCGCCGGCCCTCAAGGGAGCCACAGGGGAAACTCAACAGTCGATCAACGGCAGCGATCGTCACCCTTGTCGATCGCGCGGCCAGCTACGGCGCCGACTGCGCCGCCGATGATCGTGCCGGCCGTCTTGTCGCCATGGCGGCCGACCACGCTGTTGCCGAGCAGGCCACCGGCAATGGCGCCAATGATGGTGCCCGCCGTGCCGTCGCTGCGGCAGCGCTCATTGTAGCGATAGCCGCGATTATCATACTGGTAGCGCACGCGATTGTCGTAACCGCGATTGTGACGGTCATAACGGTCGTAACGGTCGTAACGCTGGTCGTGACGATCATAGCGCTGCTCATAGCGGCCATGACCGTTCCAATTGTCGCGGGCTTGCGCCGGCGTGGCGGCGATGGTGCCGGCCCCCAGGGCCAGTGCGGCGCCAAAAGCGATGAAGGTGCGAGCCGTCATGTCTCTATCCTTTCCGGGCGGACCGCCTGGCCTGCCTCTCTTCCATGACTGCCTTCTAGAACCGCTGCCGTGAGCCGAGCCTGAATGCGCCCGGCAGCAATCGTTCATCTTGGCGGGGGCGGGGGGAGAGGCGCTGCGCACGGCCGTGGGGCAGGAAAGCCATGGTCAGGCTTGGGGGCAGCGGCTATGGCCTGCGCCATGCAGCGGATCGCAGCCATTCTCCTGCTCTATGTGCTGCTCATCAATGCGCCCGCGGCCCGGCCGGACCCGCCGCTACCGCCCACCGCGTTGCACGTGACGGCCCGGCCGCTCCCCGTTCCGCCACAAAGCTACGGGCCGCTGCGCCTCACTGGTCTGTGGCATCTCACGGGCAGTCACAGGGCGTTCGGCGGCATTTCCGCGCTGCTGGTGGATGATAATGGCCATGTCCTGGCCCTCGCCGATTCGGGTGAGACGACGCGCTTCACGCTCACCGGCGGTCCCGCGCGAATCGCCGCGCTGCCCCGCACGGCCGCAATCCAGAGCGAACCACGCTGGAAGCAGGACAGCGAGAGCATGACGCGCGATCCCCGCACCGGGCGCATCTGGGTGGGGTTTGAGCGCGTACAGCGCATCTGCCGCTATGCGCCGGATCTGTCGCGGGCCGAAGCCTGCGTGGAGCCCCCGGCGGTGGCGCGCTGGCCGGAGGAAGGCAGCCTCGAATCACTGGTACGACTGGGCGACGGCCGTTTCCTCGCCATCAGCGAGCGCGCCCCCGCGCGCGATGGCGGCTTCGACATGCTGCTCTGGGCGGGCGATCCGGTCGAAGGCGCCACACCGCCCCCTGTGCGCCTCAGCTATCGCGGCCCGCCCGGCTATCGGCCGACGGATGCGCTCTGGCTGGGCGGCGACAGGCTACTGGTGCTCGAACGCCGGCTGACGCTGGCCGAGGGTTTCACCGCGCGGCTGGCGCTGGTGCGCATGCCGGCGCTGCGGGCGGGTGCGGTGCTCGTGGGCGAGCCCATTGCGGATTTCCGCCGCCCCGACCCGGTCGACAATCTGGAAGCCTTGGCACTGGCGCGCGATTCGGCCGGCAAGCCGCTGCTCTACCTCGCCTCGGACGACAACCGGCTCTTCCTGCAACGCACCTTGCTCTTTCGCTTCGCCCTGCCGGACGACTGGGTGAGCGATGCCCCGGCGCCTTGAAAGCGCTCCGAGCGCCTGCGCAGGCAGAGGCCCAGGGCAGCCATGACCGCTAGGGCGCTGCGTTCCTGCCTTCGCAGGCGCACGGATAAGCGCGGCTTCGGCCTCACAAGCTGCACACAATAGGCGCGAAGCGGATCTGTGCGCTCTCTGTGCTCCTGTGCGACCCCAAACTCCTTTCTCCCGGCCCAACACACACGAAAAAGGCGGCCCCGCAGGACCGCCTCTTCACGCCGTTCGAACGGAGGACCGGGCTCAGGCCGCGGCCGGCGCCGCCTTCTTGGCAATCTCGCGCTTCAGGCGACGGGCCTTGAGCGAGAGCTTGGTGTCGGCCGTCTTGAGCAGCCAGTTGTCGAGCCCGCCGACATGTTCCACCGAGCGCAGGCCGTGCGTCGAGACGCGCAGGCGCACGCGCTTGCCGAGCGAATCGGACATCAGCGTCACATTCTGCAGATTGGGCAGAAAGACGCGCTTGGTCTTGTTATTGGCGTGGGACACATTGTGGCCCACTTGGCGGCCCCGGCCGGTCAGTTCGCAGATGCGCGACATGTCACTCAATCCTGAATGCGTGTGTTCGGAAAGCGGCGCGGATAGCGGCTGGCAGGCGAATCGTCAAGGCGCTTCCATGCGAAAGCGCGCGCCGCTACTGCTGCGCGCCATGAGCCCGCCCTTTCCCCTGCCCGATCCGATGCGCCTGGCGCTCGATTGCGCGCGCGCGGCTGGGGCAGCACAGGAAGTGCCCATCGGCGCGGTGATAACGCGCGAGGGGCAGGTTATCGCCACCGGCGAGAACCGCAACCGACGCGACCGCGATCCGACTGCCCATGCCGAGATCGTCGCCATGCGCGCGGCCAGCGCCGCGCTGGGCAGCGAGCGCCTTACCGGCTGCGATCTGTGGGTGACGCTGGAGCCCTGTCCCATGTGCGCGGGCGCCATTGCCCATGCCCGCATCGCCCGGCTCTATTATGGCGCGGCCGACCCCAAAGGGGGTGGCGTGGAGCACGGTGCGCGCGTCTTCTCCCATCCGCAATGCCATCATCGGCCCGAATTGTTCGGCGGCATCGGCGCGGACGCCGCAGGCGTCCTGCTGCGCGATTTCTTCGGTGAACGGCGTTAGGTTGAGGACTCAAATTATCGTCCGTCTTCCCGCGGCCGCAGGAATGACCGGCAAGCTGCGCGTCGAGGCGGCGGCTGTGCCGTCTGCGCCCTGCCGGTGAAACGCGAGATGCTGCCCAACGGGCGCAGCTACACCATCATCGACGTGGGCACGCAGGAAACGGACTTTTACGGGCCGATCCGTATTCGCGAGGCCATGTGTTCCTGATGGGCGACAATCGCGACAACAGCGCGGGCAACCGCGTCGCGCGCCTGACCGCCCTGGAGCGCCTGCGGCGACCTAAGTTTCCCGCCTTCGCGGAAATGGACGCATGGGAACAGCGTTCGTCCGGCTTCTGACCTCATGCGCGCTTCAGCAGGACTGAATGCCATAGGGGAGCGCCCGTCCTGTGCCGCCTCGCCAGGCCTCCACCTCCCCCCGTGTCGTGTGTTTGTCGAAGGGCTCTGCTTGCTTCGACCACATGGGACGAAAGGAAAGCCTTTCGACAGTGCAGCGCGACCGGGGCTGCTTCGAAGGGGAAGGCAAGAATGCCGCCTCTGCGGGCCAACCCCACAGCCCTCCTACCTACCCTTCCGCGCCTCCTCCGGCACGATGCGGTAGAGCTGGTAAGGTAGTGTGCCCGGATAATCGAGCGTCACCGGTTTCAGGAAGTCGAACGTCTCGCCCTTCAGCACGCGGGCGTAAAAACCCTCGGGACTGCGCGCGGGATAGATGGTGCCTTCCGGGAAGCCGGGGCAGATCAGCAGATACTCGGCATGATGGGCGGCCGCGATGGCGCGGAAGCGCTCCGGGCTGCCGTCGAAAGCATGGTGGATGTCCAGGATCGCGGCGCCGTTGCGATGATAGGGCCCGGCAATCGCGCTGTGATGCGTCACGGCAATGAGGCGCGGCCCCAGGTCGACGAGCGTGAAGATGACGGCGGGGGGCAGTTGATCGAGCGGGTGCAGCGCCGGCAGCGTGCGGCAGCGGCTGGAATTGTTCTTGGGCTTGGCGCTGGAGGCAGCCGCATTGCGGATGGGCTCGGGCGCGTCGGCCTCGTGCGGCTTGGCGGCGACGGAGGGAGCGGGCGCGTTGCCGGGCTGGCGGGGCGCGGGCAGCGTGGGCGTATCGGGGTCGTCGTCGATCAACTCATCGATGGCGTTGTTGACGAGCGGATAGAGCGCATAGGCGCTGGCCGCGCTGCCCAGCAGCACCAGCCCGAGCACGGCGCCGACCCGCGCCAGCCATCGCCCGGTGAACAGCCCCCGCGCCAGCGCCCAGATCGCCCAGGCAACCGGCGGAAGGGCGAGGAGCTGCGCGGCGGCGGCGGCGCGGATCTGCCAGAACATGAGCGCGAAGGCGAAGGCGATCATCAGCGTGACCGTGCCCCAGGCCCACAGCCGCTCGCTATCGCGCCGGGCCGTCCAGCAGCCGATGAGGCCGCACAGCAGCCCGGCCGCCGGCAGCGCGATCATCGGCACCCAGGCCGAGCGCGCCTGCGCCGTGAGCGGCTTGGCCTCGCGGATATAGACGAGCCAGCTCTTCTCCAGCTCGGGCGAGATCTGGTAGGCGCCGGTCAGGCATTGCGGAAAGGCCCACCAGGCGAAACCGGCGATCACCGCCCCACCCAGCGCCGCTGCCAGCAGGCGCTGCGGCCAGCCCCGCAGGGGCAGCAGCGAGATGAGCAGCAGCACGCCGGCCGCCAACGCAAGGATGCTCGTCCACACCGGCGAGAGCGCGTCGCACACCGGCAGGCGATTGGCGTTGCTGGCAAAGAGCGCGTAGCCCAGCGCCGTGGTGCCGGCGAGGCTCAGCGCATAGGGCCGCAGCCGCCGCGCCGCGCCTTCCTTGAAGATCCAGCGCAGCGCGATGAGCCCGCCCGCGCCGGCCAGATAGACCATCATCTCCATGCCGATGGCCACCGAGAGCGCACTGGAAACGCCGGCCACGATGCCGCCGCGCACCCATTTGCGGTCGACCAGGCCCGCCAGCGTCATCGCCGTGAGCGCGAGCTGCCAGCCATGGTGATCGATGCGCAGCGGCATATACATGCCAAAGCCGATCTGCGCGCCCATGGGCAGCAATATGGCCGCCAGCCAGCCATGTCCCGCCCCGTCTCCGCCCGGATTGCCGGCAGCAGCCGGCGCCAGCCGGCGGGCGAGGAAAGCGAGGGCCAGCATGAGCGGCAGCAGCGGGAGAAGCGGCGCCACGCCCACCGCCAGCCGGTCTGCCGCGCCCGGGTCCATAAACAGGCGGAACAGGAGCATCAGCCCCGCAATGGGCAGGTCGACGAGGCGGCTCCAATGGATGTTGGCACCCTCGGGCGGGTTCATGCGGTGCTGCGAAAGGTCCCACCAGCTCTGGCCGTCCAGCCAGTCGCGCACCTGGAGGTATCGCATGTTGTCGTCGGTATCGCCGAGCGAGAACCAGTGGATCGCCGCCGAATAGCGCGAGAGATAGACGCCGGCGAGAATCAGCCAGGCGAGCACGGTCAGCCAACGCCACTCCCGCGCGCCGAACCGATCGACGGCACCGAGCAGGCCGCGCCAGTTCCAGCGGCGCATCCCGGGATTGGCGGGCGGGGACAGCATCGGCTAAGGGCTTAGCTCGGCGGAGCGAAAGCGCAACGGGGCAAATGGCGACGGGAGACGAAAGGAAATCGCCGGTGAACCGGATCGCGCGGCTGAGCGCATCGGGCCTGCATAGGCAGATCCTGCGCTATGCGGTCACAGGCGCGGGCGTGACTGCCTTGCAGGCCGCCATCTACTGGGTTCTGGCCGGACCGGCGGCGCTGCACCCGCAGATCGCCAATTTCCTCGGTTACCTCGCCGCCGTGGCGAGCGGCTATGTGCTGCACGGCCGCTTCACTTTCCAGGGCCATGGCGGGCGGGACCGGCCGGCGGCGCGTGCGGCGCGCTTCGTGGCCGTCTCGCTGCTCAGCCTGGCGCTCAATGCCTTCTGGGTGTGGCTGTGCATCGCATGGGCGCAGCTACCGGTCTGGTCGCCCATCCCGCTCATGGGGCTGGTGACGCCGGCGCTGGTGTTCCTGCTCAACCGGCAATGGGTCTTCCGCTAGAGTCGATCCGGTGGTGATTGACCGGGACTCGTTGCCGTTCCGGCCGAACCGATCCAATGCTCCTGCACTGGCTCTTTCGGATCGCCTCCAAGAACGAACCGTTGGCTCCGAGCGGATTACTGCACCGGACGATGCGCCTGGCGATGCGTCGAACCGAGCCGAACGCGCGGCCGGCTGTTAACAAAGATCATAAAAACAGCGCGTTATAGCGCGCGCCGGAACCACATCGCTCTTTCAGCCTACCGAATCACGGCCGGCAATGGCGGCGATACGCCACAAATGAAAAGGGCCGCCGGGATGACCCGGCAGCCCTCGCCAGAAATTGCGTCGCGCGACGATTACTGCGCGTTGACGGCGTTGGCAGCCATCGCGCCAGCGGCGTTCGCCATGTTGTCGGCGGCGTTGGCGGCAGCTTCAGCGGCGTTCTCAGCGGCGAAAGCGGCATCCTCGGCGGCGTTGGCGGCGTTGTTGGCCGGCTCTTCCGTCGTCGAACAAGCGGCGAGACCGAACATCGCGGCGGCGGCCAGCGAAAAAGCAATCGTCTTGGTCATGGGCAAACCCCTTATTGAATAATACCGTGCAGACGGTGCGGAAGGGGGCCCCCCCCTTATTAGCCTGCGGGCGCGATTCGTATAGTTTTGTTTCGGGCAACGCAATCCCTCGTGCACGGATCATTTACGCTGCCATGGCGAGTCGCACCATTTGACCGCCGGCCATCGCGCTGGATATGACGGCCTGATGACCGGCCAACTCGACCTTTTCCGTGCCCTTGCGGACCCGACGCGCCTGCGCATCGTCCACTTGCTGCGCGCCATGGAACTGGCCGTGGGCGAGATTGCTTTGGTGGTCGGCCAGAGCCAGCCGCGCGTCTCGCGCCATGTGCGCATCCTCGTGGAGGCCGGCCTCGTCGAGCGGCGCAAGGAAGGGAGCTGGGTGTTCCTGAGCATCGACGGCGGCGCCGCCGCGCAAGCGCTTGGCGCCTTCCTTGACGAGGCGCCGCGCTCGCCCAGCGAAGACCTGTGGGTGGAAGCGGATCTCGCGCGGCTGGCGGCTGTGCGGGCCGAACGGGTGCGCATGGCCGAGCAGTATTTTGCCACCCATGCCGAGCAGTGGGACGCGCTGCGCTCGCTCCACGCGCCCGAGGCGCAAGTGGAAACCGCCATGGCCGGCATGCTCGGCAAGACGCCACTGGGCCGGCTGGTCGACATCGGAACGGGCACCGGCCGGATCGCCACCTTGTTCGCACCCCATGCCGATCAGGTGGTCGGTATCGACCGGAGCGCCGAAATGCTGCGGCTGGCGCGCGGCAAGCTCGATGCGGCGGCGGATGGCAAGGTGCGCTTCATCGCGGGCGATTTCTACGATCTGCCGCTGGCGGACGGCGCGGCGGACACCGCCATTCTCCATCAGGTGCTGCACTATGCGCAGGCGCCTGAAAAAGTGATCGCGGAGACGGCGCGCGTGCTGGAGCCGGGCGGGCGCCTGCTCATCGTCGATCTGGCGCCGCACGAACATGAAGAGCTGCGCGTGCGCGATGCCCATGCGCGCCTGGGCTTTTCAGACCGGCAGATGGCGGGCTGGTTCGAGGCAGCCAATATCGAGCTGGCCGGCGTGGAGACGCTGCCCGAGGGGCGCCTCGCCGTGAAGCTGTGGCTGGGGCGCCGCCGCGGCGAGGGCACTGAGCCCGCGCCACTGCATTGATCCAGCCATTGGCGCCACGTCGGCGCGGACCGAGGCCGATCATCCCGCCGCCTGCCGAAGTGAGGCTCCCGCAAAGCCGGGCGAAGGACACGCCCGGCATCACGCCGTCCTGAGCTGAGATACATTCACCGGCCGGCCCGCGCAGGCTCCAAAGCTCGGCGCCTACTCGCCCAGCTCCTTCGCCTCGATATATTTGAGTTCGAGATAGCGGTTATGGGCGGCAAGCTTGTCGAGATCGCCGCTTGCGAGCTGCTCGGTCATGCGGCCGATCTCCTGCTCGATGACGGAGAGGCCTTCCACGAGCTGAGCATCGGGCACGCGGCCATTGCGGGGCTGGCCGCGCAATGGAGCGGGGATCGACTGGTAGCCCGTCACCAGCTCGGGCAGATGGTCGCTGAGCAGCCGGCGAACCTCCTGTGCGGCCGGCTCCCGGGGTTCCAGCCGCGCGAGTTGCGGGGCCAGCGTCTCCAGCCGGTTGCCGATGGCATCGATGATCGGCGCGGCAGGCGCGGGTAATGCGCGGCGCTGGCTCTCCAGCCAGATCTCGGTCTTGAGCGGCAGCGCCTTCAGGTCCGTCTCGGCGAGGCGCGCGGGCTCCACCACCGTTTCCCCCGCGGGAATGACGGCGAAGGCGAGGCAGGCGATCAGCAGGCCCAGCACGATGAGCACGCCGGTGCTGCCGATGCCGCCGAGCACGAAGCCGGCGACGGCTGCGCCCACGACGACGGTGACCGCCGCGACCACCATGCGCTTGAGCCGCGTCATCAAGTCCTGCGCGCGCCGCGCCCGGCCACGCGCACTGCTGCTGCCGCCACCATAGCGTGCGGACGTGCGCGCGATCAGCTCATTTGCGCGGGCGACCACTTCGTCGACTTCGCTGGCCATAAGCGCGGCTCGCTCCTTCAGTCCTCGATGGCGCTGAGCGGGGAGGACGCGCCGGCCGGGCCGGCAATGGACGCCTGCGCCTGAGCCTGGCCCTGTGCGCGCGCGATATAGCCCTTGGACTTCTCCACCTCGCTGGAGAGCGTATTCACCGTGGTCTTCATGCTCTCCAGCGCCTTGAGCTTGAATGTGTCGATATTGTCCATCGTGTCGTAGATGTTCTGGAAGGCGCGCTGCAGCGTCTCGATGGGGATAGTGCTGGAGGCCGCCTGCTCGTGGATGCGCGCGGTCTGGGTCTTGAGCATGTTGCCGGTGGAATCGATGATGTTCGCGGTCGTCGTATTGAGCGCGGTGATCTGGTCCAGCACCAGCTTCTGCCCCACGAGCGCCTGCGCCACCGTCACGGCCGTGCGCAGCGCCGCGACCGTGGTGGTCGAGGCGCGGTCCACGCCCTTCACCAGCTCGACATTGTTCTTCTTGACGAGATCGAGCGCCAGATAGCCCTGCACCGTCACGGCCATCTGCGTCAGCAGGTCCTGGTGGCGCTGGCGCACATAGAAGAGGGCTGTCTCACGGATCGCCTTGGCCTTGGCCGGGTCGGTCGAATCCAGCTCCAGCGCCTTGTCTTCCAGCCGCGCGTCCATGGTCTTGGCGATGTGGATCATCTGCTCCAGCCGGCCCATGGTCGCCCACATGTTCTGCCGCTCCACATCGATGGCGGCATTGTCCTTGATGAGCGTGTCCTTGCCCGAGGCGAGGCTGCCGAGGATGGAGTTGATGTGGGTCTGGCTCGACTTGTAGCTGTCGAAATAATTGCGCAGCTTGCCGCCGAAGGGAATGATGCCGAAGAGCTTTTTGGGCGCAAGCAGATTGCCCTTCTTGCCGGGGTCGAGGTCCTCCACCACACGGCGTAGCTCGGCAAGGTCCGTTCCCACGCCGCCGTCCGCCTCCATGGCGCGCACCGGCCGATCCAGAAAGCGATTGGAATGCCCCGCCGCCTCTGCAATCTCCTTGCGGCCCATATTGGTGATCTGGTCCACCTTCTGGCCGAACTCGGGCGAATTGGCGTCCAACGCCGCCAGTTCCGCGACGAAGCTCTCGACCCGCTCGTCGAGCTTGCTCTTCTTGCCCTCCTCGATGGGCACCAGACCCGCCGCCTTCTCCGGCGCCACCGGCGGCACCGGCTCGGGGGGCGTGAGGTTCAGCGCATCGGCGGTCATCGTTTCGGTCGGCGCGGTTGTGGCCATCATCGTCTCCTTGCCGGTGTTATATTAGGCTAGAACACCGGCCGATCAAGTGCACCCGGATCATAGCGCACCCGCGCGGCAGGGAAAGGCGCAATCGGGCGCCAGGTCCAGGGTCGTCCGGCGCCGGTGCCCTGCCGCACGAGACAGGCTGCCGTGACCCGTCTCCCATTCCCCGTCCCACACGCCCGCCTCAGCCCTCCAAACCGGAGAGGGTTGCGCCTGGTGGATGCACAGCCAAGCATATATTCATTCTTTTGTAACCCTTTGTGGGGATAGCCGCCCCCGGAGAGACTGCCCGATGCAAATCGCAATTCACCCTGCCTTGCATAGCGCCCTGCGCGCTTGCTCGGACATCGAACGTCAGATCGTTGCGATCAGTCGTCGCCGCGACGCCCAGCGCAAGTTCGATCTCGTCCACTGGCGTCGCAAGTTTGCAGAGCAGCTCGGCGAGATCGGCCCCCTGATCGATCATGACGATGCGCTCCTGCGGCAGCCGGAGAAGATGCAGGAGATGAACCGCCTCTTCTCCACCTTCCGCTATGCCATCGGCCAGCATCAGGCGAGCTGGCCGGCCGTGCGCATCGATGAGGACGAGCACGCCTACGCCGAATCGGCGCGCGAAACCCACATCAAGTCCGACCGTTTCTGGAACTGGTGCACCCAGAACCTCGCCTTCAGCCGCCTTTGAACCGCTGAGAGGACGGACTCACGCCGCATTGGCGCGTGCGCACATAAAAAGGCCGCCCCGTCGAGCGACGCGGCGGCCTCAGAAATAGGTACTGACTGTTCCAGCCCAATCAGGCGGGATCAGGAAAACTGCACCGCCGTGCGACGACGCGCCGTCCGCATTGCGCTGCCGACAATACCGAAGCCGAGGAGCATCATCGCCCAGCTCGCCGGCTCGGGAACGGCAACCGCGATGTTGTCGAACTCGAAGGAGTTGTCCGTCGACTTGAAGATCGCGCCCTTGATCAACGGGCCGCCCGTGACCTTGAAGCTCACCTGGCCATTGGTCAGGCCGCTCACCTGATCGCCGCTCGGGAAGATCGCAGCATCGATGATCTGACCGCCATCATAGGTCCAGTCGCTGCCATCATCGAACAGGAGCGTCAGGTGGTTGTAAGTGTCGAGCGAACCCACGGTGAACGCGAACAAGCTCGTTGCCGTGAAGTCGATCTGGTAGCTGCCCTCTTCCGGGCGGCCGAGCACGACGCCGTAATTGCCGGTCGAGCCATAGGCCGGACGGGCGGCGTCACCGCTCACGCTGGCGTCGTACACGAAGGCATTGGTGCCGATCGCGCTGCCGGGCGTGCCGGGCGTGTAGATGGTGCCACTCGCGCCATCGAAATCCTCGATGACAACGGTGCCGGCCGTCAGGGTCGACGACCCGTTAGCGAAACTGATGGTGACGGCAGCATTGACTGCTGAACCGCCAAGCAACGCGGCAGCAACGGCCGCGGTAACAAGCATGGTGTTCTTCATGATAAACTCCCCACATTAAGCGCCCCACCCGGCTCCGCGGAAAGCACCGCAGGCTGCCTTGCAAGCCGCCCGTCAGTAAAATTTATAACTTATGTTAACCCGTGCGCTTTGCTTAACGCAGAGAAGGTCTGATTAAAAGACCATTTGCCAAAGCACCCGCTGGCAAGAACGGGAACGGACCGACTTGCAAGTCAGCACAGGGCGATGGATCACAGAAAATTTATTACGGAATAACCGTATCCTACCTCGGTAGAAGACCCGATTGACGATACCCCTCGCAAGCCCGCCACGCCTCCTCCGGAGCGCTCCATTTTGGCACGCCCCCGCCCCAATTTAGAGTTAACGGCGCCTGCCTGAAGCACCCTTTCAGTCGTCGGTACCTTCGACTCGCAATGATTCGCTGAAGTTCTCGCCCCCCGACTCGGGCATGGAGGCAATGAGTGCGCGGAAGCGCTCTTCGACATTGGTCTTCCAGTTGCCATGCGTCGAGACATAGAGCCTGTTGTTGCGGATGGCGTCGACGATCATGTCGCCTACCTGCGTCGGCTCCATCCAATTATCCGCCACCACGCGCTGGGCCAGCAGGTCTTCCGTCTCCCTGAACCCACTGCCCGCACGGAAGCGCTCCGGGCGGTTCTGGCCGCTCTCGTGGATACGGCTCTTGATCGGCCCCGGCATCAGTACCGTGACGCCGATATTATCCTTGGCCATCGTGTCCTGGATGGATTCGGTAAGGGTGATGACTGCGGCCTTGGCCGTGGCATAGATGGCCATGAAGCTCGGCATGGGCGTGAGCCCCGCCAGCGAGGCGGTGTTGACGATATGACCGCCACGTCCGCGGGCGCGCATGCCTGGAGAAAAGGCCATGATGCCGTTGATCGGGCCCATCAGATTGATGGCGAGGCCATAATCCCAATCCTGATAGGTGGCCTGTTCGAAAGGCCCGGAGGGGTCGATGCCGGCATTGTTGACCAGGATGTCAGGCCCGCCCATCACCGCTTCGCATTCCTTGGCCGCCTCTTCCATCTGCTTGCGGTCCGAGACATCGAGCCGGATGGTGTGGACGTTGCGCCCTTCCTGCCGCTCCTCGAAGAACTGCTTTGCCTCGTCGAGATGGTCTTGCCGGATGTCGGCCAGCACCAGTCGCGCGCCATTGGCGAGGAGACGCTGCGCAATGCCGAAGCCGATGCCGCTGGCGCCGCCGGTGATGAATGCCGTCTTGCCCGCGATCTCCATGCTGTCTCTCCTCACGCGTTGTGCCTCCCCTGTGATTGCCGCACTTGGCATGGCCGGGCAACCGCTTCCCGCTTGCGGCGATGGCGAAACCGCCTCTAAATCATCGGACGAAAGGGAGAGGGAGAGTAGCTATGCGGGCACGGCGCCAGACATTGGGCACAATCGCGGCGACCCTGGCGATGATGGCGGCGCCCGCGCATGGGCAAATCGCGACCGCACAAGTGACGGGCGGCACCATTTCCGGCGTGGTCACGGACGGTCTCTCCACCTTCAAGGGAATTCCGTTCGCCGCGCCGCCAGTGGGCGCGTTGCGCTGGAAGGCGCCGCAACCGCCCGTACCCTGGAGCGACGTGCGCAAGGCCGATCGCTTCGGCAAGGCCTGCATGCAGGAGCCGGGTCTCGCCCGCCAGATGGGTTATGAAGGCGAACTCAGCGAGGACTGCCTGTTCGTGGACGTGTGGACGCCGGCCAAAGCGCCCGGAGAGAAGCTGCCGGTCATCGTCTGGATCTATGGTGGCGGCTACTTCTCGGGCATGAGTAGTACTCCGCTCTATGACGGCGCCAATTTCGCGCGGCAGGGCGTGGTGTTCGTCAGCGTCTCTTATCGTGTCGGCCCCTTCGGCTTTTTGGCGACGCCCGCCCTCAGCCGCGAGGGCAACGGCGCCTCGGGCAATTACGGCATGCTGGACATGATTGCTGGCCTCCAATGGGTGAAGGCCAATGTCGCGGCCTTCGGCGGCGATCCGGACAAGGTGACGATCATGGGCCACAGCGCCGGCTCGGACGCCGTGAGTCGACTTGCCGCATCGCCCCTCGCCAAGGGACTGTTCCGCGGTGTCATCGCGCAGAGCGGCGCCAATTTCAAAGCACAGCCCGTGACACTGGCTGCCGCCGAAGCAACTGGGCAGGCCTTTCTCAAGGGATTAGGCCTCGACGATCTCCAGGCCGCGCGAGCACTCAGCGCGGACCGGATCGAGGCCGCAGCCGATGCGCCGGGCGCACCGCGCTTCGCTCCGCCCATCGATGGCGTCGTGGTGCCGGAAGACCAGATCACGCTCTGGAAGGCCGGCCGCTTCAACGACACCGCCCTGCTGCTCGGCCACACCTCGGATGAGAACGCCGCGTTCGGCGCGCGGCCAACCACGCCCGCCGCCTTCGAGGCACAGGTGCGCAAGGATTATGGCGCTCATGCTGACGCCATTCTCGCCGCTTATCCCCACGCCACCGATGCTGAGGCAACGCGTGCCGCCAAATATCTGGCGCGCGACACAAGCTTCGGCTGGTCCGGCTGGACCTGGGCGAAGCTCCAGACTGCACACGGCAAAAGCAAAGTTTTCGCTTATTATTTCGATAAACCCGGCCCACAAAATCCGGACGGCTCCGGGCATGGCAGCGAAGTGGCGTTGGTTTTCGCCAATCCCGACGAGCGACCCGGCCGCGCGCCCTGGACGGAGGCGGACCATGCCCTGTCGCGGCAGATGCAGGCCTATTGGGTGAACTTTGCCCGCACGCTCGATCCCAATGGACAGAGCCTCCCCACATGGCCGGCCTTCACTGCCGCCGATCCCAAGGTCATGCGGCTCGGAGCGGTGAACGTGGCGGGGCCGGCGCCCAATCTCGACAAGCTGGAAGCGCTGAACGCAGCCCTGATGCCGGCGCAGTGACGCGGGATCGAGGGGGCCGACATCGCCTTCCGCGCAGGCAGAGCCCAGGGCCCAGGGCCCAGCCACACCACATCGCCGCCTTGTCTCCCGCCCGGGCAGGAGGCGAGGCAGCGGGTGGGCAGATAGGGTCAAGCGCCCAGCTAAGCGCTCACCCCATCCCGGCGCCTCACTTCAACGATTGGACCGCCGCCAGCGTGTTCTTGACATGATCCTTATAATCCAGCGCGCTGTAAGCATAGATGATCTTGCCGGTCTTGCCGATCACATAGCTGGTCCGGTCGGTCTTGCCGTCGAAGGCCGGATTGTTGGTCTTGAGCGCGACCTGATAGCCCTGAATGATCTTGGGACCCGCCGACGCCACCGCGAACTTGTCGCGGCACGCTTCGGTCGAGAATTTCGCCAGCGTGTCCACCGGATCGGCCGACATGCCGATAACGGTCGCTCCCGCCTTCTCGAACGCCGCCGTCGCCTCGGCAAACTCGTGCGCCTCGGCCGTGCAGCCTGGCGTGAAGGCCGCGGGGAAGAAATAGAGCACCACCGGCCCCTTCTTGAGGGCGTCCGACAGCTTGAGCGTGAAGACCTTACCGGCCAGCGCGCCGCGCGTCTCGAAATCCGGAGCGGTGGAGCCTACCGGCAGCGCCGCCTGCGCTACACCCGCGCAGGCGAGGAGCGCGGCGGCGCCGGCAGCGGCAAGGCTGGCGCGAATGGGTCTGAGCGATCTGGTCCGGATCATGGCAGTGACATCCTCGGGTTGATTTTCTCCTGCAACCTTCTGCCACAAACCGGTATCCCCTGTCACGTTTCCCGCCGCGTCGCCGCCGAGTTTCACCGATGAGCCACTCTACCCCCGTGACAGGAGGGACAGGATGCGGCAATAACAGGCTGAAAACATAATGAGGCCGTTGGGGAAGGGACCGACGATGAACCGGGCAGTCGCCGCACAGGCGCCGGAGTCATGTCGCAGGCCGCCTCCGGCGTGCCGCGCAGACTCGACGATCAGACGACTGAAAGGGAAGAATTCCATGCGTAAGGCTCTCCTCGGCTCCGTTCTCGCCAGCGGCCTTTTCCTCTCGGCGGCACCCGCTTATGCCCAGTTCGGCGGCGGCTGCACTCAGGAGGATCTGGAAAAGGCCACGGCCGCCTATATCGAAGCGCAGACCAAGGGGGATCCCACGCCCATGCCGCTGGGCACCTGGGTCACCTACAATGAGCAGATGGACTTGGGGACCATGTCCACTGGCGTACTCTCCAAGCCGCTCAAAATCGATTTTCACCGCACCATCTACGATCCGCAGCAGTGCCAGACCTTCACGGAGGTGGTCGTCACCGACCCCGCCCACCCCTATGTGCTGGGCGTGACGCTCACTGTGCGCGGCGGCACCGTGAACAATATCGACATGCTCGCCACCGATAAGGGCGACTGGCTGTTCAACGCCCAGCGCACGCTCGATTATTCCAAGGCGGAGAATTGGGACGTGATCCCCGAAGGGCAGCGCGACAGCCGCAAGACCCTGATCGCTGCGGCCGATGCCTATCTCGACCTGTTCAACGATCCCAAGGTGCAAGTGCCCTGGGGCCAGCCCTGCGCGCGGCTGGAGGGTGGCATATACACGGCCAAGAGTAGCACGCCGGGCGAAGTCTCGCCGGAGGACAGCTGCAATGTCGGCGTGCCGAGCGGCGTGCCGATGACCCAGCGCAACTATGTGGTGGATGAGGCCCGCGGCGCCGTTTCTGTCGCGCTGCGCATGGGCATGAACGAGCGCCCGGACATCCACACCTTCCGCGTCGAGAATGGTAAGCTGCGCTATGTCCATACGCTCACCGTGTGCGAAGAAGACCATTGCGGCTTCAACTATGACGAGAAGACCAAGAAGACGCTCGGCATCGACTGACGCCGGCCTGCACTGAACGACACAACGGCCCCGTGCTTCCGGCAAAGGAAGCGCGGGGCCGAATTGCCTCCGCCTTTCCTTCATGAAGGAGATGGCGCGACATGACCTCCTCCTACACAGCTGTCTTAAATTAAGCCGTGTGGTAAAAATCCGTTCATTCCAGGCAGGTCGAACGGGTTTGGTTGGGACAACGTGCCTGCAAAGATGCAGCGTCGGCAGCAATCCAGATCTGCGGCCCTGCAAAGCACAGCGCTGAAGCAAGGCCATCTTCCCGTTCACTCGCTACCTCCCGCAACACCGCCTTGTCCCCACACCGCTTGCGAAGCGGCCGGCTCCCCCATATGCCCCCGGCATGGCAATCGCCCGGCTCGCCCTCACGGATTTCCGCAACCACGCCGATGCGTTGATCGCGCCAGACATCGCCACACCCACCGGCACCATGGTGGTGCTGACCGGCGAGAATGGCGCGGGCAAGACCAACATCCTGGAGGCGATCTCGCTGCTGGCGCCGGGACGGGGGCTGCGTGGCGCCGCGCTCGTCGACATGGCGCGGCAGGGAGGCCCCGGCGGCTTTACTATCGCTGCGCGGATCGGCGACACGCAGATCGGGACCGGCACCGACACGGCGGTGCCTGAGCGGCGGCAGGTGCGCGTCGATGGGCGGCAGGTCTCAGCCGCCTCTCTGGCAGGGCTGGTCGCAATCAGTTGGCTGACGCCAGCCATGGACCGGTTGTTCCAGGAGAGCGCAGGCGGGCGCCGCCGCTTTCTCGACCGGCTGGTGCTGGCCTTGCGTCCCTCCCACGCCATGCACGCGACACGCTATGAGGCGGCGATGCGGGCGCGCAACGCGCTGCTTGCAGAGGAGGGGACGCCAGACCCGGCCTGGCTGGCAGCGCTAGAAGCGCGCATGGCCGAGCATGGCGCCACACTGGACGCCGGTCGTCGCGCCGTGGTCGCCGCGCTGGCAGATCATCTCGCTGCGCTGCCGCAGGGCCCCTTTGCCCGCCCTCGGCTGACGCTCGACGGCTGGACAGGCGATGAAGCGGCGTTGGCACAAGCCCTGCGCGAAGGCCGCCCGCGCGACCGCGCGGCCGGGCGCACGCTTGCCGGTCCGCATCGCGCCGATCTGCTGGTGAGCCATGCTGCCAAAGGGCAGGCCGCCGCGCTCTGTTCAACGGGCGAGCAAAAGGCACTACTGCTCGGTCTCGTCCTTGCCCATGCCGAGCTGGCACGCGGGCCGGGCGAGCGTCCGCTCATCATCCTGCTGGACGAAGTGGCCGCCCATCTCGATCCGCTCCGCCGCACCGCTCTGTTCGAACGCCTGCGCGCCACTGGCGGTCAGGTGTGGATGACGGGTACGGAGCCGGCCCTGTTCGAAGGGCTCGGCGATGCCACGCGGCTGCGCGTGGACAATGGGCGAGTACTGCGGGTTTAGAAAATGACCCGTTTGGAAAGCTGGGATCTAAGGCGGAACACCCCCAACGGCAGCTTCGGCTCAGCCCTGGCTCGTCTCAGCGGCGTTCTCGCCTTCGCGCCGCACATCCTCGAACCAGGCTTCGACTTCGCCCGAGAGCTTGATGGTCATGGGGTTGCCGAAGCGGTCGCGGCTCTTGCCGGCGGCAACGCGAATCCAGCCTTCCGAGACGCAATATTCTTCCACGTCGCGGCGCTGCTGGCCCTTGAAGCGGATTCCAATGCCACGCTGGAGCAGCGCCATGTCGAAATGGGGACTGCGCGGATTGACGGAGAGGCGGTCGGGCGGCGTATCGGTCATGGGCGATGCGCCTAGAGCATTTTCGCCGCCGAGGGAACAGCCCTCGAGGGAAAATGCGCGGTCCAGCGGCCCGCTCGGACTCAGCGGCAGAAGCGCACGCGATACCGCTGATGATACCGCCGATCATACCGCCATTCGGTCCAGCAGCGACGGGCTTGGCGCCAGCCGCGATAAGGCGCGCGGCGCTCATACCGGTCGTACCGGTCCCAACGCCAGTCGCGGCGATCGGTATGCCAGTGCCCGTCATAGCCGCGATGATCGCGATAGGCGCGGTCACGATAGTCGATGGTCACGCTGGTGCGGGCGGCGGCAGGCGTGGCGGCCAGCGCCGTGACACCGAGGGCGCCGGACAGCGCCGCGAGCGCGAGGCGGGGAATGAGTCTCATGGCATCGTCTCCCAATCCATGGAGCGGCTTCAAGGGCCGCCAATGAGAAAGAATATAGAGGTCTGGCTCTGAACCGGACGGGAATGGGCTGTTCAGCGGGGCGTAATCGGGCGGCTGCGATAAATTGCGATATTCCTTAATTCATAAATTTATGATATAAGGAATGCATGGCTTACGATTCACGTCTCTCTTCTGCCATGGCGACACTGCCCGCGCCGCCCGATGCGGCCGCAATGGCCGCGCGCGCACCGGTCGTCGCCGCCTTTCTCAAGGGATTGGCCAACCCGCAGCGGCTGCGCATCCTCTGCCGGCTGGTGGAAGGCGAGGCGCATGTCGGCGCGCTGATCGCCGCCACTGGCATCGCGCCCACGTCCATGTCCCAGCATCTGGCCCGGCTGCGCGAGGAAGGGATCGTTGCGGTGCGGCGCGACCATCGCACGCTCCATTATCGCATCGGCCACCCCGCCACGCTGGCGGTGATGCAGGTGCTTCACGATCATTTCTGCAAGGAGGACACGCCATGACCGATCCCGCCATCACGCCGCAGGAGGCCCTTGCGCTGCTGCGCGACGGCGCGGCGACGCTCATCGACGTGCGCGAGCCCGACGAGTTCCGCGCCGGCCACATTCCCTATGCGCTCTCCATGCCGCTCGGCCAGCTCGACGCGCTGTTGGCGCAGGCCGTGCTGCCACCGGGACGGACGATCATCTTCCAATGTCTCAAGGGCGGGCGCGGCGGACAGGCCTGCCTCGTCGCCGACCGTGCCGGGCATGGCACGGGCCGCGCCGTGCGCAACCTGACGGGCGGGATCGAGGCCTGGACGGCGGCGGGGCTGCCGTTGGTGACGGCGCAGACCACAGGCGGCGCGGCGGGCGCGGGGCCGGCGCTTCCGCTCATGCGACAGGTGCAGATCGCGGTGGGCCTGCTGGTGCTGGTCGCGACACTCATCGGGCTCGCAGGCATCCCGGCGGGCTTCTATCTCGCCGCCTTTTTCGGCTTCATGCTTGCCATCGCCGGGGCGACCGGCTGTTGCGGCATGGCCCTGATGCTGGCCAAGGCGCCGTGGAATCGCTGAACTGGTGCTGGACCAGATTACCGCGCTCAATAGGACGACCGCGAACATCATCGATTTCACCGGCGACATGCCCAAGGCCCAGACCGCGCATCACGAGCAGGGGCCTCGAGCACCATAGCGCCGCCTTTCTCAATGAGAAAAAGGGCCGCCGGTCACAACCGGCGGCCCATTCGGCCCAACCAGGGGCGCATGGCCGGTGCCGCTTTGCCGCGCGATCAGGCGACGCGCAGGCTCGATGCCCGCCGCCGCATTGCAGCGCCAGCCAGACCGAAGCCCGCAATCATGAAGGCCCAGCTCGCCGGCTCGGGCACCGCGCCCGGCTCCACGCTGGCGAAGCGCACTTCCGAGAGGCCGGTGGCATAGGGATCGTAGATCGTGCCCTGCGCATAATTGTTGAAGAGGTCGAACTTCACATATTGCGCCGCGCCGGCAATCGCGAAGCGTTGCGCGGCGAGCGAATCGCCATTGGCGCGTGCCATGGTGCCGTTGAACACCTCGGTATAGTCGACGCCGTCAGTCGAGATGAGGATGGCGAAATCCTTCACGCCCCGGTCGATGGTGTTGATGATGTGACTGGGGTTCACCGGATAGGGATCGGCGAAATTATACTGCCAGATGTCCGCGCTCGCGAGCTCATAGACCGCCCCCAGGTCGAAGACGAGCTGCGCCTGCGCCACGCCCAGATTGGTCATCCACATCGCAGCAAAATTGCGGTCGTGCAGGCCTTCGGCGGACAGGCCGCTGCCGTTGATGAGATTCTCGGCCTTATACTGCCCCCACAGCGCGAACGTGTCGGAGGCCGTGACCGAAACCGGCGTGATGACAGCGGCGGCGGCAGGCACGGCGATGCTACCCGCTGCGAAAGCCGCAGCGGCAACGATGGACTTGAACATGTCTCTAAAACCCCTCGATCTTCCTGGTCCCACTGTCCGGTCGAACAATGTTGGCGCCGGACCGGGCCCAGAATAGCGAGCAAGTTTACGGCTTCATGACGTCAATCGTCACATGGCCGTCATCGCGCGGTGCCCGCCATACCATACCCACGCAAGGGGCATGGCGGGCACCGCGTCGATCGATCAGGCCGCTTCGCTGACGCGCTTGGCCTTCTTGCGCTCATGCGGATCGAGGTGGCGCTTGCGCAGGCGGATGGTCTTGGGCGTTACTTCCACCATCTCGTCATCGTCAATATAGGCGATGGCCTGCTCCAGCGTCATCTTCCACGGCGGAGTCAGGCGAATGGCGTCATCCTTGCCGCTTGCGCGGAAGTTGGTGAGCTGCTTGGACTTCATGGGGTTGACGTCGAGGTCTTCCGGCTTGGCGTTCTCGCCGACGATCATGCCTTCGTAGAGCGCTTCGCCCACACCCACCATCAGCACGCCGCGCTCCTCGAGCGGCCCCAGCGCATAGGCATTGGCTTCGCCCGCGCCGTTGGAAATGAGCACGCCGTTCTTCCGGCCTTCGATCGGGCCTTTGTAAGGCCCGTATTTCTCGAACAGGCGATTCATGATGCCGGTGCCGCGCGTGTCGGAGAGGAACTCGCCATGATAGCCGATGAGCCCGCGCGAGGGCGCCGAGAAGGTGATGCGGGTCTTGCCGCCGCCCGAGGGGCGCATGTCGGTCAGCTCGGCCTTGCGCGTCGCCATCTTCTCGACGACGGTGCCGCTATGCTCGTCATCCACATCGATGACGACGGTTTCATAGGGCTCCTCGCGGCCGTTCTCGCCATCGCGGAACAGCACGCGCGGGCGGGAGATGCCCAGCTCGAAGCCCTCGCGCCGCATCGTCTCGATCAGCACGCCGAGCTGAAGCTCACCGCGCCCGGCCACTTCGAAACTGTCCTTGTCCGCGCTCTCGGTCACGCGGATCGCGACGTTGCTTTCCGCCTCGCGGAACAGCCGGTCGCGAATCATGCGGCTCGTCACCTTGTCGCCTTCGCGACCCGCCATGGGCGAATCATTGACCGCAAAGCGCATCGAGAGCGTCGGCGGATCGATGGGCTGCGCGTTGATCGGCGTGGTGACGGTCGTGTCGGCAATGGTGTTGGCCACAGTGGCGACCGTAAGGCCGGCGAGGCTGATGATGTCGCCCGCCTTGGCTTCCTCCACCGGCACGCGGTCCAGGCCACGGAACGCCAGAATCTTGGAGGCGCGACCGGTCTCGATGATCTTGCCGTCCATGTCCAAGGCGTGGATCGGCTGGTTGATCTTCACCGAACCGGAATTGACGCGCCCGGTGAGAATGCGGCCAAGGAAATTGTCGCGGTCGAGCAACGTCACGAGGAAGGTGAAGGGCGCGTCGAGATCGAGCGCCGGAGGAGGCACATGGTTGACGATCGTTTCGAACAGCGGCGTCAGCGTGCCATCGCGCGCGGCGGCGTCATGATTGGCATAGCCATTGCGGCCCGAGGCGAAAAGCACGGGGAAATCGAGCTGTTCGTCCGTGGCGTCGAGGCTCACGAACAGGTCGAACACTTCGTCCAGCACTTCCTGGATGCGCTCGTCCGGCCGGTCCACCTTGTTGACGACGACAATGGGGCGCAAGCCCAGCGCCAGCGCCTTGCTGGTCACGAACTTGGTCTGCGGCATTGCGCCTTCGGACGAGTCCACCAGCAGCACGACCCCGTCCACCATGGAGAGGATGCGCTCCACTTCGCCGCCGAAATCGGCGTGGCCGGGCGTATCGACGATGTTGATGCGCGTGATGGTGCCATCCGGCCCCTTCCAGTCGACCGAGGTGGGCTTGGCGAGGATGGTGATCCCGCGCTCCCGCTCCAGATCGTTGGAGTCCATCGCACGCTCGTCCACGCGCTGATTGTCGCGGAAGGTGCCGGACTGACGGAGAAGCTGGTCGACAAGAGTCGTCTTGCCGTGGTCGACGTGCGCGATGATCGCCACGTTCCGAAGAGCGCTGGGCTGGCTCATTTGGGTGTCTCTCTGGGTTGGTGTTGGCAGCGCAGCCATTGCGGCGGCCGCCCTCAGGTGTGCGCGCGCCCATAGCGGAAAAGTGAGAAAAGCGCAACGGCGCGCCGCAGCGGCATGCGCGTTTTTCGACGAGGGCTCGATGGGGCACGGCGGATGGTGGCAGCGGCGCCTGCGTCCTTTCTCCATGCTCTTCCCCTACACCTTCCCCAACACGCCCCAAGGCCCTACATTCCAGCCATGCGATGGCACACAGCCCTCACTGGCCGCCCCGGCCGCGCGCCGATTGTGCGCAGCCCCTGGTTTTTCGCCGCGTTGTTGCTGGCGATGGCAAGTGCGCTGCTGCCGGCACTGATGCCCTCCGGCGGCGCGGGCCGCACCATCGGCTCCGCTTTCGACCCCACCAGCAATGTCCTGACGCTGCGGGTGCGCGACCAGACACCGCGCCCGGCCGCTACCCGGATGGACGAGGGCCGGCGTATGCCGCATCCGGCGTCCTCGCTGGCCTCCGTCACCGGCCTTCTCCTCGCCGTGAGCGCCCTCACCGCTCCACGCACGCACGCCGATCCTGCACTGCTGCGCGTCCTCGCGACCTGGCCCCGGCACGGCTTCGCCCAGCCGCGCGCGCCGCCGTATCCCTGAACGGCGCGGCGCCCCGCCCAACGGGCGCTTTCGATCCTGATTTCATCATTGTCCCAGGAAAGGGGCATGGACATGCGCAACAAATTGAAGCCCGCTCCCCCGCCCGGCTGGTTCCGGCCCACCCTGATCGGCGGCATCCTGCTGACCATGGGCGTGCTGGTCGCCGTTGCCGCGAGCGGCTAGCGGACCGGCGCCGCCGCCCCTCTCAGCGCCTTAGCACGCGCCTTTCCCGTGGACCTGTCCGCGCGCCCGGCTACAAGACGGGCTGAACGAGAGAGCCAAGGGAGAATCGGGCATGAGCGAGAACGCGCCGGCGCAACTGAGCTTCGAGCAATGGTCGGGCGAGATGGGCCGCAACTGGCTGGCCAATCTCGCGCGGTTCGAAGGGATGATCGCGCCGGTCGGCGCCGCCCTCATCACCCATGCCGCCTTCCGGCCCGGCGAGACTGTGGTCGATCTGGGCTGCGGCGGCGGCGGCACCACCATTACCATCGCGCGATGCGTCTCGCCGGGCGGCAGCGCCACCGGGCTCGACATCAGCCAGGACCTCATCGATCATTGCGGCGTGCGCGCCAGCCAGGGCACGCAATCGCGCATCTACTGGGTCTGCGCGGACGCCGCGCAAGTGGTCCCCACCAACGGCCCCTTCGACAGGCTCTTCTCGCGCTTCGGCTCCATGTTCTTCGAGGATGCGCGGGCGGGCTTCCGCAACCTGCGCCGCATGGTCAAGACCGGCGGCCGCATCGATCTCGCCGTCTGGGGCCCGCCGGCGGAGAATGAATGGACGCGCCTCATCAACGATGTGACCGCCCGGCACCTGCCCGATGCCCCCCGGCCCGATCCGCGCGCGCCCGGCCCCTTCGCTTTTGCAGACACCGCCTATCTGACCGAGGTGCTGGAGCAGGCCGATTTCGGCCGCATCGCCATCGCGCCGTTCGAGACACCGCTCGCCATCGGCGGCCCCGGCGCCACGCCGGAAGAGGCGGCGGCCTTCATCATCGGCGGCACGCATATGGGCCGCCTGCTGCAAAGCGTCGGGCCGGACAAGGAAGCGGCCGCGCTTGCCGATCTCACCGCGGCCTTTGCGCCCTATCATGTGCCGGGCAAGGGCACACTCGTCGGTGGCAAGGTCTGGTTCGTGACGGCGTGGGCAGTCTGATCCGGACCTGATTCGCGGCTGGATCCGCGGGGCTATCGGCACGAGACGGAACTCCGCCGCGCCATCGGGCGTTGCCAGAGGGAGAAACGCAACGGAGTCACCGGACGGATCGTTCCATGCTCATCACCGGCTTCTTTCCGCTGCTCTTGGGCCTGTGCGTGGTCATCTGTCTGCTCTCGGGCATCTGGCTGCTGCTCCACCTGACGGCGTTGGCCGCCCTGTTCCGGGGCAAAGCCGACATTGTCCCCGCGCCCACCCGGCCCCGCGCGCCGCGCGGCGCGGTCATCGGCGCACTGGTGCTGTTCCTGGCCAGTCTTGGCGGCATTCTGGCACTTCAGACCATCGCCGGCGCCCATGTGGAAGCCGAAGCAGAGCCCTGACTTCAAGCGCCGGCCCTTCTGCGGCTCGAAGCCCTACCAGCTCAAGGTTCCGTTCGTACCGAACCTTCCGAAAGGCTCTGCCTTTGTTTTGCATGCAGCCGACCGGCTTGGACGCCCTGGGCCCCTGCCTTCGCAGGAGCACTGGTGAACCAACATCCCGCCGCTTTGACATGGTGGCTTTCCGGGTCGTGAGTACAGCCCCCAGCCCGTAAGCACCGAGGCCCACTCGACTCCTCTTTTCGGCGGCCACAGCAGACCCGTCGTTCGCTCCTAAACCGTCCGCGTACCCGCCCTTGGCCCCCAGGCCCGTGGCTCGCCGACCCACGGCACCTGTCCTTCGATCCACAGGTCCACAAAGACGCTGCGCAGCCGCCACTCGCCGTCGGCTTCCTTCACGGCCAGCGTGTCCCAGGTTCCCATGCCGAAGACACGGTTCTCGAACGTCACCACGTCATGCTGGAGAATGGACCAGAAGCATTTGATGTGCACCGCCGGCCGGCCCTCGTCCGGCTCCTGCGGCGTCATGATGACCTGGCTCATGCGATGCTGCCGGCCGAGATAATGGTTCGGCTTGTCATACCACAGCGAATCCGTCGCGCGCTTGAGGCCCTCGCGCCCCTCGCAGCGGCCCTGCGGCCAGTGCTCCAGCCAGCCATCCGCCGTGAAGCAGGCGGCATAGCCCTCGAAATCGCCGGTATCGAGCGCCCAGGCATAGCGCGCCATCAGTTCCTCGATTTCCGCCCGGTCCTCCAGTGGCACCTTGCGCTTCATGCCCTTCTCCCTTTCTCGCGTCGCTCTTGCGGCGGCATCTGGCATGCTGCATCCGCACGGCGGCCCGGTCAATTGGCCGGCGAAGATCGGGAGAGACAGGTTCCGTATCAGTCGCTAGGACAAAGCGATGGGGGGAACAGGACGCATGCTTCGCAATGGAGTCACGCTACTGGCCATGGCGCTTGCGCTGCCGGCCTGCGGGGGCGGGGGCGGCTCTCCCGGCGGCACGGACACGCTGTTGCCGACGCCGACGCCCAGCGTCACGCCGACACCTACGCCCACGCCCGCCAATACCAGCTGTGCGTTGCGCACGCGGCAGGATTGGGTGCTGCGGCAGGTCAACGACTGGTATCTGTTCCCGGAGACATTGGGCTACGTCAATCCGGCTGCCTTTTCCACGCTCTCGGACTACCTCGACGCGCTCACCGCCGGGGCGCGGAGCCGGGGCATGGACCGCTATTTCAGCTATGTGACCTCCATTGCGGAGGAAAACGCTTATTATGAGTCCGGCGCCACGGCCGGCTTCGGCTTCCGCCTGCATGTCGACGGTGCCGAACGGCGGCTGTGGGTGAGCGAAGCGTTCGAAGGCGCGCCGGCACTGGCCGCCGGGCTGGACCGGGGCACGGAGATCCTCGCCCTAGGCAGCAGCCCCTCCACGATGCGCACCGTGTCGCTCATTCTGGAAAGCCAGGGCGACTATGGCCTCTATATCGCACTGGGCGCCGATACGCCCGGCCTCACCCGCAGCTTCCAGATCCGCAATGACTCCGGCACCCGAACGGTGACGGTGACAAAGACGGACTATGCGATCGAGCCCGTCTCGCCGCGTTATGGCCTGCGCATCATCGAGGATGAGGGGCGCAAGATTGGCTATGTGAACCTGCGCACCTTCATCTTTTCCGCCGAAGACCCGCTGCGCACGGCCTTTGCCGAACTGAAAGCACAGGGCGTCGACGAGCTGATCGTGGACCTGCGCTACAATGGCGGCGGGCTGCTCGCCGTGGCGCAAACGCTCGGCAGCCTGATGGGGGCGGGCCGCGCGCCGGGCGACGTCTTCACGCGGCTGCGCTATCGCCCCGAGCAGGGCGCCGACGAGGCCTATCCGTTCCTCACCGAGCCCAGTGCGATTGCCCCCCGCCGCATCGCCTTCATTGCTACGGGCGACACCGCGTCGGCGAGCGAGCTGGTCATCAATGCGTTCCGGCCCTATCTGCGCGCCGACATCGCGCTCATCGGCGCCAACAGCTATGGCAAGCCGGTGGGCCAGATCGCCATCGACCGGCCGGAATGCGACGACCGCCTGCGCCTGATTGCCTTTGCGGTCGACAATGCCGAGGGGCAGGGCGGCTATTATCAGGGCCTCGCCTCGGTCATGGAGCAGAGTTGCCGGGCGGACGACGATCTCACCTGGCCGCTCGGCGACCGTCGAGAAGCGTCGATTGCCCGCGCCATCGATTTCCTGGACCGGCGCACCTGCACGCCGATCGGCCCCAGCGCGTTCGCCCGCACCGCGACTGTCTCCACCGCGCGCGTCCCGCTGCCCGCTGGCCGCCATTCGCTGGCGCCCGCCACGCCCAGCCAGCCCCAGCGCGACATGCCGGGCCTGTTCTGAAGAAACGAGGCCCACCGGCATCCCGGCCTTCCAGTCCATTTCGGTGAAACGTTCAGCTCCTGCTAACCGCGGTACCCTAGGCTGGCTCCCGGGACGATGGGAGAATTCGCATGCTCGCACGGCTCCTTGGCAGCGATCTTGGCGCAACGGCGCTCGAATATGGCCTCATCGCCGCGCTCCTCTCGCTTGCCTGCCTGATCGCGTTCCTGTCACTGGGGCTCGACCTCGTCGCGATCTTTGACACGGTGTCCGCGGCCCTGCGCTAAGCCGCACGGGCGCGTCGCCCGAGGCGCGATCCGCTTAGCGGCACTCGCCTATCGATCTGATTTGGACTGCCGGTAATGAGGGAGGAGACTCAACCCTCTGAACGCTACGCCTGAGCGGTTCTGGTTTTTTCGACCGGGCGACCGATGTGGGAGCCTCCGAGTAGAAGGGATGCGAATTGGCAAGAGCCGCAACACCGGTTGCCCGCCGGCTCGCTCTCGTCTTTCCGTCTCCGCACGCCTGACCATCCATCCGCCTGCCCGGAACAGTTTGATCGTGCCTTAGCTCTCATCAGCGAAACCAGCCCCCACACTTACCCCTCTCACGTCCCCTCACCAAAACGCCGCAGTTCGGCTTTGTCGGCCGCGCCGTCTCATTCTCCACGAGCGTCTACCTCCATCGGTCTCCGCGATGCGACGAAATGTTGCGAAGCAGCATTGCCATGCGTCAATTATTCGATATGTTATATCATCATGATCTACTCCCCTCGCAATCGCCCGCGCCGCTCCGGCCGCGCCTTTCTCACCGCCACTGCCTCGATCGCCCTGCCCCTGGCCGCATCCATCCTGCCGGGCACCGCGCAGGCGCAGACACCGGCCACCGGGGCGTCGGAGACCGATGACGCACGCGAAAGCATCGTCATCACCGCGCTTATCCCGCGCAACCATATCGACGTGCTCGCGGGCACTTCGGTGCTGAGCGGCGAGGCGCTCGCGCGCGAGCTGCGGCCCAATCTCGGTGAGACACTGGCGCGCCAGCCGGGCGTCACCGCAACGTCCTTCGGCCCCAATGCCTCGCGCCCTATCCTGCGCGGCTTCTCCGGCGACCGCATCCGCCTGCTGACGGATGGCATCGGCAGCTTTGACGTCTCCGCCACTTCGGTCGATCATGCTGTCGCGATCAATCCATTGCTCGCCGACCGGATCGAGGTACTGCACGGGCCGGCCGCCCTGCTCTACGGCTCGTCGGCAGTGGGCGGGGTGGTCAATGTAATCGACAACCGCATCCCGACGCGCGCGCCCTCGGGCGGTTTCGCGGCCGATCTCGACGCCACCTATGGCAGCGCGGCGGAAGAACGCAGCCTCGCCGGCCGTGCCGATGCAGCGCTCGGCGCCGGCTTCATCCTGCATGTGGACGGCACTTACAGCAAGACCGCGGACCTGCGGATCGGCGGTGCTGTGCTCGCTCCGGCGCTGCGCGCGCAGGCCGCCGCCAGCACCGTTGAGGACATTCGCGCACTGGCCGATCTGCGCGATCGCCTGCCCAATTCTGCGGCGGAGAGCTGGAGCTATGGCGGCAGCCTTGCCTGGCTGGACGACGCGGGCGGCTCGATCGGCTTTTCACTCTCCAAGCTCCACACGCTCTACGGCGTACCGATACGCTACAGCTTCGCGCCCGATGAGGAGGCCGAAGCCGTGCGCATCCGCATGGACCAGACCCGCGCCGACCTGCGCGCGGTCATCCCGGCCGGCGGCACCTTTCTCGATGAAGTCAAGCTGCGCGCCGGCTGGGCCGATTATCGTCATGACGAGCTGGAAGAAGATGGCGCCATCGGTACCACGTTCCGCGCGCAGGGACTGGAAGCGCGCGTGGAAGCGGTCCAGGCCCGGCGCGGCGGCTGGGACGGCGCGTTCGGCGGCCAGATCGTGCTGCGCAAAGGCCGAATCGAGGGCGAGGAGAAGTTCCAGCCCGCGCATGAGACCGAGAGCGTCGGCCTGTTCGCGCTACAATCGCTGGAGCTGGGCGGCACGCGGCTGGAGGCGGGGCTGCGCTATGAACATGCCGTGCTCACCGCCGCCGCCGACGCCCAGCTCGGCACGCCGGACTGGCGGCGGCAGTTCGATACCTTCTCGGCCTCGGCAGGCATCAGCCAGGCGCTTGCGCCCGGTTGGCAGCTGGGCCTCAATCTCTCCCGTTCCGAACGCGCGCCGAGCGTGGACGAGCTGTTTTCGCGTGGCAATCATGCCGGTACGCAGGCCTTCGAACTCGGCAACCCTGATTTCGGCACCGAACGCGGCTGGGGCCTGGAAGCGCTGCTGCATGGCGGCGGGCGCGATTATCACTTCAGCGTCTCGGCCTATTACAATCGCTTCAGCGGCTTCATCTACGATCATCGGGCGTCGGACGCGGACTGCATGGCGGCGAACGGCGGCGAACCGCTGGAGCTGCCTTGCTATCGCTTCGACCAGGCCGACGCCCGCTATCTGGGCGCCGAGATCGAGGGCGATGCGACGCTGGCGCGGCTGGGCGCCGTCACGCTCAAAGCCGATGCCATGGCCGACTATACCCGCGCGACGCTGGTCGACGGCGGGCCAGTGCCGCGCATTCCGCCGCTGCGCCTGCGCGGCGGCCTGACGGCCGAGACAAACCGCGTAACGGCGCGGATCGAGGCCGAACACGCCTTCGCGCAGACCCGCGTTAGCGCGGGGGAGACGGAAACCGCGGCCTTCACGCTGCTCAATGCGTCCCTGGGCTGGCAACCGCTCGCCGGCACGCCCTCCCTGCGCCTGCTGCTCTCCGCGACCAACATCCTCGATGTCGATGCGCGGCGCCACTCCAGCCTGCTCAAGGACTATGCCCCGCTCGCCGGCCGCGACATCCGGGTGACGCTCAGCATGGCGCTCTGAGCCGGCCGGGGCGCTTCGATACCGGCAATCGCAGCAAGCCGATCCGCCCGCAAACGCCAAGTGGCCGCGCCTGTCCCTCGTCAGGCGCGGCCACGGCCCGGACGTATCCGCCCTTTATTTGCTGATCGACGCCTGGAAGGTGTGCACAGCCGCGCTCTTCGGCGTCCCGGCCGGCAACTGGCTGGCATTTTCCACCAGGCCCCAGGAGCCGTTCTTCGACGTCTTGTAGACATCGCTGAAGAGCATCATGAGATCGCCATTTTCCCGCTGCCAGGTCTGCAGATAATGTTTGTACAGCTCTCCCATGCGCGGATCGTTGTTGATCGCGGTAAGCAGGGCGGCGTCGGATGAATTGACATGCTGCCCGGCCTCATAGGTGATGACGCGCTTGCCATAGCGGGCTGCCGTTGTTCTGGCGGCCGCGATACGCGCGCGGACCGTCGTATCGATGACAGTGCGCAGCGCCTCGAACACAGGCGTCAAGTTGCTCGGATCGCTGACCTTGCCATCGACATTATAAGCGAAATAAGGCGCTGTCGCGATCGCATCAACTTTGCTGGCCGTATCACGGAAGGCCATCAGACGATCCATATTGGCCGGCGCGGCCGACTGGTTGGCCAGAACACGCACCAGTCGATCCTCTTGCCCGGCAAAGGCCGTGCTCCAGATGTCCATCACCTCGGCATGCTTTTCCGCCAGACGGAAGAGCATGGCATAGCCTTCATTGGTCGAGAGACCCTCCTCAAGACCTTCCCGGGCCGCTTGCTTCGTCACGGGGAAGGACCAGTTCCAGACTTCGTTGGCAAGCTCGACATAGACCTTCCGGCCTGGCTTCAGCCTGCCGCGGACCAGTTCAGCGAACTTGCGAACATAGTCTTCATCGGCATTCCACGGAATGCAGAACCACGGGTCCGCATCCGCCGCATTCGCCAGATCGATCATCACCTCGATCGGAACGCTGTCGTTCTTCCGGACCATGTCCTTGCCCACCATCCGGCTGCGCGTGGCCCAGGTGACCGGCTTGTTCTCGTTCATGTCCTGCCAGACCATGAAGCGGAGGACCGAGAAGCGCTTTATATACGAGAGATAGTCCGGATCGAAGAACTGGTCGCGGGGGGCACTGGGCTCCCGGCAGTCGATATTGCGGATGGGATCGGCGAGATCGACATCCGTGATCTTGAGCTGTGGCTGGAAGGATGCGCCGGGCATATATGTAAAGCGCACCTCCGTCGCCCGGCGAATGACATTCTGCGCGGCCGCGGATTGGCTGATGCGAACGGTGGCCTTGCCGTCCCACCGGCAGACGATATCGACCGACTTGCCGTTAAACACGGCCAGAGGCGTCGAGACCAGCTGGTAGAGCATGTCCCCCGGCTGATATTTGATGATCCGGCCTTCGTTGTCGAAATAGCTACCCGCGCTATCTCCCGCGACCGACGAGACGCCCCAGGAGGCCACATGCATCAGATTGGTGAACGGACGGGCCGGGTTCCAGTATTTGGGATACATGAGATTGATGCCGAGCTTCGTCGGCGGAATGGCCTGCGCTTCGTCATCCGGCGGCGTCACGGTGGTCGTGGTGGATCCGATGCTGGTCGGCAGGCCGCCGGAGCTTCCGACAGTGACGATGCTGGCTGCCGCCAACGGACGCACCAGCCATTTCGCAACAAGCGAGTCCGGCATCTCAAGTCCCGAATAAAGCAATGTCGCTCCCGTTGCAGCGAGAGCGGCAGTGGACAGTAGCAGCACGGCCGTGCCACCAGCAAGACAGGTGGTCCGCTTCAACGCACGGCGGACCCGAAGGCGGTTTTTCTTCATCGCGAACAATTCGCTCCCATTGTGGCCGATTTCCGGCCTGACCCGATGGGAGCAGAGGGTAGGTTCATTTCTGGAAGCGGTGCTTAGCGGGGCTGGTCAAGGCGATATTAACCAGATTGATCTACGGCCCACGCGAAGCGTCGGATCGTGCTTCAGGCACCGCAAACCGCAACGATTCAGCCGGCTAGCGCGGCTTATCAAGGTAAAGACGCATCCCGCGACGTGGATCAGGACCGTGTCAAAACGGACCAAAACATCCTGCCGCCATCCTTCTCGGCCGCCCTGGCTAGCCTTGGCCGAGCGGCTCCGTGAGAGCACGCGCCTGGGGACGCTTATGTGCGGGTTCTTCATCCATCGGCCGTTGCGGCGTTGGAGCCATGCGCCGTGCAGCCACGAGACCACTCAACGCCCCCGCGATCAGCCAGGTGATGGGACGCAGCGAGCTGTTGGGCAGGAGATCAAGCAGGTTGAAGACCAGCATCGCCACCAGCGCTGCCGTCAAGGGACTGACCACGTGTTTACGCTGGCGAAACACATGGGCAATCGGGTAGCAGAGCAAGCCGAACAGTGCGAGATAACCGACCCAGCCATAGATCCCCATGGCGAGGATCCACGTTCCGTCCGTTACGGAAACATCCTGCGCTTCGCCCGAACTGGATACGACGAAGACACGATTGCGGCCGTAGCCGCCCCAACCAAGAAGCGGCCGGTCATTGGCCTTGTCCAGCAGCATATCCTCGTTGCGGAACCGGAACGCCGCCGATTGCGCGCGCTGCTCCGACCAGGGTTCCACCCATTGCGTGAGACGCTCGGTGGGGATGAGATCAGCGGCGCGCAGCATCGGATAGGTCACGATCACGCAGGCGAGAATCATCGCGATGCTCAGGAACCGCCGCGGGCGCAGCACGAGCAAGGGGGGCGTCAGGAGGGCCAGAAGCAGGACCGCGCCCAAAGTTTTATTGAACAGCAGAACGATGAACAGCCAGAGCGCACACAGCCCTGCCGGAAAAACCCAGACCGGCAGCCTGGCGCGCCACATCCCAATCGCCGCGAGGAAGGCCAGCCCCAGGAATGCCGAGACAAGCAGGCCATGGTCCAGGAAGACCATCGCCCGAAAGCCATCCCCGCGCATCTGCTGAACGAAATACGCACCCGGATTAACGCCATAAAGCCGCGCGGCCAGAAACGGTGTCCGCGTCGCCTCGACCAGAACCGGCAAGCTATAAACCAGTCCCGCGAAGACAAAGGCAAACAGCAACTCGCGATAATTCTCTTCGGTGCGGAACAGACTGATGCCGACAATGAAGGGAAGCAGATCGATGGCCTTGTCAGCCGCATAGGACAGCGCCGTGTACCAATCGATGGCGGGCTGCACCATCGTGCCCAGCCTGATAGTATCCCCATTGGCAAGGCCGGTCAGAACCGGACTGATCACATAGCAGAGCATCAGCAGCTTGACCAAGCCATTGCGCGGCCATCGGAATGTACCGGGAGGCGCCCACAGTAGGACCGCGAGGAAGGTCGCAATGCTGGGAATGGAGCTCTTGTTCAGGGCCGGAATAACAGGCAGGTCGACCCCTACGGAAGGTGGCAGCAGGAGGTACGCCCCGAGCAGCGCCCACACCGCCGCGCGTCGCGCCGGCATGGTGAGCATCAGGACCATGGTCACGACCGGCCAGGCCAGCAGCATGCCATAGGCGAGCAGATTTCCCACGTCGGTTCCTTCCGATCACATGGCCATTGCCGGTCTTCCCCGGCCCAGGCCCAGTCTCGGGCCGTGCGTCCCGCGCGCGGGCCGACGGCGCCCGACATCGCCCAAGCCGCTCATCCTAGCGGCCCGCGCGTCCTTGGCCAGCCCGTCCGGAACGGCGCGGTCAATATGCATGCCGATCCCAGACGAGCCGCACCAGCGTCTCGCAGATGATCCGCAGGTCCAGCAGCGGCGACCAGTTCTCGATATAATAGATATCGTATTCCACCCGCTTCTTGGCCCGTTCGATCGTGTCGATCTCGCCGCGCAGGCCCCGCACCTGCGCCAAGCCGGTAATCCCCGGCTTCACGCGATGGCGCGCTGCATAGCCGCGCACCGCGTCATGATAATAGGCATCACCCACGCGCATCGCCGTGGCATGCGGCCGGGGACCCACCAGCGACATCTCGCCGCGCAGCACATTGAAGAGCTGCGGCAGCTCATCGATGCTGGTGCGTCGGATGATCCGGCCCACGCGGGTCACGCGGGGGTCCCCCTTGGTGGTCCGCTGGGCACCGCTCTCGTCCTGCCGGTCCACATACATGGACCGGAACTTGAGCACTTCAATTTCCAGATTATTGAAGCCGAAGCGCTTCTGCTTGAAGAACACCGGCCCCTTGCTTTCCAACTTGATGGCAATGGCCGTGAGCAGCAGGAGCGGCGAAAGGACGACGACGCCGATCAGCGCCAGCAGCCGGTCCTGCAGGCCTTTGAGGATGCCATCAAAATCCCGCACCGGCTGCTGCCACACGTTAAGCACGGGCAAGGAGCCGATATAGTTGACGCGATAACGGTCACGCAGGACCAGAAACTCGCGTGGCATGATGCACACGTCGATGGAGCCGGCGGAAAGCTGCTCGATGATGGCATTGAGCCGCTCCTGCTTCACCAGTGGAAGCGCCACGATGAGCTGGTCCAGCATGCCGGCCTTGGCAAGGTCCAGCAGCTCTTCAAAACCGCCCAGGAAGGGGAAGCGTCCGATCATACCCGTCTCGACGCGCGTGCGCCGATCGTCCGCAAAGCCGATGACGTTGATGTGCGGCAGCCGCTCGATGTCGAGCAACTCCAGCACACGCGTGGTAATCTCGCGGTCCGCCCCGTAGATGGCGACGCGCTGACCGATGATGCCCTGGCGCATGATGAGCCACATGAACCGCCGGAAGATCAGCCGTGTGACAATGAGCAACGCGAAGCACAGGCTTAGATAAACCAGCACGAAGGTGGACGAGAGGTCCTCGAATCGCCCGAACTGGAGGATGGTGAAGCCCGTGAGCGTCATCGCCACCAGGAAATCGATGATCGTGCCCTTGCCCAGATCGTCGCCCTGGCCGCGCAGGGCTGAATAGGCATCGCGCGAGATGCGGATGAGGAAGAAGTTGATCGCCAGAACGATCGCCGCGGTCGAATGAAGCCGGAACTCGAAATAGTATTTGAGGTGCATGTCGACGATCAACGCGGTGAGCGCGAAGGCCGACAGGAAGCAGGCGATGTCGTTCAGAATGCCGCCGGAACGCAGCACATTGGAGGTAAAGCGGACATATTTGTTCCGGGGAGGCCGTTTTCCACGCATCGTTCTGATCTGCATCCGCAACTTATCGTTCAAAACCTGCCCAAGAGGCCACGATCCTTGGGCTTGCCCGGCGGATCGTCGATCTCGTAGCGCGTCGCCGCCGCCTGCCGCCCCGCCGAGGCCTCAGCCGTGCAGACCGCGTCCCCCGCCCAAGCGCACTGCCGCGCCATGATCGTCCAGGCCAGGACGGACGAGGGCAAGGCCCGCGCGAAGGCACGGGACGCCGAGACCGCCCGGCTCTTATTGCCGGACTCATGAAGAAATTGCGTATAGCGCTCGATAAGCACGAAATTTTGGGGCAGTTGCTTCAAACCGTCCTCGAAAATCTGCGCCGCGCGACTGGCCGAGCCCGCGCGCGTGTGAAGACCGGCGAGCACGCTATAAACCTCTGGATTTTTCGGGTCGCTATCCCGCGCTCTCTGCACGACCTCGATCGCCCGCCCCAGATCGCCCGTGTCCGCCAGCCACTGGCCGTGCAGGAGCAACCCGTCGATATCGCCCGGGTCGCGTTCCAGCACCTCGGCCAGATTCTTGCGCGCACTCGCCTCCCGGCCCAGCGCCGCCGCCGCACGCAGATGGACCGAATAGGCAACCGGCCGGCCACGGGCGGGAAAAGAGAAATAGAGATCATCGGCCAGCTGCGGCTGGCCCTGCCACAGCAGATGGCGGCCGATGGCGAGAAGCGCGATCGGATCACGCCAGTCGCGAGCGGCCTTGATGCTCTCGCGCGTGTAGGGCACCCGATCGAATTCCATCCACAGCCGCTGGAGCACGGCCAGGTCGTCGGGCGTGATCGCGGGGCCGGCCAGCAGCCGCGCGACCTGCGCGCGCGCGTCATCCCGGCGGCCGAGCTTGTAGAGCAGATTGATGCGATCGAGCTGGAACGCCACCGACAGGTCAGGGACCCGCGCTTCCAACTGCTCGAAGGTGCGGACCATGTCTTCGGGCTTGCCGAGCACGCGGTAGAGATTGAGCTTGGTGATGATGAGCGCCGGTGTGCCGCCATTCTGGCCGATGAGCGAATCGACCGCCGTGAGCGCCTCTTCGTAGTGCCCCGCCTTGGCCAGCACGCGGCTGCGGATGATGATGCCGGCCTCGTCTGCGGGGCTGATAGCGAGCAGCCGATCGGCAATGCCTGCCGCCTCTTCGTCCTTGTTGCGGAACAGGGCGATGAGGCCCTTCACCTGGAGGCCTGCGAGCGAGCCGGGATCCAGCGCAAGCAGCCGGTCGGCTGCGCTCTCCGCATCCTGCACCTGACCAGTTTGCAAGCCCAGATTGGCGACGAGCGTGAGGGCAGTCCGGTTGGCGCTGTCCAGGTCCAGTGCCTGCCGGGCGGCCTGGAAGGCGTCCGCGACATTGCCCGCGCGCAACTGAATGCTGGCGAGCAGCATGTAATAACCGGCATTGTTGTCACGCAGGGCAATCGCCTGGCGGATGGCCTTCAGGGCGCCGCCCCCGTCGCCGGCGTCGGCCAGTTGCTGGGCCTGCTGGGCGTAAGTGGCGGCTTCTTCCGCCGGCGACTTGCAGCCCGCCAGCAGCAGGAGGGACGCCAGACCCGCCGGAATGAGCAGATGCAGCATTGGCTTCTCACCGGCGCGCCGCGCCGTGCCAACGCAACGGGTGGACGAGCGGCCGATGTCAGCGCCAACGGAATGAGTCATGCACCATTTCTCTTCAGCTCCGCCTGGTCAAATCCGCCTACAGATTGACGCCAGATGAGGCAACGCGCTCGCAGGCCCGAGCAGCTTATCGAATGCTCGTTAACCTGCCTTTTACATGGTGACGAGAGAGTAATTTGGTATATGAAACGCGGGTCCAGGGCCAGCGAAAGGATTATTTCTCGTGCCGCTACGTTTGAAGCCATGGCAGCTCGCGCCGTTCTTCCTGCTCGCAACGGGAATGCCCGCCTCGGCCCAGCCAGAACCCACAGCCGCCACGGACAGCTACCGCATCAACCCCGGCGACCAGGTGGAAGTCTATGTGTGGGGCGATGAGCGGCTGCAGCGCAGCATAAGAGTGCTGCCGGACGGGAGCTTCACTTTTCCGCTGGTCGGCCGGCTGGTCGTTCAGGGCAAGCGGACGACGGACGTGGAAGCGGACATTTCCGCCGCGCTCGCACCGCAATATAATGGCGAGCCGCCGCAGGTCACGGTCTCGGTGCAGCAGCCCACCGGTTACAGCTATTCCATCATCGGCCGCGTGCGCAGCCCGGGCAACTTCACGCCGATGCGCTATGTCAACGTGCTCGAGGCGCTCGCCGCAGCTGGCGGGCCGGATGAATTCGCCAGTCTCGACAATGTCACCATCATCCGCAAGACGGAGCAGGGCGTGACCGCGATCCGCGTGCGGCTGGGCGGCGCGATGAAGGGCAATGTCTCCAACGCCAACGAAATTCCTCAGCTCCAGGTCGGAGATACGGTGATCGTTCCATGATCCGCTGCATGCGCGCTCTTCCATTTCCGGTCCTGGCCGGCGGCCTGCTGCTCGCCGGCGGCGCTCAGGCGGAAACCACCACATCTGCCCGGGTCGGCGTCGAGGCCGGATACGGGTCCCGACCTTTCCTGGGGAGCAGCGGGGGCGCCAACGAAACCGCGTCGCTCATCAGCCGCTTCGAGCCCTCGGTGACGCTCAGCAGCCCGACCAGCCAGGTACGCCTGGGCGGCAATGTGGAACATACGATCTTCAGCAAGGGCCGCAGGGACATCACCAACTGGGGCCTGGGCGCGGCTTTCACGGTCAGCCTCACGCCGCTCTCCCGGCTTGGCCTCACGGGCAATTATTCCAGCCGCGTACGCAATGGCTTCAGTGGCTATATCGACCCCGTGCCGCCGGAGGACGGCGAGGCACCGCCGACCGATCCCTGGGAAGCGGAACTCGCGGGTAGCCGGACCAAGACGCTGAGCGGAGGCGCCAATTACAGCACCGCGCTCTCCGCACGCACCTCGCTCAACCTGAGCGGCTTCGTCAGCGACGTCAGCTATGACGACAGCCCCACGATCGACCATGGCTCCACCAGCTATGGCGGCAGCATCGGCCTCTCGCGCGCGATGGGCCAGAACAGCTCCATCGGCGTGAGCCTGGGTTATTCGGCAAGCGACTATGACACGGCCCAATTGGGCAGCTTCACGCAGATTTCGCCGCGCGTGACTGCGGCGTTGCAAATTGCTCCGCGCGTGACGCTCAGTGGCAGCGTCGGCGCCGGCTTCACGCGGACCCGCCAGCCCGCCGGCACGCGCAACCACACCAACTTCATGGGCGATGCCGCGCTGTGCCACGCGGGTGACCGCAGCCGCCTGTGCGCCTTTGCGGCGCGCTCAATCGGCTCCGGCATCAACGCGGGCACGTCCACCACCACCTCGGCCGGCCTGCGCTATTCCTACAAGCTGACGCCGCGCAGCTCGATCGGCGCGAGCGGACAATATTCCGAGGTCCAGTCCATCGGCCTCGGCATCGACCGGTCCTACAGTCAGGCCTCCGGCTCCGCGAATTATCAGCGTGAGCTGGCACCGCGTCTCTCGCTCTCCGTCACTGCGCGCTATACCAATCCGATCACCTCGACGTTCAGCCGCAGGGAATCTCTCTACGGCGGTGTCGGCGTCAATTACCGGCTGGGACGATAAGGATGAACATGCAGAGCTCCACGGTTGAAGCGACGGACGATTCGGCGCTCAGCGCCATGATCCCGCATCTCCCGACCATCCTCCTCCAGCGCAAGTGGCTGTTCATCATCCCGGCGCTGGTCGGCCTCATCATCGGCGTGGCGGCGGCCTATCTGCTGCCTGTCGTCTATCAGTCCAAGGCCACCCTGATCGTCGAGGCGCCGCTGCTGCCCGAGGAGATCGCCGGCGACGTGAGCGGCGAGGAAATGATCGACCAGCGCATGGCGCGCATTCGCCAGCAGGTGCTCAGCCGCACGCAGCTCATCGACATCATCAACCGCAACAGCCTCTACCAGACTGAGCTGCGCACCAAGACCTTCTCCGACGTGATCGAGCAGATGCGCAGCGAAATCGCCATCGAACCGGTCACGGCGGGTATCCAGACCTCCCGCCGAGGCGCGCAGCGCGGCACCATCGCGTTCAGCATCAGCTATAATTATTCCGACCCGATCAAGGCCCAGGCGGTGCTGCAGGCGCTCACCCAGCAGATTCAGGAAATCAATTCCAACACCCAGTCGCAGCAGGCGGCCAACACAGTGCAGTTCCTCACCGACCAGTCGGAGGAGTTGCAACAGCAGATCGCCCAGCTTGAAGGCACGATCCTCTCGATCAAGTCCTCCAATGGCACCGCTCTCTCCGGCACCGGCGCCTTCCTTGGGTCGCCGCAGGCGATCCAGTCACAGATCCTCTCGCTGGAGCAGGCCAATGCCACGCTCAGGGCCCAGCGCGACCTGCTCTCCACCGCCTCGCAGCGCGATCCCGGCGTGCAGCAGGCCGAGGCCAATCTGGCAGCGTTGCGCGCGACCTATGCGGAGACTCACCCCGACGTGGCGCTGGCCAAGCAGCGGCTGGCGGAAGCCAAGCGCCTGGCCCAGACCCGTGAAGCCGAGCTGCCCGTGGACCGCGCCTCGACCGTCGATTCGCAGATCGCCTTCAACAACAGCCAGATCTCGTCACTGCGTGCTGCCATGAACATGGCGACGTCGAGCCTGGCGGCCGCGAGCCAGGCGCCGGCGCTGCAAGAGCAGATCAACCAGTTGCAGGCGCGCCTGAGCGGCTTGCAGACGCAATATCAGCGCGCGCAGACGCAACTCAACGCCGCGCGCGCCGGGAAGCGCGCCGACGACGAGCAGCAGGGCGAACGTTTGCGCCTGCTCGAATCGCCGAGCACTCCGGAGAAGCCGATCAGCCCCAACCGGCCGCTGCTCATCACCGCCGGTCTCGGAGCCGGGCTGGGCCTGGGCATTCTCATCATCCTGGCTCTGGAAGTGGTCCATCGCCCCATCCGCCATATCGCCACCGTCACGAACACCGTCGGCGAGCCGCCGCTGGTCGTCATCCCCACCATCCGTGCGCCGGGCGAACAGAAGATGGGCTTCTTCTCGCGGTTCTTCTCCGGCGGCAAGGACGATGACGATGACGATGATTGACGCGCGGGCAGCGCGCAGGAGAGTGACCCGTGTCTGAGATCATCACGCCCGCGACGGCGCCGGAGACCAAGATGTTTTCCATTCCGACCCAAGGCGAGCTGCCTGTCTTCACGCCCAATCCGGCCGTGCTGGAGAGCAATCACGTCGTCGGCTTCAACAGCCGCAACATCACCTCGCGGCCGTTCAGCCTGCTGCGCTCGCAAATCCTCAAGCGGATGCGCGCGAGCAGCGCGCGCATCGTGGGCATCACTTCACCGGCGCCGGGCGCGGGCAAATCCTTTCTCTCGGCCAATCTCGCCGCCTCGCTGAGCCGCCTACCCAGCGTCAAAACGCTGGCGTTCGACCTCGACGTGCGCCGCGCCTCGCTGGCGGCGAACTACGGGCTCTCCGGCGATGTCGGCCTGGAGCAGTTTCTGGCCGGCAAGACCGACGACCTGACGAAAGTGGGGCGCTCGGTGGCGGGGACGAACCTCAGCCTCTTCCCCTGCTTCCCCAACGACCTGGAGACGGTGGACCTGCTCGCCAGCGACCGTTTCGCGGCCTTCGTGCGCGCGCTCAAAGCGCTGCCCGATGACGTCATCGTCGTCTTCGACATGCCGCCGGTCTTCGCCAATGACGATGCCATGGTGGTCGCCACGCTGATCGACGCCTACCTCATGGTGATCGAGCAGGGCCGCACCAATGCGACGCAAGTCACCGATTCCATGCGCATGCTCGAGCCTGCGGTCTGCATAGGCTCGGTGCTGAACCGCTATGAAGGCGGCATCGGCGAGACCCTGCGCCTGGGCAATTACGACAAATATTCCGACTATTATAAGAAGGATTGACGGCAGCGACGCGGCTGTCCCGCCGTTTCCCTCCATTCTTGCGGCAATCGCGCGCGGCGACTGGATCTGAGCGCGCCGATGCTGCTCATTTTTCCATGGCCTGGGCTGCCAGCTTAACAAGCCACCTTGTGTAACTGCGGAGGCAGGAACCCAGACTGGGGCCCCAGCACCGACCCGTGAGCACCCGGGGCCTTTCCCGGGCGCTTCTTTCTTGGCCAAGCTGCGGTTCGGACAGCCGGCCTGACGCCTTCGCCCTCATCGGCCAGAACCTCGCCAGCGCGCTGGCCGCCTTCGGAAACGGCCCGCGTGCAAAGAGCCCCGTCGACCCCGGCCGGTGCTCAGAACTGTCTTTGACAAGCATCGGCAGGCGCTGGCAGGCGGGCCGCTCCATCGCGCCCGCCTCCTGCGCGCGGCGTCAGTCGGCTGGAACAGCCTCGGCGTCCGGCACGCTTTCCTCGGCCGGCGCGGGCTGGCGCGCCACGGTGCTGTTGCCAGCATTCTCGCTTTGGCCGATGCCGCCAGTGCTGACGGCATCCAGGTCCGTCATGGCGTCGTTCACGGTGCCGTCGACCACATCCATGTCGCGCATTTCGACCACATTGCTGGCGGCCGTCCTGTCCTGGCCGCAGCCGGCCAGCAGCGCGGCGCCGCTTACCAGCAGCACAAGACCAGTCCGGGCAAGTCCCCGCCGGGCGCGTTCAGTCATCCTTATCTCCTCATGCGGCCGGCTGCTCCCCGCGAGCGACCCCCTGTCCGGCCGAGCGCGGCACCCTAGAGCATGATGCGCCGAGACAGAAGCGGCTCGTGCGCGCTTTTCGCGATCGCGCCGGCCGGCCACCTTGCGATGGCGTCCATTCATCGTGGCCCGGTGGAGGCGCGCGACGAGGACTCGCCTCAGACGCCAGAAACGGCGGCAAGCATGGCCGGCGCTTCGGCGCACAGCGCGGCGTCGAGCGCAGCCATGTCGGCCGCGATACCCAGGTCCGCAAGACTGGTGACGCCCAGGTCGCCAATGCCGCAGGGAACGATGCCGCCATAATGGGAGAGGTCCGGCGCCACATTGAGGGCAAGGCCATGCAACGTCACCCAGCGGCGCACGCGCACGCCGATGGCGCCGATCTTCGCTTCCTGCCCGTCCGGCCCGTGAGTCCAGATGCCGATCCGCCCCGGCGCCGTCCAGCAGGCGAGGCCGAGTTGCCCGAGCGCGGCGATACTCCATTGCTCCAGCGCCTGCACGAAGCGCCGTACGTCGCGCCCGCGCGCGCCCAGGTCGAGCGTCAGATAGACGATGCGCTGGCCGGGGCCATGATAAGTATATTGCCCGCCGCGCCCGGTGACATGCACCGGAAAGCGCGCCTCCAGCAGGTCCGGCGCGCGCGCGCTGGTGCCGGCCGTGTAAAGCGGCGGATGCTCCAGCAGCCAGATCCGCTCCCCCGCACGCCCCTCGGCGAGCGCGGCGGCGCGCGCCTCCATGTCGGCAAGCGCCGTGGCATAATCGGTAAGCCCGGCATCGACCCGCCATTCGACGGCTGCGGGTCCGGGCGCCTGCACGGACCTGATGGCAGAGGACGTGGATGCAGAGGGCGTAGCCATGGGCGCGGCATGGCCCCTCACGCCCCGATTGGCAAGGCGCGCGCGAGCGCTGGTCATGCGTCGCGAATTTGCTTATCGGTCGCGCAGCAAGGGAGTGACCGGTGAGCAAGATCGACCTCAATCGCGTCTGGGACGATGTCCGGGCCATGGGCGCGGCAAACAAGGACCTGCTCGGGGCAATTTCCGGCATGTTCGTGCTGCTGCCCACGGTGCTGGGCGGGCTTCTGGCCAAGGCGCCGGAAGCACCGGCTCGTGACGCGCCGCGCGAAGAAGTCTATCAGCAGATGCTGCAATATTATGCGGATAACTGGCCCACCCTCCTAGGGCTGGGCCTTGTCGTCGCCTTCGCCGTGCTCGCTATGCTGGTGCTGCTGCTGCGGCCCGAACGGCTGACCGTGGGCGAATCGCTCAAAGTCGCGCTGCTGCTGCTCCCCGGCTATGTCCTCGCCAATATCCTGCAGGGCGTAGGCTTCTTCGTGGGCTTCATGCTGTTGATCCTGCCGGGCTTCTATCTGCTGGCGCGCCTCTTCCTCATCGCGGCGGTTGCGGCGGCGGAGAAGAGCAGCAATCCGCTGGAACTGATCCAGCGCAGCTTTACCCTGACGCGCGGCAATGGCTGGCGGATCTTTCTGATGCTGTTCATCCTCTATTTCACCGTGCAGGTGGTGAGCACGGTAGCGACCACGCTGGTCGGCCTGGGCGCGCTGCTGCTGCTGCCCAAGGACCTGGCAGCGCTGGCCGTCAGTATCGTGAATGGCCTGGTCGCCTCGGCCTTCGCGGCGTTCCTGGCGCTGCTGGCCGCAGCCATCTACCGCGCCTGCACCGGGCACGCGCAGGGGCGCAGCGGTGCGTCCTGGCTCCCGGGCGCCGGCGGCTGAGGGAGACCCTCGCCGCCTTCCCGACTCACCCCCAGGTAACGCGGGGCGGCAGGCTCATCAGGATCGCGTCGACATTGCCGCCGGTCTTGAGGCCGAACAGCGTGCCGCGGTCGTATACCAGGTTGAACTCCGCATAGCGTCCGCGCCAGGCGAGCAGCCAGGCTTCGTCTTCCGCCGTCCAGGCCAGGCCCATGCGGCGGCGCACGATGCGCGGAAACACGGCGAGGAAGGTTTCGCCCACCGCGCGGGTGAAGGCGAAATTCGCCTCGAAATCCCCTTCCAGATGATCGTAGAAGATGCCGCCCACGCCGCGATGGGTCTGGCGATGGGGAATGTAGAAATAATCCTCTGCCCACTGGCTGAACCGCGCATAATAATCCGGGTCGTGCGCATCGCAGGCGGCCTTGAAGGCGGCATGAAAATCGGTCGTATCCTCCGCATAGGGCAGCGCCGGATTGAGGTCTGCGCCGCCGCCGAACCAGCGCTTGGTCGTCACGAGAAAGCGCGTGTTCATGTGCACGGCGGGCACATGCGGATTAGTCATGTGCGCCACCAGGCTGATGCCGGTGGCGAAAAAGGCGGGGTTATCCTGAGCGCCGTTGATGGTCCGAGCGAATTCGGGCGCGAAAGTGCCGCCCACGGTGGAGACGTTGACGCCCACCTTCTCGAACACCGTGCCCTTCATGACGCCGCGCGTGCCGCCACCGCCACCGCCCTGTTCAAGCGCTCCCTCGGGGCGCCCCTCCTCCTCACGCCACCAACTCAGATAATCGAAGGCGGCATCGCTCCCTGCTTCGCGCTCGATCGCTTCGAATTCCGCGCAGATCCGGTCGCGCAACGATTCGAACCAGTCGCGCGCGGCAATCTGCTCAGCGTCGAGAGAGGAAGGGGTCGAAGGGGAAATCGAGGTCATCGGGGCATCAATCCTGTCTGCCGCATCGCTTCGCCCAGGGCGATGCCCGATGCCACCGCCAGGTTCAAGGACCGAAATCCCTCCGCCATGGGAATGCGCACCAGCAAATCCGCGCGGGCATGCAGCTCGTCCGGCAGACCCGCGCTCTCGCGGCCCATGAGCAGAATGTCGTCCGCCCGAAAGCCGGCCTCGTAAAGCGATGTGTCGCCAGCGCTGGTGAGCGCGACGAGCCGCGCTCCGCCGGCGAGCCGGGCGGCGGCAAAGGCGGTGAAATCGGCGTGGCGGGTCACGTCGGCGGCGGCGCCATAGTCCATGGAAGCGCGTCGCAGTTGCGCGTCCGAGGCGGGGAAGCCGCAGGGCAGGACGATGTCCACGGGCATGCGCCAGCATGCGGCGAGTCGCAGGATGGTGCCGACATTGCCGGCAATGTCGGGCTGGTAGAGGGCAATGCGCATGGCCGTCTCCTATCGCGCGCCGCGTCGCCGTCAAAGCGCGGCGGCGCGCCCGCCTCGCGCTCCGGTCACAATGCGGGCAAAAAGCGCAAATTGGCTGTTGGCAAATCGCGATCAAGGGCGCTATCAGGCCCCGGAACGCGCCGGGGGGTTCCCGGCGCGCGGTGTGTCGCATCATCCTTTGGGGGCTGGACGTTTTCCGCGAACGGAAGCGTCATTCCTGACCCGTTGAGAATGAACGGAGCGAGCACCGTCTGCGCATCACGTCTGGCGGCGCTTCTTCCTGCCGCCCGGCAAAGGGAGGCTAAGGCAGGCATGGCGACAGAAGTGCATGGGGCAGAAGCGGTGATCGAAGAAGGCGAGGGCGTGCGTCGCCGCGACTTCATCAATGTCGCCGCCGTGAGCTTCGCGGGTGTCGGCGGTCTCGCCGTCCTGGGCCCGCTCATCACGCAAATGAGCCCGAGCGCCGACGTGTTGGCGCAGGCTACCACCGAGGTCGATCTTTCCGCCATCGAGGCCGGACAGGCCGTGAAAGCGGTGTTCCGCTCGCAGCCGCTGTTCGTGCGGCACCTCACCGAGAAGGAAATCGCCGAGGCCAACGCCGTCGATCCCAGCACGTTGCGCGACCCGCAGACGTTGGCGGAGCGTACCATCGAGGGCCACAGCCAGTGGCTGGTGACCATGGGCGTATGCACCCATCTGGGCTGCGTGCCGCTCGGCGCCGCCGAGGGCGAGAACCGGGGCGAGTTCGGCGGGTATTTCTGCCCCTGCCACGGCTCGCATTATGATACGGCTGCCCGCATCCGCAAGGGTCCGGCGCCCAAGAACCTAGTGGTGCCGACGTATCAGTTCACCTCCGACACCGCCATTCTTGTAGGCTGAGGATAAAGATAATGAGCTTTCCCTGGGCTGAGCACTACGCACCCAAAAATCCGGTGATGAAGTGGGTGGATGAGCGGCTTCCGCTCCCCCGCCTCGTCTACAACGCGGTCGGCGCCGGCTATCCGGTACCCCGCAACCTCAACTATTTCTGGAACTTCGGTGTTCTGGCGGGCGTCGCGCTCACCATCCAGCTTGTGACCGGCATCGTGCTGGCGATGCACTTCGCCGCCAATGCGGGGGTCGCCTTCGATTCGGTCGAGCACATCATGCGCGACGTGAACTGGGGCTGGCTGCTGCGCTACGCGCACGCCAACGGGGCAAGCTTCTTCTTCATCATCGTCTACATCCACATCTTCCGCGGTCTCTATTTCGGCTCCTACAAGGCGCCGCGCGAGATGGTGTGGCTGCTGGGCGTCGTCATCTTCCTGCTCATGATGGCCACTGCCTTCATGGGTTATGTGCTGCCCTGGGGGCAGATGAGCTTCTGGGGCGCACAGGTCATCACCGGCCTGTTCGCGGCGATCCCGATCGTGGGCGAGCCGATCCAGACCTGGCTGCTCGGCGGCTTTGCGCCGGGGAATGCCGCGCTCAACCGCTTCTTCTCGCTGCACTATCTGCTGCCGTTCGTGATTGCGGGCGTCATTGTCCTGCACATCTGGGCGCTGCACATCCCCGGTTCGTCCAACCCGACCGGCGTTGAAGTGAAGGGTCCGCAGGACACTGTGCCCTTCCATCCCTATTACACCGCCAAGGACGGCTTCGGCCTCGCCATCTTCCTGCTCATCTTTGCGGCGGTGGTGTTCTTCGCCCCCAATGCGCTCGGCCATCCGGACAACTATATCCCGGCCAACCCGATGAGCACGCCGGCGCACATCGTGCCCGAATGGTATTTCTGGCCGTTCTACGCCATCCTGCGCGCCTTCACGATGGATCTCGCCATTCCGTTCACCGGCATCGTCATCATCCCGGCGAAGCTGCTCGGCGTGCTGGCGATGTTCGCCTCGATCCTGCTGCTGTTCTTCCTCTCGTGGATCGACACCTCGCCGGTCCGCTCGGGCAACTACCGGCCGCTGTTCAAGAAGTTCTTCCTGCTTCTCGTTCTGGACGTGCTGGTCCTGGGCTACTGCGGCGGCGCGCCGGCGGAAGAGCCCTATGTGATGATCAGCCAGATCGCGGCGGCTTATTATTTCGCGCATTTCCTCATCATCCTGCCGCTCATCTGCATCTACGAGAAGCCGAGCGCGTTGCCGGGTTCCATCACCGAAGCGGTGCTGGCGAAGAGCAAGTTCAAGGGTGAGCGCGATGCGCTTCCGGGTACGGGCAGCGATCTGCAGCCCACCGGCCAGGCTTGATAAGGGGGCATAGACAATGGTTCGTATCCTCGGCGCCCTCGTCGGCATCTTCTTCAGCGGCATGCTGCTGCTGACCTTCCTCAACGGCCTGGTCGCGTTCGTCTCGACCCCCTCCACGCCCACGGCGGAAAGCGAGTTCCACGAGCATCCCCGCCAGGTGGCGTGGAGCTTCAACGGCCCATTCGGCCATTATGACAAGGCGCAGCTGCAGCGCGGCTTCCAAGTCTATTCGGAAGTCTGTGCGGCCTGCCACTCGATCCATCAGGTGGCGTTCCGCAGCCTGGCTGACCTCGGCTACAACGAGGCCGAGATCAAGGCGATCGCCAAGGCCCGTCAGGTGCCCGATGTCGACCCGAAGACGGGTGAGGCGACGACGCGCGAAGGCGTGCCGGCCGACCGCTTCCCGCTGGTCTACGCCAATGACGTGGCGGCCCGCGCGGCCAACAACAACGCCATTCCGCCAGATCTCTCGCTCATCACGAAGGCACGGCACGACGGCGCCAACTATGTCCATTCGCTGCTGACGGGCTATCGGGACCAGCCGGCCGAGCTGCTGCGCAAGTTCCCGGATGCCAAGACCGGCGAAGGGCTGCACTACAACCCCTATTTCGCCAACCTGAACCTCGCCATGGCGCCGCCGCTCACGGCCGACGGCCAGGTGACCTATGGCGAAGGCCAGCCCAACCCGACGGTCGACCAGATGGCCAAGGACGTCGCGGCATTCCTCACCTGGACGGCCGAGCCGAAGATGGAAGCGCGCAAGAGCACGGGCCTTGCCGTCATTATCTTCCTGCTTTTCGCCTCGGTGCTGGCCTACATGTCCTACCAGTCGATCTGGGCCAACAAGGAACATTGATCGGGGTGGGTTGAAGCCGCCGCGCTTCCGCCCTGCACTAACATGACGGCGCGCCCTGGATGCAGGGCGCGCCGTTTGTTTTTCCGGGCGGCGCGCAGCAGAGAGGTTGGAGGGCTCCCGGTCTGCACATTGCGGAAATCTTTTGCTGGCGAGCGATGACCAAAGGGGCCCCGCGCCCGCCTATTCACATTGCTGGCTCATGCCGGCAGGGCACGACCATAAGCTCAAAATGGGTTCGGGCTGGGAGGAAAGGCCGGTCGCGGCGCTAATACTCCTTCGCCTCTCGCCTGCGGTAGAGATCAATCCCGTTACCCCCATAGCCAGCCCGCGATTTGTCGCGCCGCTTGGCTCGGCTCTCAGGAGGATACGGGGCGAAGAGATAAGCAGGGGCAGGAAGGGGCCCATCCCAATATCGCCGCTCCCCGTTCCTGCCGTCCGCAGAGGCCAAATCGCCGGACGAGCGTCTCCAGCCCGAAAGCCCTTTATTCGCCGGGATCGCGCATGCGGATGAGCCGCGCGGGCACGCCGCCCATGACGGCGCGCGGCGGGACATCCTTGGTCACCACGGCATTGGCGCCGATAATGGCGCCTTCCCCGATAGTGATATCGCCCACGATGACAGCTCCCGTGCCGATCTGGACGCCGTCGCAGATGGTGGGCTTGGCGTTCAGGTCCGTCAATTCGGCCACGCCGAGCGTGGTGTTCTGACGCAGCGTGACGTCCGAACCGATCGACCGTGCGCCCAGGATCATCCCACCGAAATGATCGATTCGAACACGACGCCCCACCGGCACATTGTAGGAGAGCTTGATCCCGCAGACCCACTCGCACATCTTGAACATGATGCGGTAGATCAGCGTCAGCGGCATGCGCAGCAGCTTCGGGCGGACGCCCATGCGCCAGTTGCCGAAGCGATGCCAGAATAGCGTCCAAAAACCCTGGCTCAGCCAGTCGCGATCATGCGTGGCGTAATCCTCGGCCACTAGCGCACGCAGCGAAATGCCAGGCGGGTTCATATTGCGGTCGCCCCGGGGCAGCGGCGGTGCCTTGGCCCGGCGTGAGACTGGCGGCGGAGCGCTGTCGCTCAAGACGGTGTCTCCGACTGCGGCCGGACCGGAGCGCGGCCATGCACTTGACCGGCAGAGCCGGGGCCGAGCAACGGACGCAAAACGTGCCGGCCAAAATCGCGGAAGAAGCGCGCCGGCAGATCGGGTCGGCGGCCGCGCAGGCCGCGCTGGACGACGTTGACGCAGCCGCCCGCCATGCGCACCAGCCCCATCGCCAGCGTGCCCGCCCGACCCCGCGTCTTGAGATTGTAGAGTCGCCAACTGTCATACCAGTAGCTGGGGAGAGGCCCGTTGCGCCGGCGGCCGCCTTGCAGCCCCGTCGCTGCGCCGGCGGCATGTTCGATGCGCGCCTCGGGCACATACCAAATTTCGTGGCCGGCCCGACGAATGCGCCACATGAGCTCGGTCTCCTCGAAATAGAGAAAGAAATCTGGATCAAACGGCCCGCACTGGAGGAGCGTGGAGAAGCGGGACATGAAGCCCGCGCCGGACACCCAATCGACCTGCTGGCGACCCATGTCGGGTGGTAGCGCGACCAGCCTGCGGGAGAATAGGCGCGCGAGCGGGGCGAATGCGGCCGCCTGGGCGAATTCGCTGGCGAAGCCGGGAAAGCGGAAGGCTGCCGGCACGCGGCTGCCATGCTCCCGTACGATGGCCGCGCCGGCAATCGCTGCACGGGGATTGTCCTCCAGGAAATCGGCAAGGATCTCGATGGCGCCGTTATCCAGCCGCGCATCGGGGTTGAGGAAGAAAATATAGTCGGGCGGTGCAGCGCGCGCGGCCAGCGCGTCCAGCGCGACATTATTGCCGCGCCCAAAGCCAAGATTGCTGTCTTCGATGTAGAGCGTGACGCGATCCGCCCAGCCGCGCTCGGCATGAGCTGCGCGCAGCAGCGCGGCATCGTCCCCCGGTCCCCGGTTGTCGACCAGATGCACGTCCACGGCATAAGCGCCGTGTGAGCGATCCAGAACGCTCTCCACGGCCTGGAGCGCGAGCGCGGCGGTGCCGTAGTTGACGATGATGACGGAAACGCTTTTCGTCACAGCCTTGTGATTCCCCACGGCAATCCGCCACCGCCTTGGCACCGTTTGCGCCAATATCATAGCGGTGGTGCGTAAACAAAGCCCGCTTCGCCGCGCGTGCCATCAGCACTGCCGCGTATTGCACGACAGGAAAGCCGGCCCCATTCTTGCGGGTTGCCCGCCGACACCGGCTGGGGCAAGGGTTGCTAGAGGGAGAATAGCGGCCGGCCATGACCCAAATGCGCGAATCCAGTATCGCTGGGACTAGGGTCCAGTGCGGCATTGTCGCGATCGGCCGCAACGAAGGAGAGCGCTTCAAGGCCTGTCTTGCCAGCCTGCCGCCGGGTTTTCCCGCCGTTTATGTCGATTCCGGATCGACCGACGGCAGTGTCGAAGCCGCACAGGCAGCGGGCGTCGCGGTGATCCGCCTCGCTACGACGACGGGGTTCACGGCTGCGCGGGCCCGCAACGCCGGATGGCGCGCGCTGCTCGAAGCGCACCCGCAGCTCGACTATGTGCAGTTCGTGGATGGGGACTGCGAGTTCGCGCCCGGCTGGATCGACACAGCGCTGGATGCGCTGCGCGCCGACCCCCAACTTTGCGCCGTTTTCGGGCGTCGGCGCGAGCGCTTCCCCGAGGCCAGCCTCTACAATGCGCTATGCGACGACGAGTGGGACGTGCCGGTGGGGCTGGTCGCGGCCTGCGGCGGTGACGTGTTGTTCCGCGTTGCCGCGCTCAAGGAGGCCGGCGGTTACAGCGACGATCTGATTGCCGGCGAGGAGCCCGACCTGTGCCTGCGGCTCGGGCGCCAGGGTTGGCGCATCCGCCGCCTCGACGCCGAGATGACGCGCCATGATGCCGCCATCATGCACGCGCGCCAGCAATGGCGGCGCAGTCGCCGGGCGGGCCATGCCTTTGCCGAGCATTGTGCCCGTCATGGCCGCCACGGCTTCGCGCACGCCCGCCGGCAGCGGAACAGCAACATCTTCTGGGCGGTCGCCCTGCCATGCGCCATCCTCGCCCTGCTCATCGGCGCGCTGGCGGGCGGCGCCTGGTGGCCGCTCCTTCCCGCCGCGCTGCTCGCCGGCCTCTATCCGCTGCAATGGGTGCGCCTGACCTGGCGTGCGCGACGGGCCGGCTTTTCGCCGCGCTTCGCCGCGTTCAAGGCTTGGTGGCTGCTGATCGGCAAATTCGCCCAGACCGGCGGTATGCTGCGCTATTGGCTCAATCGCCTGCGTCGGCGCCGCAACAATCTGATCGAATATAAGAGCTGACCCATTTGCGCGTCCGTTGGATCGGTCCGACGGCTCGGAAAATGCGGACTCCAAAGCGCAAGAGCGCTCAGCCCAACAGCGTCCGCGCCCAGCGCTTCAGGTCCTCGCCCATCACCGAATCGCGCGCGGCCAGGGCAAAGTTCGCCTGGGCAAAGCCGAGCTTGGAGCCGCAATCGAAGCGTTCGCCATCGAAGGTGACGCCATGGAAGGGCTGGCGGCCAATGAGCTTGGCCATGCTGTCGGTGAGCTGCACTTCGCCCCCTGCGCCCGCCTCCTGCGTAGCCAGCAACGCAAGCACCTCGGGCTGGAGGATGTAGCGGCCGGGCAGCATGAGATTGGAAGGCGCGGTGCCGGGCGCGGGCTTCTCGACGAGGCCCTTCACTTCAGTGAGCACACCATCGCGCTTGCCGGGATCGATGACGCCGTAGCTGGGGGTCTCCGCCATCGGCACCTCCAGCGCACAGACCAGATTGCCGCCGACCTTGCCATATTGCTCGACCATCTGAGCGAGACAGCCCTTGCCACGGCCGACGAGCAGCTCGTCGGGCAGGATGATGGCGAAGGGTTCATCGCCAATGATGTCGCGCGCGCACCAGATGGCATGGCCAAGCCCCCGCGGCTCCTGCTGGCGCACAAAGACGGCGTTGCCGGGCGCCAGGCGCGTGCCCTTGAGCGCATCGATGCTCTTGCCCCGGTCCGCCTGGGTGCGTTCCAGTTCATAGGCGATGTCGAAATGATCCTCGATGGCGCCTTTGCCGCGCCCGGTGACGAAGATCATCGTCTCGATGCCGGCCTCCAGCGCCTCGTCCACGGCATATTGGATGAGCGGGCGGTCGACGACGGGCAGCATTTCCTTGGGCACCGCCTTGGTCGCCGGCAGGAAACGCGTGCCGAGACCGGCGACGGGAAAAACAACTTTGCGGATCGTCAACTTGCCTGCTCCCCACGAAGAGATCGGTTGCCGTGCCTATCCTCGATTTGCGTAAAGATCGCGATACCGGGGCGATAAACGGTTGCGCCTGTCCGGTCCGCGGCTTTCCCGGTGCCTAGCGGCCGACCGCCGTGTAGTGGAACCCGGCCTCCTCGGCGAGCTTGCGCGGGTAGATATTGCGCAGGTCGACGAGCACGGGCGCGTTGAGCAGGCCCTTGAGGCGATCGAGATCGAGCGCACGGAACGCGTCCCATTCGGTGACGATGACCAGCGCATCGGCACCCTGGGCCGTCTCATAGGCATTGGCGCAATAGCAGATGTCCTTGAGCACCAGCTTGGCCTGGTCCATGCCTTCCGGATCATAGGCGCGGATCGCGGCGCCCGCCTTCTGCAGCGTCTCGATGATGTCGATGGCGGGTGATTCGCGCATGTCGTCAGTGTTCTGCTTGAAGGTGAGGCCGAGCACGGCGACCGTCTTGCCTTGCGCGTCCCCGCCCAGCGCCTCGACCACCTTCTGCCCCATTGCCCGCTTGCGCGCGTCGTTGACCGCGACGACCGTCTCCACGATGCGCTGCGGCGCTCCGAAATCGTCGGCGGTCTTGAGCAGCGCCAGCGTATCCTTCGGGAAGCAGCTTCCGCCGTAGCCCGGGCCGGGGTGCAGGAACTTGTTTCCGATACGGTTGTCGAGGCCGATGCCGCGCGCCACCTCGTAGACGTCCGCGCCCACTTTCTCGCACAGATCGGCGATCTCGTTGATGAACGTGATCTTGGTGGCGAGAAAGGCATTGCCGGCATATTTGGTGAGTTCGGCGCCCCGGCGGCTCATCTCGATAACGGGCGAACGGCCGATCATGAGCGGGCGATAGATCTGCCGCATCACTTCGAGCGCGCGCTCATCATCACCGCCGATGACGACTCGGTCCGGCCGCTTGAAATCGTCGATCGCCGCGCCTTCGCGCAGAAATTCCGGGTTGGAGATGACGGCAAAGTCCGCCTGCGGATTCGTCGCGCGAATGATGCGCTCCACCTCATCCCCCGTCCCCACCGGCACCGTCGACTTGTCGACCACCACGGTAAAGCCTTTGAGCGCATGGGCGATCTCTTCCGCCGCAGCATAGACATAGGCGAGGTCGGCATGGCCGTCGCCGCGCCGCGAGGGCGTGCCCACCGCGATGAACACGGCGTCGGCATCGGCCACAGCGGGCGCCAAGTCCGTAGTGAAGGAGAGCCGGCCGGCCGCGACATTCTTGGCGACGAGGCTATCCAACCCCGGCTCGAAAATGGGAATTTCCCCAGCATGCAGCGCCGCGATCTTGCGCTCGTCCTTGTCGACGCAGATCACATCATGGCCGAAATCGGCAAAGCACGCACCCGAAACGAGCCCGACATAACCAGAGCCGATCATCGTGATGTTCATGTATCAAGTCCTCCTGGTGCGTCACCTGGCCACGTGCGGAGGAGCCGCTCCCTGGCCGCCACGCCGGGAGCGCCAGGCCTCGCTGCGCGGCGACGCCCTATTGCAATTCGGGCTTCATTTCAATTTTGGCTTCAGCACCAGCCAGACATAGGCGATGACGCCCAGAATGAGGACGACCGCCGTGGCATGGAGCAGCAGACTGTCCTTCTCGATACCGTAATTTCCCGCCTGGTTGGCGACGGCGCAGCCGAGCGCCGGCGGCAGATAGTCGATCATCCGGTCCGGTGGATTTTCCATGGACGAACGCTGGAGAAAGAGCACGATAATGCCGGCAAACAAGGCCAGTGTGAGCCAGTCATAAGCCGTTTCCATGCATTCCTCCGCTGGCCATGGTGACAAGCGCCCATGCCATCCCAAAAACTGACGAAGGGCTAATTTCTTTGTTGGCAAAAGGCAAAGCGATTCACGATCTTTTGGTGCACGCACACTAAAAGCCACGAAATACCTCAGGTTCGACGGCCATTCGGCTCTTGCATCGAACAGCGGGACAGCTAGGCAGGGCCGGGTCCATCCGGATGTCCATGATTGGCGGAGGAATTGGGAAGCAATGCGCAAGGGGATCATCCTCGCCGGCGGCTCGGGAACGCGGCTCTATCCGCTCACCCGCGCGGTCTCCAAGCAGCTCATGCCGGTCTATGACAAGCCGATGATCTATTATCCCCTCTCGGTGCTCATTCTTTCGGGCATCCGCGAGGTGCTCATCATCACCACGCCGCAGGATCAGGCTGCCTTCCAGGCGCTGCTCGGCGATGGGTCGGACCTGGGCATGACGCTGCATTATGCCGTACAGCCGCATCCCGGCGGGCTCGCGCAGGCCTATCATATCGGCGCGGATTTCGTCGGGACCGACCCCTCGGCGCTGATTCTGGGCGACAACATCTTCTACGGCCACGGCCTCACCAATCTGCTGCGCTCGGCCACCGCGCGGACGGACGGCGCCACCGTGTTCGGCTATTATGTGAACGATCCGCGCGCCTATGGCGTCGTTTCCTTTGACGAAGCGGGGCGCGCGGAAACCATCGAGGAAAAACCGGACGCGCCCCGCTCCAACTATGCGGTGACCGGCCTCTATTTCTACGACGGGCAGGCCGTGGAACGTGCGCTCGCACTCAAGCCCTCGCCGCGCGGCGAACTGGAGATCACCGATCTCAACCGTGCCTATCTGGAAGCGGGCGAGCTCAATGTGGAGCTGATGGGGCGCGGCTATGCCTGGCTGGACACCGGCACGCACGGCTCGCTGATCGATGCCGCCAACTATGTGCGCATCACCGAGGAGCGGCAGGGCCTGAAGATCTGCTGCCCCGAGGAGCTGGCCTGGCGGGCCGGCTTCATCGACGACGCGCAACTGCTGCGCATTGCCGAGCCCCTGCGCAAGTCCGGCTATGGCGACTATCTGGTGAAGCTGCTCGAACGGGGTGTCGCGTGAACATCATCGAGACAGCGATCGAGGGGCTGCTCATCATCGAACCTAAAGTGTTCGGCGACGAGCGCGGCTTCTTCATGGAGAGCTGGAACGCGCGCGCCTTTCGCGAGGCAGGCCTCGACATCGAGTTCGTGCAGGACAATCACAGTCGCTCGTCGCGCGGCGTGCTGCGCGGCCTCCATTATCAGCAGCCCGGCCCACAAGGGAAACTTGTGCGCGTGACGGCGGGCGCCGTGTACGACGTGGCCGTCGACATGCGTCGCAGTTCATCCACCTTCGGCCAGTGGGTCGGCGTGGAGCTGTCCGCTGCCAACAAGCGCATGTTCTGGGTACCCGAGGGCATGGCCCACGGCTTCCTCTGCCTGGAGGACGGCACGGATTTCCTCTACAAGTGCCGGGGCTATTATGATCCGGCGCATGAGCACAGCCTGCTGTGGAATGATCCCACGCTTGGCATTGACTGGCCGCTCGATGGCATCACGCCGCAGCTCTCCGCCAAGGACGAGGCCGGCAAGCCACTGGCGCAGGCCGTGACGTTTGCGTGAGTGAGCCCATGAGAGCCCTCGTCACCGGCGCAGGCGGCCAGCTTGGCCGAGCCCTCCAGGCGAACGCACCGGCGGGCGTTGACCTTGTCGCGCTGGGCCATGGCGATCTCGACATCGGCGATGCCGACGCCGTGGCGCAGGTGATTGCGGCCTCGCAGCCGGCGCTGATCCTCAATGCCGCCGCCTACACCGCCGTGGACAAGGCCGAGGGCGAGGCGGACGCGGCTCATCGCATCAATGCGCAGGGGCCGGGCCATCTCGCCGCCGTCGCGCAGGCCGTCGGGGCGCGGCTCGTCCATGTCTCGACCGACTTCGTGTTCGACGGCACGGCAGGACAGCCCTATGCGCCCGATCATCCCGTCGCGCCGCTCGGCGTCTATGGCGCCAGCAAGCGCGCCGGCGAGGATGCGGTGCGGGCCGCCGCGCCGGATGCGCTCATCGTGCGCACGGCGTGGGTCTATGGCGTCACAGGCCATAATTTCGTGCGCACCATGTTGCGCCTGATGGCCGAGCGCGACGACGTCCGCGTGGTCGCCGATCAGATCGGCACGCCTACCTTCGCAGGCAGTCTCGCAGAGGCGCTGTGGGATCTTGCGGCGGCCGGGGCGCAGGGCACGCACCACTGGACAGATAGCGGCGCGGCGAGCTGGTATGATTTCGCGGTGGCCATCCAGGAGGAAGCGCTGGCGCTGGGCTTGCTCGACCGGCAGGTGCCGGTGCTCCCCATTTCGACCAGCGCCTATCCCACGCCCGCGCGACGCCCTTCCTATTCCGTGCTCGACAAGGGCTCGGCCATCGCGCTGCTGGGGCGGACGGCACCGCACTGGCGCGTCAATCTTCGCCGCATGCTGGGAGAGATCAAAGCGAATGGCTAATCTTCTCGTGACGGGGGGCGCCGGCTTCATCGGCGCCAATTTCGTGCATTACTGGGCAGCGCATCATCCCGGCGATACGGTGACGGTGCTCGACGCGCTTACTTATGCCGGCAACCCTGCCAATCTCCACGGCTTGAACGGTGTCGACCTGATCGTCGGTGACATCTGCGACACCGCACTGGTGGAGAGGCTGCTGACCGAGCGGGCCATCGACACCATCGTCCACTTCGCCGCCGAGAGCCATGTCGACCGCTCGATCACCGGGCCGGACGCCTTCGTCACCACCAACGTCATCGGCACGCACAGCCTGCTCAAGGCCGCCCGCAAGCTGTGGCTCGACGGATCGGGCAAGCCGCACCGCTTCCACCATGTCTCGACGGACGAGGTCTATGGCTCGCTGGGCCCGGAAGACCCGGCCTTTTGCGAGACGACGCCCTATGCGCCCAATTCGCCTTATTCGGCGAGCAAGGCCGGCTCGGACCATCTCGTGCGCGCCTACCACCACACTTATGGGCTGGAGGTGACGACGAGCAATTGCTCGAACAATTACGGGCCTTATCAATTCCCGGAAAAGCTCATCCCGCTCTTCCTGCTCAACTGCCTGCACGGGCGGCCGCTGCCCATCTACGGCGATGGCATGAACGTGCGCGACTGGCTGCACGTGGAGGACCATTGCCACGGCATCGACAAGGTGCTGCGCGCCGGCAAGCCGGGCGAAACCTACAATATCGGCGGCGGCCAGGAACTGCCGAATCTGACCGTGATCGAGGAAATCTGCGCCACGGTGGACCGCGCCTTCGCGGCGGACCCCGCGCTCGCCGCGCGCTTCCCGGACGCACCGGCCGGGCGCGGAACGCCGAGCGCCAGTCTCAAGAGCTTCGTCACCGACCGCGCCGGCCACGATCGCCGCTACGCGATCGACGAGACCAAGGCGCGCAGCGAACTGGGCTATGCGCCGCGCCGCACCTTCGCGGAGGGTTTCGCCCAGACGCTGGCCTGGTATCTCGCCAATGAGGATTGGTGGCGACCGCTCATGACCAAGGCTCCCGCCGCGCGCTAGGGGTTGATCCACATTCGTGGAAGCGGGACCGGCCCCTGCTCTCTTAGGCGAACGGATAGAGGCGCGGGCCGGGATCGTCTCTGATTCAGCTCTGCTGAACCGATCTCCAGAACAGGGCGGGGCGAACGGGTCTTCCCGCCGCCACGTGCGATGCGCGCTTGCCGTGCTCCCGCGCAGGCAACAGCCCCGGGCGGCCATGCTCCTCGGTCGAAGTAAATGGCTCAATTTGGATGCCCGCCGCCGTACGCCATTGCCGAGCCTGCGGGGACGCCCGCCGGGCCATTGGCACGATCAGGTCCATCGCGGGATCGACGTCGGGCGCATGAAACGCTCAGCGCTGCCCACGTCCTGCGTCGCCTGTCCTTGTCTACATGGAATTGCAGATTGCCTGCGAATGGAAGCGTGAGGCCATCCCCTCACCGCCCAAGGCAAGCGCCGCGCCCTATTTCAGCCCCAGCAACTTGTGCGTCTGCAGGGTCAGCCGCCAGCGCGGATCGGCCATGACCAGTGCAATCGCTGCCTCACGCGCCGCCGCATTGCGTACTGGATCGCCGCAATCCATGGGCTGCACCAGATGCGCGCCGAAATCCCAGCCGATCAGCGCCGTCGGGTCAATGTCGGGCTGCGGCCAGACCAGCTTCAGCTCATCGCCGCTGCGCTGCACGACGGTGCTGCCGGCCTTGGGGCTGATGCACAGCCAGTCTATGCCCGGTGTGGCGGGCAGCGTGCCGTTGCTCTCTACTGCAATCTCGAAATCCCGCGCGTGCAGCGCGTCGATCAGCGCCGTGTCGAGCTGGAGCATGGGTTCGCCGCCCGTGATGACGGCAAAGCGCTCGCGTCCGTCCCCCGCCCAAAGCGCCGCGACGGCATCGGCCAGTGCCTCGGCATCGGCGAAGCGCCCGCCATTCTCGCCGTCCGTGCCCACGAAATCCGTGTCGCAAAAGGTGCAGATGGCACTGGCGCGGTCCACCTCGCGGCCGGACCAGAGATTGCAGCCGGCAAAGCGCAGGAACAGCGCCCGACGCCCGGCCTGCTTCCCTTCACCCTGCAAGGTGAGGAACATTTCCTTCACGGCATAGCTCATCCGCGTGGCTCAGGGGCGCGCCGCATAGCGCGTGGGATCGGGCAGACCCGCTTCCTCATAACCCTTGGCCCGCAGGCGACAACTATCGCACAGCCCGCAATGCAGCCCCTCGGGCGTGGGGTCGTAGCAGGACCAGCTCAGCCCCGCATCCAGCCCCAGCCGCGCCGCTTCCTTCGCGATGTCAGCCTTGGTCATATGCTGCAACGGCGCCACGATACGCACCGGGTGGCCGTCCGCGCCCGCCTTGGTGCCCCGTGCCGCCATCTGTTGGAACGCCGCGATGAATTCCGGCCGACAGTCGGGATAACCCGAATAGTCGAGCGAATTGACGCCGATGTAGATGCGCCGCGCCCCCGACGCCTCAGCGAGGCCTAGAGTGAGCGAGAGGAAGATGATGTTGCGCGCCGGCACATAGGTCGTCGGGATGCCGTCTTCCTGCACGCCGTCTTTGGGCACGGGCATGTCAGCCGTCAGCGCCGATCCGCCGAACGTCGAGAGGTCGAGCGGCAGCACGATGTGGCGCTCCACGCCCACCGCCGCCGCCACGGCCCGCGCGGCGTCCAGCTCGACGCGGTGACGCTGGTGATAGTCGATGGTGAGGGCAATCACCCGACAGCCCGCCTCGCGCGCCAGCCCGGCCGAAACCATGGAATCGAGGCCGCCGGACAGCAGCACGACCGCGAGCGAGTCGTCGGGAGCGGGATGGGCGCTGGACATGCCGGGCGCGCTACCGCAAATCCGCGAGCCGCGCCACCCCACGCGGCGGGGCGCCGGGCGGCACATGGCGGATGCACCTGCCTCGCCGGTAGGCGTGCAGCATCGAGGCTCTTAGAGCCATACGATCAAGAAAAAGCCAGTGCTCCGGCTTTCCAGGAACACTGCATTGGTTCGATTGAGAACCGACAAATTCGAAATTTATCGATCTTCCCAGCATCGGCTTACCCGCATCCGCACACCCAATGGCCATCTTTGGGGAGCCAAGCCGCATGAACCGGCATGGTTCCACTTGGGAGCGGCTCATCACTCAGCGTTGCGTGGCAGAGCAGGCGCCGATCCGCCGCGCCTCCAGCCGGACGGCAAATGGCCGCCCCTCGGCAATGCCTTGCGATTCGATGCGGAGCAGCCGCTTCGTCTCCATGCGCAGCGTCGTGCGGCCGCGGCCCTGAGCGGCACAATCATAAGCAACCGCGGCATGGTCCGGCCCGTTCTCGGCGAGGAAATGGCGGCAGGCCTGACGCGGCTGCACCGGCTGAAACAGATCGCGCAAATTGGCGATGCAGCGGCGCTCCGGCGCGCCGGGGCGATCCACCTCCTTGAATTCCCACAGGCCCGGCTCCAGCGCGGTGAGGACATCCGGCGTCGGTGCCGACTCCGGCGGCTGTGCGGCCACCATGCCGCTCGACCCCAGCAGCGCCAGCGCGACCCAGGCCGCGTTTACGCACAAGCGCACCATTCTCATCCACCCCCGTTCGCGGCGCCGCCCAAGCCGGTGCCTGTCCCCCGCGCCTATCCTGACGTGCATTGGCGCGTCGCGATTGGCGAAAATCGACACTGATACAGAATTACGGCAGAAAAGCGCCCAGCCCGAGCGGACGCGGCAGGATGGGGCGCGGGGCCCGGTCAGCCGGTGGCCAACTCAGCCAGCGGCACGTCGAACAGGCGCGAACAGAACGCGCAATCGACCGAGATCATGCCGCGCTCGTCCGCCATGTCGGCCTGCTCGGTCGCCGGAAAGCGCGCGAGCACGCTACGGATATGGCTCATTTCGCAGCGGCACCCCTTGGAGACGGGCCGCGGTTCGAACAGGCGAATCTCGCCTTCTTCGTGGAACAGCCGCCAGAGGAGGTCCGCCAGCGGCAGCGTCCGGTCGGTCAGTTCGTCATCGCCAAGGGTCCGGCCCAGTGTCAGCGCATGCTCCCAGTCCGGATGATCGCTGCGCACGTGCAGCCGCTCGCGGCCCACCTCGCCCTCCGGCAGGTGCTGAAGCAGCATGCCCGCTGCAAGACAACCCTCGCCCGCATCGTGACGCACCGCGATGTGCACGATGCTCGGGATCTGCTCCGACTGGGCGAAATAATGCTCCGCCGCCGTGGCCAGGCTGGCGCCCTCCAGCGGCACGATGCCCTGAAAGCGCTCGCCGGTCGTCGCCATGTCGAAGGTGATGGCGAGGAAGCCCTTGCCGAAGAGACCGAACAGCGTCGGCGCCTCGCCCAGTTCCGCCAGTCGCTCCGCGTCGAACTGCGCATAGCCGCGCACCGCGCCGGCTTGATAGTCGGCCACAAGCAGCGACACGGCGCCCTGCTCGGTCTGCGCCTGCAAGGTCAGCTGGCCGGCCTCGTCCTTGAGCGTGGAGCCGAGCAGCACGGCGAGCGTCAGCGCCTCGGCCACCAACCGCTCAATGACGGGCGGATAGGCATGAGCGGAGAGCACAGCGTCCAGCGTGGGGCCGAGCCGGACCAGCCGGCCGCGCACATGGCGGGCAGGAATGGCGAAGCCGACGGCGTTGTCGAGGGCGATGGAGGTAGCGGAGTCAGTCACGCGCCCTAGATAGGGAGCCACACGGTCAATGTCCAAGGGGGGATGGTGAGCGGCATGGCGCACATTCTCCGCCGTCCGGTTCCGCTCATCGAGGCGGCACTCGGCGCCCCGGCTCAACCCGCAAGCACGCGCCGCAGCCAGCGCCGGGCCGGGCTCTCGAAGAAGCGGAAGGAGAGGTGCGCGATGAGGAAGACTGGCGCCATGAACAGCAGCAGGAACCAGGGTTCGCGGGCCACAGCATGATCGCTGGCCAGCCCCGGCACTAGCAGGAACAGGCAAAGCTGCCAGGGGAAGTGCCACAGATAGACGCCATAGCCGGCATCACCCAGCCAGTTGAGCCGGGCGAGCCAGGCGGGGCGCGGCGCATCCTCCAGCATCACCACGGCCAGGATCAGCGCGCAGCAGAGCGCCAGCGCACCGATCGGGCGGATCATCCACACCTCGCCCAGGCCCCAGACGCCGAGCGCCGTCAATGCCGCGACCAGCGTGAGCCGTCCCGCCAGGCCCGACACCTGCGCCGCCACGAACAGCGCTGTTCCCGCGAAGAAGCACTGCATCGCGCTCAGCAGGTGCCAGTCTGTGCGCACGAAGACATAGCCGAAGCCGAGCGTCAGCAGCATCGGCAGCAGGATGCCGAAGCGGAAGAGCACCGGCAGCAGCAGCCAGAACAGCGCATAGGCCGGGATTTCCACCGAGACGGTCCAGATCGGCCCGTTGAAGCTGTACGGCGCGTCCGGCAGCCAGTTGGAGGCGAAGCCGAGCTGGAGCAGAAACTCGCTTAGGCCATTATGCTGGTAGATCATCGCGCCGCCCAGCCGTGCCTGCGCCAGTGCCTGAAGGAGCGCCACCGCGAGCAGGGTCGCCAGATGCAGCGGATAAAGCCGCGCGATTCGGTTGACGATGAAGCTGCGCGTCGTCGCCTGTCGCCCCCAATAGACATGCGCGAAGACGAAGCCGGAAAGCAGCCAGAACAGAAGCACGGCATATTTGCCATGGTCGTAGAAAGGCCAGAACAGCGCGCGCAGCGGCTCGGTGGCGCGATAGCCTGGGATCGGCCGAGTAGCCCCGACCGGAAAGAAGAAATGATGATAATGCCAGAACAGGATGGCGAAGGCGGAAACACCCCGCAGCAGGTCGAGCAGCTGCAAATGCCCGCCCGCAACGCGTGCCGGCGGGCGCAGCCAGCGCGTCACCCCAGCTTGCCGAAGCACCAGAGCAGCACGGACTTCTGGGCGTGCAGGCGGTTCTCCGCCTCGTCCCAGATGAGCGACTGCGGCCCATCGATCACATCGGCGGTGACTTCCTCCTCGCGATGCGCGGGCAGGCAGTGGAGGAACTTCGCCGTCGGCTTCGCGCGCGCCATGAGTGCCGCTGTCACCTGATAGGGCATCATTGCCTTGAGCTTCGCCGCACCCCCCTCCTGGCCCATGGAGATCCAGGTGTCGGTGACGATCACATCGGCATTCTCCGCCGCCTCACGCGGATCGGCGACCACGCGGGCGCGCCCGCCAGCGAGTGCCAGCGCTTCCGCCTCGGGCTGGAAGCCCTGCGGACAGGCGGCAACCACGTCGAAGTGCATGAGGCCCGCCGCTTCCATGATCGAGGTGAGCACATTGTTGCCGTCGCCCAGCCACGCCCATTTGCTGCCCGGCAGCGCGAGGCCATGCTCCACCACCGTCTGGAGGTCCGCCACGATCTGGCAGGGGTGCGAATAATCGGTGAGGCCATTGATGACGGGCACCGTGGCATGATGCGCCATTTCCTCGATCTTGGCATGGTCGCCAGTGCGGATCATGATCGCATCGACCATGCGGCTCAGCACGCGGGCGGTGTCCGCAATGGTCTCGCCCCGGCCGAGCTGGCTGGTGCCGCCGTCGAGGATCAGCGCGTTGCCGCCGAGCTGGCGGATCGCCATGTCGAAAGAGACGCGGGTGCGCGTCGAGTTCTTCTCGAAGATCATGGCGAGGGTGTGCCCGGCCAACGGCGCATCGCGGTCCGCAGCCCCGCGCGGCAGGCTGGCGACTCGACGCGCGGCCTTGCGTTCCATTGCATCGTTGATCATCGCGGCAATGGCATCGCCGCCGGCATCCGAGAGATTGAGGAAATGTCTGGTCATTGCCGCTTTCCGTGGTGCTGCCAGCGCCAGAGCGCCGCGTGTATCAGGCCGCAGCCTCCGCCGCCTTGAAGCTCGCCGCGCCGGCCGAGAGCTTCTCGACCGCCTCGGCGATGTGGCTTTCCTCAATCACCAGCGGCGGCAGGATGCGCACCACATTGTCGCCCGCCGAAACGGTGAGCAGCCCGTGATTGTCGCGCAGATGCGCCACGAACGCGCGCGCGTCCGCCTCCGGCTTGAGCTTGATGCCCAGCATCAACCCCAGGCCGCGCACGCTCTCGAAGACATGGTCGTGATTGGGGATGAGCTGCTCCAGCGCGCCGCGCAGCCGCTCACCCTTGGCGGCCACGCCCTCGAAGAAGCCGGGTTCCAGCATCACGTCGAGCACGGCGTTCCCGGCCGCCATCGCCAGCGGATTGCCGCCATAGGTGCTGCCGTGCGTGCCGAAGACCATGCCCTTGGCCGCCGCTTCCGTGGCGAGACAGGCGCCGAGCGGGAAACCGGCGCCAATGCCCTTGGCGACCGCGACGATGTCCGGCGTCACGCCATAATGCTCATAGGCGAAGAACTTGCCCGTGCGCCCATAGCCGCACTGCACCTCGTCCAGCACCAGCAGTAGGCCATGCGCATCGCAGGCCGCGCGCAGGCCCTGGATGAAGGCGGGCTCGCCCGCCATCAGCCCGCCCTCGCCCTGCACCGTCTCGACCAGGAAGCCGGCGGTTTCATCGTCGATCAACGCCAGCGCGGCGTCGAGATCGTTGAACGGCGCATAGGCGAAGCCCGGCAGCAGCGGCTCGAAGCCGTCACGCATCTTGGGCTGGTCGGTGGCGCTGATCGCACCCAGGGTACGCCCATGAAAGGCGTTCTGAAACGTGATGAGCTTGTGCCGCTGCGGATTGCCATTGGCATAATGATAGCGCCGTGCGGTCTTGATCGCGCATTCAACTGCTTCCGCGCCCGAATTGGTGAAGAACACCGTGTCGGCGAAGCTGTTGTCCACGATGCGCTGGGCCAGCGCCTCGCCCTGCGGCGAACCATAGAGATTGGAGACATGCATCAGCGTCGCCGCCTGCTGCGCGATCGCCTTTACGAGATGCGGGTGCCCGTGACCGAGCGCATTGACGGCAATCCCCGCCGCGAAATCCAGATACCGTTCGCCACGCTCGCCAATCAGGTAACAGCCCTCGCCGCGCACCGGACGCACATCGCACCGGGGGTAAACGGGCATGAGCGGGGTGATCGACATCGGATTGCTCCTTTCTCGCACGGCGTGGTCCGCAATGGAAAAAGGCGGCCCGTGCGAGGCCGCCATCAGCATGGCCGGGCCTATAGACCCGATGAAGTTGCGAATCAATGAGCGTGCAGGAAGGCTCGCGTGGGGTTCCAGATCACGGCGGGGCCCTGGAGCGATGTCGCCCGGCCAAGCGCTCCCGGTGGTCTCGTCCAGACAAGAGCCCAGGGGCTGCGTCTTCCGGTAGCACGGGCTCCCGCCTGCGCGGGAGCACGGCCGCTTCCCTAACGCGCCGCCACCGTCGTGATCGCCCGCGGCTGGTGGAGCGCCGCCACCGCGCGCGAGACGCCCTGCATCAGCTCCCAGCGCTTGGGAATGGGTTGCGCGGTCGATCCGATCATCACCGCGACCGCATAGCTGGCACCATCCGGCGCGACCATGATGCCCACGTCATTATAGCCGGTGGAGCGGGAATAAAGGTCCTGCCCGGTGCCGGTCTTGTGCATATAATGCCAGCCCGACGGCACGCCGCCCTTGATGCGCTGCGGGCCGGTCCGCGCCTCGGCCATGGTCGAAAGCAGCAGGTCGGTGGAACGGGGCGAAAGCATTTCGCCGCGCTTGAGCTTGGCCAGCGCCTGCACGATGGCGACGGGCGCCGCGCCGTCCGGCGGATCGGCGAGATAGGCGTCCAGCGCCCTTTCACGCACCGGCCGCGGCAGGGCCGAGCGCGCCGCATAGAAGCGCCGGCCCATCGCCATGTCCTGCGACCATTCAAGGCCCGCCGTCTTGCTCTGGAGCAGCCGCTCACCCGGACCAAAGCGGATGTCGGCGATGAAGCGCCGGGCCAGGTAGCCGCGCACCGCATCCGACCCGCCAATGGTGCGCAGCACCGAATCATTGGCGGTGTTGTCGCTCTGCGTCATGGCGCGCGTGAAGAGATCCTGCAGCGTCGTATGATAGCCCTCACCCTTCACCAACGCGGCGATGGGCTGATGAAACAGCGTCAGATCCTGCGGGCGAATGGTGACGGGCGTCTGCAACGTCACCTTGCCGCGATCGATCGCGTCGAACATCGCCATTGCCACCCAGAGCTTGGAGACACTCTGCTGCGGAAAGAGCTTGTCGCCGTTCCAGGCGACGGTCCAGCCCTGCTCCACCGAGCGCACGGCAATGCCGACTTCCCCTTCGAACTTCTTGCCCAAGTCCTCAATGAGCGCCGCCAGCGCAGGCGGGGGAGCTTCGGCGGGCGCCGGCGCCATGGGCGGCGGTGTGAAAGCGGGCATCGACACCGTCTGGGTGCCGGCCTGACTTGCCGGACGGGCCTGCGCAGGTGTTGCCGCCTCCAGTCCCGATGGACGAAGCATGGGCAGCGCCAGTGCGCCAGCCAGACACAGGAACGCAGCGCCCCCCGCCAAAAGACGGCGGCGGCCCCGACGGGCTGCGGGTGCCTTACGGCGTAAAGTGAAAGCGACCCTGTCCATGACCTCTTGTTCTGGACAACAGAAGGTTAACAGCGGGAAAATGCAAGCAAGGCTGATGCGATACCCGGACTCGACCATGCGACGAACCGAGTCCTAGACCGGTAAAGCATGGGAACTCCCGGAAAATAGGCATCCATTGACGAGAATCAATGCCCGCCGCCGTCCGGCCTTTAAAGCGGGATTCGGCGATGTGGTTTGCGACCCCCTCGCTGGAAGCGGCCCATCCGTTTCCCTCCTTATCAACCTCCCTTGATGGGGCGCTCCTTTGAGGGGCGCCCTTTTTGCGTCAGGGCACCAGGATGGTGTCCTGGGCCTCAGGCAGCATCTCGGGATAGTCGAGCGTGTAATGCAGCCCCCGGCTCTCCTTGCGGCGCAGCGCCGAGCGGATGATGAGGCGTGCCACCTCCAACAGGTTGCGCAGCTCGATGAGGTCGCTCGTCACGCGAAAGTTGCCGTAATAGTCATCGACTTCCTGCGCGAGCAGATCGGCGCGGTGCTGCGCGCGCTCCAGTCGCTTGGTGGTGCGCACGATGCCCACATAGTCCCACATGAACCGGCGGATTTCCTTCCAGTTATGGGTGACGATCACTTCCTCGTCACTGTCGGTGACGCGGCTTTCGTCCCACGGGCGGATAGCGGGCGGCGGCGGCAATTCGCCCCAGTGCGCGCGGATATGATTTGCGGCAGCCTCGCCGAAGACGAAGCATTCCAGCAGCGAATTGGAGGCGAGGCGGTTGGCGCCGTGGAGGCCGGACTGCGTCACTTCGCCCGCCGCATAGAGGCCTGGGAGATCGGTGCGGCCATCGAGGTCGATTACCACGCCGCCACAGGTATAATGCTGCGCGGGCACCACCGGGATCGGCGCCTTGGTGATGTCGATACCCAGCGTCAGCAAGCGTGCATAGATGGTCGGGAAATGCTCCTTGATGAAATCCGGCGGCTTGTGGCTGATGTCGAGATGGACGTAGTCGAGGCCCAGCCGCTTGATCTCATGATCGATGGCGCGGGCCACCACGTCGCGCGGCGCCAGCTCGCCGCGTGAGTCGAAGCCATCCATGAAGCGTGTGCCGCCGCCGGGCACACCGGGGGGGAGCTTCAGTTCCCCGCCTTCGCCTCGCATCGCCTCTGTGATGAGGAAGTTCTTGACCTCCAGATTGTAGAGGCAGGTCGGGTGGAACTGCATCATCTCCATATTGGAGACGCGGCACCCGGCGCGCCAGGCCATGGCAATGCCGTCGCCGGTCGCGCCCCGCGGCGCCGTCGAAAAGAGGTAGGTGCGCCCCGCGCCGCCGCTCGCCAGGATAGTCGCGGGCGCCACGAATGCCTCCACGCGCCCTGCCTTCTCGTTGAGCGCATAGACGCCCCAGACATGGCCATCACCCGAATACTGCTCGCCATGCCGCGAGGTGATGAGATCGATGGCGACCATATGATCGACCAGTGTGATGTTGGGGTTGGCCTGCGCGGCCGCGAGGAGCGCCACCTGCACCGCATGGCCGGTCGCGTCGTCCACATGCACGATGCGGCGGTGCGAATGGCCACCCTCGCGCGTCAGATGCCAGCGCTCGCCAAAGCCCTCGCCGGCATTGAAGGGCACACCCAAGGCCGCCAGGCGCTCGATGGCGGCGGGCGCCTCGGAGACGACGAACTCCACGGTCGCGCGGTTGTTGAGCCCGGCGCCCGCCACCATCGTATCCTCGACATGATTGGCGAAACTGTCCCCCGCGTCGAGTACGGCCGCAATGCCGCCCTGCGCCCAGTTGGTGGAGCCACTGTCCAGCGCGCCCTTGGCCAGCACCAGCACTTTGCGGTCCTGCGCCAGATTGATCGCGGCGGTCAGTCCCGCCGCGCCGGAGCCGATGATGATAACGTCGTGGGAAGTGGAAATGGTCATGGCCGCGCCGTTCAATGGATATGCGCCGCCCAGGGGCCCTGCACGGCTCATCGACGACTCCACGCCTTATCAGCACGATCCAGCCCGGAATGGAAGCGCGAGCGGGATCCTACTCTTCGAGCGACAGCGCATGTTCCAGCACCTGCGTCGTCTTGGCGACCTCGTCCCGGACGGTGGCCTTCAGCGGATGGACAGCCGGCGGGTCACTCGCCTCGAACATGGCAGGGATCGGCAATTCACCGACCTTGACGATTCCCTACCCTGTGGGGACTTCGTCCACACTGCGGAGCCCGCGCGGAGAAATGCTCTCATTGCTCTTCTCCGCTAGACCCGCCAGGCTCCTCCAACGTAAGCCGTCGATCCAGCACGATCTCCGCCTGCGCCACATTGTCGCGGACCGTGGCGCGGACCACATAAGCGCCGGCGCGATCCGTGGCTTCGAACTGGAGGTGGGCTGACGTCGCGGCCATCATCACCGCGCCCTTGTGCGGCGTGCCGGTCCAGAGGGGGCAATTCTGGCTGATTATCTTCGTCACGCCGTCCGGCCCGAGCAGCGCATAATCGACCGTCACATTGCAGCGCCCGTCCGCTCCCGCCTTGCAATTGGCAAGGGTCACGGTGGCGAGAAAAGGTGCGTCACGCAGTTGATCGGGCCGGTTTTCCGCCTCGCGCAGAAAGTACCCGCCGTTAAACAGCTCGTCCGCCAGCCGATCCTGATCGAAGAACAGATACAGGCGGGCATGGAGATGCCGCGCCGTGCGGGCGGAGGCCGGCGATGCGGCCGCAAGGCTCGTTGCCAGCACCGCCAGCATGCCCAGGCCGCCTAACGCCCGGAGCGCCATTGGGCCGGGCGGCCGCCTGGTCACGCGGCCCGCGTCAGCTTGAGGAACACGTCCTCGAGGTCCGGGTCGCGCGTGCTCACATCGACGATGCCGAAGCCCTGGCCCTGGATGAGCGTGATGACGTCGCCCGCCGTCGCGCGGTCCTTCATGTAGGTGATGGCCGCCGTCCGCTCACTCACGCGCTCCACTTTCTCGAAGCGGTCGTGATAGGGCAGCGCATCGAGATCGCGGTCGACAGTCACTTCCACCACCTTCTCGCGCGCCATGCCGACCAGCTCGCGCGTGGGTTTGTCGGTGACGACCCGACCGTGATTGATGATCGCGATGCGGTCGCACAGCTCCTCGGCTTCTTCCAGATAGTGCGTGGTGAGCACGATGGTGACGCCGCCCTCGTTCAATTCGCGCACGAAGGTCCAGAGCTGCTGGCGCAGTTCCACGTCGACGCCAGCCGTGGGTTCATCGAGGACCAGAATGGGCGGCGAGTGGACCATCGCCTTGGCAACCATCAGCCGCCGCTTCATGCCGCCGGAGAGCGAGCGCGAATAGGCCTGCGCCTTGTCCTCCAGATGCACCGCCCGCAACAGCGCCATCGAGCGGCGCTTCTCCTTGGGCACGCCATAATAGCCGGCCTGGATCTCCAGCGTTTCGAACGGCGTAAAATAGGGGTCGAAGAGGATTTCCTGATTGACGATGCCGATGGCGTTCTTGGCGTTGCGGGGGTGGGTATCGATGTCGAACCCCCAGACGCACGCGCTGCCCCCGGTCTTGTTCACCAGTCCGGCGAGGATGTTGATGATGGTCGATTTGCCCGCGCCATTGGGGCCCAGCAGGCCGAAGATGCTGCCGCGCGGCACGGTGAGGTCCACCCCGTGGAGCGCCTGCTTGCCCCCCGCATAGATTTTGGTGAGGGCGGAGAGTTGGATGGCAGCGTCAGTCATGGCAGGCGCTTTAGAACATTCCGTTCCAAATGAGAACGGATCGGCGTGCGATGATGCGGGCGCGGCTTTGCGGGCCATCGGCGCTTCCATCGCCCGCGCTTGGGCGCGTCTCGAGCGAAACGGGGAAGTGAAGGGGGTGCTCCGAAACCGAAAGCCGCCTAGCCTTCCGCCACTAACGCGCAATAACGGGCGGCATCCAGGAACTCCGTGCGGCGGGCCGCCAGCCGGGCTTCCGCTTCGTCATCCTCACCCCAGGTCTCGGCCTGCCAGCGCTCGTCGAGACTTGCGGCCTCGAACAGCGTTGCGGCATCGATCTCGCCGGCGAGATGCGCCAGCATGCCGACCAGCGACCCGCCGATCTGAGTCAGCACTGCCGCGCCGGCAAGCTGCCAGGGCGCAATCGCCTCCACCGCCGCGCGCAGGTTCGCCAGTGCGGACGCCGGCTGCTCCACCGGCATGATCCCGTCGGTGACGGTAAGCGCAGCGTCATGGCGCGCCCGTGCCCAACCCAGTAGCGGATCCCAGGCGGCCGCCTGCCGTGCCACCAGCGGCGCGGGCCCCTCCGCCCGGTAGCAGAAGAGATCGCTCGCCCCATAAGCGGCGATCTGGCCGCGAAAGGCACCGAGCGCCGGCAGCACCCGGTCGATGGTGGCATTGGCAAAGCCGGTCATCGGCATGGTGGCGGGGTCGATCACCTCGCCCTGCGCCTGCCATTCCGCCGCCATGGCGACGGCCAGAGCCTCGCCGGGCACGATGAGGGGCGCGCGCGCCGGCGTCTTCACGCCCCGCCCGTCGAGCCGGATGGCCCAGCCACCGGCTTCGGCCGTGGCTGCCGCATCGGTGTAGAAGCGCTTCACCGGCCCTACCGGCGCTCGCGCGGCGTCGCCCAGGCGCGTGCCAGCAGGCGCGGTACGAAGATCGTCTGGAACATGCCCACGGTCGAGACGATGAGACCCAGATATTTCGCCTTGTCGCCCTGCACCCAGCCAAAGCGCTCCAGCGAGATGGCGATGCCGAACATCAGAATGACGACGCCCGACAGGCGGAAGAGGCCAATAGCGAAGAAACGCTGTTTGGCGGCAGCCGCGCGGCGGGCCGCCTCAGGATCGTCGGGAAGGGGTGTCTCGCTCATAGCAGGCCGATATGGCGGGCCAATTCGGCGCTGTCCATCGCCACGCTGCGTGCGCCGGCCGCGAACAGCTCGTCAGGCGCATGATAGCCCCAGCCCACTCCGAGCGCCGCCACGCCAGCCGCACCGGCCATCATCATGTCAAAGCTCGTATCGCCGATCATCACGGCCTCTTCGGCTCGCGCACCAGCCTCGAACAGCGCGGCCTCGATCATCGCGGGATGGGGCTTGGACGGATTGCGATCGGCGGTCTGAAGCGAGACGAACCGACCCGAAAGACCATGGCTTTCGAGTACCGCCGTCAGGCCGCGATCGGATTTGCCGGTCGCCACGGCGAGTTGCCAGCCGTCTGCCGTCAGCGCATCGAGCAGCGCCGCCACGCCATCGTAGAGCGGCTCGTGCACGCCGCCCGCGCCGCGCATGGCCATGAAACAGCGCTTGTAATGATCCACGAGCAAATCGTGGAAGCCCGGCTCCGCCTCGGGCAGCAGCCGCGCCATCGCCTCCGGCAGCGAGAGGCCGACGATGGAAAGAATCTCCGCCCGGCTGGGACAGGCCAGTGCCACAGTGTCGAAGGCGCCCTGCATTGCCGCGACGATACTGTGCTGGCTGTCCACCAGCGTCCCGTCGCAATCGAAAATGGCAAGCCGAACCGTCATGGCCCGCCCTCTAGAGCATTTCCCGGCGAGATAGATAGAGCGGCCGGCAACGAAAAGCGCCCCGGCACTGGCCGGAGCGCTTCCCAAACCGATCCGCAAGCCGTCAGGCGAGCGCGGTCGCCATCCAACGCCGGCGGCGGCGCAGGCCGGCCCCGACAAGGGAGAAACCGCCGATCATTAACGCCCAGCTTGCAGGCTCCGGCACCGGCGGCGGGCCCGGCACATCCGACCCGAAGGTGATGTCGTCGAACACGATCTGATTGGCGACTCCACCGAAGGACACAGAGCGCGCCACGCCGGAGAAGGTCACGCCGACCGGGCTGAACGGGCAGAAGCCGGCATTATAGCTGGCGCCGCAGCTCCCTGCATTGGGCGAAAGGTCGAGACTCGCCAACAGGTTGCCGGTGCCGTCCAGCCCATCGAACACCTGCACGGCGCCGGAATAGCTCAGCGAGACATAGTTGAACGAAAAGCCCGTTTCGAACCCGGCGGCAATGTTCATGAAGGTCTCGTCGCCTTCCAGGAAGAACAGCCCGCCCAGTGCGGACGCGGGATCGCCAACGCCGCCGCGCGACGTGTTGGAGCAATAATTGCCCGGCGTATTGAGGCAGATCGCCAACGCATTGCGGCCGAACGAAATGCCGTAATTGACCCCACTGGTTCCCTGGCTGCTCGTGCCGCCATTGTAGAATTCGAGGATGTTCGCATAGTTGTCAGAGGGATAACTGCTGTTGATGCCCTCAAAATCCAGCGAAACGACGGCGCCTTGAGCGCTTGTCGCGGCAGCCAGGGCAAGGCCGGCAGCCGAGGCCAGTGTCAACATCTTCACCATATGACGATCTCCCCACAGAGAAACGGCAATCCCATTTGCCGTTAACCATAAAACTACACGCTTCTCGTCAACGCACCGAGACAGCGGTGCGACCAACTTGGCCGAAACGAGATTGGCTGCGGTGGAATCGCGACCAAGTGCAACGCCGCGAGTCGCGAGGAGGGCAACGCGCGGTGTTTCGCAGCTGGGTGGAAGGCGGCGCCGAGTCGCGGGCACACTCGCGGGATCTGGGTTTGATCGACGTTCGTGGAAGCGGCACGGGGCCGTGTACGGTTCAGCTCTGCTGAACCAGTCTCCGATACGGAGTGGTCAGCGCGATCCGCCGCGCCCCGATCCGCCGGATGGAGGACGCTTGCCGCCGCCCGGGCGCTTGCCCGCCGGGGCGCCTCGGCTCTTCGGTTTAGAGTCGGAGCCGGCGGGCTTGCCGCGCGTGCCGACCTTGCCGCGCGCAGGCGCGGCACCACTGCTTCCCCCGCGCGCGCGCCGTTCGCCCTTTCGCGCCTTGCGCATGTCCTTGGCATGAGCCGAGGCGGCGCGCTTCTCGGCGACCTTGTCTGGACCTTTGGGGCGCAGCTCCTCGTCGAGCGGCAGGTCGCCATCGGCCACGTCGAAACCGAGATCGGCCAGGCTTTCGCGGAAATGCGCCGGTGGCTCGGCGCGCAGGTCGAGCGGCGATCCATCCGGATGGTCGATGCGGATGCGCCGCGCATGCAGGTGCATCTTGCGGCTGATCGTGCCGGAAAGAAACGCGTCCTTGCCGCCATATTTGCCATCGCCCACAATGGGGTGACCAATCGCCGCCATATGGACGCGCAACTGATGCGTGCGGCCGGTATGCGGTTGCAGTTCCACCCAGGCGGCGCGGTTGCCGGCGCGCTCGATCACGCGATAGCGGCTGCGCGCAGGCAGGCCGCCCTCGCGATCCACATGCATCTTCTCACCGCCCGTGCCCGGCTGCTTGGCCAGCGGCAGATCGATGATGCCGTCCTCGATGTTCGGCACGCCTACCACCAGCGCCCAATAGACCTTGCGCGCGCTGCGGGAGGCAAAGGATTTCGCGAAATAGGCGGCGGCCCGCGCCGTACGCGCCAGCAGCAGCGCACCACTGGTGTCCTTGTCGAGCCGGTGGACCAGCTTGGGCCGGTCGTCCCGCTCGAACATCAACGCATCGAGCAGCCCGTCGACATGATCGTGTGTCTTGGTGCCGCCCTGCGTCGCAAGGCCGGGCGGCTTGTTGATGACGATGGCCTGCGCATCGCGGTGAATGACGAGGCTTTCGGCGAAAGCGATCTGATCCTCGCTGAGCGGCGGACGCGGCCGCGCCGTCCGGGTGCCCGGCACCGGCGCATCGAGCGGCGGCACGCGGATGCTCTGCCCCTCGGCAATGCGGTCGCCCGGCCCCACCCGCGCGCCATCGAGCCGCAACTGCCCGGTGCGCGCCCAGCGCGAAACGGTGGCGAAAGGCACATCCGGCATATGGCGCTTGAACCAACGGTCGAGGCGAATGCCATCATCCTCCGCATCCACGCGGAACTGCCGCACCCCGGCGGGATCGCCCCGGCTCATGCGAACGACCGCATGAGTGCAAGGCCCAGCGCCAGCGCGCCCACGGCAGCGAGGACGGACGTGAGCGCATAGGCAGCCGCCGACATGAGCGCGCCGCGCTCGATCAGCAGCATCGTTTCCAGGCTGAAAGCGGAGAAGGTGGTGAAACCGCCGAGCAGGCCGACCGCGACGAACAGGCGCACATGCTCGCCGCCCTGCGCACGCGCTGCCAGCCAGCCGGCGAACAGACCCATGACGAAGCCGCCGATGACGTTGACGCCCAGCGTCCCCCACGGCCAGCTCCATGGCGGATTGGGGCCGGTCAGCCGCAGGCTGAACTGCCCGAACGAATAGCGCAGCGCCGATCCGATCGCGCCGCCCGCCATGACGAGGAGGAGGTTGAGCATGATCCTGCCCTAATCGCTTTTGCGCGCGGCGCAACGGCCTTGCGCGCCGGGCATGAGCGCCGGACGATCATCGGCAAGGGACAGACACACCGGCTCCAGCACGGGGCGGCCGCGACGCCGCCGCCGCCCGCGCCTCGTTCAGTTCGCGGGAACCAGCCGCTTCTCGCCCGCAATACGCATCATCGCGCGTTGCAGCTTTTCGAAGGCGCGCACTTCGATCTGGCGCACACGCTCGCGGCTGACGCCATAATGCTGCGAGAGCTCCTCCAGCGTCTTGGGGTCCTCGGCCAGACGCCGTTCCTGGAGGATGTGGCGCTCGCGGTCGTTGAGATCGTCCATGGCATCCAGCAGCATCTCGTGGCGCAGGTTGCGCTCCTGGCTGGCGGCGAGCGTCTCGTCCTGAAGCGGCCGGTCATCGGCCAGCCAATCCTGCCACTGGCCTTCGCCATCCTCGTTCATGGAGATATTGAGCGAGGTGTCGCCGCCCATCGCCATGCGACGGTTCATGGAGACGACCTCGTCCTCGCTGACGCCCAGATCGGTGGCGATCTTCTTGACGTCGTCGGGGTGCAGGTCGCCTTCCTCGAACGCCTCGATATTGTTCTTCATGCGGCGCAGGTTGAAGAAGAGCTTCTTCTGCGCGGCCGTGGTGCCGATCTTCACCAGGCTCCACGAGCGCAGGATGAACTCCTGGATGGAGGCGCGAATCCACCACATCGCATAGGTCGCGAGACGGAAGCCCCGGTCGGGCTCGAACTTCTTCACGCCCTGCATCAGGCCGATATTGCCTTCCGAAATCAGCTCGGCCACCGGCAGGCCATAGCCGCGATAGCCCATGGCGATCTTGGCGACGAGCCGCAGATGACTAGTCACCAGTTGTGCGGCGGCTTCCGGGTCCCCATGTTCCTGATAGCGCTTGGCCAGCATATATTCCTGCTCAGGCTTCAGGATCGGGAACTTACGGATCTCCGAGAGATAGCGATTGAGGCTGGCATCGCCGCCAAGGGCGGGAATGGTGGCCGGCACGTTGCTTGAACGGGTCACGAGATCGATGTCCTTCCAGTGGGGCGCGACGAGTGCGGGGGTGTCGCCTGTCCCTATAGCGCAAGGTGGCTGAACAGGCGCTGCATGTCATCCGCAATCGGACTTTCAAAGCTGACAGCCTGCCTTGTCACCGGGTGGATGAAACCGAGGCGCGCGGCGTGCAGCGCCTGGCGGCGGAAAGCGAGATCGTGCAGTAGCGCCTTGTGCGGGCCGGCCCGGCCATAGGCCGGATCGCCCAGCAGCGGATGGCCGATATGCGCCATGTGCACGCGGACCTGATGCGTGCGGCCTGTCTCCAGCCGGCACTCTACCAGCGCGGCGCGGTCTAGCCGCTCCACGGTGCGATAATGGGTCACGGCGCTCTTGCCCCGGCCTTCGCGCTGCACGGCCATCTTCTTGCGGTCCCGCTCGGAGCGGCCGATCCATGCCGACACGGTACCGGCCGGCGGCGCCGGAACACCCGCGACGATGGCAAGGTAGCGACGGTCAATGCTGTGCTCCTTGAACTGGCGGGCTAGCCCTTCATGCGCCTGGTCCGTCTTGGCAATGACGAGGAGCCCGGAGGTGTCCTTGTCGATGCGGTGGACAATGCCTGGCCGAGCAACGCCCCCGATGCCGGAAAGTTGCCCCGCGCAATGATGGAGCAGGGCATTGACCAGCGTGCCATCCGGATTGCCGGCGGCCGGGTGCACCACCATGCCGGCCGGCTTGTCGATGACGATGAGATGCGCGTCCTCATAGGCAATGACGAGGTCGATGCGCTGGGCGACCGCCTGCGCGGGCGCCGCTTCGGGAATGTCGAGGAGAAAGGCCGTCTGCGCCTTCACCTTGAGCGCGGGATCGTTCGCGGGCGCACCACCGGGGCCGCGCACATGACCGGCGAGGATGAGCGCCTTCACCCGCTCCCGCGAAAGGTCCGGCACCAGCGCAGCCAAGGCACGATCAAGCCGCGCGCCGTGCAGCGCGGGCGTGATTTCCGCCGAAACTGTGGCAGCTCCCCCTGACATGGCCTAGAGATTGGAAATGGGTCTCGTCATATCAAGGGCGCATCTCGCCGCGATCCGCGCACACGCAGACGCGGCGGGCGCAGAGGAATGCTGCGGCCTGCTGCTGGGCGATCCGGCGAGCGGTCGTGTGCAGGCCATCCAGCCGGCGCTCAACGTCGCCGCGCAGCCGGTACACTTCTTCGAGATCGATCCCGCAACCTTGCTGGCCGCCTATCGCGCCGCACGCCGCGGTGGGCCTGCCGTCATCGGCCATTACCACTCCCACCCCAATGGCACGGCCGAGCCCAGCGCCGTCGACGCCGCCATGGCGGAGCGACGCGGCGAAATCTGGCTCATCCTGGGCGGCGACGGCACCGCCCGCGCCTGGCGCGCCGGCCCGGACGGCCCATGGCACGGCTGCTTCACGCCGCTACGGCTCGCGTCCGACAGTGATTGAGGCGCCATAGACCGACCTTGCACCGGCTGCCGCGCCCCGGCATTAGGGAGCGCACCCACGGTAAATGAAAAGGATGGATCGTTGGCAGAGGCCGCCACCCCCAATGAGATCGACTATGCCAGCCTGCTCTGCTCGCGCCTGTGCCATGACCTGCTGAGCCCGGTGGGCGCGCTCAACAACGGCATCGAGCTCCTGGCCGACGAGACCGATCCACGCATGCGCGAGCAGTGCCTCGCGCTGCTTGCCGAAAGCGCGCGCACGACGGCCGGCAAGCTCAAATTCTTCCGCCTCGCCTTCGGGGCGGCGGGCGGCTTCGGCGAGGCGATTGCCGTACACGAAATCCGTACCGCGCTGGAAGGCATGTTCCCACCGGGCGGCAAGCTGACGCTCGACTGGCTGATCGACGGCGAGGCGCTGCCCAAGCCGGCCGCCAAGCTGCTGCTCAACCTGGCGCTGATGACCGGTGAATCCCTGCCGCGCGGCGGCACGTTGACGCTGGGGAGCGAGCAGCGCGGCAATGTGGTGGAGATCGTCGTGCGCGGCGAGGGTCCCAAGCTCACCTTCGCGCCCGAACTGCGTGCCAGCTTCGCGCCGGAGGCCGCCGGCGAGCCGGTGACGACGCGCACGGCCACCTCCTACCTCATTCGCGCCCTCGTCGCGCAGGCGGGCGGCCAGCTCGCCCTCTCGGGGCCCGACGATCCGTTCCTCATGTTCGGTGCCAGCCTGCCGGTCTAGACGGATCACCCCGTCTTAACCACGATTTAACGCGCCATCGCCGATGAACGGCCTCCAGTTCACGAGGCGGCGACATGGACGAGATTCTCGCTGAGTTCATTGCGGAAACGCTGGAGACACTGGAAGTGCTCTCCGGGGAAGTCGTCGCATGGGAGGCCGATCCGACCGACGGCTCGCGTCTCGATGCTTTCTTCCGCTTTTTCCATACGGTGAAGGGAAGCTGCGGTTTCCTCAACCTGCCTCGCTTCGAGCGGCTGGCCCATGCCGCCGAGGATGTACTCGCCACAATCCGCCGGGGCGATCGCGCTGCCGACCCCGCGACCGTCACCGCCGTGCTGGAGGTCATGGATCGAATCGGCACGCTCGCCCGCTGCGTGGGTGACGGCGAAGAGCCGCCTATCCCGGAATCGGCCGACGATCTGCTGCTCGACGCGCTGACCGTGCGTGCTCCCAGCCCGTCCGCACCGGTTGAGGCAGCACCGGACGCGAAGAAAGAGGTGACGGCAGCAGCCCCCGCGGAGGCCGCACCCTCAGCAACCGGACGCGAGCGCGCGCCGCGCACCATTCGCCTGCCACTCGCGCTCATCGACCAGCTCATGAACGGCATTTCCGACATGGTGCTGGCGCGCAACGATCTCGCCCGCAAGATGCGCGACCGCGGGGCGGACCCAGAACTGGAAGGCAGTTTCGAGCGCCTCTCGGCCAATGTCGCAGACCTGCGCGACATGATTTCCAAGACCCGCATGCAGCGCGTCGACCGGCTTTATGCGGCCATCCCCCGCATGGTGCGCGATCTCTCGCGCGATCTCGGCAAGAAGGTCGGGCTCGATCTCGACGGCGGCGATGTCGAGATGGACCGCGAAATGATCGAGATGGTGGTCGATCCGCTGACCCATATCGTCCGCAATGCGCTCGACCATGGCATCGAGCCGCCGGCGGATCGCCTGGCGGCGGGCAAGGCCGAGGCGGGCACGCTGCGGATCGTCGCGCGCCAGTCCGGCAACCAGATCGTCATCGAGATCGCCGATGACGGACGCGGCATCAACCGCGCCGCGCTGGTCGAGAAAGCCGTGAGCGCCGGCCTGCTGACGTCGACCGAGGCCGCCACGCTGACCGACGAACAGAAGCTCCAACTCATCTTCCACCCCGGCCTTTCGACCGCCGAGGCCGTGACGGCCGTGTCCGGGCGAGGCGTCGGCATGGACGTGGTCCGCGCCAATATCGAGCAGATCGGCGGCGTCATCGGCATTGAAAGCTGTGTCGGCCAGGGCACCACGCTCACCATGCGCGTGCCGCTCACGCTCACCATCATTCCCGGCCTCATCGTGCGGTCGGGCGGGCATTATTTCGCGATGCCGCGCGGGAATGTGGTGGAGTTGCTGCACCAGAACAGCGCGATGATCGCCGTCGAGGAAATCGGCGGCGCCCGCATCGCCACGATTCGCGGCGAGCAATATTCGCTGATCGACATCGAGGACGTGCTCGGCCTGCCTCCCCGTGACGAGCAGAGCGGCATGCACGGGCCGCGCACGCTCATGGTCGTGCGCTCGTCGGTCGGCCAGCCCTATGTCCTCGGCGTCGAGGCGGTGGAGAGCAACGAGGAACTCGTCATCCGCCCTGCCTCGCCCCTGGTGACGGGCGCCGGCGTCTATGCCGGCATGACACTGCCCGACAATGGCCAGCCCATGCTGCTGCTCGATGCCGCCGGCATCGCCCAGAGCGCACGCCTGCCGCTGCGCGACGCCGGGCGGATCGCTGCTGCTGCCGCCGCCAAGGTAGAGCAGGCCGAGACCACGCAGGCCCTGCTCTTTGCCGAGCGCGACGGCACGCGCCGGCTCATCCCGCTCGCCATCGTGGACCGGGTGGAAGATGTGGACATCGGCCAGATCGCCCGCAGCGACGGGCGTGCGTTCATCCGCATCGATGGCCGCTTGTGCCCCGCCCTCAACGCCGACGGCACCCTGGATCGCACCCACAAGGCGCTGCGGCTGCATGCCGGCCGCGACACGCTCTGCTATCTGATCGGCGATGTGATCGACATCATTGAAGTGCCCATCAGCCTCGATGTGCGGCTCGACGCCGGACGTATCGCGGGCCTGATGATGGTCGGCGAGACCCAGATCGAAATGATCGATCCGTTCACGCTCTTCACCGAAGTGGCGCGCGACCTGCATCCGACCGAGACCTCGGCCGATGCGCCGCCCCCGCTGCTCTGCCTCATCGCCGACGAGCAAGACGCGTGGCTCACCGGCATTCTCGCTCCGCTGCTCCGTCAGGCGGGCCACGACGTGACCTTCACGGCCCCGACCGGACGCACGCCGGACATCATCCTGCGCACCGAAGCCACCGCCACTGAGGTGAACGGCGGCGACGTGCCGGTGCTGCTGCTCGCCGACAGCGCCGAGACCGCCAAGGTCAGCGCCGATGCTGTCTATCGCTACGATCGCGCGCGGATCATAGCGACCATCGCTGAAGTCGCTGCCCGGAGGGCCGCATGAACGACAAGCTCTTCCTCTTCGCCACCATCGCGGGCACGCCCGTCGCCCTGCGCGCGAGCGAAATCGAGGCGGTGGTCCGGCTCGGCGACATCGTGCCCATTCAGCGCGTACCGCCGCATGTGCGTGGCCTGGCCGCGTTGCGCAGTCGCGTGCTCACCGTCATCGATATCGAATCGCGCATCTTCGGCCGGCCCATGCCGGTGAGCGCGCGTCCGCTCGCGGTGGTCTGTGAAGTCGCCGCGCATACCTACGGCCTGCTGGTCGAGACCGTCAGCGACATCTGCGAGGCGCCGGACGGCATCCATGCCATTCAGGGCCGGATCGACCGCGCCTGGGCGCCGTTCGCGTCCGCGCTGGTCGAGCGCGAGGGGCGCAGCCATCTCTTGCTGCGCGCCACCGACTTCGTCAGCACGCCGGTGGCGGCAAAGGCAGCCTGAGGCATTTACCGATCCCTTACCCTATGGCGTTAGGCAAGGCAGGATACACGATCCGGCTTGGTCCCAGAGAGAGAGAGTTGCCGCTCATGCCTAACTGCCTCGTCGTTGATGATTCGAAGGTCATCCGGAAGGTCGCACGACACATTCTGGAGTCGCTCAACCTCAAGGTCAGCGAAGCGGGAGACGGCCGCGAAGCGCTGGAAATGTGCGATGCCAACCTGCCCGACGTGGTGCTGCTCGATTGGAACATGCCGATCATGAACGGCCTGGATTTCCTCAAGGAACTCTCGCGGCGCAATCTCCACCAGCCGCCAAAAGTGATCTTCTGCACTACCGAGAACGGCGTCGATCATATCCGGGCAGCCGTCGACGCGGGGGCCGACGAATATGTGATGAAACCGTTCGACCGCGACACGCTGGAGAGCAAGCTGCAGATCGTCGGCGTTCTCTGATCTTTGCCACGCGGGGACAGGACCATGACAGCGCGTCGGGACGACGCTCCCCATGATGGCGGACCTCCGGAGGGCAGCCCGCTTCAGGTGCTGATCGTCGACGATTCCGTCGTCGTCCGGCGAATCATGGCGAAGGTACTGACCGCGGATCCCCGATTCGAAGTCGCCGGCGCGGTGCCGAGCGGTGAGCTGGCCATCGATTTTGTGCGCAATCACACGGTCGATCTCGTCCTCCTCGACATGAATCTGCCCGGTGAGGATGGGCTTTCCGTCCTTTCCACGATCTACGGCTTCGACCGGCACAGCCAGATCGTGCTGCTCTCGGCCGCCTGTCGCGAGGGCAGCGAAGTCGCGTTGCGCGCGCTCTCCCTGGGCGCCAGCGATGTCATCGCCAAACCCGCCGCCGGGCATTTCAGCACCGCTTTCATCGAGCATCTGCGCGAACGCCTGATTCATCTGGCGCCGGCGGCCGAGCGCGCACGCACGCCCGAGCGCGTTGATCAGGCCGCCGCGCGGCTGCGTCCGCTCGGCGCGACGGTGCGCGCTGTTGGAATCGGCGCCTCCACGGGGGGTATCGGCGCAGTCACCTCGGTGATGGCGGGCTTCAAGGTCCGCGTGCCGGTGCCCATCTTCATCACCCAGCACCTGCCCGCCAATTTCCAGCCGCTCTTTGCCGAGCAACTGCGCCGCGCCACCAACCTGCCAGTCGTCATGGCCGAGGACGGGATGGAGGTGCGCGCCGGCATGATCTACATCGCGCCGGGTCGCGCGCATCTTTCGCTCCGCCGGGGACGAAGCGGCATCATCGCCATCGCTCACAGCACCGAACCCTGCCTGCATGGCGGCTATCCCGCCGTCGACCCGATGTTGCGCGCAATGGCCCGGATCTATGGCGCGGGCGCATGCGGTGTCATCCTCTCCGGCATGGGTCGTGACGGCCTCGCCGGCGCGCAGGCCGTAGTCGAGGCCGGCGGCTGGATGATCGCACAGGATCATCCCACCAGCGCGGTATGGGGCATGCCGGGCGCCGTGGTGAAGGCGGGGCTGGCCAGCGCCATCCTGCCGCCCTCCGCCATTGCCGAGACGATCCTCCAGCAGCGGCGCGCGGCAGCATGACCGCCCACGGGCATAGCCGCGCTGTCGAGACGCTCGCGCGCCTGCTGGAGAAGCACACCGGCCAGCAGCTCACCGAGGCACGGCGCTGGCGGGTAGAAACGTCGCTGCGGCCGCTGCTGCGCGCCCATGGCCTGCACTCAATGGACGATCTGGTGAACGTCCTCGGCCGCGATCCCTCCGGGCCGCTGTTTGAGCAGACCATCGATCTCATGCTCAATCATGAGAGCAGTTTCTTCCGCGATCTCAATGTCTTCCAATCGCTCGAAACCACAATCCTGCCCGTGTTGCGGGAGGCGACGGCAAGCGAAAAGCGGCTGCGCATCTGGTGCGCGGGCTGCTCGACCGGCAAGGAAGCCTATTCCATCGCCATGGCCCTCCAGCATATGGGCGACATGTGGGACGGATGGCGTATCTCCATCCTGGGCACGGACGTCTCCTCGCTCGCCATCGAGGAGGCGCGGCGCGGCCGCTACACGCAGATGGAAATGCAGCGTGGCCTCCCCATCAACGATCTGCTGCGCTGGTTCACGCCCGAGGGCGAGCATTGGCAGGTCCGCGACGAGCTGCGCGAGATGGTGACCTTCCATGCCGATAATCTGCTCGATCCGCGCGTGGTTTCCGGCGAGTTCGACCTGATCCTGTGCCGCAATGTGCTCTTCTACTTCCCGGAGGAGAAGCGTCGCTGCGCCTTCACGCGTATCGCCCGCCATGTGCGCCTGGGCAGCTATCTGGTGCTCGGCGCGGGCGAAACCCTGGTGGGTCAGGATACCTGCTTCGTCCCTTGCCGAGGCCTGCGGTGCATCTATGTGTGCAACGCGGCGGTGCGCTGCACGCAAACCGGCCTCCCCATCCAACGCTGAACGAGCGCTTCCGCCCGCGCCGCTCATGCGGTAGAGCAGCGGCGCGGCTGATGACCAGATGTGGGGGACATGATGCGGCAATGATCGAGACGCCCTCGCCCAATCATGACGAGCGCAAGCTGCCCATCACCATGCTGGTGCTTCATTATACCGGCATGCCCGACGGCGAGAGCGCGATTCGCTGGCTTGCCAATCCGGACAGCAAGGTTTCCGCCCATTATGTGGTGACCGAGGACGGGCAGGTCGTGCACATGGTCGATGAGGCCCGGCGCGCCTGGCATGCCGGTCGCGCCTGGTGGCGCGGCACCAGCGACGTGAACAGCGCCAGCATCGGCATCGAGATCGTCAATCCCGGCCACGAATGGGGCTATCGCCCCTTCCCCGACGCGCAGTTGGACGCGCTCATCCCGCTGGTCCATGCCCTCAAGACGCGATACGGCATCAAGCGCGGCAATGTGGTCGGCCACAGTGACGTGGCGCCCGCGCGCAAGCAGGACCCGGGCGAGCTGTTTCCCTGGAACCGCCTTGCCCGGCTACGCCTCGCCTTGCCACGCCCCACCCGTAATCTCATGGACCCGCACTGGACGGACAGCGCCTTCATGCTGGCGCTGGAGCGGTTCGGCTACGATATTGGCGAGCCGCAGGCCGCCGTGGCCGCTTTCCAGCGGCGCTTCCGCCCCGAACGGATCGACGGCATCATCGATGGCGAGTGCCGCGCCATTCTCCTCGCTCTGCTGCTGCCGCGCCCCCGCGGTGACGACGAACACCGCGGTGGACGTCGCTCCTGACCGTCGTCAGCCCCGCATCTCCTCCAGCAGCGCGGCGCAGGCGCTCACTGCCGGGTCGTGCTCATCGTTCATGCGCGTGATCTTGCCGATGTCGCCCACTGTCAGCCCTTTCTCCAGGGCGCCGCGCAGATCTTCATTGGCCAGCCAGCGACTCATATAGCCCTGATCGCATGCTTCGATAGCAGGGCGCACCCTGGCGGACGGCCCATCGGCATCGCTACGCAACTCCGGCCGGTTGAAGATGATCCAACTCGCCTCGCAGCTCTCGACCGCGGCCACTACGGCCGCACGCGTCTCCGGTGCGTCCGGCGCTTGCATGATCCGGTCGATGGCGCCGGCCGCCTGGTTATGAGCGCTGTCGCAATCGGAGGCGGCAGCAATGGCGCGCTGCCAACTCGTGGCGCGTTCCTCCGGCGTAATGACGCGCTCAGGCAGCGGCGGCGCCATACCCGTGAGCCCACCGGAGGCAGCCCGCGCACGGCCGGGCATGGCGGCAAGCGACTCACGGTCCATCTCCTGCGCGGTAGGCCCGGAGGAGGTCTCGACGCTTGTGGCGATCATGCCCAATATGGCGAGCGTCAGGCAGAGCACGCCTCGCTCCAGATGTTCGGCGGGCAAGTGGCGCAGCGGGCCCCGGGTCCAGCGGATCGGCGCCGCGACCAGAGCGGCGGTCACGAGCAGCAGCGCGCTTTTCCACGCGCCCCAGAACAGGGCGGTTGCCGCAATGACCATGATGGCCAGGGTAGAAAGCCACCCCGACAACCTGCTCTTCAAGTGCGCCTCCCGACGATCATGCCGGTTGTCCGTCACTCTGCGCCACTCCTGATGCGCAAACGCGCCGGCAATCGGTCTTATGTTCTGATCCTCAAAGAACAGGAGTGACGGAAAGGCATTGATATTTCCCAAACAGGCGCATCGACTCCAAAGATTAGGGCTCTACTTCACGGGGAGGTCCTATCCCTCGCTTGCCTTCGGGGATGACGCGGGCCGTGCGGCGCCCTATATCAGGCAGGCCAGGCGGCCGGGCGATCGCGGCGGTGCCCGATCGGGGACCGGCGAGGAAAGTCCGGGCTCCACGAAACAACGGTGCCGGATAACGTCCGGCGGTCCTTGCCCCTCAGGGCCGGGATCAGGGACAGTGCAACAGAGAGCAGGTCACGCAGGCTTCGGCCCCGTGAACGGTGAAAGGGTGCGGTAAGAGCGCACCGCGCGCGCGGCAACGGGCGCGGCAATGCAAACCCCACCGGGAGCAAGACCGAATAGGGGCGGCGCGCGGCTCAGGCCGCAGGGCATGTTTCGGCCCAGTCGCCCGGGTTGGTTGCTTGAGGCCCGCAGCAATGCGTGCCCTAGAGGAATGATCGCCCATCCGGCCGCACGTCCCTCGGGATACGGCGGCCGGTGGACAGAACCCGGCTTACAGGCCGCCTGGCGAATTTTGATGGATGGCGCGGGGACGAGGCTTTGACCCGCGCGCAGGGAGCGCTACAGTCGGCGTTTATGGCACGAGCAGGGCGAACGATGGACTGGGGCTTCCCGCGCTGGCGCGGCTACGGCTCCGCACGCGAGGCGCAGACCGTGCGCCTGTGCGACCGCCACGGCTGCGAGAAGCCCGGTGCTTGCCCAGCGCCCAAATCCCCCAACAGCCCCGAGCGGTGGTATTTCTGCCAGGAACATGCTGCGGAATATAACAAGGGCTGGGATTATTTCGCGGGGCTCGACGAGGAGGAGCGCAACGCCCGCGCCCATGCCGAGCAACGCGATGCCTCCGGCTATCGGCAAAGCGCGCATCATCAATGGGGCGGGCCGGGCGACGGCACGCGCTCGCGCGACGAGATGCGCGCGCTCGATGTGCTGGGGCTGGAGAGCGACGCGGACTTCGAGGCGGTGAAACGGAGCTGGCGCGCGCTCGCCAAGGAGAATCACCCGGACCGCAAGCCCGACGACGCCGATGCCGCCGCCCGCTTCCAGGCCGCGCAAGCCGCCTATGAGGTGCTGCGCGCCGCCGAGGAGCGCAAGAGTTGGCGCCCCGGTGCATGACCGTGCACCGCGTCCGCACGCGGTGGCGCAATGCCGTGCTGGTCTGCCGCAAATGCTCTAAAAAGCTCAAGAAGCGCGGGTTCGGCCCTGACGGCGACAAGCCGCTCGCCAAGGCGCTACGCAGGCATCTCGATATGCGCAAAGGGCCCAGGGCAGCAGCGGGCATCGTCGAGGTGGGCTGCCTGGACCTCTGCCCCACGGGCGCGGTTACTGTGGTCGATACGCGCCGGCCCGATCAGTGGCTGGTCGTCCCGCCCGGCGCCGATCTCGACGCGCTGGCCCAGGACCTTGGCCTTGAGGCTGTGGGCTGATGCGCAGCACCTGGGATACAGTCACGGTGCGGCTCTACCATCTCTCCGAGGCGGAGGGTGGCGGGGCGCAGACGCTGCTCTATGGGCCGCTCGATCAGGCGCTGGCGCTGGCCGCGCGCCAGGACGCGGCAACGCAAGCCGGGCTCTTCATCGCCACGGACAATGACGTGATCGCCTATCTCGATTTGATCGGGGAATAAGGTTTGATCCACGGCCCGTGGGAGCGGCATCGGCTCATTAGCCGTCTCTAATTCAGCTCTGCTGGACCGGTTGTGTCCGGCGGGACTGCGAATGCGGGAAGCCTCGCATAACTCCCACGCCGGCCACGCGCTAAACCCGTTCGCCCTGAAGCTGCCAAGCTGAATCTGTCCAGCAGAAGGCACTCGAATGGCAACGGCTCGACAGGCGCAAGGCAACCACGCGCCAGGCAGAGAGTGCCAGACGGGGAAAGTGCCTAAGCCTTTTTCTTCTTCGCCTTATTGAGCGCTACCGCCGCGCGGACAAGCGCCGTCAGGGCCGGCGCGGCGATCGCCTCACCCTCACGTATATTGATGGCTCGGCGGACATTGCCGTCGATGCTGGCGTTGAACAGGCCGCGGGTCATCGAGCGCGGCACCCTTGGCGGAGGTCATCTTTACCACCGCCTTGTACGTCTCGCCGGTGCAGACGATCCCGTCATGAGACCAGACCGGCACGCCGCGCCATTTCCATTCTTCAATGGTCTCCGGGTCGGGCGCCTTGATGATGGCCCGTAAGTGCGCGAGCGTATCGCCGCGTCAGTCGCCCAGCGCCGCGATCCGCTCGTCGATGCACTTGGATGGCGATTTTTCGTCCGCTGGGCTGCGCTCGGTCATCACATCCAGTCCTCCCGCAGCGTCCCTTTACGAACGCTCCGGATGGGGATGCAACGGCTTTTCGGGCAGCGCCGGCCGCAGAGCGATCAGGCGCCGACGGTCAGAGCGAGCACCGCCTGCACCACAAGCAGAGTGGCGACCGCAGCGCCGAAGAAAAGGCTGCTGCTTTGCAAAATCGGAAGCTGGCTGAACGATGGGCTTTGCATGGCGTTAATCCTCGATTAAATGTGATGAGGAGCAGATATCAGCCAATTTTGTCCAAAAGATGTCAGGGTGGTGCATGTTTGCTTCAGAACTGAAACTTTCATGCTGCGGTGCAATAATTATTGCGCCGAAAGGGCTCAGGAAGCCGCCGCCTCGCGTCCCTTGAAGCCCTGCGCCACGACATACCATTCCACGGAGCCCTTGCGGCTCGCCGGCGGCTTGGCATGTTTCACGACTGTAAAATGGCGCTTGAGGATAGCCAGCAAGCCGGCATCCGTACCCCCGGCAAAGACCTTGGCGACGAAAGCGCCGCCCGGACGCAGAGTGTGGATGGCAAAATCCGCCGCCGCCTCGACCAGCGCCATGGTGCGCAGATGGTCGGTTTGTGCATGACCGACCGTATTGGCCGCCATGTCCGAGAGGACGAGGTCGGGCGCCTGCCCCAGCGCATCGATGAGTTGCTGCGGCGCCGCGTCGGCCATGAAGTCCATCTGCATCAGCGCCACACCGTCCAGCGGCTCCACGGGCAGCAGGTCAATGCCGACGATGGCCGCGCCGGGCACCCTCTTGCGAACCACCTGCGCCCAGCCGCCGGGCGCCACACCTAGGTCGACGACGGCTTTCACACCCTTGAGCAGCCCGAATTTCTCGTCCAGCTCGATGAGCTTGTAGGCGGCGCGGCTGCGATAGCCCTCCGCCTTGGCGCGCCTCACATAGGGGTCGTTGAGCTGGCGCTCGAGCCAGCGCGTCGACTGGGCACTGCGGTTGCGCGCCGTGCGCACCCGCGTGCGGCCGGACGGGAGGCCGCGCGTCATGCCGCAACGCTCTCGTGGCGGGGTGCGCGCCGGATTGCGCGGCTGCCCAGCAGCATGCGCAGGATGCCTTCGCGAATGCCCCGATCTGCCACGCCCAGCCGGGCCGCCGGCCAGATGTCCAGAATGCTCTCCAGAATGGCGCAGCCCGCCACCACCAGATCGGCGCGTTCCTCGCCGATGCAGGGCAGACCCCGCCGCTCGGCGATGCTCATGCCGGAGAGACGAGCGGCGATGGCACGCATCTCCTCGGCCGGCACGATCAGCCCGTCCACCGCCTGCCTGTCGTAGCGCGGCAGCCCCAAAAAGACGGTCGCCAGCGTGGTGACAGTGCCCGAGGTGCCGAGCAGCCGCACCGGCCCCTGCGCGGGTAGGCGCTCGGCGAACGGCGCGAAGGCCCTGCGCATCGTCTCGCGCATCTGCGCATAGGCCGCCGCGCGCCCCGCGGCGCTATCCTCATGCCCACTGGCGGCCTCGGTCAGCGAGACCACGCCCCAGGGTGCGCTCTCCCAATCGACGATCGCCGCGCCGGGCTGCGAACCATCGAGCAGCGCCAGCTCGGTCGAGCCGCCGCCGATGTCGAAGATCAGCGCCGGCCCGTCGCCCGGCTCCAGCAGCGTCTGGCAGCCGAGCACGGCCAGCCGTGCTTCCTCCTGCGCTGAGATGATGTCGAGCATGATGCCCGTTTCGCGATGGACCCGGTCGACGAATTCCGCGCCGTTTTCTGCCCGCCGGCATGCCTCGGTCGCGACCGATCGCGCCAGAACCACGCGGCGGCGGCGCAGCTTGTCGGCACAGACGGAGAGCGCCGAGACCGTTCGCTCGATGGCGGCGTCGGAGAGGCGGCCGGTGCTCGCCAGCCCTTCGCCCAGGCGCACGATGCGCGAGAAGGCGTCGACGATGACGAAGTTGTCACCTTCCGGCCGCGCGATGAGTAGGCGGCAATTGTTGGTTCCGAGATCGAGGGCAGCGAGGTTGCCGCGTGGGCTCGCAATGGCACTGGCATTCGCGCCGACGGCCGGCGGATCGACCATTCTTCGCGCCTGCTGCATCGCCGCCGGGGAACCGCGCCCGGCACGCGATCCGGGGGTCGCCTGCTGCGACATGTCCGTTCGTGCCTTCCTTGACCGGCGGCTCGTTCCGCCGGGACTTGCCATGAACGCTAGACGCGCTTGGACAGCAGCGCAAGCGCTCCCCTCAGCAAATGCCTTGACCGGTCCCGGAGGCGGCGCTATCTGCCCGCCCTCTCTTGCCCCGTCGTCTAAAGGTAAGACTACGGACTCTGACTCCGTCAATCGAGGTTCGAATCCTCGCGGGGCATCCACCTTAAGAAACACGATCGTCGGTGCACCATCCGCCGCCGCTCCCGCGCCGGCTAGCGCCACGGCTTGCGCCGGTTGCTTCCGCTCATCCCTGCGCGCGCTATAGAAGAGCCGCACGGCCCCACAGCGGAGAGATGGGAGAGCCATGACGGGAAACCAGCAAGCCGATGCAGAGGCGGTCGAGCCCCGCGACTGGCTCGCGCGCGCCGAGCGCGAGGGTACGGACGCGGCGGATGCTCTGGCGCAGTTCGACACCCTGCCCGCCGTTTCGCTGGCCGAGATGCGCGGCCAATGGCGCGGCACCGGCCTGCCGACCGGTCATGCGCTGGACGGCCTGCTCGAAGCTTATGGTTGGGCGGGCAAGGCATTCAGTGATGTGGAGACCGCGCATCCACTTCTGTTCGGACAGGCCGGCGCACTCGTGGCGATCGATCCCCGCTGGCTTCCGGTGGCGCGCCTTGGCGGCACGCGACTGGCCCGTTCGCGCCTCGCAATTCTCGCTTTTCGGCTGGCACGCCCCTTGCTGTTAACGCGACGGCCGCAAGCGCGGCTGCGCTTCGTCACGCATCGCGGCGTGACCACCGCCGCCATGATCTACGATCGCCAACCCATCATCGATCTGTTCCGGCGGATCGCGCCGGGCATCCTGCTGGGCTTGATGGACATGCGGGGCCAGCCGCCCTTTTTCTTCGTGCTTCGAGCAGTCGACGGCACGGCGGAAGGCTGGCCAACCTAAGGTTTACTCCCCTCAACCGGGACCGGCGGTCGCATGCGCGCTGCCCATCTCGATCGGGCAAACTTAACGGAGCGCGCCGCGATCAACGTCGCGTCGCGCTCCGGACGGAACGGCAAGAGGCTTTCCAGCGTCGCCAGAGGCGGCGCGCCCGGCACGACGGCACCCCGACGCAGCAGGAAGACGTGGCGGACGATCTCCGCCTGCTGCTCGATGCCGTAGCGCGCCAGCGCCCAGCCCGGCCTGATCGTATAGCGATAGCGGCAGAAGGGATGACGCCGGAGAAGCAGATTGATGCCCTGTTGATGCTGCCAGACGTGCACCAGCTCGTGGATCAGATGCCCCTGCTCAGCCAGCGATGCGTTGCCGAAGCATGTCCGATAGCCCCCGCCGCCCGGATGGAAATGGATGTGCCCGCGCGGCGCCATGGTGACATGGCGGGGCTGCAACACCCACCATTTCTCCCGACATATGCGGATGGCATCGAGATCGAGCGCGGTTCCGAATATGCCCACCGCCAGCGCCCGCTCCGCCTCCGTAAGCGGGCGACCTCGGTCATCGGGGGATCGGGAGCGAGCCATGGCCTAAAGATAGGGATGGCCAGTGCGCATCCAACAGCGCGCTCCCGCGTCACGCTCGCTTATGATGCGGTCAGGTCGATTCGGTCGAGCGTATGATAGCCGCCGCGATGGAAGAGCAGCGGAGCGCCCTCGCGGGCCCGCTCGAGCGCGCGCACCGCGCCCACGGCGAGAACATGGTCGCCCAGTTCCACGACCTTGGCGATATCGCATTCCACCCAGGCCAGCACGTCGTCCAGCACCGGCAGGCCGCCCGGGCTGTGGCCATGACTGATTCCCTGGAACTTGTTGCCGCCGCGCGTGGCGAAGCGGCGGCACATATCGAGCTGGGCATCGGAGAGAATGTTGACGCAGAAGGCGCCGGTCTTCTCGATCTCGCGCCAGCTTCCCGAGAGCCGGTGCGGCATGAAGCCGACCAGCGGAGGATCGAGCGAGATCGACGTAAACGTGCCGACCGCCAGTCCCCAGCGCGCCCCGTCCGCCGAAACCGAGGTGATGACGCTCACACCGGTGGGATAGCTACCCAATACGTCCCTGAAATGCGTTGGATCGATCAAATTATGTTCCGTCCTCTGCCGCCTCGTCCGATCCGAGTCGGCCCGCCTTATAGGCATATATGCGCGGCGGTTCGAAGAGGGCACCGGCGCGGGGCCGTCGTCCCGGTTCGAAGCGCAGCCTTAGCTTTCGAATAGCTTTCGAAGGACTTGACAGGCTGGCGCATTCAGTATGTCTTCGCTAGGGCGTTCGCCACGACCCCTCATATTCGGAAAAAGTCAACGTGCTACAGCCCTTACGCCGGACCCTGACCGCATCCGGAGCACCGCTCCTGCTGTTCGTACTGGCGCTGGCGGGCTGTAGCGGCGGCAAGGATGCGGCGAGCGGAAACGGTGCACCCGGCACCAATGGCGCGGCCAAGACCGTGGGCTTTGTCATCGTGCGCCAGGCCGATGTGCCCGTAGAAAATGAGCTGCCGGGGCGCACCAGCGCCTATCGCACATCCGAGGTGCGGCCGCAGATCACCGGCATCATTCGCAAGCGGCTGTTCACCGAAGGCGCGTTCGTGCGCGCCGGGCAGGCCCTCTATCAAATCGACCCGCAGCCCTATCAGGCGGCGTTCAACGAGGCCTCGGCCAATCTGCGCAGCGCTCTGGCGAGTCAGGAAGCGGCCCGCGCGTTGGCCGACCGCTATCATCCGCTTGCGGAGATCGACGCGGTCAGCAAGCAGGAATTCAGCAACGCTGTGGCCGCGGCCCGCGCCGCCGACGCCGCCGTCGCGCAGCGCCGCGCCCAGCTCGAAACCGCCCGTATCAACCTGGGCTACACCAATGTGCCCGCGCCCATTTCGGGCCGCATCGGCCGCTCGCTGGTGACGGATGGCGGGCTGGTGACAGCCAATCAGGCAACGGCGCTGGCGCAGATCAACCAGCTTGACCCGATCTATGTCGACATCCAGCAGAGCGCGGCCCAACTGATCGCACTGCGCCGCGCGCTGGGAGAGAAGACTGTGGAAAGCGGCTCCACGGCCGTGCAGCTCCGGCTGGAGGACGGCAGCGACTATGGCCATACCGGCCGCCTTCAGTTCGCCGAGACGCTGGTGGACGAGCGCACCGGCACGGTGACGCTGCGCGCCGAATTCCCCAATCCCGAGGGCCTGCTACTCCCCGGCATGTTCGTGCGTGCGCGCGTTGCCCAGAGCGTCGAGCGCGGTGCCTTCCTCATTCCGCAGGCGGCGGTGCTGCGCGACGCGCTCGGTGCGCCGCAGGTGTGGGTCGCGGCCCCGGACGACAAGGCCCAGCTGCGCGCCATCACCGTGGCGCGCACGCATGGCACCGACTGGGTCGTGACATCTGGCGTCAAGGCCGGCGAGCGGATCATCGTTCAAGGCACGAGCAGCCTTCAGGAAGGGCAGGCCCTCAAGCCGGTGCCCGCCGACACACCGCAACATGTCGGCCCGCCGCGCAACGCTGCCGACGGGCAGGCGCAACCCGGCGCCGGGCGCTGACGCCCGATGATCTCCCGCATCTTCATCGACCGGCCGATCCTGGCCTGGGTCCTGGCGATCATCGTCATGCTGGGCGGCATCGGCAGCATCACCGCGCTGCCCATTGCCCAATATCCGGACATCGCGCCCGTCGAGGTGTCGATCAACGCCAACTATCCCGGCGCCTCGGCCGAAACGGTCCAGAACAGCGTCACCCAGATCATCGAGCAGTCGCTCCAGGGCATTGACGGCCTCCTCTATTTCAGCTCGTCCTCCTCCTCGTCGGGCGGGGTGAACATTCGGGCCACCTTCGACAAGGGCACCGATCCGGACATTGCGCAGGTCCAGATCCAGAACCAGCTCCAGTCCGTCATCGCGCGCCTGCCTCAGCCGGTGCAGCAGCGCGGCGTGACCGTGCGCAAGGCCAATCCCGACCAGCTCCTCGTCGTGGGCGTCTATGACGAAACCGACAAGATGAGCCCGCGCGACATCTCGGATTATCTCTCCTCCCATTTGGAGGACACGCTCGGTCGCCTCGAGGGCGTGGGCAACACCAATGTGTTCGGCTCGCCCCACGCCATGCGAATCTGGCTCGATCCGCATAAGCTGGCCTCCTTCCAGCTCATGCCGAGCGACGTGATCGCCGCCATCTCCGCCCAGAATAACGAAGTGGCGGCCGGCCAGATCGGCGCGCAGCCCGCCGCAGACGATCAGTTCATCTCCGCGACGGTGACGGCGCAGTCGCGCTTGCAGACCGCCGAACAGTTCAGCGCCATCGTGCTCAAGTCGACCAGCGACGGCGGCACCGTGCGGCTCTCCGACGTCGCCCGGGTCGAGCTGGGGTCGGATGGCTATGGCGTCATCATCCATGTGAACGGCCACAACGGCGCCGGCATTTCCATCCAGCTCGCCCCGGGCGCGGACGCGCTCGCCACCGCCGAGCTGGTCAAGGCCAAGGTGCGGGAGCTTTCCAAGAACTTCCCGCCCGGCCTCAACTTCGCTTTCGTCAACGATTCCACCAACTTCATCAAGCTCTCCATCAAGGAAGTGGCCAAGACGCTGATTGAGGCGATCATCCTCGTCGTCATCGTCATGTTCCTATTCCTCCAGAGCTGGCGCGCGACGCTCATTCCCACCATCGCCGTGCCCATCGTGCTGCTCGGCACGTTCGGCGTGCTCTTTGTGCTGGGCTACTCCATCAACACGCTCACCTTGTTCGGCCTGGTGCTCTCTATCGGCCTGCTGGTCGACGATGCCATCGTGGTGGTGGAGAATGTGCAGCGCCTGATGGAGGAGAACCCCAATCTCTCCGCGCGCGAGGCGACCATCGAATCGATGCGCGAGATCACCATGGCGCTTATCGCCATCGCGCTGGTTCTCTCCGCCGTGTTCCTGCCCATGGCCTTCTTCGGCGGATCGGTGGGCGTGATCTACCGGCAGTTCTCCGTGACTCTCGTCGCCGCAATGGTGCTCTCGGTGTTCGTCGCGATTGTGCTGACACCGGCGCTCACCTCGACGCTGCTCAAGCAGCGCCCGCCCGAGGGCACGCTGGGCGAAGCGCGTGAGCCCGGCTGGCTGGAGCGGCACTTCCCCCGGCTGGTGCATGGCGGGCGACGCACCGCCGCACGCTTCAATCAGGCGTTCAAGAACGGCATGGAGCGCTATCTGGGGGCGGTCAACGTCATGGTGGAGCGCAAGCGGCGCTCGCTCTTCGTCTATGCGCTGATCGTGGGGCTATTCCTCATTCTGTTCCACCGCATGCCCACGGGCTTCCTGCCGGTGGAAGACCAGGGCATCGGTATCGTCACCTATCAGCTTCCCAGCGGCGCCACGATCAACCGCACGCAGGAGGTGCAGAAGGCCGTCGAGGATTATTTCAACACCTACGAAGCCGACAAGATCGACACCTTCTTCACCATGGCTGGCACCGGCGGCCCCGGCGGCGGGGCCGGGCAGAATCTTGGTCGCGGTTTCATGCTGCTCAAACCGTGGGACGAGCGGCCCAACCCCGAGGATGCGGCGGACAAGATCGCCCAGCGCGCCACCCGCGCCCTCTCGGGCCTGCGCGACGCGGAAGTGTTCGCGGTGTTGCCGCCCGCAGTGCGAGGCCTGGGCCAGGCCAACGGCTTCACAGTCCAGCTCCTCAACAGCGGCAATCTCTCGCGCGAGGATTTCATCGAATCGCTGAACGGCCTCGTCGCGGCCGCTCGTAGCGACCCGGCGCTCGCCGCCGTGCGCGTCAACGAACAATCGGATTTCGCCACGCTCAAGGTCGATATCGATCAGGGCAAGCTGACAGCGCTCGGCCTCAATGTCAGCGACGTCAACAGCACGCTTTCGGCCGCCTGGGGCGGGCGCTACGTCAATGATTTCATCGACGCAGGCCGCGTGAAGCGTGTCTGGGTAATGGGTGACGCGCCCTATCGCTCCAAGCCCGAGAATCTCGGCGACTGGCAGGTGCGCGGCGCGAACGGGCAGATGACGCCCTTCTCCAGCTTCGCGACCATCGACTGGTCGAGCGCCCCGAGCAGCCTCTCGCGCTTCAACGGCATTCCCTCCTTCGAGATCAACGGACAGGCGGCGCCGGGCTATAGTTCGGGCGACGCGATGCGCGCTATCGAACGGCTGGCAGCCGACGTGCCGGGCACCAGCATCGCCTTCTCCGGCCTTTCCTATCAGGAGCGCATTTCGGCCGGGCAGGCGCCGATCCTTTATGCGCTCTCGCTGCTCGTCGTCTTCCTGTTCCTGGCTGCGCTCTACGAGAGCTGGTCGATCCCGGTTGCCGTGCTGCTGATCGTGCCGCTCGGTCTTGTGGGCGCAGTCGTGGCAGTGTCGCTGCGCGGGCTCATCAACGATATCTATCTCCAGATCGGCCTGCTCACGACCATGGGCCTTGCATCCAAGAACGCCATTCTGATGATCGAGTTCGCCGAGCAGGCCGAGAAACGCGGCATCCGCGTCATCGAGGCTGCGCTGGAAGCGGCGCGGCTGCGTCTGCGCCCCATTCTCATGACCTCCATCGCTTTCGTGTGCGGCGTGACGCCGCTGGCGCTTTCCACCGGCGCCGGCGCCAACAGCCGCATTGCCATCGGCACCGCGGTGGTCGGCGGCATGATCACCGCGACGCTGCTCGCCATCTTCTACATCCCGCTCTTCTTCGTGATCGTGCGACGCACCACGCGCGACATGCTGAAGGCCGTGCATGTCCGCATGGCCGAACGACGCGAGCAGCGGAGGGCCGCGCCATGAAGGCGACCATGCGCACGCTTCCTCTTCCGCTCTCGCTGATGGCGGTGCTGCTGGCCGGCGGCTGCACCATGGCGCCGCGCTATGAGCGGCCCGCCGCACCCGTGCCCGCCGCCTTCCCGGAAGGCGAGGCTTATCCGTCGGCCGAGACCGAGACGTTGCCCGCCCTGGACCGCGCGGCGCTGTTCACCGATGCGCGCCTGCTGGCGCTGATGGACCAGGCGCTTGCCAACAATCGGGACCTGCGCGTGGCTGCCGCCAATATCGTGCGCGCCCGCTCGCAGTTCCGCGCACAAAGGGCGGCACTGCTGCCGCAGATCGATGCGGCCGGCCAGATCCAGGCGAGCGACACCGCCACGGCCGGCAGTGTCACCACCGCCAGCGCCAGCCTCTCGGCCAGTGCCTGGGAGATCGATCTGTTCGGCCGCATCCAGTCGATGACCGACGCCGCGCAGGAGCGCTATTTCCAGACCGAGGCGGCCGCGCGCGCCACGCGGCTGGCGCTGCTCGCCAACATCGCCGACGGCTGGCTCGCTTATGCCGCCGACAAGAGCCTGCTCGCGCTCGCCGAATCGACCGCGCAGAGCGCGCGCAAGACCGCCGAACTGGTCGAGGCGCGGCTCTCGGGCGGAATCGCCAATCGCGCCGATCTGGCGCAGGCGCAGACCGTACTCGCCACGGCCGAATCGGACCTGGCCCGGCAGAAGACCGCCGTGGCGCAGGATGAGAATGCGCTTGCCCTGCTGGTCGGCGCGCCGGTCGATGCGGCGCTGCTGCCGGAATCGATCGAGCAGGCCGGCGCCGCCATCGCCGATCCGCCCACGGCCACCCGCAGCGAGATCCTGCTGCGCCGGCCGGACGTACGCGCCGCCGAATATGCCCTGCGTGCCGCCAATGCAGACATCGGTGCGGCCCGCGCGGCGTTGTTTCCGCGCATCTCGCTCTCGGGCCTGATCGGCCTCGCCTCGGGATCGCTGGAAAGCCTGTTCGGCGATGCCGGTCGGTCGACCACGCAAGGCACGGCGGCAGCGAGCTATCCTATCTTCCGCGCCGGCGCCGGCCGCGCCAATCTCACCGCCACCAAGGCGCAGCGCGATGCCGCGCTGGCGACCTATGAGAAAGCGATCCAGACAGCCTTCCGCGAAGTGGCGGACGCCTTGGCGCGGCGCGGCACCATCGACGAGCAGCTTGCCGCCGACAGCCGCCGCGCCGCCGCCGCTGGCGAGGCGCTGCGCCTCTCCGAGGCCCGCTACCGGGGCGGCGTGGACAGCTTCCTCGCCAATCTTGATTCGCAGCGCAGCGCTTACGCGGCGGAACGGACGCTGGTGGCGAGCCGACTGGAGGCCGCGCGCAACCGCGTGGCGCTTTACCGCACGATGGGTGGCGATGCGCTCACCCCGGCACCCGACGAACCGGCACTCGAGTAAGGCTGGCTTTGCACGGTCTCCGCCGTGCTGAAATTGGACGCCCAAGAGAGAGATGCGCCGCTCGCCCCGAGGCGGCCGAACAGTCTTTCCGGTTCTTCAGCGTTGTAAGAGAACGGCGCGGGCTTCGAGGGGGCCGAAGCACCGGAACCCTGCTCAGTCTTCCGCGACGAACCGCGCCGCCGTCTCACGGATGAGAGCGATCATGTTGGGCAGGCCCTGCGTCCGGTTGGAAGAGAGCTGCCGCTTGAGGTCGAAGGGCGCGAGCGCAGCCTCGATGTCGAGCGCAGCGACCTCGGCCGGCGCGCGATCCTGCACGGTGAGCAGCACCAGCGCGATGATGCCCTTGGTGATGGCGGCATTGCTATCCGCCAGGAAATGTAGCGTCCCGTCCGCCGCGCGTGTCGGATAGACCCAGACCTTGGCCGAGCAGCCGCGCACCAGCGTGGCATCCGTCTTGAGCGCGTCCGGCATCGGCTCCAGCGTGCGCCCCAGATCGATGAGGAGGCGATAGCGCTCATCGCCTTCGAGCAGTTCGTAATCGTCCTGGATCTGCTGGAACGTCATGGCCATGGGGCTCATATAAGCCCGCAGACCACGGAGGCAATGCGGCTTTGCGGGTGGAGGCCTCGCGCGTCCCGCTCCGGAAGCCGTGGGATAAACGCAATGAGCGATACTTCTCGGCTTGGCCCGCGAGGGCACTCTCCTTGTTGAGAGCGCCTGGTCGAGGTTCCCATCCACACGGGCGAGTATTCCGGAGCTCAGCGCCCGTCGCAGTCCTGGTCCGGACGACCTCTACAAATCCACGCCCGAAGCAATGGCTTCCAGCTTGCGGATGCGTTCCTTGAGGTCCGCTAGGTCGATGCGCGTAGCGGTAGAGGGAAGCGCGGGCTCCCGTTCCAGCGGCTGCATCTGGCGGGCTGTCAGCTCCAGCTCCGTGCGCTTGAGCGCCAGCCAGCCGTGCCACCCCTTGAGCCCGATGCCTGCCCAGCCGGTCAGCACCACCGCCGCCGTGGCATGTGTGATGATGTCGAGTGAGGAAATCATGGCCGATCCTTCCCTGCGCGGCCCCGCATGAGGGGGCGGGCCGCAATCAATCCATGGACTTGAGCTTCTCGAACTCGCGGTCGAGCGCGCTCGACTGATCGGTGACGAGCCGTTCCAGCACGGCCACGCGCTCCTTGAGTCCGCGCACTTCCTCGCGCAGCCGCCCGGCTTCCGGATCGGCCTGCGGCTGCATGTGGGCGATATGCCGCATGACTCGCTCGGCATGGCGCCCGCCGCCGCCCAGCCGTCCGCGCAGGACGCTCGCGATCGCCATGATCGCGACGATAGCAACGAGTGTTTCTCCAAATCCCATCCCCGTTTCCTTCCAAAATTACTGCACCCGGCTCTATCCGCGATGCCGTCAGTCGCTTCTCTCCAGCCATGCCCGGCAGTGCGGACAGGCCTCTCCTAATTCATGGGCTGGCTCCGCAGCCGCTCGATCTCGTCGGACAGCGCCAAACCCCGGTCCGTGACGATCCGTTCCAGCACGCGCACCCGTTCTTCCAGCCGCTCGGTCTGCGCGGCGTGCTGTGCCGCCTGCTCGGCGGTGCGCGAGCCCAATATCTCCAGTTCGCGCTCGCGCAGCTTCAGCTTGCGCTTGTGATAGTCGGCGATGAAGGAGCCGGCGACTGGCAGGCCGACCGCAATGGCTATGATGCAGAGCACGAAAACAAAGGGATTATCCATGGCGCGTCTCCTGCGGTGCGGACGGGCCCAGCACCCGCACCTCGTCGGGTCCGCGCAGCGCCTCGATCTCGTCGGAGAGCGTGAGCCCTTTGTCGGTCGCCAGCCGCTCAAGCACGCGCACGCGCTCTTCCAGCCGCTCGACCTGCCGCGCGTAATGCGCGGCACGCTGCGCCGTCTCGGCGCCAAGCAGCTCCAGCTCGCGTTCGCGCAGCTTGAACTTGCGCTTGTGGTGATCCGCGATGAAGGCGCCGACAACCGGCAGGCCGACTACGATCAGGAAGAACAGCAGGACAGTGACGGGCATGACGGTTCCCTTCTCGCTTTCTGTCTCAATCCGGCCGCGCGGCGGGCGCGCCCGGCCGGTCGCGCAGCGCTTCGATTTCCAGGCTGAGGTCGAGCCCCTTGTCGGTGACGATGCGCTCCAGCACCTGCACCCGCTCTTCAAGCCGGCGCGTCTCGGCGGCGTGGCGCTGTACCATCGCACTTTCGCGCTCATGGGCACGATCGAGCGCCTTTTCCTTGAGGCGCAGGCTATGCCGCAACACGCCGGCAAAGATCGCCGCAATCGGGATCAGCACCCAGATGGTATGTTGGTCGAACATCGCTCAGTGGCTCCTCATCCTGGCGCGGGTGCGCCGTGCGCGCAGCCGCTCGGTTTCCTCGGCAAGGTCGATGCCGCGCGCGGCCACAATGTGTTCCAGCGTGCGGATGCGCAGTTCCATGGCGGCACCCCTTGCGGCATAGCGCGCAGCCGTCTCGGCGGCAGCCCCGGCGGCCAGGGCGATTTGCTTCTCGTGCTGCCGTAAATGGTGACTGGTGACGAACCAGGCGATGACAGGCGCGCCGAGCGCAAGCGCGGTGCCGATGACGAGCGGGACGATGCCGAGTGCAATCTCCATGGCCTGTCTCCGTGCTCGCGGGCGTCTCAGCTCGCCCCGCGCGTCAATTGCTCGGGCCGCGCAGGCCCTCGATCTCCTGAGTGAGCCGCAGCGCGCCGTCCGTGACGATGCGTTCGACATTGGCAAGGCGGTCCTTCATCGCGCCGATCTCCGCGCGCAGCTGCGCATTCTCCTGGCTCAGCAGCCGGATGCGCTCGACCGTCTCCTCGTTCTTCACGGGATAGACGGCCTTGCCCCAACTGTTCTCCAGTGGATAGCCGTTGCGGATCCGAAGCCAGGTGGTGAACACCCAGCCGACGATGCCCATGCCGCCCATCAGCATGCCGGCAGCAATCATCCAGGGCAGGTTGGGGACCATGATGTTGGCAGCGTCGTTCATGGGGTCGTCTCTCCAGAAGCGCGGCGCGCACGGCGCCCGGTTTGTTTCGGTTCAGCGCAGCCGTTCGATCTCGTCGGCCAGGCTCTGGTTGCGGCTGGTGTAGAAGGTCTCGATGTCGGCCAGGCGCCGGTCAATGTCGCGGAACTTGCTCTTCACCTCGCGCGTGGTGCGCTTGGGATTGACCCGTGTGCGCTGCCAGAACCGAGCGTCCTCCTCATCGAAATAGAGGTCGCTGGGCTTGGGCTGTGCCAGCCAGGCGATGATGAAATAGGCCGGGATGACGAAAGAGCCGGCGCCGCAGACCGCGAGCAGCACCGCGGCGACGCGAATCCACATGACATCGAGGCCGGTATAGTCGGCAAGGCCGGAGCAGACGCCAAGCCATTTGGCATTCTGCTTATCGAGATAGAAGCGGGTGCGGCGGGGCAGCATGGCTCAGTTCCTTCCTTCCAGGCGGTAATCGTCGCCCGCGGCGCCGCGCAGGGCACGAAAGTCCGGATTGTCGGCGGCGATGATGCGCTCGACCGTGCCGAGGCGCTCCTCCAGCCGGCGCGCCGTCTCGTACATCTGGTCGAGCAACACCTCGTCCTCATTGGTCATGGCGGTCGATTTCTTCCACTGGGTGACATAGTGGAGGACGATCCACGGCAGCGCGATGAGCACCGTGGGAATGGCGATAATGGGGATCCAGACGGGGTCCATCGATCACTCCCCGATCTTCTTGGCCTGAGCGGCCTTGAGGGCCTCCAACTCGGCTTCGACGCGCTCATTGGCCTGCAACTCGGCGATCTCTTCCTCCAGCGTCTTGGGCTGGCCGAGGCCGAGCGCATCGGCGCGCCCTTCGGCGAAGTCGACCCGGCGCTCCAGCACATCGAAGCGGGAGAAGGCGTCGGCCACTTTCTCGCCCTGATAGAGTTCGCGAGCGCGGATGCGCGTCTGGGCGCTTTCCATGCGGGTCATGAGGCTGCTCTGCCGGGCGCGCGCCTCGCGCAGCTTGCCCTGGAGCTTGGCGATGTCGCCTTCCGATGCGCGCAGCGCATCGTCCAGCACGCCGATCTGCGCCTTGAGCTGCTCGGCCATGTCGCCGGCCTTCTGCCGCTCGATGAGCGCAGCCTTGGCAAGGTCCTCGCGGTCCTTGGAGAGCGCTAGCTCGGCCTTTTCGGTCCAGCTTGCCTGAAGCGACTCCAACCGGGCGATATGCCGGCGCATTTCCTTTTGATCGGCAATCGTGCGGGCCGCGGACGCGCGCACCTCGACCAGCGTCTCCTCCATCTCCAGGATGATCATGCGGATCATCTTGGCGGGGTCTTCCGCCCGGTCGAGCAGGTCGGTGACGTTGGCCGCGATAATGTCGCGCGTGCGAGAGAAGATACCCATGGGAACGTTACTCCGTGGCAATGTGAAGGCCGGGGCGGGCTGAGGGGGATACCCGCCCCGGCAGAGGCCGCCGGCCGGCGTCGAGGGGAGAACCGGGCCGGCGGAAGATCATGCAATGGTGCCTTGGGTCTGGGCAGGGCCCTGGACCTGGACGGCGGGGCCGACCGAGCCGACCACCATGGTCGTGCTCAGAAGGATAGCGAAAACGGCGGCGAAGATGCGGCCAGTGACGAGAGAATGGCTGTTCATGGTCGTGGTCCCTGTTGCAGTTATGTGTCCTACCAGCACGGTATGTTCAGGGTATCGCAAGGGGCGTGCCAATTCTCAAAACGCGCGAAAATCCGCCATAATGCCTCGCCAGATTATCTCTGCACCCGGTTTTTCATTGCCGAGAAATGGGAAATTGCACTAACCTTTGGGCGCATGGAAAAGGTCACGCATTTCATCGGCCAGTCGAGCGCCTTTCTGGACGCGGTGGAGCAGGCCGGCCGCGCCGCCGAACTTATACGCCCCGTGCTGGTGATTGGCGAGCGCGGAACCGGCAAGGAACTGATCGCCGAACGCATCCACCGCCTCTCGCCGCGCTGGGACGGGCCGCTCATCGTGATGAACTGCGCGGCACTGCCTGAGACGCTGATCGAGGCTGAACTGTTCGGCCATGAGGCCGGCGCCTTCACTGGCGCGACGCGCGCCCGCGCCGGCCGCTTCGAGGAGGCCGACGGCGGTACGCTGTTCCTCGACGAGCTGGGCACGCTCTCCATGGCAGCGCAGGAGCGGCTGCTGCGCGCGGTGGAATATGGCGAAGTGACCCGCATCGGCGCCTCGCGGCCGCTCAACGTGGACGTGCGCATCGTCGCGGCCACCAATGCGCACCTGCCGGACGCGGTGGCGGACGGCACGTTCCGCGCCGACCTGCTCGACCGGCTCTCCTTCGAGGTCATCACATTACCGCCTTTGCGTGGACGCGAGGGCGACGTGGAAGTGTTGGCCGAGCATTTCGGCCGGCGCATGGCCACGGAGTGCGCCTGGCCGGGCTGGCCCGGCTTCTCCGCCGAGGCGACGGCGCGGCTCGTCGCCTACCCCTGGCCGGGCAATGTGCGCGAGCTGCGCAATGTGGTGGAGCGCGCGGTCTATCGCTGGGCAGATCCGTCACGGCCTGTCGAGGTCGTGCAGTTCGATCCCTTCGCTTCCCCCTGGCAGCCGGCGCCCATGGCCCCATGCCGGCCAGCCGAGCCCATGCCGGCAGCGCCCGCCGTCGCGGCAGCGCAGGGCGCCGAGGTACTGACGGTGGCGCTCGACGAGATCGCCGATTTTCGCCGGGCCATCGATGCACACGAGGTTGCCATCCTCAAGCGCGCGCTGGAGCGCCACCGCTTCAACCAGCGCGCCACCGCCAAGGCGCTGGGCCTGAGCTACGATCAGTTGCGCCATTGCTTGAAGAAGCACGGACTGCTCCAGCCCGGCTGAGGATGGCGAGCGGCATCACGTGCCTGGCAAGGACGATATTTTTGCGCCGCCCCTTGATCGCGCGCGCGGAACGATCAAGAGATAAGAAGACGTTTCCCAGCGAAAGCGCCTTATTCCAAACCCGTCCGCGCGCTGTCGGCAGCGGACGCCCAAAAGCACGGAGACCAACCATGGCTTTCATCCTGCCCGATCTGCCTTATGCCAAGACCGCCTTTGGCGAGAAGATGTCCGCCGAGACGTTCGACTATCATCATGGCAAGCATCACCAGGCCTATGTGACCAAGGCCAATGAGCTGGTCGCCGCCGATCCGGCGCTGCAGGGCAAGTCGCTGCTCGAACTCATCGCCATTGCCAAGGGCGGCCTGTTCAATCAGGTCGGTCAGATCTGGAACCACAGCTTCTTCTGGCAGTGCCTCAGCCCCGAGAAGCAGGAGCCGACCGGCCGCCTCGCCGACCTCATCAAGGAAGGCTTCGGCTCGACCGACGCGCTGATCGAGAAGCTCAAGGCCGAAGCCGTGGGCCATTTCGCCAGCGGTTGGGCCGCACTTAACCTCACGGATGGCAAGCTGGAAGTGACCAGCTATCACGACGCCGACACGCCGGTGGCACACGGCGCCAAGCCGCTCTTCATCCTCGATGTGTGGGAGCATGCTTATTATATCGACTATCGCAACGCGCGCCCCAGCTTCGCGGACACGATCCTCAAGAATTGCGTGAACTGGGCCTTCGTCGCCGAAAATCTGGACGGCAACGGCGCCGAGCGGGCGAACCAGCCGGGCTGAGTTGGCCGCCATAATCGAATAGCGGGGCGCGCTCCTTTACGGGGGCGCGCCTTTTGCTTTTGGAGACAGAGATTTCGCGTAGAGGCGCGGAGGAGAGTGGGTCACGCGGCAACGCGGAGATAAAATGGCGGCGGCGTCACAGTATTCACGCGGCCGTCGGCTCATCGGCATAGAGGAAGCGCCTTCGACGCCCCATGCTTGTCTCTGCATTCCTTGCGCCCTGCGCGAAAATCTCTGCGCATCTTCGCGCGAACTCTCCCGCAGCCTCGCCCATTCGCCGCAGGCATCCAGGCGGCCGCGCGCAAAGTTCCGCTGTCGCGGCAAGGACGATGGGACTGGCTAGCTCAGACGCTCGATGTCTTCGCGACCAAGTGCGCCGGGAATAATCATGACCGGGCAGGGCAGGGAGCCAGAATCCTGGCCCGCGAAATGGGCGACCAGTGGGCCCGGCGCACCCTTGGGCGCCGCGCCTAGCACCAGCGCAGCGATCGATTGCTCCTGTGCCAGCAGTTCGCGCACGGCGGGAATGGGATCGCCGGTTTTCACCGTGATGGCGGGCTGCACGCCGGCCTCGGCCATCAGCGTGCCGGCCGCGCCCATCACCAGCGCCTCGGCGCGGGCGCGTGCTTCGGCCTCCATGGTGGCCTGCACCGCGCCCCACTGCATGAATTCCGCCTTGGGCACGAGCGCCAGCACATGCACGCCGCCGCTGGTCTTGGCCGCGCGCCGGGCCGCGAAGAGCAGCGCCGATTCCGATTCCCGGCTCTCGTCCACCACGACCAGATAGGTCCGCTTCATGACGCCTGCCCCCTCGCCTCTGTATTCCCGGGCGCGGCATCGATGCCCGGCCGAAGCGGCCCGCCAGTGATGCCTCAACGCCGACTAGGTGATGGAATTTCGCCCGCGATGCAAGCGATGGCCTTGACCCGCGCAGGCAAAGCGTGAAGGTGACGGGCATCATTCATCCACTCACTCGATACGCAGGAAAGCCGCTCGCGCCATGGCGATCAATATCCAGATGCCCGCTCTCTCGCCGACCATGGAAGAAGGCACATTGGCCAAATGGCTGGTGAAGGAAGGCGACACGGTCAGCTCCGGCGACCTGCTCGCCGAGATCGAGACCGACAAGGCCACGATGGAATTCGAAGCCGTTGACGAGGGCGTGATCGGCAAGATCCTGGTGCCCGAAGGCAGCGACAATGTGAAAGTGGGTACGGTGATCGCCGTGCTGGTGGAAGAAGGCGAAGCCGTGCCGGCCGATGCGGGCCCCGCGCCCAAGGCGGATGCGCCCAAGGCTGAAGCGAGCGCGCCCAAGGCCGAGGCCCAGCCCGCCCACACGCCTGCACCGGCCGCTACGCCCGCACCCGCGCCGTCCGCATCTTCCGGCGAGCGCGTGAAGGCGAGCCCGCTGGCACGCCGCATCGCCGCGCAGACCGGCGTCGATCTCAATGCGCTCAAGGGCTCGGGCCCGGGCGGCCGGATCGTCAAGGCCGATGTCGAGGGCAAGGCCGGCACACCCACCGCCGCCCCGCAGGCTACCGCCCCGGCCCAGACGCCGGCGGCCATGCCTGTCGCCGCGCAGGATTTCGGCATCCCGCACGAGGTCGAGAAGCTCTCGAACATGCGCAAGACCATTGCGCGCCGTCTCACCGAATCGAAGCAGCAGGTGCCGCATATCTACCTGACCGTGGACGTGCGCCTGGATGCCCTGCTCAAGCTGCGCGGCGAGTTGAATGCCGCGCTGGCGAGCCAGGGCGTGAAGCTGAGCGTCAACGATCTCCTCATCAAGGCGTTGGCCAAGGCGCTGCTCGCCGTGCCCAAGTGCAATGTGCAGTTCGCCGGCGACCAGCTCCTCAAGTTCAGCCGCGCCGACATCTCGGTGGCGGTCTCTCTGCCCGCCGGTCTCATCACGCCAATCATCGTCGATGCCGGCAACAAGCCGGTGAGCGTCATCTCCAACGAGATGAAGGACCTCGCCGCGCGCGCGAAGGACGGCAAGCTCGCCCCGCACGAATATCAGGGCGGCACCGCCTCGCTCAGCAACATGGGCATGATGGGCATCAAGCAGTTCGATGCCGTCATCAATCCGCCCCAGGCAATGATCCTCGCCATCGGCGCCGGCGAGAAGCGACCCTATGTGGTCGATGATGCGCTCGCCATCGCCACGGTCATGTCCGCCACCGGCAGCTTCGACCACCGCGCCATCGACGGAGCGGACGGCGCGGCGCTGATGAAGACGTTCAAGGAGCTGGTGGAGGCCCCGCTGGCCCTGCTGGCGTAATGCGGGCGGCCAAGCTTGCAGCGATGGTCTTGCTGACCACGCTGCTGGCAGCCGCACTCGCCTCCATCGCCATGCTCATCACAACGAGAGACTGGACCGAACCAGTGAATTTCAAGCTCTCGGTCACAGGGTGGGGATGGATTGCGCTATTTCATCTCACTGTTTTTGGTGTGCCGCTAGCCTACGCGCTTGAACCAAATCCCTCTAGGTTGCGCTGGCTCTATTATATCTTGGGCGTTGGCGTGGCCCTCGCATGGACCCTGTTATTGGACGGACCAGCGCAGCCTGTGTCCTACATGCTTGCAATCCTGATCGGCCTGACCTGCGCGCAGTGCTGGGTTCTCCTCCTCCGAGAGCTTGATCCATGGAGAGCACGCCATGAGTGACCTCGCCGAGACTCTACCCGCCGGCTGCCCGGCCACCCGCCTTACCGCCATGCCGGCCGACGCCAATCCTTATGGCGACATCTTCGGCGGCTGGCTGATGAGCCAGATGGACATGGCGGCCGCGCTGGTCGCCTCGCGGCACAGCAAGGGGCGCGCCGTCACCATCGCGGTGGAGGGCATGCAGTTCCACCGCCCCGTGCTGGTGGGCGACGAGCTTTCCGTCTATGCGCGGCTCGTCAAGGTCGGCACCACCAGCATGACCATCGATGTCGAGGCGTGGCGCCGCGCGCGTCACAGCGAGGCGTGCGAGAAGGTCACGCAGGCCAAGTTCGTCTTCGTGGCCATTGACGAGGCGCGCCGCCCGCGCAAGGTGCCGCCGATGCCGCCCGCGGCCGACTGACGCCATTCATTCAGGAGCCCAAAATGTCCGATTCCTATGACCTCATCGTTCTCGGGTCCGGCCCCGGCGGCTATGTCGCGGCGATTCGCGCGGCGCAGCTCGGCCTCAAGACCGCCATTGTCGAGCGCGAGTTGCTGGGCGGCATCTGCCTCAACTGGGGCTGCATCCCCACCAAGGCGCTGCTGCGCTCGGCCGAGATCTTCCATTACATGCAGCACGCCAAGACTTACGGCCTCGCCGCCGAGAAGATCAGCGCGGACCTGAACGCGGTGGTGCAGCGCTCGCGCGGCGTGGCCAAGCAGCTCAATGCCGGCGTCACCCACCTCATGAAAAAGAACAAGATCGCGGTGCACATGGGCACGGGCGTGCTGACCGCGCCGGGCAAGCTCAGCGTGACGGACAAGGACGGCAAGAAGACCGAGCTTTCCGCCAAGCACATCATCGTGGCGACTGGCGCGCGGGCGCGCGACCTGCCCTTCGCGCCGGCGGACGGCAAGCGCATCTGGACCTATCGCCACGCCATGACACCGGCCGAAATGCCGACCAAGCTGCTGGTCATCGGCTCCGGCGCCATCGGCATCGAGTTCGCGAGCTTCTACAAGGACATGGGCGCCGAGGTGACGGTCGTCGAGATGATGGACCGCATCGTGCCGGTGGAAGATGCGGACGTCTCCGCCTTCCTCGAAAAGGCCCTGACCAAGCAGGGCATGACCATCCTGACCGGCGCCAAGCTGGAGGAACTCAAGGCCACCGACAAGGGCGTGAGCGCCAGGATCGTCGCCAAGGACGGCAAGGCCGTGCCCAGCGACTACAGCCACTGCATCGTCGCCATCGGCATCGTTCCCAATACCGAGAAGATCGGCCTGGAGGCGCTGGGCGTGGAGACCGACCGCGGCCATATCAAGACCGATGGACTGTGCCGCACCAACGTGCCGGGGCTGTGGGCCATCGGCGACGTGACCGCGCCGCCCTGGTTGGCGCACAAGGCCAGCCACGAGGGTGTGATCGCCGCCGAGGCCATTGCCCAGGCACTGGGCAACAAGGATGTGCACCCGCACGCCATGGATGTCCGCAACATCCCCGGCTGCACCTATTGCCACCCGCAGGTGGCGAGCGTGGGCCTCACCGAGGCCAAGGCCAAGGAAGCGGGCTATACGGTCAAGGCCGGCACCTTCCCCTTCATCGGCAATGGCAAGGCCATTGCGCTGGGCGAGGCGGAAGGCTTCATCAAGACCGTGTTCGACGCCAAGACCGGCGAGCTGCTGGGCGCGCACATGGTCGGCGCGGAAGTGACCGAGCTGATCCAGGGCTACACCGTAGGCAAAACGGCCGAGCTGGTGGAGACCGACTTCATGCAGACGGTCTTCCCGCACCCGACCTTGAGCGAGATGATGCACGAGAGCGTGCTCGCGGCTTATGGGCGGGCGCTGCATATCTGAGGCTGGGCTTCGCGCCCGCCTTTCTCTTGAGGGGTGGGCCGAGGGTCTGGACCGCAGAAGCGAGATTGGCTGCGGAGAACGGGCGTTTCCGCTACCGCTCGCATGGGCACCAGTTCAATTTTATATAGCAATTACCACGCGCCATTCAGCCTTCTCACCCGAGACGAGCGGCAGGACGGGGTTGACAACCAATCCCGTATTCCGGCCCGACGGGAACCCATGACCATCCGCGATTTTTGATGCTCTGGGCTCCCGATTTCGCGTGAGCCTTGGCGGGCGGGCTCTTGGGGCTGCCGTCCTACCCCGCGCTCGTGGCGAGGCGGCGAACGATTGTCCGCGGTGAGCGTCCGCCGGAGGCACTTATATTGGGACGGCCTGGCGATGCGCTTGGACGTGCCCGATGCAGTTGGGAGAACGGAGTTATGGCTATGCTGCGCGACACGATCCCGGTCGCACGCATAACGGTAAGGACGTGGACCCGCGTGTCAGCCACCGCGCCGATAGCACCCGCGGCGGTATTCCTATCGTGACCAAGGCTCCCCCGCCGCAGGAAATGCACTGGCCCGAAGGCACGATCTTCACTCTCGGGCATTCCACACTGCCTATCGAACGCTTCATCGACCTGCTGCGGGTTTATGGCATTGCGCGCCTGGTCGATATCCGCACGGTCCCGGGCTCACGCCACAATCCGCAATTCATGAAAGAGGCGCTGGCCGAGAGCCTCGCGGCTGTGCAGATCGCCTACCAGCAGATGCCGGCGCTGGGCGGATTGCGGCATGGACGGAAGGACTCGCCCAATGGCGGCTGGCGCAACAAGAGCTTCCGTGGTTACGCCGATTACATGCAGACCGCCGAATTCGCGGTCGGCGTCGATGCGCTCATCGCGGTGGGCAAGGAGCGGCGCACCGCCATCATGTGCGCGGAGGCCGTGCCGTGGCGCTGCCATCGCTCACTGGTCGCCGATGCGCTGGAGGTGCGCGGGGTTGCGGCCATCGAGATCCTGTCCGAAACCAGCTATCGCCCGCACAAGCTGACCCCCTTCGCCCATGTCGAGGGCACCGCGATCACTTATCCGCCCGAGCAGCCGGACTTGCTTTAGCCGCGCGACAGGCCCACGTCGCTCGCCATGCAGGACTCGCTGGCGCAATTGCTGGACCAAATTCGCGCGTGCCAGACGTGTGCAATCCATCTGCCCGCCGGCCCTCGCCCGGTCGTGCAGGCGGGCCGCACCGCACGGCTGCGCATCGTGGGGCAGGCGCCGGGGCGCAAGGTGCACGAGACCGGCATTCCCTGGAACGATGCATCGGGCGACCGGCTGCGCGGCTGGATCGGCCTCACGCGCGCACAATTCCACGATCCAGACAAGGTCGCGATCATGCCCATCGCCTTCTGCTATCCGGGCAAGGCGCTCTCCGGCGACAATCCGCCGCGCCGGGAATGCGCGCCGCTCTGGCATGACCGCCTGAACGCGCACCTGCCGGAGATCGGTCTGACGCTGCTCATCGGCCAATGGGCACAGGCGCGTTATCTGGGCGTCCGCCGCAAGGCGACACTGACCGACACCGTGCGGGCGTGGCGGGACTATCTGCCGCTCGGCCTCATCCCGCTGCCGCACCCTTCACCGCGCAATCAGCCCTGGCTCGTGAAACACCCATGGTTCGAGGCGGAGCTGGTGCCCGCCATCCGCGAGATCGTGCGCGGGCTGGATTTGTAGATAGTTGGATCATGCGAAGCGCGGCCCCGGTAAGCGCAGGCGAAGGCCTGTAAACGCTTTGGGCCTGCGCCGTCTCAACTGGGTCCGGGCGACTGGAAGAATGGGGTACGTGAGGAGCCTGTCAGGGCCGGGCCGCAATCTGTCCGTGCGTCCGGCAATCAGCGAATAGGTGCATCCCGTCTTCTAGTTCGTCCGCATCATATGCGCGTGTGGCGCTTCTGCGCACGGTCCTTCACCGGATGCACGCATCCAGCCCCTGCGCGCGGACGATGGCGGCATTGCGGGCAATGGCATTGCCGTGGCGGCGGGTGAAGCCGGTGGGAGAAACAGCCTCGCGTTTCTTGGGCAGCGGCAGCACGGCGGCGATGCGGGCAGCCTCGGTAGGGCTGAGCCTGTCCGCGCCATGGCGGAAATAGCGTTGCGCACCGGCCTCCACGCCATAGGTGCCGATACCGGTCTCGGCGACATTGAGATAGACTTCCATGATCCGGCGCTTGCCCCAGATCGTCTCGATCAGCACCGTGTACCAGGCCTCCAGCCCCTTGCGGAGATAGCCGCCGCCCTGCCAGAGAAAGACGTTCTTGGCGGTCTGCTGGCTGATCGTGGACCCGCCGCGGATGCGCCTGCCCCTAGCGTTATGGGCCAGCGCCTTCTCGATCGCCTCACGGTCAAAGCCGCGATGGGTGCAGAACTTGGCGTCCTCCCCGGCAATGGCGGCGCGCGGCATATCCGCATCGATGCGCGAAAGCGGAGTCCAGTCTTTGGTGAAGCCGTGCGGGTCCATGAGCATGGTGAGCGTGACCGGCACCGGCACGAAGCGATAGACGCACACTTGCAGCAACGTGATGCCGATGAAGAGCAGCACGCCCGTGACCAGCCAGCCGAGCACGCGCCGCAGCGGCCCCTTGCGGCGTTGGCCGCGCGGACGTCTGGAACGGGTGGAAGCAGTGGACGGCGTCGCGGACCGGGCCATCTTTGTCCTCAGTGGCCGGGGAACTGCGTGGATTCGAAGCGGATCGGCTCGCCCACGGCCTGCGCGGCCAGCGCGCCTTCCCACATCACGCGATGACCACGCACGATCGTGCCGACCGGGCGACCGGTGACGGTCATCCCCTCGAAGGGCGACCAGCCGCAGCGCGAAGCAAGCCAGGCCGCATCCATGGTCCAGCGCGCTTTCAGGTCGACCACAGTGAAGTCGCCGTCATAACCGGTCGCAATGCGGCCCTTGCCGACAAGGCCGAAGATGCGCTGCGGGCCGGCGCTGGTGAGATCGATGAAGCGCTGGAGCGTCAGGCGGCCATTGGCGACATGGTCCAGCAGCAGCGGAACGAGCGTCTGCACGCCGGGCATGCCACTGGGCGAGGCGGGATAGGTCTTGGCCTTTTCCTCCAGCGTATGGGGGGCATGGTCCGAGCCCAGCACGTCGGGCACATTCTGGTTCACCCAATGCCACAGCCCCTCACGATGCGCGGCGGAGCGGATCGGCGGGTTCATCTGCGCATGGGTGCCGAGGCGCGGATAGGCCTCCTCGGCGGCCAGCGTCAGATGCTGCGGCGTCACTTCGCAGGTGGCGATATCCTTGTTCCGCGAAAGAAATTCTAGCTCTGCGGGCGTGGTGACGTGCAGCACATGGATGCGCCGTCCGGCCGCGCGCGCAAGCTTGACGATCCGCTGCGTCGCCATCATCGCGCTCTCGTCGTCGCGCCAGACGGGATGACTGGCGGGATCGCCCTCCACGCGAAAGTCCTTGCGCGCATTCATCCGCGCCTCGTCCTCGGCATGGATGGCGACGCGACGGCGGCCGTGCGCGAGCACGCGGGCCAGTGCCTCGTCCTCGGCGACGAGCAGGCTGCCGGTGGACGCGCCCATGAAGATCTTCACGCCCGCCGTGCCGGGCATCATTTCCAGCTCACCGAGCTGCTCGGCATTGTCGCCGGTGGCACCGACATAGAAGGCATGATCGCACCACATGCGATGCCGGGCGCGCTTGAGCTTGTCTTCCACGCGCGCGGCGGTGTCGGTATTGGGATTGGTGTTGGGCATTTCGAACACCGCCGTCACGCCGCCCAGCACGGCGGAGCGGCTGCCCGACTCGAGGTCTTCCTTATGCTCCAGCCCCGGCTCGCGGAAATGCACCTGGCTGTCGATGACGCCAGGCAGGATGTCGAGCCCCATACAGTCCAGCCGCTCGCCGGCATCGCCTAGCCCCGTGCCGATGGCGGCAATGCGCCCGCCCGTGACGCCCACGTCCACGCGGGCGGGGCCGCCGGGCAGGTGCACGGTGCCATTGGCGAGGAGCAGGTCAAAGGTCTGGGGCATGGCGGGTTTCCATTTCTCGCATAGGCGAATGGCTTGGCTGATCGATGAAGCTGTCCTACCTAAGTCGCATGCATCCCACCACCCTTTGCAATCGCGCCGTGATCCGCGTCGGCGGCGAAGAAGCCCGCGCCTTTCTCCAGGGCTTGCTGACCCAGGATGTCGCCGGCCTGACGGACGGCGCGCCGCGTTGGGCCGGCCTGCTGACGCCGCAGGGCAAGGCGCTGTTCGACATGATCCTGTGGGCCGCGCCGGATGGAAGCGGGGACGTGCTGATCGACTGCGAGGCCGAGCGGGCCGAGGCGCTGATGCGGCGGCTGGCGCTCTACCGCCTGCGCCGCCCCGTCACCATCGCGCGCGAGGAAGGCGTTGCGGTCCACTGGTCCGCGCAGGCCGATGCGCCCGGCACAGCCGATCCACGCCTCGCCGCGCTGGGCAATCGCTGGCTCGCGCCGGCGGGAGAGGGCGACGCGGCGGACGCGTTCCGCCGGCATCGACTCGCACTGGGCGTCACCGAGGGTGCCGCCGAGCTGGGCGAGGACAAGACGCTCTGGCTGGAATGCAACGCGCAGGAGCTGAACGGCGTCGACTATGGCAAGGGCTGCTATGTCGGGCAGGAGAACACGGCGCGCATGCACTATCGTGGCAAGGTGAACCGGCGGCTGGTTGTGCTGCCGCTCGACCGATCCGACCCGGCGCGCCAGCGCTGCGCCTGGCCCGAGCTGAGGCTGGCGCTCGATCACCGGCCGGTCGAGTCGCTCGCCGGGCTCCCCCTCCCCACCTGGCTCGCCGCCGCCCTGGCCCCGGCGTCGCCCGCGCCATGAGCGTGCGCCTTCTGCTCATGCTCGCGCTGGCGCTGCTCGGCAGCGCACCCGCTCGCGCCGAGATCCAATGGGAGATCGTGCGCACCCTGCCACACGATACCAGCGCCTTCACACAAGGGCTCTTCGTGGCGGACGGGCTGCTCTACGAAAGCACGGGCCTGACCGGCCGTTCGGAACTGCGCGCGCTCAGCCTTACGGATGGAAAAGTGCTGCGTCGCAAGGCGCTGGACCGGCGTTATTTCGGCGAGGGCAGCACGGCCTGGGGCGACAAGATGTTCAGCCTCACCTGGCAGCATGGCGTGGGCTTCATCTGGGACCGGCGCACATTCCGCCAGATCGGCAGCTTCCGCTATGCCGGCGAGGGCTGGGGCCTCACCGCAGACGGCAAGCGCCTGATCCTCTCCGACGGCAGCGCGAAACTGCGCTTCCTCGATCCCGAGACGCAGAAGCAGACCGGCATGCTCACCGTGACCTGGCAGGGCCAGCCGGTGCGCAATCTCAACGAACTGGAATGGGCTGACGGCGCGCTTTACGCCAATGTCTGGTATTCGCCGATGATCGCGCGGATCGACCCGCGAAGCGGCGCCGTGACCGACTGGATCAATCTCGCCCCGCTCGTCGCGCGTAACAATCTCGATTCCGAATCGGTGCTGAATGGCATTGCCTGGGACGCAAAAACACGCCTCCTCTATGTCACCGGCAAGAACTGGCCGCGTATCTACGCCCTGCGCCTGAGAAATTAATCGCGCGACCTGTTCATTTGACTTCGATCAAGGCACACGGCCGCCGCGCCGCCTAGTCTTGCCGGAAAGCTGGACGGGAGGCTGGAGCATGACGGCCAATATCGGAACGATCGACCGGATACTGCGGATCGCCATCGGTCTCATTCTCATCGCGCTGGTGTTCGTCGGCCCCCGCACGCCGTGGGGCTGGATCGGCATCGTGCCTCTGGCGACCGGCTTCATCCGTTTCTGCCCGCTCTACCGGCTGATCGGGCTCGACACGCGCCGCTGAGGGCGCGCGACGGTAAACTTTGCGCGGTTCCTTGACCCACCGTCCGGGTTACCAATGCGCCGCGCAAAGGGAGGCTCCCTCTTGGCAGCAGAGGGAGCCTCCACCTTTTTGGGGATCCTCGGCTCGCCGGCGGCTGTCCGGCAGCCCCCCTCACGCCTGATCCCGCGCTCGCTACGCTCCCCTTTTCTTTCAGCGTGGAGATAAAAAGAAGGCACCCGCCGCGCGCTTTCGGTTCGGCGTGCTCATGGCAAACGGCAAATTGGAACTGACGTGGGGAATAGGTGAGCGGCGAGGAGAAACGGCCTCTCCGTCGCCCGTCTGTACCCTCCCGCTCAGCCCGGCCGGCGCGCTTCCTCGATGGCGGCCTTGAGCGTGTCATAGCCCACCGCGCCGTAGAAGATGCGGTCGCCCACCACGAGCAGCGGCGTGCCTTCCGCCTCCAGGGCCTGGGCCAGGCGAACGCTCTGCGAGATGGTGGCGTTGCGGTCGGCATTGTCCAGCTCGGCCTTCACCTTGGCGGTATCGAGCCCGGCGGTCTTGGCGGCGGCGACGATGGCGTCGCGTTCCACGCTGTTCGCGGCGTACATGGCCTGATGGAACGCGGAGAAGCGCCCTTGCTCGGCCGCGTAGAGGCTCACGCGCGCGGCGGGCACGCTGCCCTGAGCGATGATCGGCAGCTCGTGATAGACCACGCGCAGCCCCGGATCTTCCTTCAGCAGCCGGGCAATGGTGGGCAGCGTCGCGCGGCAATAGCCGCAGGCATAGTCCATGAAGGCGACCAGCGTGACTTGCGGCTGGGCCGCGCCTTCCCAGGCGCCGGCAATGGGCGTTTCCAGCGCCGTGCGATTCTCCTCGACAAGCGCGGCGACACGCTTCTTCTCCAGCCGCACCATCGCCTCGCGCACGATCTCGGGATTTTCCAGCAGATAGTCGCGCACCACCGATTCGATGGCGGCGCGGTCCTTGCCGGCCAGCGCGCTTTCGCTCGACTGCCCTGCGGCATAGGCCGCCACCGCGCTTCCCGCGACCAGCAGGCCAAGCAGCGCCGCCCGCCCCACGCGCCGGCGCGGCCGGGCCCAGCGCGCACCGCTGGGCGTGACCAGCGCGGCCAGCAGCGCCCGCGCGGCGCGCAGCGGCGATCCACGCCCGGAAGCGCTCGTCTCTTGCGTCATTTCTTCTTCTTGCCTTTCTCCATGGCCGAGCGCGACACCATCGCGATGTCCTGCGCCCGCAGATAGTCCGCCGTGCCGGGCGGGATACCCGAAAGCGCGATCTGCGCAAAGCGTAGCGCCTGCCCGTCCTGCCCGCGAAGCTGGGATTGTTCGGCACTGGCCAGCGCCGCACGGGCGCCGTCGCCCTTGCGCGTATAGACCGTGCCCAGCACATACCAGCCGAAGGGATTTTGGGGGTCGCGCGAAAGCGAGGCGCGCAGCACCCGCTCGGCCTCGTCGAGATGAGCGTCATCCTCGGTGGCGAGCAGCGCATGACCCAGCAGCGTGGCGATAAGCGGCTGACCGCCCGTTTGCGCGACAGCCTCGCGCAGCGGCGCCAGCGCATCGCGCGGCCGCCCCGATTCGAGCAGCACCTGCCCTTTCAGTTCCAGGAAATAGGGGTCGTGGGGCGCCGTCTTGAGCAGCGCGTCCACCTCTGCCAGCGCCTGATCGGGATAGGCGCCCTTATGATAGGCGAAGGCACGGGCATAATGTGCCGGCACCGACTGGTCGCTCGGCGGATAGAGCTGGAGCGTGCGCGGCGGATCGCTGACGAAGCCGATGAGCTTGGCCTTCACCCGCTCGAAACGTGCTTCCAATGCGGGATCGACCTTGGTGTTCCAGGCCGGGTCCTGCTCGCAGGTCTGGCGTAGCGTGGCGGCGCGCTGGGCGCTCACCGGGTGCGTCGTGCCGTAGCCGTCGCGGTTGAGGAACAAGCGGTATTCCAGATTCTGGAGCTTCTTGAAGAAATCGAGGAAGCCCCGGCAACTGATGCCGGCGGTGTGCATGTAGCGCGCCGCGGCCGCGTCGGCGCTCGCTTCCTGCACGCGGCTGAAGGAGAGAAAACGGCTCATCGCGGCCTGCTGGCCTGCGCCCAATATGCCCATGCCGGCCTCGGCGCCCCCGGCGGCAATGGCGGCCGCGCCCAGAATGAGCGACATGATCTGCACGCTCATCGCTTCCTGGATGCCCTCGCCCGAGCGGATGATATGACCGCCCTCGATATGGCCCAGTTCATGCGCGATGACGCCCTGGAGCTGATTGATGTTGTCGGCCTCGGAAATGAGGCCGCTGTGCAGCCAGACGATCTGCCCCCCCGCCACGAAGGCATTGGGGCTGGCATCGTTGATGGTGAGGATCTGCACGTTGCGCTCGTCAAGTCCGGCAGCGCGGATCAGCGGCGTGCTGGCATCATGGACGAGCGCCTCCGTTTCGGCATCACGCAGCACGGTTTGCGCGGCGGCGGGCGTCATCAGCAGGCCACACAGCACCGGCAAGGCCAATGCCCGGGCAGCGCGGCGGGAAGCCGTGGCCAGCGCTGCGCCAACGCGCGTGCGCGGCCGGCCCGAGGCGGCAGGCGCCGGCTCGATCCGTGCCAAGGCATCGGGGGTGGGAAAGGCACGGGGCCAGGACATGACAGGCGCTATGCCCGCACACGCCTGAACCCCGCCTGACGCGGGGGCAGGATCGGCCGCTCGCAAGGAACGACACGGCTCCGCCCCGCGCATCGGATCAGCTCCCGAAGGTGCGCTGCCACCAGCCGCGACGCGGCGTGTCGCTGGCTTCCTCGCCGCTCTCGGCTTTAGTGTCGCCCTCGGCAGCGGGCGCAGGAGCGTTGGCCTGCGCACCATCGGCTGGCGTCGCTGGCGCAGCCTCGGCGGCAAGCGCCGGTTCGGGCGCGGCCTCCGCAGCGGCGGTGCTCGCCTTGCGGCGCGGCGCACGCTTGGGCTTGGCGGGAGCCGGCGCGTCCTCAGCCGGTGCCGCTTCGGCAGCCTCTTCGACCGGTGCAGCCGCGGCCTTGGCCCGGCTACGGCGGGGCGCGCGCTTCGCGGGCGCCGGCGTCTCGGCCAGCTCCGGCGAGACTTCGACCGGCACCGTCTCGGTTTCGGCCTGCGTCTCCGTCGCGGGCTCGGCGGCGGCAGGGGCCGCCTCGGCCTTGCGAGCGCGCGGCCGGCGACGGACCTTGGGCGGCGCCTCCTCGGCCGGTGCTTCGCTCGCTTCCGCCGGCGTGGCGTCGACCGGCTGGGGCACCGCGTCCGCCGCAGCCTCGGTCGGTTCCTCTGCCGGTGCCTCGGCCTCGCCGGCGTCGTCCGCCTCGGCGTTGCCGTTCACGGGCGCGGCCTGATCGCCATTGCCGCTCCCGCGGCGGCGGCGACCGCCCCGGCGGCCGCGACGGCTGCGACGCTGGCCGTTCTCGCCCTCCTGCTCGCCATTGGCCTCGTCAGAAACCGCCCCCGCCTCTGCGCCATCCTCGACATCGGCATCGGCATCGCTATCGCCATTGGCCCTCTGGTCATACCCGCCCTCGGAGTCGGCGCCGGCACCATCTTCGCCATGCGCCTCGTCGTCGCGACGGCCGCGGCGCCCGCGCCGGCGACGCTTGCGCTTGCGGCCGCCTTCGCCGCGCTCCTCGCCCCGGCCATTGCGTCCGGAGACCTCCTCGGTCTCGTCTTCTTCCTCGTCTTCTTCCTCGTCGATCTCGGCCTCGGCGTCATCCGCCTCCTCGACCAACGGGGCATAGCTCACCTGCATGGTCGGGCGCGGACCGCCGACCTCGACGGACATGCGCGCGCCCTCCACTTCGCCGTCCGGCAGGATGACGATGGTGACGCCATAGCGCCGCTCGATCTCGTCCAGCTCCCGACGCTTGTTGTTGAGCACGTAGAAGGCGGCTTCCTGGCTGGCGCGCAGCGTGATGATGCTGCCGCGGCCGCGCGCGGCCTCTTCCTCCAGCAGGCGTAGGGCCGAGAGGCCGGCCGACGAGGCCGTGCGCACGAGGCCCGTGCCTTCGCAATGCGGGCAGGCGCGAGTCGAGGCTTCCAGCACGCCGGTGCGCAGGCGCTGGCGGCTCATCTCCATCAGGCCGAAGCCGGAGATGCGGCCCACCTGGATGCGGGCGCGGTCGTCCTTCAGCGCCTCCTTCATCGCCTTCTCGACCTTCCGGATGTTGGAGTTGTGCTCCATGTCGATGAAGTCGATGACGACAAGGCCGGCCATGTCGCGCAGACGAAGCTGGCGGGCGATCTCGCGCGCGGCCTCCAGATTGGTGGAAAGCGCGGTCTGCTCGATATTGTGCTCGCGGGTGGAGCGGCCGGAGTTGATGTCGATCGAGACCAAGGCCTCGGTCGGGTTGATGACCAGATAGCCACCGGACTTCAATTGCACGACCGGATTATACATGGCCGCGAGCTGGTCCTCGACGCCGAAGCGCTGGAACAGCGAGACCGGATCGGCATATTGCTTCACCCGCCGGGCGTGGCTGGGCATGAGCAGCTTCATGAAGTCCTTGGCCTGGCGATAGCCTTCCTCGCCCTCGACGATCACCTCGTCGATCTCGCGATGGTAGATGTCGCGGATGGCGCGCTTGATGAGGTCGCTGTCGTTATGGATCAGCGCGGGCGCGCCGGACTTGAGCGTGGTTTCGCGAATCTCGTCCCACAGACGGGCGAGATAATCGAAATCGCGGCGGATCTCGGTCTTAGTGCGCGAGAGGCCGGCGGTGCGCACGATGCAGCCCATGGTGTTGGGCAGGTTCATGTCCGCGATGATGGACTTGAGGCGCTTGCGGTCGGCCGCGTTGCTGATCTTGCGCGAAATGCCGCCGCCATGGCTGGTGTTGGGCATCAGCACGCAGTAGCGGCCCGCGAGGCTCAGATAGGTGGTGAGCGCCGCACCCTTGTTGCCGCGCTCTTCCTTGACGACCTGGACGAGCAGCACCTGACGGCGCTTGATGACATCCTGGATTTTGTAGCGGCGGCGCAGCGCCATGCGCTTGCGGCGCAGTTCCTCGGCCTGGTCGCCGTTGCGCTCGCGCGTGGAGCGCGCACCTTCCTCGGCCTCGCCATCCTCGTCGCTTGCGTCGGCGCCGTCCTCATCCTCATCGTCATGCGGCCGCTCGACTTCCTCGATGCTGCCGGCATGGTCCTCGTCATCCTCGTCGGCGCGCAGCGCGGCTTCCTCGGCGGCGTGCTGCGCCTCTTCGGCGAGCAGGGCCTCCCGGTCCTCGCGGGGAATCTGGTAATAATCGGGATGAATTTCCGAGAAGGCGAGGAAGCCGTGGCGGTTGCCGCCATAGTCCACGAAGGCCGCCTGGAGCGACGGCTCGACTCTGGTCACTTTCGCGAGATAGATATTGCCCTTGAGCTGCTTGTGCTCGGCGGACTCGAAATCAAACTCCTCGATCCGGTTCCCCGTCACGACCGCGACCCGGGTCTCTTCCCGGTGGCGCGCATCGATCAACATACGCATTGTCATTCAAACATCTCCAGCCGGGCACGGCCCCAGCCCTGCGGGCAGTGAGGCGTTCCGGCGCAATGGGGGGACGGGCGATCAGGCGCGCCGTCTGGCGGAGCGGCCTTCGCTGGTCCCGGGTTTCAAACCTGATAAGCTGTGCATCTGTTGACGGAGCAGGTCCGGCATCGACGCCGGACGGCCTGCGCAGCGCCCAAGGCGCCGCGTTCGCTTCAGCGCGCCCTGGCCGGATCAAGCTCTGCTCCATGCAACATCAACCTGTCATATCGCCCCGAGCGGGCGATGGAATTGTCCGGCGCGCCTTCTGCCGGCAAGGACGTTGAAGACATCCTCGGGCGGCAGCGGGCCGGAATGGCTAGCGCTAGCAGGGCTTTGGCCTGAGAGCAACGCGAAAAGCGGCGGCTCTCCCCGGCGGTTCCGCGCTGACAGGCGGCCCGCGCACGCCCGTACGGCGTGGCTATTTGCACTGGACGGCAGCCCCTGCCGCACGGCAGTAGAGGCGGCCATGTTCCTGACGGCCGCCGCTCTTGCCCTGACCGCGCTCCCGCCGGGAGACGCGCGTGCCTTGGAGGGACCGGCAACCGCGCAGGCGGTGCCGGTGCCGCCGCGCCTGCCCGCGCTCGACATGGCGCGACGCCCGCCGCGCAACACCGGCCTCAGCGTGCGCCTGCCGCCGATCACGCAGGGACCGCCCATCCCGACCGTGCACGGCCCGCGCGATCCGGCCCGGCCGCTCATCGTGATCGATCCCGGCCATGGCGGCCACGATCCCGGCGCACGCAACACGCAGACCGGCGCCACTGAGAAGGATCTGACGCTGGCCGTCGCCCTCGCCGCGCGCGACGCGCTGCTCGAGAGCGGCCGGCTCCGCGTGGCCCTGACGCGCGAGGACGACCGCTTCCTGGCGCTGGAGGAGCGCTTCCGTATCGCACAGCAGATGGGCGCGGCGCTGTTCATTTCCATCCATGCCGACGCCTCGGAGGAAAGCGCCGCGCACGGCGCCACCATCTATACGCTCTCGGACGTTGCGTCCGATCAGGAAGCCGCCCGCCTCGCCGCCCGGGAAAACCGGGCGAACATCCTGGACGGCGTCGACCTCACCGGCAAAAGTTCCGTGGTGGCGGACATGCTCATTGACCTAGCGCGCAGCGAGACGCTGACCCACTCGATGCGTTTTGCCGAACTGCTGCACCGTGAGACGGCCGCGCAGGTGCCCTTCCGCCACCCCTGGCATCGTAGCGCCGCGCTGGTCGTGCTGCGCAGCACGGACGTCCCCTCGGTGCTGTTCGAGACCGGCTATATCAGCAATGCCGGCGAGGCCGAGCGGCTCGCCAGCGCCGAGGGACAGCGCCGCATCGCACAGGGCCTCGCCCGCGCCGTCGCCATCTTCGCCGCACGGCGGGGGCAGGCGGAACCCGTCGCGGCGGGCCATTGAGGGAGCGCGCAGCCCTGTGCGGGAGCAGCAGAGGCGCAACACCGTACCATGGCTGGGCCCTCCGCCCGCAAGACGCATGCCACCGCAAGCCTCCTGGGTCACGCCCGCTATCACACTCCGTCGCGCTTGCGGTTTCCTCCCGCCGCGAAATGCTCTAGCGATGGCGCCATTGTCCTGCGGGCCGCGTGCCCGAGCGAGGTTTTCTTGACGGATTTTCCCGGCCGAGCGATGTTTCCATCCCCCATGAAAATGCTCTAGGGCTCACGCCATGGATGAGCCGACAAGCGACACGGTGCGGATCAGGCTGCCGCGCATGGGCACGCCCCTCGACCTGCGCGACCGCATCCGCACGCTATGGACGCGCCGCCGCGGGCGCTGGCTGACGATTGCGTTCGCCGCACTGCTGGCAGGCCTGCTGCTCTTCTGGCTGCTCTTCATGCGCGGCCTGCCTGATGCGCGTACCTTGCTTGATTATCAGCCGCCGCTGCCCACGGTGGTGCGCGACATCAATGGTGAGCCGGTTTACAGCTACGCCCGCGAGCGGCGCGTGCAGCTCCAATATAGCGATTTTCCGCCCATGCTCATCAACGCCTATCTGGCGGCGGAGGACAAGACCTTCTTCAGCCATCATGGCGTGGACTTCCCGGGCTTTGCGGGGGCGGTGATCGACTATGTCTCCAAGCTCGGCTCCGGCCAACGCGCGCGCGGCGGCTCCACCATCACCCAGCAGGTCGCCAAGAACCTGCTGATCGGCGATGAATACAGCCCGCAGCGCAAGATCCGCGAGATGGTGCTGGCCTGGCGCATGGAGAATGTGCTCAGCAAGGAGCAGATCCTGGAGCTGTACCTCAACCAGATCTTCCTCGGCCGCAATGCCTATGGCGTGCAGGCGGCGGCGCGCGCCTATTTCGACAAGGATCTCGGCCAGCTCAACCTGCCGGAAATGGCCTATCTCGCGATCCTGCCGAAGGGCCCCAGCAACTATCAGCCCGAGACGAATATGCAGCGCGCACTCGATCGGCGCGGCTGGGTGCTCGAGGAGATGCTCAAGAACAAGTTCATCGACCGCGCCCAATATGAAGCCGCGCGCAAGGCGCCACTCGGCACCGTGACGATGCGCGGCACCAGCTATCAGCGCATCGGCGGCTATTATCTGGAGGAAGTGCGGCGGCGGCTGATCGAGCGGTTCGGCGAGAATGCCGAAGATGGCCCTAACAGCGTCTATGCCGGCGGCTTGTGGGTGCGCTCGCCCATCGATCCCCGCGTCCAGGAACTGACCACCAAGGCGCTGCGCAACGGCATGCTGCGCTACGACCGCGGGCGGGGCTGGGCCGGCCCCGTCGCCCGGATCAAGGCGCTGGACAAGTGGCGCGGCGAGTTGGCCGCCTCCAATCTGGGCGTCGACTATGAGGATTGGGCCATTGCGGTGGTGCTCGAGAAGGGCGGCCAGAGCGCGACCATCGGCTTTGCGGACGGGCGGCAGGGGAGCCTGCCGGCCAATCTCGCACAGATGCCTCGGAACGGCACGGCAACACCGGCCTTCACGGCGCTCAAGCCCGGCGACGTGATCGCGGTCAAGCCCGAAGGGAGCGCGTTCGCGCTGCGCAATATCCCTGGCATTTCCGGCGGCATGATGGTGCAGGGCGTGCATGACGGCCGTGTCTACGCCATGCAGGGCGGTTTCGATTCGCGCCTCTCCGCCTATAATCGCGTGACCCAGGCCGAGCGGCAGCCCGGCTCCACCATCAAGCCCTTCGTCTATGCCGCCGCGCTCGACAACGGCATGACCCCGGCCTCCCTCATCATCGATGGCCCCTTCTGCGTATGGCAGGGCGGCAATCTTGGCCAGAAATGCTTCCGCAACTTCGACAATCGCGGCGGCGCCGGGCCGCGCACGATGCGCTGGGGCGTGGAGCAGTCGCGCAATCTCATGACCGTGCGCACTGCCGCGCAAGTGGGCATGCCACGCGTGGTCAAGACCATCAAGGACATGGGCATCGGCGATTATCAGCCCTATCTCTCCTTCGCGCTGGGCGCCGGCGAAACGACGGTGGAGCGGATGGTCAACGCATTCGCCATGCTCGCCAACCATGGCCGGGCCCTGACCCCCAAGGTCATGGACTATGTCCAGGACCGCAACGGCAAGGTGATCTGGCCGGCCGACTGGCGTCCCTGCCAAGGCTGCAACGCCAAGGATTGGGACGGCAAGCCCATGCCCCGCTTTGCGCCCACCGGTCGCCAGGCGATGAACCCGATGACCGCCTATCAGGTGGTGCATATCGCCGAGGGCGTGATCCAGCGCGGCACCGCGGCGCGCCTGCGCGATCTCGACCGGCCGCTGTTCGGCAAGACCGGCACCACCAACGGCCCCACCGACGTCTGGTTCATCGGCGGCTCGCCGGACATCGTCGCCGGGCTCTATCTGGGCTACGACCAGCCGCGCAATCTCGGCGGCTATGCCCAGGGCGGCAACACCGCCGCCCCCATCTGGCGCGAGGTGATGGAGCCGGTGCTCAAGGACATGCCCAAGCGGCCCTTCGTGGCACCGCCGGGCATTCGCATGGTCCGCATCGAGCGGCAGACCGGCAAGCGCATCTTCGGCGGTGGCTGGCCGGCCAAGGACCCGCTCTCGGCGATCATCTGGGAAGCCTTCAAGCCCGAGACCGAACCGCGCCGCTCGATCCGCACCGAAGAGCTGGCCGACAAGGAAGCCGCCGCCCGCGCCGAAGCAGCCCGCGCCGCCCGCGCGGAACAAAGCCGCGATTTCGCCGGGGAGCAGGGCGGGATTTATTGAGGAGATCGGGGGCACATCTCAATCGCCCATGGCGTTGATGGCGGAATGCCGGCCTATTTTGTCGCCATGCCAGATTGAGGCCCTCGCGGCCGGCCGCTGGGCCGCGCTCTATGCGTTGGACCCCTTGCTCGATCTCCTTAAGGTTTAGGCCACACCCCCGATGGGATTCTATGCCTCTTATGCGCGCCCCGCCCCTTGACCTTCGCCGCAGGGCATCGCATCGGGCGGCGCTTGGCCCTATAGAGGGTCGCGCCACGGAATTCTGACGGAGCCCGCCCATGCGCGCCGAAGCGCAAGCCCATGTCGACCATATCGAGGCCGCGCTCGCGCTGCTGCGACGCTTCCTCGATTGGGACCGCGCGCTGCGCCGGCTCGACGAGTTGAACGCGCGCGTGGAAGACCCCACGCTGTGGAACGACCAGAAGGCGGCGCAGGACGTGATGCGCGAGCGCCAGCGGCTGGACGCGGCGATCAGCGCCACCCGCGCCATCGAGAAGGACATGCGCGACACGGTCGAGCTGATCGAGATGGCCGAGGCCGAGAATGACGAGGGCATGGTCGCGGACGGCATCGCCGCGCTGGCCGTGCTCGCTGAGCGGGCAGACAAAGACAAGGTCGCCGCGCTGCTCTCCGGCGAGGCCGACGGCAACGACACCTATCTGGAAATCCACGCCGGCGCCGGCGGCACCGAGAGCCAGGACTGGGCCGAAATGCTCCAGCGCATGTACCAGCGCTGGGCTGAGCAGCATGGCTACAAGGTGGAGCTGGTCGACTATCAGGCCGGCGAGCAGGCCGGCATCAAGTCCGCGACGCTGCTCATCAAGGGCCAGAACGCCTATGGCTATGCGAAGACCGAGAGCGGCGTGCACCGCCTGGTGCGCATCAGCCCTTATGACAGCTCGGCGCGGCGACACACCTCGTTCTGCTCCGTATGGGTGTATCCGGTGATCGACGACAATATCGAGATCGAGATCAACCCGGCCGACCTCAAGATGGATACGTATCGCGCGAGCGGCGCGGGCGGGCAGCACGTCAACACCACCGATTCGGCGGTGCGCATCACCCACATTCCCTCGGGCATCATCGTCGCCAGCCAGAACGACCGATCCCAGCACAAGAACCGCGCCACGGCCATGAACATGCTCAAGGCCCGGCTCTACGAGGCGGAGCTGCGCGAGCGCGAGGAAAAGGCAAGCGGGGAATATGCCGCCAAGACCGAGATCGGCTGGGGCCACCAGATCCGCTCCTATGTGCTCCAGCCCTATCAGCTCGTGAAGGACCTGCGCACTGGCGTCACGTCCACCGCGCCCGACGACGTGCTCGACGGCGCGCTCGATCCGTTCATGGCGGCCGCGCTCTCCCAGCGCGTCACCGGCGAGAAGGTGGACGTGGAGGACGTCGACTGATGCGGCACATGGGGAGCGCCGTACGACTGCTGCTCGCCCTGCCGCTGGCTTTCGCCTCCTTTTTCGCGCTCGCCGCCTGCGACGACATGGCCGCGCCGCGCGACGGCCGCTCGGAAGCGGCGCAGCCCTTTCCGCGCGCAGACCGCCCGGTCGCGCCGATCATCTCCACCCGCTGGTCCACCGAGGAAGCGCGCGATCGCGTGCACGAGGCTGAGGACATCATGGACCATGCCGGCATCAAGCCGGGCATGACAGTGGCCGACATCGGCGCGGGCGAGGGCTATTATACGGTGCGCCTCGCCCGGCGCGTGGGTCCGGAAGGGCGCGTGCTCGCCGAGGACATCGTCGCCGAAGTGATCGACGCGCTGGCCCGGCGCGTGACGCGCGAGAATTGGGACAATGTCTCGGTGAAACTCGGCACGCCGGATGACCCGCGCCTGCCCGCGGCCAGCTTCGACCGCGTGTTCATGGTCCACATGTATCACGAGATCGCCGAGCCTTATGCTTTTCTGTGGCATCTCTATCCCGCGCTCAAGCCGGACGGCGAAGTGATCGTGGTGGAGCCCAACCGCGCACCCGAGGAGCATGGCATGCCACCCGAGCTGCTGCGCTGCGAGTTCGCGGCAGTGGGCTTCGTGCAGATCGATTTCATGGAGCGCCCCTCTGCCGGCGGCTATATGGCGCGTTTCACTCCCGGCGCCGGCAAGCCCGCCGATCCGGCGAGCATCGTGCCCTGCCGGCTGCGCCGCGCGGGTGAGGACAGCGACCGTCCACGAACGGACGAGGGGTAGGAGCGGCAGCCGGCGTTAGAGGGATTTGGGCCAGATTGAGCCAGTGATCGGTTCGGAAATCAGGGCACGCGACGGATAATCTGGCGATGCTTCCGTTCAATCAAAACCGAAGCATCTCTAGCGCACGCGCCGACCGGTCCAGATCACGCGGCCGACAATGGTAACGGCCCGGGGTTCCACATCCTCGAAATCGGGGAAGAGCGGATTGTCGCTGCGGATCGAGAGATAGCCGCGCCGTGGCGTGAGCGCGAGCCGCTTGACCATCAGCACATCGTCCATGCGCAGCACATAGATGCCGTCGCGCAGCCGCTCGGCGCCGTCGGCCCGATCAACCATGATATCGTCGCCGTCGCCCAGCGTGGGTGCCATGGATTCACCGTCGACGCGAATGATCGAGAGCATGTCCGGCCGGCCGCCCAGCGCGCGCAGCCAGTGTGCGTCGAACGCCACGGCGCCGGCCGCTTGCTCGTCCTGATCCAGCGCGCCGGACCCTGCCGAGGCGCCGAGCGCGAGGCGGGGCACAGCGCACAACTCGCGCTGCCCGGCGCCCGCTGTTGGGACGGCGCCCAGCAGCGCTTCCTCCACATTGAAGTAGCGGGCGAGGAGCTGCCGGTCCGCCTCGTCCAGCTTGCGCGGCGTGCCACGCTTCACGAACTGCTGAATATAGGCCGCGTTGCGCCCCAGCAGCCGGGAGATGGCGCCATAATTCTCGCCCCGCTCACGGATGAGCCGGTCCAGATTGGCGCGGGCATCGTCTGCATCCATATCGGACTCCGTACTGATAGGACTTTTCCTAGACATGTAGGACGTGGCGTTGAACAAAGTAGGAACTTTCCTACCCCGAATCATCCACCGTGCCGGTCAAGGGAGCCAGCCGAATCATGTCCACATTGCGCAGCATCGAACGTTTCCTCCAGCGGACCGGCATGGCGCCGACCGCCTTCGGCCGGCAGGCCGCGCGCGACCCCAGGCTCGTCTTCGACCTGCGCAAGGGCCGCGAACCTTCCGACCGGATGAAGCGTCGGTTGCAGCATTTCATGGACGGCCATGAGGGGAGCATCGTGCAATGAGCGCTTCCATCGCCTCCTTGGCCGCCGCCGCCCGTCCGGCCGGACGCCGCCGCCTGCGCATCCTCCGCCGGCCCAGCGATTCCATCCGCCCGGCCACGCCGCGCCCGGAACGGCGCGACGGTCATGGCCGCCTCGCCCGCGCTCTGCTGGCAATGGCCGGCGCCGACGCAACGCTGGACGACGCGAACTTCAGACCGTGGTGCAGCGCGACTTTTCTCGGTGCGCAGCATCACTTCACGCTGCGCATCGTCGGGGCGGATGCCGCCGGCCGTGCCGCCGCGCTGGTCCGGGCTCTGCCGGAAGCCGAGTTCGCCATTGCCGGTCATATCGTGGCCGATGTGACGGTGGATCGGCTGCGCACGGACGCCGAAGGTGTCCGGCTCATCGATGTGGCGGCACTCACCATCGAAGACTGGTAGCGGCCGCGCCGGTCAGTCCCGCGCCAGCGCGCGCAGACGCCGCAACGTGCCGAGCGCGCTGACCAGCGCCTCGTCCATGGCGCGATCGATCCGCTGCGCATCCTCCGCCTGCCGGCGGGCCGGGCCCGCACGATCGCGGGGGTCGACCGCGCCCGACACAAGGCGCAAAGTGGGCTGGACGCCCGGCAGCGCGCGACCTGCGGCAAGCCGCTCGACGAGGCGGCTGCGGGCCTGGGCGGCCTGATCCAGCGCCTGGCGCCGGCGCGCGGTGCGCTCGAAGCGTTCCAGCAGGGCGCGCAGATCGGCACCGGTCGCAATCGACGACAAAGCGGGAGCCGGCGGCATGGGCTCGGCGCCGCTGGCCGGGGCGGCAGCGCGACGCCGCGTCGCCGCCTCCTGCGCGAAGACGAGCGCCTCCTCCGGCATGGGGTCGGGCGAACGCGGCAGGACGGAGGGCCCGAAGCCGACTGGCGGCGGCAGGTCGCGGCTCGCCACCAGCGGCCGGGGAACGGCTATGGTCCGCCGCCGGCGCGGGCCGAGTCGCCCCAGCCACTGCCCCGCCAGAACCCGCATGAGTCCGCCTCGCTCCGCCTGTCTCTCGTTCATGGCGGCGAGCCTAGCACCCCATGGTAAACAGGCCGGAAACGCCCGCCGCCGGTTGACGTGAACGTCATGCGATGGCACGGATTGCGTGGGGGAGACATGCGGACATTGGCTGGACAACTCGCGCGCGGACTGCGGCTGCCGGTGATCGGCGCGCCGCTGTTCATCATCTCCAATCCCGCGCTCGTCATCGCCCAGTGCACTGCCGGCATCATCGGCGCCGTGCCGTCACTGAATGCGCGCGGGGCGGATCGGCTGGAGGACTGGCTGGCGCGGATCGACACCGCGCGGGCCGCGCATGACGCCGCCCATCCGCAGACGCCGGCCGCGCCTTATGCGGTCAATCTCATCATCCATCGCTCCAATATCCGGCTGGAGGAAGACCTCGCCGTTTGCGCGCGCTTCCGCGTGCCGCTGGTCATCACGTCGCTCGGCGCGCGGGCGGATGTGAACGCCGCCGTCCATGGGTGGGGCGGTCTGGTCTTCCATGATGTCACGACCCAGCATTTCGCGCGCAAGGCGGTGGAGAAAGGCGCGGACGGGCTGGTGCTCATCGCGGCCGGCGCGGGCGGCCATGCCGGCGCCCAATCCCCCTTCGCGCTGATGAGCGAGACGCGCGCCTGGTATGACGGGCCGATCGCGCTCGGCGGCGCCATCTCGACCGGCGCCGGCATCCTGGCGGCGCAGGTCATGGGCGCGGACTTCGCCTATATCGGCTCGCCGTTCATCGCGACGAACGAAGCCTCCGCCACCCTCGCGCAAAAGCAGGCCGTTGTGGCGGCGAGCGCGGCCGACATCGTCACCTCACCCTATTTCACCGGCCTGCCGGCCAATTATCTGCGCGCATCCATCCATGCGCAGGGCCTCGATCCCGAGGCCCTGCCGGCCGGCAATCTCGGCATGGACTTCGCCTCGGGCAGCACCGCCAAGGCCTGGCGCGACATCTGGAGTGCGGGGCATGGAGTGGGCGCCGTCCACGCTGTCGAATCCGCCGCCGCGCTTATCGACCGGCTGGCGCGGGACTATGCGGCGGCGCGGGCGGCGCTGCTGGCGCGATAGGCACTGCGCATCACCATCCTGGGCTCCGCCCAGCGCAGGAGCATGGCGGCTCCTGAGGCGGCCTGTGAGCGCGCTTCCCCTGTTCCCCCGCAGAGAGCGGGACGCCAGACTGAATAGCGCCTACAGCGCCGCCGCCAGCTCGGCGAGCTTGGCCAGCGTGTTCATGTTGCGCGCCGTGCCGTGATCGGCAGCGGGAATGCGCAGGCGACTTCGGGCCATACCGTCGCCATAATGCACGAAGAGCCCGCGCTCGCCCGCCACGATCTCCTCATCCTGTCGGCCCATCACCCGCGTGAGCGCGTCGGCTGGCGGAGCGCCGTCGAGCAGGATCGCCACGACCCGGTTTGGCGCGCCATGCGGAAAAGGATTGCGTGCGACCAGCGCCGCCAGCGCCTCGGCGGTGCGGATGTGGACGGCGACGGGCTTGCCCGCATAGGCAGCGAGGCGTTGTTCCAACGCGGCGCGCACCGCCTCTTCTCCCGCGTCGCTGCGGAAGAGCAGATTGCCGCTGGCGATATAAGTGCGCACCGCCGTAAAGCCGGCCTCCTCGCCCATGCGTTTGAGTTCCGTCATCGGCAGCTTGCCGGTGCCGCCGACATTCACCGCACGCAGCAAGGCGACGTAACGCGCCATCAGGAGAGCAGCATCTTGATGCCGGTGGCGCACAGCACCACCGCGAGCAACGGCCGCAGATAATTGCCGGCGAGGCGCGTGGCGACCACCGAGCCCAGCACAATGCCGGGGATGGACCCAACGAGCAGCGAGCCGAGCAGGCGAAAATCGACCTGCCCCATCCACAGATAGCCCATGCCGGCAATGACCGTCAGCGGCACGGCATGGACGATATCCGTGCCGATGAGGCGCCGGGCGGTCATGTGCAACGGATAGAGCGCGAGGAGCATCACTGCCCCCAACGCACCAGCGCCGATGGAGGTGAGCGTCACCAGCACGCCGAGTACCGCGCCGGCCGTCACGGTGAGCCCGGCCTGACGCCGACGCGCGCCCGCAGCGACCTGTGGATCGAACCGCGCCGCCACATATTGCACGCGCGTCCAGAACAGCATGGCGAGCGCGGTGACGACAAGCAGCACACCGAGCGCATTCATGATGAGCCCCTGCTGGAACGTCGGTGCGACGAACTGCGCCAGACACAGGCTGGTGAGGATGCTGGCGGGAATGCTGCCGAGCGCAAGGCGCTTCACCACCTGCCAGTCCGGCTCGCCGAGCGAGTTGTGCACCGTGGCGCCCACAGTCTTGGTAATCGCCGCGAACCAGAGATCGGTGCCGACGGCGGTCGCCGGCGCCACGCCGAGCAGCAGGATGAGAATAGGCGCCATCAGCGAGCCGCCGCCGACTCCCGTGACGCCGACAAGCGCGCCGACGAGGAAGCCCGACAGTGCGTGAACCAGATCCATGCCGCGCGCCGCGCCCCTTTTCGGCTTTCGCAAATCCCAGTGCCGCGGCCAGTGGGACTCGCGAACCGCGCCTGGATGCCACGAAGCGCGGCCGTGCCCTACAAACAAATCATGTGCGCGTCCCAAGACGGGCATTGCCGTTTCAAGAACATCGCTACCATTTTCCTTGAAATGGGCACGTAAAGCGGCCAATGGGCCGGCCCATGGACAACAGCCGGATTCTCCAGGCGATCGCCCTCAGGCAACAGCTCGCCGCGCGCTACAACAAGCTCGCCCTCGTGCTGGCGCCGCATGTCCTCTACAAGCGCAACGACAGCTATTTCATCGACGCGATCACGCTGCTGCGCGAGGGTACGCCGCCTCGCGAGCCCAAGGTGGGCAGCTATAATCTCGCCGGCCTCTCCGAAGTCGAGGTGCTCGAAGACACGTTCGACGTGCACCCCCTGTTCGACCGGATGGATCCAAAATACCGCGAGAACACCCTGTTCATGATCGACGCGGACTGAGCACGGCGCGCGTCGAGGCCGGAGCCCACTCTTTCACGCCACCGCCCGCGCTACCTTGAACCGGCCAGTCTCGCGCAGCGGCTCCACCCTGGCGAACAGCGCGGCGAGGTCCGCCTCATAGGGCAGGTGCCGGTTGGCGACGAGCCACAACACGCCGCCCGCTCGCAGCACCGCCCGCGCGCGCTGGAGGAACGCACGACCGAGCCCCACATCGTCCGCGCCGGCACTATGAAAGGGCGGGTTCATCACCACGAAATCAAGGTCCGCCAAGGGCAGGCCGGCGCGCACGTCCAGCCAGTGGAAGCGTGCGCGCGAATCGGTCACGTTGCGCCGGGCCATGGCGAGCGCGCGGGCATCCAGTTCCACGAGATCGAGCGCGGTAATATCCGGACCGGCGGCAAGCACCGCATGGCTCAGCAGCCCGAGGCCGCAGCCCAGGTCCGCGCCATGGCCGCCGAGCGCGCTCCCCTGCGATGCGAGCACATCGAGCAGCAGCGCCGAGCCCTCGTCGATCCGGTCCCAGCTGAAGATGCCGGGTTGGGTCCACAGGCCCAGTTCTTCATCGAAGCGGGGCGCGCCTTGCGCAATCGCCGCCTCCAGCCCGACCGGCTCGGCCGGGCGCACCGCGCGGCAGATGCGCCAATGACTTTTCGACTCCTCCCCCACCGCACAGCCAAAGGCCGCGAGTTCCTTGCGGATGCGCGCACCGCCCTTGTCCCGCGGGCCGAGTGCGGTCAGTTCCCCGCCGGGCGCCAGCGCACACAAGGCCAGCGCAAGGGCATGGCGCCGCTCGATGGTGCCGGGCGGCACAACCATGGTAATGGCGGCCACACTGCCGGGCGCCGCCGCCTCCAGCAACGTGGCGCCGGGGACGAGCGGCGAGGCCTGCACCGTGCCAGCCGGCACGGCGACGAGCCCGGTGGGCGGCGCGCCATAGAGGAGATACCGCGTCATGCCGTCATCCCCGGGCGCATGACCGCCACCGAGACGAACGCAGTCCACGGCTCACGCGTACGCCCCCCTGGCCCATCGCGACTCAATGGCCAGCCGCGCCCCGCGCCTTCACGCGCGCGCGGAAGCGGTGGAGCAGCGGCTCGGTATAGCCGTTGGGTTGCGCCGCCCCTTCGAACACCAGCGCCCGCGCCGCCTGCAACGCAAGGCTCGCCGCATTGCCGGCCATGGGCACATAGGCCGGATCGCCCGCATTCTGCGCATCCACCTTGGCCGCCATCTTCGCGAAGGCCGCCTCCACCTGCGCAGGCGTGCAGACGCCGTGGAGCAGCCAGTTGGCGATATGCTGCGCGCTGATGCGCAGTGTCGCGCGGTCTTCCATGAGGCCGATGTCGTGGATGTCCGGCACCTTGGAGCAGCCGATGCCCTGGTCCACCCAGCGCACCACATAGCCCAAGATGCCCTGCGCGTTGTTCTCCAGTTCCTGCGCGATGACCTCGTCCGACCAGTTGGTGCCGGAGGTGAGCGGCAGCGTGAGCAGCGCGTCCAGCGGCGCCACCGGCTCGCGCGCCCGCACTGCCTGCCGCGCCGCCACGTCGATGGCGTGATAATGTGTGGCGTGCAGCGTGGCGGCGGTGGGCGAGGGCACCCAGGCGGTGTTGGCGCCGCTCGCCGGATGGCCGATCTTCTGCGCCAGCATGTCGGCCATGCGGTCCGGCGCCGCCCACATGCCCTTGCCGATCTGCGCATGGCCCGCCAGCCCGCAGGCGAGGCCGATCTGCACGTTGCGATCCTCATAGGCGCCGATCCACGGCGCGCTCTTCATCTCGCCCTTGCGGATCATCGGCCCGGCGCGCATCGCGCTATGGATTTCGTCGCCCGTGCGGTCGAGGAAGCCGGTGTTGATGAAGACGATCCGGTCCTTCACGGCATGGATGCAGGCGGCGAGATTGGCGGACGTGCGCCGCTCCTCGTCCATGACACCCAGCTTGATCGTGTGGCGCGGCAGCGCAAGCAGGTCTTCCACGGCGTCGCACAGATCGTTGGCGAAGGCGCATTCCGCCGGCCCATGCATCTTGGGCTTGACGATATAGATGCTCCCTGCCGCGCTGTTGCGATACGTGCCGAGGCCGCGGATGTCGTGGAGCGCGATGAGACTGGTAAGCAGCGCGTCGAGAATGCCCTCGGGCGCCTCGCTGCCGTCCGGCAAGCACACCGCCGGCGTGGTCATGAGATGGCCGACATTGCGCACCAGCAGCAGGCTGCGGCCTTTGAGGATCAGCGGCTCGCCGTCGCGCCCTTCATAGACGCGGTCGGGTGCCAGCCGGCGGGTAAGGGATTGGCCGCCCTTCTCGAACGCCGCTTCCAGGTCGCCGCGCATCAGGCCCAGCCAGTTGCGATAGGCGGCGACCTTGTCGGATGCATCCACGGCTGCGATGGAATCTTCAAGGTCCACGATGGTGGAGAGGGCGGATTCGAGCCGGATGTCGGCAATGCCCGCCTTGTCCGCCTGGCCGATAGGGTGGGCGCGGTCGATCACCAGTTCGACATACAGGCCATGATGGACGAGGAGGATTGTGTCGCCCGCCCAGCCGGCAATCTGGGTGTGATCGGCCAGCGGCGGATCGCCCGCGCCATCCCAATCCGCCCAGGAGCCGCTGGCCAGCGGCATCGTCCTGTCGAGGAAGTCGCGGCCCCAGGCCACCACCTGCGCGCCGCGTGCCGCGTCATAGGCGCCGGCGGGCGGCGGCGTGCCCAGCGCGTCGGTGCCGTAGAGCGCGTCGTAGAGGCTGCCCCAGCGGGCGTTGGCGGCGTTCAGCAGGAAACGCGCATTGAGCACCGGCACCACGAGTTGCGGTCCGGCCAGGAGGGCCAGTTCCGGGTCCACATCCCCCGTCGTCACGCGGAACGGCGCCGGCTCGGGGACCAGATAACCGATCTCGCGCAGGAAGGCGGCATAGGCGGCCGGGTCGTGCGGCAGACCGGCACGCGCCGCATGCCAGGCGTCGATCCGCGCCTGCATATCGTCGCGCACCGCCAGCAGATCGCGGTTGCGCGGCGTGAAGCGGGCGAAGATGTCCGCCGCTCCGGTCCAGAAGTCCGCCCAATCGATACCCAGGCCATCCAGCGCTTCGTCTTCCACGAACAGCGCCAGTTCGGCCGCGACCGTGAGCCCCGCGCGCTCGACCATCTCCGTCATGACGCGCCTCAACCCTGCGCCGCGAGGCCGGCGGCAGCGATGCCGGCCAGCGCCGCAATCTCGTCATTGTCCGAGCTGTCGCCGGTGACGCCCACCGCGCCGATGGAGGCGCCGTCCGGGCTCAGCACGATGACGCCCCCCGCCGCGGGCACGACCGGATGCGGTGCGCCGCTCGCGAAGGCGCCGATGAACCAGGGCCGCTCCTGCGCCATGTCGCCCAGCTTGCGCGAGGAGACGCCGAGCGCCAGCCCGCCTGCCGCCTTGCCGATGGCGATCTGGGCCCGCGCAAAGGAGCTGTCGTCGCCGCGCTGGAAGGCAATGAGATGGCCACCCGCATCCACCACCGCCACGCTCAGCGGCTTCATCCCCGCCTGCTGCCCCTTGGCGAAGGCGCCCGCGATGATCCGATTGGCCTCAGCCAGGCTGATGCGGCCCATGACAGTCTCCCCGTGCTGACGTGGCGCACAGGCCTAGAGTGCGTTTCGCCTGCGCGCAATCGCCGCGCCTCGGAAGGGGTGCACAGCGCGACCAAAAGGACTATGGGGGCCGCTTCGCGAACGCCAACAGGATTTTTGGGACAAGCGCCATGACCGATACCAGCCTCATCGCCACCATCGACGCCGCCTGGGAAGACCGCGCCAATATCGGCCTCACCACCATGGGCGAGGTGCGCAGCGCCGTAAACAAGGCGCTGGCCCTGCTCGACAGCGGCGAGGCCCGCGTTGCCGAGCCCACGCAGAACGGATGGCAGGTCAACCAGTGGCTCAAGAAGGCCGTGCTGCTCTCCTTCCGCCTCAACGACAACGTGCTCGTCTCCAACGCTCCTGGCGAGGCGCACTGGTGGGACAAGGTGCCGGGCAAGTTCAGCGGCTGGGGTGAGGCGGAGTTCCGCGCGGCGGGCTTCCGCGCCGTGCCGGGCGCCATCGCGCGGGCCGGCAGCTTCGTCGCCCGGAACGTCATCCTGATGCCCAGCTTCGTCAACATCGGCGCCTATGTGGGCGAGGGGACGATGGTCGACACCTGGGTAACGGTGGGGAGCTGCGCGCAGATCGGCAAGAACGTCCACCTCTCTGGCGGCGTCGGCATCGGCGGCGTGCTGGAGCCGCTCCAGGCCGACCCCGTCATCATCGAGGACGATTGCTTCATCGGCGCCCGCTCGGAAGTGGTCGAGGGCGTGCGCATCGGGCAGGGCTCGGTGCTCTCCATGGGCGTGTTCATCGGCCAGTCCACCAAGATCGTCGATCGCGCCACCGGCAAGGTCCACATGGGCGAAGTGCCGCCTTATTCCGTGGTGGTCCCCGGCTCGCTGCCCGGCAAGCCCCTGCCCGACGGCACCCCCGGCCCGAGCCTCTACTGCGCCGTGATCGTCAAGACGGTGGACGCGCAGACCCGTGCCAAGACCGGGATCAACGACCTCCTGCGGGATTGAGCACGGGCGCCGCGCCGGCGAACGCCAGAATGCGGCGTGCGTGAGAGCCCGGCGTCTGCTGGGGATGACGGTGGTGGACAAGCAGTCCTTCATAGCCGTCACCCCAGCGAAAGCTGGGTCTCCGGCCCCACGCTCATGTTATATAAGAAGATCGAACAGATCGCGCCATTCGGGATTGGTCTTCTCAATCAACTCGATCTTCCAGTCCCGCCGCCATCATGCCGCTCGGCCAGACCACCAGACCAATCGCGTCAGCCGATATGTGCGGCAGACCATCGAGTCCGCGCCTTCCCGATGCTGCACGACGCGGCGCGCCAGATCCGCGGCAACACCGATATAGAGGACACCGCGCAGCCGGTTGGTCATGATATAGCCGCTCCGCTCCATGCGGGCGAGCTTGGCGCAGTGGATCGGAGATGCCAGCTTCTGGCATGACGAGGGTGAGTGGGGAAACCCGGTCCAACGGCTTGCAGTGCGCCATGAACTTCGAGCTCCCCATCACCCCGCATTGTCCATCCGCGCGCAAAGCTTTAAAAGCACGCCATGACCATCCGCCGCGCCACCGCTGACGATCTCGATGCGCTGACGGCGCTGTTCGATGCCTATCGGGTCTTCTACAAGCAGCCCTCCGACATGGCGGGCGCGCGCGCGTTTCTGGCGGAGCGGTTCGCGCGCGAGGAATCGGTGATCTTCCTCGCCTGCGACGAGGCCGGCGCAGCCATCGGCTTCACGCAGCTCTACCCCAGCTTCACCTCGGCGGGCATGCAGCGCATCTACATCCTCAACGATCTGTTCGTGGCGCAGGGCGCGCGGCGGCAGGGCGTGGGCACCGCGCTGCTCGATGCAGCCACCAGCTTCGCGCGGGAGGCTGGCGCGGCGCGGCTCGCGCTCTCCACCGCCTTCGACAATCTCGCCGCGCAGTCCGTTTACGAGGCGCATGGCTGGATGCGCGACGAGCAGTTCTACAGCTATAATTTCCGCCTGGGCTGAACGCCCCCGCGTGCCGGCCGGGCCACTTCGCCGCACAGGCCATTTCCCTCCGGCCGCGCAGCCCCTATATCTCCGCCATGGCCTCACCCAAAAAGCCCCGTCCCGCGGGCATGCCGTCGCGCCAGCAGGTGCTCGACTTCATCCAGAGCAGCGACCAGCCCGCCGGCAAGCGCGAGATCGCGCGCGCCTTCGGCCTCAAGGGCAATGAAAAGATCGCCCTGAAAGCGCTGCTGCGCGACATGGCGGACGAAGGGCTGATCGACTTGGGCCCCGCCCGCGCCTTCCACCTGATGGGCGGCCTGCCCAAGGTGACGGTGCTGCGCATCATCGACGTGGAAGGCGGGCAGGTGATCGGCGTGCCCGAGCGCTGGGAGGCGGAGGGCCACCCAATGCCGCGGCTACGCGTGATGGAGCGCGGCAAGCGCGGGGCGCTGGGCGTGGGCGACCGCATCCTCGCGCGCACCGAGGAGGCCGGCGCCGGCTGGGTAGCGCACCCCATGAAGAAGCTCGCGGGCGTGGCCGAGGAGATGCTGGGCGTGGTCGCGCAGGACGAGCGCGGCAAGCTCATGCTGCGCCCGGTCGACAAGCGCATTCGCCGCGAGACGCTGATCGTCGAGGCCGGCGACGCACGGCCGGGCGACCTGGTGCTGGCCGAGAAGACCGGCCGGGCACCGCGCATCGGCGCACGCGTGACGCAGGTGCTGGGCGATCCGTTCCTGCCGCGCAGCTACAGCCTGATCGCCATTCACAAGTTCGGCATTCCCGATGCCTTCCCGGAGGAGGCCGAGGAAGAGGCGCAGGCGGTGCACGACCTGCCGCTCCACGTTGATCAGCGCGAGGATCTGCGTCACCTCCCCATTGTCGCCATCGATCCGGTCGACGCGCGCGATTTCGACGACGCGGTCTGGGCCGCACCGGACGACGACCCCGCCAATGAAGGCGGTTACAGGGCCATCGTCGCCATTGCGGACGTCTCTTATTATGTCCGCCCCGGCGGCGTGCTCGACCGGCAGGCAAGGAAGCGAGGCAACAGCGTCTATTTTCCCGACCGGGTCGTGCCGATGCTCCCGCACGCCCTCTCCTCGGACATGTGCTCGCTGCGCGCGGGCGAGGACCGGGCCGCCATGGCCTGCCATCTCGTGGTGGACCGGCACGGCCGCGTGACCGGCTGGCGCTTTACGCGTGCGGTAATCCGGGTGGTGGCCAACATTCCCTATGAGCAGGCGCAGGCCGCAATGGATGCGGCGGAGGGGAAAGCCCCGCCGCTGCTGTCGAGCGAAAGCGAGACGCGCTTCTCGACTTCGCTCGACGCGAACGGAGAGAGTTGGGATCTGGTCGACACCGCCCTCAAGCCGCTCTGGGCCTGCTGGCGCCTGCTCGAAAAGGCCCGGCAAGCGCGCGATCCGCTGGAACTGGACCTGCCCGAGCGGCGCGTGGTCATCGACGAGATGGGGCACATCGCCAGCATCGCCATGCGCGCGCGGCTCGATGCCCACCGGCTGATCGAGGATTACATGATCGCCGCCAATGTCGCCGCGGCCAAGGCGCTGGAGGCAAAGAAGGCGCCAGTCATGTACCGCATCCACGAGCCGCCGAGCCGCGAGAAGCTGGCGACGCTCAAGGACTATCTCGACACGTTCGACATTCCCCTGGCGCTGGGGCAGGTCATCACCACCAAGACCTTCAACCGCATCATCGAGCGCATTCCGGGCGACTTCCCGGCGCGGCCACAGATCATGGAACAGCTCCTGCGCAGCCAGACGCAGGCCTACTACGGGCCGCGCAATGCCGGCCATTTCGGCCTGGCGCTGGGCAGCTACGCGCATTTCACCTCGCCCATCCGCCGCTATGCGGACCTGCTGGTCCACCGCGCGCTGGTCGATGCCTATGGGCTGGAGCTGCCGTCTCCCAAGGACCGCGCCATCCCCAAGGAGACGCGGCTCTCTGCCGAGGACAGGGCCGACCTCGCCCTCATCGGCGAGCGCATCAGCCAGTATGAGCGCCGCGCCATGGAGGCCGAGCGCGAAACCATCGACCGCTATGTCGCCGCATTCCTCGCCGAGCGCGTGGGCCAGATCATGGCCTGCCGCATCACCGGCGTGCAGAGTTTCGGCTTCTTCGCCACCGTGGAGGAGCTGGGCGGCGACGGGCTGGTGCCGGTCTCCACGCTGGGTGCCGAGTATTTCTCTTACGACGAAGCCAGCCAGGCACTGGAAGGCGAGGAGACCGGCGAGCGCTATGCGTTAGGCGACCACATCGACCTGCGCCTGGTGGAATCCGATCCGGTGAGCGGCGCACTACGCTTCGAGCTGCCGGAAGGCGCCAGCCACCTCCCCATGCGGCGCAGCGAACGGGGCGACCGGCGGCGCCCGGGCAGCAATGGCCCACGCCCCATCCGCCGGCAGGGTCGCCCGGCGAACATCCGCCACACGTCGAGCAAGCGCGGACCGGTCAAGCGACGCTGATCGGGACCCAATGCCAAGCGGTGCGCAAGAGCGCCACGCGAAGGTCACCCTCGCTTGGGTCTGAAGCGGATGACTTCGGGCGATCTCAGCGGCGGCTTTTTGTGCCCAAGGGCTTCCGGGCGAGCTAGGCTTGGAAGAACGCGGGTCGCTCAGCCATAGCTTGGGTCTGCTCCACAATCACGTCCGACTCGCCTAGGCACCGCGAGCGGCCGGCCGCCGCTCGCGGCAGCCCCGCATGGACATAACCCGTGCATAAGCCCAAAGTGACGCGGCGCTGGATTCGGCCAACTCTCCGGAGGCATTGTGACGCACGCTTTTCCCCATGGCACGGTCCATCAGGCCGCCGACGATCTTCAGGCCGCCATCCGCGCGGATGCCGAATTGCTGGCGCTCTGGGAAAAGCTCACGCCGCTCGGCCGCAATGAGTTCATCTGCTGGGTCGAGGATGCCAAGCAGGCCGCCACACGCCAGCGGCGCATCGTGCGCACCTGCGAGGAATTGCGGGAAGGAAAGAAGCGCCCCTGCTGCTGGCCGGGGTGCATCCACCGCACCGACAAGGCGCCGAGCCGCTGGCAGCAGGCCGTGCTGATCGACAAGAAACCCAAGGCGGCCGGCTAGCGCACCGGCGGTTGCCGGCGGGAACATCCCCTCCGTTCCTCTCCCGCTACACTCCAGCGATTATCTCGCAGGTGAAAAGCGCTTCGAGAGCCTCATCCCTCGCCGGAGCGCTTTCTGGGATGCGCACGGCATCCACTCCTCAACCAGAGCTGGTGTGCCGCACATGCGGTGCAGGTCACAGCGTGAATGTCACAACTGGACTCCGCGGAACGGTGCGCAGAGCCGCCGCCCCGCGCCTCCCCCAATGCCCCGGGTTACTGGCGCTGCCGGCCGAAATCGGGTGCGGCATCGTCCTGGCCCTGCTCGATGATCGAGCGACGAATGGCGCGGGTCTTGGTGAAATGATCGAACAGCCGGTCGCCGTCGCCCCAGCGGATGGCGCGCTGGAGCTGGGCGATATCCTCCGAGAAGCGCTGGAGCATCTCCAGCACCGCGTCCTTGTTCGCCAGGAACACGTCGCGCCACATGGTGGGGTCCGAGGCGGCGATGCGGGTGAAATCGCGAAAGCCGCCGGCCGAATATTTGATGACCTCACTCTGCGTCACATCCTCCAGATCGCTGGCGGTGCCGACGATGGTGTAGGCAATCAGGTGCGGCAGGTGGCTGGTGACGGCGAGCACGAGGTCGTGATGTTCCGGCGACATGGTGTCGACATTGGAGCCCAGCCGCTTCCAGAATTCGGCCACGCGCGCGACCGCCACGGGGTCGGTGCCCTGCGGCGGCGTCAGGATGCACCAGCGCCCTTTGAACAGCGTCGCGAAGCCGGCTTCCGGCCCGCTATTCTCCGTGCCCGCCACCGGATGGGCTGGCACCAGCGTCGCATCGGGCAGCACCGCGCGGAGAGCGGCAATGACGCTCGCCTGACAGGAGGCGACCTCCGAGAGGATGGCCTCGGCCGGCAGGTCGGCCGCGATCGCCATGGCAACGGAGCCCATGGCGCCGGGCGGCACGCACAGAATGACGAGATCGGCGTCGATCACGGCGGCGGCAGGCGTATCGGTCACATCGTCGCACAGGTCGATGCGGCGGGCCGTCTCGCGCACATCGGGATTGGCATCGTGGCCCGTGACGCGCGCAGTGGGCATATAGGCACGCACGCCGCGCGCAATGGACGAGCCGATGAGGCCGAGACCAATGACCGCGATGCGCGTGAAGGGCATCATGCCCCGGCGCCGACGATGCGGCGCAACGCGGCGACCAGCCCGGTCATCTCCGCCTCCGTGCCGATGGTGATGCGCAGCCCGTGCGGCAGCTCCTGCCCCGGCAGCCAGCGCACGATGTAGCCCGCATCCATGAGGCCGCGATAGGCGGTCTCCGCGCTCGTTTCCCCCTCGAACAGCACCAGCGAGAAATTGGCCTTGCTGGGGATGGCGCGCAAGCCCTTGTTGCCGAGCGCGGCGATCTGGTCCTCGAACCAGGCGCGCCACTGGAGATTATGCGCAGCGCTGCGGTCGACGAACGCCGTATCCGCCAGCGCCGCCACCGCCGCGCACGAGGCGGCGATGCTGAAGGAGAAGGGCTGGCGGATGCGGTGCATCGCATTGATGACATCCGCGCTGGCATAGCCCCAGCCCACCCGCGCCGAGGCAAGGCCGAAAATCTTGGAGAAGGTGCGCGTCACCAGCACATTGGGCGCAGTGCGGGCGAGGTCGAGCGCGCCGTCGTCGTCGCCGGGCTCGAGATATTCGCTATAGGCCTGGTCCACCACCAGCAGCACATGCGGCGGCAGGCCGGCGTGCAGGCGCGCCAGCTCGGCCCGGCTGCAATAGGTGCCGGTGGGGTTGTTGGGATTGGCAATGAAGACCACGCGCGTGCGCGGCGTGACGCAGGCGAGGATGGCGTCCACATCGGTCGCATAATCCTTGTCCGGCGCGACAACGGGCGTGGCGCCCACGCGGCGCGTGGCGATGGGGTAGACCGAGAAGCCGAAGCGCGAAAAGACAATCTCGTCGCCCGCGCCCGCGAAAGTGCCGGCCGCCATGTGCAGCACTTCGTCCGAGCCGGTGCCGTAGGTGATCCGCGCGGGATCGAGCCCGTAATGCGCCGCGAGCGCCGCGCGCAGATCGGCCGCACCCGCATCGGGGTAGCGCTCCAGGCAATCGGCGGCGGAGCGGAACGCCTCACGCGCGGACTCGCCGGTGCCGAAGGGATTTTCGTTGGACGAGAGCTTGGCGACCTTGCGCCCGTCATCGGTTGTCGACTTGCCCGGCACATAGGGCGCGATGGCCATGATCCAGTCCTTGGGGACAGGGGCCAGTGCGGTCCCGGCTGCGCTTGCGGTCTCGTCGCTCATGATGCGCGCCTTAGCGGCACGCGGGCCGCTTGGCAAAGGGGCCGCAGCGATCGGCCGCCGCGCGGTTCAATCCTCGTCCCAGCCGTCGTCGATGGCTTCCATCTCTTCGTCCGAATAGCCGAAATGATGGCCTACCTCATGCACCAGCACATGGACGATGAGATCGCGCAGATCGACGCCGCTCGCCTCGCGCTCGGCAAGCAGGGGACGGCGGAAGAGGCGGATGCGCGGCGGCAGCTCACCCGAATCCCAGATGCTCTGTTCGGTGAGCGGGCGGCCCTGATAGACGCCGAGCAGATCCCAGGGACTGTCGATGTCGAGATCGTCGAGCGTCTCGCGATCGGCGAATTCCTCGACATGGACAGCAATGCCTTCCAGATGCACGCGAAACAGATCGGGCATCGCCGCGACGGCGGCGTGCGCGACCTGCTCCATGGCAGCGGCATCGAGGGTCAGGGACATGGGCGAGGGCTCCGGCGACCAACCCCGTCGATCTAGGGTGCCCCTCTGGCAGGTGCAATGGCGACAGGGCGCGGCCCTATGCGGTGGGCGGAGGATCAGCATTCCGCTGGTCTGCAGATCGCCCTGGTCCAACTGCATCTACGCCCCCGCCCAGGGACTCCTCAGGCGCCCGTTAAAATGCCGTCGTAATGCCGTTCCTCCAGCGCCGCGCCCGCGCCCTTGGCGACGCAGGCGAGCGGTTCGTCGGCGATGCGCACGGACAGGCCCGTGGCAGCGGAAATGGCCGTATCGATGCGGCGCAGCAGCGCGCCGCCGCCGGTGACGGTAATGCCTTCCTCGATGATGTCGGCGGAAAGCTCGGGTGCAGTCTGCTCCAGCGCGGTGCGCACTGCGGCGACGATCTGGCCGACCGGCTCTGCGAGGGCCCCGGCCACTTCCGCCTCGGTGAGGCGAATCTCGGCCGGGCGTCCCTTCACAAGATCACGCCCCTTGACGACCATCTCGGTTGCATCGTCGCCCGGCGGCGTGGCCGCGCCGATGGTGCATTTGACGCGCTCGGCGGTCATCTCGCCGATCATGAGATTGTGCTTACGGCGCACATAGGCGGAGATGGCGTCATCCAGCCGATCGCCGCCCACGCGCGCGGAGCTGCTGTGCGCGATACCGCGCAGCGAGAGCACGGCGACCTCCGTGGTGCCGCCGCCGATATCCACCACCATGGCGCCGCGCGGCTCGGTGACGGGCAGGCCCGCGCCAATCGCCGCCGCCATCGGCTCCTCGATCATTTGCACGCGTGCCGCGCCGGCATTGGTCGCGGAATCGCGTAAAGCCCGCCGCTCCACGATGGTTGAGCCCGACGGCACGCAAATGACCACCTCGTGCCGGCGCATGCGGCTGGCTCCGCCCAGGGCCTTGTCGATGAAATGCTTGATCATCTGCTCGGCCACGTCGATGTCGGCGATCACGCCGTCGCGCAGGGGGCGAATGGCCTGCACATTGCCGGGCGTCTTGCCCATCATCAGCTTGGCCTCGTTGCCGACCACCTTCACGCGCCGCACGCCATCCACCAGTTCCAGCGCGATCACGGAAGGCTCATTGAGCACAATGCCCTGGTCGCGGACATGGATGACTGTGTTCACTGTTCCGAGGTCGATTGCCATATCACTGTTGGACCTACGGAAAATCTTTGAAAAATGCATGCGCGACCGATCGGGGAAGGAGAGGAGGGATTTTTGCGGCAGACTGCGCGGGCAAGGGCGCGACCAGAAGGCTTGTGCGGCCGACCGGCCCGTTTGCAGGGCCGATGGTTAACGACTCGGGCGAAAATGCGCCGACCTGCCCCCTGATTGACAAGTTCGGCCCATCGGCCCAATTCGCAAAGCCCATGTCCATCGCCAATCCCATGAGCGCCCCAACCGCCGACCAGCGCTTCGGCCTGCGTCGTGCTGTGCGGCTGCCGGGACCGCTCAAGCTGGATAGCGGCGCCACGCTCGCGCCCGTGGACATCGCCTATGAAACCTATGGCGCGCTCAATGCGGACCGCTCCAATGCCATCCTCATCTGCCACGCCCTGACCGGCGATCAGCATGTCGCCTCGGATCATCCCATCACCGGCAAACCGGGCTGGTGGGTGCGCGCGGTCGGACCGGGCAAGCCGATCGACCCGGAGCGGCACTTCATCATCTGCGCCAATGTGCTGGGCAGTTGCATGGGCTCGTCGGGCCCGGCGAGCATCGATCCCGCTACCGGCAAGCCCTACGGCATGGGCTTCCCCGTCATCACCATCGCCGACATGGTACGCGCGCAGCTCATGCTGCTCGACCATCTCGGCATCGAGCGGCTCGCCGGCGTGATCGGCGGATCGATGGGCGGCATGCAGGCGCTGGTCTGGCCCACGCTCTTTCCCGAGCGGGTGGAGGCGGCCGTGGTGATTGCCTCAACCGCGCGGCACAGCGCGCAGAACATCGCCTTCCACGAAGTGGGGCGACAGGCGATCATGGCCGATCCGCGCTGGCGCGGCGGCGCTTACTATGAGGATGGCAACGCGCCGGTGGCCGGCCTCGCGGTGGCACGCATGGCGGCGCACATCACCTATCTCTCCGAGGCGGGCCTCACCGAGAAGTTCGGCCGGCGCCTGCAGGGGCGCGAGGCCAAGACCTTCGGCTTCGACGCGGATTTCCAAGTGGAGAGCTATCTGCGCCACCAGGGCATCAGCTTCGTCGAGCGGTTCGATGCCAACAGCTATCTCTACATCACGCGCGCGGCCGATTATTTCGATCTGGCCGAGGGGCATGAGGGCAATCTCGCGTCCGCCTTCGCGCGGACCAAGGCGCGCTTCTGCATCATCAGCTTCGATACCGACTGGCTCTACCCCACCAGCGAATCGCGCGCCATCGTCCACGCGCTGCATGCGGCCGGGCGGCAGGCGACCTTCGTCGAGCTGTCCAGCCCCTTCGGCCATGACAGCTTCCTGCTCGACGCGCCCGAAATGAACCGGGTGATCGACGGCTTCCTGCGAGCGGGCCGGTGAACGACAGCGCCGGCGACATCCTGCTCAGCGACGATCCCGCGCGGCTCGATGTGGCGCGCGTCCACGCATGGCTGGCATCGAGCTACTGGTCTCCGGGCGTCGCGCGGGAGACGGTGGAACGCGCCATTGCCCATTCGCACTGCCTCGGCGCCTATGCCGGCGACACGCAGATCGGCTACGCGCGGATGGTTACGGACCGCACCACCTTCGCCTGGCTGGCCGATGTATGGGTCGATGCGCCGGCGCGCGGGCAAGGTCTGGGGCGGCGGATGGTGCGGTGGTTCCTCGACCATCCCGATTATCAGGGCCTGCGCCGCATTGCCCTCGCCACGGCGGATGCTCATGGCGTCTATGCTGGCCTCGGCTTCCGTCCGCTGAGCCGCCCGGAGCGCTATATGGAGCGGCTTGACCCGGCTGCCGCCGCCCGTATCGAGGCCGACCATGGCTGAGACGCTGCGGCCCGACCTCGCGCTCATTGCCCGCCATGTGAATCCGGGCGCCCGGCTGCTCGACGTGGGCTGCGGCGACGGCGCACTGATGGCGGCGCTGCGCGACAGCCTACAGGTGGACGCGCGCGGGCTGGAGATCGACCCGGCCAATGTCGCGGCGGCCGTGGCCCGCGGTCTGCCGGTGGTACAGGGCGACGCGGATACGGACCTGCGCTATTATCCTGACCAGAGCTTCGATTACGCCATCCTCAGCCAGACGCTCCAGACCACGCGGCGACCCGACAAGGTGGTGGAAGAGCTGCTGCGCATCGGCCGGCAGGCCTTCGTCTCCTTCCCCAATTTCGCGCACTGGCGCGGGCGGCTCTCGCTGCTGTGGGGCGGGCGCATGCCGGTCACGCCGCTGCTGCCGGACCGCTGGTACGACACGCCCAATATCCACCACCTCACCATCGACGACTTCCGGGCGCTGGTGAAGGAGCGCGGCTGGACCATCGACGGCCAATGGTTCCTCAACGACGGGCGCGAGACGGGCTCGGCCAACGCCAATCTCTTCGCCGAACATGCGGTGTTCCTGCTGCGCGGATAACGCCGGAGATTTCGCGGTCGCGCGGCAACGCTTAGCCGTCAGGGCAACGACCGACAGGCATGCAGGCCCTGCCAAACTCGATTCGCAGTGCGTCACCGCCCTGAGCTCCTGCCTGCGCAGGAGCCCTGAGGCCAGAGCATCGGCAAGACGGTGAATGCCGCAATGGACGGATCGAGCGAGGTCGGCCCGCCCCTGATGTCCACAAGCGCGCGCGCCGGCCTGGCGGGCGCAATCCCGTCTCACTTTGATATCCGATCAAGGAGAATCCGTGCTCCTGCGCAGGCAGGAGTCCAGGGCCCAGCGAAACACCGTCGCGCGCCGGACTCCTGCTTTCGTCGGCCTGATCCGGCATGAACCTGATAACGCGTTGAGTTCAGTGTGTTTATCCGCTCTCCAACACGAATCGCGAATGGAAGAAGCCCCTAGCCATTGTGCAACGCAGCGGGCATAGGGGCCAATCCCGGTGACTCGAGAAGACATGTCCATGACGGCCCAGCCGCTCGAATTCAAAATGAACGACCGCGAGTTCGTGGCGCTCATGGCCTCCACCATGGCGCTCAATGCGCTTGCCATCGACGCCATGCTGCCCGCCTTCCCGGCGATCGGCCAGTCGCTTCACGTCGCCAATCCCAACGCCATGCAATATATCATCACGGCCTATTTGCTGGCGAATGCCGTAGGATCGCTCGTCGCCGGCCCGCTGGCGGATCGCTACGGGCGCCGGCCGATCATGCTGCTCTCCATCGCGCTTGCCACCATCGGCGCGCTGGCCAGCGCCATTGCGCCCAGCTTCGAGATGCTGCTGGCGGTGCGCGCCATCCATGGCTTCTTCGCCGCCGGCCTTGGCGTGCTCGCCGTCTCGGTGATCCGCGACCGCTTCGAGGGCGATCATATGGCGCGGCTGATGAGCCTCATCATCATCATCTTCCTCGCCGTGCCGGTGGTCGCGCCGACCATGGGGCAGGTCATCATCGCCGTAGCGGGCTGGCGCGAGATCTTCCATGTGCTGGCGGCGGCGGGGGCCATCGTGTTCCTCTGGGTCTATCTGCGCCTGCCCGAGACGCTGCACGAAGCGCATCGCCAGCCGATCCATCCCGTCACCATCGCGCGCAACTGGAAGACCATCTGCACCGACCGGCTGGGCCTGGGCTATATGATGGGCGCGGGCATCATCATGGGCGGCCTCTTCGGCTTCCTCAACAGCGCCCAGCAGATCTTCGCCGACAGCTTCGATGCGGCGGATGTCTTCCCTTATGGCTTCGCCTGCGTGGCGGGGACGATGGCGTTCGCCAACTTCTTCAACAGCCGTATCGTCGAGCGCTTCGGCGCGCGGCGCGTCTCGCACGCGGCGCTGCTCGCCTACATCGTGCTCAGCTTCATCCAGCTCGGCGCGGCCTATCTCTCGCCCGAGCCGCTATGGCTCTTCGTGGCGATCGTCTCGCTCAACATGGGCATGGTGGGCTTCACGGGCTCCAATTTCGGCTCCATCGCCATGGAACCCTTCGGCGAAATCGCCGGCTCCGCCTCCAGCTTCCAGAGCTTTGCGCGCATGGCCCTGGCGAGCCTGATCGGCGCCGTCACCGGTCAGCGCTTCGATGGCACGACGCTGCCACTGGCCGAGGGCTTCGTGCTGGCGGGCATCATCGGCCTCGGCTTCATCCTGTGGGCGGAGAAGGGCCGGCTCTTCACGCGCCCGCGCCGCGCCGCCCAGCGCCCCAAGGTGCCGCCGCCCGCGCGCTGAGGCGGGGGATGGGGAGGCTGAGCCCTGCCCTAATTCCGCATCATAGCTTGATTCGCCTACTCTGTTCGGATCGGACCGGGCCCGTGCTCCTGCGCAGGCCGGTGCCCATGATGTACCGAAGCATCCAGCCGCCCCTGGCGCCTGCCTGCGCAGGAGCACAACGCCTGTTCACCTGGATTGCCGCGCCAAAGTTTTCCGTTCTTGATTGAGAGAAAGCGCGCTCTCGCGAAAGCCCCAAGTCCACACACCGCGCCTCGGTCGCTTTCCCCGCCCTGTTTCTATATCTTCGCCGGACAGGCCTATGGGGCGGGGGCCGGCGTGACCGGCGGCAGGGCGATCATCGGGGCGGTCCGCGGTTCCAGGATCGCGGCCTGCTCGATCACGTCGAGCGCACGGTGCGCTTCATTGTAGCGGCGGGCCTGCTCCAGCCACTGCGCGATGGCAGGCTGGGGCGGCAGCGCGGCCACTTCCTTGATCGCCGCCTCGATCTGCCCGGCTTCTATCGCGCGGCGGGCTCGGGCGAGCCGTTCTGCCGGGTCCGGTGCGGGGGTCTCGGCGCTGCGCAGCTCGAACAGGCTGCCGATCGTGCGCACCGTGGAGGTCCACCAGCCTTCGCGCTCCGCACCGGCATCGATCTGCACATGAATGTCTTCGAGGCCCGCGCGCAGCTTGTTCACGGTCACCGGATCGGCGGCGGCATTGATGATCGTCGCCACCGCGCGCGGCTGCGCCTCGCCGAAGAGCAAGCGAAGCTGCCCTTCCAGATAGTCGAGCGGAGTGCCGGCATCCAGAGCGCGGCGAGCGGCGAAGGCCACCATGATCGCTTCGGCGCGATTGGCGTAAGCGGAGGCGGACTGGGCCGCGACCGACACGCGGATGATACGCTGCTCCAGGTCAGCCACGCGGCCGGCCAGTGCCTCGGGCGTGGTCGCCTGCTCGCCGGGGCGAACGCGCGCCGGTGTGGCCGTCGTGCCGGCCGGCACCACCGAGACGATTTCGGCCGGCACGGTGCCATTGGCGAGGCTCTCTTCCCCGACACCCGTCCCCGGGCCGCCTTTCCAGCCCGTCAGGGTCCAGACCAGTGCGCCGAGGCTTCCCACCAGGATCAGCAAGACCACCGCGACCAGCAGCCGCCCGGCGAGAGGGCGCGCGGGGCGCGTCGCGAAAAGGTCTTCGTCTGCCGACATGCTGCTGTCCGGGACTCCGTCTGGTCCTACCGAGCGCGAATACATAACGCCTCGGCGCAGGCCAGCAAGGCTGTATCGTCCGGCGCGCTGCTCACGGCAAGGCTGGCCCAGCCCTCGCCGCAGGTCGCCCCGGCCGCAGCGCTGATCGCTGCGATGTGAAAATCCCCCCGCCGGGCGGCGCCGATCAGGGCCACGAAGCGAGCGCCGGCGCGCGGCGAATGGATGGCGGCAACGGCCTGAGCAAGCCCGTCGAGCATCGGACGGACGGCCGTGTCCTCCCGTTCGACGGCGCGATAGACGACATGCCGCAGGATCGTGAGGCCGAGCGGATCGAAGGGCCGCGTCTCAGCCGCACCGACATGGAGGATGCGGCGATGGCCGGCGGCGACGATGAGCGGCGCAGTGGACGCCGCGTCCCCCCCGCCTACCACGGCGTCCGCGCGCCCCACCTCGCGCAAGGCGCGCGCCGTGGCCGGGCCCACGGCATAGAGCGGCAGATCGGCCCGCGCGCGCAGCAAAGCGCTACCGAAGCGCGCGCCATTGGCACTCGTGACGAGCAGCGCGTCGAACGGCCCTTCCGGCACTGGCGCGGGCGGCACCGGCGCAATCTCGAACAGCGGCACCTGCACCACGCTCAGGCCCAGCGCGCGCGCCCGCGCTGCAGAGGTATCATTTCCCGGCTGCGGGCGTAGCAGTAGCAGCGGCAGGGGCGAGGCTGCGTTCATGATCCGGCGAAGAGCGCGCGCAGCGCCGGGCTCGCGCGCTCCAGCAGGCACGCGCCGAGCGCCATGGCGGCCTCGGTCGATCCCCCGGGCAGCAGCGCGTCGCCTGCCACGCTTTCCGCGCCATCCTCGGTGAGGATCTGCGCGCGCAGGCGGATGTCGCCCCCCTCCTCGCGCGCCAGCGCCGCCACCGGCGAATGGCAGCTCCCGCCCAGCGCCAGCAGCAGGGCCCGCTCGGCCGCCACGCAGCGGTGGGTCGGGTCATGGTCGATCGCGGCGAGCAGCGCGCGCGTGTCCGTGTCCTGCGCCCGGCACTCGATGCCGATGGCGCCCTGCGAGACGGCGGGCAGCATCGTTTCCACGGGAATGGTGACCCCCACTTCGCCTTGCCCGAGCCGGTCCAGCCCGGCGGCGGCAAGCAGCGTCGCGTCGAAGTCCCCGGCCTGCACCCGCGCCAGCCGCGTCGCGACATTGCCGCGCAGCAGCACCGTCTCCAGGTCGGGCCGCAGCGCCTTCAATTGCGCGGCGCGGCGCGGCGAACTGGTGCCGATGCGCGCGCCCTGCTTGAGCGCGGCCACGGACGGCGCGCCGATCAGCCGGTCTTCCACGGCCGCGCGGGGCAGCATGGCGGCAATGCGGATCGTCTCCAGGCGGATCGTCTCGACATCCTTCATCGAGTGGACCGCGCAGTCGATCTCGCCTTCCAGCAGCGCGCGATCCAACTCCTTGGTCCACAGCGCCTTGCCGCCCAGCTCGGCCAGCGCGCGGTCCTGGATGCGGTCGCCGCTGGTCGTCACGGTGACGATGCGAATCGCCTCGCGCGCCCAGCCATGCGCCGCCATCAGCGCGGCGGCGGTCATCTCCGCCTGGGCAAGAGCCAGCGGCGATCCGCGCGAACCGAGGCGGAACGGGGCAGCAGCTGTGGGGCTGGAGGGCGGCGGCGCGGGGCTCTGGTCGGTCATATCCGGCTTGCTCTAGCGGTGCGGGGCGGTAGAGGAAAGGCAATGCCCATCATTCTCGGCCTTGAATCCAGCTGCGACGAGACGGCGGCCGCTCTGGTGACGGGCGATCGCGCGATCCTGGCGCACCGCCTCGCCGGACAGGAAGCGCAGCACCGACCCTATGGCGGCGTGGTGCCGGAGATCGCGGCGCGCGCGCATGTCGAGGCATTGATCCCGCTCGTCGAGGCCGCACTGGCCGACGCGAAGATGACTCTCGCCGATGTGGACGCCATCGCCGCGACCGCCGGGCCGGGCCTGATCGGCGGGGTGATGGTGGGGCTGGTGACGGGCAAGGCGCTCGCCCATGCCGCCGGCAAACCGCTCGTCGCCGTCAATCATCTGGAAGGCCACGCGCTCTCGCCGCGCCTCGCCGATCCGGGCCTTGCCTTCCCCTATCTGCTGCTGCTCGTCTCGGGCGGGCATTGCCAGTTGCTGGAGGTGCGCGGCGTGGGCGATTATCGCCGCCTTGCCACCACCATCGACGATGCGGCCGGCGAGGCGTTCGACAAGACCGCCAAACTGCTCGGCCTCGGCATCCCCGGCGGGCCCCGCGTGGAGGCGCTGGCGCGCGAGGGCGATCCCCGCGCCGTGCCGCTGCCGCGCCCGCTCGTTGGCACCAGCGAGCCGCATTTCTCCTTCGCCGGTCTCAAGAGCGCAGTGATGCGTGCCGTCCAGTCCGGCCAGTGGTCGGGCGCGGACATCGCCGCGAGCTTCCAGCAGGCGGTGGTGGACTGCCTCATCGACCGCACTGCGCGGGCACTGGCCGCGTTTGGCACGGAAAGCGCCGTTCGCATCGAGCCCGGTCGAGAGGCAGGGAAGCCCACCGCACTCGTCGTCGCCGGCGGCGTTGCCGCGAACGGCGCCGTGCGCGGTGCGCTGGAGGCACTGGCAGCCGCCCATGGCCTGCCTTTCTCAGCCCCGCCGCTCTGGCTCTGCACGGACAATGCCGCGATGATCGGCTGGGCCGGGGCGGAGCGCTTCGCGGCGGGCCTCATCGACGATCTTTCCTTCCCCGCCCGGCCACGCTGGCCGCTTGATCCGGCGGCGGAAGCAGTGCGGGGCGCAGGAGTGAAGGCATGACGCAAATCGGGGTAATCGGCGGCGGCGCCTGGGGCACGGCGCTGGCGCAGGTGGTGGCGAGCGGCGAGCGCGACGTGCTGCTCTGGGCGCATGAGGCCGCGGTGGTCGAGGCCATCAACACCGCGCATGAGAACCCGCTCTTCCTGAACGGCGTGCCGCTCTCGCCGCGCATTCGCGCAACCAGCGACATCGCCGCGCTGGCGGACTGCGTCGCCAATCTGGTGGTGACGCCCGCCCAGCACATGCGCGCCGTGCTGGATCGGCTGCCGCGCAAGAGCCAGCCGCTGCTGCTCTGCGCCAAGGGCATCGAGGCCGGCTCGCTGCAATTGCTGCACGAGGTGGCCGCGCAGGTCCATCCGCATTCGCCCGTCGCCGTGCTCTCCGGCCCCACTTTCGCGCATGAGGTCGCCGCCGGGCAACCCACCGCCGTCACCCTCGCTGCCGAGACCGAGGATCAGGCGCAGGCGCTGACCGCGCTCATCGCCCGCCCCCACTTCCGGCCCTATTGGTCCACGGACCTCGTCGGCGCCGAGATCGGTGGGGCGGTCAAGAATGTGCTCGCCATTGCCTGCGGTGTCGTCGAAGGCGCGGGGCTGGGCCAGAATGCGCGCGCCGCGCTCATCTCGCGCGGCTTTGCGGAAATGACCCGCTTCGGCCTGGCGCTGGGCGCACGGGCGGAGACATTGGCAGGGCTCTCGGGCCTGGGCGATCTGGTGCTCACCTGCTCCTCGACCAGCAGCCGCAATTTCTCGCTGGGTCTGGGCCTGGGGCAAGGGCAGGCCGCGCATGCGCTGCTCGCGGACCGGCGCACGGTGGCGGAAGGCGCGTTCACCGCGCCCGTGCTGTGCGAGGCGGCACGCCGCCATGGCGTCGATATGCCGGTCGCGCAGGCGGTCTGCGCTCTGCTCGATGGCAGCGCCGACGTGGCGCAGGTCGTCACCGCCCTGCTCGCCCGCCCGCTGCGCGCCGAGTGAGGGAGGCCTTGCGCTTGGCGCTGCAAAGCCTTTTGGCTTATGCTAACGACGGGACGGTCAATGGGCTGCGCGCCCCGGAGCTGCGTCGATGGTGAGCGAGCGAGGTCCGGCCCGGGAGACTACGGCTTCGGAGCAGGAAGACATTGCCGCGCTCGCCAAGGGTGGCCGCGCGAACATCTTCGGTTTCCTGCTGCGCCTCGCCGCGCGCCTGCCCTTTCTCTTCATTGCCGGGCGGCTCTATGGCGCCTCTGTGCTCGGCCGCTTTGCGTATGCGGTGCTGATTGTGGAGCTTGTGGCGCAGCTCGCCACGCTGGGCCTCAAGCGCGGCCTTGCCGAGCAGCTCGCGCACGACACGCGCCCGCAATCCCATGTCGTCGCGGATGCGCTTTTGCTCTGCCTGCTGGCCTGCGCGGCCGGGACGGCCGTGCTGATGATCGTTCCCGAAGCGATGTTTCCCAACAGCGGCCTCAATGGGCTGGATCGGCTCTTCCCGCTCATCATCTTCGCCGTCGCCATTGCCGACATCGCGCTCGCCGCCTGCGCCTATCAATATAATATCGCCGCCACGGTCCGCGCCCGTTCCATCATCGAACCGTGGACGATCAGCATCGCGGCAGGCCTCTTTTATTTCTATTCGGCACGCGATGGGCTCATCCTCGCTTATGTGACGGCAATGATTGCGGCGCTCATCGCCTCGCTGGTGCCGATGTTCCGTCATTATGGCCTGCCGCGCGGCTGGTCGCCGCATCCCGCACGCATCTGGCGCATGGCCCGGCGCAACCTGCCGCTGGCCGCTGCCGACGCCATCGAGTGGGGGACGCGCCGGCTCGATCTCGCCATTCTCGGCCTGTTCGCCACGCCCGCCGTGGTCGGCGTCTATTATGTTGCGCAGCAGGTCGCCTCGCTGCCGCAGAAGCTCAAGACCAGCTTCGAGCCGATTCTGGGCCCCGTCATCACGCGCAACGTGGCAACGGGCAATCTGGGCGCCATTGCCCGGCAGGTGTCGCAAGTGGGCTTCTGGATCATCGCCGCGCAGCTGGGCATCGCGCTGGCGCTGGGCATTCCGGGCGAGGCCGTGATGGGCCTGGTCGGCCCCACCTTCGTCGGCGGCACCGGCGCACTCGCCGCCCTGCTCGCCGCCGAGGTACTGGCGACGCCTGCGGTGGTGAGCGAGGCCGCGCTCGTCTATCTGGCGCGCCACTGGAACATGCTGCTCTCGCTGGCGACCATCGCGCTCCAGGCCGTGCTCACCGTCGCGCTGATCCTCGCGGGCCAGGCCATGGCGCTGCCGCCGCTCTACATCGCGGCCCTCCCCGCGGTCGCGCTGGCCTGCGCCATGGCGGCCGGCGCCATCGCCAAGGGCCTGCTGCTGCGGCGGCTGTGTGGCGCGCCGATCCGTATCTGGCGGGCGAGCCTCGTCATCGCCGGCCTTACCGGCGCCATTGTCGGCACCGCCTTCACCATGACGCCGCCGCGCTATGAATGGGCCGAGCTGGTCTTCGGTGTGCCCGCGCTGCTGCTCTGCTATTGCTATGTCGTCTGGACGCTCGGCTTCAGCGCCGAGGACCGGGCACTGTTCCGCAAGGGCAAGCTGGGGCAGAGCCTAGGCACCGGATGCGAGGCGAAGCGCTGAAGCGTGCGCTTGCTCAGAAGGCGTAGGCCAGGCCCAGGCCGGCGAACCACTGGTCGCGCTGACCGGCAATGCTGGTGGCGGGGCTTTCCGCCGCGCTGCCGAGCAGGCGCGCATACATGACACCGCCGATCAGCGAGAGGCCGCTGGTCAGATCGCCAGTGAGCGAAAGATCGCCCCCCACGCCGGCCGAGACGCTCTTCCAGCCGGCCCGCGCCCGGTAAACGGGCAGGCCGCTCGCCGCGCTCTGCGCCGCGTCCACGCCATAAGTGCGCTCGTTGTAGCGCCGGTCGGCATGGGTAGCCTGGGCAAAGACCAGCACCAGTGCCTTGCGACTGAGCGGCGTCATATAGTTGACGGTCGGCATCAGCAGCCCGCCGCCATGGGCACCGGCCACGTCCCGCCTGTAGCTGACCGTGACCGAGAGCTGGTCATAGGCGCTCGTGATCACGCCCGTGCGCGCGAGTCCGACATAGCCGCCCAGTTCCACTGCATAGCCCAGCCCGCCCAGCGCCTTGATGCGCGGGTCCGCCACATCGCCGACGCGCGCGCGGTTGAAACCGACCGAGGCGACGGGGCCGAGCTGCACATCCCAGCGCGCGCCGGGCTTCTCGACGAGCAGGTCGACACTGATCCGGTCGCCCAGATAGAAGAACTTGATCCCCCCGACCTGACCGATGACGCCCGGCACGGGCATGATCCGCCGATCGTCCGAGCCGTCATAGTCCGGCATGCTGGCAAGGCCCGCGCCCACGATCAGGAAATCGCCCGAACTCTTCGCGACAGCGGCGGGGTCGCCTTGCGCCAGGGCCGGGGAGAGCGGGAAGGCGAGCAGGCAGGCGGCGGGACAGAGAAGGGAACGCAAACAGGCTACTCCGGCTGGCTTCGACCATGTCAGAACGCGGCGGCACCGGATTGGCTTCGGCCCGCGCGGCGCGCCGCTCGTTAGCGAGGGCCAGCCGGCCCGGCAACCAGGCAGACTGCCAGATCAGCCGAAGCGCAGCGCGCCCGCCGCGGCAAGAGCAAAACCGCACAGGAAGCTCACCACCGGCCAGACCCGCTGCATATGCGCGAGATTGCGCAGCCAGAAGTGGAAATAAACGTCCGAAAATCCGACCACCACCAGCGCTTCGACGATCATGAGCCCGCCCAGCACCTTCATGACGCAAGTCAGCAAATCCGAAGGAATCCAGGGATTGAGCAGATAGATGACGCCGCCGGTCAGCAGCTCGATGAGGCTGGCGGTGAGTTGGAGCGCGGGCGATTTCTCGAATTCCGCGATCAGCGTCTGCCATATGCCAGGCCGGCGCAGCGCACCCACGGCGGCAAAGAGGACGAAAAGACCCAGCAGCAACGCGGTCCAGCCGGTCTCATCGGTGATATTGGTGTCGAACATCTGCTTCTCCGGCTCGCTTGTTCTGGCCTCTCCCGCGCCGGGGCCGCCGGCGCATCGTCGTTCATGGCACAGCCGGGTGGTACCGCGCCAGCCCAGGCGAACGCATTTGCGGATCGGGCCGGCCGCGATGCGGAAAGGGGGTACCGGCCAGCGCGCTCTCCCACTGTGTCCGCCTCTCCCCTTCCGGCGCTTCCATCGCCATGGCGGCAGCGCCACTCAGGGCCGCGGTTCGCCGCACGGATAGGGAGTTGTTAACCACGCCTTCCTACCCTCCACCCATGGCACGCAAGACTCGCTCCGCTCTGATCTCTCCGCGCGCGGACCATCGCGTCACGCTGGCATTGCAGCTTGCCGACGGCTCGCAATTGAATGTGGAGGCAAGCGTGCGCGCCATGCGCTTCATTGGCCGCTACAGCCGCGTCTCGGCCTTCGGGCCGCTCGGCACGCGCCTGCGGGCACAGCTCGCCGATCGCCTTTGACCCCATCCACTGGCCGGGCAAACCGGTCGGCTTGGGATTATGCGCGCACCGGGTTATGGCGCGCAGCAATGACCGACTCCGCGCCCCGCCCCACCTGCCGTGTCCCCGCCGATCCCGGCACCAGCCGCTTCGCCTTCGCCGTGCATGCGACGGACGGCAAGGCACGCGCCGGCACCATCGCCATGATGCGCGGCACCGTTCGCACGCCCGCTTTCATGCCGGTGGGCACCGCCGCCACCGTGAAGGCGATGCGCCCAGCCGAAGTGCGCGCCAGCGGGGCGGACATCATCCTGGGCAACACCTACCACCTTATGCTGCGCCCGGGCGCCGAACGCGTGGCGGCACTGGGCGGGCTCCACGCTCTCTCCGGCTGGGAGCGGCCGATCCTCACCGACAGCGGCGGCTATCAGGTGATGAGCCTCTCCAAGCTCGCCAAAGTGACGGAAGAGGGTGTGCGCTTCGCCAGTCATCTCGACGGATCGCGCCACATGCTCACGCCCGAGCGCTCGATGGAAATCCAGCGTCTGCTCGGCAGCGACATCGTCATGGCGTTCGACGAGTTGGTGCCCACCACCACCACGCGCGATGCGCAGGCCCGCGCAATGGAACGCTCGATGCGTTGGGCCGCCCGCTCGCGCGCGGGCTTCGACAGCGGCAGCGAACATGCTGCGCGCGCCGCATTATTCGGCATCCAGCAGGGCGCGCTCGATCCCGATCTGCGCCGGCAGAGCGCACAGGCACTGGTGGAGATCGGCTTCGACGGGCATGCGGTGGGTGGCCTGGCGGTGGGCGAAGGGCAGGAGGCGATGTTCGCCTGCCTGGACCATTGCGTCGACCCGCTGCCCGCCGACAAGCCGCGCTATCTGATGGGCGTAGGCAAGCCGGACGATATCGTCGGCGCGGTGGAGCGCGGCATCGACATGTTCGATTGCGTGCTGCCGACGCGCTCAGGCCGCAACGGTCAGGCCTTCACATGGGCGGGCCCGCTCAACATCCGCAACGCCCGCTTCGCGGAGGACCGTGCGCCGCTGGACCCGCGCTGCGATTGCCCGGTCTGTCATGATTTCTCCCGCGCCTATCTGCACCATCTGGTGAAGGCCGGCGAAATGCTGGGCGCCATGCTTATGACGCAGCATAACCTGCATTTCTACCAGGCGTTGATGGCAGGGCTACGCGATGCCATCACTGGCGGGCGGCTCACGGCTTTCGCCGACGCGTTCCGGGCCGATTACGCCTCCAGAGCATTCTGACCGTCCCGCCGGAGGGCCATGGCGGCGCGTGCGCGACCGCTCTTCTTCTCGTCTTGTCGTTGGCCCGGCAATTTTTTTGCCACCCATGTCACGATGGCTGGGGCCTGCCTCGTCATGTCCATGCAACCCGAGAAGGACCCATGATATGACTGCCAAGCTCGATCCCTATGCCGCCGCACCTACTATGATGAAGGCGTTCATGACGCTCTCCAACAGCGTCAATGCCGCGCTGGAGCCCAGCCTGACCGAGCTGGTGAAGATCCGCGCCTCGCAGATCAACCAGTGCGCCAATTGCCTCAACATGCACACGCTCGATGCCCGCGCGCAGGGTGAGAGCGAACAGCGCCTCCACCTGCTCGCTGCCTGGCGCGAGGCACCTTGCTTTACCGACCGCGAGCGCGCGGCACTGGCATGGACCGAGGCACTGACGCAGCTTTCGCAGGGACATCCTGCGGAAAGCGCCTATGATGCCCTCGCCCAGCAGTTCACGCCGGAGGAGCAAGTGGCGCTGACCACACTCATCAATGTCATCAATGGCTGGAACCGGCTGGCGGTGGGCTTCGGCTTGTGGATCGACCATGTGCCGGCGCGGCGGGCCGCGTGAGCGCAAGCACCATATTGGCCGACGCTGATGCAACGGCTCAGTTCGACGCGATGCGGCCGGCGCTCCTGCGTCTCGCCTATCGGATGCTGGGCTCGCTCGCCGATGCCGAGGACGTGGCGCAGGAGGCCTTCATCCGCTGGATGGGGGCCGACCGCGCCGTGGTGCGCGTGCCCGAGGCCTTTCTACGCCGAACGGTGACGCGGCTCTGTCTCGACCAGATGAAATCCGCCCGTGTCCGTCGCGAAACCTATGTTGGGCCATGGCTGCCCGAGCCGCTGATCGAGGAAGAGCCGGAGGATGCAGACATCACTCTGCCGCTGATGCTGGCGCTGGAGCGACTCTCCCCGCTGGAACGGGCCGCGTTCCTGCTACATGACGTGTTCGGGCAGGATTTCAGCGAGATCGCGCGCACGCTAGGGCGGGATGCGACGGCCTGTCGCCAGCTCGCCAGCCGGGCCCGCAGCCATGTCCGCGAGGCACGGCCCCGCTTCCAGGTGGACCGGAAGCGCGGGCTCGCCCTGGCCGAAGCCTTCTACGAAGCCTCGCGCAGCGGCGACATGGCCGCGCTCGGCGCCATGCTCGCGCAGGACGTGAGCCTGCATGCCGATGGCGGCGGCAAGCGCAACGCCGCGCCGCGGGCCATTCTCGGCCGCGATCATGTGATGAAGGTGCAGCGCGCCTTGGCGGTGCTGTTCCGCCGCCATCACTCGGCGTTGGTGCGCACCGTGTTCATCAACGGCCTGCCCGGCTTCGTCACGCTGGAGGCAGATGGGGAATATCAGACCACCGCCTTTGACATCGAAGCGGGTGAAATCCGCGCCATCTACATCGTGCGCAACCCCGAAAAGCTGCGGCACCTGCATTAGGTTCGGAACCAGATTCCCGCTTTCGCGGGAATGACGACGGGGTGGCGGCTGAAGCCGATCCTACGCCATGCCACTGCTTTGCGCACTCCCGCATTGTCGCTAGGACAGGCGCGCAACTGAGGTGAGAGATGGCCAGCGAAACCCCGAACATGACCGCCGCGATCGCGCGTGCCCGCGCGCATTCGCCTTTTCTCGCCCGCCAGATGGACGTGTTCCCCGCGCTGACCGAACAGCTCGCGCGCGGCGAGACCGAGCTAGCGTGGGACGCGGCCCTGACGCTGTCCCCGGACGCCCCCATAGAGACGCAATTGCGCAAACGACGCAGCGCGGCGGCGCTGGTTGCGGCCATTGCCGACCTCTCCGGCGCTTGGGATTTCGACACGATCACGCGCCGTCTCTCCGACCTCGCCGATACGAGCATGGAGGCCGCGCTCACCGCCGCTTTCGCCGAGCGCTATCCGGGCGAGCAACCGCGCGGCATCGCGGTCATCGCCCTTGGCAAGCATGGCAGCCGCGAGCTCAACTACAGCTCCGACATCGACCCCATCCTGCTTTACGACCCGCAAACCATCCCGCATCGCGAGCGCGAGGAGCCGGAGGAAGCGGCCCTGAGGCTGGCCAAGCGGCTGGTGGCGCTGCTCTCCGAGCGGACGGCGGACGGCTATGTCTTTCGCGTCGACCTGCGGCTGCGGCCCACGCCGGAAGCCACGCCGATCATCCTGCCGATCGGCGCGGCAATCAGCTATTATGAGAGCGCGGCGGTCGGCTGGGAGCAGGCGGCTTTCATCCGCGCGCGTCCCTGCGCCGGCGACATCGCACTGGGCCGGGAGTTCCTCACGGCCATTCGCCCCTTCATCTGGCGGCGCAGCCTCGATTTCGGCGCGATCCGCGCCATCAGCGACATCTCGCGCCGCATCCGTCAGCATTATGAGAGCGGCCAGCGCTTCGGTCCCGGCTACGATCTCAAGCGCGGGCGCGGCGGCATCCGCGAAGTGGAGTTTTATGCGCAGGCACTCCAACTCATCCATGGCGGACGCGATCCGGCGCTGCGGTGCGGCGCCACGCGGGAGGCGCTTGCCTGCCTGTGCGCGGCGGGGCTGATCCCGAGCGACGTCGCGGCGCGGCTGGACGAGGCCTATGTCATGCTGCGCACGATCGAGCACCGCCTCCAGATGGTGGACGACCGGCAGACCCATGCGCTGCCCGCTGGCGCCGAGACGTTCGACAATGTCGCGCGGCTGCACGGAGTGGCGGACGGTGCCGCGCTGATGGCGCTGCTTGCGCCGCATGTCGAGGCCGTGGGCGAGCGGTTCGACGAGCTGGTCGGCGACGAGGAGGAGTGCGCCGAGCGCGTGCCCGCCGGGGGCGAAGCGCTGGCCGAGTGGCTGGCTGCGCTGGACTTGCCCGAGACCGAGCCTTTCATTGCCCGCCTCACCCATTGGCGCGACGGCAGCCTGCGCGCGCTCAAGAGCGCGCCGGCGCGCGAGGCGCTGGAAGAGCTGCTGCCGCGCCTGCTGCGCCAGATCGCACGGGCCCCGGCGCCAGTGATGGCGCTCAACCGGCTGGATGACGTGATCGCCGGCCTGCCGAGCGCGGTCAATCTGCTGCGGCTGCTGGTCGCGCGGCCCGGCCTCGCCGAAACGCTGGTGCTCATTCTCTCGCACGCGCCCACGCTCGCGGCGGCGCTCGCCCGCCAGCCCGCTTTGTTCGATGGCCTCATCGACGCCAGTGCCCTCGATCTGCCGCCGGACGTGCCGGCGCTGGTCGCGGACATGCGCCGGCGCGACACCAGCCTCGATTTCCAGCAGATGCTCGACCATGTCCGCCATGTCGTGGGCGAGCGGCGCTTTGCACTGGGCGTGCAGCTCATCCAGGGCGAGACCGATCCGCTGGAGGTCGGCAAGGGCTATGCCCGCGTGGCCGAGGCCGCGCTCGACGTGCTGGCCCGGGCCGCCATCGCGGAATTCGAGAGCGCGCACGGCCGGGTGCCGGGCGGCGACCTCGTCATCCTGGCGTTGGGCCGGTTCGGTGGCGGGCTCCTCACGCACGCCTCGGACCTTGATCTCATCTTCCTCTTTACCGGCGATTTCGCGGCCGAATCGGATGGCCCCAAGCCGCTCGGCGCCACGCTCTACTTCAATCGGCTGGCGACACGCGTCATCAATGCCCTGTCCGCGCAGACAGCGGCCGGCGCCCTCTATGAGGTGGATACGCGCCTGCGCCCGTCCGGCACGCAGGGCCCGCTTTCGGTAAGTTTCGAGGCCTTCGCGCGTTATCAGGCCGAGGCGGCCTGGGACTGGGAGCATCTGGCGCTCAACCGCGCGCGCGTCATCTTCGGTCCGGCTCCGGCGCGGGCCGAGCTGGAGACCATCATCTCCGCCACGCTCCACGCCGCGCGCGATCCTGCCGCGCTGCTGCGCGCTGCCGCCAAGATGCGCGCCGACATGGCCCGTCATAAGCCGCCCGCCGGTCCGCTCGACGTCAAGCTGGTCTCCGGCGGCCTGGTCGACATGGAGTTCCTCGTCCATGTAACCCAGCTCACGCATCGCACCGGTTTCAGCCCCAATTTGAGCGAGGCCCGCGACATGCTGATCGCGCAGGGCCTGATCCCGGCGGCGCTGGCGCCCGCCCACGACCTGCTGACGCGCTATCTCGTCGTCTCGCGGCTGGTGACGCCCAAATCCAGCGAGCCGCCGCCGGAAAGCCGCTGGCTGGTCGCGAAAGTCTGCGGCGCGGTCGATTGGGCCGAGTTGCTTGCCCGAATCGAGGCGGCGCGCCAGAGCATATCGGCGAGCTGGCAGGCGCTGGCCGCCCAGGCCGAGGAGTGAGACGATGTTGAGCGAAGGCGACACGCTGCCCGAGGTGACGCTGACCGGCGCGGACGGCGCGCCGCTGCGGCTCGCCGACTATCGGGGCCATCCGCTGGTGGTCTATTTCTATCCCAAGGCCGATACGCCCGGCTGCACGACCGAGGCCGTCGACTTCACCGGTCTCATCGACGATTTCGGCGCACTCAACGTACCGGTGATCGCCATTTCGCGCGATCCGGTGAAGAAGCTCAATCGCTTCGCCGAAAAGCACGGCCTCGCCGTGACGCTCGCCTCGGATGCGGACGGCAGCGTTTGCGAGGCGTTCGGCACGTGGATCGAGAAGAGTCTCTACGGCCGCAAATATATGGGCATCGCCCGCGCGACGTTCCTGGCCGATGCGGAGGGAACGATTGTGCGCGCCTGGCCGGCGGTGAAGGTGAAAGGCCATGCCGCGGAAGTGCTGGCGGCGGTGAAGGCGCTGGGCTAAGCGCGCCGTTCGATCCAGGCCGTTACTCCGGCGCCCGCCGGGGTCCATGGGAGGCCGCCATTCCGGACCTCGCCTGCGCCGGGTCGACGGCGTGGTTTGAAGCGCGGGACTCATCGTCTAGACGCGTGCGATATGACTCCTTCCTTGTCCCCTGACGCCGCGCTCGGCGCGGCCTGTATCGCCGTGTTGGAGACCGCCGATCCGCACGCCAAGGCCTTCGCGGCGCGCAAGGCGGCGCGGGCGTGGCGGCTGGGGCGCCTTGCGCATCGGTTCGACGCCACACCGCCCGAGCGACCGGCCCGGCCTGCCAGGCCCGAGCTGCTGCCGCCCGCGCAGATGCCCCGGCGCGGGCGCGGCGGATCGGACCGGGCGCGCATCGCCATGTTGCATGCGCTCGCCCATATCGAATTCGTCGCCATCGACCTGGCCTTCGATCTCGTCGCCCGCTTCGGCGCGGATTTCCCCGCCGCCTTTGCCGATGACTGGATGAAAGTAGGCGCCGACGAGGCCATGCACTTCGCCCTGCTCGACCGGCGCCTGCGCCAGCTCGGCAGCCATTATGGCGCGCTGCCTGCTCATGACGGGCTGTGGGAATCGGCGATCGAGACCGCGCATGACGTCGCCGCGCGCCTCGCTGTGGTGCCGATGGTGCTGGAGGCGCGCGCGCTCGACATCACGCCGCAGACGGTCGCGCGCTTTGCGGCGTTCGGCGATGAGGCGAGCGCGAAAGCCCTCACGCGAATCATGCGGGACGAAGTGACTCACGTTCACGCGGGGACGAAATGGTTTTCGTGGACGATGAACCGAAGGGGCCAAAACCCGCAGAAATCTTACCAAAATCTTGTCAGGCAGCACTTCCGGGGACGGCTGAAGGCACCGTTCAACGATTCAGCGCGCGATGAGGCCGGTTTAACGCGCGATTTCTACGAGCCTCTTGCGCGTTAACCTCTAATTCGCTCGAACAGGGCCACGGTCCCGCCGGGCCGCAAGAACGCGAAGTCCGTAAACGGATAAATCCTTCGGGGGTTGCACCGCACATGAACTTTTTTCGTACCGCTCGTCCGCGCGGCCTTGTCCGTGGCGTACTCATGGCCCTTGCCGGCCTGATGACCGCAGCGGCCAGCCCGGCCATGGCCGATGAGGGCGCCGCCGACGCGCAGTTCTCCTCGCTGTTCGCGACCTGGGTGAAGATGAACAACGGCAACGCCGCCGAGGATGCCGCGCCCCGCGCCTCCATCCCCTCGCGCGAGCCGGTCGAGAATGTCTCGCTCTCCAGCGATTTCGGCAACCGCTCGGATCCGTTCAACGGCCACAAGCGCATGCACCAGGGCATCGACATTCGCGGGCCGCTCGGCACGCCCGTCTATGCCACGGCCGATGGCGTGGTGACGCGCGCGCAGTGGGCGAACGGCTACGGCAATCTCGTCGAGATCAACCATGGCAACGGCCTCGAGACGCGCTACGGCCATCTTTCCCGCCTCATTGCCCAGCCCAATGAGCGCGTGCGCCGCGGCCAGCTCATCGGCCTGATGGGCTCGACCGGCCGCTCCACCGGCAGCCACCTCCATTATGAGGTCCGCATCGCCGGCAACGCCGTCAACCCGCTCCCCTACATTCAGGGCACCAATTACGAGATCGCTCTCGCCGACGCGCGGATGCACGACGAGGACATCGCGATGGGCGGCCCCGAGGCCCGCAAGAGCAGCGACAACAAGGACAAGTGAGCGCGGGCGGCACCGCCGCGCCGGTCATCTCGCAAGAGCCTGAAGAGGGAGCGCTGGCCGCTCCCTTTTTCATGCCCGCGTCGCCCAGGCGGCCCGCGTCGACAGGCCACGGCATGCGAGCTTAGCGATACCGGGGGCCAGCGGCGCGCGCGTCACCGATCCCACAGAGACCACATAAGCGGGAGTCCGGCCGCCGAGTCCTCCTCGATACACGGCGACGAATTGGACGGACGTGATTCGCTCCGGCCATGATCGACAGACGCATTATTCCCCGCGACCCCAAAAATCGCCAACCAGCAGCACGTCGCCAGAGTCGGCCCGCCTGACTTAACCATCCCCCGCCTTGCCGCCGCCCTTCCGCGCGCCTATCTTTGCACCATGGACATCGCTCTCTCCCCCTCCGCCGCGAACCGTGTCGCGTGGATCGCGCAGCGGCAGAACAAGCCCGCCATCCTCCGCCTCGCCGTGGAAGGCGGCGGCTGCTCCGGCTTCCAGTATCGCTTCGGCCTCGCCGACGCGGCGGAAACCGACGACATCGTGGTGGAGACGGATGGCGTGCAATTGGTGGTCGATGCCATGAGCCTGGACCTCGTGCGCGGAGCGACGGTGGACTATGTCGAGAATCTCGGCGGGGCCGCCTTCAAGGTGGAGAATCCCAATGCGACCGCCGGCTGCGGCTGCGGCTCCAGCTTCTCGGTCTGACACCGGGCATTTGCCGGCGGGGCAGTGACCCCGTGCTTGTCGAACGGCCCGACTTCTTCCAAAGACGAAGCGAAGCAGCCGGTGCGGCCACGCCCCCGGCCGACAGGTTTTCCGCGCGCCGGCAGCGCCGCCGGCCGGAACGAACAGCATCGGGGACGTGCCAGTCATGAAGATCGCCACCTTCAACATCAACGGCATCCGCGCGCGGCTGCCCCGGCTGATCGAATGGCTGGCCGAGACGCAGCCGGACATTGCCTGCCTCCAGGAGATCAAGACCCAGGACGAAGGCTTCCCCATCAAGGATATCGAGGAAGCCGGCTATGGCGCGATCTGGCATGGACAGAAGGGCTTCAACGGCGTCGCCATCCTGGCGCGGGGCACGATACCCGTCGAGGTGCAACGCGGGCTGGAGGGCGAGCCGGAGGACGGGCACAGCCGCTATATCGAGGCCGATGTGATGGGTCTGCGCGTCGCCTCCATTTACCTGCCCAACGGCAATCCCCAGCCCGGTCCCAAGTTCGACTACAAGCTGCGCTGGATGGCCCGGCTGCGCCAGCGCGCCGCGCAGATCCGCGCGGAGGAAGTGCCGGCCGTGCTCGCCGGCGACTATAATGTCATTCCGCACGACCGCGACGTGTGGAAGCCCGCCGCCATGGCACAGGACGCGCTGATGCAGCCCGAGAGCCGCGCCGCCTATCGTGCCCTCCTCGGCGATGGCTGGACGGATGCCCTCGCCACCCGCCACCCCAATGGCAAGGTCTGGACCTACTGGGACTATCAGATGGGCGCATGGCCCCGCGACGCTGGCTTCCGCATCGACCATCTGCTCCTCTCGCCCGCCGCCGCTGACCGGCTGATCGACGCACAGGTCGACAAGGCTTATCGCGGCCGGGAAAAGGCCAGCGACCACGCCCCGACCTGGGTGCGGCTGCGGAGCGAACAAGCGGCCTGAGCGGGTTGCCGCGCCGACCCACATCACCGGCATGCGTGCCGCTCTTACGCGGTCGCGGCCGCCATCAGCCGCGCAACCATGGATGCAGCCGGATCGTCGGTATCGAACAAGCCGGCGATGACGCCCTGTCGATCCGCCTCGGTCCTGTTCTGGGAAAGCTTCCGCTTGATCTGAACAGACCGGACGTGAAGGTCTACGCCCACGATCCCTCCCAGCAGCCGCTCAATGAAATCCGCCGGCGCGTCGTCGAGGGACCAGGGCGTCACCTGATCGTGTTCGAAATGATCGGTCAGATTGCGCAAATGATCGCGTAGCCGGGCGGGGTCATCATACCATGTGACGGCCCCCTCAATATGGACCGCCTCATAATTCCAGGTCGGCACCGCCTTGCCGTGCTCCACCTTGGAGGGATACCAGTTCGGCGAAACATAGGCGTTCGCGCCCTGAAATATGGCCAGGGCATAGCCGTCGCCGCATCGGGCTGGATGAGAATTTGCTTTGGCGATGTGCCCCGTCAGAACGCTTCTGGCGGGATCGAACAGCATGGGAAGATGCGACCCGAAGAAGCCGTCCGCATCCTTCGTGACCAGACAGCCGAGACGAAGGTTAGCCAGGATGCGGCTCATTTCCGCCGGATCGGTGACTGCAAACATCGCGGGACTATACATGACGACCTTCTCCCATCGCGCGCCCCGGACGAACAGCGCGGCTTGATCGGCCGTCTGGCAGAAGCCGCGCCGTGACAACGCCCCCGCTGGATGCCGCTGAACCCGCCGTTGGCGCTCTCACGGCAGATTGAGCTGCCAGCTCACGCCGAAGCGATCCGCCACCCAGGCAAAGAGCCGGCTGAAGCCATAATCGCCGACCGGCATCAGCACGCCGCCGCCTTCGCCCAGCCCTTCCGCGAGTGCGCGCAATTGCGCCTCGGAGTCGCAATCGATGAAGAGCGAAATGGCCGGCGTGAAGCCGAACGGATGATCGATGTCGCTATCGAAGATCATCAGCGCCTGCCCACCGATGGTGAGACGGGCGCGGCGGACCGATCCCTCGGGGCGAGCCTGGCCGGCGCCATAGCGCTCCACCTCATCCAACACCGCGTCGGGGAACAGCGCGCAATAAAGATCGAGCGCCGCCGTGGCCTGGCCCTGGAACATGAGAAACGGCGTCATGCGGAGTGTCATGGGCGTCTCCGGTCCATCTCGCGCGGACCCCGTGCACGGCATGCGACGGGACGCGGTCGGCATGGATCGGTGTAATGGAATTCCGGTGCGAGACCAACGGCATCGTCACCGCCGGCCGCAACCGGCGACAATAACCTCCTGCGGACGGGAGGAGCCAGCGCCAGCTTTGGTCAATGCGGATAACGGCCTTCGGCCGCCTCCATAAAGATGACCCGGACGAACGCACCGAGCAGGCAGGTCGATTCGGGCCCTTCATCCGCTTTTCTGAATTGTCTGCCCCCATTGGGCCAATCCAGTGCTCCTGCGAAGGCAGGAGCTCAGGGCGGAGAAGCACCTCGGTTAGGTTCTGGGCTCCTGCCTTCGCAGGAGCACTGTCTTTCCTATGTCCGGTAGATTTGCCGTGCTCTCTAGAGCGGCTGGATATCGCTTTCGCGCAGCACGGCCTCGCAGCCGAGCGCAGCGGCATCGTCGCTGTCCGCCAGCGCCGCGATGGTGACCCAGCCTTGTGCGCGCAGTTCGGCCGCGCGCGCCGGGTCATGACCGAGCGGCAGGAACAGGCGTCGCGCCGATTCGCTCCCAAAGCCGGCGTCGATCAGCGGATCAGGGTAGAGCGAGAAGCCCATGGCCGGCTCGCGGCTGCCGTCGGCGCGCGTCACTGTGTAGCTACCGCCGCGTCCGATCTCACCGATGAAGCCCTCGGCGAAGATCGAGAAGCCGAACCAGCTCTGATATTCGAAGCCGTGCCGTTCGGTCGGATCAAGCGTCAGCGTGATGTCCCAGCCAATGGGCCGGGCGATCGCGCGCAACGCCGCGATGCGGCTGGCGAGTGCGCCTGCAGCGGGGCCGGCGTCCACGGCCTCCAGCCGCTCCATGGCCGGGTGGAAGGGGCCGGCCGCCTCGATCAGCGCCTGATAGGGCGCGGCTGCCAGCCCCATATCGGCCAGCGAGCCGGCATCCTTGGCGTCGAGTCGCGCCCGCAGATCATCGACCACATCGGCCGGCACTGGCATCGGCCCGGCGGCGAGCGTCGGCACCAGATCGGGCAGGTTGAAATCGATGGTGATACCCGTAACGCCGGCGCGTTGCAGCGCCTCGATGGCAACGTTGACGATCTCGGTTGCCGCCGCCACGCCATCCGACCCGATGATCTCGGCGCCGAGTTGCGTGCGCTCGCGCTCGGGGCGGAGCTGGTCGGCGCGCAGCCGCATCACCGGGCCACTATAGCACAGGCGTAGCGGCCGCGCGGCGGCGGCGAGGCGCGTGGCGGCAATGCGGCCGATCTGCGCCGTCATGTCCGGCCGGATGGCGAGGCTGCGCTGCGAGATGGGATCGACCGCGCGCAGCAACTCCTGCGCGCCGGCCGACTGGAGCCGCGCCACCAGCGTCTCCTCGAATTCGACAAGCGCCGGCATCACGCGGCGATAGCCATGCGCAGCGACGGTATCGAGTACCTCGCGCACTAGCCGGGCGCTGGCCTCCGCCTTGGGCGGCAGGCGGTCGGAAAGGCCCTCCGGCAGCAGGCCGGGCGCGAGCGCGTCGGTCATGCCACAGCCCTCCGGGCGCGGAAGAAGCGCCGGCTCAGATTGTCTGTCTCGTCCATGTCGGAAAAGCGGATCACCCGATACCCCAGTGCCTGCAAACGAAAACTGCGCCTTGCCTCATAGCGATCTTCGCGCGGATGTGTACCCATGTGTATGCGGATATAGAAAGAGCCCCTCCCACGAGGGGAGGGGCTCCTCCGTCAATAGACGTGCAATCCGCTCAGAACTTGAGCGGGAAGGCGCGGCTCACGCCCGGCACGGCGCGGATCTGCTCCAGCACCGCAGCCGGCACCTCGTCGTCCACGCTCAGCAGCAGGATCGCTTCGCCGCCTGCCACGCGGCGGCCCAGGTGGAAGGTGCCGATGTTGATGCCGGCGTCGCCCAGCGCCTTGCCGACCGCGCCGATGAAGCCGGGCTGGTCGGTATTGGCGATATAGAGCATGTTGCCATCGAGATCGGCCTCGATCTTGATGCCGAACAGCTCGACCAGGCGCGGCTGGCTGTTGGAAAAGAGCGTGCCGGCCACCGAGCGCTCGCCGGCTTCCGTCTTCACCGAGACGCGCAGCAGCGTGTGATAGTCGCCTTCCTTCTCGGTCTTGACTTCACGCACCTCGATGCCCCGCTCCTTGGCGAGATAGGGCGCGTTGACCATGTTCACCGTGTCCGAGTGGACGCGCATCAGGCCGGCAAGCACGGCGCTGACGATGGGCTTCTGGTTGAGTTCGGTCGCGGCGCCCTCGGTGTGGATCGAGATGCGCGGCGTGCCACCGTGGGAGAGCTGGCCCACCAGGCTGCCCAGCTTCTCGGCCAGCGCCATATAGGGCTTCACCTTGGGCGCTTCCTCGGCACTGAGGCTCGGCATGTTGAGCGCGTTGGTGACGCCGCCGGTCAGCAGATAATCGCTAAGCTGCTCGGCCACCTGCAGCGCCACATTGACCTGCGCCTCGCTGGTGGACGCGCCCAGATGCGGCGTGGAGATGAAGCCCGGCGTACCGAACAGCGGATTTTCCTTGGCCGGCTCGACCGCGAACACATCGAGCGCCGCGCCTGCCACATGGCCGCTGTCCAGCGCCTCCTTGAGCGCAGCCTCGTCGATAAGACCGCCGCGCGCGCAGTTGATGATGCGCACGCCCTTCTTGGTCTTGGCCAGATTCTCGCGGCTCAGGATGTTGCGCGTCTGGTCGGTAAGCGGCGTGTGCAGCGTGATGAAGTCGGCGCGGGCGAGCAGCGTGTCGAGATCGACCTTCTCCACGCCCATTTCCACCGCGCGCTCGGGCGAGAGGAAGGGATCGAAAGCGACGACCTTCATCTTGAGGCCCAGCGCGCGACTGGCGACGATGGAGCCGATGTTGCCGGCACCGATCAGGCCCAGCGTCTTGCCGGTGACTTCCACGCCCATGAAGCGGTTCTTCTCCCACTTGCCGGCCTGGGTGGAAGCATCGGCCTCCGGAAGCTGGCGCGCGAGGGCGAACATCAGGGCAATGGCGTGCTCGGCAGTGGTGATGGAGTTGCCGAACGGCGTGTTCATCACCACGATGCCCTTGGCCGAGGCATAGGGGATGTCGACATTGTCGACACCGATGCCGGCGCGGCCGATCACCTTCAAATTGGTGGCGGCGTCCAAGATCTCCTTGGTCACCTTGGTCGCGCTGCGGATGGCGAGGCCGTCATACTGGCCGATGATGGCCTTGAGTTCCTCGGGCGTCTTGCCGGTGATCTCGTCCACCTCGATGCCGCGGTCGCGGAAGATCTGCGCCGCCTGCGGATCCATCTTGTCGGAAATGAGCACTTTGGGCTTGGTCATGGTTTGTCTCCAGACGTCATCCTGACGAACGTCAGGACCTCGGGCGGATGCAATGTGCGTTGGCGCCCGAGACCCCGGCTTACGCCGGAATGACGGAATCGTGTTTAGATCAGGCGGCCGCCGCCAGGGCGGCCTTCGTCTCGGCATAGGCCCAGTCGAGCCAGGGGCCGAGCGCCTCGATATCGGCGGTGTCGACAGTGGCGCCGCACCAGATGCGCAGGCCCGGAGGCGCGTCGCGATAGCCCGCCACGTCATAGGCGGCGTCTTCCTTCTCGAGCAGGCCGGCCATCTTCTTGATGAAGTCGGCGTCCGCGCCCGCCACGGTCAGGCACACGCTGGTGATCGAGCGGCTCGCCGGATCGGCGGCGAGATGGCCGAGCCAGTCACGCGTCTCGACGATGCGGTTCAGCGCATCGGCATTGGCCTGCGCGCGGGCGATGAGCCCCTTGGCGCCGCCGACGGACTTGGCCCACTCAAGCGCGAGGATCGCATCCTCGACTGCGAGCATGGAGGGTGTGTTGATCGTCTCGCCCTTGAAGATGCCCTCGGCCAGCTTGCCCTTGGACATGAGGCGGAAGACCTTGGGGAGCGGCCAGCTCGGGGTGTGCTGCTCCAGCCGCTCGACCGCGCGGGGACCCAGGATCAGCACGCCATGGCCGCCCTCGCCGCCCAGCACCTTCTGCCAGGAGAAGGTGGCGACATCGATCTTGTCCCACGGAATGTCGTAAGCATAGACCGCGCTGGTCGCGTCGGCGAAGGCGAGGCCCTGCCGGTCGTCGGGAATCCAGTCGGCATTGGGGACGCGCACGCCCGAGGTCGTGCCGTTCCAGGTGAAGAGCACGTCGTTCGACCAGTCGATCGCCTTGAGATCAGGGAGCTGGCCATAGTCGGCACGCACGATCGTGGGATCGAGCTTGAGCTGCTTGGCGACATCGGTGACCCAACCTTCACCGAAGCTTTCCCAGGCCAGCGTCGTGACCGGACGGGCGCCGAGCATCGTCCACATCGCCATCTCGAAGGCGCCGGTATCGGAGCCGGGCACGATGCCGATGCGGTGCGTCTCAGGCAGGTTCAGCAGCTCGCGCATCAGCTCGATGCAGTATGCGAGACGCGTCTTGCCGAGCTTGGAGCGGTGAGAGCGTCCGAGGACCTCGGTGGCCAGCTTGTCGGGGCTGTAACCGGGCGGCTTCGCGCAGGGTCCGGACGAGAAATAGGGGCGCGCGGGCTTGATGCCCGGCTTGGTAACCTCAGTCATGTGTTGCGTCTCCTTGCAGAGAGCACGCGCGGCGTTGGGACCGCGTGGCCCGCCGGCGGCCATAAAGATTTGCACGACCGAGTCAATCGCGGATCGCGCCGGCCCGCATGCCGAGTCGCGATGCGAGTCGATGCAGGATGGGCCGCCGGCGACGCCCTCCAACGGCGAATTCGCCGGTATCGAAAGGGAGAATGGACGCCCGTCTGCGGGCACGAACAGACCACCAACACGGTCAAATGACACGCCTGCCGTAACGTCAAATCTACTTCGGTCGCACAGTTGTCCCAAAGTTGCACAACCTTTCGAGATGAAGGTTAACAACCTCCTAATCCCGGCGAGATGCTGCTATATAGAAGCCTCAGATGTGAAGCATTTCACAGCCGGACGAGTGGGATGTTTGTCCGGTCTCCAGTGGGTGGGGAATGATCATGAAAGCTCTTTACACTTCGACTCTTGTCGCGGGCGTCGCTCTGTGCGCCCTGTCGGCGCCTGCCACTGCCGCCGTTCCGGTGACCTGCGGCAGTTCAAGCGCTGTCTTCACGAGCTTGACGCCCGTCGCGGACCCCAGCTGTGCCGGCTATTATGCCAATGGCATCGAAGGCAATCAGGGGACGATCTTCTCCAATAGTGACAGCGACGTCGCGCTGCAGCAGGCCGCGCTGGCCTTCCTTGGCTATGCAGGCCCGGCGATCGATTTCGACATGCTCTATGCGTCGGGCTCGACCTATCTGCAGGATGCGCTCGGTGTCGGCGACACGCTCAGCTTCACGGGGCACGAGCTCTATGGGACCGTCTTCATCGGCATCCATTGGGGCAAGGGCCAGAGCGAGTACAAGGGCGGCCCTTCGGCGATCTACAAGCTCAACATCACGGATCCGCTCTCGTCGATCGCCATTACGACGCCTGCCGGCTTCGGCGGCTTCTCGAGCGCCACGCTCTATTACACCGATACCCCCGTCGTCCCCGAGCCAGCGAGCTGGGCCCTGCTGATCGCCGGCTTCGGCGCAGTGGGCTTCGCGATGCGGCGTCGCCGGACGGCCGTCGCCTTCGCCTGATCGAGCGACATTTTGGTGAAAGAAGGCCGGGGCGTCGCACGACGCTCCGGCTTTTTTTCATCATGCCGTCCTGTTTGCGACTCGCTCCGGCGCAGCGTGGCGCATGAGCAAAGCATCGCGGGTTTGCGCCGTGTTGCCCGTGGCTTATAAGAGCGACCATGCTCAGCCGATGCCGGGGGTCACGCATTTTGGGGGTGGTGGCGCTGATCGCGCTGACCGGCCTTGCCGGCTGCGTGGGCGGCGGCCAGCCGCCATCGCGCACGCGCGCAGCGGCCAAGCCCCGGCCCGCGACACAGGCGCGGCCGCAGGCGATGCCGGACGGTGCGGCGTTCCGCCAGTGCGTCGGGCGCCTCAACGCCGCGCAAGTGCGCTTCGAAACCCTGCCCAATCAGCAGCGCGGCGGCGGCTGCGCGATCATCGATGCGGTAAAGCTGCTCGATTTCGGCACGCCCACCGCCAATCTTGGCGCGATGACCTGCGATCTGGCCTCGCATTTCGCGGCCTGGACCCGCTATGCCGTGCGCCCGGCGGCACGGCTCTATCTGGGCAGCGAGGTCGTGCGTGTCGAGACGTTCGGCACCTATGCATGCCGCGACGTGCGCGGCTCAGGCGGCACCATCGCCGGCAAGCTTAGCGAGCATGGCCGTGCCAACGCCATCGACATCTCGGCCTTCGTGCTGGCGGACGGGCGGCGCATCTCCATTCTCTCCAACTGGCGCGACGATGGGCCGACCGCGCAGTTCCTCCAGGCGATCCACGCCAGCGCCTGCAAGCGCTTCCGCACCGTCCTGAGCCCGGACTATAACAGCGCGCATCGCGACCATCTGCATTTCGACATGGGCGGCAAGGGGCGCTATTGCCGGTGATACGGGCTGCAGCCCTTCACCCATCCCTTTCCGATGATCCGCGAGAACAGACCCATCCATGAGTGAACCAGAACCCGTCGAGCAGCCCCGCTTCCGTCACGCCGAGGAAGAGGTGCGGGAGGGCTGGGAAGACATCCATTCGCCCCAGACGACCAGCGCCGCCTATCGGCTGGCTTTCCAGGACAATGAGTTCCTGCTCCAGCCCGCGCTGCGGCCAGTACGCTTCCAACTCGAATTGCTGAAGCCCGAACTGCTGCTGGACGAAGCGCGGATCGCGTCCACCTTCGTCTTTTATGGGTCCGCGCGCATTCCGCCGCCGGATCAGGCCCAGGCCCTGATCGACGCGGCGGCCAGCCCTGCCGAGCGCGCTATCGCCGAGCGGCTGGCGGCGAAAGCGCGTTATTATGACGTCGCGCGCGAGCTGGCCCGCTTCGCGGCGCAATATCCGGTCAGCGCCAGCGGCTGGCGCAATTTCGTGGTCTGCTCGGGCGGTGGGCCCTCGATGATGGAAGCCGCCAATCGGGGGGCTGCCGATGTCGGCGCCAAGACCATCGGCATGAACATCCTGCTGCCGCACGAACAAGCGCCCAATCGTTATGTGACGCCGGAGCTGTCCTTCCGCTTCCACTATTTCGCGCTGCGCAAGATGCACCTCAGCATGCGCGCGCGGGCGCTTGCCGTTTTCCCCGGCGGCTTCGGCACGTTCGACGAGCTGTTCGAGCTGCTCACACTCATTCAGACCGGGAAGATGAAGCGCATCCCCATCCTGCTCTACGGGCGCGAGTTCTGGAACCGGGTCGTCAATTTCGAGGCACTGGCCGAAGAAGGAGTCATCAGTCCGCGCGACCTCGATCTCATCAATTGGGTGGAAACGGCGGAGGAGGGCTGGGCCGTCATCGACGCATTTTACGCCTGCGAGGCTCTGGGCACCTGCTGAGGGAACGGCTGCGGCCCGTGTTCCGGCCTTTCTGGGAGGCGGGAGAGCAGTTGGATGGCAGCGAGCGTCATCGGTTAATACGCTTGATGATGATCGGCCCGCCAAACCTCTCGCGCGGGACCGGCAAGTCACTGGCGGCGACACCGGCGTAACCGTCTGCTCCAGGCCTGCCCCTCAGCGCGTCCTTGTGCTCCTGCACAGGTAGGAACTCAGGGCCCAGCCGAACCCCGTTGCCTCAATGGGCTCCTGCCCGTGCAGGAGCACGGCTTTTTTGAATGGAAGACGCTTCCCATTCTGGCCTGTTCGTGATCGCGCGCGCCAAGGCCATGCTCTAAGCGCCCGGGTCTTATGCCCAAAAAGCAGCGGGACCGAACGCCTCCGGCGCACGGTCCCGCATGATATCGCTTTGTTCGGCAGGCGCCGGCGCACCGCGTGCGTCCCCGCCGCTTGCTCCGCGCTTATTCCGCGGCAGCGTCCGCCGCCGGTGCGGCCGCATTGTCACCCTCGGCCGGCGCCGCGGCATTGTCCGCGCCCGCTCCTGCCTCGGCGGCCGCTTCGGGCTCGGCGTCGGCGGCGGGCAGCGGCAGATTGGAGCCCTGCGCGTTCATATAGGCGATGATGTTGGCGCGGTCCTGCGGCTTGCTCAGACCCGCGAAGCTCATCTTGGTGCCGGGCGCGAAATCGCGCGGGCTGGCCAGCCAGTGATCCATCTGCTCGAAGGTCCAGGTGCCGCCCACTTTCTTGAGCGCGTCGGAGAAGGCGAAGCCCGCCTTGCCCACCGCAATAGCCTCGCCCAGCGTGGCCCAGAGATTGGGGCCAATGCCGTTAGCGCCACCCTGGTTGATCGTGTGGCAGGCCATGCACTTGGCGAAGACCTTTTCGCCCGCGGCCACATCGGCCGTGGCGAGCAGCGTGTTGAGCGACGGCCCGGCCGCCGCGCCTTCGCCGCCAGTCTCGACACCCTCGATGGCGAAGGCCATCGGCTCCGGGCGCTCCTGATGGAACATCTTGTTGCTGACGATGCCGGCGCCGAGCGCAATGATACCGGCGAACAATGTCCAGCCGGCTATGGTGTTGAAACGGTCGCTCATCCGCGTCTTTCTCCGAATTTTCCGGCGCCCCCGGGCGCGGCGGCACGAGCCCCCGCGTCTGTGCTCGGGGCCCCCATTAATGACTGCTTTGCGTGCACGCAAGCCATGCGTGCGCTGGAAAGGTCCTCGGCGCCGCGTGGCTGGCCGGGCTGCATCAGCCACGCGCGCCGCGCCATGCCGGATCGGGTCGCGCCAGCCGCCATGGCTCTCGCCGCCTGCCTTGCGCGCTCGCACGCGAGGCTCTAAGCGCACGGCTTCAGATGGACGATTATCCAGCCCCCGCGCGGCGCCTCGTCGCCGAGATGACGGACGCTGCGGCGGCCGATCCGGCGCGCGCGCTGGCTTTTCAGGGTGCCCCCGGCGCCAATTCGCATCTCGCGGCCGCCGATTATGCGCCGGACGGGTTGCCGCTTCCCTGCTTCAGCTTCGAGGACGCGCTGGACGCAGTGCGCGAAGGCCGGGCGGACCGCGCTATCATCCCCATCGAGAACTCGCTGCACGGCCGCGTGGCAGACATGCATTTCCTGCTGCCCGAATCCGGCCTCTCGATCATCGACGAATATTTCCTGCAGATCCATCATTGCCTGATGAGCGCCGACGACACGCCGCCGGTCAGCGCGCTCTCTCATGTCCAGGCGCTGGGCCAGTGCCGGCATTATCTGCGCGCGCACGGCATCCGTCCCATCGTCTACGCCGATACAGCCGGGGCCGCGGCGCTGGTGGCCCATTTGCGCGAGCCCGGCGCGGCCGCCATTGCGCCCGCCCTGGCAGCGCAGCTCTATGGCCTGACGCTCCATGCCGAGAATATCGAGGACAGCCCGGACAATATGACGCGCTTCGTCGTGCTGGCGCGCGATCCGGTGATGCCCGCCCGCGATGCCGGCCGGGTGATGACGAGCTTTCTCTTCGAAGTGAAGAACGTGCCCGCCGCGCTCTACAAGGCCATGGGCGGCTTCGCCACCAACGGCGTCAACATGACCAAGCTGGAGAGCTACCAGCGCGGCGCCAGCTTCTCCGCCACCGAATTCTATGCCGACATCGAGGGCATGCCAGGCGATCCGGCTGTCGATCGCGCGCTGGACGAACTGGCCTTCCACTCCAAATGGGTGCGCCTGCTCGGCAGCTACCGCCAGGCCCGGCCGCGCTCGCTCTGAGCGGCGCGCATCAGCCAACGCGCGTCGAGAGGATGGCAGACTCTCCGTCTTCCAACCGTAACGCCGTCAGCACGCCTGTTTCATAGGCGCCGGTGTCGATACCGATGCGGCGCGGAGCAACGCTCGGCAGATCGTTTTTCCAGCTATGGCCGTGAACGACGATGCGCTTGCAGCGCAGGTCCTCCACGTCCAGGAAGCCCTTGCGAATCCACAGCAGATCCTCCTCCGCCTGGTCGGCGAGCGGCACGCCGGGCCGAATGCCGGCATGGACAAAGGCGAAATCACCCACGCCTACCATCAGCTCCAGCGCTTCGAGAAAGCGCAAATGGGCAACCGGCATGGCGTCCAGCAGATCGTCGCGCGCAGCCACATGCGCGCTACCCGGGTCCTTTGGACCCGGCGGCGTCACGCCATAGGAACGGAGCGTCTCCGCGCCGCCGAACGCCACCCAGGCATGGCTACGCGCGGGATCGGCGATATAGTCGAGCATCACCTGCTCATGATTGCCTTTGAGGAAATGGACGTTGAAAGGCCCGTGGCGTTTCAGCCAGCAGAGCGCGTCCAGCACCTCGCGCGAGGCGGGGCCGCGATCCACATAATCGCCGCAAAAGACGAGGCTCGCTGTCCGCCCGTCCGCGCGTCCGGCAGCGTCCCGCGCAATGCGGTCGAGCAACGCGCGTAGCGCGGCGTAGCAGCCGTGAATGTCGCCCACGGCATAGACAAGCTGGCCGTCCACCTTGCCGGTCGGCAAGGCGGGGGGCGCATTTTCGCCTAAAGAAAGCGGTGCAGTCGCCATGTCAGAGCCCCGCGCGCGCCGTGTTGAGCTGGCTTGCCAGCTCGCGATAGCCGACCACTACGCGCCTCGGGTCCGAATCGGCGCGCTTGCTGAGGCGCGACCAGCGCTTGCGATAATCGCGCAAGGTTTTGACATCCATGCCCGCGCTGGCGGCAGCACCGAAAGCATCACGCAGCCGCTGATCGGCCACCAGCACCTGCGGATACATGCAGCGCGCCAGGGCTTTGTCCTCCAGCCCCTTGCACGAACGGGCAGAGGCGGCAGTGTCCGGTGCCTTGCGTTCCCGAGCCTTTGGCGGCTCGGCGCGCTTGGGACGAGACGGTGCGGCCGCGACGGCCTTTTGCGGCGCGGGGGAAGCAGGGGCTGTCACGACCGCCGGCCGGGGCATCGCCGTGAGCGCGGGCGTGGGATCGGGAGCCGGAGCAACCGGCGGCCTCACAGAAGGACGCGGCGCTGCCGCGACGGCCGCCGCCGCTTTGGCCGTCGGTGGGGCGGCGGGTGCGCCACCGCGCATCATCCAGACCGCACCCGAGAGCAACAGCACCCCGGCCATGGCGGCGACTGAGGTGACGATGAGCGTGCGCGGCCAGGACTCGGCCGCTTCCCCGACGAGCGGGATCACAACATCGGGCGTTCGGGCAGGGGGCGGGCCGGCGGGCCCATCAAGGCGCTCGCCCGGCCGTGCGCCGAAAATCCGTTCCATGTCACGCGAGACACGCCGGTTCCACGACGCTCGCATCCCACCCACCGGGTCTACCTGCCCGGCCCATTGAGCCTCATTGCGCATGATGATGGCCGCCATCCCCTTGCACGCGGCTGGGGTGCCGCTGTGTCGCGGCAACGGACAAGCGCGTGTACGGTTCCCGCCCCTCATCTCTGCCTAATTTTGAGGCATTGATCCCTGGCTGCCTGCTTTTTGTGCGCCGCACGATGCACCCCGGCCGTGCAGGCGCGCTTTCCTGCGCGATTCCGGGATTGGCACGCTGCTTGCTGGGCATCCTGTCGCACACCACCGGACAAAGGGGGCGACATGAAACTCATCATGGCAATCATCAAGCCGTTCAAGCTGGAAGAGGTACGCGAGGCCCTGTCGGGCCTTGGCGTGGCCGGCATGACGGTGAGCGAAGTGAAGGGCTTCGGCCGGCAGAAAGGCCAGACCGAAATCTATCGCGGCGCAGAATACACCACCAACATGGTTCCCAAGGTCAAGATCGAGGTCGTCTGCGACGACGCGCTGACGGCGCGCGTGGTCGAGAGCATCCAACAGGCAGCGAACAGCGGGGCCATTGGCGACGGCAAGATCTTCGTCCTGGATGTCGGCCAGGCGGTGCGCATCCGCACCGGCGAGACCGGCGAAACCGCGCTGTAAGAAAAGGGGAAATCCATGAGCCTTCTCACGACATATCGCGGCGCCGCGATGGCCGCCGGCCTCTCGCTCCTCGCCGCCGCGCCGGCCTGGGCGCAGGAGGTAGCGACCACCGCCGCCGCCACTGCACCCGTACCCGACAAGGGTGACACCGCCTGGATGATGACGGCCACCGTCCTCGTCCTCCTCATGATCCTGCCCGGACTTGCGCTCTTCTATGGCGGTCTGGCGCGCTCCAAGAACATGCTCTCGGTCATGACGCAGGTCGGCGCCGCCGCCGCGCTCGCCATGCTCGTCTGGGTGATGTGGGGCTACACCATGGCCTTCGGCGACGGCGGAAACGCCATCATCTCGGGCTTTAACAAGGCTTTCCTCGCCGGCATCACGCCAGACAGCATGGCCGCCACCTTCACCGATGGCGTCGTCATTCCCGAATATGTGTTCGTGAGCTTCCAGATGACCTTCGCGGCGATCACCACCGCGCTGGTGCTGGGCTCGGTTGTCGAACGCATCAAATTCTCGGCGGTGATGGTGTTCGCGGTCGTCTGGCTCACCATCGTCTATTTCCCGATCGCGCATATGGTGTGGGCGGGCAACGGCTACTTCTTCGGCCTCGGCGCGCTGGACTTCGCCGGCGGCACGGTGGTTCACATCAATGCCGGCGTGTCCGCGCTGGTCGCCTGCCTCATCCTGGGCAAGCGCCAGGGCTATCCCAGCGAACCGATGCCGCCGCACAGCCTCACGCTCACCGGCGTCGGCACCGGCCTGCTGTGGGTCGGCTGGTTCGGCTTCAATGCCGGTTCCGCGCTGGAGGCCAACGGCTCGGCCGGGCTGGCGATGATCAACACCTTCGTCGCCACCGCATCGGCCGGCCTCTTCTGGATGATCGCGGAGCGCCTTGCCGGCCACAAGGCTTCGGCACTGGGCTTCTGCTCGGGCATTATCGCCGGCCTCGTGGCGGTGACACCGGCCGCCGGCAATTCCGGCCCGTTCGGCGCCATTGTCCTTGGCGCCGTCGCCTCGGTGCTCTGCTTCATCGCCGTCTCCAAGCTCAAGCCCATGTTTGGCTATGACGACTCGCTCGACGCCTTCGGCATTCACGGCATCGGCGGCATGATCGGCGCGATCGGCACCGGCATCGTCTATGCCCCCGGCCTCGGTGGCCCCGGCGGCGCGGACTTCGACATGGCCGGGCAGCTTCTTGTCCAGATCGAGGCGGTGCTTGCCACCATCGTCTGGGCCTCGGTCGGCACCGCCATCGCCATCTTCGTGGCCAAGCTGCTCACCGGCCTGCGCGTCAGCCCGGACGTGGAGCAGGTCGGGCTCGACCTCGGCGAGCACGGCGAGCGCGCCTACAACTGAGTTTCGGCACGGGCGGCCCACGATGGCCGCCCGGCCTCCCGATGTTCCTCCTGCGAACAGCACTGGGCCGGTGCCTTCGGGCATCGGCCCATTTTTTGTGTGATGCCCGGAATGGGGAGCGCGCGGCCACGCTCCTACTGATGGTTCATCGGCGGCTCTCTCCCGCTCTGGACTCCTGTTCCCGCAGGAGAACAGAAGACCAAGGACTGCTGCGTCGAGCGCAGCGGCGCTGGCTTCGGGCGCGCCGGTCTGTTCGCGATTGGCGCCGGACGAGACATCGGCGCTCCCATTTTCCGCTTGGTCCGCGCTTCTCCCAGGTTCATCCTTCCCGCCCGAACCGCACAAGGGAGCCTGCCATGCCGTTCGAACTCCATATCCTCGCCTGGGGCTGCATTCTCGGCCTCGTCCATATTCTCGCCGCCGGACAGGCCAAGACGCGCCAATATGGCGTGGCATGGAACACCGGCCCGCGCGACGCGGACGTGCCGCCGCCCGGGCCCGTCGCCGGACGGCTGATCCGCGCCCAGGGCAATTTCTTCGAGACCTTTCCGATTGCCGCGGCCGCCTTGCTCCTTGCCGGCCTGTTGCCGCTCGGCAGCGGGACGACCGCGCTCGGCGCCGCGCTGTGGCTCGGCGCGCGCCTTCTCTATCTGCCACTCTATGTCGCCGGCGTGCCCGTCGTACGCTCGCTTGTCTGGACCGTCAGCCTGCTCGGCATGCTGCTGGTCTTGTGGCCGGCGCTTATGGCCGCCTTTTAGCGCGCCGCCCGAACGGTTGCCGCCGCACAGTCTCGCCGCGCGAACCAGCGCCGTGGCGCTGCAGGGATGCGTCCCGCCGCCCCGCGAGCTCAGCGCGCGGCCAGCGCCTGCATCATCTCCCATATGGGCGTCACGTCATAGCCGGCCGCGCGCGCCGTCTCGGCAATGGCTTGCACATCGTCGCCGGCGCGCGCGCGGGCCAGGGCCCAAAGCAGCGTGCTGCGCGTGCCCGAGCGGCAATAGCAGAGCGCCAGCCCCTCGCCCTTGCCCGCCAGCGCCGCGTCCAGCGCATCGAGCTGCCAGGGCGCAAAGCCGCCATGGTCCACGGGGATGGCGACATAGGCCATGCCCGCCGCCCGCGCCGCCGCCTCGATGACGGCACCGGGCGTCTGGTCCGGCGCTTCGCCCTCGGGCCGGTTGTTGATGACAAGCGTTGCGCCCTGCGCACGTGCCTGCGCGACGGTCTCGACGTCGATTTGCGGGGCGACGAGGATGTCGCGCGTCAGTTGCTTGAGCATGGCATGCCTTTCTTCCGGACCGGCCCGCCTCCTAGGGACGCGCCGCGCATCCCGCAAGCCACCGCCGTCCGACTCGGCCGGTCCCGGTGATTTTACGCGATATTAACCCTAACGGCCGAGAGTTCCTGCCGCGGCCAGACCGGGCATTCTTCGCCCGGCGTGGACCGCAGGGGACCGACATGCTGAAGATTTCCGCCACGGCCAGCGACCTCTCCACGATTCTGGACCAGGCACCCGATATCGAATGGCTTTCGCTCGACTGCTTCGATACGCTGGTCTGGCGCGCCACGCATGCGCCGCTGGACGTGTTCGCCGATCTGCCCTTCGAAGGCGGCGGCATCGAGCCGCGCCGTTGGGCCGAGCGCCAGGCGCGCATGGAAACCATCGCGATCGAGCAGCGTGCCGAGATTTCCCTCCAGGACATCTATCGCCGGCTGATGCCGCTCGCGACCGAGGCGGAGCGCGAGGCTGCGATCGCCAACGAGCTGCGGCTAGAAGCGCGCCATGCCTATGGCTTCGCCCCGGTGCGCGATCTCATGGTGGAAGCCCGCCGCCGCGGCCTCAAGATCGCCATCGTCTCCGACATGTACCTGCGCGAGGCGGAACTGCGCGCGCATATCGAGACGGCCTGCGGGCCCGAGATCATGACGCTCATCGACCGGGTGTTCGTCTCCAGCGAATATGGCACCGGCAAAGCCGGCGACCTCTTCCTCCACATCATGACCGAACTGGGCCTCTCGCCCGCCAAGATCCTTCATATCGGCGACAATCCCCGGTCCGACCAGGAGCGCCCTTCCGAATTCGGCATCAACACGGTGCTGTTCGAGCAGTTCTCGCCCGTCGTCACTCAACGCCTGCGCATGGAAGCCGCCGCCGCTCGGCTGGCCGGCCGGGGCATGCGCGTCGATCGGCCGATCTACCAGCTCCACCGGCCGCAGCTTGCCCTGCGGACCGAGACGGACCCGGCCTACGCCATGGGCCATGACGTGCTGGGGCCGATCACCCATGGCTTCGCCACATGGCTGAAGAGCGAGGCGGATGCGATGGAAGCGCGCACAGGCAAGCCGGTCAAGCTGCTCTTCCTGATGCGCGACGGCTATCTGCCGATGCGTGCCTTTGAAGAACTCTATCCCGAGCTGGCCGCCCGCGCGCTGCCGCTGGAGCTGAGCCGCTTCACAGCGCTCGGGTGCAGCTTCACCGATGTCGAAGCCATTGCGCGCTATGTCTCGCCGATCCTGCGCGCCGAGAATCTGCCGACCTGCTGCCGGCAGATGGCCATGACGCCGGACGAGCAGCGCGTGCTGTGCCGGATGGAGCCGCGCGATTTCCTCGCCGCCGTGACCGGGCCCTATGCGGCGCGGATCATCGAGCGCTCGCGTGCCTTCGCGGACCGGCTCGTCACCTATCTCGGCCAGCTCGGCGTTGCGCGCGGCGATGCCGTCATGCTCGTCGACATCGGCTATGCCGGCACGGTTCAGAATGTGATCGAGCCGGTGCTGCGCGACCGGCTGGAGCTGGATGTGGCCGGCCGCTACATGGCGCTGCGCCACCTCATCGCCAACCAGTGCGACAAGCGCGGCTACATGGACGCGCGCAACTACGATACCGACCTGCTGACGGCCTGCTGGGAAAATATCGCGGTGATCGAGGGGCTCTTCAACGTGTCCCAAGGCTCGGTGATGGACTATACGCCCGAGGGCGTGCCGGTGCGGGAGGCATCGGGCCGCAAGCAGATCCAGAATATCCAGCGTGACATCGTCCAGCGCGGCTGCCTCGACTTCGTGGCGGCCGAGCGGGAGCAACGCGGCATGCTCCGCCGTCCGGAAGCGGACGATGAGGACAGCCGACGCGATGGCGCGGTGGCAACGCTGCTGCGCTTCCTGTTCCTGCCCCTGCCGTCGGAAATCGAGGTGCTCAGCAACTTCGACTATGAGCGCAATCTCGGCACCGGCGACATGAAGCGCTTCCTCGATCTCGACCAAGCCACCGAAGCGCTGCGCCGCTACGGCATCTTCTATACCCGCAACCGCACGCGCCTCTATCTGCCCGGCGAATTGCAGCCGCACGGCACGCATCTCAACCTGTCGCTGCTGGTCTCGCGCCGCTTCAACCTGGGCCTGCGCAAGTCCGATTTCGACGTGGGCGGCATCGAGCTGCCGGTGATGCTGATGGGCGACAGCGGACATACGCTCACCAAGGTCGACGCCTATCCCACCAATGACGGCTATTATCTGGCGCATGTGCCGGTCGGCGAAGGCAAGTTCATTGCCGGACTCCAGTTCGGCCAGGTTTGGGAATGGGTGCAGATCGACGAGCTGCGCTTCCAGCGCGTGGAAGATCTGGTGGGCGCCAGCTTTGCCGCGGAACCCTATCCTGACGGCATGACCCAGATGGGTCCGGGCCTGTTCCGCTGCGATCCTAATGGGTTCCTGATGGCCCTGCCCCCGGCGAACCATCTCGGCTCGCTGGTGCTGAGCGTGGTCTTCCGCCCCATCACGGCGCGCTCCGGGGCCGTGGCGGCGCAGGTTCAGGCCGCCTGAGCGGGCTTCCGCCGGCCGCCATAGTACTGGACGGCAGGGAGTCGGCGCGGCCCTGAATGGCCGGGTTCGCCTTGCTATCAGCCAACCGGGTGCCGACGCGTCGTCAGGAAGAATGGCCGGACGGAGTGTCGATCTCGACGGCGCCGCTCGCTACGCCCACGCCCATTCCGCTCCCCATGCCCATAGCACCGCCACCGGCGCCGCCTTTGCTGCCGCCCACGCCGCTCTCGCCCTTGCCGCGTCCGCCGGATGCGACGGGGCGCGCGGGCCCCTGTGGCGGAATGGCGACATCAGTCGGGATCGGCGCAAGGTCCAGTGCCTCACGAATGAAGGCGCGCAAGGCCACCACCAGCGCATCGGTGCGCACGGGCTTGCCGGCAGCCAGTTCGCTGGCAGCGCGGCAGGCGAGACGGACATGCTCCTCGGTGCCCAGCAGGATGATATCGGAGAGCGCGGCCTCCACCGCGTCGCGAGTACGCCGCGCCCGGTCCGAGCTTTCCACCGCGCCGGTGGTACCCACGCTTTCCTTGTCCATCACCTCGCCCGCCTCGGCGCGCCGCAGCAGGTCGCGCAAATGGGTGGGATCGGTCGTCAGCGTGCCGGTGAAGGAGCCACCCAGCGCCTTGTAGGCGGCGATCAGCACGCGCAGCCGCTCATTGATCTGGCGGTTCATGCGCTCGCGGCGCTGCTGGATGGTCATCATCATGACCAGCCGGATGCCCATGCCGATCAGCGTGACCAGCGCCAGGCCCAGCAGCGTGGCGGCGAGGCTTTGCCATGACGTGAAATCGAGACCGCGCATGCCCTGCCAACTTCCCGGCCGCATCCGGGTTCCTTTCCCGCTGCTCAGGCAAGGCCCTCGCCCATGCGAAAGGGGCGGGCCGCCTGCGCAACCCGCCCCTTTTCGAAGCGATCTTGGATCGACGAGGAAAGGCGATCAGCCCTCCAGCGTCATCCGCACGAAGTCGACGGTCTGGCGCGTCGCTGCCGCGAATTCCGTCTCGGTCGCCTTGAACGAGCCGAAATGCGCGAACTGATCCGGCGTCATGCCGTCGAACTCATAGGCAGCGCGGAAGCTCGGCAGCTTCAGCAGCTTCTCGATGCTCGCCTTGTTGGGCTCGCGATCGATCGCCTTGGGATCGAAGGGCTCCAGCTCGTCCGCAGCCGCCATCAGGCCAGCGATGTAGCTGGGCGGGCAGGTGTAGACCATGTCGCTGCCGGCATAATCCTGGATGTGGCGGCTCACCGTCTTGCCGGTGCGCTCGTCCTTCTCCACGCGCATCGAGCACTGGAGCATCTTGGACGGGTGATTGTTCTGCTTGCCCCAGTGATAGGCGCGCTTGAGCACCGCTTCCTCGCCGTCGCGAATCTCGGGCAGAGTCAGCTCGATGCCGCGCGCCTTGGCTTCGGTCTTCCAGTCGGACAGTTCGCCGAGGCGCGCCGACATGTGCGTGATGACCGAGCGCCAGTGGGAGAGATCCACGCCGGCGGCGCGGGCGCGCTGGAGGCCGGCCGTCACGGCCGCCATGCAGCGCATATATTGCGGCACAGTGAAGCTGGTCGTGTTGTTGGTCGAGATGCCGCGCGCGGTCAGCTCTTCCAGAACCTCATAGCCCTCCTTCGAGCCCGGCAGCTTGACCATCACATTGGGGCCCTGCGCGGCGATGGTGAGGCCCTGGGCCAGCATCTTCTCGCCGTCGCGCACGAAGCGCGGATCGACCTGGCCGGAGAGCATGCCGTACTTGCCGCCGGACTTGTCGAAGACCGGGCGGATTTCCTCGGCGCCCTTGCGCACCAGATCGAGATAGGTCGTCCAATAGACGCCCTCGACATCCAGCGCCGGATCGGCCTTGGCAATCTCGCGGATGCGCTCGGCCCACATCTGCGGGGCGAGCTTGATGGCCTGGAGCGAGAGCGGCGGATTGGTCGTGACACCGCGGAAGCCCATCTTGCCTTCGGCCTGGATGGTCTCCTGGTCCATGAAGCGCGTGAGCTGGGCGTCCCAGTCGGCTTCCTTGCCCTGCGGGGCCTTGGCCAGGGTTTCCTTGCGCCAGCTTGGGAAGATCAGCGGCGAGCTGTCCCACCAGATTTCGGCGTCGGGGTTCGTTGCGGCGAGCTGTTCGAGCACATTGTCTGTCATAGTGGCCTCCAAATAGTCGCATGGGCTGGAAACGCCAGCCGATTCATCGTTGCGGCGCAGCAAGTCGGGCCCCTGTCACGCTGAGCCGGGGCGTGCCGGCCGGTCAGGCCGGCTGGCGATTGCCCTGCCGGGCGCGGAACCGTCGCGCACCGCCGCCGGGGCGGCCGGCACCCGCGCCGCCCTCCGGCCGCGCACCTTGCCGGCCCTCGCCATGGCGACGCTCCTGCGGCCGGCCGGGGGATCCGGCCGAGTCGGTGTGGCCACTGCGCTGCGATTCGGCGCCACGCCGATCCTGCTGTTGCGCGCCATGGGGACGCGCGGGCCGCTCGGCCCGGCGATCCCGGTTCTGGGCTTCCGCGCCGGCATTGGCCGGACGATCGCGATGGTCCCGGCGGGCGCCTTGCGCGGCGCCATTATCGGGCCGTGCAATCGGGTTCCAGCCCGTCGCCGGGGCGGAGCGCTCATGCCGGCCAGCCGGTGCGCCGCGTCCGCCGCGCTCGCCACCACGCCCACCGCCCTTGCGGTCACGCGGGGAACGGCCCGAGGCCTCGCGCTGGGGCGCGTCGGCTTCCAGCGTCTTGCGCGACGGCAGCGGCAGCCGTGCGGCTTCCTTGGTGAAATCCTCCGGCAGCGGCATCGGCGTCAGTTTGACGCGCGTCAGCCGCTCGATGTCGCGCAGATAGGGCTTCTCGTCAGGCGCCACGAAGCTCATCGAGATGCCGTCCGCGCCGGCACGCGCGGTACGGCCGATGCGGTGGACATATTGCTCGGGCACATTGGGCAGCTCGAAGTTGAAGACATGGGAGACGCCCGGAATGTCGATGCCGCGCGCCGCAATGTCCGTCGCCACCAGCACGGGCACGTCGCCCGAGCGGAAACCCTTGATCGCCGCCGTGCGCTGGCCCTGGCTCTTGTTGCCGTGGATGGCCGCCGCGTCGATATTCGCGGTCTTGAGGTGCCGCACCACGCGGTCTGCGCCATGCTTGGTGCGCGTGAAGACGAGCGCGCGATCGATGCTGCCGTCGACAAAGCCGGCGCGCAGCCGCAGCGTCAGCAGCGCCTGCTTCTCGGCCTGGTTCACCGATGTTGCGTATTGCTCCACACGCTCGGCAGTGGTCGATTGCGGCGCGACTTCCACGCGCACCGGATCGTTGATGAACTGCCGGCCGAGATCGGCGATCGCCTTGGGCATGGTCGCGGAGAAGAACAGGCTCTGCCGCTCCTTGGGCAGCAGCGCGGCGATACGCTTGAGCGGGGCGATGAAGCCCAGATCCATCATCTGGTCGGCCTCGTCGAGCACGAAGATCTCGACATGGCGCAGCGTGAGCGCACGCTGGTCGATCAGATCGAGCAGGCGGCCGGGCGTCGCGACCAGAATGTCGCAGCCAGGCACCAGCGCGCGGGCCTGCTTGCCGGCGGGCACGCCGCCGAACACGCACTGGACCGAAAGATTGAGGAACTTGGCATAACCACGCATATTCTCGGCGATCTGAGCCGCCAGCTCGCGCGTGGGCGAGAGCACCAGCATGCGGCAGGCCGCCGCCTTGCGCGGCTTGGGATCGCCGGCGAGGCGATGGATGGAAGGAAGCGAGAAGGCGGCCGTCTTGCCAGTGCCGGTCTGGGCGATGCCCAGCAGGTCGCGGCCTTCGAGCAGAGCGGGTATGGCCTGGCGCTGGATCGGCGTGGCGTCGGAATAGCCCTTGGCGCCGAGCGCGCGCAGGATGGGCTCGGCAAGGCCGAGCTGCGAGAAATAGGACATGAAAATACTCTCAATAGCGGCCTCGCGCGCACGACGAGGCATGCGCGGAAGCAGGGTTCGTTCGATGCGACCCTGCGTGAAAAAGGAAGCCTACGATGATTCGCGATCGGTCGCCGGGCAGGTCCTGCCCTCGGGCCGACCTCACGCTGCACGGACTGCGTCTGGGGCTGAGCCCCGCGCATCGATCAGCGGCGCATCTAGGGTGCATTGCAGCAATTGGCAAGAGTGCGCGCGCTTTTGCGGCGAGACTGTGACCCGCGCGCACAGGCCCCAGGGGCCGGTTGGAGCGCGGAGGCCGCTCTTCCCCGTCTCACGCCCAGCAAGCCTCTTTCCCCTCCGTTCGTGTCGAGCGAAGTCGAGACACGCGGACGCGGGCGGATGGTTCTCGCCTTCGCTCGAACCGAACGGTGGAAGAGAATGAAAAAGCGCGGCCGGGAAGGCGCTGGGCCCCGTTGCCCTGCCTCCAGGCCCTAAAGCGCCTTTCGATAGATCACATAGCGCTTGTTGACGTGGCTATCGATGGCGTCGGCAATGGCGATCATTCCCTGATTGTCTTCGAGGATCCAGCCGATCTCGCCCCGGCTGGCGCCATAGCGGGCCACCGCATCGCGGCGGATATATTCGATCATCATGAAGGCAAGCTGGCTCGCCATGCGGCTCGATTGCAGCTTCTGTACCACGCCCATCAGCGGCACGCGCATGGTGCGGCAGCGGGGCCGGCGCAGCCACCACAGCAGCTTGGCCCAGCCGAAGGGAAAGAGCGAACCGTTCATGCCCTTGAGCGGCTCGTTGAGATTGGGCAGCGTCATCATGAACGCCACCGGCTCGCCATCCAGCTCGGCAATGCGGATCAGATCCTCGAAGACGATGGGTTTGAGCTGCTTGCCGAAATGCTCCACCTCATGGTCGGTGATCGGCACGAAACCCCAGTTATTGCCCCAGGCATCGTTGAGAATGTGGAGGATGATCGCGGCATCCTCGTCGAACCGCGCCTTGTTCACATTGCGGATGCGGATGCGCGGGTTCTTTTCGCCGGATTGCACGATCCGCCGGATGAGCGGCGGGAAATCCCGCGTGATGTCCAGCTCATAGGTGCTGAGCGCCTTGGCCGGGGCATAGCCGGCCGCCGTGATCCAGCTTTCATAATCCGGCCGATTATGGCCCATCATCACCGTGGGCTCATGGTCATGGCCCTCAACCAGCAGGCCCGGCTCCTCCCAGATGGAGAGCGAGATGGGGCCGAGCACCTGTGTCATGCCCTGCCCGCGCAGCCAGTCCTCCGCGGCGGCGATCAATGCGGCGGCCACTGCGGCGTCCGTCGCTTCGAACAGGCCGAAATTGCCTGTTCCCGGCCCCATGCCCTGCTCGGCCGGCATCGTAAGGGCCAGCTTGTCGTAATGGGCGCTGATCCGCCCCACCACGGCGCCGCCGCGCCGCGCCAGGAAGTAGCAATGCTCGGCATGTTCGTGGAACGGATTACGGCCCGGCGTCAGCAGACTGCGCACTTCGCTCTTGAGCGGCGGCACCCAGGCCGGATCGTCCTTGTAGATCGCCCACGGCAGATCGATGAAGGCGTCGAGATCGGCCTTGCCGGCGACGGGCGAGACAGTGATGTCGGATGGTGCCAAGCGGGACTCTCCTTGCGCGGCGCGGCGGCAGCGGCCGGGGGATCGCCGCTAGCACCGCCGGCGCGGAGCGTCCACTTTTCGTTGTTCCACCGCCACGGCCGAAAGGGTCATTGCCCGTCGCCGCGCACGTGCAGCCGGATCGCGACCCGCACGATCAGCGCCGCCCAGAGGGCGCCCACGATCCAGCCGACCAGCACGTCGGTGGGCCAGTGCACGCCGAGATACAGGCGCGAGAGGCCGATCAGCAGCGTGATCGCAATACCCGTGGCGAGCAGATAGCGCCGCGTCGCGCGCCGGGCCTGCGTGCGTGCGAGCAGCGCCGCCATGCTGAGATAGACGATTGCCGCGTTCATGGCATGGCCGCTCGGAAAGCTCGCCGTCTCCACCGTGACCAGATGCGCGACCACGTCCGGCCGCGCCCGCGCAAAGGCGATCTTGAGCAGGGCGCTCGCCAGGATGCCGAGTGCGATGCCCCCGCCGAGCAGGCCGGCGAGACGCTTCTTCCCGGCGGCGAGCAGGAAACCCGTCGCCAGCAGGATGAGCAAGGTGAGCAGGATATTGTCGCCCAGCGCCGTCATGTCGAGCATCAGCCGGCGCAACCCGTCACGTGCGAGGCCGTCACCTTGCGTTGCCTGCCGCAGCCACAGCAGGAAAGCCCGATCGAACGCGAGCGTATCGCCGCGCACGATGCCGGCGCTGATCTTGAGGAGCAGCAGCAGGACGCCGCTCAGGCCCAGCAACAGCCAGAGCGGCCGCGATTCGGGCGCCGGCGCATTGGGCGGATTGGGTCGTCGAACGGGGCGGCGCATCGGGCCATCCTGCCATAGCGATGACCGTCGGGCCAGCGCGCCCAACCCACAGTCCGCCTGCCTTCGGAAAACATGTTTTCAGTGCGGCGTCTTGCCTTGGTCTGGCCGCAATGTGCGCGAATAACCATATTGCTGCCACGATCTGTGCCCAAAGGGCCGCGACAAGGTGAATGGCATGACTGCAATCGACACACTGAACCGGAGCAACGCCGGCACGGCCGCCGCCGGAGCCGCGCTGGGGCGCACGCCTGAAGACAAGGCGATGCTGCGCGCAGCGGCGGATCTGCCGCGCGACCTGCTGGTGCCGCGCGCGTCCATCTACTGGCCGGATTTCCTCGCCTCCGCACTGGTCGGCTATGGGGCCATGGCGGTGGCAATCCTCTCCGCCAGCCTGCCGGTGACGCTGGCAGCCGGCCTTCTGGCGGTGTTCGCGCTCTATCGCGCCGCCGGCTTCATCCATGAGCTGACGCATCTACGCCCCGGCATGCTGCCGGGCTTCCGCGCGGCGTGGAACCTCATCATCGGCATTCCGCTGCTCATTCCCTCCTTCATGTATGAGGACGTGCATACGCATCACCATGCCAAGACGCGCTACGGCACGGTGGAAGACCCGGAATATCTGCCGCTGGCGCTGATGAAGCCCTGGTCGCTGCCGCTGTTCATCGTGGCGGCGCTGCTGGCGCCCGTCGCGCTGCTCTTCCGCTTCGCGGTGCTGACGCCGCTCAGCCTCGTCATTCCGCCGCTGCGCCGGCAAGTGGTCGCGGCCTATTCGGGCCTTGCGATCAACCCCGCTTATCGCCGCCGCCCGCCCGAGGGCGCCTTCCGCCACATGTGGCTGTGGCAGGAGGCCGGGGCCTCGCTCTGGGCGATCGGCCTCCTCACCGCCAGTGCGCTCTATGGCTGGCGACCGCTGCTGGTGGGCATGGCGATCTTCTCGGGCATTGCCGTGGTCAACCAGTTGCGCACGCTGGTCGCGCATCTCTGGGAGAATGAGGGCGAGCCGATGACGGTGACGGGCCAATATCTCGATTCGGTCAATGTGCCGCCGCCCGACATCTTTTCGCCGCTGTGGGCGCCGGTCGGCCTGCGCTACCATGCCCTGCACCATCTGCTGCCGAGCATGCCCTATCACAGCTATGGCGAGGCGCACCGCCGCCTGGTCACGGCGCTGGGGCTGGAGTCGACCTATATGCAGGCCAGCCACCCCGGCCTCTTCGTACTCGTCGGGCGGATTGCGCGCAGCACGATGGGCCGTCGCTGAGCCGGGCACACCTGTCCGACTGCCACCCAATCTTCGTCATCCCAGCGAAAGCTGGGATGACGCTGGAGTGGGGCATAGTCGGGCGGGAATGACGAGGGGATAAGCCGCGCCACCGCCCCGCACACCCTATTCCTCCGTCGTCACCAGCACGGCTTCGCCAACCAGGAAGAACAGCAAGAGCGGCGCCCACGCGGCCAGCACCGGCGGATAGACGCCGAGATTACCCATCGATAGCGCAAAATTATCGGCCACGAAGAAGGTGAAGCCGAGCCCCATGCCGATCACGGCACGCACGAACAGCTTGCCGGAGCGGGCGATGCCGAAGGCGGCGACGCTGCCCAGCAGCGGCATCAGCAGCGCCGAGAGCGGCCCGGTGATCTTGTGCCAGAGTGCACCCTCCAGGCTCGCCACCGGCCGCCCCGCCGCCCGCAGCGTGTCGATCGCCTCGCGCAGCCGCCAGAAGGAGAGCGCCTCGGGATCGACGGACGCGAGCGTGAACTGGTCGGGCCGGATGCCGTTGCCGAAGGTGATGGTGCCGAGCGGCCGGCTGGTGCCACTCGCGACGTCAAAGGCCTTCGCGTCGGTCAGCGTCCAGCCCTCGCCATTATAGGTGCCGCGTGGCGCATGGATCACCGAGACGAGGCGGTCGCCATGTCGGTCGTAAATGTCGACCTCGCGCAGCATGACGTCGTCGCCGGTGCCGCTGATCGTGGCCGCGCGCACCAGATCGTCGCCGTCGCGCACCCACACATTGGCCTTGACGCCCTTCTCCTTGGGTAACGGCCCGAATTCTGCATTTTCCCAGCCCGTGAGCGCGGCCGTCGCGCGCACCACCACGCGCTCGTTGAAGGCGAAGCTGATGACGGCCGTGGCCAGGCTCACCACCATGAGCGGCGCCAGAATCTGGTGCGCGGAAAGGCCGCCGGACTTCATCGCCACCACCTCGCTGTTCGCATTGAGGGTGGCGAGCGTGATGAGCGTGCCGAGCAGCACCGAGAAGGGCAGGAAGCGCGAGATGATCTGTGGCAGGCGCAGGCCGACATAGCGCCACAGCTCGGCATCGCCATTGCCGGGATAGGCGAGCACCGCGCCCGCCTCGCTCAGCAGGTCGAGGATCTGGAGCACCATCACCAGCATGGCGAGCATGGCGAGGCAGCGCCACAGGAAGGTGCGGCCGACATAGAGCGCAAGGGCTCGCGACGGGAAGAAATTGGCGAGCATCAGGCCTCACCCTGTCCCGGCTGTGCCTTGCGCTGGCCGAACCGCCCCACGAGGCTCATGACTGCCCGCACCGCGCGCGAGAACCAGCGCTCGATGGCACCGATCGGCTGACCGCCGGGCACATAGGCTGTCTGGTAATACATCCATCCGATCAACGCCGCCGCGAGCACGAAGGGCCCCCATAAGGCGAGGAACGGGTCGATCTTGCCCAGCGAGCCGATCGACTGCGCATATTGGTTGACCTTGTGATAGGTGACGATGAACACGATGGAGAGGAAGACGCCCAGCGCCGATGTGGATCGCTTGGGCGGAATGGCGAAAGCCACGGCTGCCAGCGGCAGCAGGAACATCATCGCTACTTCCACCACACGATAGTTGAAGTTGGCCCAGGCCCGCGCTCGCTCGATGGCCGGCGCCTCGCGATCGAGGCCGGAGAGCAGCAGCTCGTGCAGGTTCAGTTCCACGTCGCCGTCACCGCGCGTGCGGAACGCCTCCAGCTTGGGCAGGTCGATAGGCAGATCATGGCTGGAAAAAGAGAGGATGCGCGGCTGCTTGTAGCTGGGCGCGTCGTGAAGCAGCACGCCATCGGAGAGGCGCAGCAAAATGGTGTCCGGGTCGTCCGTCGCCAGAAACTGCCCGCGCGCGGCGGTGGCGGCGAGCGACTGGCCGTCCTTGGCCTGCATGCGCACGAAAATGCCGGACAGGCGCCGCCCTTCATCCTCGCTCTTCTCGATGCGGATGGTGAACTGGTCGCTCAGATTGTTGAACTCGCCGACCTTCACCGAGAGGAAGAGCGCGCCCGAGCGAATTTCGAAGCGCAGGCGCTCATATTCATATTTGCTGTGCGGCTGGATGTAGCCGACAATGCCCAGGTTCAGCACCGCAAGCACGATGGCGTAGAGATAGGGCACCTTGAGCAGGCGCGTGTAGCTGAGGCCCACGGCGCGAAAGATGTCCAGCTCCGAAGAGAGCGCGATCTTGCGGAAAGCGAGCAGGATGCCGAGCATGAGGCCAATGGGGATGCCCAGGCCCAGATATTCCGGCAGCAGATTGGCGAGCATGCGCCACACGACGCTCACCGGCCCGCCCTCGGTCGCGACGAAGTCGAACAGCCGGCGGATGCGGTCCAGCACCAGCAGCATCGCCGCGATGAACAGGCTGGCGAGCAGCGGCACCGCGATGAGCCGGGCCATATATCGATCCGCTGCAGTCAGCATTGCGTCCAGTTGCCGTTCCCGTTGAGCCGCGGGCCCGCTCCCTGGCGCGTGCCAGGCCCTGCCGCCCAGCCGTTACGGTGCTTGGCAGCCGCCCGCAACCTTTCTGTGCCCGCCGGGTGCGGGCAGCGGGGCGGGCCGGTCGGGACGGGCGCTGGCGCGGAGCGGGGGCCCGGCGTGCTCACAGGGCCGAGGCGGTCGCCTCGGACGGTCGCGCGGGCCCGTCGCCGGATGCGGCGCGCTGGGCCGCTGCGGACGCATCCAGCACCTGCCCGATCGCCTGGCCGAGCTGGGCCACGGTGAAGGGCTTGCGCAGCACCGGCATGCCGGAGAGCTGGGCAGCACGCTCGCCATCGCCCGCATAGCCGGTGACGAACAGGATAGGACGGCCCGCGGTCGCCTCGCCCAGCGCCGCGATCATCTCGGGCCCCGTCATATCCGGCATCAGTACGTCGGAAAGAATAAGCGCGGTGTCCGGATTGCTGGCCAGAAGATCGCCGGCCTTGCGCGGATGGTTACAGGAAATGCCGCGATGGCCGAGCGCCTCCAGCGCACCCAGGGTCGAACGCAGCACGCGCGGATCATCCTCCACCACCAGGATGAGATGCCCCTCGCCTTCCCGCGCCATGTCCTCGGTTTCCAGCTCCTCCTCGGCGGATGCTGAGCGCATCGGCGCGCGGACCTCGGCCGTGCCGGTGCGTGCCTGCTCGCGCGGCAGCAGCATGCGGATGGTGGTGCCCTCGCCCGGCGCCGAGCGCACGTCGATCTCCCCGCCCGCGCCGCGCACGAAACCGAAAATCTGGGCAAGACCCAGGCCCGTGCCCTTGCCGATGGGCTTGGTGGTGAAGAACGGCTCGAAGGCCCGCTCGATCACGTCGGGCGTCATGCCGCAGCCAGTGTCCGTGACGCTGATCGCCACATAGTCGCCGGCGGCGCACTGGCCCACTTCCTCGCCGGCGAGTGTCACGCAGCGCGTGGCGATGGTCAGCGTGCCGCGTCCATCCATGGCGTCGCGGGCATTAATCGCGAGATTGAGGATGGCGTTTTCCAGTTGCGCCGGTTCCGTCCACAATTCCCAGCCGCCCGCGTCCAGGTCCAGCTCCACGGCGATGCCGTCATCGGTGGCGCGGGCGATCAGCGCGTGCATGTCCAGCACCAGCGCATCCACATCTACACGGCCCGCCCCCGGCGCGTCCGGCCGCGCAAAGGCGAGCAGCCGCGTGGTGAGCGCGGCGGCGCGGTTCGCGCCTTCCATGGCATTGGCGAGATGCTGGCGCGCCTTGTCGGGATTGCGGCGCAGCGCCCGGCGCGCGAGATCGATGCCGCTTACCACCACCGCCAGCATATTGTTGAAATCATGCGCAATGCCGCCAGTGAGCTTGCCGATGGCTTCCATTTTCTGGAGGTGGCGCAGGCTCTGCTCGGCGCGGGCGCGCTCCTCCATTTCGCGGCGCAACTGGCTGTTGGCGGCTTGCAGTTCCTCGGTACGCTGCCGCACGGCCACTTCGAGCCTGTCGACACGCTGCGCCTCGGTCTCCGCCAACCGACGGACGAAGCGCCGCTCACGGGCCGAGCCATAAGCGAACCACAGCGCCAGCAGCGCCGCCGCCAGCAGCCCCAACCCCACCACCGCATAGCTATCGTTGACCCGGCTGACGCGCGTCTCGGAGCGGTCGACGAGCTTACCGAACGCCGCGAGCTGCGCCTGCTCATGGTCGATGGTGCGCTTGAGCGCCTCGCGCATCCGCGACACCGTCGGCGCCTTGCCGGCGGCATAGAAGCGCCCGAGCGCACCCAGGCGTTGCTTGTAGGTGGTGCGCAGCGCGATGTCGTTGAGCGTGCGGCCACGCTCCTCGATCGCCTCCTTGAGCGCGGAGACATTGGCATGCTGCTCGGGGCTCCGTCGGGTGGCGCGCTGGAGCGCCGCCACTTCGGCCTGAGCCGTGCGCCAGGTCGCCTGGAACTGGAGGCCGGTCTGTTTGTCGAGACTCACCACATAGCGGGCGAGCAGCACCTCGGCATTGGCGATGGTGCCGTCGAGCCGCGTCGCCAGCATCATCACTTCGAAGCTGTGTCGCTGGAGCGCCATGGCGCTGTCGCGTTGCTCGGCGGCGCGATCGGCCAGATAAACGATGAGCGCGAGCGCCACCGCCAGCAGAATCGCGAGAATGAGCGGCACCGTCCGCCACCAGGGCGGCAAGTCGTCCGATCCCTCCAAGGCTTCCGGTCCGGTTGCCATCGTCGTAGTCTAGGCGATGGCCGGCATGGTGGGAAAGCCCCCTGCCGGGCCGGTCAGACAGCTCAGGGCCGATTTGGGGCAGTTCAACCCGGAATCGCCCCGGTCAGGCGCCCTGCGGCGGCGAACATTTCAAGAATCTGCCCCACCTGCGCGCTCGAATGCTCGGCGCACAGCGAGCAGCGCAGCAGATAGGTACCGGCCGGCGTCGCGGGCGGGCGGGCCATGTTCACATAGAGGCCCAGTTCCAGCAGCGCCTGCCACATCGCCACCGCCTGCGTCTGGTCTTCCAGGATCACTGCGATGATCGCGGACTGCGGCCGGTCCGTGCCCAGCTTGAAGCCGAGATCAACCAGGCCCTTGTGCAGCCTTTGGCTGTTTTCCCACAGGTGCGCGCGCTTGTCGGCGGCGTGCATCAGCTTGCGGATGGAGGCGGCGGCAGTGGCGACCACGCTGGGCGGCAGAGAGGCCGTGAACACATAAGGCCGGCAGACCAGCCGCAGCACCTCGAACTTGGGGTGATCGGAGACACAGAAGCCACCGACCGTGCCGACCGACTTGGAGAATGTGCCGACCACGAAGTCGATCTCGTCCTCGACGCCCAACTCTTCATAGACGCCCCGGCCATTCTTGCCGAAGAAGCCCATGCCGTGCGCCTCGTCGACGAGGATCATGCAATTGGGGTGCTTGCGGACCGCCGCGACCATCTCGCGCAGCGGCGCGATGTCGCCCAGCATCGAATAGACGCCTTCCAGCACCACCAGCTTCTGCGCCTCGGCCGGCAGGCGGCCCAGCCGCTTGTCGAGATCCTCGACGCTGTTGTGGCGGAAGCGCACGATCTCGGCATTGCCGAGCGCGCAGCCGTCATAGATGCTGGCATGGCTGTCGGCATCGAGCACGATATAGTCGCCCTTGCCGGCGAGCGTGGAGATCATGCCCAGATTGGCCTGGTAGCCGGTTGAGAAGACCATAGCGTGCTGCGTGCCGTAAAAGGCCTTGAGCGCGTCCTCGCATTCCTTGTGACCCTGATAGGTGCCGTTGAGCACGCGGCTGCCCGTGGTGCCGGAGCCGAAGGAGTCCAGCGCCTGCTTGCCCGCCGCGATCACGTCCGGGTCGAAGGTCATGCCCATGTAATTGTAGGTGCCGAGCAGGATCGTCTCCTTGCCCTTGATGACGGCGAGCGTCGGCGACTTCACTTCGTCCATGACGATGGCGAAGGGATCGCGCACGCCCGTCGCCAGCAGCGCCTCGCGCTCGGCGATCAGCGGGTCGAAACGGGAGAGAAGGTCCGTCCCGGCCGGGGCGATGCGCATGGAAGTGGCAGTCTGGTCCATCGTGTCGCCCATTGCTTCAGCCTTCCCCGCGCAGCTTGATGACGGCGTCGACGAGCTGCCCCACCGTCTCGATCTCGGCCTGCATGTTCATGGTGATGATGATGTCGAACGCATCCTCGATGGCGGCCACGAAGTCCATCACCGTCAGGCTGTCCCACTCCAGGTCGCCCGCAAAAGTCGTGGCGTCGGTGAGGGAAACGCCCTTCTTGTTGAAAGGCTCGATCTGCGCGCTGACGGTATCGAAAACGGCCTGGCGGTCGGACATGGCACGGGCTTCCTGCTTTTGATCGTGGCAACCGGGCGCTCACTCGCGCTCCGGCGCCCTCATGGCAAGCGAATAAGGCGTCAATCGGGCAACAGCGGGCGATTCGCACGCCCGCGCCGCCAGCGTTCGCTAAAGAAAGCCGCGTTCGCGATAAGCCTGCGCCGTCGCGATGAGGCCGTCCTCGGTGCCGATGGCGGGCCGCCACAGCGCCTCGGGCACGCGCAGGGCGCCGCGCGCCGTCCAGTCGGGATGGCAGAAATAGGCCGCACGATCCGGCGTCAGCCGCGCGCGGCTGCGCCGCACCAGCCGGTCGATGCGCGCGCCCAGCCGCACGAGCGCGGCGGGCATGCTGATTGGAAGCACGGCCTTTCGCCCCACGGCGCGGCCAATGGCGCGCGCCAGCGCCTTGTGTGTCCAGCCGCCATGGCGGCCATCGTCCACCTCGTAGACTTCGCCATGGGTCGAATGGTCTTGCGTGCATGCCAGTGTGACCAGCAGCGCGGCGAGATCGTCGGCGTGGATGATCGAGAGGCGTCCGTCGGGCGGCAGCAGCACGAAGCCGCGCTTCGCCATCTGGAACAGCTCCAGCAGCTCGGCGTCGTGCGGGCCATAGATGGCGGGCGGGCGCACCATGGTCCAATCAAGCCCGCTGCCGGCGACATGGCGCTCGGCCTCCGCCTTGGACCAGCCATAATCGGAGAGCTGCGGCTCGCGCGCGGCAAGGCTGGAGACGTGGACGAGGCGCGCCACGCCCTTGGCCTTCATCGCGGCGATGAGCGCGGCCGTGCCATGGGAATTGCAGGCCTCGAAGGCGGCGCGGTCGGGCGCATTGACCATGCCGGCGATATGCATCACCGCGTCCGCGCCGTCGACGAGATGCTCCAGCGCCGCCGGGTCCGCCAGCGTGCCCTGCACCCATTCGATGCCGGCCAGCGCCGGCTGCTCGCGCCGCGCCAGTGCTCGCACCGCAAGACCTTGGGCCTGCGCCTGCGCCAGCACCGCCTTGCCCACGAAGCCGGTGGCGCCAGTGATCGCGAGGCGGCTCACAGCAGCACCATATGGTCGCGGTGGACAATGGCCGCGCGCGGCGTGCCGCCGAGCAGCGCGGCGACATCCTCGCTGCGCTTGCCGATGATGCGCTCGGCGTCGTGGCTGTCATATTGGGCGAGCCCGCGCGCGATCACGGCGCCGTCCGGCCCGGCGATATCGATGACGTCGCCGCGCGCATAGCGCCCGTCCGTGGCGGTGATACCAGCCGGCAGCAGGCTGCGCCCGCGCCGCAACGCCGCGACGGCGCCGGCATCCACGCTGAGCCGCCCCTTGACGGTGAGGCGGCCCGCCAGCCAGTCCTTGCGCGCGCCGCGCCGGTGATGAGCAAGGAACAGCGTGCCCCGGCCGCTCTCCTGCCAATGGCCAAGCGGCGCCGGCACCCGGCCCGAGGTGATGGCGAGGTGCGCGCCCGCGCCTGTGGCGATCTGCGCGGCCTGAAGCTTGGAGACCATGCCGCCCGACCCCATGCCGGAGGCGGATTCGGCCGAAGCCATGGCGAGAATGGCATCGTCGATCCGCTCGACCTGCGGCACCAGCCGCGCGTCCGGGTCACGGTGCGGATTGGCTGTGTAGAGCCCGTCGATGTCGGAAAGCAGCAGCACCGCGTCGGCCCGCGCTGCCTGGCCGATGCGCGCGGCGAGACGATCATTGTCGCCGAAGCGGATTTCCTCGGTCGCCACGCTGTCATTCTCATTGACGACGGGAATGGCGCCCAAGCCGATCAGCCGGTCGAGCGTGGCGGAAGCGTTGAGATAGCGCCGCCGGTCCTCCAGATCGCCCAGCGTCACCAGCATCTGCGCAGCGGCGATGCCGTGGCCGGCGAGCAGATCCGCCCAGACCTGACTGAGCGCGATCTGGCCGACGGCGGCGGCCGCCTGCGCATCCTCCAGCGTTGCCCGTCCGCCCTTGGGCAGAGCGAGCCGCCGGGCGCCGAGCGCAATGGCGCCGGAGGAGACGATGACGATCTGCTGGCCGGCCGCGCGCCGCGCCGCCAGCTCGGCAACGAGACTCGCCACCCAGTCGCGCCGGACCGCGCCGTCTTTCGCAACGAGCAGCGCCGAGCCCACCTTGACGATGAGCCGGCGAATCCGGTCGGGGGGAAAGCCTGTGAGCGTTTCAGTCATGGAACCAGCAATACCCCAGCACCGTTCGCCCCGATCCTGTCGAAGGGCGTGATCTTCTTGTTCAACATGGCGGCAAAGAAAGGAAGGGACTTCGACGGGCTCAGCCCGAGCGGCACAACGGGATCGACGCGTCCGGTCAGATCGGCGACCATGGCTTGGCCGCTTCCTCGGGCGCATCCGCCGCGCCGCTCGCCTCGGCCTGCGCCTCCCCCAGCATCTCGATCACCGCATCCAGCAGCGCCTCCACGCCCTCGCCCGTCGCGCCCGAGATAAGGAAGGGCTTGCCCGCCTTGCGCCGGCGGAACTGCTTGGCGATGTCCTCCATCAGCTCGGGACCGAGCAGATCGCCCTTGTTGAGCGCGAGGACCTGCGGCTTTTGGTCGAGACCGGCGCCATAGGCCTCCAACTCACCCTGCACAATCTTCCACGCCTTCACCGGATCGTCCCCGGTCGCGTCGACGAGGTGGATGAGCACCCGGCAGCGTTCGATATGGCCCAGGAATCGGTCGCCGACGCCCGCGCCTTCCGCCGCGCCCTCGATCAGGCCGGGAATATCTGCGAGGACGAATTCGCGGCCCTTGTGCAGCACCACGCCAAGCTGGGGCCGGGTGGTGGTGAAGGGATAATCCCCCACCTTGGCCTTGGTGTTCGTCACCTGGTTGATGAACGTGGATTTGCCGGCATTGGGCAGGCCAACGAGACCCACGTCCGCCAGCAGCTTGAGGCGCAGCCACACCCACATTTCCTCGCCCGGCCAACCGGTGCCATGCTGGCGCGGGGCGCGGTTGGTGGAGGATTTGTAGCTGGCGTTGCCGCGCCCGCCGTCGCCGCCGCGCAGCAGCACCTGGCGCTGGCCCACGGCCGTGAAGTCGGCGAGGACGGTGCCTTCCTCGTCATCGGCGATCACCTGCGTACCCACCGGCACCTTGATGACCAGATCCGCGCCGCCGGCGCCCGTGCGGTTCTTGCCGGCACCGGGAATCCCGCGTTGCGCCTTGAAATGCTGGGTATAGCGGAAATCGATGAGCGTATTGAGGCCCTGCACCGCCTCGAAGATGATGTCGCCGCCCTTGCCGCCGTCGCCGCCGTCGGGCCCGCCATATTCGATATACTTCTCGCGGCGGAAGCTCACGGCACCGGGGCCGCCCGCGCCGGAGCGAATATAGATCTTGGCCTGATCGAGGAAATGCATGGTCGCGCCTTTACGGGAGGCAGCACGAAAAGGCCAGACGGGGTGAGAGTCCTCGCCGCCCGTGCCGGTGAGCACTTGTGCAGATCAAGCGGCAGACCCGCTCGCCGCCAGTCGCCCTAGGCCGCTATCCGATGGGTGGTCCGATGGAGAAGCGGGTCGGCGCCGATGTCGGTGCCGATCTCGTGGCAAGCCCAAAAATGCTAACGGCGCCAGCGCGCGAGCGTGATGCCGATCTTCTCCTCCCGCTCGGACAGAGCGAGCTTGACGATCTTCACCATCACATGCCGCACCTTGTCGTCCTGCAGGAACACCGTGTCGATGATATGGTCCGCCACCGATTCGATCAGCGTGAAATGCTGGCCCTGGGTCAGCGCATCGCTGGCCGCGTGCTTGAGGTCCATATAGTTCTTGGACATGGTGAGCGGCGACTCTGGCGTATAATGATCGGCGCACTCCAGCAGCGCGCGCACGCCGATGCGCAGCGGCTGCGGCAGGTGCGTCTCCTCCGAATAGATGCCGGTGAGGACATCCACTTCCAGATCCTCGATCTCCAGCACCAGCATGTCGTCCATCGGTTGCCGTGCGTCCATGCGTGCCTCGCTGCGGATCATGTCGGTTTCAACTTTGCGCTTTTCATTTAGACGACACGCGCTAAGGCCGCCGCCTCGGGCGCTATTGCCCGCTCGGAAACGGATCGGCAAGCAGTGACTGGGCAGAATGCGATTGCGATCGGCAGGCTGGCGGGGACGGCCGACCCGGCCATTGCCACGCTGCTCGACGCCGCCTTCGGGCCGGATCGGCACGGGCGCACTGCCTATCGCATCCGCCGTGGCATGGCCTGGCTCACTGATCTCTCCTTCGCGGCGCACGACGAAGCGGGCGACCTCGCCGGCGTGCTGCAATGCTGGCCGGTGGCGCTCGCGGGCGCGGACGGCGCGGCAGCGCCGCTCATCATGGTCGGCCCGGTCGCCGTGCGGCCGGACCTGCAACTGCACGGCATCGGCCGGCGCCTGATGGATCATCTCATCGCCGTGGCGGACGCCCTGCCCCCGACCGAGGCACTGCCGCTCGTGATGATCGGTGATCCCGATTATTATGGCCGTTTCTGGGGCTTCACCGCGCAGGAGACCGGCGCATGGGAGGTACCGGGCCCGGTCGAGCGGCATCGCCTGCTCGCCCGCGCGCCGGGCATGGCATTGCCGCGCGCCGGCATGCTGGGCCCGCGCCAGCCGACGGACGACGCCTGAACCACCGGCGGCGGCGAGTCCCTTTGCCAAGCGCCCTTCCGCGCCTTAAGGCGAGGGCCATGACTGCCCCTGCTTCCGTCCTGCAAATCGACTGGCCTTGCGCCGGGACGGGCCGGCCATGAGTCTGCGCGATGAGTTGTCGGCCGCGCTGGAGCCTACGCTCGACCAGCCGCAGACGGAGGATGTGTTCCTCTATACCGACCGGCCGCTGCCCGCCGGCCCGTTCACGCCGGCCGCCGTCCTCATCGCCATTACCGACCGGCCCCAGCCCGGCATGATTTTCACGCAGCGCCACGCCGGGCTGCGCCAGCATAGCGGGCAGGTCGCCTTCCCTGGCGGCCGACTCGATCCTGGCGATGCCGATGGCGTGGCGGCCGCCCTGCGCGAGGCCGAGGAAGAAATCGCGCTGCCGCCCCGCGTGGTCGACATCGTCGGCCGCTCGGACCTGTTCCGCACCGGCACGGGCTTCGCCATCGAGCCGGTGGTCGGCATCGTGCCGCCGGACCTCCCGCTGCACCCGGCGGCGGGCGAAGTGGAGGCGATCTTCGAGGTGCCACTCGATTTCCTGTTCGATGCGGGCAATCGCGCGCTCAAGTCCATGGATTGGGAAGGCGGCCGGCGCAGCTATTACGAATATCTCTGGCGCGAGCAGCGCATCTGGGGCGTCACCGCGGCGATCCTGGTCAATCTCGCCCGGCGGCTCGACAGGGTGCGCGGCCTTTTATGAGCGGCGCGCTGCCCGAGCGGCTCCCGGACGCCCCCTGGCGCACGCGCGAAGGACTGGCGCAGCTGTGCGAAGCCCTGGGCGCGGCGCGCGGCGAGGCACGCTATGTGGGCGGCGCCGTGCGCGACGGGCTGCTCGGCATTCCCGTGCAGGATATTGACATCGCCACGCTGCACTTACCGGAAGAGGTGATGCGGCGCGTCTCCGGCGCCGGCTTCAAGGCGGTGCCGACCGGCCTTGCCCACGGCACGGTAACGGCCGTGGTGCATCACTGGCCCGTGGAGATCACCACGCTGCGCCGCGACGTCTCCACCGATGGGCGCCGCGCCACCGTCGCCTTCGGCACCGACTGGCGCGCTGACGCCGCCCGGCGCGACTTCACCATGAACGCGCTCTACGCCGACCCGGCCGACGGCACGCTGCACGATTATTTCGGCGGCCTTGCCGATCTCGACGCGCGTCGCGTCCGCTTCATCGGCGATCCCGTGGCGCGCATCGCCGAGGATCATCTGCGCATCCTGCGTTATTTCCGCTTCACCGCCCGCTTCGGCACGCTCGACCGCATGACCGCGGACTATGCCGCCTGCGTCGCCGGCGCCGAGAGCCTCAAGGCGCTCTCGCGCGAGCGCATCGCGGACGAACTGCTCAAGCTACTCGCCCTGCCCGATCCCGCGCCGGTGCTCGACGCCATGGTGGCGGACGGTATTCTGGCGCCCGTGCTGCCGGAAATCGGCACGGAGGGCGTCGCGGCGCTCACGAGGCTCATCGCGGCGGAGCGGGCCAACGGCGTCGCGCCCGATGCTTTGCGGCGGCTGGTCGCGCTGCTACCGCCCGATGCCGGGCTTGCCGATCAGGTGGGGGCGCGGCTGCGCCTCTCCAACAAGGCGCGCGGCCGCATCGCCGCCATCCTCAAGCCGCTCGACGCCGTCGATGCCCGGGCCGCGGCCTATGCGCGCGGCGTGCCGGCCACGGTCGATCGCATCCTGCTCGGCCGGGATTTCTCAGCAGACGATCTCGCGTCCGTGCGGGACTGGACGCCGCCGCGCCTGCCGCTTTCGGGGGGTGATCTCATTGCCATGGGGCTGACGGCGGGGCCGCTGGTCGCGCGGACCTTGCAGGCTTTGGAAAGAGATTGGATCGCGGCGGGTTTCCCCGATGCGGCGCAAACGCGCGCGCTGGCGGCTCAGCTCGTTGAACAGGCGCTACGTTCGGCCCAATAGGCATAGGCATCCGCGGACGTGAGCGGCCGCGCGAAATGATAGCCCTGGCCATATTGGCAGCCGAGCAGCGCCAGATCCCGCGCCATGGCGGGCTCCTCGATGCCCTCGGCGGTTGTCTTCATGCCCAGCGCGCCGGCAAGGCTGATGATCGCCCGGATCAGCGCAATCTTGTCAGGATTGCCCACCATGTCCTTCACGAAGCTGCGGTCGATCTTGAGCACGTCGATGGGCAGCGCCTGGAGACTGGCGAGGTTGGAGAAGCCGGTGCCGAAATCGTCCATGGCCACGGTCACGTCCATGGCCTGGAGCGCGGCGAGAAGCTGGCGGGTCTTGTCCGGATCGCTGATGAGCGCGCTCTCGGTCAGCTCGATGGTGAGGCGCTTGCCGTCGATGCCGGAATAGCGCAGCGCTTCCTCCACCGCGCGGGGCACATTGTCGCGCACCATCTGCACCGGCGAGAGGTTGACGTTCATGGTGATGGGCAGTTCCTCGCCATGGCGGCGATCCCAGTTCGCCAGCGTCTGCGTGCATTCGCATAGCGCCCAGCGGCCGAGCGGGACGATAAGGCCCGATTCCTCGGCGACGGGAATGAACTCGGCGGGCGAGACCTGGCCCAGCACCGGGTCGTCCCAGCGGCACAGCGCCTCGAAGCCCTTCACGCTGCCGTCGCACAGGTTGATGAGCGGCTGGAAGGCCAGCTCCAGCGCGCCATTCTCGATCGCCTCGCGCAGGCGGTTCTCCACGGTGAAGCGCTTGAGCGCCTCGCGCAGCACATGTGCGCGATAGACTTCCAGCGCGCCGGATTGCTTGGCCCGTTTCACTGCCGCCTGTGCCTGACGCAGCAGGTTCTCCGCGTCGCCATCGGCTTCCTGCGCCAACGAGCAGCCCACCGCCACTTCCACCGCGATGAGATAGGTGGAGAGGCGAATCGGCGTTTCGAAGGCCTTGCGGACGCGCTCGGCAATCTGCAGCACTTCGGAGAGGCCGTGACCGACATGGGCGAAGATCGCGAACTCGTTGCCGCCGATGCGGGCGAGGATGTCGCCGGCGCGCAGCACCGATTTCACGCGCCGCGCCACAGTGATGATGAGCTCATCGCCGGCCATGGCGCCGAGCGACTCGTTGATGCGTGAGAAGCGCACCAGATCGAGCGCGATCACGGCATAGTTGGCTTTGCGCGGGTCGGCCTGTGGATCCTCGAGGCGGTGCTCGATCTGCTCGACGAAGCCAATGCGATTGGGCAGCGACGTGAGACTGTCGGTCAGCAATTCCTTGCGCAGCGTGCTCTCGGCCTTGCGCTCGCTGGTCCGGTCCGTGGCGGCGAGCAGCAGCAGCGATTCGTCGCCATCATCACCCTCTACCCAGGTGAGCGAGCAACTATAGACGCGCGCGCCAAGCTGCCCCTGAAACTCGATCTCGAATCGGTCGGACGGGCGGCGCGTATCGAACATCGCCTGCGCACGCTCGCGCCAGTCATGACGGCTGGCGCGTCGCTCGACGAGTGGCTGCGCACTGCGCAGATCGGCGAAGAACTGACCGAATTCCTTGTTTTCGGAAACGATTTCGACATCGCTCATCGCCCGGTGCAGCAGCGCAGCCGGATAAGGCAGCGCCCGCAGCAACGCCGCATAGCCGCAGGCCGGCGCGCCCGCATGCAGGCCAATGCGCGGGCCAGCCGGCCGCCGAACCGCCGGAGCGGTCATCGGTGCAGAATCACTGGCGCTGCTTTTTGCGCGGGCTGTCATGGGCCCGGCATAGGCGCTGCATGGTAAACGAAGGCTAAATCACGCAAATCTTGCGTGAGAAAGCGGGGCACGCCGCCGGAAAGGTAAAAGAGCGGCGCGCACGGCGCCACCGCCCGCGTCACCCGAATCGGTTGTCGCGCGGAAAACCGTTGGGCGGCATCCGGCCAGCGGCCCCGCGCGCGGCGCGCCAGGGCAGCAGGTCGGTCTCGGTGCGCGTGCGCCCGCTCTCCCCACCCATCGTCCAGCTCAGCCCCTGCGCCATGACGAGGCCGATCGCGTCCGAAAGGCCGCCGTCGCGATAGCGTTGCAGCGTTACGCCCTGGCCGCGCGTCATCTCGGGCAGTTCGGCGAGCGCGAAGACGACCAGCTTGCGATTATCGCCGATCACCGCAACCGCATCGTCCTCCGGCCCCAGCGGATACACCACCTTGAGCGTCGCACTGCCCTTGAGGTTGACGACTTGCCGGCCCTTGCGCGTTTCCGCGACGATATCCGCCATCGGCGCCACGAAGCCGCGTCCGTCGCTGGCGGCGAGCAGCAGCTTGCCGTCGGGGCGCATGGGCAGCAGCGCCACGATGCCGGTCTCGTTGGCGAGGTCGACCATCAGACGCACCGGTTCGCCGAAACCGCGCCCGCCCGGCAGCTTGTCCGCGCCCAGGGTGTAGATACGTCCGTCCGATCCGGCGAGCAGCAGCTTGTCCGTGGTCTGGGCGTGGAAGGCAAAGGCGGGCCCGTCGCCTTCCTTGAACTTCAGCGTCTCGGTCGAGGCGAGGTCGACATGGCCCTTCATCGCGCGGATCCAGCCGCGCTGCGAAAGGATGACGGTGATCGGCTCGCGCTCGATCATCGCCTCCAGCGGAATGTCGCGCGTGGGCGCGGCCTCCTCCAGCGCGGTGCGCCGTTCGCCGCGCCCACTCCCGGCGCCGTAGCGCTTGCGCAGGGCGGCGAGGTCCTTCTTGAGCCGCGTGCGTTGTCGGGCCTCAGACTCGACCAGCTTCTGCAATTCGGCGCGCTCGGTGGTCAGCTCGCCATGCTCGCGGCGCAGCTCCATCTCCTCCAGCTTGCGCAGCGAGCGCAGCCGCATGTTGAGGATTGCCTCGGCCTGCCGGTCAGTAAGGGAGAATTCCGCCATCATCACCGGCTTGGGCTCATCCTCGGTCCGGATGATCTCAATGACCCGATCGAGATTGAGATAGGCGACGATATAGCCGTCGAGCAGCTCCAGCCGGCTGTCGATCTGGGCGATGCGATGATTGGACCGGCGCACCAGCACGTCGAACTGGTGGGCAAGCCAGTGGCTCAGCACCTCCTTGAGGCCCATGACGCGCGGCGTGCGGCTGGCGTCCAGCACGTTCATGTTGAGCGGGAAACGGCTCTCCAGGTCCGTCATGCGGAACAGGCCGTCCATCAGCACCTGCGGATCGACCGTCCGGGCGCGCGGCTCCAGCACGATGCGCAGCCGTTCGTCCGATTCGTCGCGCACGTCCGCCAGGATGGGCAGCTTCTTGTCGGCGACGAGCTGGGCGATCTGCTCGATGAGCTTTCCCTTGGCGACGCCGTAGGGAATCTCGTCGATCACCGCGATCCAGGTGCCGCGCCCTTCGTCCTCGCGGTGCCAGCGCGCCCGCACCCGCAGGGATCCGCGGCCGGTGGCATAGGCCTCCGAAAGCGTGGCCGGCGGATCGACCAGCAGGCCGCCGGTCGGGAAATCCGGTCCGCGCACCAGCGCCATCAGCGCAGCATGATCCGCGCCCGGCTGGTCGATGAGCAATGTCGCCGCGTCGATCACCTCGGCGACATTGTGGGGCGGGATGCTCGTCGCCATGCCCACGGCAATGCCACTGGCACCGTTGGCGAGCAGGTTGGGGAACAGGCCGGGGAAAACCTCGGGTTCCTCTTCCTCGCCATTATAAGTGGGGCGGAATTCGACCGTACCCTGGTCCAGCCCGGCCATGAGATCGGCGGCGGCCTGGGTGAGCCGCGCTTCGGTGTAGCGCATGGCGGCCGCGTTATCGCCATCGATATTGCCGAAATTGCCCTGGCCATCGACAAGCGGCGTGCGCAGTGCGAAGTCCTGCGCCAGCCGTACCATGGCATCATAAACGGAGGCGTCGCCATGCGGGTGATATTTGCCGATGACGTCGCCTACCACGCGGGCGCATTTCTTGTAGGCGGTGTTGTTGCGCTCGGGATTGGCGACCAGCAGGTCCGGATTGGCGCCGGAGGGCTCCAGCCGCAGCTGGCGCATCGCCCAGAGCAGGCGGCGATGCACGGGCTTCAACCCATCGCGCAGGTCCGGCAGCGAGCGGGCGGTGATGGTGGAGAGCGCATAGACGAGATAGCGCTCCGAGAGGGCGCTGTCGAACGGACGGTCGCGAATGCCCTCGGGCGCGGACGTGGGATCGGTCATGAGGGGCGATTAGCAAGGCCGCCGCTTCTTGGGTAGGGGCGGCACCCAAGACATCTGCGCCATGCTCCTGTGCGGGCAGGCGCGGGGCCCGGCCGAACACCCTCTCGATCATGGGCCATACCTGCACAGGCGCAGGACGGGCGCCTATCGAGTCGTCAAAACAGCCGCCCGCCCAGTGGCACATCCTTGTCCGGCGCAAACAGCACCACGGCGCCGTTCTCATCGGGAAAGCCCAATGTCAGCACTTCAGAGAGGAACGGGCCGATCTGGCGCGGCGGGAAGTTGACCACGGCGGCGACGAGACGGCCGGGCAAGGCCTCCAGCGCATAATGCTCGGTGATCTGAGCGCTCGACGTCTTTTCGCCGATGCCGGGGCCAAAATCGATGCGCAGCTTGTAGGCGGGCTTGCGCGCCTGCGGGAAAGGTTCGGCCGCGACGATCCGGCCCACACGGATATCGACGGCGAGGAACTGGTCGAAGCCGATTTCGGGGCCGCCGGCGCGGCGGGATCGTGAAGCAGGTGCATGGCGTCGGGGCGTCCTCGTTCTTGTCCGGTCCGGCCGGGATAGCAGACCGGCCCGGCCCGAGCCATTGATCGCCGGCGCGCGCGGGCCTATCCCGCCGGCATGACCCATACGACTCCCCTCGCCGCCTATCCCCAGCTCCGCCTGCGCCGCACGCGCGCGGCCGCATGGAGCCGCGCGCTCCATGCCGAGCACCGTCTGTCCCCCGCCGATTTCATCTGGCCGCTGTTCATCACCAGCGGCAGGGGCGTGGAAGAGCCCGTTGCCTCGCTGCCCGGCGTCTCCCGCTGGTCGGTGGATCTGGCGGTGGCACGCGCGAAGGAAGCGGCGGCGGCCGGCATCCCCTGCCTTGCCCTCTTCCCCAACACGCCGGCGGACCGGCGCAGCGACGATGGCGCCGAGGCGCTCAATCCGGACAATCTCATGTGCCAGGCGATCCGCGCCATCAAGGATGCGGTGCCAGACATCGGCCTGCTCACCGATGTCGCGCTCGATCCCTATACCGCGCATGGTCAGGACGGGCTGCTCGACGAGGCCGGCTATGTCGTCAACGATGCAACGGTGGACGCGCTGGTCGGGCAGGCGCTCAATCAGGCGGCGGCGGGCGCGGACATCATCGCCCCCAGCGACATGATGGACGGGCGCATCGGCGCGATCCGCCACGCGCTGGAGGAAGAGGGCCACGCCAATGTGCAGATCATGGCCTATGCCGCCAAATATGCCTCCGCCTTCTATGGCCCTTTCCGCGATGCGGTCGGCTCGCGCGGCCTGCTGAAGGGCGACAAGAAGAGCTACCAGATGGATCCGGCCAATGGCGCCGAGGCCCTGCGCGAAGTGGCGCTCGACATCGCCGAGGGCGCCGACAGCGTGATGGTGAAGCCCGGCCTGCCGTATCTCGACATCGTCGCGCGGGTGAAAGACAGCTTTGCCGTCCCCGTCTTCGCCTATCAGGTGAGCGGCGAATATGCGATGATCGAGGCTGCGGTGGCGGCCGGCGCCGGCGAGCGGGATGCGCTGGTGCTGGAGACACTGATGGCCTTCAAGCGCGCCGGCTGCACCGGCGTCCTCACCTATCACGCGCTGCATGCCGCGCGGCTGCTGAATGGCTGAAATTTTCGCCACGACGGATCGGCTGCGGCTGCGCGAATGGCGCGAGGACGATGCCGGGCCGTTCCTGCGCGGCACCAATACACCGGCCGTCATGCACTGGCTGGGCGGCGTCATGGATGTGACCGCTCAGGCCGCCCTCATCGCGCGCATACTCGAATGCCAGCGGCGCAACGGCTTCTGCTTCTGGATCGTCGAACGGGTCGCGGATGGCGCGATTCTGGGATTTTGCGGGCTCAAACGAGCGGATGCGCCGGGGTCGACCGTGACCGGCGAGGTCGAGATCGGCTGGCGGCTGCGCGAGGATGCGTGGGGTCGGGGCTATGCCGGCGAGGCCGCTCGGGCGGCACTCGCCCTCGCCTTCCAACGGTTCGGCGCGGCGCGGGTGGTGGCGCTCACCGTGCCCGGCAACAGCGCCAGCCAGGCTCTGATGACCCGGCTCGGCATGGTCCGCGCGCCCGCGCTGGACTATGTGGACAGCCGCTTCGGCGCAGATCTCAATCCCACCATCGTCCATATGATCAGCGCGGCGCAATGGGCCGCGCCACAGCAGGAAGCCACAGCATGACCGGACCGCTCATCCTGCCTTTCGAAGGCAAGACGCCCAGGATTCACGACAGCGCCTTCATCGCCCCGGGGGCAGTGATCGTGGGCGATGTCGAGATCGGGCCGCAGGCCAGCATCTGGTACAATTGCGTGCTGCGCGCCGACATCAACTTCATCCGCATCGGCGCGCGCACCAATGTGCAGGACGGCAGCGTCATTCATGTCGAGACCGATTATGGCGATGGCGGCCATCCCACCGTCATTGGCGAGGACGTGCTCATCGGCCATATGGCCATCGTCCACGGCTGCACGCTGCTGGACCGCGCCTTCGTGGGCATGGGCGCCATCGTGATGGACGGCTGCGTCATCGAGGGCGATGCCATGCTGGCCGCCGGCGCCATGCTGACGCCCGGCAAGCGCCTGCCCGCCCGCCAGCTCTGGTCGGGCCGCCCGGCCAAGTTCATGCGCGAGCTGAGCGACACGGCCGTGGCGGAGATGCAGCGCGGCGTCACCGGCTATGTCCACGAAGCACGCCTACACCGGGAAGCCCTGAAGCAAATCAGCGCCAGGTAGAAAACCGCGCTCGTGCAAAGCTAGGCGCGCCGGGCGGTCGAGCACAGGCTGTCCCATCGACTCCCGGAGCGCGGCACGCCCCCTCAAAGGAGCGCCTCAAGGGCGGGTTAGCGCCGTCCTGAGCGCGTCGAGCGCGTCGTTCTGTGCGTCGACCATGGCGAGCACAGACTCGCGCGCCGGCGCGATGGTCGCCACGTCGGCCGCAGCACGGGCCCCATCGGCCGTAGCCATGCGGTCGACATGCAGCGTATCGAGGCTGGCGAGCGCGGCGACGCTTTCATAGCGAGCGGCATCGGCGGTGCTGATCGCCATCTCCGCCGCGACCCAGGCCTCGCTCACCGGCGCGGCGCCGCCGGCGGCCTGAACGGCAGCGCGGCTGCGGCCGATCTGGGCCTGGAAAGCGCTGTCGGCCTCGGCGGCGCTGGCGCGCAACCGTTCCACTGTTTGTGCCAGCGTCGGGTCGGGCGCCGCCGGCTGCACTGCCGCAGCCGCCGGTTCGGCGAAGCGGTCGACCGCTTCCACCGGCCGCTTGGCGAGCGAGGGAAAGGGCCGCGCCGTCTGCGCATGGACGTCGAGCGCGCCCATGGCGAACAAAGCGAGGAAGGCGGCGGCGCGGCGAATCATGATCGGTCGGATGTAGGGCGGCCCGCGCAGTGGTTCAACGCCTCCCGGCGCCTGTGCGCGGACCGGCGCATGTCAACGGTTGCGCTCCAGCAGCGTACGGCAGCGGCGGCTGGTCGCGGCTTCCTTGCCGATGAGGTTGCCCGCCAAGGCTCCAACGCCGGCGCCAAGCAGCGATTCGCCCAGATTGCCGCCGGCGACCGCCGTGCCGCCACCAGCGCCGGCCGCGCCGATCACGGTGCCCTTCTTCTGCCCCTTCTTGCGCTCGATGAGGCAGGAGCGCAGCTCCGCCCGGTCGCGCGGTGCGGCGCGCGCCACCCGCTCCCGCTCGCCCTTGCTCAGGGTGGTCGCGGCGTGGAGGCCCGGCGCGCTCAGGGCCCCGATCAGCAGGGCGGCGCAAATCTGCCTGGCATTCATGATGGTCTCCTTCGTCGAAAAATCCGGTTGGCCGTGGCCATGGCCGACCTTGTTCCCCGCCGGCCCTTGCGCTGGCATGAACGGCGCCGATGGGCACCACGTTCCATTGCCGGGGCCGCACACGCGCGCCGGCTCACCGGACCCATCGCAGCGGAGCGGGCCATTCGCAGGATTTGCGCCGTTGACAGACTCGGCCATGCCCACTAAGGGGCCCTTTCCCGTGCTGGCGGCTATGGCTGCGCCATGACGCCTGCGCCAAGCAATTGATGATCGAAAGAAGTAGGGCCCATGTTCGCAGTCGTGCGCACGGGCGGCAAGCAGTATCGCGTCGCCGCCGGAGACAAGATCGCCGTTGAGAAGCTGGCTGGCGAAGCCGGCGATACCGTCGTGCTCGGCGATGTGCTGCTCGCGGGCGACGGCACCGAGATCAAGGATGCCAAGGGCCTCACCGTCTCGGCCGAGATCGTGGCGCAGGCGCGCGGCGAAAAGGTTATTGTGTTCAAGAAGCGCCGCCGGCACAATTATCGCCGCCGCAACGGCCATCGCCAGAGCCTGACGATCCTCAAGATCGTTTCGATCGGCGGCGAAACGCCGAAGAAGAAGGCCGCCGCCAAGAAGGCCGAGCCGGCCGCGGCGGAAGCCTGAGCGCCAGAGAAGATTCGAGGAGTTTAGACCATGGCACATAAGAAAGCTGGCGGTTCGTCGCGCAACGGTCGCGATTCCGAGTCCAAGCGCCTGGGCGTGAAGAAGTTCGGCGGTCAGGACGTGATCGGCGGCAACATCATCGTGCGCCAGCGCGGCACGAAGTTCTACCCGGGCCGCAACGTCGGCATCGGCAAGGATCACACGCTTTTTGCGCTCTCTGCGGGTCGCGTGGTGTTCCACGACGGCAAGCTCGGCCGCAAATTCGTGTCGGTCGACGCTATGGCGGAAGCGGCCGAATAATCGGACGATCACAGGGATCGTCCAGCGGGGCGATCCCTTGGTAGGCCGGGCTTCCGGCACTCCAGCAAAGCCAAGGGAGAAGGGGTCGCCCCTCCTCCCTTTTTTGTTGCCTCCCTTGGAACCGACCCGGCCCCCGACGCGCTTGCCGCACACGCAATCGCAAAGCCGTCGAGGCGCTGTCGTCAAGGCGTCACCAAAGCGCGGCATAGCCGTGCGGCAAGGGAGAGACCGACAATGTTCGCTCGCACTTCAAGACTGTTGCTGCGGCCAGGCTGGCAGGAAGATGCCGCCATGCTGGCCGCCGCGCTCAACGACGAAGGCCTGACGCGCAATCTCGCGCGCGTGCCCTTCCCTTATGCATCCGACGACGCGCAGGCCTATCTCGCGCGGCCGCGCGATCCGCGCCATCCGCAACTGCTCGTCTTTTCGCGCACGCAGGGTCTGCCGCGCCTCGTCGGCGGCTGCGGCCTGACGCCCGCCGAGGATGGCGAGGGCGTGGAGCTGGGCTATTGGATCGCGCGGCCTTATTGGGGGCTGGGCTTCGCCACCGAGGCGGCGAGAGCGCTCGTCCATGCCGGCCGCGCGCTGGGCCACCAGCGGATCCGCGCCCGGCATGCCGTGGACAATCCGGCTTCCGGCCGTGTCCTACGCAAGCTCGGCTTCCGTCCGACCGGTGATTTCGCCCGTATCCACAGCAAGGGGCGCGGCGAAGACGTGCTGACCATACTCTACGAGGACGCCGGAGAGATGGACATGCGCGCCGATCTCTCGCGCGAACTCTATGACGATACGTCGACCCTGGCGGCGTGAGCGGGTGGGTCGCCCGGAAGCGCAGCGTTAAGAGGGTTTGACACGCAAAGCGCGGTGGCGCGGAGGGATGGAGAATGGCGCGGCGGCGCGCCTGTCTCTCATGCCTCTGCGTCTGCGCGTGGACAAAAATCCCCTCTGCGCCTCTGTGCGACCCCCTCTTCCTACAGCCAGCCCGAGCGCCGGAACCGCCAGTAGAGAAACGAACAGACCGCTCCCATCAACCCGAGCACGCCGAAATAGCCGTAGCGCCACTCCAGCTCCGGCATGAAGCGGAAGTTCATGCCGTAGATGCCGGCAATGGCGGTGGGGACGGCGAGCAGGCCGGCCCAGGCGGCGAGGCGGCGCGTGGTTTCGCCCTGCCGCTGCATCTCCAGCACATTGCTGATCTCCACCACCGAGGCGAGGATGTCGCGCAGGCCGCCCAGCCGATATTCGGCGCGCACCACATGATCGTACACATCGCGGAAATAGGGCCGCATGTCGGCGTCAATCTGCGGCGTAGAGACATTGGCGAGGCGCGCCGCCACATCGGTCATCACGCCGAGCACGCGCTGGAAGCGCACCACTTCGCGCCGGATCGAAAAGATGCGCAGGATCGAGGCGCGGTCGAGGAAACGGTCGCCCGCCGTGGTCTCCATGGCCAGCGCCTCATCCTCGAACTGCTCGACGATAGGGAAATAACCATCCACGATGAAATCCATGATAGCGTGGAGCACATAGTCCGGCCCCTGGGCGAGCGCGCTCGGCGCGGCTTCCAGATGGGCGCGCAGATCGCTGTGCGCGCGCTGCGAGCCGTGCCGCACCGAGACGATGAAGCCCGGCCCCAGGAACAGGGCGGTCTGCCCGTAGGCAATGCGCTCATCTTCGAGATGCGCCGTGCGCAGCACGACGAAGAGCTGGTCGCCATATTGCTCGACCTTGGGGAGCTGTCGGTGATTCTGTGCGTCCTCCACCGCCAGCGGATGCAGGCCGAAGCAGGCGGCAACCTGATCCAGCTCCTCGGGCTGCGGCTCGGCGAGACCGATCCAGACGAACTCGCCCTCCTCCGGCGGCCGGCACGGCGCGCCGGCGCCCAGCACCGTCTCATCCACGCACTGACCGTCGCGATACCGCTTCGCCGCGACGATGGTCATGCGATGAGGCCGATCTCGCGCAGCCGCTGCTGCAGATAGGCGTGCGCGGTGATCGGCGGCTCGCGCACGGGATTGTCTACGGTGACGCAGCCGGGCAGCGCCTCGATCAGCACCTGCGGCGCGAGATGCAGGAAGAAGGGCATGGAATAGCGCGGGATATGCCGCCGCGCCGGCGGTGGATTAACCACGCGGTGGCTGGTCGAGGGCAGCACATGGTTGGTGAGGCGCTGGAGCATGTCGCCGACATTGACGACCAGCGCTCCGGGCGGCGGCGTGGCGGCGATCCAGCGGCCCTCGCGCGTCAACAGCTCCAGCCCCCCTTCCTCGGCGCCGAGCAGCAGCGTGATGAGATTGATGTCCTCGTGCGCCCCGGCGCGGATGCCGGGCGCATCGACGGGCACGGGCGGATAATGGAGCAGGCGCAGGATCGAATTGCCCTGCGCGATTTTGCCGTCGAACCAGTCCGGGGGCAGGCCCAGATGCCGCGCCACCCCCGCGAGAATACGCGCGCCCACCGCATCGAAAGCGGCGTAGAGCGCCGTGAAGATTTCCCGAAAACCCGCGATTTCGCGCGGCCAGACATTGGGCGGCATCTCGGCCGCCGGCGCGCTGCCCGGCGGGGCCTCCCGGCCGACATGCCAGAATTCCTTGAGGTCGTTGGCCTGCGCGCCCTTGGCGACTTCGGTGCCGAAGGCGGTATAGCCGCGTTGCCCGGCTCCGCCGAGGACGAGATAGGCGCGCTTCGCCGCATCCGGCAGGGCGAACAGCGCGCGAGCCAGCTGCCAGCCGCGCGCGATGAGGGCGGCGTCCATGCCGTGATCGGCAACCAGCGCGAAGCCATAGGTGCGGAAACTCTCCCCTAGCGCATCGGCAAAGGCGTCGGGGGACAAGGTCGCCAGCGACAGCACCGGCATGCCGTCCATAGCGGCGTAAGAGGTCGGCTCAGGCGTGCGCAGGGCCGCCATATATCTGCTCCTGTTTCCGGCGGACCCGGCCGCACCCAACGAGAGGCAAACTCTAGCATCGCGCCGCGCGCTGGAAACCGCTTTTCCGCCTCGGCCGCCAATGCGCCGCCGGGCTTGCCAGCCGGGCGCCGCCATGGGAAGGCAGGCCCATCTTTATTTCGGAACAGGGGCAAGAGAAAAGCGATGCGCTACTGGCTGATGAAATCGGAACCGGACTGCTTCTCCTGGGACGATCTCGTGCGGCAGGGCAAGGCGGAGTGGGACGGCGTGCGCAACCATGCCGCGCAGCTCAACATGAAGGCGATGGCTCTCGGCGACCGCGCGCTGTTCTACCACAGCAACATCGGCCTGGAGTGCGTGGGCATCATGGAGATCGTGCGTACGGCCGAGCCGGACAGCACGGACGATAGCGGCAAGTGGATGGCCGTGATGGTGGCGCCGGTGGAGAAGCTGGCGCGTCCCGTCACGCTCAAGGCAATGAAGGCAGAGCCGGCACTGGCCGGCATGGCGATGATCCGCCAGTCGCGCCTCTCGGTGTCGCCTGTCAGCGAGGCGGAATATGCCCGCATCCTGGAGATGGCGGCGAGCTGAGGCACTTCTTTCGCTGCGCAACATAGCCGCACGACATAGCAAAGCCGGCGCAGAAGCCCAAAAACACGTCTGAAATGCCTGATTTTCTGAAGCAACCTGAGAAGCGATTGCAATTTATGCAATCGTCAGGACCCCCTTTGCATTTGATTTTCGCTGCGTTGCAGCATATCTCAATCGTGGAAGTTGAGAAGGTGCCATCCTGAATCAATGGAGGTATCAATGGTGCGTATTTTCAAGAAGATCCTCGCGGTTTACCTGGAGCAGGTCGCCAAGTACGGCCCGGTCTACGGCCCCTATTGAGCTGCCGGAACGCGGACCAGCCGACCTGCCCTGCGTCGCAAAGTCCCCGTTTCCGAAAGACCGCTGATCGGCTGAGTCCGGTCGCATGAAAGGGAGCGTGCCCGCCGGGCCGCTCCTTTTTTCATGATCGGCGCGGGCTCTTCATCCCCATATTTATCCACAGCAATCCACAGCTTCGTCGCCGCTGTTCGCATTGCAGCGTCGAATCGGCCTTGGTCCGACTCGGCACCCATGAGAGCATCACCTTGGAAGAGGCCAGAAAAGCAATGAGAAATCAACGCTTTGAACGGCGTATTCTGCACCGGTGACAAAGCTGCGTCAGTGGCGATGCTTGCCGATGCGAGCCGCGGGTGGAAACCGATGAGCCGGCGCATGTGCGCTGCTCCACGGATCCCGCTGCGGCGGGACACAGCCGGCCATCCAGGCTCAGGCGCGTGTCCGACCGGGCAGGGCGGGTGCCGCGGGGTGTCCGGACTGTTCGCTTCCCTCGCGGCTTTCAGCCGGGCGGGAAGCAGCGAACGCGCCGCATCCGCGCGCACGTTCCGGCGGCAGAGAATCGCGCGAGCGATTGGACGACACCGCCATGCCAGCCGCTGGATGTCCGGCAACGGACTGGAAGGCGATGGTGCAGTGGGGGTCGGCAGCAATGCCGGCCCCCATTTGACATGCGTGGGCGTAGACGCATGGGCGACGTCCGGACCCAGCCGCCCTTGCCGGTCCCATCCAGTCTCCGCCTAGACCGGCACGTCGGCCGCTTCTGCCGGCATCCGTACGGCCCATTGATCCCGCCGGATTTCATAGATTACATGGGAAACCACGACGCCGTTCAGCACCACGTCGGTCGTGCCTTCGCGCAGCGTGCCGCCGATCTTCTCCATCGCCCCGCGCGAACGCCAGTTGGCGGCGCCGACCCGGAAATGGACGCAGTCCACCCAGCGGAAGGCATGGTAGATCATCAGCCGCTTGATCGCGCCGTTGGTCGCCCCGCCCCAGTGACGCCGCACCAGGAAGGTCCAGCCGATCTCGACCGTGCGCCGCACCGGATCATGGCCGTGATAGCGGCTCGTGCCGATGATCGCGCCGGTGCTGCGTTCGACGATCGTCAGCATGCCCCTGCCAGCCAGTCCGCTGTCGAACATTTCCCGGAACACCGGCCCCTTGTAGCGGTCGCGCGCGGGATGGCCGGCCCAGATCAGCGGATCGGACGCCGCGATGGCCATTTCCTTCCAGTCGTCGATGCGCGTCGGGCGCAGGAGAACGGTCTCGCCGACGAGAATCGGCTGCCAGTCGGGCGGATCGCGTGTCTGATCGGTCATGCTGCGGGTTTCCTTCCTCGCTGGGGAAGGCCGTGTGCTGCCGCGATGACGGATGTGAAAATACGCCGTTCCGCCACCAGGGCAGGAACGGCCGGGTCGTTTATGCGTGCAACCAGACCATCCCGCCTCGGCAGGACATAAACATGGCTTTACCTCGCATGGTCGCGTGCATGGCTAGCGCAGTGGCGCAAGCGGGCCCGCCCGTCAAGCCCGCGCGGGAGTGTGCCGCCGTCAGGCGAGCAGCGCCTCCGCCTGATCCAGCGTATCCTCCAGCAGTGCGACCAGCGCGCGATAGGGCGCGGGCGTGGTCATATCGAGGCCCGCGCGCTTGAGCACGTCGACCGGATAGTCCGATCCGCCGGCCTTGAGCACCGCCAGATAATTGTCCCGCTCCTTCGCCCCGCCGTTGAGGATCGACTGCGTGAAATAGGCCGCCGCCGCAATGCAGGTGGCATATTGGAAGACGTAGAAAGTGTAGTTGAGGAAGTGGGGGATATAGGCCCACTCATTGCCATAGTCCGGCTTCATGATGACATTGGGCCCATGGTAGCGCTGGAGGAGATCGTAATAGATCTCCGTATAGCGCGTGCCCGACATGCCCTCACCCGCCTCCGCCTTGTCGTGGACGATCAGCTCGAACTCGGCGAACATCGTCTGGCGGAAGAACGTGCCGCGGATATTCTCCATCTGCTGGCCGAGGTAGAAGAGCTTTTCCTCCTTCGTCTTCGCCTGCTTGAGCATATGCGCAACAAGCAGTTGCTCGGTCAGCGTCGAGGCGATCTCGGCCGTGAACGTGGGATAGTTGGCCTTCTCGTAAGGCTGGGCGGCATTGCTCAGCAGCGAGTGCATGGCATGGCCCCACTCGTGCGCATAGGTGCTCATCCCGTCATATTTGTCCGAGAGATTGAGCAGCAGATAGGGGTGCACGTCATAGGCGCCCGGCTGCATATAGGCGCCGGGGCGCTTGCCCGGGCGCGGCAGCGGGTCCATCCAGCGCGCCGCCGTCGCCTTGGCGAGCTGCGCGACATAGTCCTTGCCGAGCGGCTGCACGGCGGCGAGCGTGGTGGCGCGCATCTCCTCGAGCGAGAAGGTGCGGTCCAGCGCCACGATGGGCGGGTAGATGTCGTAATAGCCGATGTCCGGCAGCTTCAGCATGCGCCGGCGCAGCTCGAAATAGCGGTGGAGTTGCGGCAGGCCGCGGTTAGTTTCCTCGACCAGCGTGCGATAGACGCTCTCGGGAATGTTGGCGCCGGACAGGCCGCTGGCGAGCGCGCTCGGATATTTGCGGGCCTTGGCGTAGAAGATGTCGCCCTTCACCTTGGAGGACAGCGAGGCGCCCAGGCTGTTGCGGAACGCGCCATGCGTCTGCCAGAAGGCATCGAACACGGCAATGCGGTCCTGCCGCGCGGGCGCGTCGCGGTTGAGGGTATAGCCCTGGCTATCCAGCCGCACCTGCTTGCCGGTGGAGAGGCTGATGGTGGGCCAGGGAATATCGGAAGAGCGCAACTGCTCGGAAATATCCTGCGGCCCCTGCAGCGGCGCACTGGCGGCGGCGAGCACGGCTTCGGATTCGGGCGAGAGCGTGTGCGCGGCGCGGCGCAGCGTATCGGCGAGCAGGAAATCGAAGCGAGCCTTGAGCACCGCGTTCTGCGCAAGGAAGGCGTTGATCTTCGCCTCGCCCAGCGTCAGCAGCTCCGGCGCAATCCAGGCCGCCGCCTCGCTGAAGGCGGTGTAAAGATCGAGCGCCTGCCCCTGCTTCTCCTGATTGGCGGCGATGCGCACATCCTCGTCAGCCTTGAGGCTGATATAGGTGTAGATGCGGCTGATCGTGCGGTCGAGATCGGATTGGAGCGTGAGCGCCTTCGCCAGTGTGTCCGCGCTCTCGCCCAGCCGGCCCTGATAGGGGGCAAGACCCTTGATCGCCTCCAGCGCTTCCTTGCGGGCGGCGTCCCAGGCGGCATCGCTCGGGTAGAGTTCGGTGAGGTCCCAGGCGGCGCCGTCGCCGGCGGCATTCTGGGCAAGCGCGGGCGCACCAAGGGCCAGGCCGGCCACGGCGGTCGCGGCAAGGGCTTCGCGGCGGGAAAGTTCGGTCATGAGAATGGGTCTTTCATGAACGGCCCTTGGCCTGTGGCCGGGCGGATGATCGAGGGGAGCGTCAGTCTGACCCGCTTTGCCGGGCAAGAAAAGCGCCTTTGATGCGGGGCGGGACCGGGCGGACAGCCCGTCCCCGCATCGCATCACCAGATGCGCACGCGCTGCTGCGGCGCCAGATAGAGCGTCTGGTCCGGCTGGACCTTGAAGGCGTCGTACCAGGCGTCGAGATTGCGCACCACGGCGGCGCGCTCGCGCGAGGGGCTGTGCGGATCGGTGAGCAGGCGCTGGCGCAGGTTCGCCTCGCGATAGTTGCGCCGCCACACCTGCGCCCAGCCCAGGAAGAAGCGCTGGTCGCCGGTCATGCCGTCGATCACCGGCGCGGCCTTGCCGCCGAGCGAGGCCTTGTAGGCGTCGTAGGCAATGGTGAGACCGGCGAGGTCGCCGATATTCTCACCCAGCGTGAACTCGCCCTTCACATGCTCGCCGGGCAGCGGCTCATAGGCATCATATTGGACGATCAGCGCCTTGGACGCCGCGTCGAACGCCGCTTCGTCGGCCGGCGTCCACCAGTCGGAGAGCGCACCCTGCTCATTATATTTCGAGCCCTGATCGTCGAAATGATGGCTGATCTCATGGCCGATCACCGCGCCGATGCCACCATAGTTGATCGCCGGATCGGCATGGGGGTCGAAGAAGGGCGGTTGCAGGATGGCGGCGGGGAAGACCACTTCCATCATGCTGAAATTGGCATAGGCGTTCACCGTCTGGGGCAGCATGCCCCATTCCCAGCGGCGGATCGGCGTGCCGAGCTTGCCCAGCTCATAGGCGCGCTCGAACTGGCGCGAGCGCACCGCATTGCCGAACAGGTCGTCGGCCTGCACCTCCAGCCCGCTATAATCGCGCCATTGGTCGGGATAGCCCACCTTGACGGTGAAGTTGGCCAGCTTGGCCTTGGCGCGCGCCTTGGTCTGCGGCTGCATCCAGGCAAGCTGGTCGATGCGCCGGCCCATGGCATCGAGCACATTCTTCACCAGCACGTTCATCGCGGCCTTGTAGTCGGCGGGGAAGTAGCGCTCGGCATAGATGCGGCCCACCTCTTCGCCCAGCACGCCCTCGACGAAGCCGACACCGCGCTTCCAGCGCTCTTCCTGCTGCGGCGTGCCCTGGAGCGTGGTGCCGTAGAAGGCGAAATTGGCCTCGTCGATCGCCTTGGGCAGATAGTCCGAGAAGGAGCGCAGGCTGGCGATGATGAGCTGGTCCTTCAGCACCGCCATCGGCGCGGCGGCGAGCAGATCGGCCGCGCCCTTGATGGCGCTGGGCTGGGCCACGATCACCTCGGTGATGCGCGGGCTGGTCGCGCGCAGCAGCGCCGGCAGGTCGAACGCCGCGCTGGAGAGCCGAGCGGTGTCGGCCAGGCTGAACTTGTTGTAGGTCTTGCGCGCGTCGGAGCTGTCCTCGCGCGTCCACTGCACACGGGCAATGTCGGTCTCCAGCGCCATCACCGCCTCGGCCCGACGCTGCGCGTCGCTCTCGCCGGCCAGCGTCAGCATCTGCGCCAGATAGGCGACATAGGCCTTGCGCAGAGCGGCCATCTTCTCATTGTCGACCAGATACATGTCGCGGTCCGGCAGACCGGTGCCGCCCTGGAAGATGCCGAACACATAAGCATCGGGATGCGCATCATCCTGCCCCACATAGCTCGCCACCGGGCCGCTCACGCCCATGTCGGCGGCCTTGACGAGCAGCGCCTGATAGTCGGCCTTGGTCGCGGCGGCGCGGATCTCGCCCAGCCAGGGCTGGATCGGCGTCAGGCCGCGCGCCTCGATGGCGGCGGTGTCCATGAAGCTGCGATAGGCGCGGCCCGGCTTGCTCGCCGGGTCTGCCTGCACTTCCTCGATGATCTTGCGCACGCGCTCCTTGGAGAGATCGTCGAGCGCGGTGAACATGCCGTAATTGGACTTGTCCTCGGGGATGGGCGTGGTCTTGGCCCAGGTGCCGTTGGCATAATCGTAGAAATCATCGCCCGGCGCGACACTGCGGTCCATGCCGGCGGTGTCGAAGCCGAAGGTGCCGAGCGCGGCCTTGCCATCGGCCGGCGAGGCCGGCGCAACGGGCGCGGCCGGCTGGGCGAAAGCGGGGCCGGCCGCCAGCGCGGCGAGAGCGCTTCCGGCGAGCGCGGCGGTCAGAATCTGTCGGAGCATGCAGTCTTCCTGTGATCGGTGCGGGCGCAAAAGGCCCCGGATGCGCGCATCCTTGGCATAATTCGAGACCTGTTCAAACAGACAAAAAATTTTGAACAAGTTTGGCGCGCATAAGAGAGACTCCGACCGTGGCTTTCGGTTCTGTTTGCAGGAGACGGTATCCCGCCTTTGCCTGCTCTCCCCGCTTGTGCTCCTGCGCAGGCAGAAGCCGAGGGCGGTAGGGGAGCGTTGCTGGGTCTGGGCTCCTGCCTGTGCCGGAGCACAAGCTTGTTTGTGACGGGGATTTGCCCCCTCGTTGACCGGAGCCCAGCGCGATGCCGCTGCAGTGCCCGCAGCACGAGGTCGGTCACAGCGCCATGTCGTCCTCGTGGAAGGCCAGCCCCCGCCGGACAGCCGCACCATCTCCGCCACCGGATCCGCCTCGACGGGCGCGCAAACTGGCCGTCGCGCACGGCCTTGCCGGTCATCCACAAACCGGGCCTGAACGTCCCGGCTCCCGCATTGCCACAGAAAAAGGGCCGGAGGATCGCTCCCCCGGCCCCGTTTCTCGGTTCGTCTGGCGCGGACTTAGAAGTCCATGCCACCCATGCCGCCGGGCATGGCCGGGGCGGCCGGCTTGTCGTCCGGCAGCTCGGCGATCGTCGCCTCGGTGGTGACGAGCAGGCCGGCGACCGACGCGGCGTTCTGGAGCGCGGTGCGCACGACCTTGGTCGGGTCGATCACGCCGGCAGCCACCAGATTCTCGTAGGTGTCGGTCTGGGCGTTGAAGCCGATCGTCGGATCGTTGCCGTCGAGCAGCTTGCCCGCGACCACGGCGCCGTCCTGACCGGCATTCTCGGCGATCTGGCGCACCAGCGCGGTCAGCGCGCGGCGAACGATGTCGATGCCGCGGGTCTGGTCGTCATTGACGCCCTTGAGGCCCTCGAGCACCTTGGTGGCGTAGAGCAGCGCCGTGCCGCCGCCGGGGACGATGCCCTCTTCGACGGCCGCGCGCGTGGCGTGCAGCGCGTCATCGACGCGGTCCTTGCGCTCCTTCACCTCGACCTCGGTCGCACCGCCCACCTTGATGACGGCGACGCCGCCGGCGAGCTTGGCGAGGCGCTCCTGGAGCTTCTCGCGGTCATAGTCGGACGTGGTGGTCTCGATCTGCGCGCGGATCTGCTCCACGCGGCCCTTGATCGCTTCCGCGTCGCCCGAGCCATCGACGATGGTGGTGTTGTCCTTGTCGATGGTGACGCGCTTGGCCTGGCCGAGCATGCCGAGCGTGACGTTCTCCAGCTTGATGCCGAGGTCTTCCGAGATCATCTGGCCGTTGGTCAGGATCGCGATGTCCTCGAGCATCGCCTTGCGGCGGTCGCCGAAGCCGGGTGCCTTGACGGCGGCGATCTTGAGGCCGCCGCGCAGCTTGTTCACCACGAGCGTGGCCAGGGCCTCGCCCTCGATGTCCTCGGCGATGATGAGGAGCGGACGGCCCGACTGCACCACCGCTTCGAGAATCGGCAGCATCGACTGGAGCGAGCTGAGCTTCTTCTCGTGGATGAGGATGTAGGGGTCGCTCAGCTCGACCTGCATCTTCTCCGGGTTGGTGATGAAATAGGGGCTCAGATAGCCGCGGTCGAACTGCATGCCCTCGACGACGTCCAGCTCGAAATCGAGGCCCTTGGCCTCCTCGACGGTGATGACGCCTTCCTTGCCGACCTTCTCCATGGCCTCGGCGATCTTTTCGCCGACCACGGTGTCGCCATTGGCCGAGATGATGCCGACCTGGGCAATCTCGTTATTGCCCGACACCGGCTTGGAGCGGGCCTTGATGTCCTCGATCACCTTGCCGACGGCGAGATCGATGCCGCGCTTGAGGTCCATCGGGTTCATGCCGGCCGCGACCGACTTCATGCCTTCGCGCACGATGGCCTGGGCCAGCACGGTGGCGGTGGTGGTGCCGTCGCCGGCGGTGTCGTTGGTCTTCGAGGCCACTTCGCGCACCATCTGTGCGCCCATGTTCTCGAACTTGTCCTTCAGCTCGATCTCCTTGGCGACGGAAACGCCGTCCTTGGTGATGCGGGGCGCGCCGAAGCTCTTGTCGATGACGACGTTGCGGCCCTTGGGGCCGAGCGTCACCTTGACCGCGTCGGCCAGGATGTCGACGCCGCGCAGGATGCGCTCGCGGGCATCACGGGAAAATTTGACTTCCTTGGCTGCCATGATTGTTGTCCTCTTTCATTCGTCACCCCAGCAGAAAAGCCGGGATCATTCGCGGCGGAAGGCCGCACTTGAACGCACGAGATCCTGACGGAGCGTCAGGATGGGGCTGTTCGGCTGGTTCAGCCGATGATGCCCAGAATGTCGCTTTCCTTCATGATGATGAGGTCTTCGCCGTCGACCTTCACCTCGGTGCCGCTCCACTTGCCGAAGAGCACGCGGTCGCCAGCCTTGACGTCGAGCGGAATGCGGTCGCCGTCTTCGTCGCGGGCGCCTTCGCCCACGGAGACGATCTCGCCTTCCTGCGGCTTTTCCTTGGCAGTGTCGGGGATGATGATGCCGCCGGCGGTCTTTTCGTCGGCTTCGATGCGGCGAACGAGCACGCGATCATGCAACGGGCGAAATGCCATCTCATTTCCTTTCTTGAACCACGCGGCCGGCGTGCGGAGATGGAACGCTTCCGGCCATGGCTCCCTTGCCAATTCCGCCGTGCCCCACCGGTCCGCGCCCCTGCCGCGCATGAATCAGCTTGTTAGCAGTCCCCCAAGGGGAGTGCCAACGCGAGCCATATGGGCGTGCCATGCGGGGGGTCAAGGGGGCGCGATGGAGAAAAAACGCGAGCAGGGCGGGAATCGGGCCAGAGCGTTAGCAAAAGCGCGCAAAACCGGTCAGCCCGCTCATGGACGGAGACGAGCGCGCGCCTGCTTCCCCCGTGCATCGGCCGCGAAGATGCGCTAGCCAGTGCATCCAACATGAGGGATGCCCGCCCGTGAATTTCGCCAAGAGCGCCTGGAAGCTGATCGTCGCCCTCAAGGACCTGATGGTTCTGCTGTTCCTGATGGGCTTCTTCGCGCTGCTCTATGCCGGCCTGAAGCAGGCCCGCTCCGTCGTGGATCAGGCGCCGCAGACAGGCGCGCTCTATCTGGCGCTGGACGGCCCCATCGTCGAGCAGCCCTCGGTCGTGGGCGGCCTCTCCAGCCTCGCCGGCTCGGGCACGCCGGTCCAGTATCGCCTGCGCGACGTTGTCCATGCCATCGAGACGGCGGCAGGAGACAATGCCATCAAGGCCGTGGTGCTCGATCTCGGCGCGTTCGGCGGCGGCGGCCAGGTGGCGATGGAGCGCGTGGGCGCGGCGCTGGACAAGGTCCGCGCAGCCAAGAAGCCCGTGCTCGTCCATGCCACGGTCTATGACGACGATGGCTATATGCTGGCTGCCCATGCCAGCGAGGTGTGGCTCTCGCCACTCGGCATGGTGGGCGTCACCGGGCCGGGCGGCAACACGCTCTATTATCAGGGTTTGATCGACAAGCTTGGCGCGCGCATCCACGTTTATCGTGTGGGCACCTATAAGAGCGCGGTGGAGCCCTTCATCCGTACCGACCAGTCGCCCGAGGCGCGCGCCGCCAACGAGGCCCTGCTCGCGGCGGTGTGGGAGGATTGGCTCGCCCATGTCGGCAAGGCACGGCCCGGCGCGCGGATCGGCGCGTTCCTGGCCGATCCTATGGCGGCGCTGAAGAGCGCGGACGGCGACTTGGCGCAGGCGGCGCTCAAGCTCGGGCTGGTCGACAAGCTGGGGGATAGCATCGCTTTCGGCAGCCGCGTCGTCGCCCTCGCCGGGCAGGCGCAGCAAGGCGGACCCGGCGATTTTGCCGCCATTCCGCTCAAGAGCTATTTGAGCCGCCACAAGCCCCCCGCGGACGGCGCCGTGGGCGTCGTCACCGTGGCCGGCGACATCGTGGACGGCACTGCCCCGCCGGGAACCGCCGGCGGCGCCACCATCGCCAACCTCATCCGCGACGCCATGGCCGACGACAGCATCAAGGCGCTGGTGTTGCGTGTCGATTCGCCCGGCGGCTCCGTCACCGCCTCGGAAGACATCCGCGCCGCGCTGATGCAGGCCAAGGCGCGCGGCCTGCCGGTGATCGTCTCCATGGCGAATGTCGCGGCATCGGGCGGCTATTGGGTGAGCACGCCGGCGGACGTCATTTTCGCCGAGCCGGCCACCATCACCGGCTCGATTGGCGTGTTCGGCATCGTCCCCAGCTTCGAGCAGACGCTGGCCAAGGCGGGCATCACCAGCGACGGCGTGTGGGCCACGCCGCTCTCCGGCCAGCCAGACCTGATCGGCGGCGTGACGCCGGAATATAATGCGCTGGCGCAGGCGAGCGTGGAGGACATCTATCGCCGCTTCGTCGGGCTGGTGGCGCAAGCCCGCAAGCTCACGCCGGCACGTGTCGACGAGATCGGCCAGGGCCGGGTCTGGGCCGGCGGCGCGGCGCACCAGTTCCAGCTTATCGACCGCTTCGGCGGGCTGGAGGAGGCCATTGCCGAGGCCGCAAAGCGCGCCGGCCTGTCGGGCAGCCAGGCACGCCCGCGCTATTTCGATCCGCAAGGCGACCGCATTTCCCAGATCCTCGCGCTCATGGGGCAGGAGGATGGCGAGGCGCTGCGGAGCGCGGCGGCAAGCGCCCCGCGCGACTGGCTCAGCCTCTCCGTCGCGCGCCAGCGGCAATGGGCCGCGCAGGCGCTGCGAGACCTGCGCGCGCTGGTCGACGGCCCTGCGATCCGTGCCGACTGCCTCGAATGCCGCACCTTTGGCGCCCCGCCCGCCCCCGTCTCCCCCGCGGAGACCGGCTGGCTGGCGCGGCTGCTGGCGGCTATGCAGGATTGACCCGGCGCGGGGAGACGCCCCGCCCGGTTGGAATGTGTGTCCTGCGTTCAGCGAAAACGACACCGCCCGCCTGAACAGGATGAACGCTATTGCTCTGCCGTGGCCTCGCCGGCCTGAAGACGCCTGGCCCAGGCATTCGGCTCGGGCTCGGCAACCTTGGTCAGGCGGTTGCGATCACGATGCAGGAACGCGTCCCGGCCGCGCACCATCAGGCTCGTATCGCTGACATAGCTCCACGTGCCGTCGTCATGAAAGTCGATCTCCAGCCGGTAGCTGTCGGTGCGGAACGCCTGTTCGAGGAAGCTGGTGGCGCAGATGCCATATTCCATCTCCCCGCGCCGCGCCTCGACAATCAGGCGGTCGTCGTTCGGCCCGGCATGGCCTGCGGCGAGCGCCACCAGCCCGCGCGGGATGGCGACGGTCTGCAGGATGAGATTGGTCGCCGGTTCCCACAGCCAGTAGCCGGTCTGCTCGTGGAAGGCGATCAGCTCGTCCGGCGTGTTGATCTCGACATGATAGCGCAGGCCGTAAAAGAGCTGCGGTCCATTGGTCTGCGCGTCGATGGGCTGCATGACGATGCGCTCCTGAAAGTCGCGCTGCTCGGGCCCGTCGGCCTTGGGATTGATATCGACGCCGCGCATTCCTTCCCATGTGCCCGCAAGGCGCCGCAGCGGGCCCAGATTGGCCAATGTATCCGGGGAGGCCTCGGGCTCGGTGAAGATGTCGTCGGGATTGTCCATGCGCGTTCTCCCTCAGGTTAGGCATCGGTGCGCGGCGCGCCATAGCTCGGCAATCCCAGACCGCGCGCAATGGCGAGGGCGCGCAGGGCAAAGCCGGCCAGCGCGGAGACGAGGCCGGCTTCGGCAGGCGGCAGGCCAAGCGAGGCCAGCAGCCCATAGAGGCCAGCGGCGAGCGCGGCAGCAGTGACGTAGATTTCCGGGCGTAGCAGGATGGAGGGCTCGCCGGCCAGCAGGTCGCGGATGATGCCGCCCACGCAGCCGGTGGCCACGCCCATCAGCGCGGCAATGAACGGGTGGATGTCATTCCCCATGGCCTTGGCGGCGCCGAACACGGCGAAGGCGGCGAGGCCGACGGCATCCAGCCAGTCCAGCGCGCGCAGGCTCCACCAGCGCTGTGGCGTCAGATAGACGAGCAGCGCAGCGACGAGGCAGATCGCCGGCAACCGCGCGTCATGCACCCAGAAGACCGGCACGCCGATCAGCAGGTCGCGCAGCGTGCCGCCGCCCACGCCCGTCACCAGCGCGAAGAAGGCGAAGGTCACGAGCGTCTGCCGCAGCCGTGCGGCCGCCAGCGCCCCGGACGCGGCGAAAACGAACGTGCCGACGATGTTGAGCGCCGACAGGATCGGCTCGATCGACATGTTGATCGGCGGGGGCGTCATGGGTCAGAGATGTACGGGCCCGCGCCGCGCCTGTCGAGCGCGCCGCCGCGTCGGCAGGAACTGGGCGAGGCCTGCCGCTTTCATCCGCTGCCCCTTGATGGAGGATCTGTCCGATGCCGCTTTCCCTGCTTGTGTTCTACGGCTCCTATCGGGAGGCGCGCGCGGGCATTCGCCTCGCCGATTATTGCATGGCCCAGCTCGCCGGGCGCGGGCATGATGTAGAACTGATCGACGCGCGCGCGGTCGGCCTGCCCATCCTCGACCGGCGTTATCTGGATTACGGCCCCGGCGAGGCACCGGAGCCCATGGAGACACTCGCCCGTAAGCTGCTCGCCGCCGATGGCTTCGTGTTCGTGGCCGGCGAATATAATTGGGGCGTGCAGCCCGGCCTCAAGAACCTCGTCGATCACTTTGGCAAGGAATGGTATGGTCGCCCGGCCGGCCTCCTCAGCTATTCGGCCGGCCGCATGGCCGGCGCGCGCGCCAACAGCGCCTGGCATCCCACGCTCACCGGGCTGGGCATGGTGATGATCCCCCGCACGATCACGGTCGGCACCATCGACACCGCGCTGGACGAGGAGGCCCGCCCCATCGGCGAAGGCGGCGCGGCGCTGGATCGCGCTTTTCCGGCCTTCGCGGACGAGCTGGAGTGGTGGTGTGACGCCGCGCGGGCGAAGCGGCAAGCATGAGAGCGACACGGCTCGCTGCGATCGGAGGCGTCTTCCTTTAGCGGCGCGGGTCTTTCCTCTCGCGATTGGCTGAGCGAGCGATGAGCCGCGCCGGCATGACCCCGCCCCAACCCCTTCATTGTGGATCGCAGACTTATCCGTCCGGCCGACGGATGCCCGGAACGATGCGCCACTGCCTTGAATGCCAACCGTCACCCGGCGCAGGCCGGGGTCCACTGATGCTATCGTCCGGGCCCCGGTTGGCGCCGGGGTGATGGACAAGGTGTGTCCGGATCGAAACCTAGTGCGCCAGCATCGGCCCCAGCGGCCGCCCGGCGAAGAGATGGACATGAAGGTGCGGCACTTCCTGCCCCGCATCGGCGCCGGTGTTGGCAAGCAGGCGATAGCCCGACTCGACATGCCCCGCTTCGCGCGCAATCCGGCCTACCGCCCGCACGAAGGCGGCGATCTCCGCATCGCTCGCGCGCGCCGAGAAATCGTCCCAGCTCACATAAGCGCCTTTTGGGATGACAAGGATGTGCACCGGCGCCTGCGGCGCAATGTCGTGGAACGCGAGCACATGCTCGTCCTCATAGACCGTCTTGTTGGGGATTTCCCCGCGCAGGATTTTCGCGAAGATATTGTCCGGATCATAAGGCAAAGTGGCATCGATGGGCATGGCTGTCCGGCTCCTTGTCTGGCTCTCTCCGGCAGAGGGAGAATTTGGGGGCGGGGCTGGCCGCCGCCTGGCCGGTCATTCCTTGGGCCGGCTCGCCTTCTCGTCAAGGCCCGACACGCCCTCGCGCCGCGCCAGTTCGGCGCGCACATCGGCGAGGCTCACGCCGCAATCGGCCAGCAGCACGATGAGGTGAAAGAGCAGGTCCGCCGCCTCGCCGGTGAGCGCGGCCTTGTCGACCGTCTCGCCGCCGGAGAGCGCCGCGATCACGGTTTCGACCGCTTCCTCGCCGAGCTTCTGCGCCATCTTCCCCCGCCCCTTGGCGCGCAGGCTGGCGACATAGGAGGAGCCCGGCGCCGCCTCACGGCGGGCGAGGATGATCTGTTCGAGGCGGTCGAGACTGTTGGTCATGCCGCGCTTGTCCTCGCGCGGCGGGGCGGCGTCAATGGGGTTCGCGCGCAAAACTTGTAAGCACGGAGCGGCTCGGGCAATTCATGGCCATGCACGACGAGCGACACGATCTCATGGGCGCCATCCTCTCGCTCCTTGAGGGCCGCAGCAACAGATGGGACTGGAAGGCGTTCACGTCCCGCCCTCTGCGCGACGTGGAGCTGGACCGCATTCGCCAATGCGCTGCCGAGGTGGAGTTGCCGCTCAACGCCGAGGGGCAGGCGATCTTGCTCGACCTTCTCGATCAGGCGGAACTCGCCGGGCCGAGCGATCCGGCAAAGCCGAAGCCCTGGCGCATCGATGTCGGCATGCTGGTGGGATTGGCTGTGGGCGCCGTACTCTGGTGGGCAAAATATCTTCCCGGCGCAGGGCCGTTCAGCAACCTGCATCTGCTCCTCATGCCGGCTGCGGCAGGGATCTTGTGCGTCATGTGGCGAAACAGCCGGAAGGAAGTGGGCATCTATGAGCGCAGGATCGTCGAGGAAAACAAGCGCGGCAGAGTTTAGCGCGTGAACCGAGATGAGCGCGTGTTCTTCCCATGAAGCACCTGGACGATGGCCCTCCCCATCCGTCATTCCCACAAAAGCAGGACTCTCGGGGGCCCTCGTCTGGATTGCCCGCTGTGAACTGACGCTTGCCCCTTCGCGCGAACAGCGGGACGATATTTTAAGGCCGCAACCCGGAGCGGTTCAGGCGTCCGTCCCCCGCACCGCAAGTCCCGCCGCAGCCAGCGCCTCGCGCGCCTCGCGGATCGAGTGCGTGCCGAAGTGGAAGATCGAGGCGGCCAGCACGGCGCTGGCGTGGCCCTCGACGACGCCATCGACCAGATGCTGGAGCGTGCCGACACCGCCCGAGGCAATGACGGGCACAGAGACGGAGTCCGCGATGGCCCGCGTGAGAGCGAGATCATAGCCCTGCTGCGTGCCGTCGCCGTCCATGGAGGTGACGAGCAGCTCGCCCGCGCCCAGTTCGGCAAGGCGGCGGGCATGGGCGAGCGCATCGATGCCGGTGGCGCGGCGGCCCCCATGCGTGAAGATTTCCCACTGGCCCTCCCCCACGCGGCGCGCATCGACCGAACCGACCACGCATTGCGCACCGAAGCGATCGGCCAGGTCCGCGACCAGCTCGGGCCGGGCAACGGCGGCGCTGTTCACGGCCACCTTGTCGGCACCGGCGAGCAGCAGCGCGCGCGCATCCTCCACCGAGCGGACGCCGCCGCCCACGGTGAGCGGCATGAAGCAGACCTCGGCGGTGCGCGCGACGATGTCGAGCAGCGTGCCGCGTGCCTCATGGGTGGCGGTGATGTCGAGGAAGCACAGCTCGTCGGCACCGGCCGCGTCATAGACGCGCGCCTGTTCGACCGGGTCGCCGGCGTCCTTCAAATCCACGAAATTCACCCCTTTGACGACACGGCCATTGGCGACATCGAGGCAGGGGATGATGCGGGTGCGCAGGGTCATGGGATCGCTCCAGCCGCATCCGTTCGTGTCGAGCGAAGTCGAGACACGCGCGCGCAAACGGTTCTCGACTGCGCTCGAACCGAACGGAGAAGAAAGGAGCGCGTCTTCATCCCGCATTCGCCACGGAGATGGCAGCGCGCAGGTCCAGCCGGCCGTCATAGAGCGCGCGGCCCGTCACCACGCCTTCGATGCCCTCGCTGGCATGGAGGCTGAGCACGCGGATATCGGCAATGCCGGCGACCCCGCCGCTGGCGATCACCGGAATGTCCACGGCGCGGGCGAGCGCCACGGTTGCGTCGACATTGCAGCCCTTGAGCAGCCCGTCGCGCCCCACATCGGTGAAGAGCAGCGAGGCGACGCCGGCATCCTCGAAGCGGCGGGCGAGATCGACCACCGGCATATCGGATTTTTCAGCCCAGCCGTCTGTCGCGATCATGCCGTCGCGCGCGTCCACCGCGACGACGATGCCACCGGGATAGTCGCGGGCCATGTCCTTGACGAACTGCGGGTTCTTGAGCGCCGCCGTGCCGATGACCACGCGCGAAACACCCGTGTCGAACCAGCCCTTCACCGCCTGCGGATCGCGGATGCCGCCGCCCAGTTGCACATGGCCGGGGAAGGCCTGCACGATCGACGCAATGGCCGCCCCGTTCACGGCATGGCCGGCGAAGCTGCCGTCCAGGTCCACGACATGCAGGAAGTCCGAGCCCTGTTCCGCCCAGATCAGCGCCTGCGCGGCGGGATCGTCGCCATAGACGGTGGCGCGGTCCATATCGCCCTCGGCGAGGCGCACGACCTGCCCGCCCTTCAAATCGATGGCGGGAAAGACGATGAAAGGCGGGATGCCGGGCGCGCTGCTCATCTAGGGCTGCCACTCCAGGAAGCGGGAGAGGAAGGCAAGCCCATAGGCCTGGCTCTTCTCCGGGTGGAACTGCACGCCGATGATGTTGTCGCGGCCGACGGCGGCGACCAGCGGCCCGCCATGATCGGTCGTGGCGAGGACGTGCGCCGGATCGGCCGCCTCGAATTGGTAGCTGTGCAGGAAATAGGCCTCGCCGGGGACGAGGAGCGGGTTCGCACGGGGCAGGATCACGTCGTTCCAGCCCATGTGCGGAATCTTGATGGCCGGGTCCGCGCGCTGGATGCGGCGCACCGTGCCGGGAATCCAGCCCAGGCCCGCATGGGTGCCGAATTCCTCGCCGGCATCGGCCAGAAGCTGCATGCCCACGCAAATGCCAAGGAACGGCCGCCCGGCATCGAACACAGCCTCATGCATCGCCTCGACCATGCCGGGAATGGCACGCAGCGGCTCGATGCAGGCACGGAAGGCGCCGACGCCCGGCAGCACCACGCGGCTGGCGCGGCGCACTGCTTCCGGGTCCGCGGTCACGCTCACGCCGTCCGCGCCGGCGGCGCGAAGCGCATTGTGCACGGACCTCAGATTGCCCGCGCCATAATCGATCAGGGCGATGGTCATCGGCCTGCCCTTTCTAGGCCCGCACCGTGCGGGCGCGGTCGGTCACAGCAGTTCCTTGGTGGAGGGGATCGTGTCGCCCTTGCGCGGATCGATCTCCACCGCCTGGCGCAGCGCGCGGGCAAGGCCCTTGAAGCAGCTCTCGACGATATGGTGATTATTGGCGCCGTAGAGCGTCTCGACATGCAGGGTGATGCCGGCCGCCTGCGAAAAGCTGTGGAACCAGTGTTCGATCAACTCGGTATCCCACTCGCCCAGGCGCGGCATGGTGAGCGGCACCTTCCACACCAGCCAGGGCCGGCCGGAGATATCGAGCGCGACGCGGCTCAGCGTCTCGTCCATTGGCGAGTAGGCCGTGCCGTAGCGCGCAATGCCGCGCTTGTCGCCAAGCGCCTTGGCCACCGCCTCGCCCACGGCGATGCCGGTATCCTCGGTGGTGTGGTGCTGGTCGACATGCAGGTCGCCCACGCATTTGACCTCCAGATCGATGAGCGAATGGCGCGAAAGCTGCTCCAGCATGTGATCGAGGAAGCCGATGCCGGTGGAGACCGCATAGCGGCCGGTGCCGTCCAGGTTGACGGTGACATCGATGGCCGTTTCGGCCGTGGTCCTGTTGATCTCGCCCGTACGCATGGCTGGGCGTATAGCGCGCCTGCGCGGCGGCGCAATCTGCTTTGCCCCCGCTCGAGCTGCCTTTGTCGTCTTGACCGGAAATGTCGCGTCGTTAGGACTGTCGCCATGACGGATGATGCACCCGACAGCCTGATCCCCTATGATGAGATCGTGCAGGAAGCCCTGCGCGCCATTCCAGGCCGTGTCCTGCGCGACATTGCGCGTACCGGCGCGCTGCCGGGCAGCCATCACTTCTACATCACCTTCAAGACGCAGGCGCCCGGCGTGGCGATCCCGCAGCATCTCGCGCAGAAATTCCCCGACGAGATGACCATCGTCCTCCAGCACAAGTTCTGGGATCTCAAGGTCACGGACAACAGCTTCGAGGTCAGCCTCACCTTCAACCAGGTGCCGGCGCATCTCGTCATTCCCTTTGCGGCGATTCGCTTCTTCGTCGATCCGGCAGTGAATTTCAGCCTGGAGTTCCAGGTAAGCGGCGGCGACGATCCCGAGCCGCACGACGATGCCGAGAATGACGGGCCCCACAGCGAGGGCGTGGGCGACGAGGGCTCCAACGTCGTCACCGTGGACTTCGGCAAGAAGAAATAAGCGGCCCTCGGCTTCGTCCTTACCGAATCGCAGCATAAATGGTCTAGGCAGCGCTTCCGTCTCGACCGCCCTTGTGGAGCGCCGCCTTGGATACAGTCCGCTTTCTTGGCCTCGACTTCGACATCGCCGCGCGCAGCGGCTGGATGGCGCTGCTCGCCGGCGCGGGCGCCGTCACACCCTTTGCCTATCTTGTCACGCCCAATGTCGATCATGTGGTGGGCTATCATGACGGCAGCGTGCCGGCCTCCGCTTATGCCGGCGCGCGCTACAAGGTCTGCGACAGCCGCATCCTGGCGATGCTGGCCCGCCTGCGCGGAGTCGACCTGGCGCCCTATCAGGGATCGGACATGGTCCATGATTTCCTGGAGCAGCCGGAGAGCCGGGCCATACGGATCGGCCTGTTCGGTCCGTCGGCGGAGGATTTCGTGGCGCTGCGGGCGCGCTATCCCGGCCATGACTTCCTCTGGATCGAGGCGCCCATGCTGAAGCCGGGCACACCGGCCTGGGCGGATGCGGTCGCGCGGCTGGTCGCCGCGCCGTTCGATCTGCTGCTGTGTTGCATCTCCTTCCCCAAGCAGGAGATGATCTGCCGCGATCTCAAGGCTGCCGGCCGCGCCCATGGCCTGGCGGTCTGCGCGGGGGCAAGCCTGGACTTCCTCATCGGCAAGCAGGTGCGCGCGCCGCGCTGGATGCAACGGCTGCACATCGAGTGGCTGCACCGCCTGCTCTCGGACCCCCGGCGCATGTGGCAGCGCTATCTCGTGCGCGGCCCCCGCATCTTTCTCTTGTTCCTCACAAAGAAATAGCTGCCGGGCAGTTGCAAAAGACAACTGGCATTGGTTGCGCGCCGCGCTAGAGTTCGCGGTGCAGGCGCCTCTTGGGCGCACCCTCATATCCTCACGGAGACGATGCCATGGCCGACAGCGATCCCGCCAATAATCAGCCGCCCGGCTATGTGCCGCCCAAGGTATGGACCTGGGACAAGGAAAATGGCGGCCAGTTCTCCAACATCAACGCGCCCACCGCCGGCGCGCGCTTCGAGCAGGATTTGCCGCGCGGCGCGCATCCCATCCAGCTCTATTCGCTGGGCACGCCCAATGGCGTCAAGGTGACGATCATGCTGGAGGAGCTGCTGCAAGCCGGCTTCCAGGCCGACTATGACGCCTGGCTCATCAAGATCTACACCGGCGAGCAGTTCGGCAGCGGCTTCGTGGGCATCAATCCGAACAGCAAGATCCCGGCGATGATGGACTATAGCCAGAACCCGCCGCTGCGCCTGTTCGAGAGCGGCTCGATGCTCTTCTACCTCGCGGAGAAGTTCGGCGCTTTCCTGCCCACCGACATCGCCAGGCGCACCGAGACGATGAACTGGCTGATGTGGCAGATGGGCTCCGCGCCGTTCGTGGGCGGCGGCTTCGGCCATTTCTATGCCTATGCGCCGTTCCGCATCGAATATGCCATCGATCGCTATGCGATGGAGACCAAGCGCCAGCTCGACGTGCTGGACAAGCAGCTTGCCGACAAGGAATTCATCATCGGCGACGAGATCACCATCGCCGATTTCGCGATTTTTCCCTGGTATGGATCGATCATGCGCGGCGGCTACAGCGCGCAGGAATTCCTCTCCACACATGAATACAAGCATGTCGAGCGCTGGGTGAGCCAGCTCGAAGCGCGCCCCGGCGTGCAGCGCGGCAAGCTGGTTAACAGCCCGAACAGCCCCGGCGGCATCGCCGAGCGCCACAGCGCCGCTGATCTCGACGCGGCCATCGCGAAGGCCAGGGCGGAAGGCGCATCCGCCTGACGGTTGCGGGAGAGGCGCCCCTCGCCTCTTCCCGCTGCGGCCCCGTTGTCGTCCCTCTCCCTGTGCGCCCGCCCAGGCAGGAGCCCAGGGCCGCCGGCGTAAAGGCCGATCGGAGCGCCGTTTCAAAACGGCGCCCCTGCCGTCACAAGGTCAGGCCGTAACCCGCAAAGCGCTTCTCCACATTGGGATCGAGATCGAGCGCGATGGCCTGATCGGCCTTCGCCTTGTCGGCATCGCCCTTGCGGGACCAGGCGAGTGCCCGCCCGAAGCGCACCTCGGGTGCACGCGGCAGAACGGCCAGCGCGCGATCGAACAGGGCGAGCGCCTCGTCGATCCGGTTCAGGCGCAGCAGCACCAGCGCCTTGCTGTCCAGAAAGGCCGCGAAGTCCGGCTGCCGGGCCAGCGCGGCATCGCAATCGGCCAGCGCCGAGTCGAGCGCAACGCCATGCGTCGCCTTGCTATAGCAGAAATTGTTGAGGCTCTCGGCATCGGGCGCCTTGGCCCGGGCGAGGTCGAAATCCTGTGCGGCACGCTGCGCGTCGCCAGCCTCGGCATAGACCATGCCGCGCTCGAACAGCAGGTCCGCATTGTCCGGCGCGGTGGCAAGCGCATCCGAAAAGAGGGCAACGGCCGCATCCGCTTCGCCCTGCTTGACGAGCAGCGCCCCCTTCCCGCGCAGGGCGAGGGTCATGGCCGGCTGGAGCGCCAGCGCCTTGTCCAGATCGGCCAGCCGACCGGCCACGTCCGCCTCCGGCAGCGCTTGCGCCCGGTTGAGATAGATATAGGCTTCGGGTTTGATCGCAAGGGCGCGGTCGAACGCGGCCAGCGCCTCTTCCTTCCGATCGAAACTGCCATAGATCTGGGCCGCCACCACCTGGGCATAGCTATTTTCCGGATTATCCTGCGACACCAGCTTCGCCTCGGCCAGCGCGTCGTCGGTTCGTCCCGCGCGCTTGAAGATGTTGGCGCGCAGCAAGCGGATGGCGGGGTCCCGCAATTTGGTCCGCAACAGCGCCTCGGTATCCGCCAGCGCGGCATCGAGATCGCGGTGCGCATAATAGGCCGCCGCACGACGGTTAAGCGCCCAGATATTGTCGGGAGCGACGGCCAGCACCTTGCCATAGGCCGCGATGGCGCCCGGCAGGTCGTCTTTCCTCTCGGCCATGAGGCCGCGTGCGTTCCACAGCACGAAGTTGCGCGAGTCGATGGCTTCGGCAGAGGCCAGATCCTTCTGCGCCGCGTCGAAATCCTGGAGATAGACATAAGCGAGGCCGCGATTGGCGAGCGCCCAGACATTGCCGGGCTCGAGATCCAGCGCGTCGCTGAAATCGGTGAGGCTGTCCGCGAACCGGCCCGCGTTGAGAAGCAGGTTGCCCCGGTCGATGAAGGCTTGCGCGGAGTTGGGCTTGGCCTTGAGGACCATCGCCATCTCGGTCTCGGTGGGGCGGTAATTATCCGGTCGGCGGAGATAAACGCGCGCGTCCGCCAGTTCGCGCAGCCGCTTCTGGGCGGCTACCGCCTCGCTGGCGGGGAATTCCGGCGCCACAGCGCGCTGGCTGCGCTCGATGCGGAACACGCCGTCGACGAGCCGTGCCTCGCGGTGATAAGCGATGCCCGCCACCGTCTCGTCCACTGCCGCCTTGGGCACCGGCTCGCCGCTGGGGAAGCCGGGGGGCAGCAGGATCGTCTCCACTGTGCGCGCATAAGTGGGGTAGGTCACGGCATAGGGCGCATCCTGCCCCGGCCCGGCTGGCCGCACGAAATCGGCCGTGAAGCCCACGCCGGTCTTGTCCGTCTCATACCAGCCGCTGTCCCAGTCCATCTCGGCCTTGCCGGTCACGCTCATGCGCTGCTCGCCTGTCTCGGCGTCGAAGACCGCGTCCACCGTCTCCACCTCGATGAAGGAGAACTGCTCGCGCCAGAAATTGCGCAGCGCCTCCTCGCGTGCGCTCGCGGTCATCCCGCCTAGGCTGATCTTCGTGCCGGTCGCCGCGTCGCCGCGGAGCACCATCGCCGCCTTAAACGGCGCCGGCACGGTGAGACCCTCCCGCGCGTCGATCTCGATGGAGAGGTCGCTCTCCGGCTGGTCGAGCGGCGCGGGCTGCATGCGCACCAGCGCCGCATTCTTCGCCACCAGCGGCAGGCCCCAGCCGAAATCGGGCGTGCGCAGCCGCGCCAGGCTGGTGTCGCCGGTGCGCGTGCCGTCCAGCCAGTAATCGCGCCCGTTGATCTGCGCGCGCACCAGCACATGGTTGAACAGCCCCACCATGGGCAGCCGCTCGTTCAGCCCATCGCCCAGCAGGATGTTGACCGCCACCGGCTCGGCCGCGATGCCCATCTCGTGGAGCAGCGCCAGCAGCAGCGCGGTCTTGGCCTTGCAGTCGCCATAGCGGCGCGCCCAGGTCTCTTCCGCCTTCGCCGGGGTGAGGCCGCCCACGCCCATCAGCAGCGCGACATAGCGCACCCGGTCCTGCACCAGCGCCAGCGCGCCCTCTGCCCGCTTCACCGGATCGGCGCTGGCGGCCTTGATCTTCTCCAGTTCGGCCCGCAGCGGCCCCTCGGCAGGGATCGTCGCGGCCGTCTCGTAGAGCGGCGCCAGCAGCGCACCCAGGTCGGCCCAGCTCCGAAAATCGCTGACCTCCACGGCGCGGCCCATGGCATAGCGCGCGGGCGCCAGGCGCGGCGGGATGATGGGCTCGACATTCTCCATCGCCAAGTCCAGCCGCATCCGATCGCCGGCCTTGACCGGTTTGACCGGCGGCAGCGCGCCGTTCTGACGAACCTGCACGGCGAGGCTGCTCGGCCAGTCAACGCTCAGATGCGTGCGCGCGAAGGGCAGGCCGTTCCAGCTCGCGCCCATCTGCTCGACATGACCCTTCAGCACCGGATCGCTGCTGGAAACCGTGACGGCATATTCCAGCACATCGCCCACCTGCAGGCCCTCAGGCTGGATATTGGCAGTGAGCACACCGTCCAGCATCGCGCTCTCCAGATTGGGTTCGCGCCGCACCACGGTGAAGGTCTGCCCCGCCGCCAGCACATCGACGGTTTCGCCGTCCGCGCGGCGGATCATGAGCTTGTGGACGGTGAACTCGTCCGTCTCGGGATTCCAGGGGAAGGAAAGATTGCCCGCCGCCAGGCCCTGCGGCGTCTGGATGAGCATGGCGAAATCGATGTAGTTGGTGACGCGGCCGGGCTCCAGCCGCGTCTGCTGGTCGGCGAGCAGGATGCGGACCGGGGCCTCATCCGCCGTTTCGGGACGGGCCGGCACGCTCGCCGGCTTCACCCAGTCCGGTGCCGGTGCCATGATCGGCTTGTCCGATGCCGCCAGCGCGGCGCTCGCCATGAAACTCGCCGCCAGCAGCAGCAATGCCTTCGATCGCATGCGATCCCCTCCCCCGTGTCGCCCCCAGCATAGCGCCGCGCGCGCCGTTTGCCACGCGCGTTCGCACCGGATGAGGCCCCTTCTTGCGGGAAAAGGGCGGCACTGCCCCGTGCCCGGTACGCCTTGCGCCGGCCCCGGCGCCCGCCACCCGCACGCCCCTGCGGAGTCGGCGCGGATCAAGGGCGTTAACGCTGATTTTTCAAGGCGTACCGGCGTGGGACAGCCCTGCGGCGGGGGCGCTTTAGGCCTGCATGGCCGGGCGCGAATCGGCTAGGCTCTCTAGCCGCGGCCGCGCTGGGGGGTCTGGAGCGCGGCCGCAACCCTGAACGAAGGACGGAAAACCAGACATGGCGCGCCCAGGCGCTCAGCTTTATGCCCTTGCCGTGCCGCTTCTGCTGGCCGGCTGCGGGGGCGGTGGCGGCATGCCCATCCAGTCCACGCCCCCGCCCGCCGTGAGCGTGCCGGCCCCTCCGCCGGCATCGAGCCCCGTCACCACGCCCGCCGGCGCCACACGCGATTTCGACACGGCGGAATATCGCGCCTCCTCCGGCCCCCGCGTCCACGGCGCCATCGCCGCTTATGAGGCGGGTGCGAGCGGCGCGGGCGTGCTGGTGGGCATCGTCGATGGCGGCCTCACTGACGCCGCCGGGGAATTCACCGGCCGCATCAGCCCGCTCTCGCGCGATTTTGGCGGCAACGGCTCCCTTCTCGACGCGGGCGGCCACGGCACCGCCGTCGCCGAGACGCTCGCCGGCGGACGCAATGGCCGGCATGTGCTGGGCATTGCCTGGGGAGCGGAGCTGCTCGTGCTGCGCACCGATCGCCCCGGAACCTGCGCGGCCGGCGGCTGCGAGCACAGCACCGCCGCCATGGCGCAGGCGGTCGACCATGCCTGGCGCAGCGGCGCGCGGATCGTCAACATCTCGATGGGGGGCGACGGCACCGCACCCGATCTCATGAGCGCCGTCTCGCGCGCCACGGCGGCGGAGACGATCGTCGTGGTGGCCGCCGGCAACGCCAAGGCCGGCCAGACACCGTCTACCACGCCCAGTCCGCTCGCCGCGTCCATTGCCGACCCCGCTTTTGGGCACGGCCTCGTCATCATCGCGACATCCGTGGATGAGGACGGCACGATCAGTGCCTTCTCCAACGGCGCCGCCGGGCACGAGACGCGTACGCTGAGCGCGCTCGGCGGTGCCGTGCGCACGCTCGACAACAAGGGCGCCGAGCTGTTCTACACGGGCACGTCCTTCGCCGCGCCGCAGATCGCCGGCGCGGCTGCGCTGCTCGCGCAGGCCTTCCCCAACCTCACCAGTGCGCAGATCGTGCAGTTGCTGCTCACCACCGCCACCGATGCCGGCGATCCGGGGCCGGACGCCGTCTATGGCATGGGCATTCTCGATGTCGCGCGCGCCTTCCAGCCCCAGGGCCAGCTCAGCCTCGCCGGCACGGGCGCACCACTTGGCCTGGCCGAGACGAGCCTGCTCTCTGCCGCCATGGGAGATGCGCGGCCGGCGGCTCTCGGTGCCGTGGTGCTGGATGGCTATGCGCGGCCCTACCGTACCGATCTGGCTCTCGGTGTCGAGCGCCCCGGCCCGCGCGGCCGGCTGACCGCCGCGCTGGCGGGCACGCAGCGGCATATTCAGGGCCTCGCCGGACCGCTCAGCCTCTCGTTCAGCTTCGCCGCCGACCGCCCTGCGGACGGACAGGGCGTAGCCCCCACGCCGGGCGAGACGGAGCGGACACGGGCACAGCTTCTCGCCGGCACCATCGCCGCGCGCCTCTCGCCCCGCACCAGCGCCGCCTTCGGTTTGCGGACCGGGCTGGAGACGCTGGAGGCGCGGCTGGACGCTGGGCCGCGCCCCGCCTTTCTGCTCGCGGACGCGGGTAATGGAACGCCGGCGCTTGAACTGCGCCCCGAATCGAGCGCGGCCGTCACGCATCGGCTCGCGCCCGGGCTGACTCTCCTCCAGGGCGTGGAGATCGGCATGGTGGACAGCACCGCCGAGCGGCCGGGCCCCGAGTGGCGCCTGCCGGGCCGCACCGCGCATTATCAGGCGGCGCTGGCGGGGCTCGCGCTGGCGCGCGGGCGCCTGACCGTCGCGGGCAAGCTGCGGCTAGTGAACGAGCACGGCAGCCTGCTCGGCGCCCGTTTCGCCCGGGCCCTTGGGGCGCAATCGGCGCGCAGCCTGTTCGCGGGGGCGGAATTGCGGCTGGACATGGCGGCCGGGCTGACGCTCGGCGGCGTCCTGCAACAGGGCTGGACCCATGCGCAGGCCGGCGGCGCGCTCACCGAAGGCGGCTTGCTGCGCACCCGCGCCTGGGCGCTGGACCTGACGCGCATCGGCCTGCTCGCGCCCAACGATCTGGCGGGGCTGCGCATCGCCGCGCCGCTCCGGGTGATCTCCAGCCGCTTCCCGCTCGCCCTGCCGCAGAGCTGGGACTGGCAGAGCGCCACCGCCACCATCGCGCGCGTGCCCCTCGACCTCACGCCGCGCGGATCGGAGCGGGTTTACGAACTGAGCTACGGCGTCGGCCTCTCCGGCGGCTGGCTGGGCGCCAATCTCTTCGCGCGCACCGAGCCCGGCAATATCGCGGCGCGGCGCGACGATTACGGCGCGGCGCTGCGCTGGTCAGCGCGGTTTTGAGGGGAGGGCCAGCCATCGTGCCTGCGTTGGATGCCCCCGACCGCCCTGGACTCCTGCCTGCGCAGGCGCACTGAAGAGGGAGCGCAGCCGAGGGGCTTTGCGGGCGGGTGGACGTCACATGATGTGCCGGGGCGGGAAACGAGCGCAGACCAAAATGGCGCACTGGCGTGGAGCAGAGCGCAGCGGACGCTTGCTCCTCGGCCGCCGGAAGTGCGCAGAACCATTCTTGTCGGCCGAGAGCTGAATGCAGATCGCGCCTAGAGGCTCTCCGTTTTTGATTGAGCCAATTCCCTGCTCCTGCGCAGGCAGGAGCCCAGGGCGGGTGCGGCGTTCGGCTGGGCCCTGGCTCCTGCCTGCGCAGGAGCACTGGCTCTCCCCTGCTCGAAAAGATTCTAGGGCGGATCCCCTTGCCAAGCCCGTCCATGGCGCTTTGCGCGCTTTCGATGCTCGCGGAGCAAACATCCGCTGCGTTTCAGTCGCACAAAATCCTTTTCGGCTCGTGATGATCTGAATGCCGCAAGCGCCTGCTCCGGCCTGCGCAGACGCCCGTTGAAGGGGCGGGGGCCCCTTGGGTGAGTCGACCTGGGATGACGAGGTGGACGCGAAGGCGGCCACTGGCCAACAAGATGATACCCTGGCGTAGGCCGGAATGCGTGCGGACTCTTACGGCACCGAAGCGCGCACAGGGGCATTTGCAGGCCCCCGCATGGAATGACGCTCCGTCCTAGACGGTGAAGCTCTCGCCGCAGCCGCAGCTTCCCTTGGCATTGGGGTTGGTGAACACGAAGCCCGCCGTGAAATCATCCTCCACCCAGTCCATCACGGAGCCGATGAGATAGAGCACGCTCGCCGCGTCGATGAAGAAGAGGCCGCCCGGCGTCTCGATCCGCTCGTCGAACGCGGCAGGTTCGGTCACATAATCGACCGAATAAGCGAGGCCCGAGCAGCCCCGACGCGGCGTGGAGAGCTTGACGCCCACCGCACCTTCCGGCGCCCGCGCCATGAGATCGGCAACACGCGCCTGCGCCGCCGGCGTCAGCGTGACGGCGGCGGGGAGAGCGCGGCGCTGGGGGCTGGTGGTTGCGGTCATCGGTCGAGCTTGTCCTGCCATGAGAGAGGGCCTTCTATACAGGGCCTATATGGGGCGCGGCCACGCGGATGCCAGAGGCACGGCTCCGGCGCATGCCCGACCCAGGAAATCGGCGCGGGCGGGGAGCACCTCTGCGGTGTTCACAGCATGCCCAGTTCGAGCTTGGCCTCGTCGCTCATCTTGTGCGGGTCCCACGGCGGATCCCACACCAGATTCACCTCGGCATTGCCCACGCCCGGCACCGCGCCCACGCGCATCTCCACTTCGCCGGGCATGGATTCGGCAACCGGGCAATGCGGCGTGGTCAGCGTCATGGTGACGACGGCATGGCCATCATCGGTCACGTCGACGCCGTAAATGAGGCCGAGATCGTAGATGTTCACCGGTATCTCGGGGTCGTAGATTTCCTTGAGCGCCTCAATGATGCCTTCATAGACATTGCCGCCCGGCTCGCCGGCGGAGATGCTCGCGGGCTGCTGCTTGAGGAAGCCGTCCAGATAGTCGCGCCGGCGCGCTACCGCGTCGGGCAGAGCGGCGGCATCGGGCGCGGCGTCCGGCGCCTCCTCCACATCCTGCACGCGGGCGCGCGGCGGCTTCTCCACATGCGCCACTTCCTCGGCCCTGATCCTGCTTTCCTCGTTCATCCGAAAATCGTCCTCACGCGTTCGAGGCCGCGGATCAGCGCCGCGACGTCGCTCTCGTCATTGTAGATGCCGAAACTGGCCCGCGCGGTCGCATCCACGCCCAGATGGCGCATCAGCGGCTGCGCGCAATGATGCCCGGCGCGGATCGCCACGCCGCTCTCGTCCAATATGGTGCCGATGTCGTGCGGATGCACCCCGTCCATGGCGAAGGAGACGATGCCGCACGCATCGTCCGGGCCCAGCAGCCGCAGCGAATTGATGCCGCGCAGCGCCTCGCGCGCCTGTCGCACCAGCGCCGCTTCATGCGCGGCAATGGCGTCGAGCCCGATCGCGTCCACATAGTCCAGCGCGGCCGCCAGGCCGATCGCCTCGACAATGGCCGGCGTGCCTGCCTCGAAGCGGGCCGGCGGCGGCGCGTAGGTGGTGCGCTCGAAGGTGACGGTGTCGATCATCGCACCGCCGCCGTGCCAGGGCGGCATGGCAGCCAGAATCTCGGCTCGCGCCCACAGCGCGCCGATGCCGGTGGGCCCATAGAGCTTGTGGCCGGAGAAGAGATAGAAATCGCAGCCGAGCGCCTGCACGTCGAGCGCCATGCGCGGCGCCGCCTGGCAGCCGTCGACCAGCAGCAGCGCGCCGGCCGCATGCGCGATCGATGCGGCGCGCGCCACGTCGAGCGGGCTGCCCAGTACGTTGGAGACATGGGCGAGTGCCACCAGCTTGTGCGCCGGGCGGATCATCGCGGCCATGGCATCCAGGTCGATATGCCCGTCCGCCGTCAGCGGAATCACATCGATGGCCGCGCCGGTGCGCTCGGCGATGAGCTGCCAGGGCACGATGTTCGAGTGATGCTCCAGCGTGGAGAGCAGGATGCGGTCGCCGGGCTTGAGGTTGGCGCCCCCCCAGCTATTGGCGACGAGATTGATGCCCTCCGTCGCGCCGCGCACGAACACGATCTCGTCGGCGCTTGCGGCATTGAGGAAGCGCGCCACCCGTGCCCGCGCCGCCTCGAAGGCCAGCGTCATGTCGGCCGAGCGGGCGTAGACGCCGCGATGCACCGTCGCATAATCCGCGCCCATCGCCCGCACGGTGGCGTCGATCACGGCCTGCGGCTTCTGCGCGGTCGCGGCCGTGTCGAGATAGTGCCAGGGCGCGCCCTGCGCTGTGACGAGGCCGGGGAAATCGGCGCGGACGGCGGCGTGGCCGCGCGCGGGCGCGTCGAGCCGGTCCGGGGCCGTCTCCGGCGCGAAGGAAAGCGGCGCGTGTTGAGTCATGCCATCGTCTCCAGCCTGGCGCGCGCGGCCTGCTCGAAGCGCGCGTGCGCGTCTGCGTCGGCCATGTCGTCGAACAGGCCGGCAATGAATGCCTGGAGCAGCAGCGCGCGCGCGCCCGCCGGGTCGAGCCCCCGCGAGGCGAGATAGAAGAGCGCTGCCTTGTCCAGTTCGCCGACCGTGGCGCCGTGCGCGCATTTCACGTCGTCGGCGAAAATCTCCAGCTCCGGCTTGGCATTGGCGCTCGCGCCGCGATCGAGCAGCATGGCCTTGAAGCTCTGCTCCGCATCGGTCTGCTGCGCGTCGCGCGCCACGGCCACCTGACCGAGATAGCTGGTCGTCGCCGTGCCGGCCGCAATGGCCCGCACCGTCTGCCGGCTGACGCCGCCGGGCTCGACATGGCGCACCTTCGTCACCAGTTCGAGAGTCTGGCTGCCGGCGCCGAGCAAGGCGGCCTTGAGATCGAACCGGGCACCTTCATGCAGCGTGACATCGAAGGTCACGCGACCGAGCGCACCGCCCATGTCGAGCAGGTGCATGGCGAAGGCGCCGCCCGCGCCGATCTCGACAATGAGATCGTGGACCGCCACGTCGCCCGGCGCGGCGTCCTGAAGGAGCGCGCGCGACAGCGTCTCGCCGGGGCCGACAACGATCTGTTCCGGTTCGCTAGGTGGCCAGGCGCGTGCCAAAGCGGTGAGGTCGCTATAGCGCCACGCCTCGTCCTTGCGGGTGGGGAGAGCGAGCGCGGTCATGCGCTTGCCCCCGTCGCGGTTCCGCGCAAACTCGCCCCGCGGAGGGGAGCGAGCGCGCGCGCCTTGATGCGCGCGCCGGTCATGCCAGCACCTCGGCATAGCCTTCGCGTTCCAGCGCCACGGCCAGCTCAGGGCCGCCCGATTTCACGATGCGGCCGTCTGCCAGAATATGCACGGCATCGGGCTGCACATAATCGAGCAGGCGCTGATAGTGCGTGATGAGCAGCACGGCCTTGTCCGGCGCGCGCATGATGGCGTTGATGCCGGCCCCCACGGTCTTGAGCGCATCGATGTCGAGGCCGCTATCGGTCTCGTCGAGAATGGCGACGCGCGGATCGAGAATGCCCATTTGGACCATTTCGGCACGCTTCTTCTCACCGCCGGAGAAGCCTACATTCACCGGGCGCTTGAGCATCTCCATGTCGAGCCCGAGCAGCGCCGCCTTCTCGCGCGCCAGACGCAGGAAGTCGGCGGCCGAGAGCGGTGCTTCGCCGCGCGCCGTGCGCTGGCTGTTGAGCGCTTCGCGCAGGAACTGGACATTGGAAACACCGGGAATTTCCACCGGATACTGGAAGCCCAGGAACAGGCCGGCGGCGGCGCGCTCATGGGGCTCCATGGCAAGCAGGTCGGCGCCTTCCAACGTGGCCGTGCCGCCCGTCACCTCATAGCCTGGCCGGCCGCCGAGCGTATAGGCGAGCGTCGACTTGCCCGCGCCATTGGGGCCCATGATGGCGTGAATCTCGCCCGCGTTCAGCGTGAGCGAGAGGCCCTTGAGAATGGGCTTGCCGGCAACTTCGGCCGTGAGATTGTCGATCGTCAGCATCTGTTTTTCGCCTTCTGGGGCTTCATGGTCATGAGATTGTGGCGCGCGCCGCAGGACGGGCGCTCGAACTGAACGCGCCTCTGGCCCTTGCGGGCACCGGAAAACCAAATCGGTTAGCCGATGCCGTCGCAGGAGGAATGCCCTGGTGCCTTCCCGTGCCGCCGCGCAGGCCATGACGCGCTCGCGTCAGACCACGGCGCGAAACTGCGCTGTCAGGAGAATATGGATGAGATCCGGCGCCGGAGGCGCTCAGTGCATGTCGCGGGCGTAGCGCATATGGGCCCAGTCGATGGCTGCGGCCTCGATCATGGGATCGACCTGCTCCAGACCCGTATCGGCATGACTCAGCACCAGTGCGCTGCTCAGATGCGGCTGCTCGTTGCGAATGTCCGCGATGAGCTGGCTGCGCAGTTCGCCCCGCGAGAGCGCGCAGGCGGACATGGCGTTCTGCGCCATCTCCTGCTGGTCGCCCAGTTGCGTCGTCCGGTCGACCTGGCGCAGCACGCAGTTGCGATAGCTGGTGAGCAGGCTGGCGAAGCGCTGGGTGAGCGGCAGCTCGGCGACGCTGTTCGCCGCGATCGTCTGTGGCGTGGGGGTCTGCGGCGCGGGCACTGTCTCGCGCGCAGTGGCGGGAAGCGCCTGAACGACGGCCATGGTAACCAGAAGTGCTGCCAGACCGGCCTTCATCGACGCTTCCCTCCTCAGAGCGGCCCGGGGACTTCCACATCCGGCCGGGCGTGAAGGCAACTAAGCCCAGGCCGCGATTCGTTACAATGCCGTTAAGGACGAATCCGTCGCGCCCGCCTGCCACGCCGGCGCGCGGGTCCAGGGCAGCCGGAACGGCGCGTGCATAGGCAGGGCTGCCAAGCATCCTCATCCCACGCTGCCTTCGAGGCTGATGTCCAGCAGCTTCTGCGCTTCCACGGCAAATTCCATGGGGAGCTGCTGGAGCACCTCGCGCGCGAAACCGTTGACGATGAGGCCAACCGCGCTCTCGGCATCGAGGCCGCGCTGCATGGCGTAGAACAGCTGGTCGTCGCTGATCTTGCTGGTCGTCGCCTCATGTTCGACGATGGCGGAGGGATTCTTGACCTCGATATAAGGCACGGTGTGGGCGCCGCATTTGTCGCCCAGCAGCAGCGAATCGCACTGCGTGAAGTTGCGCGCGCCCTCGGCCTGCGGCCCCACGCGCACGAGGCCGCGATAGGTGCCGTTGGAGCGGCCGGCGCTGATGCCCTTGGAGACGATGGTCGAGCGGCTGCCCCGGCCATTGTGGATCATCTTGGTGCCGGTGTCGGCCTGCTGGTAGTTGTTGGTGACCGCCACGGAATAGAATTCGCCCACCGAATTCTCGCCGTTCAGCACGCAGCTTGGATATTTCCAGGTGATGGCGCTGCCGGTCTCGACCTGGGTCCAGCTCACCTTACTGTTCTTGCCCTGGCAGAGCGCGCGCTTGGTCACGAAATTATAGATGCCGCCCTTGCCCTCGGCATCGCCGGGGTACCAGTTCTGCACGGTGGAATATTTGATCTCGGCATCGTCGAGCGCGACCAGCTCGACGACGGCGGCGTGGAGCTGGTTCTCGTCGCGCTGCGGCGCCGTGCAGCCTTCCAGATAGGAGACATAGGCGCCCTTGTCGCAGACGATCAGCGTGCGCTCGAACTGGCCGGTATTCTCGGCGTTGATGCGGAAGTAGGTGGAGAGCTCCATCGGGCAGCGCACCCCCTCCGGCACATAGACGAAGGTGCCGTCGGAGAAGACCGCGCAATTGAGCGTCGCGAAATAATTGTCGTGCATGGGCACGACCTTGCCCAGCCACTTGCGCACCAGATCGGGAAATTCGCGGATCGCCTCGCTGATCGAGCGGAAAATGACGCCCGCTTCCTCCAGCTCCTTGCGGAAGGTGGTGGCGACCGACACGCTGTCGAACACAGCGTCCACCGCCACGCGCGGCGCGCCCGCCACATTGGCGAGCACCTTCTGCTCCTCGATGGGGATACCCAGCTTCTCGTAGGTGCGGCGGATTTCCGGGTCCAGCTCGTCCAGGCTCGCCAGCGTCGGCTTCGCCTTGGGCGCCGCGTAATAATAAGCGTCCTGATAGTCGATCGGCGGCACGTTCAGCTTCGCCCAGTCCGGCGCTTCCATGGTCAGCCAGTGGCGAAAGGCCTTGAGACGCCAGTCCAACATCCAGTCCGGCTCGCCCTTCTTGGCGGAAATGAATCGAACCGTGTTCTCGTCGAGCCCCTTGGGCGCGAACTCCTGCTCGACGTCCGAGACGAAGCCCCATTCATAGTCGCTCGCCTTGCGGGCGGCGGCGAGGGCCTCCTCGTTGCGGGGGGCCTCGGTCTTCACGGGCGCGTTCATTATACGGTCTCCACGGCGGCAGCCGAGTGGTTGGGAACGAGAGAAGGCACGGACGCGGCCGGTGTGCCGCCCGGCAGAGCGTCCGGCGCGGCGATGAGATGCGCCAGCGTCACGCGCTCCAGCGATTCGCGTACCAGCCGGTTGATGCCCAGCCAGTGCGGCCGGATGACGCAGGGGCGGTCCAGCGCACAGCAATCGGAGCCTTGGGCATCCAGGCAGGCGGTCATGGTGATCGGCCCGTCCACGGCCTCGATGATGTCGGCCAGCGTGATGGCGGCGGCCGGCCGGGCGAGCTTGATGCCGCCGCCGCTGCCGCGCGTCGCCTTGATGAGGCCGGCGCGGCCCAGCAGGCTGGCGAGCTTCTGCGCGGTGGGCACCGGAATGCCCGCCTCCATCCCCAGGCTGGCGGCATTGGCCCGCGCGCCGCCGCAATGCATGGCAGCCGTGCGCATCATCAGCACGGCATAATCGGCTAGACTAGACAGGCGCATATGCGAACGATTCTCAAATCGGAGTAAATTGGTCTGATTGGCAGATGGTCGCGATGCGCCTGGAAATCAAGCCCCAATGCGTGGCGGATGTGATTGTCGCCTCACTGTTGCCGGAGCGAGACGGCGCGTGGCCCCGCGCGGGAACGCCGGCAGCATCCGCCGCCCTGAAGCGGCCGGGCCGGCGCAGGCGGCGCCTAGCTGATCCGGCTGAGCTGCGCGATGTCGCCGGGCACGTCGGCGCGGTTCATCGAGAGGCGGATGACGATGCTGGCCCGCTCGCGCAGCTCGGTGGGGGTCAGTCCCGTGAAGTGCTTGAGTTCGCGGATGAAATGGGATTGATCGTAAAAAGCGTCACCGCTGCATTCGGACCAGTCCACCTCTTCGCGCGCGAGGATCTGGGCGCAGCGCAGGGCCCGATATTTGCGCGCCAGATATTTCGGCGGCGCGCCGTAAAGCCGGTTGCACCAGCGCGCGACCTGCCGCGCGGAAAGGCCCGTCGCCTCCTGCAACACATCGACGCGCGGGGACTGTTCGTCGCTCAGCCAGCGGTCCGTCTCCTCCACGAAGCGCATTTCCGCCTCGCCGACGGGCTGAAGCTGCGTGCGCAGGAAAGCCCAGAGCTGCTCGGAGGCCGCGCCGCTGTCCTCCTGCGCGCGCAGGCTATCCAGCATGTCCCGCCAGGGGTGGCCGAAGCGGGCCGCGAGATCGAAGGCATCATCGGCGGCGAGATTGGCTTCGCCCGCGCGCAGTGCCGCCCAGCCTAATGGCAGCACCGTGAGCCCCAGGACCTGGAGCGGCCCGGCGACATCGAAATGCGTGGCCATGCTGGTGGGGCCGAGCAGGCAGCATTCCGGCGTTTCCACCAGGCGCCCATCGCTGAATCGATAGCTGCCCTCACCGGCGAGCATGAAGCGGATCTGGGCGAAATCGGCGCGGGTGTGATCGACGATCCGCACCCGATCGGCCGTAAACAGATACATTGCGCCGAAATAACGGGACAAATCCGCTGGCGGCGCGAAATAGCTCAGCGCGACCATATCGGCCGCATCGGCGACGGCGAATCTGTGACGCATGCGCGACCTTCTGCATCTCCAACCGGGGCCGGGAAGCCCCTGCCGACTTGCGGACAGCCGAAATGGAAAGAAGCGCGCCCGATTAAGGGGGTCGCGTCCTGTTCATGCCCTCCGTGGGCCGTAATCGCATGAACAGACCCAAATTGGAACAGAAAAGCGAAAAAGCGGCTTGCCTGGCGCGAAGCCAGGCAAGCCGACAAGTGCAAGGTCTCTTAGCCGGACGACTGAGAGCCCTTCGGGTCGCAAGGAGGGAGATACACTGATTCGCATCGCGCTGATTGGACGGAATCGTCATCGGCGCCTCCTTCAGCATTTTGCGACGCGCAAAAGATGCTTCGCACTGCAACAGATGCGCCCGTCCCCTGTCCGCCACTCTGTCTGCCCGTGCTGTCTTTGACGGTCCCGGCCGCCAATGGCATAGCGCCCGTCATGTACGCTCTGCTTCGTCCGCTGCTCTTCGTCCTCGACGCGGAAACCGCCCACAAGGCCGCGCTGGCCGCGCTGCGCCTGCCCTGGCCAACCCGCGCGCCAAACGACCCCATTTTGCGTCAGCGCGTCGCCGGGCTGGATTTCGCCGGCCCGGTGGGTCTCGCCGCCGGCTTCGACAAGGACGGTATCGCGGCCGCAAGAATGCGCCGTTTCGGGTTCGGTTTTGGCGAGATCGGCACGCTGACGCCGCTGCCACAGGCCGGCAATCCGCGCCCGCGTCTGTTCCGTCTGGCGGGGGACAATGCCGTCATCAACCGGATGGGCTTCAACAATGGCGGGCAGGATGCCGCCATCGCCCGGCTGTCCGCCCGCCCGCGCAAGCCCGGCTATGTGCTCGGCATCAATATCGGCGCCAACAAGGACGCGGCCGACCGCATCGAGGATTATGCGCGCGGGGTGCGTGCGATGGCGCCACTGGCCGACTATCTGGCGATCAACATTTCCTCGCCCAACACACCGGGCCTGCGCGCGCTCCAGGATCGCGGCGCGCTGGACGCCTTGCTGGCGCGAGTGATGGCGGCGCGCGGGGCGAGCGGGCCGCCGCTGTTCCTCAAGGTGGCGCCCGACCTGGAACCCGCCGACATCGACGACATCTGCGACCTGGCCCTCGCCCATGGGCTCGATGCGCTGATCGTGAGCAACACCACCATTTCCCGCCCCCGGCTCTGCTCGCCGCAAGCCGGCGAGACGGGCGGCCTCTCGGGCGCGCCGCTCCAGCCGCTCGCGCTCCGGCGCCTGCGCGATTTCCGCGCGCGGCTGGGTAAGAGACTGCCGCTCATCGGGGTGGGCGGCATCGCCAGCGGCGCCCAGGCCTATGAACGCATCCGCGCGGGCGCAAGCCTGGTGCAGCTCTACTCCGCACTGGTCTATGAAGGCCCTTATCTGCCCGCCCGGATCAATGCCGAGCTGGCGGCGCTGCTCCGGCGGGATGGCTTCGCCACCATTTCCGAAGCGGTCGGAATCGACGTGGACTGAGAGGACTGAGAAGAAGCGGCGGCGCCAATCCGCCGCATCCTCGAGCCTTTACGTCCATCTCGCGCTTGTATCCCCCTCTGAGCCGAGGGGCTGCTTGGTTCAGCGGAGGGATTTTCGCAGGCGGCAACAAAGCCCCCACCGGAGGCATGTAAAGGCTTCACGCAATAGCCCTTGCCCGAGAACCGTCAGCGCTTATGCTGCCATGCAGCATGTTCCGATCTCTTCTTCTCCCCCTCGCTCTGCTCTTCACACCGCTGGCTCAGCCGGCGCTCGCCCGCTCGCAGCCGGATGCCGCCGCCGCGCAGGCAGGGGCGGTCAGTGCGCCCGATCCGCGCGCCGCCGCGGCCGGCATCGAAATTCTCAAGGCCGGCGGCAGCGCAACCGATGCCGCCATCGCCATCATGCTGGCGCTCAATGTGGTCGAGCCGCAGAACAGCGGCCTTGGCGGCGGCAGCTTCATGCTCCACCATGATGGGGCGAGCGGCGCGCTCACCAGCTATGACGGGCGTGAGACGGCCCCGGCCGCGGCGACGCCCGACTGGTTCCTGGATGCGCAGGGCAAGCCATTGCCCTTCCGCCAGATCGGCAATGGCGGCCGCAGCACGGGCGTGCCGGGCAATCTGCGCATGATCGCGCTGGCCCACGCGCGCCACGGCAAGCTGCCCTGGGCGACGCTGTTCGCGCCCGCCATCCGCCTCGCGCGCGAGGGCTTTACCGTCTCCCCGCGCCTGCATAACGGCCTTTCGCGCTATGGCCGCAACATGGAGGCCGAGCCCGCCGCGCAGTATTTCGACGCCACGGGCGCCGCGCTCGCCATCGGCAGCACGTTCCGCAATCCGTCGCTTGCCGCGCTGCTGGAGCGCATTGCGGCGGACGGGCCGGAGAGCTTCTATAACGGCCCGTTCGCGCAGAAGATCGTCACTGCGCTCAACGGCGCGCAGGCCAGCCAGTCTGCCATGACGCTGGCCGATCTCTCGGGCTACGAGGCCAAGGAGCGCCCGCCCGTCTGCGCCCTGTACCGCGCCCATCGGATATGCAGCATGGGCCCGCCGTCTTCGGGCGGCATCACCGTGCTGATGATCCTCAAGCAGCTCGAACGCTTCGACATGAAGGCGCTGGGCCGCGCCTCGCCTGTCGCCTGGCACCTGCTCGCCGAATCCGAGCGGCTCGCTTATGCCGACCGCGACCTCTATATCGGCGACCCGGATTTCGTGGACGTGCCGGTCGCGGGTCTGCTCGATCCGGCCTATCTGGCGGCGCGCTCAGCGTTGATCTCGCCGCACACGACGCTGGCCACCATCGAGCCCGGCAAACCCGCCGGCGCCCCCGCGCGGGTGCGGGCGCCGTTCAAGGACGATCCCGGCACCAGCGACCTCGCCGTCGCGGACGCGGACGGCAATGTCGTGCAGGTCACCACCACCATCAACGGCTATTTCGGCTCCGGCGTGGCGGTGGACGGCCTCTTCCTCAACAACGAAATGCCGGATTTTGACGTCATGCCGGTGAAGGACGGCTATTATGTCGCCAACCGGGTGGAAGGCGGCAAGCGGCCGCGCAGTTCCATGGCGCCCACCATCGTTTATGCGCCCGACGGCACGGTGCGCCTCGCCATTGGCGCGGCCGGCGGCGCGACCATCATCTGCCAGGTGGCCAAGACGATCATCGGCGTCGTGGACTGGGGCCTCTCGGCACAGGACGCCATTGCCATGGGCCTCGTTTATGCGCCCGGCAAGGGCGGCACCATCGAGCAGGGCACCGAGCTGGAAGCGATGCTGCCCGCGCTGCAGGCGCTGGGCGAGGAGCTGCGCATCGCCCCGCTGGGCCTCAAGGCCAATGCCGTGGAATATGTCGATGGCCAATGGCGCGGCGCCGCCGATCCGCGCAGCGAGGGTGTGGGCATGGACATGAGCGGCGCGGTCACGGCCATCGTGCGGCGCGCCAACGATCTCAACGGCGCCCACGAATAAAGGCGCGGCAGAGCGCCAGACATGTATTGACGCCAGAGTCTGTCCACTCTTGATGGAGCCCATCCCGTGCACCTGCGCAGGCAGGAGCCCTGGCTCGTTCTTGCTCGGACAGACACGAGCCCTGAATTCAGCGCCCATTGTCTGTAAGCGGTGCACCGCCCGTCCATTGGCCGGTGCACTATGGACGCTTCCCGTCCAGCACGCCCCGCCCCGGTTCGCTTGAGCCTGTCGAGCCAGACGCGCCCGAAGGGCAACGGCCCTCCTCTCGCCTCTCCGCGTTAAAGGAAGGAGAAAGCTTCCACGGCGGGTTCAGGGCGAACGGCGGGTTTGGTGGAGTGCGATTTGGGTCGATGGCCTGATGGAGCGCGCAGGGCTGCGGCGCATGGCCGCTCTGCCTCTCTCGCACAACCAAGCGCTTCCCATCACCCACCCGCAATAAGCCATGGCCCCACCCGGCACTGCTCTCTATAGAGGCTCGGGGAGTGAAGGCCGCGCGCGACGGCCGGGCAGCCACACATGAGAGGAGCCGTATCGGGTGCGCGCCGACGAGCATTTTTCCAGTCTGACCGCTTTGTTCTTCACGCGTGCGGCAGAGCTGGGCGACAAGCCGTTTCTATGGTCGCGCCAGGGCAGCGAATGGCGGGCGCTGAGCTGGGCGCAGACGGCGCGCCAGGTCGCCGCGCTCGCCGCCGCGCTCCGCGCGCAGGGTGTGAGCCCGGGCGACCGGGTGATGCTGGTGAGCGAGAACCGGCCGGAATTCTGCATCGCGGACCTGGCCATCATGGCCGCCGGCGGCGTCACAGTGCCCACCTACACCACCAACACCACGCGCGATCACCAGCATATCATCACCGATAGCGGCGCCTGCACGGTGATCTTCTCCACCGCGAAGATCGCCAAGGCGCTGTTGCCCGCCGTGGTCCACTCCAACATGCGCGTCGCCATCGGCATGGAGCCCATCGGGCGCATGCAGAGCGGCGCGGTGGCGCTGCACGACTGGGCCGCGCTGATCGCCGCGCACGAGGCCGATCCCGCCGCCGACGTCGCCGCCTGCGCCGCCGCCCAGACCGCCGCGCGCGACGATCTCGCCTGCATCATCTACACCAGCGGCACCGGCGGCGCGCCACGCGGGGTGATGCAGCATCACGGCGCCATCCTGCACAATGTCGAAGGCTGCATGGATGTCATCGCGCAGGATTTCGGCTGGGGCGACGAGGTGTTCCTGTCCTTCCTGCCGCTCAGCCATGCCTATGAGCATTCGGCCGGGCAGTTCCTGCCCATCGGGCTGGGCGCGCAGATCTATTATGCCGAGGGGCTGGAGAAGCTCGCCGCCAACATCGCCGACGTTCGGCCGACCATCATGGTGGTGGTGCCGCGCCTCTTCGAGCTGCTGCGCGCGCGCATCACCAGGGCCGTCGAAAGCCAGGGTCGCGTCGCGGCCTGGCTGCTCGATCAGGCGCTGCGGCTGGGCACGCGCCGGCAGGCGAAGGGCGGGCTACGCCTTGTCGACCGGCCACTCGCCGCGCTGCTGGAGCGCACGCTCATGCCCAAGGTGCGGGCGCGTTTTGGCGGGCGCATGAAAGCGCTCGTCTCCGGCGGCGCGCCGCTCAACCCGGAGGTGGGCACATTCTTCCAGTCGCTCGGCCTCACGCTGCTGCAAGGCTACGGCCAGACCGAGGCGGCGCCGGTCATCTCCGTCAATCGCCCCGCCACTGGCATTCGCCTCGATACCGTGGGCACGCCGCTCAGGAACACGCAGGTGCGCATCGCAGAGGATGGCGAGATCCTGGTGCGCGGCGAGCTGGTGATGCAGGGCTATTGGCGCAACGAGGCCGAGACCGCGCGGGTGCTGCGCGAGGGCTGGCTGCACACCGGCGACATCGGCGAATTCGACGCGGGCGGGCGCCTGCGCATCACCGACCGCAAGAAGGACCTGATCGTCAACGACAAGGGCGACAATGTCTCGCCCCAGAAGGTCGAGGGGATGCTGACGCTCCAGGAGGAGATCGGCCAGGTGATGATCCATGGCGACCGGCGGCCGCACCTCGTCGCGCTCGTCGTGCCCGATCCCGAATGGATGAAGGACTGGGCGGCCGCGCAGGGCAAGCCGGCCACGCTGGAGGCCTTGCGCGACGATGCCGCCTTCAATGCCGCGCTGCGCGCCGCCATCGATCGTGTGAACCGAGAGCTCTCCATCACCGAGAAAGTGCGCCGCTTCGCCCTCGCCGACGCGCCCTTCACCATCGAGAACGAGATGCTGACGCCCAAGCAGTCGATCCGCCGCCACGTCATCCGCGCGCACTATCAGGCGCGGCTCGATGCGCTCTACGGAGAGCGCTGAGCGGCAGGCAACGGCCGGGTCAACTGCCGCCTCTTAAGCGCTCACTCCGCCGCAGCCGGTCGGTACGGAATGAAATCCCCCAGCGCGCAGCTTCCCGAGAGGGATCCACTCGTCAAATTGACCACCTGCGCGATGTCGCCCCGGCAATATTGGCTGCCCTGCACTTGCAACACCAGCGTGTCGCCAAAGCGCAGTCCGGTGCAGGCGCCGACCAGGTCGTTGCGATAGGTGAGATTGCGATTCACGCGATAGACGAGCGTGTGATCGCCAATGGCGCGCAGATTGACGCCCGAGAGCGTCGAGACGCAGCTCACCGGATCGCCGGGCACCTTGCCCTCCAGCGCGCGCGCCAGTTCGCGCGCTTCCCGGGGATCGAGCCGGACCTCCTGTGCGGGGCCGGTGGCGCAGGCCCCCAGCATGAGCAAAAGCCCGGCGGCAAGCAACGGGGCAGGATTCATCGGCTTCATAACGGTGCTTCTCCTCTCCCCCACAGGCGCAATATAGCAGCGCCGCGCCGCCGGCGCAGCCCCGCGCTTGCCTTTATCCCTTGTCCTTCTCGGCGCGGCGCCGGGCCAGCTCCGCCACACTGCCGGCGCGCATGAAGGGATTGGTGGCGCGTTCCTGCGCGATGGTGGTGGGCACCGTCGCCTCGCCGCGTTCCCGCATCGCTTCCACCTGCGCCAGCCGCTGTGCCACCGCCGCATTGTCGGGCTCGGCGCGCAGGGCATAGCGGCCGTTGGAGAGCGTATATTCATGCGCGCAATAGACCTGCGTATCGCCCGGCAGCGCGGCCAGCCGCGCCATGTTGCCGTGCATCTGCTCGGCCGTCCCCTCGAACAGCCGGCCGCAGCCCATGGCAAAGAGCGTGTCGCCCACGAAGATGATCTCCTCGGCGGCAAAATGATAAGCGATATGCCCGGCGGTATGGGCCGGCACCTCCCACACCTGCGCGTCATGCGTACCCAGGCGGACCACATCGCCCTCGCGCACCGGCCGGTCGACGCCGGGGATCTTTGCCAGCTCGGCGGCCGGTGCCGTCACCCGCGCGCCGGTCGCCGCCACGATGCCGGCATTGCCGCCGATGTGGTCGCCATGCCAGTGCGTGTTCCAGATCTGGCCGATGCGCCAGCCGCGCTCGGCCGCCGCGGCCAGCACCGGCTCGGCGACCGCCGGATCGACCACAAGCGTCTCGCCGCTCGCGCGGTCATGCACCAGCCAGACATAATTGTCGGCCAGCACCGGAATGCGCACGATCTCCAGCCCGTTTTCACTCATCGTTGCTCTCCGGTATCCCGGTCAGGAAAGACAGGGCAGGACCACAAGAATCGGTTACCATTCCCCCACATTGGGCATGGAGGCCCACGGCTCGGCCGGCGGCAGCTCGCCGTCCTGCAACAGCTCGATGGAGATATTGTCCGGCGTGCGGATGAAGGCCATGTGACCATCGCGCGGCGGGCGGTTGATGGTGATGCCCGCGTCCATCAGCCGCTGGCAGGTCTCGTAGATATTCTCCACCCGATAGGCGAGGTGCCCGAAATTGCGCCCGCCCGTATAGGTCTCGCCCGGCGAGCCATCTTCCGGCGGCCAGTTGTAGGTCAGCTCCACCTGCGCGTCCTCGTCTCCCGGCGCGGCGACGAAAACGAGCGTGAAGCGGCCCTTCTCGCTCTCCATCCGCCGCACTTCCTTCAGGCCGAGCAGCTCGAAGAAGGCGAGCGTCTTGTCGATATCGCTCACGCGGATCATGGTGTGGAGATATTTGGGCATGGCGTCTGCGCTCCTTCAGGCGATTGATCGGTTGCGCCCGAGATAGAGCCTTGCGCGCGCCGGCGAAAGGGAGGCCCGCGCTATTTCACGTCCGGCGGTCCGGCGGGCTTGGCCGGCCCTGGTTCGGGCGGGAGCTGCGCCAGATAGGCCCGCGCCTTGCGGACCAGCGCCTCATCGCCCCCGGCGGTCTGCTCGGCACGCTGGAAAGCGGCGCGCGCGGCGGGATCGCGATCGCCCGAGAGGGCATAGATGACCCCCTGTTCCAGCGCGATATTGGGATCGTTGCGAGAGAGCTTCGCCGCCTGTTCGATATGCGCGCGGGCGGTGGCGAGATCGTCGGTGCGGCGGGCGAGCGTGGCGGAAAGGAGCCAGCCGAGCGGATCGGCCGGCGCCATCTGGAGGGCCTTGTCCAGATCGCTGCGGGCGCCCTTCACGTCGTCGGCCGCAACGCGCGCGCGGGCACGGTCGAGATGGATTTCGCCGGTCGAGAGCGTGGCCGGCAACGGCTGTTCCAGCGCCTGATCGAAATCGGCGAGCGCGCGCGGCACGTCGCCGGCCACCAGCGCGGCATTGCCCGCCTGTGACCAGAGCCGGGCCCGCGTGACCGCATCCGTGCCCGCCATCCGGCCCCCTTCCTCGAAGGCCGCCGCCGCCTCGGCGAACCGCTGCGCCTTGCCGAGGGCATAGCCCTTGCAATGCGCCGCATAAGCGCCGCCACCCTCGCCGGCCCACTTGGCCGCTTCGTCCAGCCCCGCCTGCGATTGCGCATCCGCCTGCGCCAGACAGGCCGTGAGCCGCTGGGCGATCTCCGGCGGCAGCAAGCCGGAGAAGGCCGCCGCCTCTTCCGTCCGCAGAACCTGCGCCTGCGTCTCCTGCCGGCGTTTGTCGTCGCGGCGGCGCAGCAATGCCTCGATTTCCGGCGTGTAGGGACTTTGCGTCGCGGCGAGCAGGGGCAGCAGCAGCATCAGGCGGGCTCCGGAAGGGCAGCGACGGTCGCGATCAGCAGGGCGATGTCCTGCGGGCGCGACAGGCGATGGTCGCCGTCCTTGACGAGAATTGCCTGCACATCGGCTGAACGGAGTTGCTCGACGATGCGTAGCGCCGTCTGCCAGGGCACGTCCGGGTCCGCCTGCCCCTGGATGAGCCGCACCGGCGCCGCGATGCCGATCTCGCGCGCCAGCAGCCGGAGCGCCTGCCCCGACTCCCAGAAGGCGCGCGTGGTCACATAGGGCCGGTCGCCATAAGGCGTCGGCTCCACCAGCCGGCCGTCGCGCTGCAACACCGCGCGCCGCGCGGCGTCGAAGCCCCATTCGGTAAAGTCCGGCGCGGCGGCGATGCCGACGAGGCCCGCCAGCCGTCCGGCGAGCTGCTCGCCCAAAAGCAGCGCGATCCAGCCGCCCATGGAGGAGCCCACCAGCACCAGCGGCCGGCCGGGTAGCACGGCCTCGATCACCGCCAGCGCATCGTCGCGCCAGCTCGCCAGCGTGCCGGCCTCGAAATCGCCATCGCTCTCGCCATTGCCGGCATAATCGAGCCGCAGCATCGCCCGCCCCTTGGCCGCCGCCCACTGGTCAAGCGCCTCGGCCTTGCCGCCGAGCATGTCGGACATATAGCCGGGCAGGAAGACAAGAGCCGGTCCGGTTCCCTCACGGAAACGATAGGCGAGGCGCGGCGCATCGGCACGATCGAGGAAAGCGGGCGGTGGCGGCGAGGGCATATTGGTCATGGCGCTTCTCTGGCGCAGAGCAGCGGCGCGGTCAAAGCGCTCCGGCCGGGCCGCGCCTCGCATGGTCGCGTCGCCTTCACGCCGGGGGCGTTACTCGAGCGCGAGAAAGGCGCGCACCGCCTGCTCGAAAGGCGTGGGCTGATCGAGCATCACGAAATGCGCGCTGTCGGCCACCCACACCAACCGGGCGTCGGGCGCAGGCGGATAAGCGGCCGTGTAGAGCGCCCGGGTGCGTGCCTGATCGGCCTCGCTGCCGGCGAGCGGAACGAGCACGGTGAGCGGCAGGGCGAGCGCGGGCAGGCCGGACCGCGCATCGGTCATCATATCCTCGTGCAGCGCATGAGCGACCGTGCGCAGGTCGACCGCCTCCGCCCATTGCGCTAGCCGGGCCTTGCCCTCGGCCACGAGCGACTGGTGCAGCGCGGGCGGCATGGCCCCGCCCGATGCGGCGAGGGCAAGCAGCTGGTCGCGCATGGCGGCGGCTTGCGGGGCAATGGTCGCGACGCTCGCCTGCGGTCCCGCGAAGAGCGTGCCGATGAACGGCAGCGCGTCGACGATCATTACGCCATCGAGCCCGGTGGGCTTGCGCTGGGCCAGCTCCAGAGCAGCGAGGCCGCCCAGCGAATGGCCAACGACGCGCACATGGATCAGCTTGTGGCGCGCGATATAGTCCGCGAGTCCTTCCACCAGCCCGGCGATTGCGCCGCCCTGCGCATTGGGACCCGGATCGCCGGGGCCGAAGCCGCGCAGCTCGACCAGGTGCAGCCGCGCCCTGCCCTTGAGCGCGTCGGCGAGCGGGCGCCAGACCTCGCGCGGTGTGGCAAGGCCGGGAATGAGGATGACGTCCGGCCCCACCTCGCCGACCACCTCCACAGTGAACCGCGGCATGGCCACGATGGCATCGGCAGGCGGCGCGGCCTGTGCGGCGGAGACGAGGGCGACGGCGCTCATGACAAGAGTCGCGGCGGCAAGCCTGATGAAAAAGAGCGCCATGGAAGAGCTCCCGTAGCGGTGTGATGGAAGAGCGCGGCGCGGCGACCGTGCCACTCAATCCCGCAGGAAAATCTCCTCGATCCGCATCGCAAACAGATCGGCGATGCGGAAGGCGAGCGGCAGCGAGGGATCATATTTGCCGGTTTCGATGGCATTGACGCTCTGCCGGCTGATCCCCAGCCGTTCGGCAAGGTCGCCCTGCGTCCAGTCGCGCTCGGCCCGCAGGACTTTGAGGCGGTTTCTCATTCCCCGCCTCCACGCCGCTCGCGCAGTGTCATCCAGCCCTGGCCGAGGCCGAGGCCAATGGCCCAGATCGGCACCACCCACCAGCCGGGCACATGGATCGCCAGCCCGAACGTTTCCAGGAAACCCCAGAATGTGCCCAGCACCAGCACGAGTCCCAGACCAATCAGTGCGGCATTGACGGCCCGGTGGCGCAGATATTCGTCCTTTTCCTCGACCAGATAGCGCGCCATGGCCCAGACGAAATAGACGATCGGCACACTGGGCAACACGGCGAGCAGCCACAGCAACGGCCCTTCCGGCGCCAGCCGGTTGCGCGCCGTGATCGCCACGCCCAGCGCAACGACATAGGCCATGGACCAGATCATGCTGCGGCGGTTGTAGCGCATCATCGCCGGCGACCCCTGGCCGCAGGCACGGGCGCGATTTTCTGCAGAGCGGGCCATCGGCCAGAGCAGCAGCATGGCGGCGGCCATGAACGGCAGCGAGCGCCAGCCGCCCAGCAGCCCGACCCGCTCGCCCCAGGCTATCGCGGCCAGCGCAATGCCGAAACCGAGCGCCCACAGCCACGGACGCGTGCCGGCCCAGGCGGTCCCTCCGGGGCCGGCGCTCATGCCGCCTTCTCCCGGCGCCCCATGGCGCGATGGGTACGGTGGGTACGGTGGGTACGATGATCCGCTCGCATGGCGAGGAGCGACCGCAGGGCCGAAATCAGCCACGGCAAGACATGCATCATAAGTCAACCTCCCTTGCTTGGATGTAAAGGATAGTTGACTCAATTCCCCTCCTTGTCAAGGATCATTGTCAAAGAGGCAAGTTTGGCCGACATACCCGATCCGGGTTCGCGGGTGACAACCACCGATCCAAGCGTTAAATCCGTCTCATGTCGAGCCGAAGCACTGCCGTGACGACCACCACCAGCCCCCGCACCACGCGCGGGGTTCTCGGCACGCCCGTCGCTCGCTGACGCGCCACTTGCCGAGGCCCGCCGGAGGACGGATGGGCGCGAGGCACGGGCCCGCTTTTCCGCATCCGACTCCTGCCCCTTTTCAATTCGGCCGCGTTTCCCTAAGCGCTGGGCGGCCGCAGACAGGACATTGACCGATGACGGAACTCTTGAAGATCACGCTCCCGGACGGCTCGCAGCGCGAGGTCGCGCGCGGCACCACGCCGGCGCAGATCGCGGCCGACATCGGCCCGGGCCTCGCCAAGGCCGCCCTTGCCGCCCGCGTGGACGGCGAGCTGCGCGACATCATGCGCCCGCTGGAGAGCGATGCGCAGCTTGCGCTGGTGACGGCACGCGATGAGGCCGACGCGCTGGAGCTAGCGCGTCACGATTATGCCCATGTGCTGGCCGAGGCAGTGCAGGCACTCTACCCGGGCACGCAGATCACCTTCGGGCCGGCGACGGACGATGGCTTTTATTATGACTTTGCTCCGGCGCCCGGGCGCGGCGCCTTCACCGAGGAGGACCTGCCGGCCATCGAGGCGAAGATGCGCGAGATCATCGCCGCCGATAAGCCGCTGGTGCGCGAGGTGATGGACCGCGATTCGCTGATCGCCGCCTGGCGCGCCATGGGCGAGACCTACAAGGCGGAATGGGCCGCCGAGCTGCCGCAGGATGAGGAACTGACCATCTATCGCTCGGGCGGCGACTGGTACGATATGTGCCGCGGCCCGCACTTGGCTTCCACCGGCAAGCTGGATCCGCAGGCATTCAAGCTCACGCGCGTCTCCGGCGCCTATTGGCGCGGCGACCAGAAGAACGCGATGCTGAGCCGCATTTACGGCACCGGCTGGCTCAACAAGAAGCAGCTCGACGCGCATCTAATGCGTCTGGAAGAGGCCGCCAAGCGCGACCACCGTCGTATCGGTCAGGAGATGGACCTCTTCCATCTCCAGCAAGAAGCGCATGGCAGCGTCTTCTGGCACCCTAAGGGCTATGCCATCTGGCGTCAGCTCGAAGCCTATATGCGCCGCGCCATTGACGGCGCGGGCTATGCCGAAGTGAAGACGCCACAGGTGATGGATTCGCGTCAGTGGGAGCAGAGCGGCCACTGGGGCAAATATCGCGAAAACATGTTCGTCATCCCCGACGAAGTGCCCAATGTGGAGGATGAAGGCCCGCTCGTCTCCAGTGATGCGGACTGGATGGCGCTCAAGCCCATGAACTGCCCGGCGCATGTCCTCATCTTCCGCCAGGGCATCAAGAGCTATCGCGATCTGCCGCTGCGCCTTTACGAGAATGGCTGCTGCCACCGCAACGAGCCGCACGGCGCGCTGCACGGCCTGATGCGCGTGCGCCAGTTCACGCAGGACGATGCGCACATTTTCTGCCGCGAGGATCAGATCGTCGAGGAAGTCCGCGCCTTCTGCGCGCTGGCGGACCGTATCTATAAGGATTTCGGTTTCTCCTATGCCATCAAGCTGGCGCTGCGCCCCGACAATCGCTTCGGAACCGAGGAGATGTGGGATCAGGCTGAGGCCGAGCTGCGCGATGCCGTGGCGCGGGCTGGCCTCGCCAACGACGCCTATGGCTGGGAAGAGCTGCCCGGCGAGGGCGCCTTCTATGCACCCAAGCTGGAATGGCACCTCACCGATGCCATCGGCCGCACCTGGCAGGTCGGCACCATTCAGTCCGACCGCGTGCTGCCCGAACGGCTGGACGCCAGCTACGTCGGCGAGGACGGCGCGCGCCACCGCCCGGTGATGCTCCACCGCGCCATCTTCGGCTCTTATGAGCGCTTCATCGGCATCCTCGTCGAGCATTATGCGGGCAAGTTCCCGCTGTGGCTGGCGCCCGTGCAGGCGGTAGTTGCCACCATCGTCTCCGATGCCGACGATTATGCCAGGGAAGTGGCCGCGCGACTCGAGGCCGCCGGCCTGCGCGTCGAGACGGACCTTCGCAACGAGAAGATCAACTACAAGGTGCGCGAGCACAGCCTCGCCCGCGTCCCCTGCCTGCTGGTGGTCGGCCGGCGCGAGGCCGACGAAGGCACTGTGGCGCTGCGCCGGCTAGGCTCCGACCAGCACCAGAAGGTGATGGCGGTCGACGACCTCATCGCCGCCCTTCAGGCCGAGGCCACGCCACCCGACCTGCGCTGACCCAAACCGCGCTCAGGGCTGACTGTAAATTTGCGCGTCGGCCGCGCCGCTTTCGGTGCGGGACCATCCGGAAAAAGGGACGGGGACGCCTTGCGAATCCGCCGCGCGCACCTTAGGTGAGTCCGCCAGGCGACTGTGGCCCATGCGCCGCACCTTGCCGCGTGCCTGTGGCCGGACCTCTTTCCGTCGCCGCTCGAAACCGGTAATATCGCCACCCGAATACAGTCAGATGACAGGAGAAACGACTATACGCCCCCCGATGATGCGCCGCCCGATGGCCCCGCCCCCCGCCCTGAACGGTCCCCGTTACAATGATTTCATCAACGTGCCCAAAGTGCGCGTGATCGATGAAAATGGCGAAAATCTGGGCGTCATGTTCACGCGTGAGGCCATCGAACAGGCGGCTGAGGTCGGGCTTGATCTGGTAGAGGTGTCTCCCACGGCCGATCCGCCGGTGTGCAAGTTCCTCGATATCGGCAAGTTCAAGTACGAGGCGCAGAAGAAGGCCAATCTCGCCCGCAAGACCCAGAAGACGCAGGAGATCAAGGAGATCAAGATGCGTCCGAACATCGACGATCATGATTATGAGACGAAGATGAAGAAGGTCCACGATTTCATCGAGGACGGCGATAAGGTCAAGGTCACCCTGCGTTTCCGCGGCCGCGAGATGGCACACCAACAGCTCGGCATGCAGCTTCTCCAGCGAGTCGCCGAGAATATTGGCGAGATTGCGAAGGTGGAAGCCCATCCGCGCATGGAAGGCCGCCAGATGCTGATGGTCCTCGCACCGAAATAATCCAGTCGGGCGCGTCTGGCATCGCCCTCCATCGCGCTGAATATCGCTGTCCTTGGGCTTCTGCGCGGGCAGGAGCCCAGGGCGTCCATGCGTTAGGCGACGTCGGTGAGCTCCGGCCTGCGCAGGATCACAAGCATGGCTGGATCAGAACGCCGCCACGCCACGGTTGACCCGCGCCGCGCATCCGATCAGATGCGGCACCATGACCGAACCCGCACCGCTGCGCCTGTTCAACAGCCTGACCAGGCAGACCGAGCCCTTCACGCCCGTCCATCCCGGTGAAGCGCGCGTCTATACTTGCGGCCCCACCGTCTATAACTATCCGCACATCGGCAACATGCGCGCCTATGTGTTCGCGGACACGCTGGGCCGCACGCTGGGCTTCAAAGGCTACAAGCTCACGCACGTCATCAACATCACCGATGTGGGGCATCTCACCGACGATGCCGATTCGGGCGAAGACAAGATGGAGAAGATGGCGGCGCAGCAGGCCCAGTCCATCTGGGACATCGCGCGCCATTACACCCGGGCCTATTGGGCGGACGTGGCGGCACTCAATATCCGTCAGCCGGCGCACTGGTCCATCGCCACCGATTATGTACCGCAGATGATCGAGTTCGCGAAGAACATCGCGGACAAGCATTGTTACGAGCTGCCCTCCGGCCTCTATTTCGACACGTCCACCGTGGCCGATTACGGCCGCCTCGCCCGCGCCGCCACCGACGAAGGCGAGAGCCGCATCGACCCGGTCGAGGGCAAGCGCCACCAGGCCGATTTCGCGATCTGGCGCAAGACGCCGCCGGGCGAGACGCGGCAGATGGAATGGGATTCGCCCTGGGGTCGAGGCGCGCCGGGCTGGCATCTGGAATGCTCGGTGATGAGTCGCGCGCTGCTCGGCCTGCCATTCGACATCCACACCGGCGGCATCGACCATCGCGAGATCCATCACCCCAATGAGATCGCGCAGAACCAGGCCATCGCCGGCTTCGATGCCGATCACGGCCATCTCGACTGCGCGCAAAACAGCGGCGCGCGGGTCTGGATGCACAATAATTTCCTGGTCGAACGCTCAGGCAAGATGAGCAAGTCGGCCGGCGAGTTCCTGCGCCTGCAACTGCTGATCGATCGGGGCTTCCACCCGCTCGCCTATCGCTTGATGTGCCTCCAGGCCCATTATCGCAGCGAACTGGAGTTCAGCTGGGACATATTGGCGGCCGCGCTCACCCGCCTCAAGCGACTGGTGATGGCAGTGGCGCCGCTGCGCGAGGTGAGCGCCGCCGACGCCGTGCACCACCCTAGGCTCACGCCGCTGCTCGATGCCTTCGACGCCGCGATCAGTGACGATCTCAACACCCCAGTCGCGCTTACGCAGCTCGACGAGGCCATTGGCATGAAGAAAGTGCCGGCCGAGGAGAAGCGCGCGGTCGTCGAGCAGATGGACGCCGTGCTGGGGCTGAATCTCTTCACTCTCGACCGCGCGGCTCTGCGCCTGCGACCCAAGGCGGCCACGCTCTCCGAGGCAGAGATCGAAGCCGATCTGGAGCGCCGCCAGGCGGCACGTGCAGCCAAGGATTTCGCCGCCTCGGACGCGATTCGCGATGCGCTGCTGGCTCAGGGCGTAGAGGTAATGGACGGTGACGCGCTGCGCTGGGACTGGCGGCCGGTCATTGCTTGAGCGATCCCGCTTTGCCTGAGCGGACGGTCATCGTCGCGCCGGCGCTGGTCCGCCCGCTGCTGGCACCGCTGCTGCCGCACGGAGTCGAGGCGCGCTGGTTCGCGAACAATGACGAGGCCATCGCGCTGGCGCCGCTGGCCGACATCTTCTGGGTCGACCAGTTCACGCTCGACGATCCGCACGACGCGGCCCTCGCCGCCACCCGCGCGCGCTGGTTGCACACCACGCTGGCCGGCCTCTCCAACATCCCGGTCGATCTGGCGCGCGAGCGCGGCATCGTCGTCACCAAGGGCACCGGCCTCACCTCGGACGCGGTGGCCGATTTCGGCCTGATGGGCGTCCTGATGCTAGCCAAGCGCGCCGATGAAATTGTGCGTGCGCAAGCCCGGCGTGAATGGCTGCCGCGCCCGCCCGGCGATGCCGATCTTGCCGGCGCCCGCGCTCTCATCATCGGTTATGGCGCCATCGGCAGCCGACTCGGGGCGCGCCTCGCGGCCTGCGGCATGGCCGTGACCGGCGTGCGCCGCGCCCCTCAGCCCGCCCGCGGCATCCTCGGGGCAGACGAATGGCGCGCGCGGCTGGGGGATTTCGACTATGTGATCCTCGCCGCGCCAGAGACGCCGGCTACTGCGCATATGATCGGCGTAGCCGAGTTCGCCGCGATGAAGCCGAGCGCGCGCTTCCTCAACATCGCACGCGGCACGATGGTCGATCAGGACGCGCTGCTGGCGACAATGACGCGCGGCCAACTCGCCGCCGCTTTCATCGACGTGACCGACCCCGAGCCGCTGCCGGCCGATCATCCGCTATGGGGCGCGCCCAACACCATCATCACCATGCATATGTCCGGGCGCGGCAATCTCCCTACCCTTCAGCGCGCCGCCGAGCGCTTCGCCGCCAATGTAAGCCGCTTTCTGGCAGGGCAACCGCTGGAGGCTGTGGCGGACCTAACGCGGGGCTATTAGGCCGCCGACCGACGCTCTCCCATCCACGGCACCACAACCCTCGATACCAGTACCGTTCGTGTCGAGCCGACGAGAAGGAGAACTCTTCGACGGGCTCAGGTTGAAGGGAGCGTAGGAAGATTTGGCCGACGAGCCGCGTGACACGAAGTCCCGATCGGCATGTCCGTCGATCAATCCCCCTCGGACTCCCTGTGCCCCACCTCGTCCCGTGCCGCTGCCATGGCTTCCGCACTGGAAGCGCGGAAGCGCGCGTGCGGCGGCTTTACATGATGGGCGAGCAGCACATGGCGCACCGCCGGACGGGCGCCCGCGATGTAGAGCGCCGCGCCCTTGCGCGCGGTGCGCCGGGCGAAGGTCTCGATGGTGGCGGCGCCGCTTGAATCGAGCATCGGCACATCCGTCAGGTCGATGACATAGGCGCGCGGATTGCCGCCCAGCCGGTCCAGCACCGCGCCCACATAGCTGGCCGAACCGAAGAAGAAGGCTCCGGAAATGCGGCAGAACAGAATGGCCGGATCGCGGCCGGCATCAGGGCCGATGGCTGGCGCCTCGTCGCTGTCCGCGCGGTCCGCAGCGATGATCGGCATGCCCGTCTCCACTTCCACCGCCTGCGCCATGCGGTGGAGCACGACCATGGCGCCCAGTGCAAAGCCGACCAGAATACCCATGGAGAGATCCCGAAAAACCACGACCAAGAACGTGACCCCCAGCACCAGCGCCGCCCCCCGCGAGGCACGCAGCAGTGCCGCAATCTGCGTGCGCTCGATCATGTTCCAGCACACGGTGGCGAGCAGGCCGGCGAGCGCGGCGAGCGGGATGTAGCTGGCGAGCGGCGCAGCGACGAGAATGAAGGCGAGCAGCGCCAGCGCATGGACCATGCCCGCCACCGGCCCGCGCGCACCAGCCCGCACGTTGGTCGCAGTGCGCGCAATGGTTCCGGTGACACAGATACCGCCGAACAGCGCACTGGCGCAATTTGCGACACCCTGCGCCACCAGCTCGCAATTGGAGCGGTGCCGCCCGCCGCTCATGCTGTCCGCCACCACGGCGGAGAGCAGGCTCTCGATGGCGCCGAGCAAGGTGAAGGAGAGCGCGGCGGGCAGCACTGCCATGACATGCGCCGGGGAGAAGTCCGGCAGGTGCGGCGCCGGCAGCGCACGGGCAATGCCGCCGAAGCGCGTGCCGATCGTCTCCACCGGCAGGCGCAGCGCCCAAGCAGCGATGGCGCAGAGCGCCACGGCGATGAGGAAAGCCGGCCAGCCGGGCCGCCAGCGCCGACAGGCGGCGATCACCACGATGGCGCCGAGCGAGACTGCCACCGCCGCAGCGTTGACGCTGGGCAGTGCCGCCGCCAGCGCCTGGAGCTTGGGAAGAAAGGGTCCCGGTTCCGGGCCTGCCAAGGTGAGCCCGAGCAGGTCCTTGATCTGGCTGGAGAAGATGATGACGCCAATGCCCGCGGTGAAACCCACCGTCACCGGATAGGGGATGAACTTGACGAACGTGCCGAGCCGCAGCCAGCCGAGCGCCATCAGCATAAGGCCGGAGAGGAACGTGGCGAGCAGCAGCCCCTCGATGCCATGCTGCATCACCGTGGCGGCAACGAGCACGATGAAGGCGCCCGCCGGCCCGCCGATCTGGTAACGGCTGCCACCGAGCAGCGAGACAAGGAAGCCGCCGACGATGGCGGTATAGAGGCCGCGCTCAGGCGGCACGCCCGAGGCGATGGCGATGGCCATGCTCAGCGGCAGCGCCACGATAGCGACAGCAAGGCCGGCCAGCACATCTGTCTTGAAGCCGGCGAGATCGTAGCCCTCGCGCAGCACGGTCACGAGCTTGGGCGTGAACAACTCGGCGAAACTCGGCCGCCCGGCCTGCGCGCTCATGACGACGCCCGTCGCGACGCCGACCGAAGGCGTACGCCCCGTCCACCCTCCGGGCTCGGCATATCGTCGCCGATCAGTTCGACACCCGCGGCATTGAGCGCCTCCACAACCTTGGTCAGGCTGTCGACCAGCCCGCGCACATTACCCTCGCTCGCCTCCATGCGCTGGATAGTCGGCAGGGAGACGCCGGACAGCTCGGCAAGTTGGCGCTGGTCGATCCCGAGCATGGCTCGCGCCGCGCGCATCTGAGCGGATGTCATCATAATGTGTCATATAACATATGGTCATTCTGATGTATAGAACGTCAGTTATGATGTCGTATGACCTCCTACTGTTGACATAACACCACGACTCTGCCGGCGATCGGCCAAGGCATGCTTGCTGACCCCCAAGCTGCATGCGGCTTGCCTCATGCCCGCCAAAGGCGTAGGGGCAGCCCTCCAAAATAGCGTGTGCGACGCCTGTCCGCGCGCTTGGACTTTCTGAGGAGTTGAGCGCCATGGCGGCGAACTGGACGCCCGCAAGCTGGCGGGATCATGAAGGTCGGCAGATGCCCGACTATACGGACGCGGCGGCGCTGGCCGAAGCGGAAGCGCAGCTCGGCACGTTCCCGCCGCTGGTTTTCGCCGGCGAGGCGCGGGCGCTCAAGGCTGAGCTGAGCAAAGCCGTAGCCGGCGAGGCGTTCCTCCTCCAGGGTGGCGATTGCGCCGAATCCTTCGCGGAATTTCATCCCAACAACATCCGCGACACCTTCCGCGTGCTGCTGCAGATGGCGGTGGTGCTCACTTATGCCAGCAAGCTGCCGGTCGTGAAGGTGGGTCGCATGGCCGGCCAATTCGCCAAGCCGCGCTCCAAGCCAACCGAAACGCAGGCCGAGTTGGAGTTGCCCAGCTATCGGGGCGACATCATCAACGACATCGGCTTCAGCGCCGAGTCGCGTATCCCCGATCCGCGCCGGATGGTGCGCGCCTACAGCCAGTCGGCCGCGACGCTCAACCTGTTGCGCGCCTTCGCGCAGGGCGGCTATGCCAATCTGCACCAGGTCCATGCTTGGACGCTGGATTTCATGGGTCGCAGCCCCTGGGCCAAGAAGTTCCGTGAGATGGCCGACCGCATCGGCGAGGCACTGGACTTCATGAAGGCCTGCGGCATCGACGCAGAGACCGTGCCCCAACTCAAGGCGACCGCCTTCTACACCAGCCACGAGGCGTTGCTGCTGCCCTATGAGCAGGCGCTCACCCGGCGCGATTCGCTCACCGGCGACTGGTATGACACCAGCGCGCACATGCTGTGGATTGGTGACCGCACGCGCTTCCCGGGCTCCGCGCATGTCGAATATATGCGCGGCATCGGTAATCCCATCGGCATGAAGGTGGGCCCGAGTCTGGACGCCGACACGCTGCTGCGCCTGCTTGATACGCTCAATCCGGCGCGCGAGGCGGGCCGCATGACGCTCATCACGCGCTACGGCCACGACAAGATCGAGGCTGGCCTGCCGGCGCTGGTCCGCGCCGTGAAGCATGAGGGGCATCCGGTCGTGTGGTCCTGCGACCCGATGCACGGCAATGTCGTCACCGCGCCTAATGGCTACAAAACGCGTCCGTTCGAGCGCATCCTGGCCGAAGTGCGCGGCTTCTTCGCCGTGCATCGCGCCGAGGGCACCATTGCTGGCGGCATCCACGCCGAGTTGACCGGCCAGAATGTGACCGAGTGCACGGGCGGCGCGGTGGACGTGACCGAGCAGAGCCTCGCCGACCGCTATCACACCCATTGCGACCCGCGCCTCAATGCGGCGCAGAGCATCGAGCTGGCCTTCCTGCTGGCCGAAATGCTCAACGAGGAACTGGCCGAGCGCCGCAAGGACGCCGCCTGATCCAATGCCGGGCTCCGCTCAGGCGGGCCCGGCGTCACGCCGCTGGCCTGCCGGGCGTGTCCACGCCAAGGTCCGGCTGGCATGTCTCTCGACCGGTTGAACGAACGGCGGAGCGCCGATCACGAATGCTTCGCCGTGCTGCGCGCTCGCGTGCCTTTCCGCGTATCCACTTGATATCGCCAGGCTTACGCCAATCTAGCCGCCGCATAGCCCTACAAACGCCTGAATAAGGCGGGCGGCCTTGCGAAATCCGTTTTGTCTGCCAAATAGGTAGGCATGCTTTCGCAACGCACTCGCTATTCCATCCGGGCGCTTCAACATCTCGCGCGCCATTATGGCGAGGGACCCATCCAGCTCGCCGAGATCGCCTCCGCGCAAAACATCCCGGCCAAGTTCCTCACCGTCATTCTCTCGGAGCTGTCGCGTGCCGGGCTCGTCGCCACGATGCGTGGCCGCGACGGCGGCTATTGGCTGGCACTGGCGCCGGTTGACGTGCGCTACGGCGACATCCTGCGCCTCACCGACGGCTCGCTGGCACTGGTGCCCTGCGCAAGCCGCTTCGCCCACCAGCCTTGCAAGAATTGCGTGCCCGAGGAAGAATGCGAGCTGCGCCGCATCATGCTGCGCGTGCGCGACGAAACCGCCGCCATTCTGGATCGGCTGACGCTGGCCGACCGCTTCGACCTGAGCGAGGACGATCAACCCACATGACCCTGACTCTGCACGGCATCCCCAATTGCGATACAGTGAAAAAGGCCCGCACTTGGCTGGAAGGCCGGGGCACGGTCCACGCTTTCCGAGACTACAAGAAGGCGCCGCCCACGCCCGAGGAGCTGAAGGACTGGACCAGCACGGTCGGGTGGGAGGTGCTGCTCAACAAGGCGGGCACCACCTTCCGCAAGCTGCCGGAGGCGGACAAGACAGGGCTGGACGAAGCAAAGGCGATTGCCCTCATGGTCGCCAACCCTTCGCTCATCAAGCGCCCGGTGGTGACAGGCGCCAAGGCGCTGCTCGTGGGCTTCAAGCCGGACCAATGGGACACGGCGCTGACCTGAGCGCGCACGGACGCACAGATAGCGCGCAAAGCTGAGCGCGTTCGTCCGGACAGCGTCCATATCCTCTGCCGTGCTCCTGCGCAGGCAGGAGCCCAGGCCAGCCATGCACAACGGCAGGATCATGCACCAAAGGCACGGAGGCCCATAGCTATCCCTTCGGCCCTGCCGGGGCTCCACCGCCGCCGCCTCTCTCTCGGCCAAGTTGAATTTGACTACTGGCCCCTTTCGTGAAATCGGCCTGTTATCAGAAGGAGTCCACCTATGCCCGGCCTGCGCCCCGATATCGATCCCGACGGTCTGCTCGAATATTCGGTGGTCTTCACCGATCGCTCGCTCAACCATATGAGCAAGGCGTTCCAGCACATCATGCGCGACATCCACGAGGTACTGTGCGGCGTTTATCATGCCGATCGCGCCGTGGTCGTGCCGGGCGGCGGCACCTATGCGATGGAGGCGGTCGCCCGCCAGTTCGCCACCGGCAAGACCGTGATGGTGATCCGCAACGGCTTCTTCTCCTATCGCTGGACGCAGATCTTCGAGGCGGGCTCGATCCCGGCGCACGAAATCGTCATGAAGGCCCGCCGCGTTGGCGAGGGGCCACAAGCGCCTTTCGCACCCGCGTCCATCGACGAAGTGACGGCGCGCATCCGCGCCGACAAGCCCGCCGTGGTCTTCGCGCCGCATGTCGAGACGGCCAGCGGCATGATCCTGCCCGACGACTATATCCGCGCCGTTGCCGATGCCGTGCATGAGGTGGGCGGGTTGTTCGTGCTCGATTGCATCGCGTCGGGCTGCGTCTGGGTCGACATGGAGAAGACCGGCGTCGACATCCTCATCTCCGCCCCGCAGAAGGGCTGGTCCGCGCCGCCTTGCGCAGGTCTCGTGATGATGAACCAGGCCGCGCTGGAGACCTGCCGCGCTGCGCAGTCGACCAGCTTCGCGATCGATCTCGCCAAGTGGAACACGATCATGGAGGCCTATCTGAACGGCGGCCATGCCTATCATGCCACCATGCCCACCGACGCGCTGCGCACGTTCCACGCTGCCATGATGGAAACCAAAGCGCTCGGCTTCGAGACGCTCGCCGCCGCCCAATGGGAGCAGGGCAACGGCGTGCGTCGCATGCTCGCCGAGCGCGGCGTCCGGTCCGTAGCGGCCGAAGGATTCGGCGCGCCGGGCGTGGTCGTGTCCTTCACCGACGATCCGGAGGTGCAGGCCGGCCGCAAGTTCCTGGCACTGGGCTATCAGATCGCCTCCGGCGTCCCCCTGATGGTGGACGAGGGCCCCGATTACAGCAGCTTCCGCCTGGGGCTCTTCGGGCTCGACAAGCTCAAGGACGTGCCCGCCAGCCTCGCGCGACTCGACAAGGCCTTCGCGCAACTGTTCTGAGTGGATCGCAAGTCGGCTGACCGGGTCGGAATTCGCGGTTCAGGCCGGGCGGCGACTTGACGGTGGAGGCAATCGCCGCTAATGGCCCGGCCTTCGCGCAGGCATGCGTCCGGTCTCCCCGGAGTCGCGCCGCCGGCAACAGTTTCGAATGAGTTGAGGACTTTAAATGGCAAATACGCCTCAGGCTAAGAAGCGCATCCGTCGCAACGAGCGTCGCGCCGCGATCAACGGCAGCCGCATGAGCCGCATCCGTACCCTCGTGAAGAAGGTCGAGGCCGCTCTGGACGCCGGTGACAAGAGCGCCGCACAGGCCGCTCTGACGGTGGCGCAGCCGGAGATGGCGCGTGGCGTGGCACGCGGCGTGCTGCACAAGAACACGGCGGCCCGTAAGTTCAGCCGACTCACCAAGCGCGTCGCCGCGCTCTAAGCGCATTCTGGTCGACGCCGGGAGAAAGAGGGCGCCGGACTCGCTCCGGCGCCGCTTTTCGTGCATGCGGAGCAGACGCGCTTCATCCCTGTGACAGCGTGCTCCTGCGCAGGCAGAAGCCCAGGGCAGACGAGCACGCGGCGACCAGTCAGGCGTTTGTTTGCGCAGAAGCGCAGAGGACGCGGAGAAGAAAGAGCGGAGTCAGGTCGGCCTCGCGCAGGTCGCAATCCACATCTCCGCACGCATCCATGGCTTCCCATAGCGTCGGTACGCTGTGCATCCTGAAATGCCGCCCATTTCTCGGGCGCCACTATGCCTGCGATCCGTACTGCTAACGCAAAAGAAGGGCCACACGCAGCGCACTGGCATGGGGCACACCCTCAGCATGTCGAGCGGGATCGACGATGTGGCGCAACTCACGCCTTGACCGTGCACCGACCAGATCGCTCACGGCGCCGATCGGCCCCGCTTAGCTGCTCGAACCGCCCCCTCCCCTGACAGGGGTGCTCCGCTCCCGTGCGGCGCAGCGCTCTCGCTCTTAGTGCAACCCCGTCGCCGCCGAGCCGGCGTGCACTCTCTCAATGCGCCGCCGGTGCCCCCGCTTGGCCAGCCGACCGAGCGCGCCAGGCCAGCAGGCCGAACAGCGCAATCGCCAGATAGCAGAGCAACGGCACATGGAAGGCAGCAAAGCGGCTGCCGGTGATGTCCGCCACTTGCGCAAAGACCAGCGGCACCAGTGCGCCGCCGACAATGGCGAGGCAGAGCAGGCCGGACGTCGCCGACGCACTGGCGCGCGACCGCTCGATGGTGAGCGTGAAGATGACCGGAAACATGATCGAGTTGAACAAGCCCACGGAAATCGCCGCGTAGCCCGCCACGGGCCCGCTCAGATTGGCAACCGCCAGGCAGAGCAGCGCTGCTAGGAGCGCGGCAAGCCCGAGCAGCGGCCCCGCGGACAAGCGGAGCAGCAGAACGGTGCCGGCGAAACGGCCGATCATGGCGCCGGTCCAGTAGAGGCTGACCATGCTGCCCGCCGCCACGGCGCTCAGCGCCATCACATTCTCCTGTTGCAGGAAATTGGCCATGACCGAGCCGATGGAGACCTCGGCGCCGACATAAAGGAAAATGGCGAGCGCGCCGAACAGTGCCCAGCGGTCGCGCAGTGCTTCCAGCACCGAGGCCGCGCCTTCCGCGCGCGGGCTGGCGCCATCGATCAGAGCGCGCTGGCGCCAGATAAAGAGAGCCAGCACCACGATCACCACCGCGATGAAGCCATAGGCCAGATCGATGCGGCTCAGCGAATAGGCGATCTTGGCCTCGGTCGGCGCACCGCCATCGAACAGTCCGCCTTTGAGCAGCGTATGCGCGGCCAGATAGGGGCCGACTACCGTACCCAGGCTGTTGAAGGTCTGGCTGAGCACCAGGCGGAAATGCGATCGCTCAGGGCGTCCCAGCGCGGCCGAGAGCGGATTGGCCGCGACCTGCAGCAGCGTAATGCCCGAGGCGATGACGAACAATGCCGCGAGCGCCACGCCATAGACACGCAGGGTCGTCGCGAGTGGCATCATGAGGCACCCCAGCACCATCACCGCCAGCGCAGTCACGATGGCACGCGAAGAACCGAGCCGGCCAAGCAAGGCGGCGGCAGGCAGCGAGACGATGCCATAGGCCATGAAGAAGGCGAACTGGGTGAGGAAGCTCTCGGTATCGGTGAGCGAGAAGATCTGCTTCACGGCCGGAATGAGGATGTCGTTCACCGAAGTGACGGCTCCCCAGATGAAGAACAGCACCGTCACATAGGCAAAGGCACTGCCCGAGCGCTGTATGGTCATCTCCGCTTCCCCCTCCGCGACGCCTGGTTAGCGCCTGTAATCGGCTTGGTGACGAACATCAGCCTCCCGGGGACTCTGCGTCAACGCAAAACCCCTTTATCGCGGCGTTGCCTCGAAATTTTCGGAAGCCACATCCCTCATGCCCTCCTCATAAGCATGAAGGACAGCGCAGAAGGCCCGGTTAGAGGCTCGCGCCCGAGGCAATGTCGGGCTTGCTCGCCAGGTCCGGCGTGTCCGCCACACCGCCTGCGAGCACATAGCGCCGGTCGCAATAGCCGCAATCGACATAGCCATGCTCGTCGATCTCCAGGAAGACGCGCGGATGGCCGAGCGCTGCGGGAATGCCATGTCCCGAGCCGTCACAGGCGACTCGACGTTGATGGACGCGGATGATCTCGGGCGGTGCTTGCATGAGCTAGCGGTTAGCAAAGCCGCGCCGGCCGGGCAATATCCGTGCGAACGGCCTTTTTCAGCGCGAAACGCGGCCGGAAAGGCACTTTCCCGTCCCGATCCGGGCGAGGCGGTGCTTTTGGGTTGAAATGATCGGTCCGCCCTGAAAGACGGCTTCTCGAAGCTGAATGTCGCTATCCAATGAGGAGCCAAAAATGGCGGTAGTACACGAAAAACTCCTCCCTATCCTCGAAGAGGTACTGCGGAGGAACGCGGGGGAATCTGAATTTCACCAAGCTGTCGAGGAGGTGCTCGAAAGCCTGGGCTGTGTGATCGCCAAACACCCCGAATATGCCGACAATGGCCTGATCGAACGTCTCTGTGAGCCCGAGCGGCAGATCATCTTCCGTGTGCCCTGGGAAGACGATAACGGCCGCCTCCACATCAATCGTGGCTTCCGCGTGCAGTTCAACTCGGCGCTGGGGCCTTATAAGGGCGGCCTGCGCTTCCACCCGTCGGTCAATGTCGGCATCATCAAGTTCCTGGGCTTCGAGCAGACCTTCAAGAACGCACTGACCGGCCTGCCCATTGGCGGCGGCAAGGGCGGCTCGGATTTCAATCCCCGCGGCCGGTCGGATCGCGAGATCATGCGCTTCTGCCAGTCCTTTATGACCGAGCTCTATCGCCACCTGGGCGAATATACCGATGTGCCGGCCGGCGACATCGGCGTCGGCGGCCGCGAGATCGGCTATCTGTTCGGCCAGTATAAGCGCCTGACCAACCGCTATGAGGCGGGCGTGCTCACTGGCAAGGGCCTGATGTATGGAGGTTCGCGCGCGCGCACCGAGGCGACAGGCTATGGCTGCGTCTATTTCGTCGACCAGATGCTGCGGACGCGCGGCGAGAGCTTCGAGGGCAAGCGCGCCGTCGTCTCGGGCGCCGGCAACGTGGCCATCTACACCATCGAGAAGATTCACGAATTCGGCGGCAAGGCGATTGCCTGCTCCGATTCCTCGGGCTTCATCCTGGACGAGAACGGCATCGATCTCGATCTGCTCAAGGACATCAAGCTGGTGCGGCGGGAGCGCGTGTCGGCCTATGCCAAGGCCAAGGGCAGCAGTGTCGTCTATCGCGAGCAGGGCTCGATCTGGGATGTGCCGTGCGACGTCGCCATGCCCTCGGCCACCCAGAACGAGCTCAATGGTCACGATGCGACCACGCTGGTGCGCAACGGCTGCATCGCCGTGGGCGAAGGCGCCAACATGCCGAGCACGCCGGAGGCCATCAAGATCTTCCAGGAGGCCGGTACGCTGTTCGGCCCCGCCAAGGCCGCGAACGCCGGCGGCGTCGCCACCTCGGCGCTCGAAATGCAGCAGAACGCCTCGCGCGATAGCTGGACCTTCGAGGAAACCGAAGCCCGTCTCGCTACGATCATGCGCCGCATCCACGATAGCTGCGCGGAAACGGCCGAGACCTACGGCGCCCCCGGCAACTATGTGCTCGGCGCCAACATCACCGGCTTCGTGCGCGTGGCAGAAGCCATGCAGGCTCTAGGCGCGATCTAAACTCCGGCCGGGCGAGTGCGGGCGTCACTGCCTGGCCCGCTCAGCCATAGCCCGATACTGAAAGCGCCGGTTCCGCCCTCGCGGAGCCGGCGCTTTAGCGTTCGGGCCGGGCCGGGCCGGGCCGCCGATGCGGCGCTACGCAGCGGGCGGATAGCTCAACGTTTTTTGTTTCGGGCAGAGGCGCGGCGAGATGTTACGCGCCCGGACCGCGCCCTCAGCCGCCCATTGCCGGCCCGGTCAAATCTGCTACCGTCGTGCCGGGGGAGAGGTCCGGTCGTGCTCGCGCCTGAAAACACGCCATTCATGGTCAGCCTGGTTCTGCTGGCGCTGTTGGCGCTCTCGCAGATTCTCGGCCTGGGCGATTCGGGCGGCGATGCCGCTCTCGATGCCGACGGCGCCTTCGACGGTGGCGGGATGGACACACACGGCGCGCTGGACCTGAACGCCGGGTTAGCGAGCCTGCTCGGCTTCGGCCGATTGCCCCTCATGGCCTGGCTTACGCTGGCGCTTGGTGTCTTCACGCTTGGCGGCCTGGGTCTTCAGGCCGGGGCAAGCGGTCTGACCGGACATCTGCTGCCCGCGCTGCCTGCCGCCGGTTTCGCCCTGTTCGGTACTCTTCCCGGGACAGCTCTGCTCAGCCAGATCGTCGGTCGCATCTGGCCGCGCGACGAGACCTCTGCCATTTCCCGCCAAGCGCTGCTCGCCCGGCGTGGGCATATCGAGATTGGCACCGCCATGCGCGGCAATCCCGCTCGCGCCATAGTGCGCGACCAGCATGGCCAGCTCCACCTGGTGATGGTCGAGCCGCATGAGGACAGCACGGTCTTCGCCCAAGGCGAGGAAGTGTTGCTCGTGCGCCGTCAGGGTGGGCTGTTTTTCGCGGTTCCCTGCGACCCGCCCTTTCTGACCGGCGACTGATTTTTTGGGGGGTAAATGATGAGCCTGATTTCCGACCAGTTAATGACCATCGGCACGATCGTTCTCGTCGTGGCGCTGGTCTTCTTGACCCTCGCCTTCATGGTGACGCGCCTTTACAAGCGCGCCACCAAGGAAGTGGGCTTCGTGCGTACCGGCTTTCGCGGCGAGAAAGTGGTGATGAATGGCGGCGCGATGGTGCTGCCGGTCCTGCACGAAACCATGCCGGTCAACATGAACACCGTGCGCTTGGCCGTGGAACGCAAGAACAATGACGCGCTCATCACGCTGGACCGGCTGCGCATCGACGTGAAGGCGGAATTCTACGTGCGCGTGCGCCCCGATGCCAGCGCCATCGCCATGGCGGCGCAAACACTGGGCATGCGTACGATGCAGCCCGAGGCGCTTAAAGACCTGGTGGAAGGCAAGTTCGTCGATGCGCTCCGTTCGGTCGCGGCGGGTATGACCATGAACCAACTCCACGAACAGCGCGCCGAGTTCGTTCAGAAGGTGCAGCAGGTCTCCTCTTCGGATCTCGCCATGAACGGGCTGGAGCTGGAATCGGTCTCGCTCACAGGCCTTGACCAGACGAGCATCGAGCATTTCAATGCCAACAATGCCTTCGACGCCGAGGGACTTACCAAGCTCACCGAACAGATCCAGATGCGCAAGAAGGCGCGCAACGATATCGAGCAGGATACGCGCGTCCAGATCGAGACCAAAAATCTCGAAGCCGAACAACAATCGCTGCAAATCGCCCGCGACAACGAATTTGCCCGGCTGGAGCAGGAGCGCGAGGTCGAGATGCGCCGCGCCGCCCAGGCTGCCGAGGTCGCCCGCGAGCAGGCTAAGCGCAATCAGGAGGCAGAGGCTGCGCGGATCGAGGCCAAACGCAACATCGACGCGCAGCAGATTGAAGCCGACCGCGCCGTCAAGGAGGCGCAGATCGCGCAGGAGCAGGCCCTCGCCATCGCCCGGCAGGAGCAGCAGATCGCCGTCCAGAACAAGAGCCGCGAGGAAAGCCAGGCGAGCGCCGAAGCCGACGCCGCGCGGGCCAAGGCCGTCGCAGCCGAAGAGCAGGTGACGACCGCGCGTGAAACCGAGGTGGCGGATCGCCAGAAGCGCATCGAGCTGATCGAGGCCAGCAAGGTAGCCGAGCGCGACGCCATCAAAGTGAAGGTCGAAGCCGAAGCGGAGAAGGACGCCGCCAAGAACCGCGCCGAGGCCGCCAAGCTGGAGGCACAGGGCGCGGCCGACGCCGAAAAGCTGCGGGCCGATGCCGCTCGGGTGCGTTTCGAGGTGGAGGCCGCCGGCCAGCGCGCCATCAACGAGGCGGCCAACATCCTCTCCTCAGGCCAGATTTCACTCCAGACTAAGCTGGCGCTGCTCAAGGTGCTGCCGGACCTGGTCCGCGAATCGGCCAAGCCGCTCGAGGCTATCGATTCGATCAAAATCGTGCAGGTTGACGGTCTGACCGGCGGCGGTCAGGGCGCGAAGGCCGCTACGCCGGGCGGAAGCACCGGCAATCTTGCCGGCGACGCGCTCGCAGCCGCGCTCTCCTACCGCGCTCAAGCCCCCATTATCGACGGATTGATGAAGGAATTGGGATTGGACGGTCGATCATTCAACGGGCTGGTTAAAATGGACGACGCGCTGGAGGAAGAAGACCGAGGGGGGATCAGCATGGCACCGCCGGCCGGAGACTCGAAATCGCTGGCGGGTGGACAGACGCCGCAGGACGGGACCTCGCGCGCCCTTAGCTGATCACAAACGGCAGGCGACAAGCACAACTATCGCCCGCCGTCAGATTTTCAGTCGAATAGCTCTTCAAGGAAGGATTTGCGCCGCTTGGGATAGCGCTGGCCATAAGGCTGGCTGTCGCTCGGCCGGTCCGGCCGGTAGCTCCGGCTGGGTTGCGGCGGCGGGGCCACCTCACGCGCGCTGCGCTCGATGATCTTGTCCAGTTCGCCGCGATCGAGCCATACGCCCCGGCACTGTGGGCAGTAATCGATCTCGACGCCCTGGCGCTCGCTCATGACGAGCGGAACAGCACAGAGGGGGCAGGGAAGGGAAGACGCGGAAGACACAAATGACGCTCCAGATAGCCGAAGACCCTCACCCGCGCGAACACGCATGACGGCCAATATTTCGAGAGCGCATGTACGGAAAACCATAGACAGACCGGCACCGAGCGCACTCGATGCGGTCCGACATCACGATCGATCGGCATCGATCGCCAGAGGGGCCCGGCCCGCGCCATAAAGGTAGGGCCGCGCGAAGCGACGTCAAGGCCCTTGCAGTGGCCGTGGGTTGAGGTGAGCCCTTCCCGCATGGAGGCCGCGCCGGTGGACGTTCGCCGGCTGGCTGTCGGTGAAACACCCTTCGCCCACAGGGCTGCCTGGGTTACGTCCTTGCCCTAGAGTCTTCCCGTGTTTGATGGAGCCAATCCAGTGCTCCGGCGCAGGGTTCTTTCTCGCTCGGATGACTTTAAATCCGCCGCCCAGCATGATCGGCGCCGGGGCTACAAGCCGGTCGCTCGTCTGCCGGGTTCGGCGCTGCGAGACCGGCGCCTGCCTCTCCTTGCCCCCCCGGTGCACCGCCGGCACAACCGCGCCTGCGCGGTCGTGATCTACACCGCACCGAGCACCTTACCTTGCCAGCCCCCATGCAAAAAGGGGCCGCCCGGCGGGCAGCCCCTTTTGCATTCGTATCGCTCGGACGCTTAGCGCTTCGAGAACTGGAAGCTGCGGCGAGCCTTGGCGCGGCCGTACTTCTTGCGCTCGACGGCGCGGCTGTCACGGGTGAGGAAGCCCTCGGCCTTCACCGCGCTGCGCAGTGCCGGCTCGTACTTGGTCAGCGCCTGGGCGATGCCATGCTTGACCGCGCCGGCCTGGCCGGAGAGCCCGCCGCCCTTGACGGTGCAGACGACGTCATACTGGCCGGTCCGCTCGGTAACGGTGAAGGGCTGGTTGATGACGAGGCGCAGCGTGGGGCGCGCGAAATAGACTTCCTGATCGCGGCCGTTGACCGTGATCTTGCCGGTGCCGGGCTTCACCCACACGCGGGCAACGGCATCCTTGCGGCGGCCGGTAGCATAGGCGCGGCCCTGCTTGTCCAGCTCCTGCTGGCGCAGCGGCGCGGCCTGGGTCGCGACGGGCGCGGCGGCGGCCTCAACGCCCTCGGTGAGGCCCTGAAGGTCGGAAAGCGAATTGACGGTATCGGACATTAGGCACCCACCTTGTTCTTGCGGTTGCGCGAGGCGATGTCGAGCACTTCGGGGTTCTGGGCTTCGTGCGGATGCTCCGCGCCGGCGAAGATACGCAGGTTGCGCATCTGCTGGCGGCCAAGCGGGCCGCGCGGGATCATGCGCTCGACGGCCTTCTCCAGCACGCGCTCGGGGAAGTGGCCTTCCAGCACCTTGCCGGCCGTGATGCCCTTGATACCGCCGGCATAGCCGGTGTGCTTGTAATAGACCTTGTCGGCCAGCTTGTTGCCGGTGAACCGCACCTTGTCCGCGTTGATGACGATGACATTGTCACCGCAATCGACATGGGGCGTGAAGCTGGGCTTGTGCTTGCCACGCAGAAGGTTGGCGATGATAGTGGCGGCACGGCCCACGACGAGGCCCTCCGCGTCGATCAGCAGCCACTTCTTCTCGACGGTCGCCGGGGTGGCCGGCTTCGTCGTCTTGGTGAGCGTCTTGATGGCCATGGGCCTGTTGACCTCCAGTTGGAAAAACAGCAAGGCGGCGCCCGCCGGGGCACCGCCGATGCCCGCCCAATGACCGGAACCGGCCTGCAAGTCAAGCAAAAGCGCGCCTTTGCCGACGGGTATTTAGATACCGCAAGGCAGCGGCATCCACTCAGTCCGCCGCCGTCCCCGCCACCCAGGCACCATAGTCCGCCGTGGTTTCAGCCTCCCAGCTGCTGATCGCCGGCACGGCATAATCATGCGCGTGCGCCAGCGCCGTCATCAGGGCGTCGCGCCGGGCAGGCGCAGTCTTGAAGAGCACCGGCGTTTCCTCCGCCCGTTCCATGGTGCCTTCCCAGCGGTAGATGGAGAGGCAGGGCGCCTGGACATTGGCGCAGGCGGCCAACCCGGCCTCGATCATCCGCGTTGCCGCCGCCTCCGCCGCCGCCCGGTCGCCGAACAGCGCATAAACGATGGCGAGGCGCGTCACGGAGCGAGCCACGAGTGCGTCACGCCCGCGCGCCAAGCCGATGCGCGCCCACCACGGCCGCGCCCAGCAGCGCGGCGCCGATGATCTGGTGACTGACCGCGATGACAATGTTGACGCCGGTCAGCACCGTGACAATGCCGAGCGCGATCTGCAGCAGCGTGATTCCCACGACCGCCAGCGCGATGCGCGGCGCGCCCCGCTGGTTCAGCCGCGCGGCGAGCAGGAACAGCGCGAGCGCCGCGCCCCAGGCCCACCAACGGTGGATGAAATGGATGAGAAACGGATCGCTGGTGAGCGTCATCCACAGCGAGCCCCACCACTGAATACCCTCGGGCACCAGATGATCGTTCATCAGCGGCCAGGTGTTGGCGACATAGCCCGCACGCAGGCCCGCAACGATGGCGCCGAACAGGATCTGCACGAAGAGCAGCGCCAGCACCACGCCGCCGAACACAGTGAAGCGCGCCTTGGTTCTGGTGCCGCGCGACTCGGCGAGCAAATCGCAGGCCGTCCAGACGACCGCCGCCATCAGCAACAGCGCCATGCCCAGATGTGCGGCGAGCATTGCCGGCTCCACGTTTACCCGGTCGGTGAGGCCGCTCTTCACCATGAGCCAGCCGATGCCGCCTTGCGCGCCGCCCAGTACGAAGAGCAGCACCAGCCGCCCCAGATAGCCGCGGGGCACGGCCCGCTTCGCCGCAAACCAGATGAGCGGCAGCGCAAAGGCCAGGCCGATGACACGGCCGAACAGGCGATGGACATATTCCCAGAAGAAGATGTGCTTGAAGGCCGCGAGCGTCATGCCCTGATTCATCAGCGCATATTGCGAGCTGCTGCGATAGGCATCGAACTCGGCCTGCCAGTCCGCCTCGCTCAGCGGCGGCAGCGTGCCGGTCACCGGCTTCCATTCGGTGATGGAGAGGCCCGATTCGGTCAGGCGGGTAATGCCGCCGATCGCCACCATGAGCAGGATCAGCCCCGCCACGAAGAACAGCCAGTTGGCCATCGCGCGGGGGCGCCCCCCGCTGCCCGGCGTCGCGCCGTTCGCCTCAGACCCGTCAACCGGGCGCCATTGTGCCGCTTGCGTCATGGCCGCTCCCATGCGCCGCGCGCCGCGCGGATGCAAGCCCGCGAGCCCGGCCCGAGGGCCGACGGAGCGCCGGCACACAAAGCACAGGGCCCATGCAAATGTAATGTTGTAACTTGACCCGCGGCCGCGTAAAGGATGAGCCTTCATGCCGAGCCTCGCGCCTTCCCGCTTCACGCATCTCGACCGGATCGCCATCGGGCTCTCCGGCTTATGTGCCGTGCATTGCATAGCCACAGCGGCGGCCGTGGCGCTGGTCTCTTCGGTGGCGGGCATGCTCGCCTCGCCGCTCATCCATGAAGTGGGCCTCGCCATTGCGATGGTCCTGGGCGCGCTGGCGCTGGGCGCCGGTGCGCTGCGGCACCGCCGGCTGCTGCCGATTGCGGTGGGTGCGCTTGGCCTTAGCATCATGGGCGGCGCGATGATGCTGGGCCATGGCGTGGCGGAGATCGCCTTCACCATCCTGGGCGTGTCGGTGCTCGCTCTCGGCCACGAACTCAATCGCCGCTCCTTCCGCCGAGCCTAACCGGCGCCCCCAAAGGGCGCGGCTTCCATCCGGCCGGCTCGGCTCCACGCGCCCGCTTTTTCGGCTTGATCAATGTCAATGCGCCTGCGCCGCCTCCGCAGCAGAACCAGGCTGTCACAGCAGCAGGAGCAGACGATGAGCGCGATGGGCTCGATCGATGCGGCCGCCCGGGCCGCCAAGCGCACCATTCCGGGCACCTCGATCTTCGACGGGGAGGCGGCCGCGCGCGGTTATGCGCTCAACGCGATGTGCTATTCCTTCAACAATGCCGAGAACCGCGCCGCCTTTCTGGCGGATGAAGACGGCTATTGCAGCAAGTTCGGCCTGACGGACGAGCAGCGCGCCGCCGTGCGGGCGCGCAACGTGCTCCAGATGATCGAGGCGGGCGGTAACGTCTATTATCTTGCCAAGCTGGCCGGCATCTTCGGCCTCAACGTGCAGGATCTCGGCGCCCAGCAGACCGGCATGACCGTTGAGGAATTCAAGGCGATGCTGCTGGCCGCCGCGCACCAGACAGGGGAGGCCTGAGCCATGGGCAATGTGATCGGCGGACTGCTCACCAGCCATGTTCCCGGCATCGGCGGCGCCATCGCGCGCGGCGTGGAAAAAGACCCTTATTGGGCGCCCTTCTTCGACGGGTTCGATCCCGTGCATGACTGGCTCGCGGAAGCCAAGCCGGATGTCGCTGTGGTCTTCTACAACGACCATGGCCTCAACTTCTTCCTCGACAAGATGCCCACCTTCGCGGTCGGCGCGGCGGCAAGCTACCGCAATGCCGACGAGGGCTGGGGCCTGCCCGTGCAGCGCGAAATTCAGGGCGACACGGCGCTGAGCTGGCACATTATCGAGCAGCTCGTGGCGGACGAGTTTGACGTCACCACTTGCCAGTCCATGCTGGTGGACCATGCCGTGGTGGTGCCCTTTCAGCTCTGCTGGCCGGGCGGCAACGCGTGGCCGGTACGGCTGGTGCCCATTGCGCTTAACACGGTACAGCACCCGCTACCCAGCCCGAAACGCTGCCTGGCGATGGGCTGCGCGGTCGGCCGGGCGCTGGAGCGCTGGCAGGGGCCCGAGCGTATCATGGTCATGGGCACGGGCGGCCTCTCGCACCAGCTCGACGGCCAGCGCGCCGGCTTCATCAACCAGACCTACGACCGCTTCTGCATGGACAATATCGTGCATGACCCGGACGCGCTGACGCGGATCAGCGCCCTCGACATCATCGAGGAAGCCGGCAGTCAGGGCGTGGAAATCATCAACTGGATCGCCGCGCGCGGTGCCCTGGGCGAGGGCGTGACGGAGCGTTCGCGCAACTATCACATCCCCATTTCCAACACCGCGGCCGCCACCATGCTGCTGACCAAGGAACCGGCCGAGGCCATGGCGGCCTGAGCCGCCGCAGCCAGACTGATGAGAGAGGGGAAGCCGGCGCCCCTGGGGAGAGGGCGCCGGCTTTCTTCATGACGCCCGCGCGCCGTCGAACGCCATTGAAACGGCCCGCTTGCTATCCGCCCGGCAGCTGGCTCCCGGCGAGAAAGATATGGCCCGCACATGCCGTGCTCCTGTGCTGGCAGGAGCCCATGACCCAGTGTAGCGGGCCGCCCCAGGCTCCTGCCCGCACAGGAATACGGGATCGACTCGATTTCGATCGCTGCGCAGGCAACCTAGACCGCGCCGCCGAATGTCGCCGGACTAACCCTTATGAGCAACCAACTCAGGTTAGAAAGCTCTACTGGAGGATCGTCATTCCCGCGAAAGCGGGAATCTCCCGACACCTTCGATCATTAAATCCAGTCGTCGCCGTCTCTACCCTGCTCAGCCCATCCTACTCCGCTCGCGCCAACAGCCCCGGCCCAATATCGCCGATCCGCCTGCAACCGGTGAGCGCCATGGCCGTGCGCAGTTCGGCCGCGAACAGGTCCAGCATGGCGCTCACTCCCGCTTCGCCATCTGCCGCCAGCGCATAGGCCCAGGGCCGGCCAATCATCACGCCCTTTGCGCCGAGCGCCATCGCCCGCACGATATCGAGGCCCGATCGCACGCCACCGTCCATCAGCACGGTGGTCCGCTCGGCCACAGCATCGACAATGGCCGGGAGCGCCTGTGCCGTGCCCATGGACCCATCGAGCTGGCGCCCGCCATGGTTGGAGACGACCAGCCCATCCACGCCCAGGTCCGCCGCCTGCCGCGCATCCTCCACATCGGTGATGCCCTTGATGATAAAGGGCCCGTCCCAGCGCGCGCGAATGAAGTCGATGTCCTTCCAACTCACCGACGGATCGAAATTCTGCCCGCTCCACTTGAGAAAATCGGCGAGCTTCACCTTGCCGGTCATGATCGGCGCGACATTGCCGAGCGCGTGCGGACGGCCGGCAAGGCCTACATCCAGAGCCCAGCCCGGATGGGCAAGAATGGAGCGCCAGCGCCGCCACTGGCCGAGCAATCCGTGCGGACCGGAAAGGCCCGAGCGCTGGTCGCGATAGCGCGGCCCGGGCAGCGGCAGGTCGACCGTGAGGAACAGCGCACGGCAGCCCGCCGCCTTCGCCCGGTCGAGCAGCGCCGCCACGAAGCCGCGATCCTTCGCGACATAGAGCTGGAACCAGAAGGGCGCGGGGCAGGCCGCCGCCACTTCCTCGATGGGGCAGACCGAGGTGGTGGAGAGAATGAGCGGCACACCGTGCGCCGCTGCTGCCCGCGCCGCCTTGCCCTCGCCCCGGCGCGAGAGCATGCCCGCCATGCCCACCGGCGCCAGCATCAGCGGCATGGCGAGTTCCTGCCCGAAAAGCTGCGCCGAAAGATCGATGCCCGAGACATCGCGCAGCACCCGCTGGCGCAGCGTCACAGCGTTCAGCGCCGCGCGATTGCGCGCCATCGTCACTTCATCGAAGCTGCCGCCGTCCACATAATCGAAGATGAAGCGCGGCAGGCGCCGACGCGCCGCGGCGCGCAGATCCGCGACGGTCGCGGGGCCGTTCATGGCGCTCTGCGCCCGGCCACGACCCGCCTTCTCTCTCCCATGTCGTTCATATTCCGCCTCTTCTCATCGCGCGCGGCCGAACTTGTGCGGAGCCGGAACGCATCCGTCAACCGGCGGCGCGACCCGGTTTCGCAACTGCTCAGGCGACCGGATCGAAAGTGTGGCTTCATGCTCTCGCCCCAGACTTCTTTCTCCGCGACATGAGCCGTCACCCCCTTCCCAAGGCCGGCGCGGAAAGGGCCGCACGGCATCCATCATCAGCGGTCGCCACTCTATCCGCATTCCGTTCCCCACCCAGATGACGAGACCGGGAACAACACCCGCCAGCGGCAAGCATCTGGCGGGATTGTGTCCCGCGAAGCGATGCGCGATGTCTTGCTCTCGAAAACCCGTCTCGGGAGAGTGTCATGACCGGCCGCTTCCCTGTGCGCCCCCTTTTCGCGGCGCTTGCGCTCTGCACGGCGACAGCGCTCGCGGCGCAATCCCCGTCCCCACGGACGCCCGGCGACTATCCTCTCGGGCCCGATTCGCAAGTGAACCCCGCCATTCCCCATGGCACGCTGCTCGGCCCCTTCGCGCTCCACAGCCGAATCTTCCCCGGCACGGTGCGGCGCTATTGGGTGCATGTGCCCGCCGGCCACAGGGCAGGCGCGCCGCCGGCCAATCTCCTTGTCTTCCAGGATGGGCAGCGCGCGATCAATCCGTCGGGCTCGCTGCGCATTCCTGTCGTACTGGACAATCTCATTGCGCAGGGCGCAATCCCGCCCACCATCGGCGTCTTCGTAACGCCAGGCAATCTCTCGACAGCGTATCCCGACGATCTCGGCCAGGGAAATCCCGATCATCGGTGGCAGGAATATGACGCGCTGGACGATGATTATGCGCACATGCTGCTGGACGAGCTGCTCCCCGAGGTGGCAGCGCGCTGGCGCATCACCAACGATCCCACACGCCGCGCCATCGGTGGCACCAGCAGCGGCGCGATCGCGGCTTTCACCGTTGCGTGGCGCCACCCCGAGGCGTTCGGCAACGTCATCTCGATGATCGGCAGCTATACCGCCATCGCGGCGCAGGAGGCCGACCCCGCCGCGCCGCCGCCACCCGCCGGCGATCTCTATCCGCGCCTCATCCGCCAGAGCCCGATCAAGCCGCTGCGCATCTTCCTGCAGGATGGCAGCAACGATCTCGACAACGCACATGGCAACTGGTTCCTCGCCAATCAGCAGATGCTCGCCGCACTAAACTGGGCCAACCGCAATGCCGATGCGAACGGTACGGCCGGTCCGCGCTACGACGTCGCCCACATCTGGGGCGACGGCGCACACAGTGACCAACATGGCGGCGCAATTCTGCCCGACGTGCTGCGCTGGATTTGGCGGGATGCGAAGGACGGCAAGGAGTGATCCCACGCGCAGACGCGGAGCGAAGCAAGCACGCCGCAGCGCACTCATGCCGACATATCATCCTATACCATCTTAGCCGGTCGCAGAGGACCTCCCTCTCTCCGTGCCTCTGCGTGAACAGGATTTTTCACGCAGAGGGCCCTTCGCCACTCAGCTCGCAACGCACAGGAAAGAGAACCTCCCCTTTCCTCTCTGCGCTCTGTGCGTCTCCGCGCGATCCAAAACCCCTCAATGAAAATCCCGCGAGCGCGGCAGCAGACGGACATTGCGCGGATGCTGGGAGCCGCGCGGGGAGGTCTCGCGGCGCGTGGGCTGGGGGTGCGCGAAGACATCGGCGCGGCTGAGCGGAAAGCGCGGTTCATGGGCTTGCGAGAGATGGGCCAGCAACTCCGTGCGATCGAGAATACGGCTTGCCAACACATGAATCACGCCTTCGCGGCTGCGCTGCAACTCGCCTTCCGCCACCATCAGCCGCGCGCTCATCACTTCGCGCCGATAACGCTCGAAGCGGCGCGCCCATAGTACGATATTGGCAATGGCGTCCTCATCCTCCAGCGTCACGAAGATGGCATTGCCCTTGCCCGGCCGCTGGCGCACCAGCACCACGCCGCCCACCCGCACCCGCGCGCCGGCCTTCACGTCGCGCAGCGCGGCGCAGGGCAGCACGTCTTCCGCCGCAAACCAAGGCCGCAGCAACGCCATGGGATGCGCCTTCAGCGAAAGGCGCGCGGTCTGGTAATCGGCAGCGACCTGCTCGCCCAGCGCCATCGACTTCAGGGCCACTGGCGGCTCTTCTCCCAACTCGTGCGCCCGCGCGGCGGCGAAGAGCGGCAACTCGTCCGTGGGCGTGCGCCGCACATCCCAGAGCGCCGCCCGCCGGTCCTGCCCCAGCGACCGGCAGGCATCGGCATCGGCGAGCAGATGCAGCGCCCGCGCCGGCAGACCCGCGCCGGAGGACTCCAGCCGCACCCGCCGCGCCAGCGCCTCGATGCTCGTAAACGGGCCGCCCTGCGCCCGTTCCTGCGCAATGGCGCGTCCCCATTCCTCCTTGAATCCGCCAATCTGCCGAAAGCCCAGCCGCAGCGCGAGATGGGAGGCGTCCGGCAAATCCCGCCCTCGGGATGCGGGTGCTCGCCCCTCGCGACTCCGCTTATGCGCCGCATCCCGCTCCGCCGTGGCAAAGCCGGGCCGGGCATGCGTCCCATCATTCGTCCACGCCGGGACGACTCGCTTTCCTCCAGCAGTTTTTGAATCGGAACGAAGAGGTACGTTTTCTGAGACTTTGCCGTGCTGAAAGTCCATTGCGGCGCCGCGCGCGTTGGGATGCGGTGCAGCCACCTCGTCTACCTCCGCCGCAGCCGCCATATCCTCCAGCGCATTATCCCAATCGCTCGCATTCACGTCGATGGCACGCACCGTGACGCCATGTTCCACCGCGTCGCGCACGAGTTGAGCGGGCGCATAGAAGCCCATCGGCTGGGCATTGAGCAGCGCGCAGGTGAACACCGCAGGATAATGGCATTTGAGCCAGGCCGAGACATAGACCAGCCGCGCGAAGCTCTGCGCGTGGCTCTCCGGAAAACCGTAGGAACCGAAGCCCTCGATCTGCTTGAAGCAGCGCTCGGCGAACGCCTGCTCGTAGCCGCGCCGCACCATGCCGCCGATCATCTTGTCGCGGAACCGGTCGATGGTGCCGACATGGCGGAACGTCGCCATGGCGCGGCGCAGCCCGTTCGCTTCCTCGTCGGTAAACTCCGCGGCAGTGATGGCGAGTTGCATCGCCTGCTCCTGAAACAGCGGCACGCCACAGGTCTTGCCGAGCACATCGCGCAGCTCATCCTGGGGATAGGCAGGTGCCGGTTTGGGGAAGGTTACGGCCTCGTCCCCGCAACGGCGACGCAGATAGGGATGCACCATATCGCCTTCGATGGGGCCGGGGCGCACGATGGCCACCTGCACGACGAGATCGTAGAAGACACGCGGCTTGAGGCGCGGCAGCATGTTCATCTGCGCACGGCTCTCCACCTGGAAGACACCGACGCTGTCACCGGTGCACAGCATGTCGTAGACGGCGGCATCGTCCGCCTTGAGATCGATATCGAGCTGGTGATCGCCCAGTCCATGCTGCCGCATGAGGTCGAACCCCTTGGCGATGCAGGTGAGCATGCCGAGCGCCAGGACGTCCACCTTCATGATCCTGAGCGCGTCGATATCGTCCTTGTCCCATTCGATGAACGTCCGCTCGTCCATCGCGGCATTGTGGATCGGCACCAGTTCATCGAGCCGCCCCTGAGTCAGCACGAAGCCGCCGACATGCTGGGAGAGATGGCGCGGCAGGTCGAGAATGGCGCGGGTGAAATGGGTGAGTCGCGCGATCTGCGGATTATCTGGATCGAAGCCCGCTTCCGCCGCGCGTTCATGGGAATGATCGGATGCGTAGCTGCCCCAGACGGTGCTCGCCAGCCGCGCGGTGACATCTTCGCTGAGACCCAGCGCCTTGCCCACTTCGCGCACGGCGCTGCGCGGGCGATAATGGATGACGGTGGCGGCGATGCCGGCGCGCTCGCGCCCATAGCGCCGGTACATATATTGGATGACCTCCTCGCGCCGCTCATGCTCGAAATCCACGTCGATATCCGGCGGCTCCTTGCGCTCGGCCGAGAGGAAGCGGGAGAAGAGCAGGTCGTGCTCCATCGGATCGATGGAAGTGATGCCGAGCAGGAAGCAGACGACGCTGTTCGCCGCGCTACCGCGCCCCTGGCAGAGAATGGGCGGCTCGCGAGTGCGGGCATAACGCACGATATCGTGCACGGTCAGGAAATAATGGGCGAATCCCTCTTTCGCGATGAGCGCCAGTTCCTTGGCAATAAGCGCCTGCACCTTGCCGGGGATCATATTGCCGTAGCGCTCGTGCGCGCCCTGGACGACCAGCTCTTCCAGCCACTCCTGCGCGTCCCAGCCATGCGGCACGGGTTCGTGCGGATAATCATAGCGCAGATGTTCGAGGCGAAACGCGATGCGTGCGAGGAAGACGCCGATCTGCGCGATAGCGTCCGGCGCGGCGGCGAACAGGCGGCGCATTTCCTCGGGCGCCTTCAGGTGCCGCTCGGCATTGGCCATGAGCGTGCGGCCCGCTTCCTGCACCGTCTTGTGCAGCCGGATCGCAGTCATGACGTCATGGAGCGGCCGGTCCTGCGGCGTGGCATAAAGCGCGTCGTTGAGCGCGATGAGCGGCACGCGCGCCTGTCGGGCCAGTGCTTGCGCCTGAGCGAGACCGCGCGCGTCCCGCCCCGCGCGTGTCATCGCGACGCCGAACCACACGCGGCCGAGCGCCGCTTCGGCAAGGCGATGCAGCAGCGCTGCCGTTTCCGTGGAGCCTGCGCACGAGCCGAGCGGACCGCTTATTCTCTCCTTTTTTGCATGATCTGCGTCCTGCGCGGCCTCACTGCCGGTCGAACGGGGCAAGACGATCAGCAGCAGATCCTCGCTATGATCGAGCAGGTCCGCAAGCCGCAACACGCAGCCCCCCTTTGCCGTCCGCCGGTTGCCGGTGGTGAGCAGCCGCGTTAGCCGTCCCCAGCCATAGCGAGTGGCAGGATAGGCGAGGATGTCGTTCGTGCCGTCCGCAAAGACGAGCCGCGCGCCCGTGACCAGCCGGAAATCCTCGGGCACCGCCACGCCCTCCTCATGCGCGCGGTCGATGGCGATCTTGGCGCGCACCACGCCGGCAACGCTGTTGCGGTCCGCGATGCCGATGCCGGCATGACCAAGCGCGATGGCGCGGATCACCATCTCGCCCGGGGCACTGGCGCCGTGCAGGAAGCTGTAGGCCGTGGTGCAGGCCAGTTCGGCATAGACGGGGGGCGTCTCATCGGTGGCGTGCGGGCTCATGCGAAAAGCCCGTGCAGATACCAGTGCGGCTGCGTCGTCTCGCGCTCATAGAGACCATGGCGGAACAGCCAGAAGCGCCGGCCATCCGCATCCTCCACGCGATAATAATCACGCGTGAGGCCAGGATTGCCGGCATGACCGTCCATGCGGCGCCACCATTCCGGCGCAATGCGCTCGGGCCCTTCCTGCGCCACCACCCGATGCGCCTGCCCGCGCCAGCGGAAGCGGCGCGGCGGCCCGTCCGGCACGGCGGCCAGCACCTCGAGAGGCTCGGGCGGATCGAGCAGCAGGAGGGGGCGCAGCGGCGGTTCGTCCGGGACTGGCATCTCCCAAGCCGGTGAGGCGGACGACGCGCCAGTGGCTGGCACCAGGCGTGTGACGCGCTCGGGCATATGGCTGTCGCGCGGCGCGAGACGGCGGAAGCGGTGGGCGCCCACGCGCACACCGAGGCGATCGAGCAGGGCATTGAGGTCCGCTGCGCCTGTCCGCGCGCCGTCGAGCGCCGGCTGCACCTCCTCCAGATCCTCGACGCGCGGCACGGCGAGACGGATGATGTCGAAACCGAAACCGGGATCGATCGGATCGGCCAACGTCTCGATCCGCTCGGCGAACAGGCGTAGCACCAGCGCGGGATCGCGCACCGGCTGTCCCGTCTCCACCGCAAGATCGCGCTGCGCCCCGTCGCTGCGATAAAGCCGCGCGGCGAAGCGCCGGCCGCCCTGGCGACGCGCGGCAAGCTCGGCACTCACCTCGGCCAGCAGGTCGCCCAGCACCGCCCTCACGGTCTCCACGCGCGCCACCGGCTCGGCGAAGCGGCGTTCAGCGCCGACCGGCGGCAATGGACGGCGCGGCGTGATGCGGCTGTCGACGCGCGCGAGCAACCGGTCCCGCATGGCGACAAGCGACGCGCCGAACCGCGCGGCAAGTGGCTTGGCGGACTGGTCCGCAAGGTCGCCTATCGTAGCGAAGCCGGCACGGCGCAGCGCCAGCAGCGCGTCCGGCGCGGGGCGCAGGGCCAGCAGCGGCAGTCGGCGGATCGCGGCGGCTTCCTGCGCCGGGCCGTCTCCACGTGGCGGGCCGAATTGCGCTAGGGCGAGCGCCGCTTCCGGAGTCGCCGCTCGCGCTCCCCGCACCTCCAGCCCTCGGCCGCGCATCAGCCGCAGCGCCTCGCCTGCCAGCGCCGCCTCGCTACCGAAGAGATGCGCACAGCCGGTAATATCCAGCACCAGCCCGTCCGGTGGCGCAATCGCCACCATCGGTGTGAAGCGCTCGGCCAGATCGGCCAGCCGCTCCATGAGGCGCGCCTCACCCGCAGCATCGTGTGGCACGGCGCACAGACTTGGAATGCGCGCCCGCGCGTCGGCCAACGCCATGCCGGGCTCGAGCCCCGCCGCCAGCGCCGCCTTGTCCAGCGCATGCAGGCGAAAGGCGCCGCGCTGTTTCACGGTAAAGACAAGCGGCGGCGCCGGCCCGCAGGCGCCTGGTTGAAGAGCGCTGCCTCGCACCGCCGTTGCCCGTGCCTGCGGACGTGCTTCGGGGGCGCCACGCAGCACTTCAGGCGACACTGCGCCAGTAGCCGTTTCCAGCGCGCTCCCCGCTTTGGTCATGCGGAAGAGGTCCGCCGCCAGATAGGGAAAGACGAGCGCCAGGAAGCGGCGCGGGCTTGAAACAAAGGGCATCTCGATCCCATTCCACAATCCAGTCGAGCCCCGCCGGTCCCCCGCGCTGACGCAGCAGCGTGAGCGCGAGCGCCGGCGCGCCCGGCGCATCGGCCGCATGCCAAGCTGAAGGCAGGCTCCCCGCTTGCCAGCGCGTCTGCGCCGCGCTCGGGCGGGGCCGGGCCTTGCCCGAGCGCAGCAGAAGCGGCGTCACGCCGGTTTCCTCGGCAGCGAGCGCAAGGCGGCGGCTGGCGGTCAGGTCGAGCAAGGCGGGATTGCCCTCCAGTTCCAGGATCACTGCGCCCAGCGCCCCGCAGCGCAGCGCGTCCACGCTCGCGCGCAGCAGCGCCTTGGCATCAGGCAACAGGCCCAGGATCAGCCGCCCGGGATCGAGTCCCAGCTCGCCTAGTCCCGCTCCGTGCAGAGGCGTGCGGCGCTGCGCCTGCTCCTCCCGCAGCCACAAAAGCGGCCGTTCTGCATCTTCGCGCGCCGTGAGGCACAGCGCCAGCATGACGGCAAAACCCAGAGCACTCGCGCTATCCCTATCCTCACGCGCGAACACCTCGTGCAACCGCCCTCGCGCCAGCCCGCCGCCCAGTGTCCGGTCGATCCCGGCGAGACCGAGCGGCCGCGTCTCCACCGGCACCGTGGCGTGGGGAAAAGCGGCGGCAATCCGCCCGAGGGCGGGACGAAGGCGACTCGACTCCTGCATGTTCCCATTATGTTCTCATGTTGGAAAAGAGAGTCAAGCGGGCGACTCGGGCGACCGACGGAGGAACAGTTCGACTGGGCAGGGCTCCTACCTGCGCAGGCTACAAGGGCTTGGGCAGGAACGGTTTGCGCCAAACGCGACAGGCCGGACCCATTGGCCCGGCCTGTCGTTTTTCACGCTTCGCTGCGAGTGGTCTCGCGGCTGCCCGATCAGTTGCCCGGGCGCGGTCCGCCTGGGCCACCCGGCCCACCGGCGGCGCCCGGCGGCGGCGCGCCCGGTTCACCGGGGAGGAACCCCGCGAAATTGGTCGTGACAGGCTCGCCGCGCAACTGCTGGAAAGCGACGCGCGCGTTGATGAGCACACGCCCGCTCGCCGTGCCGCCATATTCGAGGCCGGGCAGCATCTTGTCCTGCGTCAGCAGGCGATATTCCGGCTTGGCCTTGAGCGCCGCCAGCACATCGGCCGGCCACTTGCCCGCCGCCATCGCCTTCTTCGATTCCTCCAGCAGATCGCGGTTGAACCGGGTGTAGATCTCCAGATTCTTCCAGCTGTTCACGAAGCCATGGCCCTCGACCACCAGGTCGACATTCTTCACCGTCTTGACCAGCTTCTCCAGCGAGGCGGGCAGCTCGATCACACTGCCGCCCGAGGCCGGGTCGATCAGCGGCGCCATGTTCCAGGCCATCATGTCACCCATCAGCAGCGTACGCAGCGCCGGGAAGACGATGAAGGCATCCCCATTGGTGTGGCCGGCCCCGAAATAATAGAGATCGATGCGGTCCTTGCCGGCACCCAGCGTCATCTTGTCCTTGAAGGTGCGGGTCGGCTTCTGGCCGGGCGTGCTCATCGGGTTCTTCTCGACGAGCGTGGCGCTGTTCTCGTGCATCACCACGGCAACATTGGGCCGCAGATCGGTGAAATACTGGTTCGAGCCGTTATGGTCCGGGTGGACATGGGTGTTGATGATGGTCGTCACCGGCTTGTCGGTAACCTTGCGCACCTCGTCGAGGATCTGCTGGCCCATATTGGCGAGCTTGGTGTCGATCAGCACCACGCCCTTGTCGGTGATGAACACAGTGGTGTTCCCGCCGCCGCCGAAGATCTTGTAGAGATTGCCCTTCACCAGCTCGATCTTGCCGGGCGGTGGTAGCGGGTTGCCGCGCTGGGCGGTCACCATGGCGGCGGCCACCAGGCCCGAGACCACGATCGTCGACAATATGGCGGCGCGTTTCATGCCATCCCCCCTGGGAAAAATACTCTTTCCACGAACCAGTAACCGCCCGCCGCGATCACCACAACCGATCCCGCCACTGCCAGTCGCCGCGCGACCACCGGATTTTTCTTCCAGATGTATCGCAGCAACAGGGCGAGTGGCACCACCACGCAGAGTTGGCCGATCTCCACGCCCACATTGAAGGAGAAGAGCGACCAACCGAGCGAGGCCTGCGGAAGCCCGAACTCGCGCAACACGCTGGCAAAGCCAAAGCCGTGGATAAGACCGAAGGCGAAGGCCGCCCAGGCGCGCAGATCACGCCCTTCGCCGCGCAGCAGATTGTCGGCCCCCACCACCACGATGGTGAGCGCGATGGCCGGCTCGATAAGCGACGCCGGCGGATCGAGGATGTTGAGCGCGGCAAGGCTCAGCGTGATGCTGTGGCCAATGGTGAAGGCCGTGACGATGCGCACGAGCTGCACCCAGCTCCCCCCCAGCAGCATGAGGCCGAAGAGGAAGAGGAGATGGTCCGGCCCGATGAGGATGTGATGGATGCCCGAGGGCAGGAAGGTCTTGATGACGGCCAGCTTGCCCGCCGTGGTGCCTGCATAATAAGTGCGCGCATCGCTGCCCTTGCCGAAGATCCACTGCTGGCGGATGGCGCCGCCTTCATAGATGTTCACGAAGGTCTGGTGATTGGGATCGTAAGTGAAGAGCGCGGGGTGCACGCCAAGTGCGGCGGGCCGGGGCGTCGCGCGGAAGGTCATGACGATGGCCTGCCTCTCCACATCCGGGTGCATGCCCGTCCAGTTGAAGCCGAGCGGCGCGCCGTCCGCCGTGAGCATGAGGCGCGGTGCCAAGAGCGCCATCACGTCGCGATGGCGCTGCTCCAGCAACTCCGGGTCGAGCAGTGCATTGGCCTGCTTGATGCCGAGATCATGCTCGATATCGAGTGCATGCATGGTGAGCGTGCCATCGATCCGGTCGTCATGGATCTGGAGATCGAGATAGCTGAACGGCACCGGATGCGCCCCGCCCGGCGTGGCGACGAGCGCTGCCAGCAACAGCGCGAACAGGCCGATGACCCTCGTGCTCCCGCGCAGACAAGCGGAAAGAGACCGTTGCCGGTCCCTGGGCTCCTGCCTGCGCAGGAGCACGAAAAGAGCGCGGATCAAGGCTCTGACCCTAGCCGGCAATCTCCTTGAGCAGCGCCTCGCCCTCCGCGCCGTCCCATTCCAGCGCGCCGATCACGCGGGCGACTTCCTTGCCGGCCTTGTCGTAGAGCACGGTGGTCGGCAGCGAGGTGCCATAAGCGAAGGCCAGTGCGGTCTCGCCGTCGAGATAGCGCTTGATATTGGCGAGGCCGCGCTCGGCAAGAAAGGCGTCGACCTGCGCGGCCGGCACCGAATCCTGCGAGACAGCGATCACCGTCACGCCCCGGCCCGCCGCCGTGCCGGCGAAGCGATCCAGCGCGGGCAGTTCGGCCACGCAGGGGGCGCACCAGGTTGCCCACAAGTTGACAATGAAGGGCTTGCCGGCTGCCTGACTGGCAAGGCTCGTCGGCTTGCCGGCGGGGTCGAGGAAACTATGAGCGGGCATCGCCTCGCCCTTGTGGCTCCGATCGATCACATGGCTGAACGTGGCATCGCTGCCGGCAGCGTTGGCCGGCCCGGCCGGCACCTCGTCGCTCGTCACCTCTCCGCTCGTCACTTCATCGGCGCTTGCGGCATTGCCGGCGCCTTGCGCCGCTTCTCCGGATTGCTTATCGCAGCCGCCAAGCGCCAGCATGAGGGCGGCGACGGGCAAGAGAGCGATCACAGGGCGCATGGCGGACTCCGAACAGAAGAAAGCAAACAGCATGTGGGGCGGCCGCTTCGCCGCCGGCCCCGCTGCCGTCATGCGCGAGATAAATGCCTCGCTGCCCTTCGACAAGCGCTTGTGGCGGCAGGACATTGCCGGGTCCATCGCCCATGCGCAAATGCTGGGCGCGCAAGGCATCCTGTCTCTCGAGGATTCCGCGCGGATCGTGGAAGGGCTAAAGGCCGTCGCGGCCGACTATGAGGCCGGCGATCTGCCCGAGGACCTGGACCTCGAAGACATTCACATGGCGAGCGAATCCCGCCTCGCCGACAAGATCGGCCCCGTCGCCGGACGACTACACACCGCCCGCTCGCGCAACGATCAGGTGGCGACCGACTTCAAGCTCTGGGTGCGCGACGCCATCGATGAGGTGAATGGCGGCCTCTATCGGCTCCAGCGCGCGCTCACCGACCGCGCAGCCGAGCATGCCGATGCCGTGATGCCGGGCTTCACGCATCTCCAGAGCGCCCAGCCCGTAACGCTCGGTCATCATCTCATGGCTTATCATGAGATGATCGCGCGCGATCGCTCGCGCTTCGCCGATGCGCGCGCGCGGATGAATCTCTCGCCGCTCGGTGCTGCGGCTCTCGCCGGCACCGGCTTTCCCACCGACCGGCACATGACGGCGGCGGCGCTCGGCTTCGACGGGCCCACGCGCAACAGCCTCGACAGCGTCTCGGACCGGGATTTCGCGCTCGATTATCTGATGGCCGCCACGCAATGCGCGCTGCACCTCTCGCGCCTTGCCGAGGAGTTCATCATCTGGGCGAGCCAGCCCTTCGGCTTCATCAGCCTGCCCGACGCTTATTCGACCGGCAGCTCGATCATGCCGCAAAAGCGCAATCCGGACGCCGCCGAGCTGGTGCGCGGCCATGCCGGGCGCATCATGGGCTGCATGACGGCGCTCAGCGTCACCATGAAGGGCCTGCCGCTCGCTTATTCCAAGGACATGCAGGACGACAAGCCGCCGGTGTTCGAGGCACATGACCTCATTGGCCTCTCGATCACCGCCATGACTGGTATGGTCGAGACCACCACCTTCCGTACCGAGCGGATGCGCGCGCTGGCCGAGAGCGGTTTCGCCACCGCGACCGATCTGGCCGACTGGCTGGTGCGCGAGGGCGACGTGCCGTTCCGCGAAGCGCACCACATCACTGGTCGCGCCGTCAAGGCTGCCGAGGAAGCCGGCTGCGCGCTCGCCGATCTGCCGCTTGAGGTGCTGCGCGCTATTGATTCGCGCATGGACGATCGCGTCTATGCCGTGCTCACCGTCGATGCCTCGGTCGCCAGCCGCAAGAGCTATGGCGGCACCGCGCCCGAGCAGGTCCGCGCACGGATCGCCGAGGCGCGCGCCGCGCTGGATGCCGAGGGCCGGCCATGACGCCGCGCCGGCTCGCCCCGCTCCTCCTGCTGGGCTCGCTCGGCCTGCTCGCCGCCTGCGGATCGCGCACGCATCTGCATCCCCGGCCAGGCATGGGCACTGTGCCCAAGGCCGTCGCAGCCGAGGCGCCGCAGACGCCCGATCAGCTCATGACGCCCTCCACGCAGGCGCGGCCGGATCGCAAGGCGGACCTCCTCACGAAGTCCGAGGAGCGCCAGGACGATCCCTTCGACCTGCCGCCCGGCCCCGACAACGGCCGCTAGGATCGGGCAGCACGTGCGATGCTTGTCCCCGGCGGGCCCGGCCCAATTCATTCGCCAGGCCATCTCGTTCCGTTCAGCCCTCTTATTCGCTAGGCCGGATCAGCTGTTCGGCCAGACCATTCGCTAGGACCTTCCGCCATGGATCATTTCACTTACAAGAACGGCGTGCTCCATGCCGAGGACGTGCCGATGAGCGTCATTGCAGACGCAGTCGGCACGCCGGTCTATATCTACTCGCGCGCAACGCTCGAACGTCACGCCCGCGTCTTCCGCGAGGCGCTGGCCCCGCTCGAACGCACCCACATCGCTTTCGCCATCAAGGCCAATCCAAATCTTGCGGTACTGCGCGTTCTGGCGCGCCAGGGCTTCGGCGGCGACATCGTCTCGGGCGGCGAGATGAAGCGCGCGCTGGCGGCCGGCATGGCGGCGCAGGACATCGTCTTCTCCGGCGTCGGCAAGACCCGCACGGAGTTGCGCGAGGCACTGGAGGCGGGCGTCGGCCAGTTCAACATCGAGCTGGAGGAGGAAGGCGAGGCGCTGGCCGATATCGCCGCCGCCATGGGCAAGCGCGCGATCGCCGTGCTGCGCGTCAATCCGGACGTGGACGCCGGCACGCATGCCAAGATCTCCACCGGCATGAAGGAAAACAAATTCGGCGTGCCCATTGACGAGGCGCCGGCCATCTTCACGCGGCTCGCCGCCCGACCCGGCCTCGACATGCGCGGTTTCGCGCTCCACATCGGCAGCCAGATCTTCGACCTCACCCCCATTGAGGCAGCCTATGCCAAGGTCGGCGCGCTGATGCAGGCGATGCGCGGACAAGGCCACGTCATCGACCGCATTGATCTGGGCGGCGGCCTCGGCGTTCCCTATGAGCGCGGCAAGGTACCGCCGAGCCCCGCCGTCTATGGCGAGATGGTCGCGCGCGTGACCCGCGGCTGGGACGTGACGCTGATGTTCGAGCCCGGCCGCGTCATCGTGGGCAATGCCGGCGTGCTGCTCACCCGCGTCATCTGGGTGAAGCCTGGCGTCATCCGCCCCTATGTGATCGTGGACGCCGCCATGAACGACCTCGCCCGCCCGGCCATGTACGATGCGTGGCACGATTTCGAGGCGGTCGCGCCCACCGGCGAACGCATGGTCGCCAACATCGCCGGCCCGGTCTGCGAGAGCGGCGACACCTTTGCCATGGCGCGCGACATAGACGCGGTGAAGAGCGGCGATCTCGCCGTATTCCGCACCGCCGGTGCTTATGGCGCGACCATGGCCAGCACCTACAACAGCCGCGCGCTGGTGCCCGAAGTGATGGTGGATGGCGACCAGTTCGCCGTCGTCGCCGAGCGCGTCCTCCCCGAGACGCTCATCGCCGCCGAGCCCATGCCGGATTTCCTGAAGGGCTGAAGAACCGCGCCGCGTCGGTGTGCGCACCGCCGCTCCCGTGGGCTCCTGCCCGCGCAGGAGCACGGCGGGGCTAGAAGGGGAGAGGCTTTCGCTGCAACGTGCCTGTGGGCGTGGTGCTTAAGGGCGCGCGCGCGAGGGCGAGGCGATTGCGAGCGCTTGGCTTGCGGCCATTGATCCGCGCCTCGCTTGCACCGGCCTTCGTAGCGCGTTTGGCTTTCTGGAATTGCAGCCGCTCCTTCGGCTTCATCATCACCGTGCCCCACCCCGACACACCCCCGTGCTCCAGCCCAGGCAGGAGCCCAAGGCTCAGCCGAACCCACGCCGCCATCTCGACTCCCCGCCATGCCAGCGGCTAAACCCGGCGCTATGCACAGCCTCCCGCTTTTCGTGATCCTCGCCGGCCAGCCGGTGCTCTTGCTCGGCACGGGCGAGGCCGCCCAGGCCAAGCGCCGTCTTATCGAGCGCGCGGGCGGCATCCCCGTCACCGAGGAGGACGCACGCGCCGCGCAAGCTCGCATCGCCTTCGTCGCGCTCGACGCGCCGGAGCAGGCCGCCGCCCGCCTGAAGGCCGCCGGCAAGCTCGTCAATGTCGTCGACCGGCCGGATCTGTGCGATTTCACCACGCCGGCCATTGTCGACCGCGATCCCGTACTGATCGCGGTCTCCACCGGGGGCGCCGCCTCCAGCCTTGCCGCGGCGCTGCGCCAGCGCCTCGAAACCCTGCTCCCTGCCCGGCTCGGCGCGCTCGCCACCGCACTCCAGGCCGCCCGCGCCGCATTGCGCGCGCGCTGGACCGATGCCGGAGACCGCCGCCGCGCGCTTGGCCTAGCGCTGGCTCCAGGCGGCGCGCTCGATCCGCTCGGGCCCGACCCCGATGTGACCGCCTGGCTTGCCGCAAGCGATGAGGCAGCCCCAAGCCGCCGCCTGGTCATCCGCCCCACCTCCGCCGATCCGGATGATCTCACGTTGGGGCAAGCCCGTGCCCTGGGTCTTGCGGACCGCGTCGTCCATCCGCCCGAGACGCCGCCGGCTCTGCTCGCGCGCGTCCGCGCGGATGCGACACGCCTCCTCCACCATGCCGGCATGCCCATCCCGCAAGCACCGGGCCTCACCGTCGTGATCGAGATGGCCGTCATCTAGAGCCGACCGCACTGCTCGCGCTCCCCTTGCCCCGGCGCGCAAAAAAGCTCATTCCCCCTTTCATGGCGACGACGGTGGACATCGCGCTCGATGCCCGGGCCGAACTGGGAGAGGGGCCGCGCTGGCATGCGGGCGAGGAGCGGCTCTACTGGGTCGACATTGCCCGCAATGCGCTGCACCGCTTCGATCCCGCGACCGGCACGGACGAAGTGCGCGTCTTCGATGCGCCGGTGGGCTGCTTCGCCTTCCGTGCCGGCGGCGGCCTGCTGCTCGCCATGAAGGACGGCCTTGCGCTTCTCGACGATTGGGTCGCCACGCCGCGCTCCTTCGGCGCACAGATTCTTGCCGACAAGCCGGACCTGCGCTTCAACGACGGCCGCACCGATCCGGCCGGGCGCTTCTGGGTCGGCAGCGTCAATACCGCCAAGAGCGCACGCGACGCCGCGCTCTACCGCGTGGATCCGGATGGTACGATCACGCTGGTCGAGGGTGATATGCTCACCTGCAACGGCGCTGCCTTCGATGCGCGGGGCACGGCCTTCCGCCATGCCGACACGCCTAGCCACGCGCTGCGCGGCTATGATGTCGATCCGGCGACGGGCACGCTCTCCGGCCGCCGCATCCTGCACCGCTTTCCGGACGGGCGCGGCCGGCCGGACGGCGGCTCGTTCGACGCACAGGGCGCCTATTGGACCGCTTTGTTCGATGGCGGCCGCGCCGTGCGGCTGGACGCAGACGGCACCATCCTCGCTACTGTCGAACTGCCCGTCACGCGGCCCACCATGATCGCCTTTGGCGGCGCGGACCTGCGCACCGCCTATGTCACCAGCGCCCGCACCGGCCTCGATGCGGCGCAGCTTGCCCGCCAGCCGCATGCCGGCGCCCTCTTCGCCTTCCGGGTCGATGTGCCCGGCTTGCCGGAGACGCCCTTCGCGGGCTGAAGAAAAGAGAGAAAGGAAACGAGACGATGCGGACCTTGCTGACAGGAGCGGCCATCGCCGCGCTGCTGACGACGGCGCCGGCTCAGACCCAGTTCCGTGAAGCGCTGCCGGCAGCGCCTGCGCCGCAGACGAACGCGAGCGAGGCCAGCGACGGTAGTGGCGGCGGCGGTCTGCTGGGCGGCGTTTTCGGCTGCTCAGCCGACGGCAACAAGCAGGGACTGGCCGCCGTTATCGGCGGCGCAGCGGGCGCGTTCCTGGGCAATCGCATTGCCGGCAGTGGCAGCCGCACGCTCGGCACGCTGCTGGGCGGCGCACTCGGTGCGGCGGCCGGCTCGGCCGTGGGCTGCAAGCTCCAGAAGAACGACCGCGACAAGGCCGAGCAGGCCGCCCGCCGCGCGATCGAAACCGGGCAGAGCCAGAGTTGGTCGAATGCCGAGACCGGCGCATCCGGCCGCATCGATGTCGCCGATACCGCCAGCGCCGCCACCCTCGCCGACCTGCGCTTCGCCGAGGGCGTGGAGCCCGCGAGCAGCTTCGCGCGCGTCGCGGACAGCTACACCGCCCGCTCCGCCGTCAATATCCGCGCCGCGCCCAGCACAAGCAGCGCCGTGCGTGGCACGCTGCCTGCCGGCCAGCGGGTCTGGGTGCCCGCGCAGGTCAAGGACCAGCCCTGGCTGCTGGTAAGCGAGAACGGCGTGGCCCAGGGCTATGTCTCCGCGCCTCTGCTGACGCGCGCCAGCACCGCCGACTGCAAGCTGGTGACGCAGAGCGTCAGCGTGCCCGGCGAAGCCGAGCAGGCGGAAACCTACCAGGCCTGCAAGGGCCGCGATGGCGCCTGGACGATGACGCGGGTGTAAGCGGGGCGGCGGGGGCAGGCGCGCACGGCGAACAGGCCCGGCGCGCGCCGTTATGGCCAGCGCCGCCAAACCCATGCCGTGCCGCCTACGCGCGGGGTCGACCGGGAGTCTCCCACCATCGTGCTCCTGCGCCGGCAGGAGCGCAGGGCCCAGCCGAACGCCATAGCTGCCCTCGACCCCTGCCGTCCCAGGAGCACAAGAAGTGCCATCCCCAACACCGGCTTTCGCCCGCCGGTCCATCGGCCTATAAGCCCGGCACGACCCATGGAGTCCCTCAATGTCCGAGCATAATCCCGGCCTGCGCCCCTGGCGCGACATTACCCGCCGTTCGTGCCGCCAGATCATGGTGGGCAACGTGCCGGTGGGCGGCGGCGCGCCGGTGACGGTGCAGACCATGACCAACACCCTCACCTCCGATGCGCGCGCGACCATCGACCAGATCCGCCGCTGCGAGGAGGCAGGTGTGGACCTGATTCGCGTCTCGTGCCCGGACGTGGAGTCGACCGCGGCGCTCAAGCAAATCGTGCGCGCGGCGCGCGTGCCGATCATCGCGGACATCCATTTCCACTACAAGCGCGCCCTCGAAGCCGCTGACGCCGGCGCCGCCTGCCTGCGCATCAATCCGGGCAACATAGGCTCGGCCGCGCGCGTCAAGGAAGTGGTGGACGCCGCCAAGGCCAATGGCTGCGCGATCCGCATCGGCGTCAATGCCGGCAGCCTTGAGAAGCACCTGCTGGAGAAATATGCCGAGCCCTGCCCGGAAGCGCTGGTGGAAAGCGCGCTCGACCATATCAAGCTGCTCCAGGACCAGGATTTCCACGATTATAAGGTCGCGGTGAAGGCCAGCGACGTGTTCCTCGCCGTCGCGGCCTATATGCAGCTTGCCGATGCGGTCGATTGTCCGCTGCACCTCGGCATTACCGAGGCTGGCGGGCTCATCGGCGGCACCGTCAAGAGCGCCATTGGCATCGGCAATCTGCTCTGGGCCGGCATTGGCGACACCATCCGCGTCTCCCTCTCCGCCGAGCCGGAGGAGGAAGTGCGCGTGGGCTACGAGATCCTGAAGGCACTCGGCATCCGCACGCGCGGGGTGCGCGTCGTCTCCTGCCCGAGCTGCGCGCGGCAGGGCTTCGACGTGATCCGCACCGTGCAGGCCTTGGAGGAGCGCCTCCAGCACATCAACACGCCGCTTTCGCTGTCCGTGCTCGGCTGCGTGGTGAATGGGCCCGGCGAAGCGCGCGAGACCGACATCGGCATCACAGGCGGCGGCCACGGCAAGCATATGGTCTATCTCTCCGGCGTCACCGATCATCATGTGCAGGATGCCGACATGATCGACCATATCGTCCAGCTGGTCGAGGCCAAGGCGGCGGAGATCGAGGCGGCCGGCAACGGCCCGGCCTCGGTCGCGGCGGAGTAGCGCACGCGAATATTCTGCCGGCCCCAATCGGGTACGGCCTGCCCTGTCCAACAATGATGGCTCTACCGGATCCCGGTATCCTCCGGTCGGTCTTGGCTCCACCCATAACGCCGGGAGCGGCCCGAGCGCATGCGCCCTCCCCTGCGGAAATCGGCGCGCAAATGCGCTTTTGTAACGTTACGCTCTCTCCACCCGAACGGTAAATAACTTGGTCGCCCCGCCGCCCGTGCCCAAGGCGGCATCGACGAAGGCAACTTCGAACGAACCGTCGCGTCAAGGCCAAGTTCAGCCGCCATGCGCCAGGATCTCACCGGGTCGGGCCCCCGGCGAATCCCCGCATCGGCCAGCCTCTCTGGCGCCGACGGTAGAGCGGGGCCGCACCGAAGGCGGGCCGGCCGGGACACGGCGTCGTGCCGGCCGCCCCCAGGCCGGAGCGCGGCAGTCCCCGTCTTTACGGCAGGCCCGGAAGGATAAAAACAATGTTATTGGGACAGATTTCACGCTTTGCCTTCGTGGCCGCACTGGCCGGCGCCGCGACCGCACCGGCCTTCGCCGACGAGGCAGACGACGCCATCGTCATCACAGGCCAGAGCCTGGAGGAGACGCTGCCGCAGGAGCTCTCGCGCTACGGCAATGATCTTACCGTCATCGAGGAGCGGCAGATCAAGGAGCAGGGCGCGCTCGACGTCGCCCGCGCGCTGGAAGCGGTGCCGGGCCTCTACATCCGTTCACGCAACGGCCCATTCAGCTATGTCGACGTAGCGCTCCAAGGCTCACGCACGCAGGACGTGCTCTGGACCATGGACGGCATTCGCCTCAACAATCGCCTCTATGGCGGCACATCGCCCAACGACACGCTGCCCGCCAGCATGATCGAGCGGATCGAGGTGCTCAAGGGCGGCGAAAGCCTGTTTTACGGCACGCAGGCTTCGGCCGGCATCATCAATGTGGTGACGCGCGGTTTCACCAACGACTTTAACGGGCAGATCAACGCCAGCGTGGACAATTACGCGACAACGAGCCTCGACGGCTATGTGCGCGGGGCGCTCGGCGATCACCGCTTCGTCGCCTATGCCTCGCACAATCAGGCGGAGGGCTATCGGACCTTCAGCACCTCCCAGCCGAGCCTCACCGACAAGCATTATGGATATGACGTTTGGTCGGTCGGCCTCAAATATCAGTATGAGTTGGTGCCGGACCTCGTCCTCAACGCGCAATATCAGCATACCAAGGCCGATCTCGACAATCTTTCGGTCACCCGCATCCGCGAGAGCCGCAATGACCGCAACGAGGAAATCGCCAGCGTCCGCCTGGATTATACCGGCAACGACACGGTGCAGTTCTTCCTCAAGGGCTATTTCCACGACTGGAAGACGGCCTATGTGCAGATCCGCAACCCGGTGCCCGCCGGCCCGCCCGAGGTGGTCTACCCGGCCGGCACCTTCTGGGGCTATCAGGATTATGGTGCCAGCGCGGTGATGAAGCTGCATCTCCACCCCGGCCTCGAATATCTGGTCGGCTATGATTTCCAGAGCTTCAACGGCCGCGACGATGTGCTGCTCATCAGCAATCTCGAGGAGAAGGTGCATGCCGGCGTCTTCCAGTTGCGCACCACCGACGAACTTTCCCGCGACGGTCATTTCGCCGCGGGGCTGCGCTACAACAAGACCGGCAGCGCGGAGAAGACGATCTGGAACGCGAGCGGTCGCTATGCGTTCAGCCCCGCTCTCTATGTCGAGGCCAATGGCGGCACGTCTTTCCTGCTGCCCGACGCCTCGCAGCTGTATGGCGCCGATCCGTGCTGCGAACTGGGCAATCCCAATCTCAAGCCGGAGGAAAGCCTCAACCTCAATGTCTCGCTGGGCGGCACCATCCCGCTTGGCGCCGGCGCTCTGCGCTGGAAGGGTACTTATTTCAACCGCCGCATCAATAATCTGATCGACTATGATTATCCCGACGATCCCGCTTATCCGAACGGCACCTACATCAATGTCGACCAGCAAGTGAAGGCGCAGGGCGCGGAACTGGGCTTCGGCCTCTCTTTCCCCAGCGGTTGGGCGTTCGACGCCAGCTATACCTGGTCGCGCGTGCGCAACCATGGCGCCACCCTCCAGCGCGATCGCAATCCCGAGCAATTTGCCCGGAACACGTTGGCCTACCGCCCGCATGACAAGCCCTTCGGCGCCAGCCTCTCGGTCAGCTGGGTCGGCGATGTCTACGCGACGCCCGCCGGCTTTAGCCGCCGTAACTACGGCAATTATGCGCTGGTGGACCTGGCGAGCTATTTCTACCTCGATCAGGCGCGCACCCACCGGCTCGGCGTGACCGTGGAGAATCTGTTCGACAAGGAGTATGCCACGCGCGGCTGGCAATCAGCCATCACCGATGCGGGCTCGCTGGACGGCAGCAACAGCCGCTTCCTCTATTATGCGCGCGGCGTGCCGCTCACCGCGCGGATCAGCTATGGCATAAGCTTCTGACGCCATGCTGAAGCCGGTCCTCTTCCTGCATCGATGGCTCGGCATCGTCGTCGGGCTGCTCATGACGGTCTGGTGTCTCTCCGGATTCGTCATGATGTATGTGGACTATCCCCAGCTCACGCCCGCTGAGCAGCTGCGGGGCCTCGCGCCCCTGCAGATGCCGGCGGCGGCCGGACTGGAGCGGATCAAGCTACCGGACGACACGTCGATTTCTGCCGTCCGGGTGGAAATGCTGGCGGGGCGGCCGGTGCTGCATATCCAGCCTGCTGCTCCCGCCGAACCTGCCATCGCCCAGATGCGCACCATGCACACGGCCTATGATCTCGCCACCGGCGCGCCCCTCGAAAGCGTCGGCGCGGATCAGGCCGAGGCAGTGGCGCGCGGCTTCGGCACGCAGGCCGGCATCGCGGGCGACGTGCGCGCACTCAGCGAAACGGGCATGGATCAGTGGACCGTGCAGACCTACCGCCGCAACGCGCCGCTCTACCGCGCCGATTACGCGGACGCCGCGGGCACGCACATCTACGTCTCGGGCAAGACCGGCGAGGTGGTGCAGGATACCACCCGCTTCGAGCGCTTCTGGGGCTGGCTGGGCGCCGTGCCCCACTGGCTCTACCCGACCCTGCTGCGCCAGAATGGCGCACTCTGGACGCAAGTGGTCATCTGGACCTCGCTCATCGGCTGCTTCCTCACCGTCACCGGGATGTGGGTCGGGATTGCGCGGCTGCGCCGGCGGCAGGACGGGACGATCGGCTCGCCCTACAGCCGCCGCAAGCTCTGGTGGTGGCACCATATGTTCGGCCTGTTCTTCGGCATCCTGACGCTCACCTGGGTGGCGAGCGGCCTGCTTTCCATGAACCCTTGGGATGTGCTGGCGAGCAAGGCGGGCTTTACCGAACGCGAGGCGCTGACCGGCGGACCAATGCGCTGGGACGCGCTCTCGCAGGCGCTCGCTCAGGCCGACGCACTGCCGGCGGGCACGGTGCGGCTGGAGGCCGCGCCCTTCGGCGGGCAGCTTTTCCTCTCCGCCATCGATGCGCAGGGCGAAGCGACACGGCTCGACGCGCAGGGCCGTCCAGCGCCACTGGCGCAGGCGGAGCTCTCCAGCGCTCTGGCCTGGGCGCCGGGCATCGCGTCGCTGGAGCTGATGCGGAGCGAGGACGGCTATTATTACGCCCACAAGCAGCCCGTGCGGCTGCCGGTCTGGCGCGCCATCCTGACCGACAGCGAGCGCACCCGCCTCTATATCGACCCGCAGACCGGCCGCCTGTTGCGGGCGGTCGACAGCAATGGGCGCATCTATCGCTGGGCCATGCACGGGCTGCACAGCCTGGATCTGCCGGGCCTACGCAGCCGGCCGGTGTGGGACATCGTGGTGCTGCCGCTGCTGACCCTGGTCACATTGGTCTGCGCCACGGGCACGTGGATGGGCGTGGACAAGGTCCGCCGCGACCTGCGCAACGCACGCCGCCGCCGGCGTCAGCGCCGCACACCGCGCGCCGTCGCGCTCGGCGCCTGATCCGCGCGCGCCGGTCGGCACGCAGGACCAGGCGCTCAGTCGCGCCAGTAGTTGTTGGCGGCCGCCACAGTCTGGAAATGCACGGCGATCACCTGCGAGGACGCAATGAGCTGGGCAGTATCCTGCGCATAACTCGCCCGCAGCTTGTCGCGCATCTCGGCAGAGGGCTGGGTGAGCTTGACGCCCACGCGCGCCAGCTTGGCGGCGAGGTCGAAGCCCTCCTGTGGCGTGGCGGTCTTAAGCGAGGGAAGCCAGACGTCGGCCATGGTCGATCCTTTCTGCATGAGCAAGACGCGGGGCGGACCCGCTCAGCGCAATGATTTGAGATAGGCGATAACAGCGGCGCGCTTGGCATCGTCCTTGAGACCGGCAAAGGCCATGCGCGTGCCCGGCACCACGGCTTGCGGCGCCTTGAGATAGCGGTCCAGTGTCGCATCATCCCAGACGAGGCCAGAGGCCTTCATCGCCGGGCTGAACGAGAAGCCGGGAATCTCCCCCGCCTTAGTGCCATAGACGCCGACCAGCGACGGCCCGATGCCATGCTTGCCAGGCTCGGTCGAATGGCAGGCTTGGCATTGGGCAAAGGCCACCGGCGGAGTCGCCGCGGTGGCGGCGGCCGATGTGGCCACCGGAGCGGGCTCAGCGACGGCGTTTTCCGGCGGTGGCGAGACGGGTGGCGGCGCCTCAGGCGTAACAACGGGCGGAGCAGAGGTCTGGTCCGCGTCCTGGCTGTGGTCGGGGGTGCCGCCGCCGCAGGCCGAGAGAAGGAGAGGAAGCGTGCCGAGGCACGCGAGGGCCATGATCTTGCGCATTGTCATTCTCCTTGCCGAAAAAGTGGTCGGCGGGGCCGAACGGTTCCCGGATCGCGGACATGAGGGGGAGCGCGGAAGCCGGAACGGGTGGAGAGGTCGCCCGCAGCCGCCTCCCGCGCTCATGCGACCGCCCCCGACGAATGGAGCGGCCACCGGTGAAGGCCGGGTGCCGTTGCCCCGGCTCGCGATTAGGCCCGTGGCGCAGCGGCGGCGCCCACCGGGCCCGTGCGGAGCGCCAGGCGATGCAGCAGGGCATTGAAATGCCGCCATTGCGCCTGCGCCTCCGGCTCCTGGCGCAGCGCAGCGCAGGCGCGGGCGGCGAGGCGGCAGGCTGGCTCCGGCTCGCCCGCGTCAGCCAGCGCCCGCAGGCCGGCGAGAAGCGTGTCGCATAGCGTCGGCAGTGTCGTCGAAGCCAGGCCTGCCCCAACGGTACGTGCCACTATGCTCATGTCGCGTTCCATGCCGGCCGATCCGCTCAGGCCGCCTGAGCGCGCTTGCCGATTTCGACGCGCCAGACCTGCGGCCCGGATTCGAGATAGCTCCAGGAGAACTGGCCGGGATATTCCGCATCGAGCTGATAATAGAGCGGCTTGGGATCATGGTCGTTCACCAGAATGAACGCCGCGCCCGGTTCGAGCGCATCGACAAGCGCGAAAATCTTGGCGTGCCGCTGGGCGGGCACGAGGCTGCGGACATCGACGACGGTCGTGTTGGCGGATGCTTCCCCCATGGTCATTCTCCTCGGTTCGAGACGGATCTCGGTCACGTCGCCCCCCGGGCCATCGGCTTCGCCGGCCGTCCGGCGGCGGCCTAAAACTGATCCGCCCTAAAAGATGTATTGTCAATATATCTTTTAGGGCGCCTGTCGAAAGCGGCTCCTTCCGTGGCCTGTCGTCACCAGTCTCACGCGCCAATGCCCAGATGCGCCTTGGCCTTGGGCGACATCATATCGGGCGTCCAGGGTGGCTCATATGTAAGGTCCACCGTCACCGACTCGACGCCGAGGGCGGATTCCACCGCGTCGCCCGCGCCGTTGCGCAGATAGTCAGTCGCAGGGCAGCCGCGCGTCGTGGTCGTCATCGTCACATGCACGGCGCCTCCGTCGATCTCCACGCGGTAGATCAGACCCAGGTCCACGATGTTATAGCCTAGCTCCGGGTCGATGACGCGGCGCAACGCCGCCATCACGATCTCAGCAAGGCCCTCTTCCTCCTCCTGTTCGGCCGCGCTCATGAGGTCGCCTCCCCACCGCCGGCGCCGATTCGCACCCGGATCCGGTAGGTCGTCCCATCCTCCTCGAAACCGCCGCGCCAAGCATGGCCGCGCTTGGCCAGCTCCGGCAGCAGGAACATGGGCTCGCGGCAGAGCAGCGCTTCGAGCACCTCCCCGGCCTGCATCGTCTCCGTCGCGGCAAGGATGCGCACCATCGGCTCGGGCGGATCGAGATCGCGATTGTCCATGGCGCGCGCCGGGGCCAGCCATGCCGCGCCATCATCGTCCGCTGGCGAGGCGTCCGCCGCCCCGGATGCTTCACCGGCGGGCGAGAACAGCACTTCCCAATCGCCTTCTCCGATTTCCCGCGCCTCATGCGTGAAACCCTTGGAACCCAGCACATGGAAGAGCGGCACCGGCTTGAACGTCGCCAGCAGCCGCAGGCCCTGGCCCGGCGCCAGCGCATTCACCGCCGCCATGATCTCGCCGAACGGCTCGCCGCCCGCGCGCAGTGTCGGGCGCACATCCACGTCCACGAATGTCCCTGTCATTGCCGTTTCCTTCTCAATGCTGCTTCACCATGGAAAAGAGGAGCCGGGGCCGCCGCGTACCGTCCGGCAGTGCTGCGACGCGGCGTACATCGGCCAGCCGGCGGATGCGCGCCAACTCGGCCGCGATGGCGCCGGTCGCAACCAGCATCGCCGCTGCCGCCATGCGCGCCAGCATCGGCACGTCGGCGAGGAGCGCCAGCACGGCGATGTCGACGGCGCCGAAATAGAGCAGGAACCAGCGCCGCGCGCGCGGCTCCGCTACCAAGTCCTGCACGCGCGGCGCATCCACTTTGCCGAGCACCGGCCCATAGCATTCCAGCCAAGTGAGGAAGGCGACGATCTTGTAGAGCTTGGCGAGGCCCAGCCCGCTCAGCCAGCCGAACGCCGCTAAAAAGACAAGCGCGCCGACATGGTGCCCGAGTGTGCCACTCGCTGTCAGGAGCACCGCAAGCAGTGTGGCGGCCGCCAGATGAGCGAGCGCCACCGCTGCCATGCGGCTGTTTAGCTCGATCAGGCGCCGCTTACGCGCCCGATAGACGCGCAGCATGTCGCGTCCATAGAGCGCCAGCGCGGCGAGGCCGAGCACCCCGCCCGCGAGCAACGCCCAGCCCGGCCCGCGTCCTAGTGCAATCACCGTCAGGCCACCGAGTACCGTCACTGCCAGCGCCGCCGCGCCCAGCCAGAGCGCGCCGCGGCTTGTCGGCCCGTCCAGCTCCGGCGCGAGCATGAACATGGCGAGCAGCCGGTAGCTCACACCCATGGCCGTGAGCGTCAGCCAGCCGCCCAGCCCGGCGACTACATGCAGCGGGAGCCCCAGTGCGGTCATGCGCGCCGGCAGAGGCGACCCGCTGGCGCCGCTGAGCACCAGCGTGAAGATCACGCCCAGCGCCACTGTCGCGGCGAGACTGGCAAGACCGGCTGTCACGAAGCGCGCCGGCAGGCCGAGCGGCCGGGCTGCCCATAATGTGCGGCCGAGATTGTAGAACATGAGCGCAAAGCCCAGCGCCAGCAGCCCGCCGCCCCAAGGCAGCAGGCTCACGCCCGCCAAGACCCAGTCGCCGCCTGGCCAACCGGCCAGATGCAGGAAGCCGCAGAGCAACAGCACCAGCCCGGCGGCCAAGCAGACGAGTGTGGGCAGCGACAGGCCATCGCTATGCAACGGCCGCGCGATCAGCACCGGCACGAACTGGAGGAGCGCCCCGCACATCAGCAGGCTCAGCCAGCCCACCGCGACAAGATGCACGACCAGCAGCGTCTGCGGCGCGGCGATATCCGCCCCCGGATAGCCGAACCCGAGCGCGATCAACCCCTGCGCACCTAGCAGGCAGAGAATCGCCAGCGCGAAATAGGACATGGTCCAACGGGACAAGGTAACGCCGGTCATGATGACATTCTCTCGACGGAGCGGGCGCTGATACTGTCGGCTCCAAAACATATATTGTCAATGCATGTTTTGAGGCGCACTCTGGTATTGCTGGGCTAGCGCCACCCCCGGGAACGCCGAGGCACGCGCCTTGCACCGGGCCCTTGGCAACTCCTCTGGATCTGCGGCGTCGTGCCAGCACGTCGACAAATCGAGCAGCATTATGGCGCTTATCGGCAACATCGGATGGCGGGCACAGGCCAGCCTATGGCGACATGGGAGCACGACGCATGCTAGTCTCGCGGAGCGCCCCGATGCCGACATGTGGATGACCAAGCGCAGGCTCCGGAGGCCAACGTCGTCGTCGGCCCGGAGCCCTGCCACCAAAGCCCCGCCTATTGACCGCCGTCGACCGGCCCGAAGATGGCCATTATCTCCCGCAAATTCCCGATACGGGCCGATCTCGCATCAGGCCAAAAACAGCTCGCTCACGCGCCGAGACGGATGATCGAAGCGGCATTCCGGCATCCGCTCGCCATCCCCACTCAAGTCAGCATGACATCCGATGCGAAGCGCCGGCAATGTTCGTGAAATCGCCGACGGGGCTTCATCAGCAACCATGGCTCCCGTCAAAAGCCCTCTGGCATTCGTCAGTTTCTGTCCCGCCCCTCACGGGCCTCGGCCGATCCGGCGGCGCACCAACAATGGGCCGTAAAGCATTGTAAAAATCAGGAACGCGCCGCTCCAGAACAGCGCAGATACCGCGAGCAGCATCACCATGAGCGTCGGCGCAAACGGTGCGATCACACGCAGCAGCGCAGCCGCCGTCACCAAGACGAGGGCCGCCAGCGTGCCCGCACCCGTTTCACGCGCGCGGCCGGTGTGGCTGAGAGTCGTGCGCATCATCATCGTCAACGTCATCATGCCGATTCCCCCCGCAGATAGGGCGTGGACGGCGCTACTTATCGGCACCTGCCCAGGCACGACGATCGCAAGCCCGAGCAGCGCGAGGCCGACACCCAGCCAGAGATAGCCAAGGTGTAGACTCCAGAGCAGCGGCTCGCGCCACCCCGCCCAGCCGCGCCAGCGCATCAGCCGCAGCAGCGCCGCGGCGCCCGCAAGGATCAGCGCGAAGCCTGTCACTGGCGACCAGGGCCGAATCTGCCAGAGCGATAGCGCCGCCACAATCAGCAGCGCCGCCCCAAGGTCCACCCGGTCATAGGGGGCGGGCCCGCGACCGTCGCCGTGGCGGGCAAGCCAGTTCTGTGTGAAGCTCGGCACCAGGCGGCCGCCCATCACCATGATGAGGAGTGTGATGAGGCCCAGCGCCAGCCGCTCTGCTGCCGGTCCCCAAGCCGGCATGGCGAAGCGCAGATGAAAGGCGATGTTGGCGAAAGCCAGCAGTGTCACGACAAGGCAGGGAATAAGATTGCGCCCGTTGCGCGCGGCAATCTGCTCGCGCCAGAGCGCAGCGGCGAATAGCGGCAGGAACGTCCCCTCGACGAGGATCGCCGCGCCATGCTCGGCACCCGGCCACAGCATGGCGACCCGACCGGCCAGCCACAACGCGACCAGGACCATTACCGGAACACCGGCCACGGGATAATGGCCCGTCCAATTGGCACCTGCGATGACCATATAGCCGACAATGACGGCTCCGGTGTATCCGAAGAGCATTTCATGCACATGCCAGTCGCGCATCGCGGCCCCGGCCAGCGGTCCGCCGGCAACGCCCAGCAACCCAGCGATCCACAGCGGCACTGCCAGTGCCGCAAAGCCGCCTGCAAGCAGGAAGAAGGGCCGAAATCCGAAGCTGAATAGAGCCGGCCCCTCATAGCCGCGCACGATCTGCGCTGTGGTGCGCATCGTCGCACGCGCCCGACTCATGCCGTCGCTCCATCAGGGGGGCTCGTCCGCCACCATAGATTTGAACCGCAGACCACCCGTTCCCCATCCCGCGTGGTGGCCACGACTGCGCTCATGCTCATGTCCCCTTTTCGGCCTCAGCATAGGGCGCCTGCCATCCGCATGTCGATAATGTCTCCGCGAAATGGGGGTGCCCATGGCGCCCGTGTGGACGCATTAGAAGGGCGCGCGGCCACGCCCAATGTCGGAAAGGAACGCCTTCCGCCGCTCCCAACAACAGCCACGCGCGGCGTTCAGAGCACAGATAGACACGCGTGCGCTTGATGGAAGGTCGCCCGCATAGTCTGCGGCGATGGCATGCATCGGAGCCCTCCCCCGGAGGCATCTGATGATCATCGGGCAATCATCTGGTTGCATCGACGACATATCGACGAACTCTTACGCGGGTGGACAACGGCCAACGACCGTGCACAGAACTAACGTTCATCGAAATATTCTTCAGCTTCACAGATCCGCGCATGGCTGGTGCTGCCATCTGACGAACAGGACTGAAGCGGCAAAAACGACAAAAGCCCCGGCATTTTCATGCCGAGGCTTTGGATCACTTGTCGTTGGTTGCGGGAGCAGGATTTGAACCTGCGACCTTCAGGTTATGAGCCTGACGAGCTACCGGGCTGCTCCATCCCGCGCCAACAAGGGGCACCAGGCCCACAAATGCAAAAAGGCGGCCGCGGCGGGCCGCCTTTGAAATCGTGAATGGGTTTCCCCCGCGCACTCATGAGCGCCGGCTGCAATGCCTGGCGACGACCTACTCTTCCGGGGCTTGAGCCACAGTACCATCGGCGCAGTCTGGTTTCACGGCCGAGTTCGGGATGGGATCGGGTGGGTCACAGACGCTATGGTCACCAAGCAATGAAGCAGGCGCTCATGCGAGCGAAGGGTTTTAATCGATGCACCTTACACTCTGTAAGAGTGTGGCTTGTTTGTTATCGGGCGTCGAGCTTTTTCAACATCCCCGCACCGCGTGTCCATTCCCAGGACTGTCGATGATGATGGGACTCTCTAAAGCGCGAAAAGAGCAATTAGGACCAGTTAGCTTCATCCATTACTGAACTTCCACACCTGGCCTATCAACGTGGTGGTCTTCCACGGCTCGATGATAACTTATCTTGAGGGAGGCTTCCCGCTTAGATGCTTTCAGCGGTTATCCCGTCCATACATAGCTACCCTGCTGCGCTCCTGGCGGAACGACAGGTACACCAGAGGTATGTTCAACCCGGTCCTCTCGTACTAGGGTCAACTCCTCTCAATTATCGACGCCCACGGCAGATAGGGACCAAACTGTCTCGCGACGTTCTGAACCCAGCTCACGTACCACTTTAATTGGCGAACAGCCAAACCCTTGGGACCTGCTCCAGCCCCAGGATGTGATGAG